>OOBM01000003.1_pt1 | contig 209646 bp, 148 predicted proteins | sample 1671581 | NCBI WGS metagenome assembly OOBM01 (sample SAMN06348171, study PRJEB24527) | human gut metagenome
ATTAGACTTATTCAGGTTACAATAGATATTGCATAGATAGAAATTACAAGGTAGACTTTTAGGTTCGGTTTTTGAAAGTGAGTCCTGCTGGCAGTAATGTCGGCAGGATTCTGCGTTATTATGCTCTAATGCAGACTGCGCTTACTTAAATTCTTCAATCTATGGGCAAACTCAGGTGCAACCTCTATCCTATAACTCATTAAGCAAATCCTCTGCAGGAATAAAATCCATTTTTCCTTCGCGATGAAGCTTCAATTCCGTAAAGGCCTGATTGATACTAGCAAGGGCTTCTTCCAAATAGCTCTCGGCATTAGAAAGTACGCCCAAGCTATTATAAATATCAGTATTCAATTGCATCACATTCATTATCGAATCCTTTCTTTTAGCGATACATTGCGTAGAAATTCTGCACCTTGTCATGGAGCATAGAAGCATAGAGAAGACCATTCTTCCATTCGTCAGGAATATGGCATATTCCAAATTTAGCACCCAGGATAGCCCCTGCTACTGCTGCATTTGTATCCGCATCTCCTCCTGATAAAACAATCTTCAGAATACCCTCTTTATACGAGGTTGCATGCCAATAAGCCCATAGGGCAGCCCCTAAAGTTCTGAGCGTATATCCCATACTCTTTTCATCATCCAGACACAAAGAATCCAGACCTTCATGGTATGCCAAGTCAATAAATGGAACGATTCGTTCATCATATTGTTTGGCTATGCCAATCACCTCTTCATAAGCCAATATCCTGTTTTCAAAGACAAGAGCATGTATGATAGAAGAAACGATAACGCAAGAGCCCACACAGCGAGGATCAAAATGAGTTAGCTTACAGATATTCTCTGCATTACTAGTCACATTTTCCTTCAGAAGTCCTACCACCGAAGTTCTCATAACAGCTCCATTAGCTGCTGCTTTTTTCTTTCCCATCTTCCAGATAATCTCTGCAGCCTTCTGTGGATTCGAAGTATAGTCGCCAAGAGCCATTACCTATAGGTATGCTGGCCAATTCCCATGCCTCCGTTCATCATCCATTCCTTAAACCTTCCGGCAATATCAAGAATATCTACCTTTTGACAAGCCACAAAAGAATCTAAGATGCATAGCATCATGTCGGTATCATCTGTCCAGTCGCCTCTTTGCCAACGACGACGATGATCATCCTGCACGATTTGTGAATAGTCCTCTATCCCATTAGGATAAAAACGATCCACCTCTTGCTTGGACATAAACTCCGTGCTCAGCCCCAAAGCATCTCCTACAGCTTGCCCGAAGATGATACCGAGGAATCTTTCGTTCATAGTTTCATTTTCCATATTTTTCTATTCATACAACCAACAAATCGTAAAATCATCCATCTCCAGCCATACACGCCATCGTGTCAGCATCACCACCAAAAGAGATGGCATTACGGATAGCAGAAGTATAACTATCTGCTTCAAAATATGAGATGATAGATTCAGGAATACTCGACAGCCATTTCGCAACAGCCAAGGTCATAACCGTATCATCCGTAAAACGAGGCTCTTTGTATATATCGAAGTTCCCATGCTTCACCGGATGAAATTCATATGCAGCCCCGAAGCGAGCGCCATAAAAGTTTGCTTACAAATTACCGAATGCTATCTTTCATATTCCACTATTTTTTACTTCTTCAATAAGCGGCATATTATCATTTTCGGCATTTTTTTCATATAATAGACAAAGAACTGCTAAATGATTGACTTCACCTCCATCTAAAACACGAGTTTTGAGATAGAAAATTCGGCCATCACTTGCATATCCCGAATAAATATGTTTCTTTACATTTTTGTATGTAATATTTGCAATTGTTATCCCTGGCGCGATGTATTGTTCTACTGCAGGAAAATCCATCACAGCCCAAGCTCCCATTACAGAATAACTTAATTCTGAAACAGCATTTACATATACATAAAATGTTGTTGGCACATTATCTTCAAAAATTTCCTTATAAATCATATTAGCCATACAACGAAAACCAAATTCTGTACTTTTCCAAGTAACAACTGATTTGTCTAATTTGTCTTCATTACTATGCTCTTTTTTAAAAGATATGCTATCAACTGTCTCACTCACTTTTATTGTAGGTACAGCGAAAACATTTTTAGATGACTTTTTTACATTAATTTCACGATAAATCTGCAACGCACATAGACTACCAATCAACACAAGAACAACAATTGCAACAATTATCAACACCCTTAATAAAATTTTGTTCATACCTTAATATTATCAACAATTAGAAATACCAAGTACAAAATGCACCTATTCTTTGATTATACTTTGACTCCACATATTTAAGTAAAGGGTTACGATCAAGATATTGCATATAGTATATTCCAAAATCAAAATATCTAGAACCAACTCCTATTTGTGGATCTACCGCTATATTATTTTTATTTACTACCTCTTTAAGGATATCATCCCCACAAGCAATATTAAAACCAAATACAGCATTACATCCAATAAACAACTTATATTTTGAGCCCAAGCTAAAAGTATTAAAGCGAAGGCCTACAGGTATGCTTATTTGATGAGCTATAGGATACGTTTCATCTTCATCATAACTATAGTCATCATAGTCAGGATTAATATAAAGATGATACGAGTATTCTATACCTACAATAAAATTAATAGCATCACTCCATTTTCCTAATTTTAGTTTCATGCCAGAACCTATCCCCATGCAATCATTAAGATAATCCACATGAACAATGTTCCAACCTACCGAAACTCTATCTTCCCACCATTCTTGTCTAGATAGTGCTCTTTGTCTTTTTTCATATGACTTACGCATATTTTTTACACTATCTATATATTGCTTAACTATTGCTCTTGTTTGTGAATCTTTGGCAAAAGACATTGCATCATCCATACTATACTTCGATGAAAACAAAGTAAGATTTGTAGCCTTTAAAATAGCTAATCGATTTGATACTTCATCTCGATGTACGCTATTATAAGGCAGGGTCTGTAAAAAAGCACTAACTTTAGTCTCACTTTCACTTTGTAGTATTTCTGACAATTCACGAGCTTCTTTTAACTCTTGATAATGTATAGCAGGTACACCTGTCAATGTTTTATAAGCATCTGCATTTTTATAATATTCATAAGCAGTATAATTATACCCTGATGCATAATTTTTCTCACCACGAATAATATTTAAAAAGTATTTAGCTTGTCCAACATGAACAGAATTAGGATAAAGTGTTATAAACGCAGAAATTTTTTCCTCATTAGTACCATCTTTACAATTATTCCACTCTTTTTCTTCACTCAACTTATTTATTGCAATATAAGCCTCATTTTGATAAGCCTTTAAAACTGACTTTGAGAGATAATCATTGTAAGCATCTAAAGTATTTTTGCTACTTGCCACATGCCATAGTTTATAATCCTGCAATCGGTTCTTTGCATCATTAACCTTTTCACTTTTAGGATATTTTGAAATAAACGATTGCAATGCAAAAGGTGTAGCTTGACTACATGCATCATTAAACGCTTGTAATTCTTTCATTTTTTGTTTTTTCACTCCTTCTTCGCAAGAAACGAGCAAAGCCTTTGCATGTCTATTACCTGGAGCCAATTTCAATACACCTCTAAGTAATGTTTCAGCAGTTGCAAACTGCCCACTATTGATACACGCTTGTGCTTTTTTAATTTTTTGCTGTATCATAGCACTTTTATCAAACTGGAAACTCTCCGCTGAAGAGCTAACTATTCCAGCCTCTAAATTCATGACACATACTACAAACATAAAACACAAAAAGAATAATATCTTTTTCATAAGCTACTTCAATAAATCTGTCAATTTTATTACTTTGTGTTGCTTTGGATCATAATTTTTTAAACGAGCAATAGCCTTATCTATTACATCATTCAAATACATTATTGTCCAGTTTGCAAAATACACTTTTTTATAGTAAGTTGTAGTTTTAATTTTTACAATATTAGACGAGGCTTCACGACCACCAATAAAAGGATTTGCCATTCCCTTGTCATTTTCTATTTGCCCAAACAACTCATCTATTTCTTTATAATAATTTCCATAATTCTCTAGTAAAAACTTCAATGGAGTAAATGATTTCTGTAACTGTGGTGAATACATCCTACCAAAATTCACAATAGCTTCATCAACTCTCACCTTATCATACTTCTTTCTAAGACAATCATTTGAGACTCTCAAGAAACAAGAGTCTGCAAACAAAATTCTATCCTTTAAGTGTTGATTCAACTCGACCTGTTCTCGTATTTCTGATTTCAATATAGATATTACTTTTTTCAAACTATCTATTTCATTATCTTTATTAGAATCTTCGCTAACTTCTACAAAAGAATCTATATTCGAAGACACCTCTATAGTATCTTTAGACAGTTTTTTCTTATTTTTCTGAGCCATTGTGTTGCAAGAAAAACAAATAATAAACAAAATCAATATAATTTTAATCTTACTCATTTTTATAACGCATCATAATTAACATTTTCATTACCAAATTGTGCATTACCATATAATTCACCAGCTCTTTGTTCTAAAGAAGAAATGTCAGAAATATGCCCATAAACGCTTCTAGCATTTTTCTTATACTCCTCCAATTTAGCTGAAATTCTCAGAGCTAAATCATCATAAGAACTTTGAGTATAGTTGTAATAATTACGCAAGAGGTTCACCTGCCCCACAAGATAGGCAAAATGAGATTGCTCTAACCTTGTCGCTACTGAATTTAATTGGTTTACCAATGTCACACAATTATTTATTGGGGACATTGAAGCATACTTCTTTGCGGTTGCAATCTTGACCTTTGCATCTGACAAACTGGTATAACCAGTATTAGCTGCTGCATTTTTTGCTGCATAATAATTTGAAATTACATCTTGAATTTTACTTAAAGAGCTATTAGCTTCACCACCAACAATAATGGAACCATCTGTCGTTTTCAAAGAACGTAATTGTGCAATTTTTGCAGACATTTGCTTTAACGCAATATCACTCCAAACCGTAGCTGAGAACTTCTCATCACAGGCTGTTACAAATTTGGGAATATATTGAACAGCAAATGATTCCAACAACTCATCTTGTTCTTTGCTTTGTAACAAGGAATCCTTCCACATGAAGTTAATTTCATGCGTTATTGCCACAAATGAAGAATCAAGTTCATTTATTGTCGAGAGTTTTTTCATCTCTGCCATATCATTTTTTATAGCAGCAACATATTGATTTTTAAAACTCATGTGTGATGGCGGTGAAACTACTGTTTTATAATATGCCATCACACCGCTGACAGCCGCAATTATTGCGACTATCAGCAATGTAATTTTTATCGACTTATTCATTATTACAATCCTCCATTTTTATTTGACTCAGAAGAATTCTTTGGAGCAGACTTTGAAATACTCTTAGTTTCTGTATTTTTTTTCAAGACTCCTTTAGAATTACTTTTACTTGAGACAACTTTAGCTTTTTGTTTGTTAGCCTTTACCTTACTTTCCAATGGACTTACTTCTTTTGAGATATCCTCTACAGGCTCAATGTCTGCACTAGAAGCATCAACAGTGGATTTTTTTTCGATCACTCTATTAACTGTTTTTATCCAATTCTTTATAGTTATAGTACTATCAGGAGAGTCATTATAATCATCAGACATTTGCACACCATTCTCTATAGCTTTCAGAGCGACTTCTTTTATTTTATTAAACTGCTCACAATCTATAGACATTTTGGTCAAATCTTCAAAACGATATTGCTTTAGACAATCATACATACCTGCTGGTAATTCTGGTAAAGTGTCCATCACTGCTTTTGACCATTTTTCATGCTCATTTAGATAAGTCATTGCACCTATCGAATCAGGGGTTTCAACTTCTGCATCATCTAGCGGTATCACTTTTTTCTCTACTATTGGAGGCCACCCAAATTGGAATTCTTTATTGTCCATATAAGAATCAAAAACAGTAAATCCAGCTATAAGAATTGCAAGAACTATTGCCGAAAGTAATCCATAAAGCCAATACTTTATTTTATATCCAAAACTTGCATACAATGTTCTGCCCTCGCAAGAATATCCCTCTAAAGGAGACTCACCTAATCCATCGAAACACTTTGACTTCAATGTCATTTCTGCCTCTTTTCCATTTGCTAGGATAATAGCATAATTAGCTTGTCCCTCAGCTCTATGCAATGTAATTTTCTGCTTCTCTTGATGGTTTATAAAGTCTATTGTTGCTTCCCAAGGTTCATACTTAAAAGCAGAGATTTGTACCTTAGCATGGCGACATTCTTCCTCTGGCAAAGAAACTTGTTGCTGTACAACATCGTAACCTTCCACTATAATTTTATCAGCCTCTACTTTTTTCCCATCATAATTGCGAATATCAAAAAAAGACTTACTGATAGTCTTTTTCCAATTCAAATAACCGACATGAGGAAATGGCACAACATCAGTATCTATCGTAATAGGTTTTAAAGCAACATCTTCAAAACTATCACGACGAGCATAAAGTTCAACCCGACATCCTTTCTTTACAAACAATGGGGAGTCAAAAGTTTTACCATTTCGAAATACCACCTTAGCGCCTTGTCCCATCACAGAAAGTTCACTAGCTGTTGGAGACACAAGAACACAATATTCCTCTAATGGTTGTTTTGTCAAATCACCAAAAAACGGCGCACCTTCTGCATTCACTTGAATCTCAGCATTTCTATCCAAAATAAAAACAGCCTTAAACTGTGAATAATATTCTTGATAACGTTTTTTGCCAAGTAGTTCGGAAAGTTCTCCTTCCCCATTCACAAAGCGCAAACCTAATTTTTCTCCTATAGATGGAGCATATTGGCTACAATAACTTTTTTCAGGATATTCTTTGTCAAAGAAATCATAAGCTTCATTTTCAATAGCCTCAATACTTGATTGAGCAAGTATACTTTTAGCATAATGGTATGCCCTCATAACTTGCTCATCATCTATATCTATATTACATGGAACAAAGAGCCAAGCACTTAAACAATCACCAGCATGTCCAGGAATATCACGAAGCAACATAATATAACAACCATACTCACTAAAAGACATAGCTGTCACAACATTTTCCGTTCCCACCAAACCAGAGAACATACGTAAATAGTGTCGTGGATCAATTACTTTCTTGAACCACGAACCTTTGTTGCAAACGAGAGGTTCATACACTCCATCACTCACAACCTTTATAGCAAATCCTAACTTATTCATTTTTTAAAAATATTTAATCCACGATGTATACGATCATTTTTAAACCCCTTAGTACGTACCAACAGCTTTCTCACTATGTTAGCAGCAGATCTTTCATCAAAGAGACAATAGTCTTGGAAACAAACTTGCCCCAAAGAGAATGGCAATACTTCTACGATACCATTATTTATCTCATAGTCCTTACAAATCTTTACTAAGCCATTATAAAAGCCACCATAATTTTCTGAAATATAATTCTTCAAAATATCTATAAGCTGCCCCTGACGTGCATGAGCTTTATCAACTTTGGTTATGATGACATAAATAGCAACAGTATCATTCTGGAATATACCAGTTCTTTTTATATACTGCAGAGCACCATTTAGATAGACATCTTGCTTCAATCCATCATATTCTCTATCCTCAGCCCCATATTCCATAACAAAGAAATGAATTTTTTTATTCTTTGTTCTTGTCTTAGGATCAATAAGAGCGTTTGTCAAAATATCCAAAGTTTCAAGCTCTTCGTCTGATAAATTTTCTCCAGCATCGGAACGATACATACACCTCATTAATTCACCGGCCAAGTCCATACATGTTATGGGGTGTACCTTACCATCTTCATCTTCCAAATCAAATCCCATTTCATACGTCGCAGTTGTTGGTGTTTTTCCAGGAACAACGCTAACTTCACCAACAGAAAACAAAGAACTCAAACGATTCATATAGCCATATCCAAGAGAATCATTGTCTTTTATCATTGTTCTTGCTACATGTCCATTATTAGCAACGCTTAAGATTGCACCTAAAGCACAACTTTTTCCTGAAGAAGGTATTCCCCAAAAATACACTTCCGTAGATAACTTATTTATCTTTTCAAGCTTTCTTTTAGGAAGTTCAAAATCTTGCGGACGTTTTCCCTTGGCCAAATTCAAGATAAATTTTCTATCTATATGGCAAGTGCCTAATTCTGGATAAGTAAGATAACCCTCAGAAATGAAACTGCCCACAATTTGTGAACAGAATATATTCGGATCACTCTCTATAAGTTTGAGTAAATCAGACTTAGTTATCTTCTTATTTTTTAGATAACCAACGACAACATTATAAATCTTCTCATTTTTATTAATTTCTTTACTCGTTTCAATTTTTTTAATCTGCGCATTGAGAGAGTCTATATTAGAGACATCTATATTTGTTATCCAAAGTGAATTTATTAATCGTTGAGCTTCTAAACGATGCCCGTCATCAGGATATCGATTACAAAAAGCAGACAACTCTTCTATGCTATCTTTATTTACAGCATCCCAAGCAGACAATATATCATCTTGCGCTGTCTTGTTTTTAATATTCGCAATCAACATACCTACTTCCTCTGCATGAATACTATTAGGATATGCAGATAGATAGTTTTCTAAGAGTTCTAAAGAATCAGAGGACTTGGCTATTTGCCAATTCTCTTCCTCAGAGCCTGCAAGTTTTCTTTCCACTTCTTTACGAGCAAAAGCAGAAAAATATCCTTCGGTCTCATCACATAGTTCCTCAAATGTAACAATACCTGCCTTGATGAATTTTACCAATTCATCAGCAGAATACATATCTACATTTTCAATTATAGCTTGTTTATTCGGCATTTTTATATCATTTTATATTATTACTTACATTTTGGATTATCTCCGTAATCATTCTCTCCTTCATCTCCATCTGCAAATAGCATCCAGAGTGCATAGAAAGGGATTATTTGATACCAACCAGTATTATTTCTGTCATGGCATCGTTTTGCACCTTGCGCCCATAAAAACCAATAACCAGGTATCAAACAAACATAAATAGCACCTTCACTAAAATTTCCATTTGTTATCAGCCCTAAAACAAATCCAGCCACTATAGCATAAAGATAGAATAGAAGGATAGAAAGTCCATATTCCAATCTTCTAATGCGACCATGAAAAGAGAATGGCCGTTTAAACATGCCTTTATTTGAAGGTTGTTCATTGTAGACAGGTTGTTCTTGCCCTTCAATATTAGTTGCACATTCCACCGTTTGATCCATTGGTGCAATAACGGCCTCAGGAATAACAATCTCAGGAACAGTTATTTTTTCATGTTCAGTTTCTTCATTAGAGAGTGCTCCTACTTTGTTTACAGAAGCTTCAACATCAGACAATTGCCTATCATCTTGTGACCGTTTGGTTTCTTCATTCGACGTAGCAGAAGAACCAGTAGCCAACTTCTCCTCGATACGCTTGCGCATCAAAGGAGTGAGGTTACCACTTTTACTTAGTTCATACATGGTAACCACTCCATCATTTATAGCCTCAGCAATTTGGTCTGAACTATATTCTCTAAGATTTGTCAAAATATCATTTTTCCTACTCATAAGATTATATTTTAAAGAGTAAACGATTCATAATCATCAACTTTATTCTCTTTCGGTTTCGTTGTAACCGAGTGCTTACCTTGAGGCATGCTGATATCAATGCCACTATTTTTATTACTATACCCTTTCTCCATCCCCCAAAACCTATAAGTACTCTTGGTATGACGATCTTGCAGAATGTATGGAAAAAGCATCGCTAGATACAAAAGAACAGCTGTTACTATTGCCATCAGGTTAGGAAATGACTTTTGAGTAAATAAATCCGTCAAATCATCCAATCCCTTTTCTACTTTTACAAGACTTCGACTAGACTCGCCAAAAGTTACAGTTTCGTTGCCAAGAAACTCCTCATTAGACAATTTCTTTTCAGAGAACTCACATAATTGGTGATTCCAATCCTTTATAGCAGATTTTATTTCTTTTGTATTACCAAGCAAAAAGACATTCCAAGTACTAGCACCTTCACTCGAAGACTCTATCCAGCTATTTGCAGAAACCTTCAAAGAATCATAGTTATTTGACAAAAGTTGTAAACGCAATGTCTTCACCATATTCTCTTTTTGAATTTGTTCTTTTCCTTCACTAAAGCCACAAGCAATAAATTGTTCAGGATGAATACTTCTATTAGAGATTACCCTTTCAAGCATATTTTGATAATTGCTGATACGCTTATTTGCATAATCATCATAATCTACAAACATCTGGTTTGAAGCCTTAATGGCATTTGTAAAGTTAATTACAATCTCATCATTATGACTATGGACTGTCCAAAAATGGAAATACGGCAACATACATACTAAAAATATGATAGGAGAAGTACAAATACCAATTCGCTCCAACCAAATTTTTTTAGAAATTTTGTGCGCCGTTGCCTTAGCCATTTGGGAACCGATAAACACTACTACCAAGACGATGTCTACTACTACCATTGTTACAGCTGCTTTCGTAAAGTCACCATCAGTCCGATAAACCACTCCTACGAAAGTTATATAACTTATAAATATGAGAGCGAGAAATGCTATAATATGCCCCCATGAAAATTTTAACTGTTCATCCATATTGTTTACTTTTTACGGTAATAATTTTTCCAATTCACTTATTTTTCTTTTATACTCAGCTATTTTTCTGCGAATAGCATCGTAATCTGTCTCATCTTCTTTCTGCCGTGGTGGAGAAGCAATATTTTCCACTGGGGCTTTAGAAATTGGAGAAGCTCGATTCGCTGCAGATTCATCTCCTGCTCCATCTGGTACAGTCTTCATTGTCCGTTCTGCAGGAGTACTAAAATCTCCCCGTTTGACACCTTCAAGAACTTTGTCAACCAATACCATCGGCGGCATGAAGCCATAAACATCTGAGCCTGTTTTGTAAAGGACATTCCTTGCTTGCTCCACAGTTAAGTCTTTCTTAATTGACTTCATGAGAGCAATGGTACCCGATACTATCGGAGCAGCCATACTAGTTCCGTCAAAGGACTTGAAATCGCCATGCGGATACGAACTGTAAATACCCTTACCTGGTGCCGATATATCTGAACACGGACCATAGTTCGTGAAGTCTGTTGGATACAAGTTCTTATCTACAGCTGCCACGACTATAGATGAGGCATTTCTGTTCTCAGGAGGTATACTAGACAGAATGTCATCATTGCCGGCAGCAAATACAAGAATACAGTTTTTCTTGGCAGCCAAAGCACAAACTCTAGCCCAAAGCTTTTCTAGATTTTTAAATTGCCGCTTGGCTATTTCGTTTTGTTGCTCTACAGGCAATTGATTTAGCCCCTTGAAAGAAGGACCTACAGACAGGTTTACTACATCCGCTCCATGATGAATCGCATACATCGTTCCTGCGATAAGAGCAGACAACGGACATTGTTTGTTGTCAAAAACCTGAACCGGCATCAGTTTACAATTCGGAGCAACACCGGACGCTCCTTTATTATAATAGTCTGCACTACCAGCCGCAAGTCCCGCTGTATGTGTACCATGCCCTTGCCCTAAACTAAGACGGTTATTTTGGGTAAACACATTATATGCATCCACGATACGCCCTTTAAACATTGGATGTCCGGCTTCAATTCCATCATCAACAACTGCAACCCTTACATCAGACGAACCTTTAGTTATGCTCCACCCTTGTTTCAGACGAATTGCGTCCAAGTGCCAGCCTTGTTTTTCCGTAGAGGTACTCACATGACCATTCAACTCATATATCTCTTCGTCAAAAACCAAGAACTTATGATTCGGTATTTTAGAGTTTATCGTTTGACGAATTTGGTCTCGCTCATTCTCAGGAATCTGAACCACCAACAACTTCACCTCTTTGTCATATCCTATAATGGAGTATTTCTCTTCAGAATAGGCTCTCTTGAAGTCTTGTGCCAAAGATTCAATGTTGTCCTTTTCGTCCTCCATGAACAAGAACAGACGATTAGCTATCGTATTTGGCACACCTGGTTGACGAATAATTGGGACTTCTTCTCCATTTTCTCCTGTTACAGGGGCAACAACATTTCCCTGGTCAGGCAATTTGCCGTCATCGCCAGTTATAGGTCTAATCCGTCCATTATCATCAATAACCCTTCCGTTGGAAGTTGTAACACTGTCAATTGGAACTACACCATTTTCCTCATGATGTCCGCTACATCCTTCACATGATCTCAGCAAGAAAAGCAACAGGCCTATTATCAACAATGTCAGTAACAACCAAAGTAACCATTTAAAGCATCCCCTGCCTAAAAATAGACCAGCCAACCATGTCCTAAAACGACGCCACAATGGAATACGTGAATATTCTGCCGTAAATGTTTTGTTACTATCCATTAAGACATTGTGTGGAGACGGAATCCATCTTTTGAACTCGTATCCTTGCATGGGTGTTACCTTAGGAATTTCAAAGTCAGATATTCTTTCACCTTCTTGCTTGCAGAAAGAGGCAACACCTTCAGTCTTACCATGTTCACCAGCAACAAAGTTACAAGCGTAAAACTTGGATTCCTCTTTTTGGGGTTGCTCACACTCATCAGGAGTTATCGGTTCTTCAATAGAAGCAGTAGGAGATTCATCAACTATCGTTTTGACAATTTCTTCATACGTCGCAACAAAATTCAAGTCAGAATTTACAGTCACACCAATAGGCGATGGCATCCAACCTTTAAATAGCCAGCCTTCATTGGCTGACACTTTAGGTAAATCTCGTTCAGACAGAACAAAGCCTTCAGGACGTGTCATAGACTTGTCTAATTTATCAACAAGCACTCCATGTATATTGGCATCAAAAGTTATCTTATACTTTTTCACCATATCAAACTCATGAATGACAGAGCCAATGATTTTATGCTGATGTGTATCAGGAGTCATTCCCCATGCTACGACAAAAACTTTTCCATCACAACAATAAATACTATCATCATGAAGATAACGAATTGCACCAGCAATAATCATCAAGTCTTCACCATCGCAATCCTGTGCAGCCTTACGGTAAGCCTTTATTGTCTCTTCTTTAATACTTTCGTATTTCGCCCGTTCTTCCCCCGTAAGATCGGCAATTTTATGAGGATGTTCTTTCCATTCGTCAATATGCCAACATATTTGGTCTTCCTCCTCTACATATTGTGGGGTAGCAAGAAAATGCTGATATTCTGGCGCAACAACCTTCTTGACAACGCTCATTACGCTGTCAAAACGTTTATACAAGGGATCATGACCAACCCCTTGAAAGTCTGTAAAATCAGAAACTTCCGTATAACAAAGCCTCTGTTTTCCTTTGAAAGTATATCCAGCCATTAACTTAATCTTTATATAAAGTTTCACATTCTTCAAGAAGAGTTCTCACTTTGGCATTTGCCACAGGATCAACATGAGAGATATCACTAGCATAGAGCAAACCAATGGTTACAAGATTCTCCCAACGTTGGAAGTTGTCCCAAAGAGGAAGTTTCATGAGAGTTTCCATGCTAACATTATCTATGTTTGCAGCATCATCGAAAGCAGAAAGAGTTGTCACCAGGGATTGTGGCTTGCGCACAACATTCCATGCGGATGGACTCAAATCTACGACCACATGACATTTTTCTGCCTTTGTACGTATTGCCTCAACATCATTATCATCCATATAGCTTCTGCCTACCGAACTAACAAAGTTGTTAAGGGTCAACGAAGCATAATCAGCAATGGCATTAGGTTGCTCGTTAAGACTGAAGACTTTGCAATATCTGTCGATTCTTTCTGAGATGACCTTCTTTACTCCAAGTTTTTTGAGTAATGCCGTCAGCATGAATACGACTTCATCAGCATGAGGAAGATTTTCTTCCAATTGCTTAACATGCTTTTGTAAGAACTCTTTCCAGTAATCAATAATATGCTTAGTCACTACATCTGCTATCGTTGTCAGCGTCTCTGTTTCTGCCGAAACGACTTCCTCTACGGAGCAACCTTTCTTTTTCAAGTCTTGTTCTATAAGTTTAATATCGCCATATAGGTCACACAACTTCTGAATATTGACTTGCTTGCTGTCTGCCACATCAATACCTGCTTGTATACGAATGAAATTTATCATAGAGAAGTCCTTTGGTTCATCTGAGTGGCAAATGATGATGTCATACGCAATATCACGCAAATCACCAACGGGAACCATCAGAGAATCTATAATCCTTCCAAATATTTCAGGTTTTGAACCTACAGAGAATGTTAACGAGCGTTTGATATCATTAGCTATTTGCTTGACCTTTACATTCTTTGCCTCACTATCTTCTGGCTCAAAATATACAGCCAAAGCCTTATACATTTCTTGCTTTATTTTTAAAAGCTGCATAAGATACTTCTGTTTACGAGCATCATCAAGAATGCCAGATATTGTATCAAGGCTACGGATGATTGCTTTTGAGCCATCATTGTTAACAGTCGCTACATCACTCCATGTTTGTTCTGGATTGGAAAAATGCTTCTTTACAAAATCATTTTGCAGGAAGCTTTCCTTTAAATCTTCAAAATATTCAGGATAGTCTTCATACTTGTGGACTGATTTTTCTTCCGATTTTATGACTCCATCGCTATATCCATCAAACACACCATTCTTACCAGACCAATAAAAGTCACGGAGTGGATAGATATTCTGGAAAGCTTTTATAGAGCCCATATTTCCACTTGCAACCCACTCATCAAGCCATCTATTCGGCTTAATTATTTCAGGAAACACGGTATCAAAACGATTCCAATGCATAGCCAGTCGATCTTTATTGTCTGAATTATCACTCTTCGTGCGTTCAAGATCTATATTGAATTTCGTTGCGATGAAGAATAAAGGTGCAATACCATTAGTATTGAGCAACATTTTGGCACGTTCTTCAGGTGTTGCACCAATATTATCTTCTATCCAGTTATTGATAGTATCTCCAATAGTAGCTTCAGCTTTCTGGTCATTATGATGACAGAACAGAACACTGCTTATTTTTAAGGAACGGGAATACTTATTAAATAAGTACGCCACCTTACCTCTACGCAACACTTTCGGCAAAACGGTATGAATATCAGCCTCTTTGAACTTTTCACGCGAACGCGCTCCAGGGAAGTCCAATAGATCTATTTTCTCCAAGAACTTACGATCACTTGCCAATGATTGCGGCAACTCAAATGTTAGTTCTGCTATCAGAGCTGACAAATTTCCTTTGTTAAAGTCATGAGCAATAATGTTTCCCCTCGCATCATATACGTCAGTATAGATAACATCGTTACCAGTATCAGACTTTACGCCACACACAGTATCAAGCCAGTCAATCTTCAATAATGTACCTTTTTCTCTGAGCACAGCATCGAATGGTACATAAACCTCCGTATTGAAATTCAATTTTTTATATTCATTGATGACAACACTGAACAAGTGACTTATTTCAGCATTTTTGTTCCAAAGCAAGCTAAATATGTCCACCCACTTGTCATATGCCACGTATTGAATTATCGGAGCAACGACCTTACAAAAATTAGATTGTATTACACCTGTTGCTGCGTTACCGATAATATCACGGATATAGTCATAGATGTCCTTAATGTCATCTTCTTCTATCTTGTCATGCTGAATGATATGGGCATTCCATAATCCCCCCATCTGTTCAAGCTGCCTATTAATATCATCATATTTCAGAACATTATCTGGATTTATCTTAATATCATTATAGTATGAGTCTGTCAACAATAAAATGATATCAACTACCGAAAGATTAAGTATTTTTACATAGTCCTTCATTGGATTGTTGGCCTTTTGTAATGTAAATCTAGTAATTACACCTGTAGACTCAACTTTAGCGTTATTACCTCCACTCGGATTTATATCGTCAATAAAACTAAATGACTTTTCTGCATTTGTTATAACAAATGGAGCTTCCGGAGAAGACAACAAACTACTCATCAGATAGGATTTACCTACCTGACTCTCTCCATATGCTGCTGCAGAACAGTTATCGCTAAGAGCATTGTGTATTCGCTTCAACTGTCTGCGATAGTCCTTGAAGACATCGTAAGGAAAGGAATCCTTATTGTACTCCTTTGCCCAAGCGATACTCTTCTCAACTAAATTTATATGTTGCTCAATATCTTGTAACATATCTTATTGTTCTTTTTTAGAAATCGAATTCACCAGAATCCAACCAATATTGTTCATTTACACCAAGGCTCTGGATATGAATCTCAAGGTTGCCGTCCATTATATCATTGCCATTCTTATCCGTAATAGCACTAATTGACAGTTTTTCCTTATCTTCAACATCACGTTCAATGGTCATTTTAAAAGGCATACGCTTTTTCAATGCATCTATAGAGTCTTTAACCAAAGCCATCACTTTTGCATCTGTAGGACATTCGCGCCCCTCTAATATGGCTCGTTTGCGAATTTTATCAGCCATCTTATGACGATTGAAATCAATAGAGTACAAGGCTCTACATGGATACGAATCCATACCGATTTGTCTTACTTTCAAGGTCTCTGGCACGCTGCTGACCATCAAATCGCCCTGATTTTTGTCTGGTGTCAGAAGGTACTCTATCGGTTGTCCTTCTCGTGATGCTTCTATGAAGTTTACCGTTGATTTGAGTTTTTTCTTCAACAAGTCAAGATTGATGATGAACTTATTGAGATTGGAAAATTCTGAAGCATAGTGCCCTATAACGCCACCCATTGCTACTATGGTCTTTGCATCTTTAATATAACCTGTATTTTCTCCAAAAGGATACCAATCACCCACATAATAATCATTAAGAGTGATAAGCCTATTTGGGGATACAGCATAATACTTCAAGAATATATCTCTAATCACAGGCAATGATGATGGCCTTCCAGAAAGCAGAACCACATCACAGGCATAAGAGTACATTATAGTTGCCACCTTCTTTAAAAGAGGCTCTATTTCTTTCCTTACAATAGTACAGATAGCATCCCGTTCAAAGCGCCAAGTCAGTCGGGTAATATCTATTCCAAGCTTTTCCTTAAACTCAGAAATGACTGATGCATTGGGTGGACAATCAGCAAAGACATCGACATAACGCACATTACAATCCTTGCACCCCCGTTTGAGTAGTTCTAGAAAATAACACATCAACGGAATGGAATACTGAATATTGAAATTCTTGCGAAGTACCCTATCAGCAACTGTCTGTCCATTGTAGTCCTTACCAAAAAAATTCTTTATATTCTGTCGATATTCTGCAAACGACAGATCTTTAAGTTCCTTTCTGAACGCACTATCCTCATCAAGTAGCATAGCATTCTTTATCAGGGCATAAACTATATCATCCCCAGCGAAATAAAAACTATCATAGAACTTGGGTTCAGGAGTTATTGTTGTCACATTGCCTTTAATATAAGTATATTTACTTATCATGAGGTCTGTAGTTCCTGCTCCTATATCCAATGAGCCTACAGTAATAGAAGGTTGCTCTTCTCCTTCTTCAACCTTACCATAAAGATTGAAAAACTCATTGCAACATCCTTTGTATTTGTGCCCAACTTCTCCATACATATAGACGAGCTGAGAACACGTTGCTTCATCATAATACCAGCAGTCTTCTTCGTCTTTGAACGATCGAACTACAGGAATGACTTCAACAGCCTTTCCTGGGGTCTTGTTTTCTGAAGGATTATCATATTCAGAATTTTCTAACAATACAACAGCATCCTTAGCACAATGAACCAATGCCTCACGTTCTATTTTTGACATAGCTGTTGGGCATGTTACTATAATACGCTTTATCTTTCGTGGCATATTGGGCTTACCAAATCCAAACTTATTGGAACGATATTCTTCAGAATTTACCTGTGTACGAGCTTGAGCCAACATTTCGAGGAAAGAGAATGTCATAAGAGAACGACGAGAATAATGATATGTATTTCCACTTTCTCCATTCAAATCTATAGTGCCATCACTCTTTAACTGATTTGTAATTCCACGCAAATTCAAGATATGATTATCTTTTTCTCCCTTCAATACCAGAAATTGCCATTCTTCTTTGCTTGGACGCCAATCCCAAAGATATCGCTTTGGGCTCGAATATGTTGACAAAGATTCCGTTTCGTCATTACTATTGGTAGCTAAATGCAAGAGCGTATTGGCTTCTTTTCCTAAACGCACCAAACTTGGATAGACAAATTGCTTGCCATCCTTAATACCGAAATCACCAAAGTCAACCTTTCTAAAAGCTAAACGCATATCGAATGGATTTGCATGCTTGTTTACCTTTAACCCATCGCCATTGTCTACAACTAAATCCGTATAATCAATCAACTCCAATTTTCGAACTTGGTTGAAGTTTGTATTATCTTCTATAAGCAAAGCCGTAGTTTTTGAGTTGCCAATATCGACGACCATGTCAACGTCCTTTGTCTCAACATCTACATCCTTATAAAGTTTGATAACTGGTAGCAAATTCTTTTGTACGAGATAGTTTATCAAGAAGGCATATGTTGCAATATACGCTGTACGTCTAACATTTGCTCCTTTAACCTGCGACACTCTTTGTACTGTTGGATGTACAAGATGCAATAGATATTCGTCTATATAGCTCCATTTTTTACCTGATGTGCAATAATCCATTAAATAGAATTCATTACTACATAAGGCAAAATCCATATCGTTACGATACTTATCTGGGAAAACCGGACACTCATCGTACTCATCAGTAACTTCATATTTTGCTCTTGTATCAAAAGCAACAATTGCATCATAGTGCTTAACCCCTTTACTTTCTGATTTAGGAATCAATTTCATTCTTGCCCAATTGAGAGGTCCAAACTTGAATCTTTTAGGAGTTCTTTTAAAAAAATATGGCAAAGGAAGCCAAACATTCTCAAATGCAGACAGTTTGCAGTCTCTATCAGTAAACGTAATATTGAATATATCACCTCTTACTCCAGGGCAATTCTCGTCATCTATACGTAAAGGAGTGATGCCATCGTTTTTCAATTCGTTGACATCAATTTCAATGGTAGGATCAGCTAAATATCCACCAGTATATAACTTCTGCTTATTATAATAAACACATTCGTCTTCAGTTCTTAATTCATAAACAGGCTCTAGTACCCATTCCCCATTTGTAGTATCATACCATTCATGATACCACATCTTGAACTTCTCTTGAGTATTGATACTCAAGGGTATTGTAAAGATTTGGATTCCAGAATTAGCTATCAATGTATGCTCACTCACCATAATGGCACATTTTTTCTTGCCGATGGTTCCCATCATCAAGCATATCATGCACTAAGTTTAATACGAGCATAAAAAAGCGTGGGAACTGCCTGTCGTCTGTCCCACTGATAGAGGCCTTCGCATTGCCCGATACTGCTGAACAGACAACGTTAGAGCCCACGCCGATATGATATACGCCACCACATGGAGTATCTTACCTATTATTATAGGTATACAATACTCCATTGGCTGTGATATAATCACACCCGTAGACACCTACCGTTGCTAAGTCCATGACAGTATCTGAAAGTTGCGAAGTTTCTATCAGTCGTGAACAAAGCGCCAAGTATGCGCCTTATATATGTCGTGTCTCTTTCCCACCCTACACTCCTCTATCATAAGGATCATACCTGTATGAAAGGCTCGGCGTGGTTCGAGACTTTTGCTGCGATTTTCATGTTTTTACACATTTCTATCGCTAACTGCCTACAAAATTATAGAAAAAAAACGAAACAACAAAACTTTTAGCTAAAAAGTTTCGAAAAAAGTTATGTGAGGGGGAATTATGGTGAAAAGGAGGGGAATCTGCGGAACATGATAATTCCAACAAAAGGGAGGAAGTTTAGAAAGAAGTACGCAAGCGATAAAGAACCAACAAATATACGCACGTATAAATCTTTTTTCTCGAAAAAAGTATCAAAGTCTCATTTTTAGGCATAAAATAAGAGTTATATCTTTAATACACAGAACTTTATCAAGAATGAGACTTCTCTAAAAATGAAGGGAGAAGTATCATGAAAGTATCATAAATTAGCGAGAAGTATCATGATTTCTTGCTTGTATCGAAAAAAATGCTTTATGAAGTGATAATAATAGCATTTGCAAGGCAATAAACAGGATGTTTTTGCGTTTAGTAAAACAGAATGTTTTATTCTTAATACTTAAGAAACATGGATGAAAAGGAATTACTGAAAAAGGCTTTTGAGTACGGAAACGTACCTAGCAACATCACCTACTGTTTCACCGAACCATGTCCGATGAAAAACAAATGTATCCACTATCTATCCGGTCTCTACAAAAACGAGAAGACTGATAGAGGGGATGCCATTTTCCCAAATGCCCTGAAAAACGGGAATTGCAAGTACTTCGCTCCGCTGCGTGTCGTGAAAATGGCATGGGGATTCGACAAACTCTTTGCAGAAATGAAAGTGAAAGACGCTCCTACACTGCGCGCCGAAATGAGAGACTACCTCGGCAGCAAAGGACAATACTACCGTTACAAACTGGGACAACTGAAACTCCTGCCGGAACAACAGGAATATATCAAACAGCTCTTCGCCAGATACGGATATAAAGATGTTGAATTCGACCATTTCTCAGAAGAGATTGATTTCACTAAAAGCTAATCTTTTTCTCTGCCCTCCAGATGTTCCAGCCATGCCATTTAAGCGGTCCCATGGTGAACACGTGACGGGCTACCGGAGAACACGTGCTGGGCAGTTGGAGAACAATTGGCGGGCAGTCATTGCCCGCACTGCGGGCGGCAAGTGCCCAATTCATAAACCGAACTTTGGGCAACACAAGAAAGAGTTTATAGTTAATAGCTAATAGATTGACAATTAACCATCTTAATAAATATATTCAATGAAGGTAACAATCGTTCATACGAACAACAAGAAGCAGCTCCTCGTCAGCACCAAGACGATGGAGAAGTTGCTGCAACGTATCGCAAAAGATGACAGCAGACTTACTGTTACCCATTTCCGCGAATACGTGACCTATATGGAAAGCGGCTACGAATATTACAAGGATATGCCAACATGGATGCACATCTACCCCGCTGCAGAATTCGCCAAAGACGAAAACAACAACCTGAAGATGAAGGCATGCAACGGTATCCTAATGCTGAAATTCGGAAACATCACGGATGCGGACGGCGTGGAGGGCGTGAAGCGCTCGGTTGCCATGCTGCCTTCTACCTTTGCTGCGCTGGAAGGTGCTGATGGTAAGTCGGTTATCGTATTGGTGAAATTCTGCAACGAAGATGATTTGCTGCCTGTTGAGGAGGCGGATGCCGAACGACTGTACCGCATCGCTTACCAGCAGATTTTGCCTGTATATCAGGCGATTGCCAAGGCTTCGGTGCTCACAGACGGACCGAAACCTTCTATAGAAGCGGGCTCAAACCTGTCTTTTGAGCCTTCGATGCACAACAGTTTTATGATGACGCTCGATGCGAAACCTTATTTCAACAATAAGGCGGTAGCGATGAAAATTAACAGCAACATGCACCCTCAGAACCAGGCTTTCAACACGGAAGATAATCAGCAGATGATTCCTGGTTCCGATACTTCGGAAGAAGAAAAGAAAGTTGACAAGAACAGCGTTCGCGAGAATATCATGAGCATGATGCAGCTGCTGAAAAGTAAATATAACTTCAGATACAACACGGTGATGAAATTCGTGGAATACATGCCGAAGGAGAAGGGTTGGTATGGTTTCCAACCTGTGGATCCGAGAGTGCAGAAGCGCATGACGCTGGAGGTGCAGCTCGCTGATATCCGGGTGAGCATCAAGGATGTCAGGAATTTTCTGGAGTCTGATTATATCAAGAATTATAATCCGATAGATGAATATCTCTTCCAATGCTACGACAAATGGGACGGAAAGGACCATATACGCGCCTTGGCTCGTACGGTTCCTACCAACAATCCTTACTGGGCAGACTGGTTCTACACCTGGTTTCTGGGCATGGTTGACCAGTGGCGCGGCTTTACCCATCGCCAGTATGGCAACTCGGTGGCTCCGCTTCTCATTTCCAAGCAGGGTTACAACAAGAGTACTTTCTGTCGCCGGCTGTTGCCACCGGAACTGCAGTGGGGATATAGCGATAATCTGATTCTGTCAGAAAAACGTCAGGTTTATCAGGCGATGGCGCAGTTTATGGTCATCAATCTCGATGAGTTCAACCAGATTTCGCCACAGGTGCAGCAGGGATTTCTGAAGAATCTCATCCAGTTGCCTACGCTGAAATACAAGCCTCCGTATGGCAGTCATGTCATGGAATTTCCTCGTCTCGCCTCGTTCATCGCCACGAGCAACATCACGGATATTCTCACCGACCCATCCGGCAACCGAAGATTCATCGGTGTGGAACTGACGGGGCCTATCGATGTGAGCTTGCGTCCGAACTATCAGCAGCTTTTCGCCCAGGCGCTGACTGCTTTGCACAATGGCGAGAAGAGTTATTTTGATGCGGAACAGGTGAAGTTGATCATGAAGAACAACTGCCAGTTTGAGGTGGCTGAGCCGATAGACCAGTATTTCATACTCTATTTCGAGTTGGTTGAGAATGAGAAAGAGGGTGAATATCTGACTGCCGCCGAGATTTTCGACTATCTGAAAAAGCAGATAGGTTCATCGCTCAAGGTGAACAGTTTGATGGGATTCGGCAGAAAACTGGCGAATATGAGTGAGTTAAAACATAAGAGATTTGCAGATGGGATGAAGTATCTTGTAAAGAAAAAGTGAAATAATGAGACTTCTATGAGACTTTAATGAGACTTCTCGGCACCAAAACCGAGAAGTCTCATTCTCTTTATCTTATTATCTATCAAGTCTTTAAGTCGACATTTTCAATAGAAAATGAGACTTTGAGACTTTTTCTCAAAAAAAACTTTTTCACGTAAGAGAGAAAGCTTTTGCCCTTACAGGGCGACAGGCTTGCATCCATCATTACCCAGGGCGCTGCCCTGGGCTATGAGCTTCTGCCCTTTCAGGGCGTGTGGGGTTTACATCTGAAAATGCTTATCCTTTAGATAGCATAAAGGAAGGTACGGATGAACCAGTAGCAAACGATACCTGCGATGTAACCTACGAAAGCAATCCAGGAGATATGCTTCATATACCAGCCGAAGGTAATCTTCTCCAAGCCCATTACTACCACACCAGCAGCACTACCGATAATCAGCATTGAACCTCCTACACCGGCACAGTAGGCGAGCAACTGCCAGAAGACACCATCCACAGCCATATCACCAGCGGCTGCCACAGGATACATACCCATACATCCGGCTACCAGAGGCACATTGTCAACAATACTTGAAAGCACACCGATGATACCAGTTACGAGGTAGTGGTTGCCATCGAATACGACGTTCAAGCCCTGACCCAAAGCAGTCAACACACCAATTTCAGCCAGGCAGGATACTGCCATCAGAATACCGAGGAAGAAGAGGATGGTACTCATATCAACACGAGAAAGCAACTTGGTTACTCGCTTCTGAGTGCCCTCGGCATCAGCTCCACGATGCAAACCGCGATAGAAAACTTCGGTAGCAGTCCAGAGAACGCCCAATACCAGAAGGATTCCTACGAATGGAGGCAAGTGGGTGATACTCTTGAAGATAGGAACGAAGATCAAGCCGCCTACTCCCAACCAGAACACTGCCTTGCGCTGACCTTCGGTGAAATCGCTGACCGATGCATTCTGCTGAGCAGAAACCTCAGGCATCACGAGTTCGCCCTTCAACATGGTCTGAAGGATGAGGGCAGGAATCACCATGGAAACCACAGACGGGATGAAGATTTCGGCAATAATGCCGGCAGCAGTAATCAATCCCTTGTTCCAGAGCATGATGGTGGTAACGTCGCCGATTGGAGAGAAAGCACCACCCGAATTGGCTGCGATGATGACGAGGGATGCATAAACCATGCGGTCCTTGTGGTCGGTGACGAGCTTTCGGAGAATCATGATCATCACGATACTGGTGGTCAGATTGTCGAGGATGGCAGAGAGGAAGAAGGTAAGGAAAGCGATACGCCAGAGAAGCGCACGTTTCGACTTGGTCTTCATCACCTTGCGAACCCAGTTGAATCCGCCGTTCTGGTCCACGATTTCCACGATGGTCATCGCACCCATCAGGAAGAAGAGTGTTGTGGCAGTATCGCCCAGATGTTCCTGGATGATTCCGGTCACCTTCTCCACCATTCCAGCAGCACCGCCTGTATAATCAGAGTGCATCAACTGGAGATACTGCATTGGATCCATCATGTAGAGGGTCCAACAACCTACCAACATCAACAGGGCAATTGCTGCCTTGTTAACCTTTGTCAAGCTTTCGGTGGCAATGAGTGCATAGCCGAGCACGAAAACGACAATAATAGAAATTGTAAGTGTAGTCATTACCTTTTATTTATTATTAGATATTCTTTTTTCCTTTATGTATGATTTGGTACTCACAATTGCCAAACGGCTGCAAAGATACAAAAAGAAAAGCAATAACCACACGATTCCTTATTATAATTGTATGAAATCGTTTACTTACTTACGGTTTTAACCTGATAATAACCGATTTCGACCAGTATGGTTGAGGCATTTCGTTGTTTAGCACATGCTTGTTGAATTTGGGGAGCCCCAAAATGACATCAGTAGAACTCGTAAAAAGTTAATTAGTAATAAAGTTCCTACTAATATATCTCTTACCCAAAAGATTATTACTACCTTTGCATTACATAAAACATGTAACATAAAACATGAAATAGCTATAAAACGTTATGGAACAGCTGAATAACCCATTTGTTATCTACGGATATAAGGGAGCAGAATACTTCTGCGACCGCAAAAAAGAGACGGAAGTCATCATGAAGGCTTTGCAGAATGAGCGTAACATCGTGCTCATCTCTCCTCGACGCATCGGAAAGACGGGACTCATACACCATGTCTTTGAGAACATCAGCAAGCAGGAGCCTGAAACGCATTGTTTCTATCTCGACATCAATGCCACAAGAAATCTGAGCCAATTCATCCAATTATTGGCAAAGACGGTTATCGGGAAGGTTGATACTTTCTCACAAACTGCCATGCGCAAGATTACCACTTTCTTTGCCGGCTACAAGCCTACGATGTCGTTTGATGAGATGACGGGAATCCCTACGTTCTCGATTACGGTTTCACCAAGCCAGAGCGAGGATTCTCTCAAACATATCTTCGAGTATCTGAAACAATCGGAGAAACGAATCTATATTGCCATCGACGAGTTCCAGCAGATAGCCGAATATCCCGAAGATGGCACAGAGGCCCTGCTGCGCTCCTACATCCAGTTCTTGCCGAATGTATATTTCATCTTTGCAGGCAGTAAGCAGCACATGATGACCGACATGTTCCTGTCGGCAAAGCGCCCATTCTATCAAAGTTCGCAAATTCTCAACCTTCCTCTCATCAACCAGGATGAGTATCATCATTTTGCCAACAGATGGATGGGGACCCGGAATCTGACCATGGATTCTGATACCTTTGCCTATCTATATAATAAGGTGGATGGTCAAACCTGGTATATCCAGGATATTCTGAACCGACTCTATCAGAACGGAAAGGAAATTACGACAGCGGAAATTGATGATGTAACCCTGGAACTGGTGAACGAACAGGAAGTGGCATTCGTGAATTACTACGATTCCCTTACAGATAATCAGGCTGCCCTTCTATCTGCCATTGCCCAGGATAAGGCTGTCACCTCCATTCTTTCGCAGGATTTCATCAGCCGCCACAACTTGCCTGCTGCCAGCAGCGTGAGTCTTGCTCTCAAGACGCTGATCAATAGAGAATTCATCTACAAGTACAATGGCAGCTATATCATCTACGACCGCTTTTTCGGGATGTGGTTGAGGAAGCACTGCGCAGGAAATTAATCATTGCAAAAAAATCCGAAACAGATAGCTGCCATTACTTCTGTTTCGGATTATCTTTTCGTATTCTTTTTCTTTCTTTTCCTTTCTTATTCTTCCTTAAAACATCGCCCAAGCATATACTAAACTTTATCAGGAATCTCTTCCCTCATCAACGCCAAATGATATGAAATCGCTTACTTACGGATTTCTTCCAAAACCCATTCTATTTTGCGTATCCAGTGCTCATCGATTTCCACTTTTTCGGCATAAGACTTGAAGTTCATCACCACGTCTTCCACTTCTTCTATGATATTAGAAGCATTTCTGATATCCTGTCTTTGTGCAAAAAGCATCAAATCCTGCTTCGTTATATTCTTTCGCTTGCCAAGAACCGTAAGTTCATGGTTACGATAGAAATGTGAATCAGGATCACCTGCACAACATTATCTTTCATGTCTTACCCTTTCCTTCTTTTCATTCATTTTCTTCACTTGGCTAGGCAACATTGGCTGTGGCGGCAAGAGTTTCTCTGCTTCCTGCAGGAATCCGATGCTTCTCAACAGAGAAAGAATAGTGCCAAAGCCTATGTTCTTAGCTTCGCCTTTTTCAAACTGGCTAATGGTGAAAATGCTCACACCAGCCTTTACAGCCACCTCTTTCTGAGTGAGATTGCTGAACAGACGATATTGCTTGAATCGTCCTCCTAATTCAGATATAATCTCAGAATTAGACTTTGCCTCTATACCATATTCCGTAATCATGTTGCAAATATAGTTATTTCTTTATTTATCACCAAATATAGGGTTAAATATTTAAATATCTTTAGTTATTAAAAAGAAAAATCGGTATAAAAAATCCGCACAGCCCAGAGAGCCATGCGGATTCTGATATTTAATAAAGCTAGCAATAATCATGTTCACAGGTTACTTAACCACCTTGAATACGGCGGCACTAATGCCTGAAGCCTTGATAGCATCGGTCTTCTTGCCTGATTTATATACAACCTTGCCTGTAGAAAGAACAGAAACTGCCTTGCCACCTACAGAGCTGATGTTGAGAGAGGCAGCCTTGGCACCAGGATTCACGACAACAACATACTTCTCATCACCCAAAGTGCGCTCATATACCATCGGATATTCCTGACCCTTCTGGTTCAGGAGCTTCCAATCTCCCTCATTGTCAAGAGCCTTGGCTGAATGACGCAAAGCGGTCAGCTTACGGGTATATGACAGCAGAGAATTCTGATCTCCCTGCTGAGCCTCAACGGTCAACTTTCCGTTTTCCGTATCTACAGGGAAGTAAAGCTTATCAGGCGCACTCGTTGAGAAGCCGGCATTCTTGCCCTTGGTCCACTGCATCGGAGTGCGGGTACCAGAGCGCTCATTGCTACCCTCCTTGTTAGGGAGATTCATCTGATACTTCATACCAATCTCATCACCATAATAGATAAATGGAACACCTGGCATGGTGAGGAAGAAGGTCATCGCCACCTTCAGCTGGTCTGGCGTGTTGCGGGTACCGATGTTAGGACGCTGGTAATCGTGGTTGGCAGATGGAACAGCGATGTAGCCGAGATTCTTGGTGGCATTATATGCCTTGGTATAGTTCTCGCTAAATTCCTTAAGCGAACCCTTGCCCTGCTTGTCGAAATAGCAGTTCTTATAGCTCTGCTCCCACTTGCCCCATGGAGTCTTGCGGTCGAAGAACAGAGAGGCATAGCCCTTAAGACCGAAATGGATGTAGAAATCGATGTTGAAACCGGCAGGAATGGCTTGCTGCGGATTAGCCCACTCTGAAATCAGGACGGTCTCAGGATAGTACTTGTCCTTCCATGCACGCATCTCATTCCAGAGTTTGGAAACCTCCTTCTTGTCAGGGTCGTTCTTGATGAGCGATGACGCCATATCAACACGGAATCCATCCACACCCTTATCAAACCAGAAAGCCATGATGTTACGTATCTCCCTGCGAACAGCCTGTGGTCCAGGCGCATCTACGCTCTGCTCCCAAGGATGATTTGGGTCTGGATGAGCAAAGCCATAGTTCAAGGCTGGCTGGCACTCGAAGAAATTCTTCTCATAATACTTGGCACGAGGAGCATTCGCCTCCACATATCTGCCTCGGGTACTAGACTCCGGACTTGCCTCCTGATGACGGGCTTCTATTTCTTTCTTCTCGCTCTCAGGAATATCGTTCATCCAGATATAATAGTCGCTGTAACGCTGGTTAGGATCTTTCTCAGAAGACTCCTTAAACCAGGCACACTTGGTGCTGGAATGTCCTGCCACCAGGTCGAGACAAACCTTCATGCCACGCTTATGGGCCTCATTGACCAATGTAACCAAATCGGTATTGGTACCGAATCGAGGATCCACCTTGTAGAAATCGATGACATCATAGCCACCATCAAACCATCCCGACTCAAAGATTGGATTGAGCCAGAGGGCGTTCACACCCAGAGACTTGATGTAATCCAACTTGGAAGTGATACCCGGCAGGTCACCAATACCATTGCCATCAGTATCCATATAGGAAGATGGATAAATCTGATAGAAAAGTGCATCACTCAACCAAGCCGGTCCCTTCTTCTGTTCTGCCTGAGCAGAAAGTGTGGTTGCCGCCAAGGCAGCAACCAACAACATTTTATTCATTCTTTTCATGAGCATCATTATTAATTCAAGAAAACTTTCTTTCATAATAACTCAAAATCCTGCATTTTATTGCGCAAGAAGGCTAATTGCGAATCCGCCACCTGCAACGGAGTTTAACTTCAAGACAGACTTGCTGGTTACAGTCTTCTTGGTGATGACATAAGCCTGCGGATTGGTCTTGTAGTTGGCATTCTTTGCATCCTGATAGATGGTAGCCACATACTTCTTGCCCTTCTCGAGGAAATCGAGCTTTACGGTAGACTGATGAGCCTTCATGCCCGTAACGCCACCGACAAACCAGTTATCAGAACCCTTTGCCTTGCGGGCAGCGGTGATATACTCCATTGGTTCAGCCTCCAGATAGATAGACTTGTCCCAATCTACAGCCACATCCTTGATAAACTGGAAGGCATCCATGTGCTTCTCGTAATTCTCAGGGAAATCGGCAGCCATCTGCAATGGACTGTACATCGTTACATAAAGTGCCAACTGACCGCAGATGGTAGAGTTGCAATGAGAACCATTGGCGCAATCCATTTCAAAGATACCCGGTGTATAATCCATCGGACCACCCTGCAGACGGGTGAAAGGCAAGATGGCGGTATGTCCCGGTTTGGTACCTCCGAAAGCCTGATATTCAGTACCGCGAGCACTCTCGTTGCCAATCAGGTTAGGATAAGTGCGGCAGAGACCGGTAGGACGCACAGCCTCATGGGCATTTACCATGATGTGATAATCGGCAGCACGGGTTACGGCATGCAGATAGTGATTGATTTCCAACTGACTGTAGTGATGCTCACCACGAGGAATGATGTTGCCCACATAACCGCTCTTCACTGCATCATAGCCATAATCCTTCATCAACTGGTAAGCTCTGTCCATATACTTCTCGTAGTTCATTACAGAAGAGGAGGTCTCATGATGCATGATGAGCTTCACACCCTTGGAATGCGCATACTCATTGAGCGCCTTGATGTCGAAATCAGGATATGGAGTCAGGAAATCGAATACCTTTTCCTTCATATAGCCACTCCAGTCTTCCCAACCGATGTTCCATCCTTCTACCAGGACTGCATCGAAGCCATGGGCTGCAGCGAAGTCGATGTAACGGCGCACATTGGCATTGTTGGCAGAATGCTTGCCCGATGGCTTGGCATGTACATAGTCGGTTCCATCCAACTTCACGGTAGGATAATCATGGGTATAAGCCCACTCACCCTTACCGGAAATCATCTCCCACCATACACCTACGTACTTCACAGGATGAATCCAGGAGGTATCCTTGATCTTGCAAGGCTCATTGAGATTGAGAATCAGGTTGGAAGACAACACCTTGCGGGCATCATCTGTAATGACCATCGTACGCCAAGGGCTCTTGAACGGAGTCTGCATATATCCCTTCATACCCTGTGCATCAGGGGTAAGCCAAGAGGTAAAAGTCATGGTCTTGTCATCCAGGTTCAGATGCATGGCTGGATAATCTACCAGGGCAGCCTCATGCAGGTTGATGTAGATACCATCATCAGTCTTCAACTGGAGTGAGGTCTGTACACCGGTATCTGAAAAGACAGTCTGTGAGAGATTGCTGCTGACAGCAGCATGCAGGGCTGGACGGATGCCCGACAGACGAGTCTTGGTGTATTCATACTCCTGGGTATCGTAATCACCCGGAATCCACCAGGCGGTATGATCGCCCGTCATGGCAAATTCTGTACGCTCTTCCTTGATGGTAAAGTAGTTGAGATTGCCTTTCTGAGGGAACTCATAGCGCAATCCAACTCCATCGTCATAAACACGGAAGCGAACGTTCATATAACTGTCTGTAGAATTCTGCTTCAACTCTACCAGCATATCATTATAATGATTGCGGATCGACTTGTTCTCTCCCCAAACAGGAGTCCAGGTCTCATCGAAAGTGGAAGTTTTCTCATTGATGACACTAAAATCAGAAAGCAGATCCTTGCCATCCTTGCCGCCCTTGGCGAGCTGATAACCCAGACGGCTAGGCTTGATGATGGTCTTGCCCTGATAGGTCACACTATAGGTAGGCACAGTGCCATCCAAGGTGAAGTTCACCTTGATTTGTCCGTTAGGAGAAGTGATGTCTCCTGCATCTGCAGAGATGCCAAAAGCCATCAGAAGGCTTGCGAGCAAAAAGAGTTTTTTCATATTATTCTTCATTTTTAGTTTATGATTTACTACTTAGTATATCCTGGATTCTGCTTGAGTTTCTTATTCAAGTTGAGCACGGCATAAGGGATAGGATAAACCATGGTATAGCCCTGCGTATCATCATTGTAATCACCTGCAGAAGCATTGTGGGTCACACCCTTGAAGCGGTCAGCAGTAGGCTCTGTAAAGGTACAGAATCTGATCTGGTCTTGGCGGCGTACTCCCTCCCAAGCCAGTTCCAGCATACGTTCATTCAGAATGTCATTGAGCGTAAGTTCTGTACGAGGTGTAGCAGCAACACGGCCACGAACCTCATTGACAATTGTGAGAGCCTCAGCCTTGTTACCCATACGATACTCAGCCTCAGCCTTCAGGAGCAAGGCATCGGCATAACGCCAGATCACCAGGTCGTTGTTGAAGCTATACTGCTGGGTAGTGGACTTGTCAAACTCATACTTCTTCATTCTGGCACCGGAACATTTCATGGCATGAGGGTCATCGGCAGCAGTGAAATCCACCTTTACAGCCAATGGCATATACTCCAGTGGCTTGTCAGTGGCACCGTCCTCTACAGCTTTTCCTGTCTCCTCCATATAATCCTTGTCGGTATAGAAGTTGAGTTTCAGACGAGGGTCCGGATTAGCCGTTCCATAGCCATATACCAGCATCTGCTGCTTGGAAGAGCAGGCTCCATTCCACCCCTGGTAACCGATGGCACCACCATGGTTGTAATGCAGGGTGCGGACGATGTTGTAATCCTCTATCTTATAGTTGACGCAATCATTCGGGCGGGTCCAGATATTCTCCACGGAATTCTGGTTGGCTACGATGAAGTTGTCGGCATAGCTAGGCTGCAGGCGGTAACCCAAGCTGGCAATCTGGTCGGCACAATAGACTGCTGTTTCCCACGCATTGCGAGTTTCACCATCCAAAGTGATGTTTATATTTTTGCCCATTTCCGAAACCGTCTTTCCCTGCTCCTCGCTGGCAGTAGCCTTGCCGCTCTTGTCTGTTCCTACCAAGGCACTGTAGCTGGTTGGAGTGGTATCATCGATGGTATAGACCGGTGCATTGATGGCACACTTAGCCATACACATATATGCCACAGCCTTGGTGATACGGCCATAATATTCACCCTCGTTCTGGCTCTTACTGTCTGAAAGATGAGGAATACATTCTGCCAACTCAGAAGTGACAAACTTGAAGACATCAGAGCGGTTGGACTGATTCACCTCGTTAGCACTCACCTGAGAAGAAACAACCAATGGCACCTGTCCGAAGAGATCCATCACATAGTAATAATAGACAGCACGAAGGGCTCTCAATTCATATACATATTCAGCATACTCCGGATGTTCACCCAGGTACTTGTTGAGTCGATCGATAGAAGAATTGGCAAGCCCGATGACACGATACAGGTTGTTCCACACATCGTTATACTTGCTTACAGACGACTCAAAGTTGTGGAGGAAGATATTCTGCCAGGTTCCACCATCTACCCAGTCACCCTGACGACCAGGAATCATACTGGCATCAGAAGAGAACTCCTGGAAGGTGTGTACCGAGCCACCATCGCTTCCATACAATCCATTTCCGATGGAAGAATATACGTTAGCCACTGTGTTTACATATACCAGCTTAGGGGTACTGAAAGCCTCTTCCTCAGAAAACTTGCTTCGTGGAGTCTCATCCAGTGAGCAACTAGCCAGTAATATCGATGAAAGAAGCATTGAGCCTATAATATATTGTTTCATAACTGTAATCCTTTATATATTAATAATGTAATTCTTAATTAGAACTTGTTATCTATTCTATGTGAAAACATTTAGAAATTCACTGAGAGCGACAGAGTATAAGTACGGCTCAGAGGATAGATGTTCTTGTCGTCAACACCCAGATTGTCGCCACTGATGGTTGCTGAGTTGATCATTGGAGTCAAGCCCTTGTAACCAGTGAGGGTACAGATATTGTTGACTGACAATGCAAGGTGAATGTTGTTGATGAACTTCCACTTGAGCATATCCTTGGTAAAGGTGTAGCCCAGAGAAGCGTACTCGAAGTTCATATAGTCACCCTTTTCCAGCCAGTAATCAGAAATCTGAACGTCATGGATACCCTTGCCATTATTGAGATGCTGTGCACCGCTCAGGATATTATAGGTTGGGAAATTACTCATATTGTTCAAGGTCATGGATGTAGCATTGTAAATCTTATGACCGAAAGCACCGTTAAACTGCATAGTCAGATCCCAGTTCTTGTACTTGAAACTCATATCCCAGCCGAGGAAGTACTTAGGAATTGCCTGTCCGCAAACCTTGCGGTCGCCACTGTCACCCGTATCAATGGTACCATTATCATCAAGGTCTTCGATGATATACTGTCCATTCTCATCAATACCTGTGCAGTGAGGCAGATAAAATACACCTACAGGCTGTCCCTCAATGAGATAGGTTACGCCATTATTATGTACCAGACCAGCCGCACCTACGGTGGCAACAGATATATGCTCGCTCGTTGTCATAGGCTGTCCCTTGTAGGTACCGCTCAACTTCTTCAGCTTGTTCTTCTGATAAGAGAAATTCAAACCGGAATTGAAGGTGAAGTCCTTTGTCTTGATGATGTCACCACGAACAGCCAGTTCAAATCCCATATTAGTCATGGTACCCATATTGGCCAGCAGACGGTCGTAAGTGAAAGGAGGTACCGGCACGGTATAGGTATAAAGCATATCTGATGTTTCAGAAGTGTACCAGTCGAAGGTTACATTGAGACGCTGCTTGAACATCGACAGGTCGAAACCGGCATCAAATGTCTTCTTTACCTCCCACTTCAGATCAGGGTTGCTGTTGGAGGTAACCGCAAAAGTAGTACTTGTTGCGCCGTTGACGGTAGTTACACCATTAGGCTCCATCAGGGCGAGAGAAGTATAAGGATCGATGGCATCCTGATTACCGGTCACACCATATCCTGCTCGAATCTTGAAATTGTCTATCTGCTTGATTTTCTTCATCCAAGGCTCATTGCTGATTACCCATGCCAAGGAAGCAGAAGGGAACCAGCCCCACTTCTGACCATTACCCAACTTAGAAGAACCATCGGTACGAACATTGACGGTAGCGATGTATTTGTCAGCCAGCATATAGTTGACACGAGCCATATAAGAGCTCAGGGTATATTCGGTGTAGTTAGACTGCAGATTACCCCAGCTCACATTGGCAGCAGCCTTCATATTATTGAACTTGAAGTAGTTGGTATCAAATCCATGTGCCTCCTGTGAATTCCAGTCGTAGGTATACTTCTGTCCTTCCATCAGAGCCAAGGCATCAATGTGATGCTTGCCGAAATTCTTGGAGAAATTCACCATGACGTTGCCCATATAGTCCTTGCGGTTGGTATTGGCAATATAAGCCCATCCGTTACCGTTCAGCTTACCCATCTGGATATTGTTAGGAATATAGAACTTATTGTCACGGTTCCAATAATTGTATGAACCAAAGGCACTTACAGTGAGTCCGTCGATGATATTGACCGTTGCCTTGCCATGAACATTGACAGAGGCATCCTTGTAGAAGTCATCAATATCGAGCAATCCCAGTGGATTCCAGACTTCATTGGCAAGCAGATCCTCATCCCATTCGCCCTTGTCGTTTCTTACATTAGGATAAGTAGGGTTATAGGCTGTAGCAGAATAGAACATCTTGTGCATATCATACTGGATATTGCTATTTCGCTGAGAACCGAATATGCCCAGTTCCAGCTTCAGATGTTTGTCGAAGAGATACTGGGTTCCATCCAGCTTTGCTGTAAAATTCTTCATATCAGAATTCTTCAAGGCACCCTGACGGAGAACGAATCCCAGAGAAGCACGAAGACTGGAAGTGTCTGTACCCGAAGAGAAAGAGATGTTATGATTCTGTGTGAGGCCCACATTGCGCTCAATCTCTTCGAGGAAATTGGTATCGCCACCCATATCGGTATAGGTCAGGCCCAAAGACTTGGCTGTCTCACGATATTCTGAAGCCGACATCAGATCCAGATTCTTATAAACTGTATTGACACCAAACTGGCCATTGTAGCTCAGGCTGGAATAGCCCAACTTGCCCTTGGCTGTGGTAACAACGATGACACCGGAAGCACCACGTGAACCATACTGGGCAGTCTCAGAAGCATCCTTCAGGATGGTGAGACTCTCAATATCGCCAGGAGCCAGAGAATTGAACATCGTCATATCAGCAAAGACGCCATCGATGATAATCAACGGATCGTTACCACCTGAAAGAGAAGAGGTTCCACGAACACGGATACTTGGAGAACTGGTAGGGTCGCCGCCAGCCTGAGAAATGATAACACCCGCAACCTTACCCTTCAAGGCCTCGGCAGGACTGGTTACCACACCCTTATTCATATCTTCTTTCTTGATGCGGTCGACAGCACCCGACACCGTGCGCTTGCTGCCCACAGCATAACCAACGACAACCACCTCATCGAGCACCTCGTCGTTTTCTTTCAGCGAAACATTGATAACATGATTTCCCTTTACAGGAATTTCCTGGGTACGGTAGCCCAGATAAGAGAATACCAGGACGGAACCATCCTTAACATTGTCAAGCTTGTAGTTACCATCCAAGTCGGACACTGCACCATTCTTGGTATCTTTCACCAGAATGCTGGCACCAATGACAGGTTCACCTGTGGCATCTACCACCTGACCCTTAATGGTTGTCTGACCAAGAGCATTAAAAGTAATAAAGCATCCTGCTAACAGCAGACCTACTTTCTTTGAAAGGTTGTTTTTATCCATAATCTATAGGTTTAAAACGATTAAAATTGTTTGATGCCGCAAAAGTACGTCAAAATTCAATAGGTTGTTGCGATTAGTAGGCTTTTGGTAGATTACCATTATCTACTATCCGATTTATCAGGCTGAATATCAGCAAATTAAAAATTTTCAAAAAAACACGTTAGTAGATGCGAGATTCTGAAAGTTTTTTATTACTTTTGCAGCAGAATCTTTAAAACATAAGAAACATGAGACATTTTATAACTATCGTACTACTGATACTACTACCACTATGCGCAAAAGCAGACAACAGCCAACTCTACAAACAGCTGGATGCTGCCATAGAAAAACGTGCGCATTATGTAGAAGTAAAAGAGAAAAGTCTGAACGACATCAAGCAGGGTGCAAAGTATGTAACCAGCAACGAGGACAAGCTCAAGCTTTACGAGCAACTCGCCAATGGATACAAAGCCTACGAGTATGATTCGGCGATGACTTACGTAAAAAAAGGCCTTGTTCTTGCCCAAAAGAGCAACAACATCTTATATCATAAAAGATTCCAACTTAGCCAAACCAGCCTGCTTATCACACGTGGATTCTATGCTGAAGCAAAAAACATCATGCAGAAGATAGAACCCAAGGAAGAAGATCCGCTTGACTATCAGTTTCAATACTATTATACACTTTACGGACTATACAACAACTGGTCAACCTATTGTGAAAACAATGAATTCAGCAAGATTTACGACCAGCAGAAAGTGGAATACCTGAAGAAAACATTAGAACTGTCGCCAAAGAAAGATGCATTCTATTACTACCTGCTGGGAGAGTTTTACTATTACAGCAATCATTCCAACAATAACAAGACCATCCAATACTACAAAAAAGCACTGAGTATGGAAAAGCCGGACAGCCGTCTCCATGCCATGACCGCCTTTGCCCTATCCGAAGTATACCAGAAAGCCAACAACCAGAAACTGACGGAACATTACCTGCTGGTTGCAGCCATCTCAGACATCACTTCTGCCACAAAAGAAAACGTAGCCCTGCAAGACATCGCACTCTTCATCTACAAACATAAGACCAGAAGTCTGAACAAAGCCCAGGAATACATCAACCTATCCCTGGAAGATGCTTATGCATACAACAACCGGTTGCGCCGCATTGAGATTTCATCCAAATTGCAGATGATTACCAATGCCTATACAGATGACATCAGAGCCACCAACAGCATGCTCTACATCGCGCTGTCGGTCATTTTCCTGCTCTTGCTCGGAGTGGGACTTAGCAGTCTGTTCATCCGCAAGAAGAACAAACTTCTGAAACAGAAGAAAGACGAAATCACGGCTACATCGGCAAAAATGGAAGTTCTCAACAGCCAGTTGCACCTCATCAACGACGAACTGAAGGACACCAACCAGAAGCGCGAGAGACTGATAAAGGTGTATATTGACCTGTGCTATAAGAACATAGAGAGAAACAGCAAACTGCGCACCTTGGCAGTTAGAAAGATCAAGGCCAACCAGAGTAAGGAGCTGCTGAGCCTCCTTTCTTCCTCAACCAATACAGAGAAAGAGAACAAGGAGTTTCTGACGGAATTTGACAAGGCATTCCTGTCTCTGTACCCAACTTTTATAACCGAGCTGAACAAGCAGCTTACAGAATCGGCACACATCCAGCTGAAAGAGAACGGAGAAATGCCCCCTATCCTCCGTGTGTGCGCCCTGTTAAGATTAGGCATCACCGAAAGTTCAAAGATAGCCGGCATCCTGTCTTATTCGCCACAAACCGTATACAACTACCGTTCCCTGCTCAAGAACAATGCCATCGACAAGGAGCACTTCGAAAAAAATGTGCTCAGACTCTGCATGGTGATAGCCGACTGATCGGAGATTAAGAATACGGCACAAATATCCGAAACAGATAGCTGCCAATGCTTTCTTCCGAAAAAATGGAGCTGATTTGCCAAAGTAACATCTTTGTCGCAGCTTCGTCAATGCCTTTCAACCTCATTGCAACCCCAGTGTAATATAACCACCGTACCTTTGCAACCGAAATCAAACGATATAGGTTATGAATGCTAAAAGGGGAATTATTGTATTAGGATTGCTCTCAGCGGCTAGCATGCCAACGTGGGCGCAACAGATTAAGGGTGTCGTAATCGACCAGAAATCGAAAGAGACACTCATCGGTGCAGTCGTCACTGTGGATGGAACCAACGTGAAGGCTATCACCAACATCGACGGAAACTTCCAGATCGATGGATTGGATAAAGAAAAGAAATATACACTATATATAAATTATGTAGGATATAAGACTCAAAAAATTGACGGGGTTCAGGCGAAGGACGCAGACCAGGTGATTGCGCTGCAACCTGATGAACAGCAGCTGAAGGAGGTGACCGTTACCGCAGTGGAAAGGCGTAATACGGATGCGGCAATGATACAGGTGGCCAAAAACAGTCCCGTCATCGTGAGTAATGTTTCGGCACAGGAAATATCCAGAACTCAGGATACGAATGCGGGTGAGGTGATACGCCGAGTGCCAGGCGTGAGCCTCATCGACGATAAATTCGTGATGGTTCGTGGCTTGTCGCAGCGTTATAACAATGTGTGGGTGAACGGAGGAGCAGTGCCTAGTTCTGAGGCTGATTCCAGGGCATTCTCCTTCGACATCATCCCAAGTTCGCAGATTGACAACCTCACCATCGTGAAGTCGCCAACGGCTGAATATCCCGCAGACTACTCGGGCGGTTTCATCATCGTCAACACCAAGGAGATTCCGGCAGAAAACAGTTTCAACATCGCCGTAGGCGGAAACTGGAATACATCTTCTGCCTTCAAGGACTTTTCTTACTCAAAAGGTTCCGGAACCGATTTTCTAGGGTTCGACAATGGCTTGAGAAACCTGAATGGGGGCATCCATGCTGACTTGAATCCACAGCTCGATGCCAACGGAAAACCGGTGGGCGATTATGCTACTTCGCTCCTGGGCAACGGATTCAATAATAATTGGCTCATCAAGAACAAGAAGCCTTTGGGCGATTTGAAACTGGCAGCCAGCCTAAACCAGCGCTGGATGCTGGGCGGAAGAACACTCGGCATGCTCGCCGCCCTGAACTATACCAACGAATACCGCACCTACGAGAACATGGAGAACAATCTCTATGGCATCTATGATGTGGCAAATGACAAGCCGAACTATCTCCGTCACTCTGTTGACGACCAGTATAATAATAATGTGAGACTCGGAGCGATGCTCAACTTCACCTTCCTTTCCAAGGACGGCAATCACAAGTATCAGCTCAAAAACATCTTCAACCAGTTGGCTACCAGCCGATATACCTGGCGTGATGGCGTGAGCGCCCAGTCGAACCTGGAGCGAAGCGCAGAGTATTACTACCGCAGTCGAACTACATATAACGGTCAGCTTACCGGCAAGCACACCTTCACTAGCGATGCCCTTGACTGGAGCATCGGGTATGCGTATGCCAACCGTCATTTGCCTGACCGTCGTAGATACCTCATCGACGATGCTCTTGAATCGGGCGTTTATGCCCTGAGCACCGGCAACGACATATCCCGCGAGTGGACTCAGCTCGACGAACACATTCTCTCTCTTGGTGTAAATGACAAGCACCACTTCAAGTTTGGCAACTTTGAGCCAGACTTGCAAGTGGGTGCCTATGGGGAGTATCGGACCCGAGAATACCAGACCCGCAACTTCATCTACAACTGGAATGTCTCAGATAACAACATGCCATCCGACTTCCGCCACAGCGACATCCCAACCCTGCTCTCCAGAGAGGCAAACATGGGTTACGACAAGCTGTATCTTCTGGAGGAAAAGCAGATGCGCAATAACTACCGCGGACACAACACCTTAGGCGCCGGATACCTGGCGTTGTCTCTCCCCTTTGGCAAACTCGGCATCCACGCCGGTGTCCGCTTCGAGCATAATGATATGGAACTCATCTCCAATTCCCGTGACTACGAGAAGAGTGAATCAAGCCGTCATTACAAGACCGATGATGTTTTTCCATCTCTCAATACAACATATAAGATCAACGACCAGCACCAGGTGCGACTTTCGTATGGCCGCAGTATTAACCGCCCAGAATTCCGTGAAGTATCGTCGTCGGTGTATTACGACTTCGACCTTGCCAGCAATGTGCAGGGAAACACTGAGTTGAAGAACTGCTATGTCGATAACCTCGACCTGCGATATGAGTGGTATCCATCCCGTGGAGAGCTCATTTCGCTGGCAGTCTTCTACAAGCACTTCGATTCTCCTATCGAGTGGACCTATACGGTGGCTGGTGGCACCGACTTGATTTACTCTTACAAGAATGCAAAGAGTGCCAACAACTATGGTGTGGAGCTGGATATCAGAAAGAATCTCGGATTCATAGGATTGAAGGATTTCAGTTGGTCGTTTAACGGTGCCCTCATCAAGAGCAAGGTTCAGTTTGAGAAGGGAGCGAAGGAAGAAGACAGACCGATGCAGGGTCAGTCGCCATACCTTATCAACACCGGCATCTTCTATAAGAATGCGCCATTAAAGATGGATATCGCCCTGCTCTACAACCGCATAGGCAAGCGAATCATCGGTGTGGGCAGAAGCGAGGGGAGCACAGGCGATGACTCCAATTCCCGAGTGCCTCACAGCTACGAGATGCCTCGCAACACCATCGATTTCTCGCTGGCTAAGAAATTCGGCGAGCATCTGGAACTGAAGTTCAACGTAAGAGATCTTCTTGCTGAAAAGATATATTACAAGCAGTTTGCTGATGTAACGTATAGCGACGGAAGCAAGAAGGAAGTAGAAGAAATAGCAAGATGCTACAAGCCGGGTAGAAACATCGGTTTGCAGGCAATCTATAAATTTTAGAGACTATCCGTAGAATTTCAAGAAAGATAATAATAGATGTTTGTTTAATAAAACAGGAAACAATTATGAACAAGATGTATTTTTTAGGATGCATGGGCATCCTCGCAGCATCTGCCATGTTGAGCAGCTGCAGCAGTGACAATGACGATCCAACTCCTTCTCCAAATCCTGGATCAGAAGTAGTTTACAAGTGGACAACCAATGGCGGCTTGAAGGCTTGCGACCACATCCTCTTCGGAACAGATGATAAGGAAAACGCCAACGGAACACAGATTGGCAACGGCGACCAGGAATTCGTTTTCACAGGCAAGCAGACTTTGAAGAAAGGCACTTATCTCCTCAAGGGATGGGTATATATTGCAGATGGTGCTGAGCTTACCATCGAACCGGGAACGATTATCAAGGGCGACAAGCAAACCAAGGCGGCACTCATCGCAGAGCGTGGCGGCAAGCTCATCGCCAAGGGTACAGCCACAGAGCCTATCGTCTTTACATCTGAAGAGGCTGCCGGCAGCAGAAAGCCTGGCGACTGGGGTGGCATTATTCTCTGCGGCAAGGCTAAGAACAACCAGACTGAGCAGCAGATAGAGGGTGGTCCTCGTACCAAGCATGGTGGCGCAGATGATGCTGACAACTCAGGAGCCTTGAGTTATGTACGCATCGAGTTTGCCGGTTATCCATTCCAGAAGGATAAGGAGATTAATGGTTTGACTCTCGGTTCTGTAGGTTCAGGCACAGAGATTGACCACGTTCAGGTATCTTATTCCAATGATGATTCCTTCGAGTGGTTTGGCGGTACAGTAAACTGCAAGTATCTCGTAGCCTACAAGGGCTGGGATGATGATTTCGATACAGATAACGGTTTCTCAGGAAAGGTGCAGTATGGTCTTTCTCTGCGCGACAGCAAGATAGCCGACACCTCTCAGAGCAACGGTTTCGAGAGCGACAACTGCGCCGATGGTGCTACCGTGGATCCTCGTACCAAGGCAACCTTCTCTAACATCACCTTTGTAGGTCCTAAGGTATTGGATGATAAGTTCCAGAACACCACAGATTATATTACTGCCGGAGCATACAATCCAAACAACGGTTCAGCTCTCGGCAAGTTCCAGTCAGCCATGCAGATTCGCCGTTCTTCTAACCTAAACTGCATCAACTCAGTGGCCTTAGGCTGGCCTATCGGTTTGATTGTTGATGGTGAGAAGGGTGAAACCGTGAAGAATGCCAAGGATGGCAAGTTCAAGCTTCAGAATGTATATTTCGCAGGTATGGATGCTGTTGGTACTGATGCCAACAAGAAGTATGAGGATTATCTCTACGATGCTGCAAAGAAGCAGGATATCGACAAGAATCAAAAGTCATACAGCAACACCTTCTTCTTCTCAGAGCAGAGCAACAAGTATTTTGATTCATGGACTTCATTGGTTGGTGCAGACGGTTATACTCCTATCGCAGGAAGCCCATTGCTTGGTGCCGCAAGTTTCGCCGGCTGGACAGGTTTCGACACCGTAACCTACATCGGAGCCTTCGATGGCAGCACCAACTGGATGAGCGGTTGGACCAACTTTGATCCTCAGAACGCAAAGTACTAAAAAAGAATAGCTAATTTCTATTTTGACTATAAGGTTTTCTTTTATTGGAGCATGGCGCAGTGATTTGCGCCATGCTTTTTTTGTTGGGTTATGGAGGGAAACGTTGATGTCCTGAAACAGGACATCAACCTTCATTTATCTTAATCCATGAACTTTATCATGTCCTGGCGTCTTGGCTTTGCCTCCGGCGATTCGTCAGGATACCCCAGGGCGATGCAGTAGAGCAGCTTATAATTCTTAGAGAATGCCATGCGGTCGAGGTAAGGCTTGGCCGACGGAGAATCCAGTATCCAACGGGCAGAACTGCCCAGGCAGCAGGAACCGATGCCCCTTGACCATGCTGCAAGAATGATGTTCTCGCCAAGCAAACCGCAATCAATCTGCGCCATATCATAAGTAGTATCGTAGGCGATGCAAACCACGCATGGAGCATTCACAAAGATGTTCTTGAAGCCCTTGCGCTCTGCTATCTTAGGATTATCCTTTACCACGGCTTGGGTGATTGAATCGATGAGAGCAGGAGAATCTATCACTCTGATTTCGTACGACTGCAGGTTCTGCCCGTTTGGCGCATGGATGCCGCATTTCAGAATCTCGTTCAGGGTATCGCGGCTGATGACGGAATCCTTGTAAGCACGGATGCTTCTGCGACTCATCATCAAATCGGTTACCACACTTGCAGAGTCAACGCTGGTCATTGCCTCCGGCTGTCTGTTCTCATTGCAGGCAGTCAACATCAGTGCAGCTGCCAATCCTAAAAATATCTTCTTCATATTATTCACTGTATGATTAAACTTCATATTATTCATTGTATGATTAAACCTATATTTCAATTAGTATATACCCAGGTAGCACTATTAGTATCTATCCATGTAGCGTTATTAGTACATACCGTGCAAAGATAGCAACAAACATTGATATCCAAGAAGATACGTTATGATTTTTAAGAGTTTTTATCGGTCTCTCTGCCATTCTTTTAACAAGTATATATCATAGCCAAACATTTTCCACCTATTTTGCTAGAATTTCCCAAAAACTTCGTATCTTTGCAATGGCTTTATACAAGATAAGCTGTTTATAAAATCATCAAACGTAGAATTATGGAAAGAAAAAGTTATTCTATAGATATAAATCGCATTGCACAATATGCCATGTATGCATATTGCATTTTCGCATTGTTTTCGCTGGCATTTTCTGTTTGCAGACAAGCGGGCTTATCCTTCAGAACAAGTCCCATCCTGATTCCAATAAGTCCCATCCTGGTTACCATCAAGCAACTGGTCTTGCAGCTCGCCCCTATAGCTTTATGGGGAATATTCCGCTACACGCTACCGGCAGGCGTAAAATTGCTACGACGCTGCAGCGAGTTGATGGTACTTTACTATGTGCTCTCATTCATCCTGGGCCAATGCTTCAATCTTCATCTCGTAACGATGATGCAGAACGGACAGATTACCCAAATGGCTTCCATACTCACCTGGACAAAAAGCACGATGGGTCTGATTTCCGTCATCGCCTCCCTGATAGCCGGCTGTCATCTGTGCAGCAAGCACAGGGGCAACATGCGCAAACTGGGCATAGCCCTTGTCCTGGTTTTCATCGCATGGCTGCTATGCTCGAATCTCCTCCCGACGGCAGTGTTTTACCTGGCAGACAACACCCAGCAGACAGCCTTCACCAGCGTGAATATCATCAGTATGATAACAACGACATCGGCATATATATACGCTTACTACATGATGTATCGGGCGATAAACGACTGAAAAAAGTTATAAAAAACTCCGTTTCTGAGTTTTCAAGACATCAGGAACGGAGTTCAAACATTAATCCTCGAACAATTTATGAAATTCAACGGCATCCATAAATTGATAATTTGGATTATTTCCTACATTTCTTCTAAGCCTATTTAAATTGGAAGGAGTTGCAGCTTTCTTTGTCAGCAAAACATAGAAACTGTTATCAAAAGAATAGTTAGAAGTAACCATTGCCTTTGATTCACTAACCTTTTTTGCTATCTCCTTTGAATCCAAATTCCTGGTATTGCTTAGTCGAAATTTTGCATCGGCCAAAAGTAATCTCTTATCATTCACATGCAATAGCATATCTGCAGAAGATTTCTTATCAGCATGATGTTTTTGAGAAATTCGTCTCTGAACATCATCAAGTTCTATTGCCTTATCTGTGTCAGAGAAAAGATTTTCTGAATTTGGGCTTCCCTCCTGCTTCATCAAATGATGCAAGCCGACTCAATCTTTTGCTGTCCAACAATCAATCTTGATTCCCTGATAATTGCCAATCTTAAATTTCGCCATAGTTCTCTACGTATTTCTGAAGAGTATCAAAAGACTTGTTGAATGATTCAAATACAGGTTCGATGTCACAGCCCAAATTCTTATAATTGAACGAATCTGTACCTTCACTTTGCTCTGCCAGATAAAAGCGAGTAGTATTCAACAAGCCCTCTTTTTCAGAGATATACCTGATAGCCGATACCATATCGGGATTGTGACTCGTGATGAGTATCTTGGTTCCAAATGTTTTGTTGATGCGAACAAGAAGATGCGCCAACTCAACCACCCATTGTGGATGAAGATTTGTTTCAGGCTCATCAATCTCTAACAAAGTGTTTTCTGTCAGCCACCCGTTTTCTATCAGACGAAGCATATAAACCAGCGGTTTGAATCCCGATGCTATATCTTCAATTCTAATATCCTTACCATTGTTGCTGTGATAAACTAAATCAACAGCATCGAAATTTTCCTTTTCTACAATAGAACCATCTATCATTTTATTAATAGAATGAAGTAATTCCTGTTTGCCGGTAATCTCACTTCCTTTTTCATTTACGTGAACCACTTTATGTGCCAAGGAAGTCATCAGAACCCTATCTGATTGACGAAGAGAAATAGCTGCTGGTGTTCCTATATATATGGCATTATTTAAACTATATATCTTTCCAAGTCTATCAACAAGCAATTCCACTTCATCTTCCTTAAAGCTTATGCTGGCAGGAAAGCCATCCTTTTCCCGATATACAGAAGCGATTTTCTCTTTCAAGTAACTGATGGGACGATTTTTTTTGTTGTTTTCATATTTCTGAAGATATTCAGAAAACAACTGAATGGAATTTCGTTCTATATCCTCATGAACATGATTTTGTTCAGTAATCCCAAAAAGATTAAGCACTCGACGCACCTGCTGAGGATTCTGCTCTTTCTGAAGAAAGTTAACCAGCATGTCATCAAGTGACCCAATCGCTCTTTTATAATAAAAATCGAGCTTCTCCACACCACCATTACTCAATGTTACCATTGTCATTAATGATAAGGTATGGTCAAAAAATCGTTTTTTATCATCATCCAGATAATTTGAGATATCATCCAGCGCAGTAGAATATTTCTCTAATGATTTGATAATCACATCTCTGAAATCAGAGAAAAAGAAACTGTCTAACACAGACAATGTATTGACGATATAATACAACCAACGGGACATAGTGCTTTTCCCACAGCCATTGCTACCCACGATAACTGTGATACCCTCTATTTCGATATCAGCATGCCCTATAGCATGATAATTGTCTATATTAAAATTATACTTGCTCATTATTCAAACTATTTTAATGCAAAAATACGATGTTTTTGTGTAACCTCCAAATTTTCATAGCACTTTTTACTGCCAAGGGTTCATAAAAGCCAGATTCCTATCACGAATATAAGTATAAAAGACTTAAAATGAGAGAATTTATTTTGGAAATCTAGATTTTATCCCTAATTTTGCACATCAAAAAATTCATAATAAAGAAAAAGTATGAATATCAAGGAGAATTATCAACAATATGTAAGCCGATACGCTTCTGAGGTGGCTGCCCTGAAGCGTAAGAATACGGGATTCATAACGGGCGAGCTGCTGGCTTTTGGCGGCATCCTCGCCTTCCTGATCTGCTATTTCGCATTGGATGGAGATACGCAGAACTATCTGATGGGGGCAGTGCTGTGCCTGATTGCCTATCTGGGAATCAGACGAATTGACGACAAGAACAAGGAGAAGATAGAGCATCTTTCGGCTTTGCTCAAGGTTTATCAGGACGAAATCAAGGCTTTGGAGGGCGATTTCTCGCCTTTCGAGACGGGCGATTCCTATCAGAATCCGCAGCATCCTTATTCCTTCGACCTCGATGTCTTCGGCAAGAGTTCGCTGTTCAACCGCATCTGCCGAACCATCACATCGGGCGGTTCGGAGGCACTCGCCAGGAATCTTACCCGGGAAACGCCTCTGAGCATGGAGGATATCAAAAGAAGAAGAGATTTGCAGAAGGAATTGGCTGGAGAAGGCGAAAACTGGCGGATGGAATTTCTGGCACTTGGCGAAAAGAACAGAAGCCAAACTGCGGATGGCAAAATGGTGAATGGCAAGATGAAGAAGATTGATTCTGCTGCGGTGGTGGATGCGATGCAGAAGGTTTCGAAGATGGAGGTGCCAGCATGGTTTGGGGCTCCGATTTCGCTCGTTATCGGATGGCTGCTGATTATCGGAGTCGTTGGTTCCATGATTTTGTCGATATGCAATATGGTTTCGGTGAATTTCGCCTTGTGGTGGGTGTTGGTTCAATACATGGTGGTGTTCTTCGTCTGCAAGCAAACACTTGATAAGATAGACAGCAATGGAGGCAAGCTTCGCCATCAGCTCATCGCCTATGCCCAGATACTTCAGCTTATCAACAGGCGCAATTTCCATAGTGAATCAGGCAAGGAGATGCAGAATTCCCTGGCAGATGCCCTGCCTTCCTTCGCCCAACTGGAAAAGATATTGAAGGGGTATGACAGAAGAGGCAACTTCCTCGGTCTTTTCTTCACCGATGCCTTCATGCTGAGCGATTTCTTCCTGGTTCGCAGTTTCCTGAAATGGAAGAATACCTATATGATGAAGATGGAGGAATGGATGCATATCATCAGCGAGATGGATGCAATGGTTTCGATGGCGGATTTCAGATATAATCATCCAGAGGCGGAAGAGGCGGAATTTGTTTCGGGAAGTCCGGAAGCAGATACAGAAAGCGATGTTTCTGAAAATGCAGGAATCGGAAGTCCGGAAATCGTGTTCGAGGGAAAGAATCTCTATCATCCTTTCCTGGGTGCCAAGGCGGTGAAGAACGATTTCACCATCAAGGACGGCAACTATTATATCATCACCGGAGCCAACATGGCGGGAAAGAGTACCTTCCTGCGTTCGCTGGGCGTGAACTATATCCTGGCAATGGCGGGTATGCCGGTATTTGCGGATCAGCTGAAGATTTCACGTTTCAGATTGTTCTCGAGCATGAGAACCACCGACGATTTGACGCACGGCATCTCTTACTTTAATGCTGAGCTGATAAGACTGGAGGAGCTGCTGAAGTTCTGCAGGGAAAGTGCAGAGGGAAAGTGCTGCAAGGAAAGTGGAGAAGACAATAAGGAACCACTCCGAACGCTGATTATTCTGGATGAGATTCTGAAGGGAACGAATTCATTGGATAAGCTGAATGGTTCGAGAAAGTTCCTCGAAGCCATTGCCAAGCAGCCGGTGAGCGGTATCATCGCTACCCACGATCTGGAGCTCTCCAAGATGGAAAATGATGCATCAGGAAAATTCCACAACTATTGTTTCGAGATAGATTTAGGCACGGATGTTACCTATACTTATAAGATACAGAAGGGTGTGGCAAGAAACCAGAATGCCACCTTCTTACTGAATAAGATTCTGGAAAAATATTAGAATAAAAAGAGAAACTCCCGATAGTTTGATCAGTTTCAAATTATCGGGAGTTTTCCTTTTAAATTAAACATTATAACTCCACGCTATCCAGGCGGAATTTGAGCAAGCCGGCTGGTACCTTTACCATTACCTCTTCACCTGCCTTCTTACCCAGAAGGGCCTTGGCGATAGGCGACTTGATGGAAATCTTGCCACTATGAAGATCTGCCTCGTGAGGATTCACTATGGTATAATTCATGCTGCACTTGTTGGCAAGATTGGTAATCTTAATCTTGCTCAACAAGCCAACGGTATCGCTCTTCAATCGAGACTTGTCGATGACACGGGCATTCTCCAAGACCTTCTGTTTGAAGCTGATGCGGCTCAAAAGCTTGCCCTGCTCACGCTTGGCTGCATGATACTCGAAATTCTCACTGAGGTCACCCTTATCACGGGCCTCAGCTATCGCATCGCGAACGGCTGGCAACTCTACGTTAACCATGTGTTGAAGTTCGGCCACGAGCTCATCGTAACCTTCCTGAGACATATATTCCATTTTCTCTGATAATCTTAATGAATGATGTTTGTAATTTTCGGGGTGCAAAGTTACTAGTAATTCATGAAAACACCAAACATTTTTGATAAAAAGTAAATAAAAAAAGAGAAGATGTGCAGCCATGACAGACAACACATCTTCTCCTTGAATATATCATTATCCCCAAACTTCCTCGGAAATCTCTCTCACCAGATCTATCTTTGCCCACTGCTCAGCATCGGTCAGTTTATTACCAATCTCGCAAGAGGCGAAACCGCATTGAGGACTGAGACTGAGCCGATCGAGGGGGATATATCTGGCTGCTTCTCGGATGCGGGCGATGACCGTAGCCTTATCTTCCAGCACCGGAGATTTGGAGGTTACCAGACCCAGCACCACCTTCTTGCCATCAGCCACATACTTCAACGGCTCGAAACCACCCGAACGCTCATCGTCATACTCCAGATAGAAGGTATCTACATTTTCATGAGCGAAAAGATAAGGAGCCACGGCATCGTAGGCACCCTTGGTGGCATAGCAGGAATGATAATTGCCGCGGCATACGTGGGTGTTGATGGTCAACCCTTCAGGTTTGCCCTCGATGGCAAGATTGTTCACCTTCAGATATTGCAGGGCTTCCTGCTCAAGGGTGAAACCTGTGCCCACCTTAGCCGTCCAGTAATCGCTATCCACAATCATTCCCCAGGTGCAGTCATCCAGCTGGACGGTACGGCAACCGGCTGCATAAATCTCCTGGAAGAAGGTGCGGTAAGCCTGGGCAATATCCTCAATCAGTTGGGTGGTGTTAGGATAGAACTTGCGGGTATTCTCGGCATTCTTGCCACGGAACAGTTCGGCAAGGAACTGAGCCGGAGCAGGAACCGTCTGCTTTGCCTCGAAGATATATTCGCCATTGGCATCCAACTCCTCAAACTGCTTTACAAAGAGGAAATCCCTGATAAAAGGATGATTCTCGCCGGTAATCTTGCCGGTCAGTTGGATAGAACCCTTGGTTGTCTCCTCTCCATGAAACTGGTAGCCATGCTCCAGTTCGATATGCTCCACGCCATTGAATCCCCACATAAAGTCGAGATGCCAATAGCTGCGGCGGAACTCGCCATCGGTGATATAAGGCAGGCGATGCGCCTTCTGCTGACTGATGACCTCAGTAATCAGCCGGTCTTCTACGGCGCGAAGGTCGGTGGCAGAAATCTTGCCATCAGCAAACTTAGCTCTCGCTTCCTTCAACTCTGCAGGGCGCAAATAGCTGCCCACTGCCTCAAAATGTATATTTCTTACGTTGCTCATATTTTTATCTCCTTATTATTATTTGATGTGAATGACTCTTTATCCTGTCATTACCGATGAATGACGCTTTGCATCCGGAATTGCGGGTGCAAAGGTAAGAAGAAGAATTTTATTTGCCAAATATTCTCCGTAATTCAGAAAAATATACTATCTTTGCAGCGAATTAAGCAAATCAGTAGAATATTATTCTGTAAGAATCAGTAAAAACAGAAATAAAGAAACAATGACAACAGAAGAAAAACTTGATGAAACAGACATCAGAATACTGAAGTTACTGCAGCAGAACTCCCGACTCACCGTAAAGGAACTTGCTGCAAGAGTCAACCTCTCCCCTTCTCCCACCTTCGAGCGGCAGAAGCGGCTGGAACGCGAGGGATACATCCAGCGATATGGAGCCATCGTAGACCATCACAAGTTGGGGCACAACGTAATCGTGCTCTGCAATATACGGCTCAAGCAGCATACCCATGACCTGATTCAGCAATTCATGGATACCGTGCAGACCATCGACCAGATAACGGAGTGCTACAACACCACCGGTGATTACGACTTCCAGATCAAGGTATATGCCCGCGACATGAAAGCCTATCAGGACTTTATGCTCAACACCCTGGGAAACATCGACTGCATCGGAAGTCTGCACAGCATCATCGTGATAGGAGAAATCAAGGATTCGCATTATATACCCGTAGCAAAATAAGGAGAAACGTGATGAAAGCAAAAAATATATTGATGATATGCCTGTTTATTTCCGGACTTTTCTGCCTCCCATCCAAGGCACAGCAGCCTGGAGAAAACGTCAGTTCTCAAACCATCAGAAAACTGGGCGAGAAGCATTTCTTCTCCATCTCCACTATTCCTGATGATATCTTCCGTCTGATGCAGGGCAAGACATACAAGAAGAACTGTACCGTGGCAAGAAGCGAACTGAGATACATAAGATGCCTGCACGTAGACAAAGACGGCAGAAACATCGTGGGAGAAATGGTGGTGAACAGGGCAATAGCCACAGATGTGCTCGATATTCTGAAAAAGCTCTACGAGGCGAAATATCCGATAGAACGGATGAGACTCATTGACTACTGGGATGCCGACGACGAAAGGGCGATGAGAGCCAACAACTCCTCCAGTTTCAACTTCCGCTTCATCTCGCATACCCATACGGTATCGAAGCACGGAAGGGGACTGGCCGTAGACATCAACACCCTCTACAATCCTTACCACAAACGACTGAAAAACGGCAAGGAAGTGGTGGAACCTGCCACCGCCCGCACCTATCTGGACCGCAGCAAGAACCACGCTTACATGATTAAGAAAGGCGACCTCTGCTACCGGCTCTTCAAGGCAAAAGGATTCAGATGGGGAGGTGACTGGAAACACAGCAAAGATTACCAGCACTTCGAAAAATAGAAATGCAGGAAAGAACAGCCAGCAAGGAAAGGACATAAAAAAAGACTATGCCTATGTTACATCATTTCTTTAGTAACTATGGCATAGTCTTTTATTATCCTAACGATCTTTTTTATATGTAAAACAAATTTAACAATTCTGCTACAGCCTTATTATAATACATTGTAACTAGCTGTACCAGACAGAATTATATTCTCTACGTTCATCGTCCTCATTATAGAGGTTCTCATATTCAAGGTTCATAGCCTCGAATGATTCCTGCGTCTGTTTCATAATAACTCCTCCTCTATTTATTAAGTTCAACTTTTAATATGGCAAAATTACTAAAAAAACAGATTTCTGATGTCAATATTTCAGAAAACTTTTGTATTTTTGCACCATCTCTGCACATCAGGGGCAAAAAGTGCAAAAAAACAGCTCTGTTCAAGAGCCATGCAAGATAAAAAACAAGAAACAAGATGAAGATATTACATACTTTACGACTCGACAAAATGAAGTGGCGCCACTGGGTACTGCTGCTGTTGCTCATTCTCGTCACCCTTACCAAGATGATTCCTCTCTGGGGAGTCATCTACACCTACCGTATTTATCCCGTTATCGGCAGCCTTCTTTCGCCCATCTCGGGCATCTTTCCTTTTGCCGTGGGCGATATTTTCATAGCTCTCAGCATCGCCTGGGTCGTCCTCTATCCTATCTACGAGATGGGATTACGGAAGAAACTCGCCCGTCGGTTTATCTTTCTTGCTGCCAAGAGCGGCGGCTATCCGAAGAAAAAGGCGGTTTTCGGAAGGGTAATTGAATATCTGCTGTGGGTATATGTATGGTTTTATGCAGCTTGGGGACTGAACTATTCGCAGCCTGTTATCTATTATAGAGTTGGCATGCAGCCTGCTGAGGTTTCGGAAGAGAAGTTCCGGAAATTTGCCTACCAATATGCCGACAGCCTCAACCTTTTGAGTGAAGAACGGAGAGGGAAGAGTGAAAAATTCAATTGTATTGTGGATGATAAACTGAAGAATCGGGTGCGGGATGCGGTTCTGAAGGAATATAACAAGATAGGCTATCGGGAGGGCATCAATCCGCCTTTCAACCAGCATCCGCATGCCAAGACGATGGTGTTTACGCCTATCAGTTCGATGTCGGGTGTAACCGGCAGCATGGGACCTTTCTTCTGCGAATTTACGCTAAACGGCGATATTCTTGCACACGATTATCCTGCTACCTATGCCCATGAATTTGCTCATTTCCTGGGTATTGCCAACGAAGGAGAGGCAAATTTCTACAGTTATCTCGTCTGTACGGCATCACAGGATAAGGCGGTGAAATTCAGCGGATTTTACCACATTCTGCCCCATGTATTATATAATGTATTCGACATCCTCGGCGAAAAGGAAGGTGAGAAATATCTGAAACATATCCGTCCTGAGATAATCAGGCTGCTGAAAAGCGACCGCCAATACTGGCAGGGCAAAAGATGCAAGGCACTGGATGCTGCCCAAGATTTCTTCTTCGAACTCTATCTGAGAGGCAACCATGTAGAAGGCGGCAGAAAGAGCTATGCCGGCGTCATCGGCCTGATTCTGGCTTGGAAGAACAAGCAGGAAAAATCTCTTATGAAAAGATGATAGAAATAACTACATGAGAAAGAAAAGACGATTGGCGCGCGCTCTTGCACCAATCGTCGTTCGCATATATTTGAATATAGAAAGTAATCTTTTTTCCTTGTATAAGAGGACTAATATATTATTACGCTAAACCTATTCTGTTTTTTACTTCTGCTGTGCAGGTCTTTGCATTCTTGATCCTGGTCTTCCATTCTTACCCATTTCCTTGCGAAAACCTCTCTGGGCAAAGCGCTTCATCATCTGTCGCTCCAGTTCGTAAACACGCTGAATCTGCTGCTGGCTCAGGAACTGCGAATACTTCTTGTAGTATTTCTGACGGATGTTGAGAATCTTCTCGCTCATCTCAAAACGCTGCTTGATTTCCTGTTCGGTTTGAGCATCCGTTTTCATTTCGCCCTTCTTGTGATGAGGGCGAGGACCTAAAGCCCATACCTCTTTCTGACAATCAGTATAGGTCTCGATAAACTTAGCGTTGGTCTTTTCATCAAGCCCCAAATTCCGAGAGATGTACTGAGCCTGCTTTTCTGCCAACTGTTCACGACTGAGGCGCTGCTTCTGGTTAGGCGCCTGTGCACATACATTTGTAGTAACCGTCATCATGGCGATGACCATCATTAAAATACCAAAAAATCGTTTCATAACTCTATCATTTTAAAATATTATTGAATCGGTTTAATTGTTGAGGAACACATCCTCCTGATATACAGAGAGAAGATAAGCCTGATCGGCAGAAGACAGCTGAGCGAAAGCCTTATCAACCTCCTGTATTCCGTTATTCACCTGTGAAGGCTGGGAAGAAGAGGCTGAGAAATCGATGTTGAGTACCAGAAGTACTGCCACCGATGCAGCCACAGCTATTGCAGCCGTCCAAATCACCTTCCTCAGTGATCGTTTCTTCGGCTGTATCCTGACAGGTTGCGTTTTGTCATTCTTCACCTGCTCCAGGATATTGGCTTCCATCTCCTTGAAGAATCCTTCTGGCGTAGAATAAGGCATCCGCTTACCCACCTTACCGAAGTCAAACTTCCCGGTTTTGTTGAAATCAAAATTTGTATCCATATTCTTTTCCATTTTGAATAACCATTTAAAAACTCACAGAACTCTCACTTAATCGTTCGAATTCATGTACTTGATAATTTTCTCCTTGGCAACATGATAGCTTGCCTTGATACTGGCTGGCGTGGAATCAGCGACCTTCGCTATTTCGTCGAACCCGAGTTCATCGTAATATCTCATATTGAATGCCAGCTGCTGCTTAGGCGGAAGCGAGAGAATCGCTTTCTGCAGTTTTACTGCCACCTTATCATCGAAGTCGATATAATTATCGGCTGGGATGAGACAGACGCCCGTTGAATCTGATTCCAGAGAAACTTCTTCCTGTTTCCGTTTGCTGATGAGCCGCAAAGCCTCGTTGGTAGCGATGCGGTAAATCCAACTTCTCAGTGAGCAGTCGCCCCGATATTGATTGAACGAGCGATAGATTCTCACAAAAGTTTCCTGCGAAGCATCCTGTGCATCATCATGCGAAACCACCAATCGGCGTATGTGCCAGTAAACCGGTTCCTGATACTTCATCATCAGCATTCTGAATCCGTTCTCCGGACATTCCTTCAGCGTATCCACTATGCCTTTGTCATTTACACTCATATTCGTTTATTTTCATGAACGTTACGATTATATGACCTTCCCAAATGGGAAAAGTAAAAAGCGGGATGCATTTTTTTCGATACCTGCTTAATTTTTCCTCCTTTTTTCTCTTTTAATATCATAGAGAAGAGAAAAAAGGAGCTATTCCTCCGCTTTCTCAAAGAAAAAGTATATATTTGCAAACGGATTTAGAATATCGAATCGATATGAAGAAAGAAAAGAATTTTTCAGAAACTGATTTCCAGAAGAAGGCATTGGAAAGCTTATCGGACGATGAGATTCTGCAGGGCTTCAAGGATGCCGATGCTAGAATCGTAAGGGAGTATTACTACGGATACTGCCGGGTGGCTTATTGCATCTACGATAAGCGATATGACCTGCAGCACAAGCCGGGCATGGACTTCTTCTCGCTGGCTCACGAATACTATCTCTATCTCTGCGAACACGACTTCAAGCCTCTGGAAGACCGGAAGCCGAGCATGTCGCTCAAAACCTGGATGGTGAATGGTTTCCGGTTCCTGCTGCTGGATAAACTGAAGGAAGTGGTAAAGGAGCATCGCTTCGAGAGTTTCGAAGCACGGCAGGAAAGCCGCAAGATGCAGTTTGACGTGACCGACAACCAGTTTGAGCACGATCTTTATCAGACTATAGAGGACATCGGCAATTTCTATTATGGCAGAGACAGCAAGAACAGTATCATTCTGAAGATGCTCTATATAGAGGGATTCCGGGGCAAGGACGTAGCCGCTCAGTTGGGCATATCCCATTCAGCCGTTACCCAGCGTTGCCAGAAGATGATGCACGATGTGGTGATTCCTTATTTCAAGAGATACTTCGATGCATCGGAATACGGAAGCTACCTGTCGTTCGCGGAGGAAGACACCTGTATCGAAAGTGCTCCGAAGATGTCAATGCCGAGAATGATGTCCGAGTGCATGCGCTGCGAGGAAGCGACTGATAATGGCAATAACATATTTAATAATAAGAAGAATATGGAAGATATGAAGAAGGGAAGAATCACTCCTAGCTGGATTGATTCATTAAAGGAGAACGAGATTTTTGTGTTTGGCAGCAATCTGGCTGGCATGCATGGTGGTGGAGCAGCCCGCATTGCCCGCCTGCATTTCGGTGCCGTCATGGGCAAGGGTGTAGGCTTGCAAGGTCAGAGTTACGCCATCCCTACGATGCAGGGCGGCGTAGAAACCATCCGTCCATACGTGGATGATTTCATCGCCTATGCCAAGCGACATCCCGAGAAGCATTTCCTAGTAACTCCAATAGGTTGCGGCATCGCCGGTTTCGAAGCCGAAGACATCGCCCCATTGTTCGAGAAGGCAAAGGAGATGAAGAACATCAGCCTGCCGGAGAGTTTCTGGGAGGTGATAGAATAAAGTTATAGAGAATTAGTAGCTTATGTTAGGAGCAATCATAGGAGATATTGCTGGCTCAAAATATGAGTTCAACAATACGTTAGATTATGATTTCGAGATGTTCGGCGAAGGATGCGATTTCACCGATGATACCATTTGTACGGTGGCGATAGCTGATGCGATACTGAACGGACGAAGCTATCAGGAAAGCCTGCTGGATTGGTGCCGCCGCTATCCTTCCCCGAAAGGAGCGTATGGCGGAAGATTCGCAGGGTGGATTCGTTCTCTTGATCCACAGCCATATAATAGTTTTGGCAATGGTTCGGCAATGCGAGTATCACCAGTAGCTTGGCTATTCGATGACCTGTCGCAGGTATTGGAAGAGGCCGAGAAAACAGCTCTTCCTACTCATAACCACCCCGAAGGAATCAAGGGAGCCCAAGCCGTGGCTCATGCCATCTGGCATTTCCGCAAGAGCAAGGAAAGCCATCTGCCAGATGATGAAGCAATGAAAGCCTTCAAGGATATCGCCCGCAACTATTACGAGGATTTCGATACGCGAGATTATCCGAAGGGCAAGTTCGATGAAACCTGCATGGATGCCGTGCCATTATCCTTCTATCTCCTCTCGCAAACCTCATCATTCGAGGATGCCATCCGCCTAGCCATATCTCATGGCGGCGATAGCGATACCATCGGAGCCATCGTTGGCAGCATCGCCGAAGCCCGATTCGGTATTCCGCAAGAAATGAAAGAGAAGGCAATCTCTTTTCTTCCGGATGATATGAGAGAAATATCGGCTAGAATAAAGTGTAGCAACTAGGCTCAGCAAAGCTGCTGACTGCAGTCAGCAGACCTGCCGACTAGGCTCGGCAGATCTGCTGAGCCTAGTGGCAACTGCTGAGAAGGTATCTTCTGGAACCCGAGGAGTAATGTCTTTCAACTCACGAAGACGCTTGCATCAACCTATTGAGTTGACTCCTTTATCCCATCGAGCCGACTCCGTCATCCAGTAGAACCAACTCATTCTACTAAATCAATCCTATCTACAACCTTCTCCAGGCAGTTAATCATTATGATACTGCTTATCAGAAATCGTGGTCACAATAGCACTCAGCTTCTGCATTTTCTCCCCATTTATTTCCTGCACATAAAAGTTTTTTGTAAAAAAAAGTATCAAAGTATCATTATTTAGAGAAAATAACATTCTAAACATCTGATACATTGCGACATACAAAAATGAGACTTTCGAAATATTTTACAGAAAAGTATCATCGAAGTATCATAAAATTGCAAGAAGTATCATAAATTTCGGCTTTGAGGTAAATTAAAAGGCTAAAAAGAAATATCTACTATTCCAGCTTTATAAAATTAATAGCGTCTACTTTTTCAGAATGTAAAGAATGTCAATACAAACTAGGAATTAGAGAAAAGATTGACAGCCAGAATTAGGAATAAAAGCACATAAAGTGGTCTGTAAGAGACCATTAAGCGGTCTGTAAGAGACCATCAAGTGGGCACTTAGGGACCAAGTGTCGGGCATTGAGAGAACAAGTAGCGGGCACTCATTGCCCATATAGTAGGCATCGAGTGCCCAAAGTATCGGACGATTTTTGGGCACTTCTCGCAAGCCGGCGGCTTCGATATTATGCATGATGCTTTATGACGATTTTGTGATGGCTTGATGATGATTTGGTGATACTTCTATGGCAATTTCATGATACTTCTATCACATTCATGATACTTCGATGATACTTTTTGTAAAGTAATCCGAATAGCATCATTCTTGTATATTATTATATATCAGTTATTTATACCATTGCTTAACCCAAAAGATGATACTTTGAGACTTTTTTCATAAAAAAACTTTTCTCGTGTGCGTATAAACTCGACGCTAAATCTAAAAAGAATCTGATATGATACCTTATAGATACCCCAAAAATTACGTCCCGATGTAGACTTTACTACATGGCGACGTAATCTTTCCTACGTCCCGACGCAGAGATTCCTACATCGCCATGTAATTTCAAGGACAACGGGAAATGAAAGATGTATTAAAACAATTTGCTGGAAAATGCGAAATAAAGCCCAAATAATTTGGTGTTATCAAAGAAAAATCGTAATTTTGTAGCAATTAAAACAAGTAAATATGACGAACCATGATTTTTGGATGTCCATCAGTGACATAATCAATGAAGGATTTACATCTGAAGGTCTAGCAAAATTAGATGATTATGCAGAACAATTCAGTACTGGAAAGATCTTATATAAACGATTTTCACCGTCAGAGCAGCTTGGCTGCGTTAAAAGGGGAACAATACATGTTATTGCATCCTTACTCGCGGGAGCAGAAGTTGGCACAGATCAACTCTCTGCGCCAGAACAACAGAATCAAAAAGTAAGCTGAAAAGCAGTATGAAAAACACGCAACATACTGCTTTTCTCTATCCTTAGTTTATTTTAATATTTATCTTTTCGTAAATGTAAGTTCTGTATCACCCTCATCCATTAAGCATACAGTACAAATCATCGTATTACCTTTGATAGAAACAATCTTAAAGCGCTTGCAAGTTTGCCAATCTGTTTCATCCCCTGAAGAATAGGAATCCTTAATAATCAAAATGTTGGCATTCAATTCATATTTAGTAATTCCTGAATAAGATTTCCAAGTCCCTGCATCATAATCATACCAAATGCAACCACCATTAGCATTGAGAGAAAATCTAAATTTATCATCACTTTCAGGACTTTTATCTACAGTGATATGGCTTTCATCCTCATCATCAGCCCAATACCACCCCTTAATATGCGTAAGTTCCCATGTACCAACGATGTTGGTCTTAATATCACCAGTAGCCGGAGTGTCGTCATCATCCGAAGATGAACAAGCGGTGCCAGTCTTTTTACTACCTTATCATCGAAAAAATGTATGATTTAACATTCGTTATCATCGAAAAAGTGTGTAATTTACTTGTTTTTATCATCGAAAAAGTGTATCTTTGCAACAGAAATATTTAAATTCCAGTCAGTTATGAAAAGAAAGATATACAAGCAACTCCTGAAATGGAAAGAAAGCAAGGACAGAAAGCCCTTGATGTTACTAGGTGCCAGACAAGTGGGTAAGACTTGGATTATGCAGCACTTTGGAAAAAAGGAATACAAAAACGTAGCATATATCAACTGTGACGATGAACCAAGAATGAAACAGCTCTTTGAGCTTGATTACAACATAGACAGAATCCTCATAACCATCCAAGCCATTACTGGCGTAAGGATTACACCTGCTGCTACTCTCATCATCATAGATGAAATACAAGAGGTTCCGAGAGGACTCCATAGTTTGAAGTACTTTTGCGAAAAAGCTCCCGAATACCATATTATGGTAGCAGGTTCCCTCCTTGGGGTTACCCTGGGTAAAGGAGAGTCGTTTCCTGTAGGGAAAGTAGATATGCTTACCATGTACCCCATGGATTACGAGGAATATCTTGATGCAACCGGCAATGAAAATTGGATAGAATTACTCCATTCAAAAGACTGGGGACTTATCGACATCATGAAACCCAAGATGACGGAACTGCTCCGGCAATATTACTTTGTGGGCGGCATGCCAGGAGTGGTAAGCAAATTCATCGAAAATACAGACTTGCAGCAGGTTCGCACCCTGCAGCGTGATATTCTGGAAGCCTATCGCAGGGATATTTCCAAACATACTTCAGCTGCGGAATCTACAAGAATCCGGGAGGTGCTGGATTCTCTCCCTTCTCAACTGGCACGTGAAAACAAGAAGTTCATCTATGGAGCTGTGCGCAAAGGTAGCAGAGCCAAGGATTTTGAACTGGCCATACAATGGTTGGTAGATGCCGGCATTGTATATAAGGTGAGCCGCATCAAGGAACCTAAAATGCCGCTTAAATTTTATGAAGATAGGGATGCCTTTAAACTGTTCTTATTAGATTGTGGTCTCCTGGCATGCATGACAGATGCCTCAGCAGGCCAGATGCTGATAGGCGACAATGCATTCACTGATTTCAAAGGTGCATTTACAGAACAGTATGTGCTACAGCAATTGTTGGCCTTGGGATTAAAGCCCTATTACTGGAGCAATACCAAGACTCCTTCGGAGATTGATTTCATCATTCAAGATAGCCAAAGGGTTATACCAGTAGAAGTGAAGGCAGAGGAAAACGTACGTGCGCGTTCCTTGGCACAATTCATCAAAGACAACCCAGGGTTGAAAGGGTTACGTATCTCCATGAAAGGATATGTAGACCAAGAATGGATGGAAAACATCCCTATCATAGCCATTGGCACATATTTTGAGAAATGATATGTAAAGGATTATACGGCTTTTCTGTCCGAGAGGAACAAACTTAAGATTGTTCTATCAGTTAGCACGGACTGAAAAGCCGTTCGAAAGAATTGCAGAACATACTCAAAGAGAATAGCGGCAAGGCTGATAGTATATACAAGGAAATATCATACAAGTTATTATATATTATACATTATAAATAAGGAGATAAGAAGATGAAAGAAGTATTGATAGTAAGCATTGGCAGCTTCTTCGGAGGCGGCATGAGATATTGGATTTCAAAGTTGGTGCAATCCTGCACGGTGATTGCCTTTCCGTTCGGAACGATGGCAGTGAATGTGGCGGGATGCCTCATCATCGGGTTCCTCTCGGGATTGAACTGGCGGGAAGGGGGATGGATGTCGCCATCTGCCAAACTGCTGCTTACCACGGGATTCTGCGGAGGATTCACTACCTTCTCTACCTTTATGAACGAGGGAGCAGGACTGATGAAAGAAGAGAATTACCTCTATATGATGCTCTATCTCTTCGGAAGTCTGGCGCTGGGACTTATCGCCGTTCTCGCCGGACATTATCTGGCGAAGATTATCGCATAAAAGACTTCGGAGAACGAAAGAAGAAGAGCCCGGTTTATCACATAAAATACTGAAGATAGTATTCCATCAAATGAAGAAATGATGAAAATACTATCTTTTTTATTATTTTATATTTCCAAAATGCCTTAATTACGAAATTTATTCGTAAATTTGCAGAAATAATCTGCATTCGACAATTTGAAAGCAAGCTTTCATCATGCTCGTTTGCTTAATTTTTGCACCAATGAATACATTAGATACAAACAACATAAAATGGAGCGAGAATGTAATTATCGCTGATGCCGACTATATCGACCGAGTGGCTTTCGACCTGATAGTCAACTTCGAACGAATGATTAACCGTCGCATCCAACCAGCCGATATGGCACAATGGGCAGTCTGCATTGCCCTTGACGGAGGTCTGAGAGAGGGCGAGCACGAGACACAGGTTGTGCTTATCCACGACAAGCAGTCGATGGCGATGAAGAACTTCCGCCCTGCCAACTATGAGAAGGATCTGAACGCTCAGGCTTTCAAGGATGATAAGCTCGGAGAATTCATCATCTCTTCTTATCCTACAGAGGAGAAGATGGTAGGCAAGGATGACTTCCTCGTAGATGTGGCACGCACCGTATGCAACGCCAAGGAAGTGAAGCGAGTGATGGTAATCCCAAATTCTGAGGATGGAGATGCTTACGACCGACTCCGCGAGATACTCCGCAAGGTAGATGACGATGACAAGCGCATCACCCTCTTTGCCATGCAGCCCATGCCAGGCGGCAACTTCAGACAGGAGATTCTCGGTTATTCGCTCATGAATGCCCTGGGAATTTCGGCAAATGAAATAAAATAAACTTTAAAATAATAAACATAAAAAAATAAGATTATAAATGAGTAGAGTACTTATGATTGGCGCAGGTGGCGTGGCTACCGTGGCTGCCTTCAAGATCGTCCAGAACCAGGACGTTTTCACCGAGTTTATGATTGCTAGCCGTCGCAAGGAAAAATGCGATAAGCTGGTTAAGGATATCCATGCCAAGGGCTACAAGATGGATATTCAGACAGCTGAGGTGGATGCCGACGACGTTGAGCAGTTGAAGGCTCTCTTCAATAGCTACAAGCCTGAGCTTGTCATCAACCTAGCTTTGCCTTACCAGGATCTCACTATCATGGATGCCTGTCTGGCTTGCGGTTGCAACTACATGGATACCGCTAACTATGAGCCTAAGGACGAGGCTCACTTCGAATATTCATGGCAGTGGGCATACAAGGATAAGTTCGAACAGGCTGGTCTCTGCGCTATCCTCGGCTGCGGTTTCGACCCAGGTGTATCAGGCATCTTCACCGCTTATGCAGCCAAGCATCACTTCGATGAGATTGAGGTGCTCGACATCGTGGATTGCAACGCCGGTAACCACCACAAGGCTTTCGCAACCAACTTCAACCCAGAAATCAATATCCGCGAGATTACCCAGAAGGGACTCTGGTATAAGGATGGCGAATGGATTGAAACCGACCCTCTCTCTATCCACAAGCCTCTCACCTACCCTAACATCGGCCCTCGCGAGAGCTATCTGATGCACCACGAAGAGTTGGAGAGTCTGGTGAAGAACTACCCTACCATCAAGGAGGCACGTTTCTGGATGACCTTCGGTCAGCAATATCTCACCTACCTCGACTGCATCCAGAACCTCGGCATGAGCCGCATCGACGAAATCGAATACGAGGCTCCATTGGCAGACGGTTCTGGCAAGACAGCCAAGGTGAAGATTGTTCCTCTGCAGTTCCTCAAGGCCGTATTGCCTAACCCACAGGATCTCGGCGAGAACTATGACGGCGAAACATCTATCGGTTGCCGCATCCGTGGCAAGAAAGACGGCAAGGAGCGCACCTATTACGTATATAACAACTGCAAGCACCAGGAGGCTTACAACGAAACCGGTATGCAGGGCGTAAGCTACACCACTGGTGTGCCAGCCATGATTGGTGCCATGATGTTCCTCAAGGGCATCTGGAAGAAACCAGGCGTATGGAACGTAGAGGAGTTCGACCCAGATCCATTCATGGAGCAGTTGAACAAGCAGGGATTGCCATGGCACGAGGTGTTTGATGGCGATTTGGAAATCGACTAAACTTTAAACTAAATAAGATATGGCAAAAGAAATGCAAGAGGGAAAATTGAATCCCAATGAAGGCAAGCTGAAAGCTCTTCAGGCAGCCATGGCTAAGATAGAAAAGGACTTCGGTAAGGGCTCTATCATGAAACTCGGAGATGAGCACGTTGAGAACATCGAAGTTATCCCTACAGGCAGTATCGCTCTCGACAATGCACTGGGCGTAGGCGGTTATCCTAAGGGACGTATCATCGAAATTTACGGTCCGGAATCTTCTGGTAAAACAACATTGGCTATCCACGCCATCGCAGAGGCGCAGAAGGCTGGCGGTATCGCTGCTTTCATTGATGCAGAGCACGCTTTCGACCGTTTCTATGCGGCTAAATTGGGCGTTGATGTTGATAACTTGTGGATTTCACAACCAGATAATGGTGAGCAGGCGTTGCAGATTGCAGACCAGCTGATCAGTTCTGCTGCTGTAGACATCGTAGTTGTTGACTCTGTTGCCGCCTTGACTCCTAAGAAGGAAATCGAAGGCGATATGGGTGACAATGTAGTAGGTCTTCAGGCTCGATTGATGAGTCAGGCTCTCCGCAAGCTCACTTCTACTATCAGCAAGACCAACACTACCTGCATCTTCATCAACCAGTTGCGCGAGAAGATTGGTGTAATGTTCGGTAACCCAGAGACAACCACCGGTGGTAATGCTCTGAAGTTCTATGCATCAGTGCGTTTGGATATCCGCAAGGCTACAGCCATCAAGGACGGCGATGAGGTAATAGGTAATCTGGTTCGCGTAAAGGTGGTAAAGAACAAGGTGGCTCCTCCTTTCCGCAAGGCAGAGTTCGACATCATGTTTGGCGAAGGCATCAGCCGTGCCGGCGAGGTATTCGGTCTGGCTGTAGCCAACGATATCATCGAAAAGAGCGGCAGCTGGTATAGCTATGGCGGTTCTAAACTCGGACAGGGTGCCGATGCCTGCAAGGCATTGCTCAAGGATAACCCTGAACTTCTCGATGAACTGGAAGCTAAGGTTCGCGAAGCACTTGCTGCTAAGGAACAGAAATAAAGCCAGATAAGGTTTCACACCTTATTATTATATATAGGAGCTTTATCTGAAAAGAAAGATTTCTCAATCATATTACAGGAATCAAGATAGGGAGAATGCGACATTTTATCGCCTCCCATATCTTGATTCCTTTTATTTTGTCAGCATAATCTGACACCTTGTCAGCCACTTTAAATTTTGCAATCCCTTGGCACATGCTTTGTTATGACGGAAAGCGTGAACGCTGAATAGAGAGGTTCCCGACAGATGCATATCTTCGGCAGACTTCCATTAGCCAGCAGTTCATGAGATAAATAACATATTAATAACGATAAAAATAAAAAAAGATATAATTATGGGAAAAGTAATTGGAATTGACTTGGGTACCACAAACAGTTGTGTTGCCGTTTTCGAAGGTAGCGAACCAGTTGTAATCGCTAACAGTGAAGGTAAGCGTACTACTCCATCAGTAGTAGGTTTCGTTAAGGATGGTGACCGCAAGGTAGGTGATCCTGCTAAGCGTCAGGCCATCACAAACCCTAAGAACACAGTATATTCTATCAAGCGTTTCATGGGTGAGACATACGCTCAGAGCCAGAAAGAGGCTGAGGCAATGCCTTACACAGTAGTAAACGAGGGTGGTTATCCACGTGTTGAAATCGAGGGTCGCAAGTATACTCCACAGGAGATTTCTGCAATGGTTCTCCAGAAGATGAAGAAGACTGCAGAGGATTATCTCGGACAGGAGGTTACAGATGCTGTCATCACAGTTCCTGCTTATTTCTCTGACTCTCAGCGTCAGGCAACCAAGGAGGCAGGTCAGATTGCAGGTTTGAACGTTCAGCGTATCGTAAATGAGCCTACAGCCGCAGCTTTGGCTTACGGTGTTGACAAGGCTAACAAGGATATGAAGATTGCCGTATTCGACCTGGGTGGTGGTACATTCGATATCTCTATTCTGGAGTTCGGTGGCGGCGTATTCGAGGTACTTTCTACCAATGGTGATACTCACCTGGGTGGTGATGACTTCGACCAGGTAATCATCAACTGGTTGGCTGATGGTTTCAAGGCAGAGGAAGGTGTAGATCTCCGCAAGGACCCTATGGCTATGCAGCGTTTGAAGGAGGCAGCTGAGAAGGCTAAGATTGAGTTGTCAAGCTCTACATCTACCGAAATCAACTTGCCATACATCACAGCCGTTGACGGTATGCCAAAGCACTTGGTTAAGACTTTGACCCGTGCACAGTTCGAGCAGTTGGCTCACAACCTGATTCAGGCTTGCTTGGTACCTTGCCAGAATGCCGTTCGTGATGCTAAACTCTCTACATCAGATATCGACGAGGTTATCCTGGTTGGTGGTTCAAGCCGTATCCCAGCCGTTCAGACACTCGTTAAGAACTACTTCGGCAAGGAGCCTTCTAAGGGTGTTAACCCAGATGAGGTTGTTGCAGTAGGTGCAGCTATCCAGGGTGCCATTCTGAACAAGGAAGAGGGTGTTGGTGACATCGTATTGCTCGACGTTACTCCATTGACTCTCGGTATCGAGACTATGGGTGGTGTGATGACTAAGCTCATCGATGCCAATACAACTATCCCTTGCAAGAAGAGCGAGGTATTCTCTACAGCAGCTGATAACCAGACAGAGGTTACCATCCACGTATTGCAGGGTGAGCGTCCAATGGCTGCTCAGAACAAGAGTATCGGTCAGTTCAACCTGACAGGTATTGCTCCAGCTCGCCGTGGTGTTCCTCAGATTGAGGTTACCTTCGATATCGATGCCAACGGTATCTTGAACGTATCAGCTAAGGATAAGGCTACCGGTAAGGAGCAGAGCATCCGCATCGAGGCTTCATCTGGCTTGAGCGAGGACGAGATTAACCGCATGAAGGCTGAGGCAGAGCAGAACGCTGCTGCTGATAAGGCTGAGCGCGAGAAGATTGACAAGATGAACCAGGCTGACAGCATGATCTTCACCACCGAGAACTTCCTGAAGGATAACGGTGATAAGATTCCAGCTGACAAGAAGCCAGGTATCGAGCAGGCATTGCAGCAGTTGAAGGATGCTCACAAGGCAGGTGATGTTGCAGCTATCGATTCAGCTATGAACAACTTGAACACCGTCATGCAGGCTGCTTCTCAGCAGATGTATCAGGGCGGCCAGCAGGCAGGTCCTCAGGGTGCACAGGGTGGTCAGCAGGCACAGGGCGGCAATGATGGCGCTCAGGATGTACAAGACGCTGACTTCGAAGAAGTTAAGTAATACAGATTAATATTATAATAAAGGCGTACAATGCTCAGAAATGAGTTTTGTACGCCTTTTTTGTTTCATTATGTTTTTTTATATCCCAATAGTTTGCTAATTCGCTGAAAATTATGTATATTTGCAAATTAAGGGAGATAGAACATCGCCCGAAAGAGATAGATAGTTTAGGGTAAATATAAAAGAAAGGAGAACGAGATATGGCAAAGAAGAGACCACAGGTAGCGCTGGTTTATGATTTCGACGGCACACTGTCGCCGGGCAATATGCAGGAGTTTGGATTCATACAGGCTACAGGCAAGACAAAAGACGAGTTCTGGGAGAAAAACAGAAAGTTTGCAGAGGGTAAGGATGCCAACGGCATTTTGACCTATATGTATCTGATGCTCGACGAAGCCAAGAAGAACAATATCTCGCTCACTCGGGAATCTTTTCAGAAATTCGGCAAGGATGTAGAACTGTTCCGCGGCGTAAAACAATGGTTTTCGCTCGTGAATGAATATGGCAACAGTATCGGACTGGACGTAAAGCACTACATCAACTCCTCGGGACTGAAGGAGATGATAGAGGGCACACCTATCGCCCACGAATTTGAGAACATCTACGCCTGCTCCTTTCTCTACAATAAGGAGAGAATCGCCTATTGGCCAGCCGTAGCCGTAGACTATACTACCAAGACGCAATTCCTCTTCAAAATCAACAAGGGTATCAAACAGGTGAGCGACAACAGAAGAGTGAACCAGTATATCCCCGACGAAAAGCGCCCTATCCCTTTCCCCCGAATGATATATTTCGGAGATGGAGAAACCGATGTGCCTTGCATGAAGATGGTAAAGGAACATGGCGGCCACTCGATTGCGGTATATGATAACGAGGATAAACAGAAGACTGCCTGCCAGCTTGTCAAGGAGGGACGGGTAAACTTCATGTGCTCTGCCAACTACAGCAAAGGAAGCGTGATGAATATCATCGTAAAGAGGATATTGGATAAAATCAAAGCCGACTTTGAATTCGACCGCCTGATAGAACTGAACCAGAAGAAGGCATGGAAGTGATTTAAAGGTAAAAGGGTAAAAAGGGCAAGAAAGTAAAGAAAGAAAGGGATTCTTTTGTGAATTCCTTGAAACTTTTCTTGGTTTTATCGAGGATTATGCTTAATTTTGCACGCAAAAATAATAATATCAAATCATATTAATGGGAAGAAACAAATACTCAGCAGGAGAAATCAAGGAAATCGGCAAGTTGCTGCGCCTCAAGAACGCAGGCAACCGTTTACAACAGAAAATGATACGCCACGACCTTCGCGTGGATTATGAATTCAATATCTCTGACTTCAATGAGCCTGGCAAGGCTTTCGGAGAAGAGGAGTTGCAGGCAGCCATCAAGCGTGGCGCCATTCAGATACTCGACGATGCCACCATAGAGGCAATGAAGGCAAAACGTGCCCGAGATAAGGCTCGCGACGAGGCAGAGAGACTGAAAGAAGCCGTAGCCAGCGGTGAACAGACCGACTGGCAGGAGGCTATGAAGGAGTGGAATGAGTATTACGAAAAGTAAAAAGGTAAAAAAGTAAAAAGGTAAAAAGAACATACTGATTACGACATATACCGATTACGAAATATACTGATTACGAAATATACCGATAAAAAAAATATACTGATTATAAATTATTATGGCTAAAGTATTGATAAAGACATCAGAGGGCGACATCAAGGTGCGCCTCTACGACGAGACCCCTCAGCATCGTGACAACTTCTTGAAGTTGGCAAAGGAGGAATATTTCGATGGCACTCTCTTCCATCGTGTCATCAAGGATTTTATGATTCAAGGCGGCGATCCAGACAGCAAAGGCGCTCCTAAAGGCAAGATGCTGGGCACAGGTGGTCCCGACTATACCATCCCTGCCGAGTTCGTTTATCCACAACTTTTCCACAAGCGTGGTGCCTTGAGCGCAGCCCGTTTGGGAGATGAGGTAAACCCAGAACGAGAGAGCAGCGGTAGCCAGTTCTATATTGTATGGGGAAAGACCTACAAGCAGAATGAACTGAAGCAGATGGAAAAGCAGATGGGCATGCAGATGGAACAGAACATCTTCAACCAGCTTGCCAAAGAACATCATGATGAAATCATGAACTTCCGCCGCAACCGCGACCGTGAGGGGCTGATGAAACTCCAGGACGAACTGGTGGATGAAACCAAGAAGCGCTGCAAGGAGCAGGGCTATCCTAAGTTTACCGAAGAGCAGCAGAAGGCTTATACAGAAATAGGCGGAACACCTTTCCTCGATAACCAATACACCGTTTTCGGTGAAGTGGAGGAAGGACTTGACATCGTAGAAAAGATTCAGAACTGCGAAACATTGCGTGGCGATCGCCCAAAAGAGGATGTTTCTATGCAGATTTCAGTCATCGAAGAATAAGAAATCTCCATAACGCTCCGCCGGACAGTAAATCCGGCGGAACGCCTAATAAAAACCTAAACAAATATTATATAACTGAACTTTCAGGGCGTATGGGATGTGACTTATGACACACCCTCTTTTTATTCCTCCTTCGTCATTTTTTATTCCGACTTCGTCATTCTATCCGCAATATACATACCTGCCAGAATGCAGCAGGCACCTGCCAGGAAGTAAGGAGTTATCTTTTCGTCTAATACCAGAGAGGCGAAAATCATTGTGGTGATAGGATTGAAATAAACCCAGTTGGTAGCTTTCACGGCACCCAACTTAGAGATACACCAGTTCCAGGTAAGGAAACATATCATGGATGCCAAACAGCCCAGGAACAAGAGATTACCCACCACCTGAGGCTTCATAAACACATCCCATGCCGGCCACCCAGGGATAATAAGATAATAAGGCAAGATGGTAAGCACACCATAGAAGAAGACCTTGCGGGTAATAAAAGCTGCGCCATAATCGCCCGATACCGATTTCATCAGGAGCGAATAGACAGCCCAGCTCATACATGCCGTAAAAGCCAAGGCATCACCTACAGGCGACAGATGCAGCACGAATCTGCCATTCAGCACCACGATAATCATACCTACAAAAGCAAGCAGAGAGCCCAACAGCTGTATCATGTTGATACGCGAAGAATGGCGATAAACCAGACGAACCAGCAAGGTAGCAAAGAGCGGACAGGAGCATACGATGAGCGAAGTATTGGTTGTTGTGGTATAATTCATCGCCTCGTTCTCGCTCAGAAAATAGAGTGAACCGCCCGTAATACCCAGCATCGCCATTTTAAACTCATCTTTCCAGCTATCAGCAAACATCCGCTTATGATTCACCATCAGCATCATCATGTATGCGATACTGAAACGGAGCGTAAAGATCTGTGCTGGCGAAAGTCCGTTCAGCATCAGCACCTTGGTAGAAACAAAGGTGGTTCCCCAGATAGCTACGGTGACAAAAGCCACAAGATGATATAATAAATTACTATTATTCTGTTTCATTCTATTTTCCTGATTTTTGAAATTCAACTGCAAAATTATAACTTTTATTCGAAATGAGCAAATTGTAAGCAAGAAAAGCAGAAAAAGACAATAAAAAGCGAAATTGGAACAAAAGAAAAATGCGTTAAGAAGAGTTACATCAGCATTTTTCAGTGTTCACACTCTGCCACTTTTCATTCGCACCACAACACATTTATTTTCCTAACTATCAGTGGTTTACAAAAGTTCTATTTTTACACCCATCCACTTTTCACTTATCACCCGTCATTTTTTCATTATTTATTTAGTAATTTTGCAGATGAATGAGCATATACGCCTAAACGCACAAAAAAACGTGAGAGGCGGTGTGCAAAACAAACAACTGCAAGAAATAAACAAACCATAATAAATATTACTTATGAAACAGTTCATTTTATCATGTGTCTTGTCTGTGGCAGCCATCGCTCCATCACAGGCACAGCAGGCAAACAGACAATTGCCTGTCTATCTCGACCAGACCAAGCCGGTAGAGCAGCGCATCGATGATGCCATCTCCCGCATGACGCTGGCAGAGAAGATACGCATCATCCATGCTCAGAGCAAGTTTTCATCAGCCGGTGTACCACGCTTGGGATTTCCTGACTTCTGGACGGATGACGGACCTCACGGAGTGCGTCCTGACGTATTGTGGGATGAGTGGGAACAGGCTGGCCAGACCAACGACTCCTGTGTAGCCTTCCCTGCCCTCACCTGTCTTGCCGCATCATGGAATCCGCAGATGAGCCGCATCTATGGCGAAGCATTGGGCGAAGAAGCCCTGTATCGCGGCAAGGACATGATTCTGGGTCCTGGCGTCAACATCTATCGCACGCCTCTCAACGGCCGTAACTTCGAATATATGGGCGAAGATCCGTTCCTGGCAAGCATCATGGTGGTGCCGTATATCCAGGGATTGCAGTCTAAGGGCGTATCAGCCTGCGTAAAGCACTATTGCCTGAACAACGACGAGGAATACCGCCATCAGGTCAACGTAATTGTCAGCGACCGTGCTCTCCACGAAATCTATCTCCCTGCCTTCAAGGCGGCTGTTGAGAAGGGTAAGACATGGGGTATCATGGGAGCCTACAACCTATATAAAAATGAGCACAACTGCCACAACCAGTGGACCCTTAACAAGATTCTGAAAGGCGACTGGAAGTATGATGGTGTCGTGGTGAGCGACTGGGGCGGTGCCCACGACCTGGAGCAGTCTGTAAAGAACGGGCTGGATATGGAGTTCGGCACCTGGACAGACGGTCTTACGATGGGCGCTACCAATGCCTACGACAACTATTATCTCTCCATGCCTTACATGAAGGCCATACAGGAAGGCAAGTTCACCCAGAAGGAGCTGGACGATAAGGTGCGCCGCGTATTGCGCCTCTTCTATCGCACCACGATGAATCCGAACCGCCCTCATGGTTTCCTCTGCTCAGAGAGCCATTATGCAGCTGCCAGACAGATTGCTGAGGAAGGCATCGTATTGCTCCAGAACAGGAACAATGTGCTCCCTATCAACACCCAGAAGGCTAAGCGCGTGCTGGTAGTAGGCGAGAATGCCATCAAGATGATGACCGTAGGCGGAGGCTCTTCTTCGCTCAAGGTACAGCGCGAGATTTCGCCTCTCGATGGTCTGAAGACGCGCTTGGGCAAGGACGGCATCGAGGTAGATTATGCCCGCGGATATGTGGGCGATGTAACGGGCAACTATAATGGAGTTACAACCGGCCAGAACCTGGAAGACAAGCGCAGTGAGGCTGAACTGATAGCCGAAGCTGTAGAGAAAGCCAAGACTGCCGACTATGTCATCATGTTTGGTGGTCTGAACAAGAGCGATTTCCAGGACTGCGAGGGCCACGACCGCAAGCATTATGAGTTGCCATACCATCAGGATAAGCTGATAGAGGCTTTGGCTAAGGCAAACAGAAACTTCGTTTACGTCAACATCTCGGGCAATGCGGTAGCTATGCCTTGGAAGGCTAAGGTTGCCGGCATCGTACAGGGCTGGTTCATCGGTTCGGAGAGCGGCGAAGCCCTTGCAAGCATCCTTACAGGCGATGCAAACCCTAGCGGCAAGTTGCCGTTTACATGGGTTAACTCGCTGAAGGAAACAGGTGCTCATGCACTCAATACCTATCCGGGAACCTGGCGTCAGGAAGGTGGAGCCAGCACGAAGGGCAACATCATTGATGAGGAATATAAGGAAGGCATCTATGTAGGTTACCGCTGGACCGATAAGGAGCGCATCAAGCCTACCTTTGCATTCGGTCACGGCTTGAGCTACACCCAGTTTGCCATCTCTAATCTCCGCAGCGACAAGATGCAGATGAAGCAGGACGGCACAATCACCTTTACCGTAAATGTAAAGAATACCGGAAAGCGTGCCGGAGCCGAGACGGTTCAGCTCTACATCCACGATGTCAAGGCATCAGTAGACCGCCCTCAGAAGGAGCTGAAGGGATTCCAGAAGGTTTATCTCCAGCCAGGTGAGAGCAAGGATATCAGCATCACCATCAACAAAGAGGCCCTCAGTTTCTACGATGAGGCATCTTCATCCTGGAAGGCTGAAGCCGGAAAGTTTGAGGCTCTTGTTGGTAATGCAGCCGATAACCTGAAGCTCAAGAAAGCCTTCGAGCTCTTTTAAAAAGAATGATTCGATTCTGAGAAATTGAACGGAGGGAAGAAATAAATATAACGCATAAAAGTTTGTTACGGTGAAACGCCGTAACAAACTTTTATTGTATTCCCATGCTTTTCATCCATTGACAAACTCCTAGAAACGGGGACTTTCAAAAAAAATACCAATATCTTGATTATCAGATGACTACCCATGTGTCGTGTTTCACGACACATGGGTACCTGAAGCATTTACTCATTTCTAAAAGCAACTAACATGCTGATTATCGGACTGTTAACATACATGACGCTGTAAAACACAGCGTATGGGTACCCCGAAGTGTTTACTCTTTCTCCAAAAACAACAAACACTCTGATTATCGGACAGTTAACCCACATAATACGGTAAAACACCGTGCATGGGTATCTGCAGCATTTACTCCTGAATTTTCGCAAGTTTGCGCCATACGCCCTGAAAGGGCAGAAGCTCCTAGCCCAGGGCATCGCCCTGGGTAATCACGGCCACAAACCTCTCGCCCTGTAAGGGCAAAAGCTTTAAAATACCGGGGTAATATACAAAGCTTTTGCCCTTACAGGGCGCCTTGCTGATTGACATTATACCCAGGGCGATGCCCTGGGCTAGGAGCTTCTGCCCTTTCAGGGCGTGTTGCTTCAAGGAACTTTGGATTTTCAGGCGTCAAGGTTCTATGCTTATAAAAAAACTTGACATATCATTTCAAGTAACAAGATTTCAGATGATCTTCGGAGAAAAAGAGCAAAGCGTTACAGCGTGACAGTTGTGACAGTTGTGACAGTTTTCAGCGGAGGGGTACATGCATTTCCCCTACTTTCAATCTGTAAGTATTATATATATACTTATATATTTATATATAAATATAAATATATAAGTAACCTCTAAATAGAGAAAAAAGGGAGGGGTACCCCTGAAAACTGTCACAACTGTCACAACTGTCACACTGTAACGCTTAGGTCTACCTGATGAAACCCAATACGTCCATCAGCAAACCTATCTTCTCTTCCGGTAAAACTTATTGATATCTGCTCGCCTACTCATAGTTTCTCTCCTGCTAAAACTACGAGTAGGCTTTGTTAGCTCGGAAAAATGCGAGTGTTAAATCCGTTTAACAGAACTCTGCAGCGCATTTTTTGGCAGTAACAGAAATATGTTGTACCTTTGCAGCACATTTCACCCATCACGCCCTGAAAGGCTTATTTCATGCCAATCTGCTTCACGCGCTGCTCGAACTCTTCCCTGTCACAGATGGCACTATTCTTGATTTTGGCGCGATAATTATAGATAGTGTTCACAGAATAGTGAAGGAACTCGGCAATCTTAGAACTGTCCTCGATGCCCAGACGGATAAGGGCAAAGATACGGAGGGTGGTAGAAAGACGGCTGTCATCTTCGAGCACGATACGCTCTTCAGGCCTCAAGAGGGCATTGAACTCCTCAACAAAGTCAGGGAAGAGCTTCAGGAAGGCGGAATCGAAATACTCATACAGCTCGTCCATGTAGGCCTCGCCAGCCTGCATCTGCTCCAGCAACTTGTTGAGTTCTCTTGCCTTCACCAGTTTCACTACTCGCTTGCGCATGGTCTCTATCTTGTCGACATAGATGGCACAAAGGCGCAGGAATCGACCAATATATACTTCCTTCATCTTGTTACTCTCATTGAGTGACTGGTTCATCTCGTTGAGCGACTGGTTCATCTCGTTAAGACGCTCATTTGCCAACTGCAAGGCATGGTTGGTTTCCTTCAGCTTATAATGGGCCGCAGCAATGCGCTTGCGCTGCTTGTTGACATAGTAGAGCAAGAGCATAACCACAAAGAGAAGCAGGACAGAACATGCTACCATGAGCCGCAGATGCTGGTTGCTCGAAGAAAGTTCTTTCTGATAGCCCTCCTCAATCTGCGTGAGCACAGGCATGATCTGGCGGCTGCGGCTAGGCGTATTGAAAATGGTAGCCGACTTCCAGGCAAACTTGATATACTCATGAGAGCGCTTCTGCTCGCCCGGTTCGGCATTGAGCAGATTGGCGAGTTCCCAGAGCGACCCCTGGTCCATCACAGCCAACTGGACATCGCAGATAGCAGAACGCAAGAGGCAGCTGAGAAACTGCTCTTCATCGCCAAACTGATTGTAGGTCAAGCCGCGATAAAACTGTACAATGGCATACTGATGGGTGCCCGGTTTCGTCATCGCCAGCCGCTTATCGCTCAATCGCAAAGCCTCCTTCATATTGCCTGCATCGCGTGCCCTCACCTCCTGCATCTGCAGATAAAGGTCATCTTCATGGCTGAATGTGCTGTCTATTGCAGCCTGATAGGCATTATGCTTGCCGGCATAATATTTCTTCAAGGAAGGAACGTTGGAATAATATGCCATCTCGCCATACAGGTGCTGGCAAGCCCAGAGGTAGTTGCGTTTGCCCTCAGCATCAAGATCAGCGATATTGACAGACTTCAGCAGGTCGTACGATTCGGCATAATCGCCCGTGGTAGATTCCTGGAAAGCAAGCAGCGCCTTGGCATTTTCCACCTTCTTTTTATCGCCCATTCTGAAGGCAAGTTCCATACACTGGTTGATGTATTTCAGCGCCATGTCATTCTTGTAGGAGCGATATTCCTCAAAGAGCGCAAAGCAGGCATCATACTTACCGCTTAGCCGCCTGGCGGTCTTCAGTTTCTGCTCCCAATCGCGAATTCGGGCTTCACGTACCTTCACATAATCAGCCGAATGGGCAATGGCGTTGTCCAGACTATGAAGAAGCTGCTCTATATTATCTGTTGTTTTTGCTGCAAGAGAAAGAGGCATCAAGACAAAGAGCAGGAAGAAGAATGCCTTTCTCCATAATTCATTTACGCGATACATCAACTTGATTCCGTTTAAGATTGATTGATTTTCATGAGGTTTCATGTGCAAAAGTAATAAAAAAATCGGAAACGACAAAATCTGATATAGAAGAAATGTAGATTTCTTCGCATTTTTCGTCTATACCGCATCCACTTTTTATATATTCTTCATTTTTCTTATCCATCTCATTATCAGATACATTTCTATCTAAAAAAGAAAAGTTCATCCACATTTTAACATTTCTATCGCGCATCGTATCATCTTTTTTATTATCTTTGCAAAAGATAAACATAAAAATAACAATTAACATAATAAACAATGAGAACAGCACTTTTATCACTCACATTTCTTTTGGCTGGTTCTATGGCAGCACCTGCTTTCGCCCATACCGCAGCCCCTAAGAAAAAAGTAACTGCCACAACCAAGAAAGGCAAGATTCTACCCATGAAGGAGTATATCGACCAACTGATGGCGAAGATGACGCTACAGGAGAAGATTGGTCAGCTGAACCTGATGGTAGCTGGCGACATCACCACCGGCGGCGCACTTGATACTCAGGTAGGCAGCGATATCGCCCAGGGCAACATGGGCGGAGTTTTCAATATCAAAGGGCTCAACAAGATCAAGGCTCTGCAGGAAATCGCCATCAAGAACAGCCGTCTGGGCATTCCGCTGCTCGTAGGTATGGACGTGATTCATGGTTACGAAACGATGTTCCCCATCCCTCTCGCCCTCTCCTGCTCATGGGATACCGAGGCGATGAAGAAGGTAGGCGAAGTATCGGCCAAGGAAGCAAGTGCCGACGGCATCAACTGGACATTCTCTCCTATGGTAGACATTGCACTCGATGCCCGCTGGGGACGAATAAGCGAAGGAAATGGCGAGGATCCTTATCTGAGCGGCGTGATGGGAGCAGCGATGACTCAGGGCTACCAGGGCGTAGATATGCGCACAGAAGAGATTCTGAGAGCCAACCGCATCATGGCCTGTCTGAAGCATTTTGCCCTGTACGGAGGCGTTGAGAGCGGTAAGGAATATAACACGGTAGATATGAGCCGCGTGCGCATGATGAACCAGTATCTGCCACCTTACGAGGCAGTGGTGAAGGCTGGCGTGGGCAGCGTGATGTCTTCATTCAATCTCATCGACTACATACCTGCTACAGCCAACAAATGGATGATGACCGATGTATTGAGAAAGCAGTGGGGATTCAACGGTTTCGTGGTTACCGATTACGCTTCTATCGCCGAGATTCTGCAGCACGGAACGGCAAAAGACATCCAGGAGGCTTCGGAACAGGCACTGAAGGCGGGTACCGATATGGACATGTGCTCCAACGCCTTCGTAAAGCATCTGGCTAAGAGCATAGCAGAAGGAAAGGTGAGCGAGGAGGATGTGAACATCGCCTGTCGCCGCATTCTGGAAGCGAAATATAAACTGGGCCTGTTCAGCGACCCTTACCGCTACTGCAACACCAAGCGCAGCAAGAGCGAGATTTATACCGCTGAGAACCGTCAGGCAGCCCGCGATGTAGCAGCAGAGACCTTCGTGCTTCTGAAGAACGAAGGCAATATCCTGCCACTGAAGAAGGAAGGAAAGATAGCCCTGATAGGTCCGCTTGCCGATACCCGAAACAACATAGCCGGTACATGGAGCGTGGCACAGGTACCATCGAAATATACCACCATTAAGGAGGCAATGGAGCATGCACTTGCCGGAAAAGCCACCTTATTATATGCCCAGGGAAGCAATATCTGGCGCAATCAGGAACTGCAGAAAAACGGCGAATCCGGTAAACCAATCAACTGGGGCAACGAGGCTGAAATGAAGGCTGAAGCGCTGAAGATTGCGAAAGAGGCGGATGTGATAGTATGTGCTATGGGCGAAAGTGCCGAGATGAGCGGCGAATGCGGTAGCCGTACCAACTTGGAGATGCCGGACGTACAGCGCGAACTGCTTGCCGAACTTCTGAAGACGGGCAAGCCTGTAGTGCTCCTCAACTTTGCAGGCCGTCCTACGGTTCTTACTTGGGAGAAAGCCCATGTACCAGCCATCATGAATGTATGGTTTGGAGGTTCAGAGATGGGCGATGCACTCTGCGATGTCATCTTTGGCGACAAATCGCCATCGGGTAAGCTCACCACTTCGATGCCTAAGACTACCGGTCAGGAGCCTCTCTACTACAACCATCAGAACACCGGCCGCCCTGTAGCAGACGATAATGAGAAGTTTGCCAAGTTTGCCAGCAACTGTCTGGATGTAAGCAATGGTCCGCTCTATCCTTTCGGTTACGGTTTGAGCTACACCTACTTTTCATACAGCAACTTCCGCCTGAGCAGCCAGGAGGCCGGCATCAGCAATGAGGAGGCTACCGAATGGCAGGATGGCAAGAAGATTACAGCTAGCGTCACCGTTAAGAACAATGGCTCCCGCGATGCCGACGAGATTGTGCAGCTCTACATCCGTGACATGGTAGCCAGCATCTCCCGTCCTGTAAAGGAACTGAAAGGTTTCCAGCGCATCCATCTGGCAGCAGGTGAGAGCAAGGAGGTAAGCTTTGATATCACCCCAGATATGCTCAAGTTCTACAACGCAGATCTGAAGCACGTGATAGAACCTGGCGACTTCCAGATTATGATAGGAACCAACAGCAAGGATGTAAAGACAATGAAACTGAGCGTGAAATAAACAAGAAAAATCGCCCTGCAAAGAGCAAAGCATAGCTTGAAAGATGCTTTACTTCTTACAGGGCGATTATCATCTACTGAGCCCACTCCAACAGAAGGCTCAGTAATGGATTCTATCCTTCAGGATTACTTAGTCATCTCGAAACCTACACGCATACCATCGTAATTATTGGCGATAGTACCGAGAGCGCTGAGCGTAGAATTACCCTTGAGGGAACCGATGGTCTTGATGAGGTTGAGCAACTTCTTCTGGTCGAAGAGCAGGCTGATGCCATTGGCAGTCTTCGTAGCATAACCCGACATACTCAAGAGCAAGCCCTTCATCTGAATGGCGTGAGTCTTCTCATCAAAAGTATAATTGCCCTGCCATGACTTGCCATCTATCTTGGCAGCGAAAGTTCCATCAGTTTTGAAGGTGAAATAGGTGTTTGAACTACTGAAGCCAAACTTGCTGTAATACTCACTCAACTTCTCCTCTACCTTGTTGGCAGCAATCTCACCGCCAGCCTGTGCCAGGAGATTCTCAGAGGTAAAGGCGCATCCCGGCTTGCTGTACTTCCAGGTATGGGCACAGAGATCCTGCTTACTGAAGGTACCTGAACCGATTACATTATTCAGAATGCCATTGATAATACTGCTACCTGCAGAACTGCTGCTGTTAGAGTTTCCGCCCAGTACAGCACCCAAGATACCTGCAACGGCTGAGCCTGCATTGCTGGTTGCACTGGTAGAAGCGACGGCATTGCTGGTTGTTGCAGAAGTTGTAGTTGCAGAAGTTGTAGTTGCAGAAGTTGTAGTTGTTGCTGCTGTAGTGCTAGATGCTGCTGAAGTTGTTTTCTTTGTAGAAGTCTTCTTGGTCGTAGTCTTCTTAGAAGTCTTCTTTGTTGTCTTCTTAGCCGTTTTCTTAACCGGCATCATCTCAGACATTGAGGCATTGAGCGCTGCCTCGTTCATTGCGCTTGCGTTGCTGCCAGCTGTGCATGCGAGCACGAGGGCAGCCAAAAGAAATACCTTTTTCATTGCTTTCTATATATTTATTTTATCACTCTTATTTATATATACCCAATACTTCCTATTGTTCTTTCGGGTGCAAAGTTCGCAAAAAAAATCGGAAATACGATAAGAAAAATCCCTATTTCGCGGTATGAATCTCCCTAAAAACTCAGCATTTCTGCTCTTTCTACGCTATTATAGACGAATACTATGACAATTCGTTTAAAAGACTATGAAAATATCGTTCAGGAAATGATAATTATCGGTCTAAAGGAGGGGAAACTGTTCAATCGTTTGCACTTTTTTTTGACATACATCAAAAAATAACGAATAAAACACGTATTTTCATGCATTTTATACCTAGAAATAGGTAGAAACCCCTATCTTTGCAAGCGGTTAACAAATATCAATAGGTTATGAATGATTTAATTAAGGTAAATTCAGAAAATCAGAATCAGGCTATCGATAGATGCCAACAGATTCTTCAGGATCGCCGCGAGGCTCTTGCCTCTAAGGCAAAGAGAAGAGGTTAATACTCTTCAGAAACATGACGTAAAGGAGGAAAGATGATGCTCTTATACATATATAATAAGGACGCATCCTTTCTTTTTAAAGAGAGATTTTTCGAAACGACTCTTAAATGATGAGTTTCAAAAATTTTGGGAAAAGAAAAAAAACGTAAAAATCCCGTTGTCAGCCATCTGGCTTGTACAACGGGATTTTTTCGTTTATTATTCAAGTTTATTATATCAAGTCCGAGATTTACTTCTCGTTCTTCACTGCCTTCATGATAATCTCGAAATGATTACCACTCTTCAAGATGACATTCTTCAGGAAGTCTGAAATCTCAGATGCCTTCAGATTCTTCACCATCTCCTTGTAATCGCTATGAGTATCAACACCCATACGCTCGTATGTGCTCAACGCACCAAGCCAATAACCATTAGTTTTTTCGCTAACAGCAGCCTGCTTCAGGAGGATCTCCTTCACCTTCTGAAGGTCTTCTGCATTTGGCTGAGCCACGGTCTCTTCCATACCCTTGAAGAAGTAAGGAATAGCGATATCCGACTTCTCTGGGTTCAGCTGAGCCACGGCAGAAATAGAGATGGCAGCCTTGTTATCATAATCGCGAAGCAAACCATAGTTTGCTCCTGCATGATAAGCAGCGCTGAGTTCCTCACGGATAGTACGCAAATACTTCATCTCCAGCAAACGGGCAGAAACATCAGCAAGAACCATATACTGCAAGGTGAATGGAGCCTTGGTATACCAGATCTCTGTTGCCTGGTTCTGTGGATTCTCCATTGCCTTGGTAAAGACATTGCTTACCTTACCATTAGCATAAGGAATCTGCTTGTTCTTAAGTTTGAAGCCATTGTTTGGCAGACTGGCGATATACTGCTCGATGAGTGGGAGGAGAGTCTTCTCATCATAGTTACCTACGAAATAGAAGGTGAAGTCCTTGGCATTGCCGTAGAACTGCTTACCAATCTCCAGGATACGGTCGTAGTTGATATCTTTTATATCGCTTGCCTCTGGCACACGGGCAAGTTTGCTACCCAAATAGAGAGTGCTCTGAACTGAATCCTGATATACGAGGCTTGGATTGTTGCTCTTGTTGGCAAGAACAGTAGCCATCATGCTCTTCATATTGTCGAAGCTCTTCTGGTCCTTGCTTACTGCGGTCATCTTGAGATAGATGAGCTGCATCAGGGTTTCGATGTCCTTAGGAGTAGAATTACCCTTCAAACCATGATTGAAAGGACTCAAGCTGAACGAAACGCCAACCTGCTTACCTGCCAAAACCTTATCAAGATCATTGCTTGAGAAATCGCCAAGACCACTAGCATCGAGCACATCTGCTGCAAATGCAGCATTCAGGAAGTCTTCCTTGCCGAAAGTAGAATAGCCCACATTGGCTGAAGCTGCGAAAGCAATCTCATTGTCCTTGAAATCGGTCTTCTTCAATACCACCTTAGCGCCATTAGAAAGAGTCAACTCCTTGAAGCCCAACTTCTTGTTCTCAACAGTCTTCTTAATCTTACCAGCCTTAGGAGCCTGAGCGATGAGAGGTTCCTGCTTAACATTATCCACATAAGCCTCGAGCTTCTCAGCACGTACCTGCTTTACGATGGCAGAAAGTTCCTGCTCGGTAGGATAAACGGCACCAGCCTGCTCGCGCATCATAACCAATGATACAAGGTTAGTATCGCTCTGGCAAACCAACTGCTTGGCATAGCTGTTGATAACCTCAAGAGGCAAGTTTGGAACTACCATCTTCCAGATCTGGCTCTCCTCTTCTACTGACGGAATAGGCTCGTTAGAAATGAAGTTATCCACATACTGGGTGGTAAACTGCTCGTTCTTCATCTTATCCTTGTTGGCAAGAGCCTTGTCAACCTGGCTCATGAATTCATCCTTGGCACGCTGATACTCTGTAGCTGTGAAACCGAACTCGTGCATACGCTGTGCCTCGCGGAGAACAGCAGCATAAGCCTCCTTAATCTTTCCTGGCTTAGCCACACCGGTAAGGGTGAAAGCATCCTTTGTGCTTGAAATCAGGTATGAACCATCACCGGCATTTGCCTGGAGATATGGACAGTCTGGCTCCAATGCCTTCTCTGCATAACGGGCAGCAACCATAGAAGAAATCACGTTATCCATGTATCCCTTCAGGAGATAGCTCATATTGCCCTTCAGAGAATCTGGCACAGCATTGTGCTTCATATAAATCTGGAAGAGATCAACCTGCTGCTCCTTATCCTTGTCGATAACATAGATGGCTGAATCATTATCAGATACTTCTACCTTCTCTATCTTAGCGGCATTCTTAGGTACCTTGATACCTGAGAAGAGTTCCTTAATCTTAGCTTCGATATGATTTACATCTACATCACCCACGATGATAATAGCCTGATTGTCTGGGCGATACCATTTTCGGTAGTAAGCACGGAGAGTTTCTGGCTTACAACCATCGATAACGCTCATCAAACCGATAGGGAAACGGTAGCCATACTTTTCGCCCTGATAGAGTTTAGGAAGTGAACGCTCTATCATGCGCTGCTGACCTACGATACGCATACGGTACTCATTGTGTACCACATCGCGCTCGTCATTGATGGCTTCCTTGGTAAGAGAGATACCGTTGCTCCAATCCTTGAGGATGAGCATGCATGAATCTACGGCTGTAGGGCGGGTAGTAGGTACATCGGTGAAGTAATATACGGTTTTCTCTACGCTGGTATAGGCATTGAGATTTCTACCATACTCCACGCCGATGCTCTGCAGGTAATCCTGGAGGGAATTACCTTTGAAGTGATCGGTACCGTTGAAGGCGAGGTGCTCGAGGAGGTGAGCCAAACCGCGCTGGTCATCATCCTCATTGATAGAACCCACTTTCTGTGCGATGTAGAAACTGGCTACATGCTCAGGATAACTGTTGTGACGAATGTAGTAAGTCAATCCATTATCAAGACGACCTATCTTCACATTCTTGTCTACCGGAATAGCTGGCATCTGCTGTGCCATCGCTGTACCTGCAGAAAGGAACAGCACAACTGCTGCAAAAATCTTTCTTAGTTTCATCTGATTTTAATTATTTATATATTTATTGTTTTCTATATCATTCTTTCTATATACCTTATTATATATATCATGCTACTTAACAAGTTCGCCTATATATAACGACAAAACCTGTGACATGGTTACTGTCTGCGATGCAAAATTAAGAAAAATAAAAAAGATTTGCAAGCATTTTAGAGAATATCTTCCCGATGTATGCAAATCTTAACCTAAAACTAACATTGGAGGCAGAAAACCAATCCTAACCTACATGAAAACTCTTCATCCATGAACCTCTGAAGAGGCGGATAAGGAAGAGGATTCCCCTGAATGTGAGTTCGGTAGCCATCGCTATCCATACTCCCTCCAAGCCATAGCTCTTGGAAAGCGCATAAGCCAGAGTGAGGCGCACCAGCCACATGGTACCGAGATTGATCATCGCCGGTTTTCTGGTATCGCCCGCTCCTACACAAACACAATAGGTCACGATGCTAGCTGCAAAGAATGGTTCAGCAAAAGCCTCGATGCGCAAACAGATGGTACCCATCTCACGGATACTTTCTACCGGAGAAAGAACGCCAATCATCTCAGGAGCAAAGACATACATCACCACTCCCATCACAGCCATCACAGCCATTCCAAGTCCTACTGTCATATAAGCAAAATTCTTGCACAAACCTACTCGCCCAGCTCCATGCGTCTGTCCCACCAGAGTAGTAGCCGCATCACCAATACCATAGCCCGGCATATAGCAAAGACTCTCTGCCGTAATAGCAAAAGAATGGGAAGCAATGGCTATATTGCCAAGAGGTGCCACAATCATGGTACTCACTATCTGCGCCCCGCTCATCAATATGTTCTGTATGGCTATCGGAATGCTGATTTTACAGGCATTATGAACATACGACCTGACCCAACGGAAACGGACATGGTCCTGACGGAGATTCAGTATCTTATTCTTGAAACCAGCAAGATAAAGATTAGGCAGAGAGATGCAGACATAAGCCATCGCCGTTCCTAAGGCAGCCCCCACAACACCCAACTTCAGGATATAGATAAACAGGTAATTGAATATCACATCGCAGATGCAGATCAATACAGCCATCACACTAGGCGTATGCATATTGCCCGCAGATTTCAGCATCATTTCGGATATGTGATAAAGGAAAACGAATGGCAGTACCAGACCGTATATCAGAAAATAGCGAGAGGAATTGGTGGCTATATCAGCACCTCCACCCAGCCAATAAGGCAGATAAGCATGAATGCCGACACAGAGAAGAGAAACAAAAATGCTGAACGCCACACCGCAAATCAGCGCATGACGAAACACCTGACGGGCATTTGCAAAATCATTAGCTCCGATAAAATGAGCTACCTGTACAGAAAAGCCAGTAGCAGCTGCACTGAGCAAGCTACCTATAAGCCAGGTAGTTGACTCTATCAATCCGATACTGGCAGAAGCCTCTGCTCCCAGATGCCCCACCATAGAAGCATCAATGAAGAACATCATCACCGTAGAAATCTGAGCCAACATAGAAGGTATACTCAACCCTACTATAAGATTGAGTTTCTCGCGCCGATCCATCTCCCTACCCAGGCGAATCGACTCCATCAAATAATCTGTCTTCTTGCTATAAAGCATAAATTAATTTCTCGTATATCGCTCATACAAAAAAATATGTGCATATATCATTTCAAACATATGCACATACTTTTCTCTAAATCTTTATTCTTATTATTTAGTAATCCACTTCTTGCCAGAAGCTCTCTTATAACTCTTGAGCACCATCTCAAAACGGAGCATTGAATAGCCTTGGATTGAAGAATTACCGCTCTCGCCATAAGCCAGCTGGTATGGAATGAACACCTGCCAATGGTCGCCCGGATGCATCTTGAGCAATGCGGTGGTAAAGCCATCGATAAATCCACCGGCCACACTACGGATAGGATTAGCTGTAGCAGCATCAAAAGTACCCGTAAAACTCTGGTCGAAGACGTAACCTTCCTTATAATTATCAGTAGGAATGAAACGGCCACGATAGCTCACCTGTACCGAATCGGTAAGGATTGGAGAAGTTTTACCCTCTCCCGTCTTCAGAACATGAACGATGATATTATCGCAATCCTTATAAGTAAGGGTCACTAAATTACCATTCTGATCTTTGTTCGGAGTCTGGTTTTCGAACGTCCAGTTCTTATAAACGTACCAGCCGTTAGCTTCACCCATCTTTCTGGCATAAGCCAATGTATCGGCAAAAGCCTGCTCGTTACGCTCCTGCCAGTTGGCATATTCCGAGACATTATCATCATCTTCGCTACATGATGACAGTGTGATCACTGCCATCATGAGGAAGAAGAAATATTTCAAACTCTTAAGATTCATCTAGATATATTTGATTAATTAGAAGTTCTTGATTTCCTTGCCAAGCTTCTTCAATACGCTAGTGATGCTTACGCGCTCCTCGATGATGCTGCGAAGATCAGAGATAGCTACGCGCTCCTGCTCCATGGTATCACGATAACGCAGAGTTACCTTATGATCGTTTGGAGTCTCGTGGTCTACGGTGATACAGAATGGAGTACCGATAGCATCCTGACGGCGATAACGCTTACCGATAGAATCCTTAGGATCGCCATAGTGAGTATTGAAGTGGAACTTCAGTTCGTCAACGATTTCGTGTGCCAACTCTGGCAAACCATACTTCTTATCCAATGGGAACACAGCACACTTAACAGGTGCCAAAGCCTCTGGCAAACGCAAAACAACACGTGTCTCGCCATTCTCCAGCTTCTCCTCGCAGTAAGAGTGGCACATTACGCTGAGGAACATACGGTCTACACCGATAGATGTCTCTACATCGTAAGGTACATAGCTCTCGTTCTTCTCTGGATCGAAGTACTTGATAGAACGGCCGCTGTACTTCTCGTGCTGAGAAAGGTCAAAATTGGTACGGCTGTGGATACCCTCTACCTCCTTGAAGCCGAATGGCATCTTAAACTCGATGTCGGTAGCAGCATTGGCATAGTGAGCCAGTTTCTCGTGATCGTGATAACGGTAGTTCTCATTACCCATACCGAGAGCCTCGTGCCAAGCCAGACGAACCTTCTTCCAATATTCAAACCACTTCATCTCAGTACCAGGCTGGCAGAAGAACTGCATCTCCATCTGCTCGAACTCACGCATACGGAATACGAACTGACGGGCTACAACCTCGTTACGGAAAGCCTTACCAATCTGGCAGATACCGAATGGCAACTTCATACGGCCGGTCTTCTGAACACTCAGGTAATCTACGAAGATACCCTGAGCTGTCTCAGGACGGAGATATACCTTGCTTGTAGCATCGCTGGCAGCACCCATCTGGGTAGAGAACATCAGGTTGAACTGACGGACATCAGTCCAGTTCTTGGTACCGCTGATAGGGCAAACAATACCCTCATCCTCGATAATCTGCTTCAGCATCTCCAGGTTAGGCCCCTGCATAGCCTCAGTATAGCGGGCATGGAGGTCATCAAACTTCTTCTGGTTCTCCAGAACGCGAGGATTAGTTGCACGGAACTGAGCCTCATCAAAGCTATCGCCGAAACGCTTCTTAGCCTTGGCAATCTCCTTGGCAATCTTCTCCTCATACTTAGCCATGTGATCCTCGATGAGCACATCGGCACGATAACGCTTCTTTGAATCGCGGTTATCAATCAATGGGTCATTGAAAGCATCTACGTGTCCAGATGCCTTCCATACTGTAGGGTGCATGAAGATAGCTGCATCGAGACCAACAATGTTCTCGTGCAACAATACCATACTCTGCCACCAGTACTGTTTGATATTGTTTTTGAGCTCAACACCATTCTGACCATAGTCATAAACGGCAGCCAAGCCATCATAAATTTCACTACTTGGGAACACGAAGCCATATTCCTTGCAATGGCTTACAATTTTCTTAAAAACATCTTCCTGTGCCATGATTAAATCTTATTTTTTTCAAATTTTCGGCAAAGATACTCTTTTTTCTCGAAAAATTGTTGTATTTTTGCCATAAATTAATAAAATAAGTATTAAAAGCTATATATGAGCAACGAAATTAAAGATAAAAACGGTCTTGAAGAGGAAAAATCGCCAAATTTGGAAAATTCTTCTGCAGAATCTGAACAGAATGCTGCGGAAGATGACAACGAGGAGATTTCGACCGAGAAACATTCCGATTATAAGCCGGTGAACCGATTCGATGCTTCTGCTGTACATCACCTCAGCGGAATGTATCAGAACTGGTTCCTCGACTATGCATCGTATGTTATCCTCGAACGTGCCGTTCCTCATATTGAGGATGGTTTGAAACCGGTACAGCGACGCATCCTCCACTCTATGAAGCGCATGGACGACGGAAGATACAACAAGGTTGCCAATATCGTGGGACATACCATGCAGTTTCACCCTCACGGTGATGCGTCTATCGGAGATGCTTTGGTACAGATGGGACAGAAAGACCTGCTCATCGATACGCAGGGTAACTGGGGAAACATTCTTACGGGCGACCGTGCCGCTGCTCCCCGATATATCGAGGCACGCCTCTCTAAGTTTGCTCTCGATGTGGTTTTCAATCCTAAAACCACCGACTGGCAACTCTCTTATGATGGCAGAAACAAGGAGCCTATCACGCTCCCTGCCAAATTCCCGCTGCTCCTGGCACAAGGTGCCGAGGGTATTGCCGTGGGATTGAGCAGTAAGGTTTTGCCACATAATTTCAATGAGATTTGCGATGCTGCCGTCCACTATCTCAAGGACGAGCCATTCCAACTCTATCCCGACTTCCCTACAGGCGGTGCCATCGATGTAAGTAAATACAATGATGGACAGCGAGGTGGTGCATTGAAGGTAAGAGCCAAGATAGACAAGCTCGACAACAAGACACTCGTTATCAGCGAGATACCATTCAGCAAGACTACAGGCAGCCTCATCGATTCTATCACCAAAGCGGTAGAAAAGGGTAAGATTAAGGCACGCAAGGTAGATGATGTTACTTCGGCAAATGTTGAGATTCTTGTGCATCTGGCACCAGGAACCTCATCAGATAAAACGATGGATGCACTCTACGCTTTCAGCGATTGCGAAATCAACATCTCGCCCAACTGCTGTGTCATCGAAGACAACAAGCCTGTTTTCCTCACTATCAGCGATGTGTTGCGCCACAGCGTAGACCGCACTATGGGATTGCTGCGCAAGGAACTGATGATTAGAAAGGGTGAATTGGAGGAACAGCTCTTCTTCTCTTCTCTCGAACGGATTTTCATCGAAGAACGCATCTACAAGGAGCGAAAGTTTGAGCAGAGTAAGAGTCAGGATGAGGTTGTTGCCTTCATCGACTCAAAACTCGAACCATTCAAAGACAAACTCTTTACTGTCGAAGTAGACGGTAAGGGTATGGTAGAATATGCCTTCCATCGGGAAATTACCCGCGAGGACATCCTCAAGCTCCTGGAAATCAAGATGCAGCGAATCCTTAAATATAATAAGGATAAGGCAGACGAACTGCTGATGAAGATTAAGGCTGAACTTGCTGAGATTGAGAACGACCTGGCTCACATGACCGATGTTACCATCAACTGGTTTGAATATCTCAAGGGCAAGTATGGAAAGAACCATCCTCGCAAAACAGAAATCAGAAACTTCGATACCATTGAGGTGACTAAGGTGGTAGAGGCTAACCAGAAGCTCTACATCAACCGTCAGGAAGGATTCGTTGGTACAGGGTTGAAGAAGGATGAATTCGTATGCAACTGCTCCGACCTCGATGACATCATCATCTTTTATAAGGATGGTAAGTTTAAAGTCACCAAGGTAGCCGACAAAATATTCGTTGGCAAGAATATCCTCCATGTACAGGTATTCAAGAAGAACGACAAGCGCACCATCTACAACTGTGTTTACCGCGACGGCAAACAAGGCGATTACTTCATCAAGCGATTCAATGTAACCGCCATGACCCGCGACAAGTTATATGACATCACTCAGGGCACAGCTGGCAGCCGCGTTATCTATTTCACCGCCAACCCGAATGGAGAAGCTGAAATCATCAAGTGTACGATGGAGCCAGACCTGACGAAGAAGCGCCAGAGCATCTTCCTGGAGAAGGATTTCTCAGACATTCTGATCAAGGGGCGTGCTGCCAAAGGTAATCTCCTTACCAAGCGCACCATTCGCCGCATCGGTCTGAAGAGTCACGGCCACAGCACGTTAGGAGGCAGAAAGGTTTGGTTCGACCCAGACGTAAACCGCATCAACTACGATGAGAACGGCCGCTTCCTGGGTGAATTCAATGATGATGATTCTATCTTGGTAGTACTCGACAACGGTGAATTCTACATCACCAATTTCGATGTCAACAACCACTACGAGGACAACATCATCCGCTTAGAGAAATGGGATGAACATAAGATATGGACAGCAATTCTCTACGATGCCGACAATCAGGGATATCCATACATCAAGCGATTCACGATGGATGCCACCAAGCGCCATCAGAATTTCATGGGAGAGAACCCTAACTGCAAGCTCATCTTGCTTACCGATACGGTTTATCCACGCATCAAGATTACTTATGGCGGTGTGGATACCATCCGTCCTGCCGAAGAAATCGATGCCGAGCAGTTCATTGCGCAGAAGAGTTTCAAGGCAAAGGGTAAGCGCCTCACGACATGGAAGATTGAAAGTATCGAGGAACTGGAACCAACCCGATTTCCAGAACCTCCTTCTGAGGATAATGATGAGGAACCGGATGGTTCTGACTCAGAGAATGAAGGTGAAAACCTTGATCCAGATGCTGGCAAAAGCGAGCAACAGGTGATTGACGAACTGACTGGTCAGACCAACCTCTTCTCAGAAAAAGATTTCGAAGAAGACCAGAAGGATAAAGACTGGTTATCGAAGCAATAAAAAGCGCTAAGAAAGCGAAAAAGAAAGCGCAAGGAAAGCAGCAAGAAAAGCGCCCATCATAAAAAAGGAGCTTAAGCCCCAAAAGCTTAAGCCCCTTTTTTATTATCTAGCCATTTGCATTTCGCGCTTCAGCGTTTCGCGTTCAGCAAAAAAGAAGCCAGTCCCCCTCCTGCCCCCGTTCCAGGCGATTCCATCGCCTGTCCCCCAGCAGTCAGTAGCCTTCATTTTTACCTTTTATACCCCGCCAGCTTTTTCAGGCAGTATTCCTTAAAGTCTTTCCAGTGGTAATAAGGTGCCACATCGCTCTTGATAGGCAAAGTAGCCTCGTCTTCATTCAAAAGCACCTTTACCAATACATCATTCGCCTTGTTTCTATAAAAAACAAACTGCAAATTCGTAGCCATCGGGGTAATCTTATAATCCCACCATTGAGAAGCAATCTTCTCCGGATCCTTAATCTCTTCGCCATATCCATTCAAATCCAGCAAACAGGTAAGCGGAGTAACCATCGTATCGTGTCCATATCTCAGGGTAGCACCCGGATGCGGCAAGGCGATGCAGCTATCCGCCTTCTGGATGATGTTTCTCAAGAGATTGCGCTGGGAGAATGGCTGCACATTGCCCGTATAAGGCGAGTTGCCGTAAGTCATCTGCCACCAGATGTTGGCATTCAGCCAGTTCTGATACAGTTCCTCCTCCGTAAAGAGGTCATAGAGCGAAACCTTGCCTCTCAGTTCCGTGCCTTGGATTGAGCTTGCCATCTCATAGAGTTTCCTGTTCAGGTCACTCTGGTTGATATTCTGCTTCACCCAGGCAGGGTCGTTGAACAGTTCCTGCATCACACGGCTATAGCTAACGTGCTTCTGTGCAAATTCCTGCTGTGCCACCTTGATACCCACGCTGTTTTTCAAGCTGTCCAGATATCGGTCGCCCTGGTTCATATAATACATATCATGCTCGCTGGCATCATGGAAGATATGAAGTTTCGGATTGATACGCAGCATCTGCTGCAAACCGTTCTCCATAGAGAGAATACATCGGATTACCAAAGTACTTCGGGCCTCAATATTCGTATTACCGGCAAAAATCTCAGGGAAGCGCTCCATCATTCTTCTGGTGATACCCTGATGCTGGAGAGCTCCGAGCGGAGTCAGTTCACCATCGCGCCCCTTCGCCTCCTCACGAATCATCTTCACCTTAGCCAGCGTTTCCTCGCCCTTAGCTGTCAGTTTGCCCTCCTGCTTCGCTTTGAGCAGAGAGAAATAAGGCACATCATAAGCCTTCTTGCCTATCATATAGCGGGAACCATGCCGGCCATAATGGCTCAGATAGAAAGGCTTATAACCTTTAGGAGCCGCAGTCAACTGCTTCTGAGGACCACGATAAGCTACATAGTTACTACCCGAAAGCGTAATATCCCGCTTGAAATCCTCTTGCGGAGTCTGTGCTGTCAGAGGCATCGCCAATGTAAGAGATGCCAACAATAATAGATTTTTTGTGTTCATTGTTATCATATAATTTTGTTTGATAAACATGCAATTTCATTTAATTCCAATTCATCAGTTTTCTCAGGAACGGAAGCAATTCTGCTGCCATCTTCCGATGCTGCAACATACTAGGATGCCAGCTGGCGCCATAACCTAAATCTCCTTTCTGGAAACTGAAATCGAAACGGTAAATGTTCTTATCAGTTTTATTGGCATCAGCACAGATTCTATCAAGCACAGTTCGCTGCTTGCTACTCTCCTTCTCGCCGAGCATCGGACCTGTCAACATCACAATCTTTGCATGAGGATACTTGCTACGTACCGTTTTAATAAACATGCGATAATTCTTCTCGTAGAGTTGAATATCATAATTCTTGGTAGAAAGATCGTTCGTACCCAGATTGATGCAGACTAACTGAGGCTGATACTTGGCAAAATCCCATTTTTCATCATGCTGGTCAAATAAGGTATATTCATATTGCCAAGGCATGTTATCGGCATCACCTGTCTTCGGACCATTATAATTACGATATACACCGATACCACTACGGGAGATAGAAGTATGCTGAGCCTTCAGACTGTCACTTACGATATTGGCATAAGTAAGCCAATGGTTCTCCGTTTCATCCTCAAAAGGATCAGACATGTTGATACTTTCTACGCCATAACCGCAGGTGATTGAATTTCCGATAAATTCAATCTTCCGTTCCGGGAGAGCCGGAGCCTCAACGAGCTGACATCCCTTATCAAGAACGAATCCCCTGAATTCCGGTTTGCGGAACAAACCTTCTATCACATACATCACCTTAGCATGATGCACCCCCTTTGGCAAAGCCGCAGCCAGGGTAACAACCGAATCGCGTTCGGCATTAAAGCCCACTTTGAAAGGTTCGCAACCATCAATCTGTGCCATGAAATATCCAGTCTTCGGGCGACACAGCATTTTCAGAGAAGATCCTTGAAAACTAGCCTCAATCGTAGTTCCCGGATAATTGAAACTGGCTACGTCAGGATTCTTAGCAAAACTCACACGCCCAACATACTGAATCATCGGATGAGAAGCCTTTACGATCTCTCCCTCAATAGGAAGAGTAGTTGATTTCTTCACATTTCCAGCCATCATCGTGGAAGAAACCATCAATGTAGCCAGCATCATAACCCATACTTTTTTCATATTCCTGTTATTATAGTTTTTATCTGTCCTTACTGTCCAGCCTTCGTTTTTTTTGCAAAATAAAAATAGAACAGTATCTGTTTGCAAAAATACCATTATTTCTCGTAAAAAGCAAGTAAAACCATCATTTTTTTCATTTTTCTTCTTTTTATTCAAATTATTATTGTATCTTTGCACCCAAGAATGCGCTTGTGGCGAAATTGGTAGACGCGCTAGACTTAGGATCTAGTGGTTTAGGCCGTGTAGGTTCGAGTCCTATCAGGCGCACCGATAAAAATCCTAACTGCTTGATAATAAGCGGTTAGGATTTTTTCATTCTAGAAATTGCCAACATTTTGGCAACATAATTCCAAACTAAATTGAATCGGTTGGCAAAAGCAAGGGCTTCATTTTACATTCTTTCACACTATTACATGCTATAACACAAGCGCTTTTTGTTATATCTTGTTAAAGATTACACTATAGGCACATCGTTATAAAAATAAATCACTAAATTTGCATCTAAAGCAATAAATTGAACGTTATGGAAGATTTAAACCTGCTAAAATTGGTCTTAGTAAAAAAGAAAAAGACCAACAAATGGCTTGCAGAACAGTTGGGAGTAAACCAAACAACTGTTTCTAAATGGTGTACCAACACCACACAGCCAGATTTAATGACTTTAAAAAAGATTTCAGAGTTGTTAGATGTCAGCGTAAGTGAAATTATTAACTTCGATTAAACAAAGAAGAAGCTATGAGTAGAAATTATAAAACAGTTGAACTGCATTGGTTTCAGTGCTAATGCTGGAAAGGAATAATAAGATGAACAATATAACAAAAGACGGCAATACATTGTTGCCTACTGGCTATATTCAATGGCGTAAAGACATTGAACAGCTGATTGACACTGCAAAGTTGAAAACGGCTATCAGTATCAATATGGGAACATTGTCGCTATATTGGAATATAGGGAAACAAATTATAGAGAAGCAGGAACAAATAGGTTGGGGAAAACAGGTAATTGCCCAATTGTCAAAAGATCTTTGTTCTCGTTTCCCTGATGACAGAGGGTATTCGGAACGCAACCTTAGGAACATGAAAAGATTTGCTGAAGCGTATCCGACTTTTCCAATTTGGCAAGTGCCACTTGCCAAATTAAAGGAACTGCCAATTTTGCAAGTGACACTTGCAGAATTGGAGAGTGAAGGCAAGGAGTTTGTTCAAGTACCACTAGCACAAATATCTTGGTATCACCATATTTCCCTGTTATCCAAGGTAAAAGACGAAGCACAACGTGCCTACTATATAACAGAAACAGCACAGAATGGGTGGAGTCGAGATGTGATGCTCCTCCAAATAGACAATGGATATATCCATGCTAAAGGGCATGCAATTAATAATTTTGAACAGACCTTGCCACCTCTTCAGTCAGACTTGGCTCGTTACATATTCAAAGACCCTTACAATTTCTCGTTCATTGGAACGGTGGCATTGCAAAATGAATTGGATATAGAAAAGTCCTTGACAAGCAAGATAACAGATTTTCTCCTCGAGATGGGACGTGGTTTTGCATACATAGGCAGACAATACCATATTTCCGTAGATGGGGATGATTATTATATCGACTTGCTGATGTACCATCTCAAACTGCATTGCTATGTTGTAGTGGAATTGAAAGCCGTGGAGTTCAAACCAGAGTTCGTTAGCAAACTGAACTTCTATATTTCTGCAGTTGATGACATTGTGAAATCCCCAGAAGACAAACCTACCATTGGCTTGCTTCTCTGCCGAACCAAGAGCAACAAGAAAGCTGAGTTTTCGCTTCGTGGCATTACCCAACCTATGGGAATTGCACAATACGAAACAGAAAAACTCTTTGCTGATGTAGCATCGGCATTGCCACAGATTGAGGAAATAGAGGAGAAACTTGAAAAATCAGAGGGAAAATCGGATAAAGAGTAATACATGGTTATTTCCATTTTGGAAATAACCATAATATATATAGGAATAACACAGAAAATACGAAACAGAGAGATACCTACATCATCCCTTCCAGTTTTTCCTGTGCCTCGCGCATATCTTTTTCAAAATTCACATGGTCTAGAAGGAATTCCGTTCTGCCTTGAGAAAGAAGAAGATAGAGCTGCGGATTCATGCCCTCTACATACTGGGCGATGGCATACTCTATATCATCACGCTGCGTAGGATTGGTGGAAAATTCAAAAACCCTGAGCTTCTGATGAATAAAGCAATATGCCGACTCTATACAATCTCTGGTGATGCCCCCTGCCAAGAGAGCATCACCATTATTATTCTGATTCATTCTGAATATCCTTTTTATTTCACGCCCTTCATCGACAAGGCGATGCGCTTGCGCTTCAAATCTACTTCTGCCACTCTCACCATCACATGCTCATGAAGCTTTACCACCTCAGAAGGATCCTGAATGTAACGGTTTGACATCTGGGATACATGAACCAAACCATCGTTGTGGACACCTATATCTACAAAGGCACCAAACTTGGTAATGTTGGTAACAATGCCCGGCACAACCATGCCCACCTGCAAATCCTCTATCTCCTTGATGCTGGCATCAAACTCGAACTTCTCTACCTCACCACGAGGATCCAAGCCCGGCTTGTCAAGCTCAGCCATGATATCGGTCAAAGTAGGCATCCCCACCTCAGCACTCACATATTTCCGGATATCAATCTTCTTCTGCAGCGCCTTGTCTTCTACCAGCTGCTTCACCGTTACGCCCTGATCTTTCGCCATCTGCTCTACCAGCGCATAGCGCTCCGGATGAACGGCACTGTTATCCAAAGGATTCGTAGCGCCTGGAATGCGGAGGAAGCCGGCACACTGCTCGAAGGCCGAAGGACCCAGACGGGGCACCTTCTTCAACTGGGCACGGGAAGCGAAGGCTCCATTCTCGCGGCGATATTCCACGATATTCTTGGCAAGCGTAGGTCCCAAACCGCTCACATAGGTCAGAAGATGCTGCGATGCGGTATTCAGGTTGACGCCCACCGAGTTCACGCAACTCATTACCACTGTATCCAGACTCTTCTTCAACTGAGTCTGGTCCACATCATGCTGATACTGTCCCACACCGATGCTCTTCGGATCAATCTTCACCAATTCTGCAAGCGGATCCATCAGTCTTCGTCCGATGCTCACAGCACCACGCACGGTAACATCCTCATCCGGGAACTCATCTCTTGCAATCTTCGAAGCCGAATAGATAGAAGCACCATCCTCGCTCACTACATAGATATCTACCGGATGAACGAAATCGATGCTATGCAGCCAGTCGCTGGTTTCGCGGCTTGCCGTACCGTTACCTACAGCCATTGCCTCCACCTGATACATCTTTACCATGCGCTGGATGGCAGCCGTAGCCTCGCTCTTCCTGTTGCGGGGAGGATGAGGATAAACGATTTCATGATGAATCAGATTGCCCTGCGCATCAAGACAGCAAGTCTTGCAACCATTGGCAAAACCCGGGTCAACCGCCATCACGCGTTTCTGTCCGAGAGGAGCCGCCAACAGAAGCTGGCGCAGGTTCTCGGCGAAGACCACAATAGCCTCCTCATCCGCCTTCTGCTTGCTGAGCGCAGCAAATTCGGTTTCAATGCTAGGCTTCAGCAGTCGCTTAAAGGCATCATCCACCGCTTCACCCACCAGCGTCTGGCACTCACCGAAACCATGTACATAGTGGCGCTTCAGTTTATCCTGACACTGCTCATCATCAGCCGAGATGCTGACACGCAAGAATCCTGCCGCCTCGCCTCTACGCATAGCCAGCAGTCGGTGCGAAGAACATTTCTTCAATGGTTCTGAGAAATCGAAATAGTCGGAGAAGCGCTGCGCCTCTTCCTCATCCTTCTTCTTGGCTACCACCTTAGAAGTGATGATGGCACCGCGTCTGAACTCACCGCGAATCTGATTGCGACTCTGCTCATTTTCGCTTACGGTTTCAGCGATGATGTCTTTGGCTCCCTGAAGTGCAGCCTCCACATCCTTCACCTTATCGCCCACAAACTTCCTGGCAGCCTGTTCCGGATTGCGCTCACGCTGGAAGAGGAGCAGCTGTGCCAGAGGTTCCAAGCCTGCCTCACGTGCTATCTGTGCACGGGTGCGGCGCTTTGGCTTATAAGGAAGATAGATATCTTCCAGTTCGGTGGCATCCCAGCACTGTTCGATGCGTTTTTTCAGTTCATCCGAGAGTTTTCCCTGTTCCTCGATGGTTTTGAGGATAGTCTCTTTTCTCTTCGCCATCTCAGAAAGTTTCTCGTTAGCCTGTGCGATGGCTTCAATGTTTACCTCGTCCATATTACCGGTTTTCTCCTTGCGGTATCGCGAGATAAACGGAATGGTGCAGCCCTCTTCGAGCAGCGCCAGAGTATTTTCTACAGCCTGCTCCTTCAGATTGAGCTGGGCTGCTATCTGCTTTGTAAATTGATTCATTTATGATATTTATAAAATAAGATTCAAACTGTTTGTTCATGCAAAGATAGAGAAAAAAGTTGGTTTGCCCAAATATTCCCTCATATTATTTGACGGTTTCACTAAAAAATCGTAGCTTTGCAGCAGAAATAGCTTTAGATACATTCTGCATGCCTACTTTTCTTGATATACATCAACAATACGGCTTGTTTTGCAAGAAAAACTGAGAAATAGTTTTGAGTTTCAAGTTATTTCCTATATCTTTGCCGCCGAATTAGAGAGTGCAGGGCATGTCTGGGATGTGCTTTGCTATCATAAATAAAGGGGCTGAAAAGCTACCTGATTAGAGTGATAAAAGAAAGTAATAATTAAAAGAAAAGATTGATTATGAAGAAGATTATGTTGAGCCTTGCTATGGCTCTCGTTTCAGTTTGCGCTAGCGCACAGGTTTACATCGGTGGTACAGCTGGTATTTCCAGCAACAAGATCGGTGATGGTGACAGCAAGACAGCTTACACCTTGATGCCTGAGATTGGTTACCAGTTCAACAACAAGTGGGAAGCTGGTCTCGAGATTGGTATCAAGAAGGGCGAAGTTTGCAAGCTTTCTCCTGTAGGTGAATCTACAACATTTAGAGTAGCTCCTTACGTACGTTACACAGCCGTAGAAACCAAGTTGGTTAACCTCTTCTTAGAGGGTACAATCGGTTACAGCAGTTACAGCAAGGGCGGTGGCGATTCTTACGAGGTAGGCATCAAGCCAGGTTTGGCTGTTAAACTTTCAGACCACGTAAACTTCATCACAAAGGTAGGTTTCCTCGGTTACAGAGGTTATTCTCCTGACCATGGTGACAACTCATCAACATTCGGACTTAACGTAGATGCGAGCAACATTTCATTTGGTGCTATCTACAAGTTCTAATCTTAGGGTGCTCATTTACTCATAAGCAATAATATCAGGGGCGCAAGCGATTCCTTTCATGGAAACAGCTTGCGCCCCATTTTTTACCTGCAAGCGAACACGCTTTTACTCTTCACTCTTCACCTTTTCTTCGGAAACCCCTGTGTTTATCGGCATTCCGAGGGGTGAAGAGTTTGCAGCGACTCTTCACCACTCTTCACCACTCTTCACCGATTCCAAAGACTAACAGGCGTAAATTGCAGCGCAAGACCGCTAGGCGTCCCTGAGGAGGGTGTGTCATAAGTCTGGATGTTGGTGCATAACAGTTGACCATCGCATGCACATCACCTGTTGTGCATGCGCATATCAGCTGTTATACAAGCGCACAACAGCTGTTGTGCGACCGAAGATACTGGCTGTTTCAACAACATATTCTTACTCTTCCAACAACTTATCCTTACTCATCCAACAACATATCCTAGCTCTTCAAACAACAAGAAAAGGGTGAATCATAAATTCATGACACATCCTCCGCCGAACCAGCTAAGGTGAAGAGTGGTGAAGAGTGGGTGAAGAGTGTCCAAGAACTCTTCACCCCTCGGAATGCCGATAAACACAGGGGTTTCCGAAGGAAAGGTGAAGAGTGAAGAGTATTTCTTTATCCCTTACTTACAACACTTTTACAGGCATTTACGCTGACTGTTGCAGTAGAACAGCCAACTGGCGAGCGTACGGCTAGTCAACTGTTCTTCATTCGCCAGTACACTATTTCCGATTAACAGCCAACTTATTCCTCGGCAAAATATTCCGGAATACAGTTTATACTGCAACAATAAATAAGGGGCGTGCTTAAATGAGCACGCCCCCAGACGAGAGATTTTATGTATTCTTTTCACAAAGAATCCTATTAAACATTATGTATATAATTTTATTTCATGATGGAAAGTTTAGGTGTCGCAACGTTCATCTTTTTGCGAGCACCCGAAGCATCTATCTTCAAGAGATAAGGATTGAGCATTGTTAAGAAGTTACCCAAATAGCTATCATTAGTCAACTCATCACCATCGTAAGCGCCAATAGCGAGATAGTCTACGTTATAACCTGGCCATGAGCCATTATCCTCAAACTCTGCATAGGTTCCTTCCTCATCGCTATACTGAAAACCTGCCGTAAAGCTAACTGCTGAATTCCATACGAGGTAACCAGCTTCAGAATCTCCAAGGATTGATACCGTATTATATTTCTGGAAGACACCAAGATTATGTCCTGCATAAACAGATAACTTGAAAGTAGACTCATCAAATGCCACAGGAACAGACAGTCCAAGCTGAGGCAAGTCCAAAGCATAATTACCTTCAGCATCCTTGACAAACTTGGCAGAGATAGCTACCTGGGTGCCCTCGTTAGAAGTATAAGCAAGATAATACATACCTTCAAAGTCTCTGGCAAATTCAGATTGCGATACATTGATTGTATTCTTTATATTTCCAGATGAATAAGTGAAACTACCTGAGCGAAAACGTCCGGTCTCATTCTTTTTCAAATCCACCTTGAAACTATCATCTGTCACCGAAACCTTAATCCAATCAGCGGAAGAACTCACTTCAACAGGCAAATTGTGCTTCATAGAATAAGTATAAGAAACAGCAGCATCTGACGCAGCTATTCCAGAAGGCAAACCTTCTAAAACGAAGATTGAACCCAACTGAGAAACATTGACAATAGTAGAATCAGTCTCTGAAGACTTAACTACCAATGTAGTGTGGCGAGACTCATTAGACACATTGGCCTGAGTAGAAATGGTCACCTTGCTACCCTGGGCATTCACTGCAAGCCAATCATCAGCGGCATAAGCCTTCACAACATCCTTGTTCACGGAGATTTCATGTTCACCACCATTGGCATCAAAGGAAGTCTCTGCAGAGAGAACTTTCAGTCCCTCGTCCACTACCTTGTCATCATCGTCACAGGAAGCTAAGGCGAGGCTTCCTATTACGACGAGTAATAAATAATATATTCGTGATAATCTCATAACACATTCTTTTTAAAGTTACTTAATCAATTTCTTACCAAGCACAGGACTGGCATGAAAAGCGGGCATCTTTGTGAAATGTACCTTGACTTGCTGACTACCTCTTGCCTTAGCTGTAAATGACGCAGCACTATCCCCATCAGGAAGTTTCACGAGCGCAATTCCTTGCATGATTTCCAAGTATCCTTTGAAATCACTTGTACTTGCAGGAGGATTGGCTGCACAAGCCATTACATAGACCATATTTATATCCTCACCCAGAATACTACCTTCAGAGAATATAGCATAAGTTCCATTTTCATCATCATAAGCTACAGGAGCAGAATATGTATACTTGTCAGAAACTGCACTCCAATAACTATCAGTATACAATATGTCGTAAGCATAATAGCTTCCGTATTTTCCCATATACTGGAAACTATTCCAATCAAAGCTATTGGTCTCCGCATTCCATTTCAAGGAAGCATGCAATGTATATTTACCTACCTTAATTGGCATATCAATGGCATCGGCATTGTCGGCTGTCACGTCAAAAACATTCTGCTGTACAGTGCCATCTGCATCATAATACTGCAATACGTATGTACCAGAAATATCCTTGGCATACTCCATCTGGCAGACGGTCATTTCATCCTCGCCATTCTCATTCTTCACCTTCACAGTAGCCACACGAGGATGTCCCTCATTATTGGCGGCAGCAGAGAAAGTAACGCTAGCATCGTCAGCAGTAATCGTCAACCAATCGGCATCTGTGGAATAGGTGAACGTGTTAGCCATTTTCACTTTTTCTGTCACGCTCTGCGCTGCATCGTTCATCTTGATAGATGTACCTATTTTCTTGAAAACATAATCAGGAGTGAGATAAGGATCCAATGAAACCATCTTGCCAGCGGCAACATCACTAGCTACCATGCTATACTTACCATCAGGTAACACAAATGTATGAGCATCACTCTTCCAAGAATCAGGTAGGACGATACCTGTTGGAGTGACGCAATACGGATAGGTCGAAGTATTGTTCTCCTTATCCACAAATGACACCCGACGGGTATCTGCATCAAAAGTCAATATACCTTCTACATTTCCATCTTCCGTCAGCTGATAGCTGGTAAACATCTCGCTTTCAATGCCGCTGATATCTTCTAAATATGTCTTCCAATCCGTATTCTCCGGCAAGCGGATGAGACGCATTTTGTTACCCGTTGTACGTCCCTTTAAGTCAATCGTATCATTACTGATCTTCATGACAGAAAACTCGAAGTCTCCTCCTTTGGTAGTACCATCCGAATTTGGATTAGCAAAATAATGCATCCATTCATTATAGGTATCAAATGTAAGAACAGGCCCCTGATCTTTCACTACATCATAAGATGAATGTGTTATATCTGTAGGGTCATCTGCCAAATCTAATGCAACATCAGCCTTACCATCTTTAAACTTTACCAGATAAGTACATCCACCACTTGTATATTCATCTCCAAGATAATACTGAAAAGCCCAACCGCTGGTAGAAGACTCCAATATCTGCTTGGTTTCTTCTGTAGCATGCTCCAGTCTTTCTGCTGCTGATTCATCAAACAATTCCTTATCGTCATGCAGACAAGACTGAAAAGACAGCATGCTAATTACACCCATGATATATAATAAAAACTTTCTCATGTCTCATTACTTTAAATGTTCCAAATCCAATGAACTCATTTCTCGACCACGATGCAGAACAGCCTTGTGCAACTCGTCAATATCAAGATTCCAGGAATCCTTCATATAGGTACGAATCATCTCCAGTTTCTGGTTGATAATAGCAGCGCCTTTGGTGCCTGCTGTCTTCAACTTAGCTGCCCAGGCAGCATCTGTGCAAGTTACATACTGAGCCATTGTCTCAGCAAAATCCTCGCGACCTTCAACCATTGCATAATTACGTACAAATCCCTTCTTAAGGGCTGTCGCATTAGGAACCTGATACCAGTCACCGCTTACGTAATCTGATTCAGAAATACGATCGAAGTCTGTATTATAAGGCTTCTTCTGGTTCAAGATATGAGTAAACTCATGATGCATCGTAGTGAAATAATAAGTTGTCAGAGCATCATAATCTTTCAATGTAGCATCATCCAGATTATTCACCATATAAAGAGTAACCTTGTAACCACCTTCAGCAGTACCCAGTACCATCGTACCCGTATTCTCATAAGCAGGCGAACCAATCAACGTGATGACACGAGGTACATTCGTCTTGATGAAATCCTGACCAGCAACCTCATTATAAGCATCAAACCACAGATATTTCACGATGATAGCCAACTTAGCCGACTTTGCAGAATCTGCAGGCACCAGATTGTACTTCATATCACTCTCTATCTTCTGCCATTTATACTGGAAATCCACATTATATGGATAAGTATAGTTCTTCAACAACCACTGGTCCAGGTTGTCACGAGCAGGCGAATCAGTAGGGAAGATAGTAGCTCCATCAGGATCATCATCTGAGCAAGAAACAAATCCCAAGCTCATGACAGCTACCATCAAAAGCAAATATATTTTTTTCATACTTTTATTCTTTAATTAAGCGTTTTTAAAAACATTACTTAGTACGTGGATTTGCCTCCAAGCCTGAGTTGATAACATCCTGTGGAAGCTGAATAGCACGACGAGGATCATCTACGGTCAAGCTGTCTGTCACATCAAGAATTTCATCATTCTTGTTTAATGTGCGGCGATAGATAACAATACCATAGCGTTTTACATCCTGCATACGCAATCCCTCATGCATGCTCAAGATACGTTTCAACTGCAAGATGCATTGCAAAACAGGTTCCTGAGTTTCTGCATCAATGGTAAATGCCGGGTGCAAAGCCTTCTTTACTGTTGGCTCCTTTGGAGTATAATACTTAATGCCTTTATAGTATTCCTTAATACCATCTACAGAAAGTGTTACATTTCTGCTACTGAATACAGAAAGTTCAGTATTCACATCATCTACAGCCTTCTGGTATTCACCCTTCAAAGCATAAGCCTCAGCACGCTCCATGAGCAGCATATCTGTGTTAAACGCTGAAAATATGCTATGAGCATAACCTATTCCAGCTTGCAGATCTGTATATTCAAACTCATAAGGAATCTTGCGAAGAAAATATTTTGACAAAGCTGAATTGCTCCATACCTTATAGTTAAAACCGGTATTGCTTCCCCATGGACCAGCAGCCTGCAATGTCTCTGTTGTTGCCAACACCTTTCCATGCGCATAACGGTCACCAGTTGAATATGGACCACCAACAACACCCCACTCAGAATAAGCCGTCTGTAATAGGAGGTTAGCATTATTTCCAGAATTTACATACGCTTCCGTCTGCACTTGATCGTTCATGCTCAAACTAGAAAGGCTAGCCCAGTCTCGCAACTGTGATGCGGGATTATCACCCAAAGCTTTGGTTGCATAATCTATAGCCTTGTCGTAATCCTGATAATAGAGGTAGAAACGAGTAGCAAAAGCGTAAGCTGCCTTTTGGGTAAAATGGAACTTCGGGGTAGAATAGGTATTACCCACCAAAGGAAGACCTGCCTGAATATCTGCATCTATCTTCTTATATAAATCTTCCAAAGTACCGCGATTGTACTTCTGACCTACTACAGTCTCCGTATGCTCAGGATAAGGCAAACCCAGTTTACTGGCAGCGGTAGTTTTGTCATATGCATCGCAGAATACGGTAGAAAGCATAAACTCTCCGTAGGCACGGCAGAGAAGAGCCTCTCCCAACTGAGCAGAATACTCTGTTTTTTCTGTATCAGAAAGTTTCGCTATATATTCTATAGATGCATTAGCAGAAGAAATGGCCTTATAATACGCATTCCATAATTCCTGAGGACTCTCAGCGTCCTGAATCTCTGTAATATCTTCCCATCGATAGGCCTGTCCCTGGAACTTGTCATACTCTGTCCAACCAGTATTATCTATACAGTCAGTATTGTCAGAGTACATCTCCAACAAATAGGCAGGATAATGTGAAGAATAAGCACTGACGAGCAAGTTGCTCACATCATCAGTAGACTTCAATTCCATACGATTGTCTGGCAACTTATCCAAATAATCATCACAAGATGAAAATCCCAAGAGTGAAACTGCCAAAACCGTAGATAATAAATATTTTGTTCTTTTCATTGTGCTTGCATTTTATTAAAGTCCAACTTTAACTGTTAAAGTAAACTGTCTTGGAACAGGTGAAGAAACACCTCCTGAGCGGAAGAACTCCGGATCCTGACCATTCAACTTCTTGTCAGCATAGATCAGGAAGAGGTTGGTTGCCTGTAATTTCAAAGACAGATTATTGAGCGGATGAATCCATGCCTTAGGGAAATCATAGCTCAATGATATTTCCTTCATTCTGATGAAGTCACCTTTGGCTATACGTACATCAGAATAGTTGTAGGCATTGTAACCATAACGCAATTGCTTATTGTTCTGATACTGATAGTAGCTCAAAACAACAGGCACATCAGTATATTTCTCATCACCTGGCTGTACCCAACGGTTCTTAAACTCCTTAGTCATAGAGCTCAAATCAGAATAGGTAGCAGAGAACACAGGGTCAAGACGCACAACATTTCCAAAAGAATAGGTCATGAACACATTCAGAGCAAAACCTTTATACTTGAAGATATTACCCAAAGAACCCTGTATAGTTGGATCGGTAGGACCTTCGTACTGCAGGAAATCGAGGTTCTCACGCTCCTGGAAATTGATATCATCAGAAGTCACATTACCTTTTTCGTTAAGGAAAGTTGGCAGACCATCTTCATCCAAACCCTGGAATTTTACTGAGAACAAAGAACGTACAGGATAACCTTCTCTACGACCACCCATATTGGTAATCAAGTCAATGGCACGATCCTGGCTTTCCAAGTTAGTAATCTCTGTCTTTGTATGAGAGAAGATGAAACTTGTATTCCAAGAGAAATCCTTGTTCTTGATGTTGGTTGTACTGATACTCAATTCCTGACCATTAGCCTTCATGTCAGCAGCATTAGCCCAACGGATTACCTCACCACCGATACCCTGGGTTGTAACAGGACCAATTTCATCAAAGTTCTTACGAGAATAGATATCGAAAGACAAATTGATACGATCATTCAAGAAACCAGCCTCGAAACCGAAGTTAAACTCATGCTTTTTCTCATAAGTCAGTTCATCATTCTCCAACTGGCTCAACTGGATACCTGTTTCCTTGTCACCAGTCAGCAGACGCCAAGGTGAATATGCCTTATATACATTAGTTGAACTTGTATAACTTGTTGGAGGAGGTGTAGCTGTAAGTGAGTAAGAAGCCTTTAACTTCAAGTGAGAAATTGCAGGCATCCAAGACTGGAAGAATTTCTCCTGATCCACATTCCAAGAACCAGCCACGTTCCATGTTGGAGTCCAACGTGCACTACGGCTACGTCCCATAGCATTACTACCCTCATAACGGTAGGTTCCATTAAGAATATATCTCTGCTTATAAGAATAGGTAGCATTGCCGAAGAAAGCTACAGAACGTGAGTTTGTATTAGAGAGAGAATAATAATCGGTATTCTCTTCCAAACTCTTCTTAAAGAACTGATATATATAGAATGGCACCTCACCCTTGTCATACTGCATACCCCAACCATTAAAGAAGGTACGGGTACGCTCAATGCCTGTAGTCTCCATACCGGCAAAGAGATTCATAAAATGAGTATTATGATCGAACGACTTGCTATAGTTGGCTGTAAAACGGAAGTTGTAATCCAACATACGATTATCTGTACGCTTATACATACCACCATTAGGCAAAACCGAGATAGGCAATGCGTATGGATTATCAGGGTCTGTATAAAGATACTTATTGGCATCACGAATCAGAGAGTTGCCCATAGCTCTATAAGACTCTGCCTGGTTAGAAGAGTCCTCTATTTTATACTCCTGACTTGTTGTCGTATATTTTACAGCTCCCAAAGCAGAAAGTTCCAAGTCTTTGATTGGCTTGTACTTCAATTCACCCTGAAACTTTGCATCAATAAAATTGATGTCAATATAGTTGGTTTCCAACTCATGCAAGATATTGAAAGCTGCATAGTTAGAATGATAATAAGCAGTTGGGTCAAGCGCACGAGATGTGTTCAATGCATAAGAATATGGGTTGATATCAAAGTCACGCTTCACCTGTCCAGATACAACATCTACATCCTGGCTCAATGTACCAGGAGCTTTCTGGTTACGATAACTACCGCTACCGATAATATTGAATGAAAGATTGTCGAAAATCTTGTGAGTGATATTCAAGTTCAAGGTATAACGCTGAACCTTACTCTGCTTATACCATCCTGGATCGGTCATTACTGAAAGTGAACCATAATAGTTACTTTTATCAGTACCACCGCTCATACTTACAGAATGATTCATCATAATATCATTTGAGAACAATTCCTTGAACCAGTTAGTATTGCGGTATTCAGCAGCCTGCAGGTAAGCATTTTGTGCTTCCTGTGTATTAGCAAGTGCAAACTGACCGGTCTTGGCATCATAGGTATTGATAAGTTCATACATTTTACCATATACACCATAATCACTACCATTCAAAGTACTGGAAACTCCAAGCCAGCCTTTCTCCTTCAATTCCTTATAAATACCCATCTGTTCTTGCGAATTGAGGATATTAAAATCGCTATAACTAGGAATCATACGAGTAGTGAACTCACCCATATAATTAATGTGAGCCTGACCAGCCTTACCCTTCTTAGTGGTGACAACGATGACACCTGCCATGGCACGGGCACCATAAATAGAAGTAGCAGAACCATCCTTCAAAATCTGGAAACTTTCGATATCATCTGAGTTCAAACCGGCAATAGCTGAAGATATCAAGGTTTCAGGGTCACCTGAAGACAAATCATCTGCATTGATGTCGGTAACATCTTCCATGATGACACCATCTACAACCCAAAGAGGCTTAGAAGAACCATAGATAGAGGTTGCACCACGTACACGAATCTTTGGCGCAGAACCAAATGTACCTGTCACGTTCTGAACAGACACACCGGCAGAACGACCTTCCAGGGAACGACTTACATCTGTAATACCATTAATCAAGGCATCGTTTGCAGTCAACTGATCTGTTGCACCTGTAAACATACGACGGTCTACATGCTGCATACCTGTTACAACCACCTCGCCCAAGTTCTTGCTATCTGCCTTCAGGCGGATAGTCATCTTGGCGGCTGGAGTCAAGGTCTGGCTCTGCATACCGATGTAGCTAACTACAAGTTTCTTACCAGCAGGTACCTCCAAAGAGAAGTGACCGTCAATATCGGTGACGGTACCTGTACGTGCCGCTCCAGCGACTACGACAGATGCACCGATGACAGGTTCACCATCTTCCAGAGAAACTACGGTACCTGTTACTTTCGTTTGAGCCAATGCCCCCCCACATAAAAGGAAGAGATTGACTAACAAGAAAAGCAATCTTTTTTCCATAAAATCCTCTCTTAAAAATTAAACAACTCTTATAACTTTATATAATTATTTTTTCTCTTCTTACACTTTTTAAATATCTCTCATTAATTTACGGGTGCAAAGATAAGAAAAAGTATTGAATTAATGCAAACTTTATCGATATTTTTATAGAAAAAAGTTAGTTTTACTTGATTTTTGTCAACATTTAGAAATATTGTATACACTTTTAATAGAAAAAAGTCAGAAATAATAGATTTAAGCAAAGTTTACGAAAAGAAAACAAAAATGTTTTAAAACACAAAAAAGGCAAGGTTTCTGTAAAACCCCATTCAGAAGTTTCTCAGAAGTCTTGCCTTTCTTTACCTATATTTACTATTTAAGTACCTTTATCAGCCACTTGATTATTTATATTTGCCGCTTAGATATTTTATTCAAAAAACATTTTTATTTCTTAAGCGTAAATTCAAACTTCAAGCCGCCTTCCTGCTGATTGCTCACACGGATGGTTCCGCCATGCAGGAGAACGGCATTCTTGACGATAGCAAGACCCAAACCGGTGCCACCCATCTTGCGGCTGCGTCCCTTATCTACCCGATAGAAACGCTCAAATAGACGGGAGAGATGCTCGGCAGGAACACCCTGACCGTTATCACTGAAGATGAAATGCCACTTATTGCCCTGCTCCTTGGCACTCAACGTTATCTTACGCCCTTCACCGGCATAGGCTATGGCATTGTCGGTAAGATTGCGGAACACACTATAGAGCAGACTGCGGTTACCCTTCACGATAATATGCTGGTCGGGAAGAAGATTCTCGAAAGTCATCTTGTGCGACTCTCTTTCCAGCGCCGTCTCACGGGCTATTTCACTCACCATCTGCGTAATGTCTACCGCCTCGAAATCTATCATATCCGAACCGTCATCCAACCGGTTCAGGGTAGAGATGTCGCGGAGCAGAGAGGTGAGACGCTCGCTCTGGGCATAACAGCGCTGCAGAAACTGCGACTTCATCTCTTCGTTGATATGCGGATTGTCGAGTATCGTTTCCAGATAACCCTGGATACTTGCCACAGGAGTCTTCAGCTCGTGAGCTATATTCTGGGTAAGCTGCCGCTTCAGTACATCCTGTTCACGTCGGGTGGTCTGTATGCGCTTATACATCTTGATGATACGCTCGGCTATCTCGCCCAACTCATCGTTAGGGAACTTGGCGAGATCTTCTACCTCAAGACTCTCGTTGTGATCTGCCTTATAAGCAAAGATGCTCAGTTTGGAGACATTCTTACCCAGACGGTCCGTAAAACGGTAGAGCACGATGGTAAGCAGAATGACGGCTACGATGGCAAACCAGATGAAATGCTGGTCAGCCTGCAGCGATTTTGCCAAATCATTATTATAAGGTAGTGCCGTACGGATGATGAGCTTGCTTTCTGGAAAATAAGAAGCCACATAGAAATAATCATGCTTCAGGGTCTTAGACTGTCGCTCCACGCTTGAGCCTACCCTGTTTTTCAAGGCCTCTGCTATTTCCTCACGTTTAGCATGGTTGGCAAACTGATCATAGTCGGAACTCATGTTGTCATAAATCACCTTACCGTTAGGGCGCACCAGCGTAACACGAAGGTCCTTGCTTTCATGTTCGCGTACAAAAGCCTTCAACTTCTCATGAGCCACAGTCACATTCCTATTGTGAATGCTATCCTGCAGAATAATTCCTTCACCAGGAGAGAGCGCCAGATCTTCTGCCAACAGTTCATTATAATTTTCCAACTTGATAGTAAGCGTACCTATTTTATACTGCTTCTCACGTGCCTGCTGGAACACGATAAAACTGACGGCGAACACAAGGAACACCGCCAGTACACTGAAGTACAACTTCCTACCTACACTATTTAACTTAAACATTTTAATTACGCATCAAAATAATAACCGAATCCCAGACGGGTAACGATGCACTTGGCAAATTTACCAATCTTCTTTCTCATACGGGTGATGTTGACATCCACCGTGCGGTCGAGTACCATCACATCCTTAGGCCATACCCGGTCGATAAGTTCCTGACGTGAGAAGACCTTGCCGCGCTCTTCGAGGAAAAGACGCAGGAGTTCGAACTCGGTCTTGGTGAAAGGGATTGCCTCACCATCGATGCTCACCGTCTTCTTGTCCAGATTCAACTGCAGTCCCTGATAGTTGATGATCTTCGATTCATCAGCATCACCAGCCTGTTCAGCCGTACGGCGCAAGACGGCACGCACTCTGACCATCACCTCTCGGATAGAGAAAGGTTTCGAGATATAATCATCGGCACCGATATTGAATCCAGTAACCGTATCATTTTCAGTATCACGGGCAGTAAGGAAGATAATCGGAACATTGGCTGTCATCGGATTGTCCTTCAACTGCTTAGCCAACTGGAAACCGCTCATACCTCCCATCATGACGTCCAGTAGCAGCAGGTCGAACGAAGCGATGTCCATCTCCAAAGCCTCTTCTGCAGAATTGGCAGTCTCTACCTCATATCCTTCTGTTTCGAGATTGAATTTCAGAATCTCACACAAGTCTTGCTCATCATCAACAACAAGTATTCTTTTCATATTCTCTTCCATATTTCATGTTATTTAAAATATCGCTGCAAAATTACGACTTTTCTTTCGTAATAAGCGTTACATTCGGTTACAATTTCGTGACATTTAGTTCTTTAGAGAAAAAAAATATAAAAAAACGGGTATTTTGTTACACATTTTAACTTAGTGTTCCAAATTCGCTACATGTTTCTTTGCTAGTTAGAAACAGAAATACTACTTTTGCACCCGATATAACTATAAGTGAGCATATAACACAACTGAAAGAGTATGAAAGATAAAGTATAAGGTATACGGCAGAGCCACTATAGATACGGGTATACTTTACCATATCTGTCAGTTGCTGAACATTGATTTGTTTAAGGTTTATTCAGACGCTTTGCGCAAACGCAAGAAAAAAAATCAAGATTTAAACTAAAAATAACTAAAACAATAAGACCTGAGGTTAATCACCCCAGGTCTTATTGTTTTTATGCCAATCGCTTTTCCAGACGCTCGCGGATGGCAGCGATAAAGCCGGCAGAGTTTACAGCCTTAGCCTCAACACCTTCCATCAGGTTTACGAGATCCTTGGTAGCGATACCATCATTCAAAGTATCGAAACATGCAGCCTCCAGCTGGTCGCCAAAGTTCTGAAGTTCCTTGATGCCATCCAGTTCGCCACGCTTTCTCAACGCACCGCTCCATGCAAAGATGGTAGCCATCGGGTTAGTAGATGTATCCTCACCCTTCAGGTAGCGATAGTAGTGACGGGTCACGGTACCGTGAGCTGCCTCATACTCATACTTGCCGTCAGGAGAAACCAATACAGAAGTCATCATCGCCAGAGAACCGAAGGCTGTACTGAGCATATCGCTCATCACATCGCCGTCATAGTTCTTGCAAGCCCAGATGAAACCGCCCTTACTGCGGATGACACGGGCTACGGCATCATCAATCAATGTATAGAAATACTCGATACCGAGTTCTGCAAACTTCTCTTTATAGTCGCTCTCATATACTTCCTCAAAGATTTTACGGAACTGGGCATCATAAGTCTTAGAGATGGTATCCTTGGTAGCAAACCAGAGATCCTGCTTGGTATCAATGGCAAACTTGAAGCAGCTGTGAGCAAAGCTGCGGATACTCTTATCAGTATTGTGCATGCCCTGGATAACGCCAGCACCGTCGAAAGAATGAATCTCAATCTCCTGCTTCTTGCCGCTCTTACCCTCGAACACGAGTTTGGCTGTACCTGGCTCATCAGCACGAAGTTCCACGCTCTTGTATACATCGCCGTAAGCATGACGGGCGATGGTAATAGGCTTCTCCCAGTTCTTTACACAAGGGTGGATACTTGGGATGGTGATAGGAGCACGGAATACGGTACCGTCCATGATGCTACGGATAGTTCCATTAGGACTCTTCCACATTTTGTGGAGTTTATACTCGTCCATACGCTGTGCATTAGGAGTGATAGTAGCACACTTCACAGCCACGCCATATTTCTTAGCCGCCTCAGCAGAGTCGATGGTTACCTGGTCATTGGTCTGGTCGCGATAAGGCAGACCGAGATCATAATACTCAGACTTCAAATCAACGAAAGGAAGAATGAGTTCATCCTTAATCATCTTCCAGAGAATTCTTGTCATCTCATCACCGTCCATCTCTACCAATGGAGTTGTCATCTTAATCTTTTCCATAACACAATATAATGTATAATTAATAATTTACAATGTACAATGATCAGAGCAGTCAAGTGAGCCCTTTATATTTTGCCTGCAAAATTAATAAAAATAATCAAGAAAAGAAAGGAAATTAATAATAATTCTAGCAAAATGATAACAAAAAGCACTTTTTTACGTACTTAAAACATAAAACCTGTATATTTATACCTAAAAAGGCATCAATGAGCCCGAAAACTCATTGATGCCTCTACTTATTTACCTTTTTACTTTTTTAATTTTTTACCTTTAAATAGCCTTTTTACTTCTCCTCTGGAGCCTTGTCAATTAAGTCCATGAACTGGTCGAGCTTAGGAGTGATGATAATCTGAGTGCGGCGGTTGCGCTGCCTGCCTACCTCTGTATCGTTAGTTGTTACAGGGTTGTACTCACCACGGCCACCAGCAGTAAGGCGCTTAGGATTTACACCGAAGTGATCCTGCAAGTACTGAACAACAGAAGCTGCACGGAGAGCAGAGAGGTCCCAGTTGTTGCGGATATTCTTCATCTTGGCACTTGTAGTGCTTACTGGTACGTTATCGGTATTACCCTCTACGAGCACATCGTAATCCTTATAGTCTGTGATGATCTTAGCAATCTTGCTCAATGTTTCCTGAGCACGGCTGTTCACCTCATAGCTACCACTCTGATAGAGCATATTGTCAGCCAGAGAAATGTAAACTACACCCTTCAGAACCTGAACATCAACCTCCTTCATCTCTTCCTTGCTCAAAGAGCGGGTCAGGTTGTTGGTAAGAACCATGTTGAGCGAATCGCTCTTGCTCTTTACCTCAACCAGGTGGCGGATATACTGGTTACTCTCGTTAATCTGGTCAACGAGTTTCTCAATGCTCACGTTGTTCTGGCTTGCATTGTTCAAACTCTTGTCAAGTGAGTTCTGCAACTTAGCGTAATCGCTCTTTGCAGTAGCGAGCTGCTCCTGAGCTGCTGCCAGACTAGCCTCAGTAGCTGCCAGCTTTTCCTTGGTAGCCTGATAGTTGCTTGACAATTCCTTATTCTCATTCTGGCAATTCTGAAGATCCTTCTTACTTGCACAGCTAGTAGCCATCAGAGCTACAGCCATCATTGCCATTACCATTAACTTTGTCTGTTTCATATTCTTTCTAATTTAAATTTTCTTGTTATTATTAATTGATTATAGTATATCTTAACGTCGCTTTCTACCTCCTATTTATATTAGAGTTCTCCCGGCTTTTATCCGTTATCCGGAAGCTTCTACATTTTAGGGCATTATAGAAACTGATTCACTTCTTTCACTTGCAAAGTTACAGATAAGACTCGAATAAACAATATTTGTCAAATGCATTTAGACATTTTTAACCTCTAAATCTTTATTTATCACCTTTTTAACCAAAAAAGGCAACAGAAAGCACTTTTCTTATAGCTAAACCGCCAAATGTAGCCTCTCAAGGAAAGAATAGCCCAAATCTCAACAAAAAAAACATAAAAAACAGTGTTTTATTTTGTAGTGTCTTGAAATTGCACTATCTTTGCACTCGAAAAGAAATAAATACATTAATAATATAAAAGAAAGCAAGTATGATTCTTTTTTTTAGAACTCCATCTAAGAGTGTGATTGCGACCGAGATTGACCACAAACCATCTCAGGACGAAATCAATGAACTTTGTTGGCTTTATGGTGACGCGACTTTAGAGGACGCCCAGCAGTTGCAGGGCTTCTATGTCGGTCCACGCCGTGAAATGATTACTCCTTGGAGTACGAATGCCGTTGAGATTACTCAGAACATGAGTCTTAACGGCATTTCGCGTATCGAGGAGTACTTCCCTGTAGATAGCGAAGACGCTGAGCACGACCCTATGCTCCAGCGTATGTACAACGGTATCGGACAGGATGTGTTCACCGTGAACCACCAGCCAGAACCTATCAAGTACGTCGATGATCTCGAGAAGTATAACGAGGAAGAGGGTCTTGCCCTCAGCGAGGACGAAATGGCTTATCTCCACAAGCTGGAGAAAGAGAACGGACGCCCTCTCACCGACAGCGAAATCTTCGGTTTCGCACAGATCAACTCAGAGCACTGCCGCCACAAGATTTTCGGCGGCCAGTTTATCATCGACGGTAAGGAGATGGAGTCTTCTCTCTTCAACATGATCAAGAAGACCACCAACGAGAATCCTAACAAGATTCTCTCTGCTTACAAGGACAACGTGGCTTTCTCTCAGGGTCCTGTTATCGAGCAGTTTGCTCCAGCCGATCAGACTACCAGCGATTTCTTCCAGGTGAAAGATATCGAGAGTGTTATCTCTCTGAAGGCTGAGACCCACAACTTCCCTACTACCGTAGAGCCTTTCAATGGTGCTGCTACCGGTACGGGTGGTGAAATCCGCGACCGTATGGGTGGTGGTGTAGGTTCATGGCCTATCGCAGGTACAGCCTGCTACATGACTGCTTATCCTCGCCTGAAGGATGACAACGGCAAGAGCGATGTTGAGCGCGACTGGGAAGACATCATGCCAGTACGTAAGTGGCTCTATCAGACTCCAGAGCAGATTCTGATCAAGGCTTCCAACGGTGCATCAGACTTCGGTAACAAGTTCGGTCAGCCTCTCATCACCGGTTCTGTGCTTACATTCGAGCACGAGGAGAATGGCGAGAAGTATGCATACGATAAGGTAATCATGCTTGCTGGTGGTGTAGGCTACGGCAAGAAGCGTGACTACAAGAAGGGTGAGCCACAGAAGGGCAACAAGGTTGTCGTAGTAGGTGGTGATAACTATCGCATCGGTCTTGGTGGTGGTTCTGTTTCTTCTGTAGATACAGGCCGTTACAGCAACGGTATCGAGTTGAACGCTGTTCAGCGTGCCAACCCTGAGATGCAGAAGCGTGCCTACAACCTGGTTCGTGCACTCGTTGAGAACGATGAGAACCCAGTAGTCAGCATCCACGACCACGGTTCAGCCGGTCACTTGAACTGTCTCTCTGAGTTGGTAGAAGAGTGCGGTGGCGAAATCGACATGTCTAAGTTGCCTATCGGTGACAAGACTTTGAGCGCCAAGGAAATCATCGCCAACGAGAGCCAGGAGCGCATGGGCTTGCTCATCGACGAGAAGTATATCAGCGAGGTTCAGAAGATTGCCGACCGTGAGCGTGCTCCAATGTACGTGGTTGGTGAGACTACAGGCGATGCTCACTTCAGCTTCAAGCAGGCTGACGGCGTAAAGCCATTCGACCTCGATGTAGCTCAGATGTTCGGTCATACTCCTAAGACTGTGATGGTAGATGAGACCGTAGAGCGCAAATATGAAGATGTAACTTATTCTGCAGATAACCTCGACAAGTACTTGCAGCGTGTTCTCCAGATGGAGGCTGTGGCTTGTAAAGACTGGTTGACCAACAAGGTTGACCGTTCCGTAACAGGTAAGATTGCCCGTCAGCAGGGTCAGGGTCAGATTCAGTTGCCACTCTCAGACTGTGGTGTCGTAGCACTCGATTACCGTGGCGAGAAGGGTATCGTAACAGCAATGGGTCATGCACCTCAGGCTGGTCTTGCAGATCCTAAGGCTGGTTCTGTACTCTCTGTAGCAGAGTCATTGACTAATATCGTATGGGCTCCATTGGCAGATGGCATGGACAGCATCAGCCTCTCAGCCAACTGGATGTGGCCTTGCCGCAGTCAGAAGGGTGAGGATGCCCGTCTGTACGAGGGTGTGAAGGCATTGTCAGACTTCTGCTGCGCCATCCACGTAAACGTACCAACAGGTAAGGACTCTCTCTCTTTGACCCAGCAGTATCCTAACGGCGAGAAGATCATCGCTCCGGGTACCGTTATCGTCAGTGCCGGTGGTGAGGTTTCAGATGTCAAGAAGGTGGTTAGCCCAGTTCTCGTTAACGACAAGAACTCTAGCCTCTATCATATCGACTTCAGTTTCGACGAGCAGCGTCTCGGTGGTTCTGCTTTCGCTCAGAGCCTGGGCAAGGTGGGCAGCGATGTTCCTACCGTCAAGAACCCAGAGTACTTCGTTGACTGCTTCAACGCCGTACAGGAACTCATCAACCGTGGTTGGGTAATGGCTGGTCACGATATCAGCGCCGGTGGTTTGATTACAACTCTCCTCGAAATGACATTCGCCAACGTAGAGGGCGGTATGAAGATCAACCTCCACGACATCGCAGATGCCGACATCATCAAGACTCTCTTCGCAGAGAACCCAGGTGTTGTCATCCAGGTAAGCGATGCTCACAAGGACGAGTTGAAAGCATTCTTCGATGAGAACGGTATCGGTTATGCCAAGATTGGTTATCCAGCTCCTGAGCTCCGCAAGATTATCATCAAGAAGGAAGGCTTCGAGCACGAGTTCGATATCGATGCTTTGCGCGACGACTGGTATAAGACATCTTACCTCCTCGACCGCAAGCAGAGCATGAACGGTATGGCCAAGAAGCGTTACACCAACTATAAGAAGCAGCCTATCGAGATGAACTTCGGTTATGGCTTCAAGGGAACCCTCGCTAGCTACAGCCTCGACGCAAACCGTCGCAAGCCATCTGGCATCAAGGCAGCTATCATCCGTGAGAAGGGTACCAATGGTGAGCGTGAGATGGCATACTCTATGTATCTCGCTGGCTTCGATGTAAAGGATGTGATGATGACCGACTTGATTTCTGGTCGTGAGACTCTGGAGGATGTGAACTTCATCGTATTCTGCGGTGGTTTCTCTAACTCCGATGTTCTCGGTTCTGCCAAGGGTTGGGCTGGCGCATTCCTCTACAATCCTAAGGCTAAAGAGGCACTCGATAAATTCTATGCCCGTGAGGATACCCTTTCACTCGGTATCTGCAACGGTTGCCAGCTGATGGTTGAGTTGAACCTCATCAATCCTGAGCACAAGCATCGTTCACACCTCTGCCACAACACATCCAAGAAGTTCGAGAGTACATTCCTCGGTTTGACTATTCCTCAGAACGACAGTGTGATGTTCGGTAGCCTGAGCGGTGATAAGCTCGGTATCTGGGTAGCTCACGGCGAGGGTCGTTTCTACTTGCCAGAGCCAGAGGATCACTACAACATCATTGCGAAGTACAACTACGCTGAGTATCCAGGTAATCCTAACGGCAGTGACTACAATGTAGCAGGTATCTGCTCTGCAGATGGTCGCCACTTGGCTATGATGCCACACTTGGAGCGTGCCATCTTCCCATGGCAGAACGCCTGGTATCCAGCCGATCGCCGCAACGACGAGGTAACTCCTTGGATTGAGGCATTTGTCAATGCACGTCAGTGGATTGAAGAAAGAGCTTTGAAAAAGTAAAAAAATAAAAAGGTAAAAAATGAATAATAGCGTAAGTTATCTTACATTATTCGAAACATTTTTGAAGATTGGCATAGTCACCTTTGGTGGTGGCTATGCCATGATTCCTATTATAGAATCCGAAGTCGTCGATAAGCATCATTGGATGACGAAGGAGGAATTCTTGGATGCCATTGCTACTACCCAGGTTTGTCCGGGCGCCTTGGCCATCAACATGAGTTCCCTGCTCGGATATAAGTTGGCAAAGACACCGGGAGCCATCGTCTGCACCCTCGGCGCTTCGTTGCCATCGTTCCTTATTATCTTAGTGATAGCCATGTTTTTCCATCAGTTTGAAGACAACAAGGTTGTTGCTGCCATGTTTGCAGGCATCCGTCCTGCCGTCGTGGCATTGATAGCCGTACCTACATTCTCGCTTGCCAAGAGTGCCGGTATTTCGCTTGTCAACTGCTGGATTCCTATTCTATCCGCCCTTCTGATCTGGCTTTTGGGCGTCAACCCAATCTGGGTGATTATCGCAGCCGCTATAGGTGGATATATCTATGGACAGTTTATCCAGCCAACGGAATAAAGGTAAAAGGGTAAAAAAGTAAAAAGGTAAAAAAGTAAATAGCTTAAAACATAATGATGATATTTTTTCAGCTTTTCATCGTATTCATTCAGATAGGCATCTTCGGATTCGGAGGTGGCTATTCCATGATATCCCTGATTCAGGGACAGGTTGTTACGCAGTATCATTGGATGACGATGCAAGAGTTTACCGATGTGGTTGCCATTTCTCAGATGACACCGGGACCTATCGGTATCAATACCGCCACCTATTGTGGCTATACAGCTGTCCATAATGCCGGCATGAGTGGCATGATGGCTGTACTCGGAAGTGCCATGGCGACCTTTGCGCTGGTTCTCCCATCCTTGGTTTTGATGATTCTTATCAGCAAGATGCTGTACAAGTATATGAACACCTCAGCCGTCCAGAGCATCTTCATCGGTCTTCGCCCAACCATTGTCGGTCTGGTAGGAGCCGCAGCCCTGCTCCTGATGAATGGCGAGAACTTTTCTACTCCCGAAGATCCTTGGAGATTCTATATCTCCATCGCCCTCTTCCTTGCCACCTTTATCGGTGTGAAGGTGATGAAGATCAATCCTATCCGCATGATACTCTACTCGGCTTTTGCCGGACTGGTATTACTATATTAAACAAAATCTTTCGATTTTATTTGGTAGTAATAAATAAAAATCGTACATTTGCAACAAAAAGGAGATAGACCATGACATACTCACAGGCAGATATTACCGTTCCATACGCTGTGGCGAACTTTGCAGAGATTCGCCACAAGGGATATTATTATGTGGACAAGACCAACTATATTCCACTGCTTGAGCGTTACAAAGCACCAGTTTTTCTCCGTCCTCGCAGATTCGGAAAGAGTCTGCTCGTTTCCATGTTGGCTCACTATTACGACCGTAACATGGCAACACAATTCAAAGAATTGTTTGGTGGAACTTGGATTGGCGAACACCCAACAAACGAGCACAACCAATATCTCGTTGTAAGATATGACTTTTCCACAACTTCCGTTGCCAGCAAGAAGGAAGACATCGAGAAGAACTTCAACGCCGTGAATTGCAGTCCACTCCGTACATTGGTGGAACGCAACAGAGACCTTTTTGGAGATTTCAGGTTCAGAGAGGATGGCAATGCCTCCAACATGTTGGTTGAAGTATGCGAGTTTATCTCTTCCCATAATCTTCCACCTCTTTATATATTAATAGATGAATACGACAACTTTACCAACCAGCTACTAGTTGTCTTTAAGGACTCGCTGTACCAGGACCTGACCACAGGGGAAAGTTTTCTACGAACTTTCTTCAAGGTTATCAAGGCAGGCATTGGCGAAGGTACCATCCGCACCTGCTTCTGCACAGGAGTACTGCCTGTCACCATGGATGACTTAACCAGTGGCTACAACATCGCAGAGATATTGACACTGAAGCCTGAATTTACCAACCTATTAGGCTTTACCCATGAGGAAGCAGCCCAATATCTGAAGTATGTCATCAATAAATATGGCCCTCAAGCCTCTTTCGAGGAATTATGGACTCTGATACTCAACAATTATGATGGTTACCACTTTTTACCAAATGCAGAACCATTATTTAACTCTACCATTCTGACTTACTTCCTCAAGAACTTTGCAGAACTGAAAGGCGGCATCCCTACGGAAATGGTAGATGAGAACCTACGTACTGACACTAGTTGGATAAGAAGATTGACCATCACGCTTGACAATGCCAAAGAAATGCTCGACAGCCTGTTGATGGATGGAGAATTGTACTATTCACAAGCCGATTTACGCAGTAAGTTCAACAAGCAAAAGTTCTTCTCCCCAGAGTTCTACCCTATCAGCCTCTACTACTTGGGTATGACCACCCTGAAGGACAATTACAAAATGGCTTTACCAAACTTGACGACCAAGAGTGTATATATGAGTTACTACAACGAATTGAATAGTATCAGCGACAATGCCCGTAAGTTTGTTCCTGCATACGAGGCTTTTGTCAGAGACAGAGAACTAGAGCCATTATTCTATAACTATGTGAAGGAATACTTAGGTCAGCTTCCAGCCCAAGCCTTTGACAAGATGAACGAGAATTTCATTCGCTGTTCATTTTTCGAGTTACTGAGCCGCTACTTGAGCAATTGCTATACATTCGCCATCGAACAAAACTTGCCATCAGGTCGTGCTGACTTAGTGCTGACCGGCATTCCTGGCACATCATTCCACAACGACTGCCGCATCATTGAGTTTAAATATTACAAGTCTAAAGACGCAGGCATAGTTGATCAATTGGAAGAGGCACACCTAGAAGATGCCCAACAGGTAAAGGCTTATGCCGCAGATATGCAGAAAGCCTATCCTCACTATCAAATAAAAGCATACGTAGCTTATATCGCAGGAAACAAGGCTTGCAAGATTTTTGAAGAGAAATGAGAAAGGTATATTTAGCCATAGCCCTTGGCTTCTGCTGCCAGGGCATTCTGGCACAGCAGACCTCCTACCGCTGGAAGGTGGAGGCAGAAGCTGGTGTCAGTTGCAGTGTGCTCGATACGGATGTATCGGGCTTGTCGGAGACTTATTATAAGGTGCGACCGGGTTTCACGGCTGCCATCGGTGCTGAATACAATATCGTAGATCAGCTGGCGGTAGGGACGGGCATTCGCTTCGTTCAGCGCGACTACCTGTATCAGAACCTCGGCGGTGATTCCTGGAACACCCGATACAACAACAACTTCATCAGCATCCCGCTCCATGTGGGCTACTATCTCCTCCATAATCCTTACCACGAGAAGGGATTGTGGATCAAGCCGCAGGTGGGCGTCTATTACGAGTACTTCACCTCCATGCATACCAAGGGTATGTATCCGATGAACATCATGGAGGGGTACAAGGGCGAAGGCACCTACATCCGCTATAACACCACCTACGATTTCAGGAAGAATGAGAACCATCTCCGCCGCAGTCTCTTTGGCGGAGAAGCAGGCATCAAGATAGGTTATTCCTTCGGCAAGATAGATGCCAGCGTGGGCTATCAGTTCCAGTACGGCTTCTCGCATATCTACCAGGAAAAAGCCAGCACCAGCAAGACTGCCCGGCGCAACTCCAACCTCATCACAGCCTCGGCTGCCTATAAGTTCTAAGAAATCATTTTAAAATATGAGAACCCCTATATATATAAAAGGTGGAATGCGATGCCTCTTCGCCTTCCTCCTGGCGACAACCACTACCGGAATGTCGCTTACCAGTTGTGTGTCAGACAATGATGCCAACGAGAAATCGATTTACGATTATTCCGATACCGATGTCAAGTCGTATGGCGATCTGTTCCAGGTTTTCTGGAGCGTGATGAACCAGCGCTACTGCACCCTCAATGAGCAGTCTGCCGTATCTTCACAGACCTGGGACCAGGTGTACAAGGAATACAAACCCAAATTTGACGCCCTGAAGACCTTCCAGCATACCTCCGCTTTCACCCAGCAGGAGATTCAGGAGGATAACGCCAAGGCGAAGCAGTATTTCCAGGAAATCATCGACAAGATCATCGACCAGCATTTCTATGTCAAGATTACCCTGCCCGTCTCCCACTCTTCTACGGAAACGGTGAGATTCAACAGCACGCTCCGCAACAAGACCGAGTATTTCCCGCTGAATGCTCACTGGAACTATACCCGCGACCAGCTCAACCTGGATGGTACAGCCTTCGGCGAGATTACCTCGGATGGTTTCTGCATCATGGGCGGTTACCTGAAGGAGCAGCCGGGCACCTATTATCTCGGCTTCAACAAGTTTGCGCTCTACGAAAACTGTTTCCACGAATATCAGAAGACCTATCTCCCTGTCAATGCCGCCAGCACCTATCATCTGGATGCTTCCACGATATCAGCCAAGGCGAAAGCACTGATTACTGATGCCGGAAAGCGAGAGAAGGCTGAGCAGCAGGCAGCGCAGTTGCTTGCCGATATGGATAGCTATCTGGCTTCGGATGATGCAGCCAAAGCCTGCGAGAAGATGGCGGCCTACAGCAACCAAGGAGATTATTCCGGTCTCTATGCTCTCGCCAGCGAGGCTTACGAGAAGTCGCCGAATCTCCTCAAGCTGTTGCCTATTACTTCTGATGCAAGCGGCATGGGCGAACAGATCCGACAGAAGCTGCAGGGCGATGCCCTCTACCAGCAGATGCTTTCAGCCTCCGGTTTTGCCAGCTGGTATTGCCAGGCACTTGCCGATTACCTCTGGCACGAGCGTGAACTCTACGCTTACTGGAGCGACCTGAAATTTACCTACAATCATCTCTGCGTAGAAGGTTACCGCCGCCTGTTCCTGGAGCCGCTGGCTAAGGGCGAGATCAAGAAGCTGATTCTCGACTTCCGTGGCAACGGTGGTGGCAGCGTGATAGATACCCGTCTGCTTACCGACTATCTCATCACCCAGACAGCCGTCTATGCCTACGTGCGCAAGAAAGAGGACAACAATCCATACAGCTATACTCCTTGGATTCCGCAGAAGATTACGGTAACGTCGAAGAGTCTGGGCAGAAACATTCCTACCGCCATCCTGCTCGACAACTACAGTGCGAGTATGTCGGAGGTGACAACCCTCATTCTGAAGAGTCAGGGTGACCACGTAAAGACAATAGGCAGAAACAGTTACGGAGCGCAGGCGATGCTCACTTCCGACAACGAAGCCAGCAATGGCGGATGGATAGGAAATGTAACGAGCTACCTCTACTTCTACATGCCGTTCTCGCTTACCAAGGATGCACAGGGCAACCTGCTGGAAAGTGTGGGAATCACCCCCGATTATCTGACCGACGAGATGACCCAAGAGGAAAAGGAGAAGCTCTACCAGAACGATCCTTCGGCTGTGGATAGAGGTCTGAAAAAGGCGATGGAAGTTCTGAAATAGTCCCCCAAAAGCCGGATTTCCCCGTCTTCAGATTCTCAAATCACAAAAAAGAATTTCATCAAGAAACAACATTTCATAAGCGAAGGTGTGCAACTTACACCTTCGCTTTTAATTTTCTATATATCAGACTCTTATATCATTTTCTTAATTTTTGTGCTCCCACACATTTTGCATAGCTATGCAAACGTTTGCATTAAATTTTACGAGATTTTCATCATTTTTTTACCCCCCCCCTAAAGAAAATTTTCATATATTTGCAACCGAAAAGGAAACCCGGTGGCATCCATCATGTTACAAGGGTAAGCCTGTAGTTATAATTAAATGACAATAACAAGAATAGGACAACTAACAGTATCCTTAAGAAAGAAATCAACAGAGTAAAAAGTATGATAAAGAAGCAGAGTTTGTTCAAACGAACACTAATGTTATTGCTGCTGATTCTCTCAACAGTAGTAACCCGAGCGCAAGAGGTAGCGCTGAAGACCAACCTGCTTGGTTTGGCAACCACCTCGCTCAATGCTGGTCTAGAAATAGGCACGGGCAGGAAGAGCACTTTTCAGCTTTTCGGTGCCCTGAATCCCTGGAAGTTCTCAGGCGACAAGAAATTGCGCTACTGGAACGTAATGCCAGAATACCGCTGGTACACCTGCCAGAAATTTGGAGGCCACTTCTTCGGCATCCATGCCCTAGGAGGTGAATACAACGTAAAAAATGTGGACCTGCCTTTCGGCATCTTGCCAAAGACAGAGAAAGGAAGACATTACGAAGGCTGGTATGTCGGCGGTGGTCTCACCTACGGATACCAATGGCTGCTGTCGGAGCATCTCAATCTCGAAGGATCCATCGGATTAGGATACATCTACAGCCCATACAAGCTCTACGGAAGATGTGACAAATGTCTTGACAAGGACCACCGCAACTATGTAGGTCCTACTAAAGCAGCCCTCTCCCTGATATACGCATTCTAGAAACTGTATCACCGAGATAGCAAAAACCAAATCAAACCCTCTTTTTTTTAAGATGAAGAATATGAAGAAAATGAAGCTTTATGCGGTAATTTCGCCCCTTTGCATCCTTTTTGCACAGAGCGCACTGACTGTCCAAGCCCAGAAGATAGATGATTCGCAGCTACGGTTGGCTGGAGGCAAGATTCTGATAGACAGCGTCTTGACACAGAAGAAAAGCGACAGCCTGAAGGTTGCTTTCCGACTCCATCTCGATAGTCTGCAGCTCAAATCAGAGCAACAGCTGGTTTTCACTCCGCTTATCGCCGGAGAAGATACCATCGCCCTGAATCCCATTATCATCAATGGCAAAAACCAGAACATCAGATACCTGCGCAAAAGCAGCAAACTGAAGAACAGCCAGGCAGTGGTAGTAAGACGCAGGAATGATACCGAACAGCAGGTGCTCTTCTCACAGACCCTTCCCTACAGGAAGTGGATGAAGGCTTTCAACCTCTCCATGACGGAAGACCTCTGCGGATGCGGCAACCTGATGGATCAGGATACCACCCAGATGGCGGTCATCAACCCAATACCCAAGATTGGTCGCGACCATTACGTGAAGCCAAAGGCTGAAGCTATCAAGGTGAGAGCCGAAAAGGGTGAAGCTTACCTGAGCTTCAAGCTCAACAAGAGCGATATCCTCGCCGACTTCCGTGAGAATGCCACTGAGCTGAGAAAGATTACATCCACCATCGACCTCGTAAAGAACGACAAGGATGTGAGCATCACCAATATCGATATTCATGGCTATGCGTCGCCAGACGGTCCTTACGACAACAATGTGCGACTCGCCAACAATCGTGCGGCTGCCCTGCGCAATTATGTATGCAACCTCTACACCATCGATAATAAGCTCTTCACCTATCACGCCACCCCAGAAGACTGGGAGGGATTCAAGAAGAAGGTGGAAGCAAGCAACTTAGCCGATAAGACTGCAATCCTTGCCGTTGCCAACTCATCATTGGCACCCGATGCAAAGGACCAGAAAATCAAGAAGCTTTATCCGGCTAGCTATCGCTACATCATGAGTGAGATTTATCCTCGTTTGCGCCACAGCGACTATACGGTAACCTATACCGTTCGTCCTTTCGACATTGAGGAGGCAAAGGTAATCTTGAAGACCAAGCCTCAGCAGTTGTCATTACAGGAAATGTATCTAGTGGCACAGACCTATGAGCCTGGTTCTCCAGAGTTCAACGAGGTATTTGATATTGCCGTCCGTCTCTTCCCTGATGATGAGACCGCCAATCTCAATGCCGCCTGCACAGATTTGCAGAAGGGCGACCTTGTAACTGCCGAGAAGCATCTTGCCAAGGCAGGAAACTCGAAGGAAGCTGAGCGCATCAGAAAGATTTACGGGGAAATGAAGGCGGAGCTATAATAGTAAATTGAAATAATTAAATTAATAAATTAACAACTTTAACATAAATGATTATGCGATTAAAGAATTTATTTGGAATGGCAGCTATGCTCGCTTTAGCAGCAAGCTGCAGTGAGAATGAACTCGTGGAAAGCGGTGGCACAGGCGCTAACGAGAATGGTCCGCATTATGCTACGTTTACCATCAAGTTGCCTACAACCAATGGTACACGTGCAGACGGAGAACCGACTTATGATGACGGAACAGCTGATGAGTATGCAGTAGGCAATGCTACGCTCCTTGTTTTCGAAAAAGCAGCAGCTGAACCCGAAACAGATGCTACCTTGGTTGAGAAAGTAGAGTTGGGCGACATGAAACCTTGGAACAAAGTTGATGATGATCCCAATGCCATCACGACAGAGGCTAACATAACCGCCAAACTTAACAATTTCAAACCGGGTAATGAAAAAAATTATTATGCTGTCGTTCTGTTGAACAACATCATTTCAACTAGCAGCACGAAAGTTACCGTTCCTACGTTAAACCAAACGTTTGGAGAGTGGCAGAAAGCACAGGTTTCAAACAAAATCACCGACAAGACAAATGGTTTCTACATGGCGAATGCCGTGAAGGTGACCAGCAGTGGGGCAACTGAGACTCTTGTATTAATTGATAAAGACAAGGTGACAACCACGGAAAGCGCAGCGCAGCCAGCCGCTACAATCCACGTGGAGCGTGGCGTGGCAAAGGTTACCATGACAACTTTCAGCCAAATGAATGTTGAAGGCATTAATGGCGATAAGGTTACCATCACAGCATGGGATCTTGATGTAACCAACAAAAAATCTTATCCTGTACACAATGTCAACAACTTTGACGGTTTTACCGGTTATTGGGGCAGTGTTTGGAGTGAGCCACGTTTCACCAGCGGGCATGCAGCATTCAACCGTGCTCACTGGGGTATAGATCCTAACTACAGCACTCTTAACAATCATGACCAGCACACTGACGAGTTCGATTACAAAGCAAGCAATTACAATTTTAGCGGTGCAGGTGATGCCACTAAGCCAAAATATTGTCTGGAGAACACATTCTCTCTTGGCTGCATGTGCCAAAATCAGACCACCCGTGTTATCCTGAAGGCAAAATACGTTCCAAACGGTTTGACAGAAGGAACGACATTCTATATGATTGACGGCAAGAGCGGTTACTTTACAGAAGCCACTCTTAAAACTCAAATTGAAACAGCCATCACAAACGCCGGATATACAGCTGCTGATTTTAAAGTGTCACTTAATGCTCTGAAGGCTGCGGGCAAGCATATTGTAGCTGCAGGAGATATTACTAAGGAAAGTGGTACCCAGGACGTAGATGCTACATTCTTGACTAAAGTTAACGCTCAGCTTGGTTTGTCAGGCGAAAAGAAAATTTCCACCTACAAAGAAGGTGTTTCTTACTACATTGCCCGTATCAAGCACTTCGGTGACGGCTTGACTCCATGGCCAGCTAAAGACGGCAATAAGGATACTTATGGAACAGGCGAAGATGCCAAAAAGAGATACCTCGGCCGTTACGGCGTAGTTCGTAACAACTGGTATGAGCTGACTGTTAATAAGGTTACTAACCCAGGTTCACCAGACGTTCCTACTGTGAACCCTGACACTCCAGATGACGAGGGCGACAAGTACTATGTCAACTGCACAGTGAAAATTCTCTCTTGGGCTAAGCGTGTGCAGAACATAGAGTTGTAAAAAATAGGAATCAGTTTAGTTAATAAAAAATATAATTCCGTAAGAACCTTACACAGGTAGTGGGACTTATGACTGCCTGGAGCTCCAGGCAGTTACCCGCTACGGTGTAAAGTAGTAACAACGAAACAATAAATTAATAATAAACAATCAGATTATGGCAAAGAAAATGATTTTCGGCTGGTATGATAGCATGAAGGCTGGACTGCTGAGTTTGCTTGCCTGCTGCCTCTTGGGTAGTTGCGACGGGCTGATGCACGATGACCTGCCTCCTTGCGAAACAGGTGCCTACCTGCACTTCGTCTACGACTATAACATCCAGCGCGCCGACATGTTCAACGACCATGTGGGTGGGTTAGTTGTCTTTGTTTACGATGAAAACGGCAAGTTTGTCACCAGACAAGAGGCTGCCAACAGCAGCCTGGCCCAGCCGCTGAAGAGTCATGACTTCGCCATGCAACTGCAACTGCAGCCTGGCAAGTACCGCTTTGCTGCCTTCGCCTGGCAGAAGGCTTACAGCGAGACGTTGGCTGCACGCGGTGCCAAGTTCAGGGTAGAGATGCCCCAACAGGGAGAAGACATCAGCCGTCTGCATGCTACGCTGGACCGTCAGCAGGGCATTGTAGAGAACCAGGCCATGCCACTCGACACGCTTTGGCAGGGACTCTCCAAGGGCATCGTGGAGGTAAAGAGCCTGGAGATGGTACACGACACCATCAGTCTTGTCCGTGATACCAAGGAACTCACCTTAAGCCTGCACCAGATAGATGCGCCTGCCGACATCTCGGTGGAAGACTTCAGCTTCGAGATAACATGTGCCAACGGAACCATAGGCCATGACAACAGTCTCTGGGAAGACGAAAGGCTCACCTATAAACCTTACTTTACTTGGGATACTGACTTCCGTGACGAAGCGGGCAACGTAAAGGAACGTACCGCCCATGCTGCCATGATGTTCTCCCGACTGGTGCTCTATCCTGTAGCGCAGAACGAGCAAAATGCCATGCTCTCCATCTTTAATAAGAAGACTGGCGAGGAGGTGGTCCGCATCAACCTGGCCGACTGTCTGGCACAGGGAAGGGGAGCCTTCGACTACCTCAACTACTCACCACAGGAGTTCTTGGACCGTGAGTATGACTACCATCTCGACTTCTTCCTCAAAGGCGGCGAGTGGCAGTATGCCAACCTCAGCATATCGGTGCTCAGCTGGAGCAAGCGCATCCAGCGTGTAGATTTCTAAGCAGGCAGTTACACCTTATTATATATAGGTATTAAAATATCGCTCCAATCCCTCAGCGGATACACGATACAGCATAAATGATAGAAGAGTTGAAATGATCACAAAATAGAAAATCAGGTTTGATTAAGTTTAGGTTAGTTCTTTTAAAAAGGTAAATAAGATTGTTTCTTCAGGACGACAAACATGAATTAGCATATAAACGGAAACAATAAACAATATATAAAACATATAAAAGATGAGAAGTCGAAAGTTTTTTTGTTACATGGTTATTCTGTTGCTGGCGGCTATGACAGCCGCTTGCACCGACGACTTGGGTGACAACACTGTCAGCTCAGGTATGTCGGGCAACCTGCAAGTCCTTGTGCCATTGATGCACAGCAACGGCACTCGTGCAGGAGAATCAGCCCCTGCAGAAAACTTAACTTACAATGCCACAGAAGAAGAGTGCCGCATCAACAGCCTCCGACTTTTCGCTTTTCCTCAAGACGGTAAGGGCAAGTTGCTGAATGAGTACTTGGGCGGTCCCGGTACCTCGTTCTATGAACCTGCCAAGTTTGATGGGGACGTGGATGTAGCCACATATACGCTGCGAATCGACCCCGGCACTTACCGCATCTATGTTGTTGCCAATATGGAGGATGTGTTGAAGGATCAGACCATCGAAACAGAGGATAAACTTAAAAAGGTGGTACTGAATTACATTCCCGAAGGCAAGCCCGGTATGCCTGCCTGTGGCAATATCCCTATGATATATGAACCCTTAGAGGATACGGAAGTATCCGATAAGACCACCGACATTGTAGCCAACTTGAAGTTTACTTGTGTCAAGGTGAAGCTCAACCTGATCTTTGACTCCAGCAATGCAGAGATGCAGGAGGCGTTGAAGACCAACGGCCTGAAAATAGAAGGCATCAAAGCCGGTAACCTCTCTTCTTCCACCAGTTTGGTATGGGGAGGCAAGTTCTATGCCACTGATGGTGAAGAGATGGCATCTGCTATTTCTTCAGAAATCTATTCTCCTTCTTCTGAACCCGGCATAGCAGGTAGCTATTATGCCGACTGGACAAAAACTGACGAGAATGCCAACGTAAGCAACAAAGACGTTATCGAGGCTAAAGGAACAGCCTTGGATAAACCAAGTGACGTAAAAGTCAAATGGCTCTTCCAGGGCACCTACTATCTGCCCGAGCGTTATATCAAGGAAAACAGTCAGCAGTCGTTTCTTACCTTGAATGGCAAGATTGGCAGTACTGCCAATACTTATACCATACCCTTGGGGCATACCGATAATCCTTCAACCAAGCCTCTTCGCACATTCCCACGAGGCACTTACTACGAGATTATAGGTACCCTAAAAACACTTGGCAATGTCACCCTCGACTGCCAAACCTTGGTGAAGGACTGGGAACCAATAAGCATTGATGCTGACTTCAGCCATACCTCGCTGTGGGTGGACAAGACTGAGGCTGAATTGACCTCGCTCACCAATGACAGTATATTCTATAAGACTAATGCTGCCACGGTGGAGTTTGGCTGCGACAAGAAAATCAGCGTAGGAGGAACGGACAAGGACTTCATCATCGCTGCAAAAACCTATGCTGACCGTATCACGTTCACCATCAATCCGGAGATTCCTTATTCTTCTTATAAGAGTGACGAATTGACTGGTAAAGCCAAGATATGGATAAAGGCAAACAACCTTATAAAGTATCTTGATGTGAATTACGATATTGAGCCACTCTTCGAGGTAGATCCTCTGGAGGTTACAATCTATTGGGAAGCAGATGCAGCGACGAATAAAAAGTTGTTTGAATGGGTTACCAACTTGGGAGGTATAGAGCTTGAGAAGAATACCTCTACTATTGGTTCATCAACAATCAGTATAACTTTGGATGATGCTGACACGAATTCAAATGGTAAATTCACAGTGGAGGCTGAAAACAATCCGGGCACTACCGTAGTACATTACTTCAAGGCATGGTCGAAGGGAAACAATCCAAAGACAAGCGGCAGGGAAGAACGTCAGATAAAGGTGACGGTACGGCCACCAGTTGGGGACTACCGTATCTATTTCCGTGCCATCAATGACAGGTCATCAAATAACGGTAAGTATGGAACTAACCAATTCCAAGGTATTTTGCCTGAATACGATGGAACAGGTAATAACAATAACAACTGGAACGATTCTTGGAGAGGAGAAGGTTGGGACAACTGGATACAAAAAGATAGGCATAATATCTATATCTATTCGCAAAAAGGCGAAACACCGGGAACGGCAATTCCAAAAGAAGATGTGTGGTACTTTAATAATAGATATAATAATCCAGACCATATGACTGGGGACGAGAATAATCCAGGATGGTACTATAAGGACATGGATATTAATGCTAAAGGATATAGGTGGGATAAACAGCCTTATGATGAAAATGATAATGTCAAGATTAAGCCTGGTGAGACATTGATGATATTCTACAGCTTCAACAACGATGGTGCGGACCTTCACCGCTGCCCTCATCACATGGCGCCTGGTATCACCCTTTTCAACTATGAAGACCGAGAAGGTTGGATACTTTACGACCCGACAACAGACCCCTATTATCGTATTTTCGATGAGAAGCCGATAGTTAAGGATATCAATTATGTTGTCTATACCAAGAAGCAAGTGTTAGGCTGGGAGTTTAGGTTTGGTGTCGCGACAGACAATCCGACATCCTCTGGAACTAATGACCAATATAAACATTGGGACAACACTTGGGATGGTCACAAAGCCAATAGTTTCAGGAGCGAATCAGTATCAGGAGGCTGGTGGAAGACAACGATAAGGTTAAAAGCGGTTGACGGCTATCATGAGAAGGGTATAGTCCTTCAGTTTGAAAAGGATGCCTATGAAGAGAAATATACCATTTTCGGAGGTAGAAGTTACGAGAAGTATAATGATACAGGATATTATGATGGTAGCTGGCACCCAGGTAAACCATCTGGCGTATAAACAAGTAAAGTGAGGAAAGATGAAAAAGATAATATCATTTTTGCTGATGTTGCTGGCGTTGACCAGTTGCAGCGATCAGTTGAACGAAAATGGAAGTTCAACTTCATCTGACATAGATGGACTGGAAGGTGGTGGAATAACGCTCACCATCAGCCTCCCCGACTTTTCAAAAGAAGAACTGACACGTGCCGGCGATACAGGATTGACAAGCCTGAATGTTGTGGCATACGATAAAGACGGGAAATTCCTTTCTAATGAAAGTGTTACAGGTTGGGATATCGTTGAAAACGGCTACAAGGTGAAGGTGCCTGTTGTCTCTAATGCCAGTATGATTCATCTGGTGGCTAATGCAGCTTCTTTAACCGATGAGCAATGTCAGAACGGTTTGGACAAGGCTGTGGTCAGCGGTACCATCAGTACGGAGAATCCTCTCTGCTGGGGTAGGATTAGTGTGTCTGCATTGATGGGAACGAATCCTTCCGTCACCCTCCTGCGCCAGTTCGGTAAGGTGAGTGTTCAAGGACCAACCACTAACAGCAGTTCTGAGTTTATCGAAAAAGAAACTTTTACCGTGGAAGGCTATAAACTTTACAGGGCTGCTGGTAGCGGAACCATTGCTCCTGCAGAGGATAACTGGAACGCTTCAACATGGGAAGTCACCGCTCCGACGTTGCCTTCAGGTGTCAGCTATGACAACACCAGTAGCGACTTTGCGACAGACGATATAGCTTTCTATGAGTCGGAAACAAAGGCAGACCAGGCATTCCTTATCATTAAGGGTAAATATAAGGGCGTAACAGGTTACTACAAAGTGGCATTCTACGGCACGGACACGGATGGCAAGCCTTTCATCAATCTTCTGCGCAATCATGCCTATACTGTGAGAATCTCCTACGTTAACACCTATGGTTGGGAAACGGAAGAGAAAGCTGTTGCAGACCCATATCCCGAGAATCGTATGAGGGTGACAGTGAAGGATGACAATCCTTTGGTTACCGATATGATAGCCTGCAAGGACTATCACCTCGGTGTGAGCGACCAGGTGAGCGCGGCATGGAATGAATCCACTACTGCCACACTTGTCACCACCATTAAGGACGGTTCGTGGAATGTGGAATCTAAGGATGCAGAATGGATTGGCGAAATCACTATTTCCGAAACAATAGACATACCGGATGCTGATGGTCCAAACTCTACATCAGGAAAGAAATATCGTCTCTCCATCCCATTGACAGAGAACCGCTACTCAGAAGAAACACGGGAAGGACATGTCGTAGTCAGGTCTGGTGACTTGACCCGCACCATCACCATCACGCAAAAGGGTAACGATTTCAAACGTTCGGACACCCGCACGGTCATTCTTCTTGATAAGAATAATAATAATCATATTTCAGAAGATTATTTCCATGATTTCATAGACCATACACAAGGTATCAAACCGGAAGACCTGCAATATGGAACCGTAAGAAATGATGGTCTCCACTTCACCGTAGTAAGCAATCGTTACAGGTATTGGATTCCTAAGAATGAATCAAATGAGACTTGTACCCAAGGGTCCGAGCACAGTGACAAATATACTATCAAAGAAATCACCAATAACGGAAAGAGCTATTGGCAAGTGGATTTGGTAAATAACGAAGATAACAACTTCAACTTTTGGAAAGGAGATTTCACCATCTCTTACACCACCAGTGACGGGCACACGATTAACATTAAATATCCAGTCTATCACAGTGGTATCTTCCATGAAATATCAGATGCCCACCAACAGCCACCTGTCGATCCTAATGGTAATGGTGAAGACAAATTGCCAACGGTCAGCGGCAGATTCTATTATGGTGTCATTCAAGTGCAAGGCAAAAACAAAACGTATATCATGCTGGACCGAAACCTCGGGGCATCCAACAATGGTAACTATTCAATAGAAACAAAAGCACTGCAAGCCAACAGGAACGCTATTGGTGGATATTTCCAAATTGCTAACGAAAAAAGAGCTCAAGATCTTGCAGGCAGCTTGTTAAATGAGTTGATTCCCCATGGTTTCAAAATTCCCGAAAATGACGATATCCAAGATATTATAGACGGTGGAAAACTTAAGGTAGTCAATCGCTACACCGAGTCGGGTGAGGTCTACAACAGTATAGAAATAACGACAGTCAACTCTGTGCTGCCCACTATCTATCTGCCTACAACCGGTTATGTAGAAGGTGAGAGCCTTAAGAACCCTACCCATGTCTCCCTATGGACAAAGACATTGCTCTCTGGTAACCAGGGTTTCGACACCACCAGTCCTGAGTATGGATTCTGGTATCGCTATTTTGATATCTATGGCAGGATTATGACATTGTCGAACTTGCGTTTCGTCAGCGGCAGCAATGGAAAAAATACAGGTATCTACAGAGCCATGCCAATCCGCCTGGTACATGTTCTGCAATAAACATAAGATAAGTGATAAATATTATAACATCTTTTACTTATATATAAACATAGCATAAAAAACAGCTGTTTTTAAAAAGAAGGGTTGGGCTTTCGTGAGAAAGTCCAGCCCTTCGTTTTGTCAGGATACTCCTGACAAGGAGTCAAGACGTCGCTGAGAGGTTATCATGATAGTACTGACGGGTGGCAAAGACGCTTCCAGCGCTTATTGCCTCACTACGGCATTATATTGCCCTCTACCAGGGCAATATAGTGCCATTGCCAGGCACAAAACGATACGTCGGGAGAGAAAAAATCCCCACTCTCTTATTTACTCTTCACCTGGATATTTTATTCATCAGATTACGCTGAGTTAACAGAGCATTCTTGCTCCACTGATTACGCACGGATTTTAAACGGAAGCTCGACCTGTTCGGCCTTTGAAGAAGGTCACGCAGATTTCGCAGATGACGCAGATTTTCCGGAAGAAGAGTGGGTGAAGAGTCGAGCGCACTCTTCACCCTACTAAAGAAACTCATACACAACAACTTACACCACTTCGGTGAAGAATGAAGAGTATTTTTGAAACTGGCGGATAATCGTTACAAGTTACAGCGGATTACAAATCCGCAAAGAAAAGGTCGAACATTTTTTAACGGCGGATTGCAACTCCGCCGGGACGCCTAACGGAAGAAAGATATCTGCGTCATCTGCGATATCTGCGTGACCTTCTTCAAACACCAAACAGGTCGAATATCTGTGTAAATCTGTGAAATCTGTGGGACATAAAAGAGTGAAATCTGTGGGACATAAAAAAGTAAAACCAGCGTAATCCGAAGAATAAAATATTCGGGGAAAGCGTATTATGATACTGGCGTGCTAATCCGTCCAACAGAGAATAAAAAGGTGGATTTTCAGCAGAAAATCCACCTTTTACACTATATTCTCCGTTTTGTCCACCTCTTTTCAGTGTATTTTGTGTACTTTTGCGGCTGTGTATGAATCGCAGCAGGAAGTAACTTCCAAAAGCTGCGGCTTCATGCTACCTGCAAATAACAAGCAACAAAATAAAAACAAGCCTAAAGAATAAACAATGAATAAGAAAAGACATTTTTTACTCTCGGCTGTGCTCGCCACAACATTGGCAGCCAACGCCCAAGTAACCATTCAGGTAGATGCCTCTAACCCAGGCGTCAAGGTTTCACCTAATTTATATGGTATCTTCTTCGAGGATATCAACCACGCTGCTGACGGCGGACTCTATGCCGAACTCATCAGCAACCGCTCCTTCGAAGATGATGACAAGAACATCCCTACCTGGAAAACTTCCGCCCAGGAAGGTGCAAAGATCCAGACACAACTCATCAACAAGGGTCTGCTCAACAAGGCACAGGGCAAGGCTCTCCAGCTTACCATCGCTGCCAAGCCAGCAGCCACAGCCTCTCTCATCAATGAGGGGTTCTGGGGAATCAACGCCGTGCAGGGCAGAACCTATAAACTCTCTTTCTGGGCTAAGGGTAGCTACAAGGGCGGATTGAAGGCTCGCCTCACCAACGCCAAGGGCGACAAGGTTTACGCAGAAACCACCCTCAATGCCAAGGTTGGCAAGAAGTGGACCAAATATACGGCTGAGTTGACAGCCAACGGAAACGACGCCAAGGCTCAGTTTGAACTCGTAGCCGACGGAAAGGGTACCATCGTTCTCGATGTAGTAAGCCTCTTCCCTCCTACTTTCAAGAATCGCGAGAATGGCTTGCGCCCTGACCTGGCTCAGCTTCTCTATAACATCCATCCTAAGTTCGTCCGCTTCCCTGGCGGTTGCTACGTAGAGGGACAGGAATCTCCTGAGAATGCATTTCACTGGGAGAAGACTATCGGTCCTATCGAGGAACGTCCGGGCCATAAGAACGTAAACTGGCGCTACCGTACCAGCGATGGTATGGGATTCGATGAGTATCTGCAGCTTGCCGAGGATCTGAACGCCAAGCCTCTCTATGTTGTAAACGTAGGTTTGTGGCACGGCGGTATGACTCCTGTAGACAGCATCCAACCTTGGATTGATGAGTGCATGAATGCCCTGGAGTATGCCAACGGTCCTGTTACCTCTAAATATGGTGCGCTCCGTGCTAAGAACGGTCATCCGGAACCATACAATATCGAGTATTTGGAAATTGGTAATGAGAACAACCAGCCGGATCCTGCGGCTCAGAGCGACCACTACTACGAGCGCTTTAAGAAGTTCAAGGATGCTGTATTGGCGAAATATCCTAAGATGCACCTCATCGGTAACGTGGTGGCTTGGGGCGATGACAATCCTAAGTGGGAAAGCAACGAAAGCGTAGAACTCCTCGACGAGCACTACTACAGAAATCCTGCCTGGTTTGCCGAGAACTTCAACAAGTATGATAACTACGACCGTAAGGGCAGCGAGATTTATGTAGGTGAATATGCCGTAACCCAGGGCTTCGGCAATATGGGTTCGCTCGATGCAGCACTCGGTGAGGCTGTCTATATGATGGGCATCGAGAACAACTCAGACATCGTGACCATGGCATCCTACGCTCCTATCTTCGCCAACCTCAACAACCGTATGTGGGCACCGGATATGATTCAGTATACATCAGACAAGGTATTCGGAACTCCATCTTACTACGTTCAGAACGTGATGGCAAACAACATCGGTACCCGTGTACTGAAGGTGAACCAGGAGAATCCATACAAATATGAGCAGACTCAGGTGAAGCCAGCTATCTGCCGTGTAGGTATGGGAACATGGGGCACTCAGGTTTCTTTCGAGGACAAGGGCTACAGCGATGAGAACGGAAAGGCGCTGCCGATGACCTTGCAGGAGTTGCCTACCGATATCCGTGGACAGTGGAAGACTGAGGGTAGCCTCATCAAGCAGACCAGCAACGAAGAAAGCTGCATCCGTCTGAACCCAGGCGAGATTACCAGCAATGGCTATATATATAAGGTACGCGCGAAGAAGGATGCCGGAAACGAAGGTTTCCTCATCATCTTTAACTACGTGGATAAGAACAACTACTGCTGGTTGAACCTCGGTGGCTGGAACAATACCCAGCACGGTGTGGAGTCTATCGTGAATGGTGCCAAGAGTCAGATAGCTACTACCCCAGGCAGCATCGAGACCGGCAAGTGGTATGACATCGAGCTGAAAGTAGTAGGCGACAGCATCTTCGCCAAGTTGGATGGCAAGGAAATATTCTCTACCAAGTTGAAGGCAAACACCCTTCCTGGCATCTTCTCTACAGCCACACTTGATGAACAGACGGGCGAGGTAATCCTGAAGATTGCCAACACCAGCACCGAGCACACCACAGCGAAGATTAATCTTCAGGGCAAGGAAATCAAGAATGGCAAGCTCATCCGCCTTTCTGCCAAGAACGGTCTGGAGGAGAATACCATCGACAATCCTACCAATATCTATCCTGTAGAAAACTACGTAACTACAGAGAAGAACGGTGCAACGGTAGAGATTCCAGCCAGCTCGCTGAATATCATCCGTTTGAAGTAAACAAACGACATCCAGGGCAGGATGCCCTGGAATCCATATATAGGTAATAACATTTTGAATAGTTGATAAGAAAGTTAGTTAGAAAAGAGAAGGCGGCAATCTGCGTGATGCAGATTGCCGCCTCGTTTTTTATCTGTCGTTTAATTAACCGAAAACATAATTGAAGAGCAGGAAGATGCTCAGGATATACAGCGTAGGATTCAGATCCTTGAACTTGCCCACCATCATCTTGATCAATACATAGCTCAGAATACCAAGGCAGATGCCATCGGCAATACTGTAGCAGAGTACCATCGTAATCATCGTGATAAAGGCAGGGAATGACTCGGAGATATCCTCCAACTCAATCTTCTTGAACGAATCAATCATCAATACACCCACCATTACCAAGGCACCACTGGTGGCTGCGCTCGGAATCAGGAGGAAGATTGGAGCCAGGAAGATGCTCAGGATAAACATCAAACCCACAAAGAAAGATGTCAAGCCCGACTTACCACCCTCGGCAACGCCGGAAGCACTCTCCACATAAGTGGTAATGGTAGAGCTGCCCAGCAGGGCACCGGCTGTAGTACCGATGGCATCACTCATCATCGCCTCCTTCACACCCGGAATCTCGCCCTTCTCATTCTCCTTGACACCGAGCTTGGAAACCAATCCCAGAACTGTTCCGATGGTATCGAAGATGTTGACAAGCAACAGCGAGAAAACCACCATGAACATCTTAGGAGTAAAGAAGCCGGTGAAATCGAACTGGCAGAAGATAGGAGCAATGCTGTGAGGGGTAGATACCGGCATCCAGTTGTCAGAGAACTGGGTTACACCCATCGGAATACCAATCAAGGTAGAGATGATGATGGCGATAAACAAAGAGCCCTTCACTCTTCTCGCCATCAGACAGCCACAGAGCAGGATGCTGATGAGACCCAGGATGCTGACTGGTGTAAACTTGCCGAGCTGCACGAAAGTATCCGCATTGGCAGTAATGATGCCCGCATTCTTCAAACCGATAAAAGCGATAAACATACCGATACCTGCCGAAATGGCGAATCGGAGGTTCTTCGGAATACACTCCAATATCTTGTCACGGATATTAAGGAAGGTGATGGCTAGGAAGATGATACCCTCTACGAGCAATACTGCCAACGCCTGCTGCCAGGTCAACCCCATAGCCTGACAAAGGGTGAAGGCGAAGAAGGCGTTCAGTCCCATACTAGGAGCCTGGGCAAAAGGCAACTTTGCCATGAAAGCCAGCAGGAAGGTGGCGATGGCTGAAGCGATGGCTGTGGCAGTAAAGAGAGCTCCCTTGTCCATACCCGTAGTGGCGAGGATGGTAGGGTTTACTGCCAGGATGTAACACATGGTCAGGAAAGTAGTCATACCAGCTATCAATTCCGTCTTGACCGTAGTAGTCTTTGGGTCGAAACCCAATAAAGCTTTTAATTTGTTCATTTCTTATATTTATATTTATCTCTATTTTCTCTTTCCCCCTTTCCACAACCCAATCCCGTTGTTTTTTCGGGGCGAACAAAGATAAGAAAAAATAATGAGGAATGCATTATTTTACATGTTTTTAACTCATCAGAACACCTTATTTTACAAGTTTCGGGGATTCAGAACAGCTTATTTTACAAGTTTCAGTATCTTTCAGTCTCTTCTACGCTAAAATACTATGGCATAGCGTATCGAAGGCAGGATAACGCATGATAAGTTTCATTTGCCAAAAGCCCGATAGTGGTGGCAAAAGTGCCTAAAAAAGCTACTTTTGGCACCACTATCGGAACTCTTTTCCGCGATTTTCGTTTTCTCATCTTGAATTGTTAAAAAAAATAAGTCATAGTTTTCTCCCCCACAACTCATAGTTTCTTTCATCATAACTCATAGGTTTCTTCCCAGCATCTCATAGGTTTCGGCATCATATCCCATTGTTTTCAAGCAAAAAAGGACTAAAAAAACAAACGGACAAATTGAATTTGTCCGGACAAATTGTCCGTACCCTTATAAATCACTCATTTTTAATAACTTACAAGCCGCCGGACAAAAGAGCCGGACAAATTCAATTTGTCCGTGTTTTTTTAACAGTAAAATAATCTACCAATTTGTTTTTAGAATCTTGTCAAATACCTTATGCATATATAGGAAATAGCGAAAGAAAATAGCGTTTATTTCGCTACGAAACCAATTTTTTGCTGTTCGTAGCGGAATAAACGCTATTTTAACTCAGTTTTAACATTTCAGCAGTATACTTCTTGAAAAGCTTACAAACGTAAGATTGAAGCAACATACCAAAAAGATATTTTACAAATGTTTTTTATTCCAGCGTCAGCCATCCATCTTCCGTCCAGTTGATTTTCTTCTGAACCAGGATGCTGGCACCATTCTTGGCTACACTGTAACCATGACAGAAGAAGTAATCACCATCAGGGAAGGAGTAGGCAGAACAATGGCCCATCGCCTCATATTCTTTCTTATCGCCTTCCAGAATCAGCGTACCACCGCCATTGCGCATGTCCCTACCCTCCTTATCCAGATAAGGACCGGCAACCTTCTTGCTTCTGCCCACAGCAACACGATAGTTGCTCTTGATGCCACGGCAGCAGTAATCCCAGCTCACGAAGAGATAGTAATAACCACCATGCTTCATGATGAAAGGAGCCTCGATGGCATTGGTACCGGCAAACTTGGAGGTAGGATTCGGTTCTGCTGATGCATCGCCTACGGCATGACGACGGGCGATAGTCTGAGGCTTGACGCCCTTCTTGACATGCATCGTCTTCTTATCCAACTTAATCATTTGGATGCCATCCCAGAAAGAGCCCCAGGTAAGCCAAGGGTTTCCCTTCTCATCAACGATGAAATTCGGGTCGATGGCATTCCAGTTGTCTCTATCACCCTTAGAGGCTACGAGGCAGCCCTCATCCTTCCATCCATCCTTATCAGATAAGGAAGGATTGCTCAGCAAGCCGATGGCAGAAGTATTCTTACCAAAGGTAGAACAGGAATAAGCCAGATACCACTTGTTCTTGAAGCGGATAACATCCGGAGCCCAGATATGCGTGGTAAAACCCGGCACACTATCATGCGTCCATGCCGGAATCTCGCTGTTCTTGAGCACGCCCTGAGGAACGATGGTCCAATGCTTGCGGTCGGTGGAAGTCATCTGCGTGATGCCATGACCTGTGCAGTAGAGATAGTACTTGCCATTCTCATACGCCATCACGGGGTCGTGGACAAAAGGAGTATCTACAACCAAAGGCTGTTGTGCACGAGACTCAGCTGGCGCTAGCATCATGGCTATCGCCACAATGCCAAAATATTTCATTACAGTTTGTTTCATCTGTATATCTTCTCTATTTTTTAACAAAAAAGGGGAGTCATAGCTTCACTGCTTAACTCCCCCAAAGATTCTACTTAGATTCTTTTATACCTTAAAAACTAACTAACATTTATTTTTTCTTGCCCCAGAAGCTCTTGCTACCACTGACGCCAGAGTATACGATAGTCAACTTGCGAGGACTAGCCTCCCAGTCTACCTCACGCTGTACCTTGAGCTTGGTAGTACCGATGGTGAGTGTATTAGAAGAAGTATCAAAGTTCCATACCTTCACATTAGGCCAAACCTTACCACCAGTCATTGAGCCGTCGGCATTGAGTGTAAAATCGGTACTGACGCGCTGTTTGCCATACTCATAAGCGAGGTCGATACCTTCCCAAGTGCCAGCCAGTTCGCTAGCCTTGATAGCCACTTGTGGCACAGCGCCATAACGCTCAGGCATCACAGTAGGCCAACCATTAGACATCCACTTGATGCTACGCACACCACCCATCATGATGGCATTGCTTGCATTGATACCAGCCACATTGGCAGGCATACGCTGCTGAGATACATAGTACCAGTTTCCATTGCCATCATCGAAGACAGCGCAGTGGCTGATACCTACCCAACCGCTACCAGCACTAAACTTATAAGGATGAGTCAACACTGTAGGATTCTCATTTGCTCCATTGGCAGCATCTTTTACCGTACCATTCATCGTCTCGTAAGGGCCATCCACATTCTTAGAGCGGAGCACACGAGTATTGTAAGGTACATCCAGTGCATCGTAAGCTACGAAGAGATAATAGTAACCATCATGGTAAGCAATCTCTGGAGCCTCAGCACCCTGCCAACGATTGTTGAGTGTGCGAGTGAAGATCAGCTTGCCGTATGGAGCAATCTCCTCAGCTGTACCAAATGGCTTAGGCAATTCTACCTTGGTCTTACCCGTAGAAGCATCCAGCTCTACAGCAGCAAAACCACTGTGCCAAGAACCATAGATGAGCCAGTGCTTGCCCTCTGGAGTGATGATATAAGTAGGATCAATGGCATTGAACTTGAAGTAGCAGTTATTGTAATCTGTCTGACTTACCCCGAAGTTCAAGCCCTTGTCAGAAGCATTGGTGATGACAAAGCCCTTGTCTTCCCACTTATTGGATGCAGGATCAGAAGTCTCCATCAATCCGATGAATGCACGCTCGCTCCATGTACCATTACCATTGATAGTACCTGGGCAGGTGATGCAATAATACATACGATAGAGATTGTCATTCACCTTGCGTACACATGGTGCCCAATATCCGAAGTCCAAATCGTTGGCAAAATAGGTATCATCACGCTCTGGCACGCCCATCTGCTTGCGAATCTCATTGAGCTTAGGTTTGATCCATGAAGGAAGACCTACCATTGAGGCTCCTACAAACTCCCAGTCTACGAGATTCTTACTGCGGCGGCAGAAGAAGTGACCATGCTTATTGCTATTTCTTACATCGCTATTGTGAACATTGCCATAGCTGGCATCTGTCTGATACATATAGTAATATCCATCAGCAGCCTTTACTACCGAAGGGTCATGCACATTGGCAAGATTCCACTTACTGCGCTGAGTCCAAGCAGCCACTGAAGTATAATTGTCATTATATGTAGGACAAACATACTTAGCCAAATCCTCGCTAGTAGGATTGTTTGGAGTTTCTGGCTGGGAAGGAGTCTCTGGTTTGTTTGGTGTATCTGGTACATCAGGATCATCACTTCCACCACTACTACAACTTACTGCCAAAGTACATGCCAGCAAGAATGCCCATTTATTAAGATGTTTCATCATTATTTCCTTAAAAGTTTAGTTAGTTTTTATTCGATATTTTTGAAAAAAGGCAAGGCCTCAGAGGAGGATTCTTCCATCCTCCTCATAGGTCATGCCTTTTATCTAGTATTTCAAAGATTCTCTTATCTGCGACGAGCAGAGTACTTGCGAGCAGATGCTGCTGTATCAAACTTCAAGCAGCTGCTATCTACGGTGAAGTCTACAAAGAGGTCGTTTGCATCAACTCCATCAATACCATAGTAATACTGAGTATTTACCTTGCCATCAGTACCTGTTGTAATAGCTAAGACGTCAGCAGTACCATTATTATTGTTGGTTACGTAAACAACAACCTTAGCGCCATTCATACCTGCCAACCAAGTTGCCCAGTCAGCCGCACCAGTAGAACCAGCAGTACAATTCTTCCATCCATAAGGACCAGAGTTGTCGCCAGTCCAACCGTAGTTATCCGAACGAACTACAACATACTCAGCTAAAGCTGCATTGCGGAGTACTACTACGTAGTTGTTCCAGTTAGCTGCACCACCCAAGTTAGTGAAAGAGAATGCGCGAGTCTCGCCAGCAGGAACCTTCACGTCTGCATCGAGGTGAGCACCCCACCAACCAGTTGTACAATCCTCAGCACCCAAGATAGCTGGGCTAGGAGTTACGAATGTTGCAGCATGCTTCTCTACTGTTACATCAAATGTTGTCTTCACACCATTCTTAGCAGTTACAGTAACAGCCTGCTTGCCTGCCTTCATTGGCACTGCAGAGATAACCAACTTATCGAGTGTGATATCACGAGTTACACCATTCAAATAAGTAGCCTGAACTGTCAAGCCCTTAGTATCTACTGGGAATACAGCAGAAGCAGGGTTAGTGATGCCTGCTGCCTCATAATACTTATAAGTGAGACGTGTAGGCGCACTTACTATATGGAGAGCTTTGATAGCTGGCACAACTTCGAATGTCTTCTGTGCAACGATAGGAGTAGAAGCATTCTCGCCCTTGAATGTCTTGTTATAGATGACGATGAGGTTCTTGGTGCCAGAAACATCCATATCGTTGATGGCAGAGAAATAAAGTTCCTTGGCAGGAATTACCTTGGTTATACCTTCCTCGAAGGTTACGGTAGCAGATACATTCTCCATTGCCTTCTCTAGGGGTGTATTCTCGTCTACTTCGGCAGGAACATTGTTCAACACCATAGAAACCGGAGCCTTATCCTGGGCAGATGTATAACCGCCGATAGGTTCTACGTTGCTCTGCATGAAATCGATGTAAGAGCCCTCAGGTACCAGGAAGCAACGGATGTTGGTATTGCTCTCGTCTGCATTCAGATTAGCAATCTTAGATGGCTGAATGTAGGTCTTGGTAACAGTACCATTGGTAATCTTCACCATGAAAGTATCTACACGGGAACGGTCAACCGTCAATGTTACCTTACCACCCAACTTATCTACACCCTTGTCTTTATCAGTTTCGAAGGTGAGATTACTCTGCACATATTTTCTGTCAATATGGTCACCCCACTCAGAGTTACCGCTTGGCTGGTTATCAAAACGGATAACGCCATACTCGGCATAACCTGTTCCGCCACGATCCACATCATTGGTGATGTAGAGGGCGAAGTTCTTATAGGTGTTAGTTGCAGAAGGATTGATGTTCAGATTGAACACAGCGTTCCACTTCTGATTATCATCTACCTGATAATACTTTGAGAATGAAGTCCAAAAGGCTGAAGAGAAATCTGTATTACCTACAGTATAGACATCCTCATTCATACCTACAAGCACTTCCTCTGTAGATTGGTTAGCTTTTTCGATTGAATCAATCTTTTCAGAGAGCCAATCAGGAGAGTTGACGCTAAACATGTCACTTCCCTCGCATCCTGTCATCGCTGTCAATGCCATGGCTGCCACACAGAAGACGGATGCTAATTTATTTAGACGTTTCATATTATATCCTATTATAAATATGTAAATGTTATTTTGGTTTCCCTATGGGGCTATCGTTAAGAAACCCCATAGGAATAGATATTATTAGTTGCCCAAGTTAACTACAGGATGAACAGTCCAACCTCTTCCGAAGAAATCAGATGAGTTATCCGTATTCGTATTAGCTGAGTTACCTGTCAGGTTAGGGTTATCATTCAACAAGCCCTGATAGATAGGCAGGAACTCATGACCTGGTACGTATGTATCGTAAGAGCTCTTCAACTCTGGATCAACACCTACCATAGAGTAGCTGACTGCTTCCTTAGCCTTGTATGGAGAACGACGGAAGGTTCCGTGCTCCTTCAACTGAGCCAAACGACCCTGATCATAGAAGAATCCCCAACGAATCAAATCGAAACCACGACCGTACTCGCAACCGAACTCCTTAGGACGCTCTACATTGGCAATCTGCTCGAAGAGCTTATCCTTGCTATTAAAGTCTGAAAGCTTCAAGTCCTTCAGGTTGGCACGCTCACGAACCTGGTTAATCCAGTCGATAGCCTGCTGTGTAGGACCGTTCACCTCGTTCTCGCACTCTGCTGCACGGAGCAAAACGTCTGAGTAACGCATCATGCGGAGGTTGATACCGCAATGAAGACCGGTTGTCACCTTATCATAAAGGTTGGTACGGAAATTGGTCCACTTAGCGATAGGAAGACCACCATAGTTGTTGTTGGTTATGATGGTATCAGAAGCTGTCATCTCGCTCTTGTAAGCTACGTTACCATTCTCAAAACCAACCCAGTCAGTCTCGTATGTACCGATGGTCCAGTAGAGACGTGGATCCAACTTACCAGCTGTGGTACGCTCCTGCTTGAAGAGGTTGTACAACCATGGAGAAGCTGAGAGGTCTGCCCATCCACCGAATCTACCTGGAGCGAAGTTAGACTCAACGGCATGACCCTGTGTAGCATTAGGACTGGTATTAACAGGAGTCCACTCATCATCGACACCCTGTGAACCGTAGTCGAGATACTGGATTTCGAAGAGGCTCTCGGCATTGTTCTCATAAGCAGAACCCTCACGGAAGTTGTCGCCATAGTTGGCCATCAGCTTGTAAGAGCCATACTTCTTGTTCATGATGTCCTTGAGTACAACGAGTGCATCGCTATACTTATGGCGCTGCATCAGAGTGCGGGCATAGTAGCCGGCTGCAGCACCGCAGGTAGCACGTCCCTTTGCCCACTCGCCACCCTCATCACGTGATGGGAGGAGAGTCATTGCCTCTGAGAAGTCCTTCTCTACCTGATCGAGCACATCGTCGTAGGTACTGTTCTTGCCATAGAGACCATCCAGAGAAGAATAGTTGGCATAATCAGTAATCAGCGCAGGATTCTGGTAATATCCTGCCAATGTATAGTATGAATAACCGCGGAGGAAGAGAGCCTGTCCCTTGATGCGCTTCATACTTTCGCTGAGCGAAGCATCATCACCTGTGGTACGTGAAAGGATGAAGTTACATACATTAATAGTATAGTAAGCCTCACGCCAAGGCCACATGGAGATTTCATCCGTCACAGGGTCGTTCATGTCATCGAATGGCATGTACCATACCTGTGATGAGTTCCATACCTCATCGCCACGTGTCACATCGAGGGTATAACCCACACGTGCCGAAGAACCTTCCATACGAATATGGTTGTATGCTGCAATAACGCACTCCTCCAGATCATCAGCATTGAAACCGAAGGTACCGGTGGTCTGCTGGTTAGGATTGGTAACATCCAACTTGTCCTCGCAAGATGTGGTAGCCATAGCACCGAGGCCAAGGAAGAGAGCTAATGATAATTTATATAGTTTCATATCAAATGTCCTTTTAAATAATAATGAATCTTATTCTTGTCTATTCTCATTATTAGAATGTGAAATGGAGACCGCACATAAACGTTCTGGCACTTGGGAAAGAGCAGAAGTTGTAACCTGGGGTAAAGGTACCGCCAGCATAGTCTACATTATATCCATGATAGCCTGTGAAGGTGTAGAGGTTCTGTGCTGATACATAGAGACGTACACCACTTACATATCCACCAAACCACTTGTCTGGGAAGTTGTAGCCCAACTCTACGTTGGCTATCTTCCAGTAAGCAGCATTCTGAATCTTGCGAGAGCTGAAGAGGTCGTTCCATGCCAATGTTGCATTGTTGGCTGCGTAGGTACGTGGAACACTTGAAAGGTAGGTACCATCCTCTGACCAACGGTTGGCATCCAGCATTCCTACTTCCTTGTTACCATAGCCGTAACAAGAATTCAAGCTATTATAGATATCATCTGATACGTGATAATTCAATACTCCGTATGTAGAGATGTTGAGGTCGAAACCCTTATACTCCAAGTGAGTGCTCAAACCGAAGTTTACCTTTGGAAGACCACTGCCCAATACGGTCTGGTCGTAAGCATCGATTACGCCATCAGGAGTTCCGTCAGGGCCTGAGATATCCTCATAGAGGCAGTCACCGACATTGGCACCCTGCTGAACAGCATTGTTGTCCAAATCTTCCTGAGTACGGGCGATTCCCTTGTAAACCCAACCGTAGAACTGACCAATCTCCTGACCTACGTAAGTAGCGTATGCACCAGAAATGTATGAATCCTTACCGATACCCAGAGAGGTTACCTTGTTCTTCAGGGTACTTACGTTGGCGCTGATATCATACTTGAGGGCATGATCGCGGTTGCGGTAGGTAGCGCTGAACTCGAAACCACTGTTCTCCATAGAGGCAGCGTTCATGGTTACAGAGGTGTTGGATACACCGGTCTGTGCTGGCACAGGAACTGAGTAAAGCAGGTCTTCTGACTTGTTCTTATACCACTCGGCAGTGAACTCCAAACGGTTGTTGAACATTGCCAGGTCGATACCCACGTTGGTGGTCTTCTTCTTCTCCCAGGCGATATCGCTGTTCACGAAGGTAGAAACGGCAGAACCGGTTACAAGACTGTTGCCGAAGCTGTAAGTCATGTTGTTACGGTTCATGCTAGCCATATACTGGTACTCACCAATGTTCTCGTTACCGAGCTCACCATAGCTGGCACGAATCTTGAACATGTTAACGATGTCGCGGCTGATAGGGAAGAACTTCTCCTTATCGAAGCGCCAACCTAAAGATACAGATGGGAAGGTTGCCCAACGGATGTTCTTGCTCAAACGGGAGCTACCGTCACGACGTACTACTGCAGAAAGCAGATACTTCTCATCATAGTTGTAGTTCAAACGACCTACGTATGATGCCAGACTATGCTTATACTCGTATGACTCAGAGTAAGTATTCTTGGCATTCTGAAGCTGGAGGAAGTATGGCTCAGTGAAGTTGATACCCCAACCAGTCAGGAGGTTGGTATTTTCCTCCTCGTATGTCATACCGGCGAGCAGGTTGATGTTGTGCTTGCCAATCTTGCCATCGTATGTGATGGTATTCTCAACCAAGGCGTCGCTGTAGTTGCGTGAGCCCTTGGTAAGGCGCTCATTCTCCTTGGCAAGATATACACGGTTGCTCTGAATCCAGGAAGGAATCCAGGTCTTATCCTTTGCCTCAGTCTTGCTATAAGAGAGGTTTACATTATAATGAAGACCATGATTCTTGCTCTTGATACCTACCATGCCCAACAAATCTACGTCGGCAGAAGCGGTACCTACGAAGCGGTCCACCAAAGTGTTGCGCTGCAAGAGGTTATTCACCAACAATGGGTTGGATGCAGAGATATCACCGTGGATGCCATCATAGTAAACACCATAACCGTAAGCATCGTAGCGATAACCGTTTGCAGCACCTACCTTGTCATCGAGAACCCATGTTGACTTATCGTAAGCCTTGATGGTAGGCTGCATCAGAAGTGTACCACGGAGTACGTTGGTTACATCACCGTAAAGACCCTGAACATACTCTGAGGCATTGGAAAGACCCATGTTGTCCTGGTTAGAGTGAGAGTAAACCATGCTGGTACGGAACTTCACGAACTTGGTGTCCATGGTATTGTTCACACGGGCTGTGTAACGCTCGTAGTTAGGACCTGCACCTTCCAAGGTACCCTTCTGGTTATAGTAGTCGAGAGATACATTATAAGTACTGTGTGAACTACCACCGCTGAGGGCTACGTTGTGATTCTGGCGGATACCAGTCTTGAACACTTCGTCAAACCAATTCGTATTGGTAGCATCATAGAAGTGATACTTGCCATCCTCGCCCATCTTGTAACCACCAGGCAGAGGAGTATTGGAGTTAGAACAAGCCTGACCCAGATAGTTGCTATACTGGTCGGCATTCATCACATCATATACATCGCTAGGAATCTGGTCAACACCGAAGTAACCAGAGTAGTTTACCTTCAAAGGCTGGTCTTTCTTACCATTCTTGGTAGTGATGATAACGACACCATTAGCAGCACGAGAACCGTAGATGGCACCCGCAGAAGCATCCTTCAAGATCTGGATGGTCTCGATATCATTAGGAGAGAAGTCACGGATAGTGGTACCCATTGGCACACCATCAATGACATAAAGAGGAGCTGTGCTACCGAAAGAACCGATACCACGAATTCTCACACTAGGATCTGCACCAGGCTGACCGTCTGATGTAATCTGCACACCGGCAACCTTACCTTCAAGCATAGTAGAGATGTTAGAGTTTGACACCTTCTTCATCTCCTCAGCATTTACGATAGATACAGAACCAGTAAGGTCTGCCTTTTTCTGTGTACCATAACCCACTACTACAACCTGGTCGAGTACCTGATTGTCGGCAGAGAGTTGGATAGATTCGATAATGGCACGACCGCGCACTGCAATCTCACGCTCCTTGTAGCCAAGATAGCTCACGAAAAGAGTCGCATTAGCCTTTACTCGAATTTCGAAATTACCATCTAAGTCGGTAACTGCACCAGTCTTGGCATCTTTAGTCTTAACTGTTGCACCAATCAGAGGTTCACCCTGATCATCTACAACATGTCCCTTGACCGTGATCACCTGATCTTGTGCAACTGCAGCCATTGCAGGCATTGGGGTAACAAAAGAAGCACCACCAACAGCACCTAGGCATAGCATCATAGAGAATAATTGTTTCCTCATTGCTTATCAATTTTTAGGTTTATACTTTGTTTATTCTATTTTTAATATTTTTGCTTCGTCCGTTCTCTTTTTAGGTTGCGGATGAAATGATAAATGTCAGCTAAACTAGACATCAACCATCAAATTTCAGTGGCAAAAGTACAATTAACCGGATTATATTGGGTGGACAATTGGGTTTTATAGGTGGACAAACCGCATAAACAGTGGATTTTTAAGGATATTACGTGCTTATCCACCAGTTGTGTACCCACACATACAAAACAAGGGGTTACTTGACTTATATCAAGCAACCCCACGGTTTTATTTTGTTTACTTAACAAATTATCACATCCTGGAACATTATTTCTCCGAAGAAAATCTAAGGAGAACTATGCCATATCTGAACCCTGAGAATCCAACTGATCCTTATATGCAGTCGGCGAGATGCCAAACTGCTTGGTGAAGCAACGGGTGAAATACTTCGGATCGTTGAAGCCTACACGGTAGGCTATCTCCGTTATATTTCGGTTGGAAGTTTTATCAGCCATCATCTTGCGCGAGATGTCGAGACGGTAGTTACGGATAAACTGGGCTGTTGGCAAGCCTGTCTCCTTGGAGAGATTCTTGCTCAGTACACTGCGGGATATACCCAAGGTATCTGCCAGTTCCTGTACACCAAACTCCGAATTATCGTAATTCTTCTCCATCACATCCATCACTTCTTCCATGAATGGACGCATAGTCTCCTCTACCATCTTCCTGTCAGCCTCAATGCTCTTCTTCTGACTGTCCTGATAACGCTTCTGGTTCTGCAGAATCATCTGGATGCGACTCTGCAGCTTTTCAGGTTCATCACTTTCCTTCATCGCAGCCTCGATAGGACGGTACAGAGCCTCTACTTCCTCTTCGCGCATCTTGTTGAGACGGCGCACATAAGCATATTGGAGCAAGGCGATGATACCTATTATAATAAGGGTAACAAACCACCAGCTCTTCCAGAAATAAGGAGTAATCTGAACTTCTACAGAGATCACCTGCTCCTTGTCGGAATTGATAGATGGGATATATTTCACCTCAAACTTATAGTCTCCAGCTGGCAGAGTGGAATAACGCACACTATGCTGACCAGCCTTGAGTTGAACCCACTCATTCTCGTATCCCTTCATGCGATAAAGATACACGCCCTGTGTCTCGCAGCCATAATTGAGCGCTGAGAAAAAGAGGGTGAACGACTTATCACTCTCATGGATACGCAACTTTCTGGCAATGGAAATGTCTTCTTCCAGATAATCACTGCCGGCAAAGACAGGCTGGTTATCTACCAGAAGTTCGGTAAAGCACAACTTACCCGTCTGATGCACAGAACGGTTTATGCCCTTTACAGCCATCATACCCGCATCGGTGCCTAGGAATATTTCGCCCTTGGCATTGCGGATGGCTCCATTGAAATAGAACTGCGAACTGATCAGACCGTTTTCACGGGAGAAACTGCAGAATGCCTCGGTCTTCGGATTGAAGATAGAGAGTCCATTATCCGTGGCTATCCACAACATACCCTGGTTATCCTCTACAATACCCTTCACGATATTGTTGGCAAGTCCGTTATTGGTGGTATACGACTTCACTTGAGTCTTTCCGTTTTTATCGCTGGTATAGCAATACAGACCGTAGCCGTTACTGCCCATCCATATCTTTCCATCCTTAGCCTGGCAGAAAGACAATATCTTATCGAAGACTCCGCTCTTCGGATTGTCGAGTTTATACTGATGATACGTCACAGCGAAATCGCCCTTGCCATGAGGACGCGACTTGAGGTCGACCTCTACCATTCCCTGCACACAACCCATCAGGAGTTTGCCCTTTCGGGTTATCAGAGAACCGATGCAGCCGCGCACATTCAGGCATCCCTTAAAAGGTTCAATGAGTTGACGGCGCTTCATATCATAGAAGAAGAGACCATCATTGGTTCCGAGCCACATACCATCATTGATAGGATCGTAAGCCAAGGCACCGGCAAAGTTGAGTAAATGCTGATGCTTTGCATCTATCACCAGAGGAATAATCTTGCCCGGCTGACTGAGATTCATCACAGCAAAGCCCCTTCCCCAGGTACCAATCCAGAGCTGATTGCGGTTATCGGCTGCAAGAACCGAGACGGTATTATGCGGCAAACCGGAATTTGCCACCGTATAATGAACAAAGTTCATGCTGCCTGGAGCCAAGGCATTGAGACCTCCCTCTACGGTTCCTACCCACAGGGTTCCGTCGGCTGCCGCATACATGGCATTGACTGCGTTGGGAGAGATGCTGCCAGGGTTGGCGGGATCGTGACGGTAGAATGCCAAATTCAACTGACGTGGAGACAACTTGATAACACCACCTGTCTCAGAACCTACCCATATCTGTCCGTTCTTAGAGAAAAGACTGTTGATAAAGTTGCTGCTCAGCGGATTCACAGCCGTAGCAGTGTTCCAATGTTCTATCTCTCCGGTTTTATCTTTGAAGATATCCACACCACAGAGCGTTCCGACCAGAAGTTTATCTCCTGGAGAAACGGCAAGGCTCGTCACTACTTCGTGCTGGAGCGAATGGTCTGTAGCAGAGCAATGGAATTCCTGCTTAGCACTATTAAACAATCCGCGATTCGTAGCTAGCCATATCTTGCCATGATATGAGATGATGGCACCGGCATACCAGCCTTCGAGCGGAGGAAACAGGGATGAGATGTTCTTTGCTACGAGCTGATTGTTCTTCACAGAAAACTCGCTCACCACTCCATTGTTGCATAATACAACCGTTCCTCTGCGATAGACATCACAGATTCCAAGATCGGGAGCATTATAAGGATAGGATGTAGACAAGACGCTGTTCACCTCGCCCTTTTCGTTAAAGCCGAAACGGGTAAGCTGGTTGAAAGAAAGCATCCATATATTGCCCTTTGCATCACAATATATTCGGGTGCAAAGGTTCTTGAATACTTTGTTGAGTTGTGCCTCTACCTGGCTGTTCACACAAGGTGGAACAACAGGCTGCATGGTATTGAGGTCGAGCACCTGCGGACCTTCCTCAAAAGCTATCCAAAGACGCTTGAACGGATCTTCGCAGACATTACGGCAACTGTTGCTTCGCAGACTGATTCCTACAGACCCCAAACCGAAGTTCATGAAATTGAAACCATCGTAGCGTACCAGTCCACCACCATGCGTACTGATCCATACGAAGCCGTAAGAGTCCTGAAAGATATCATCAGCAAAATTATTCGGCATACCTGCAGCCATATTGAGATAGCTTACATTATAGCGACTAGGCAGTCCACCTTGCGCCCAACTGCTCAAGGTTATGAAGAATGCTGCTATGATGGAAAAAATGTATCTAATCATTTATCTATATAGGTTATGCTTGCAAAAGTACGAAGAATAATCGAAACAAAAGAATAAATACAAGAAAAAAAGTGCCTATCAGTGTAAAATAACACCGTTAGGCACTTTCTTGAGTTTTTTTCTAGAATTCAAGAATCATGCTCTGGCGAGGACGGAGCTTCACGTTCTTGTTGATAAGAACGGTACGACCGTTTGTAACATCCGTAGCCTTATCATGAGAACCGATAATCTCTGCATAACGGGAAACATTCAGCTCGTTTGCCTCGTTCTTGCCGTTGATAACCGTCATCACATTCTTACCCTTATACTGGCGAGCAATCACGTAAACACCCTTCTGAGGACAGAACTGGGTCTGCTTGCCCTTAGTAATCACTTCATTGCCCTGACGCCAATGCAACAGGTTGCTGAGCCAGTTGAACATCTGGTTCTCTGCCTGAGTTCTACCCTCTGCTGTAAAGGCATTGTGCTTATCACCAGCCCAACCGCCAGGGAAGTCCTTGCGTACATTGCCATCGGTTACACTCTTGGTACCGTTCATCAGCACCTCTGTACCATAATAGAGCTGAGGAGTGCGGTTGATGGTAAGAAGCAATGACAGAGCCTGCTTCAAAGCCAGGGTATCCTTGCCTTCACCCAGGAAGCGGTCGGTATCATGATTCTCGATGAATGCCATTACGCTCTTTGGATTAGGATAGAGATAGTCGTAGCAGAACACGTTGTAGAGACGGTTCATGCCGTTCCACCAGTCATCGGTCTCTTCTTTCTTTGCACTGTTGATGCGGTCGAAGAAAGCGAAATCCATAACGGTTGGCAGATAGCTGTTCTTCTCAGAAAGTTTGCTGTCCTTCTGCCAGGCTGCAGTATAGGCAGGTTCAGTTACCCAAGTCTCGCCTACGGTATTGAAGTGAGGATACTCCTCGCCCAGCACCTTCATCCAGTGTGCCATTGCATCGCGGTCGGCATAAGGATAGGTATCCATACGGATGCCGTCGATACCTGCACTCTCTATCCACCACTCGCTGTTCTGAATCAGATACTTGATAACGTGTGGGTTGCGCTGGTTGAGATCAGGCATGGTTGGAACAAACCAGCCATCTACGGTTTCAGTGAGATCAACCTTGCTGGCGTATGGGTCAAGTACCGGAGTCAGCTTATAACTGGTCTGCAGATACTTATCGTTCACCTTGGCAGCGCCATCCACTGTACCGATGTTCTTCTGATGCTCGGCAGTCTGATTTTCAGGAGCCAGCCATTCTGGTTTATTAAACCAGTCTTTAGATGGCATATCGGCAACCCAAGGATGTTCGAAGCCGCAATGGTTGAAAATCATATCCATCACTATCTTCAAACCTTTCTTGTGAGCCTCATCTATCAGCTGCTTATAATCGGCATTGGTTCCGAAACGTGGGTCTACACGATAATAATTGGTGGTAGCATAACCATGATAACTGCTGTTCTTGCCGTTACTTGGACTGTCGTTCTCCAAAACCGGGGTAAACCACAGGGCGGTTACACCCAACTGGTTAAAATAATCCAAGTGCTGGCGGATTCCCTCCAGGTCGCCACCATGGCGCAGACTAGGCTCTGCACGGTTGCAGGTCTTATCACGCATCGTCTTAAAGGCATCATTCTTCAGATTGCCATTGGCGAAACGGTCTGGCATCAGCATATAGAGCACATCCTCATTAGAGAAACCGATGCGCTTGTCGCCCGCCATCTCACGGTTCTTCAACACATACTTTACCTTCTTCGACTGTTTGCCCTGCTTGAAGTTGAGGGTCATCTCACCAGCCTTTGCTCCATCGAGGTTAAGATAAACCAGGAGATAATTAGGAGAATCAAGGCGGGCGATGCTGTCTACCTTTACACCCGGATAGTCTACCGTTACATCGGCATTCTTGATATCCTTGCCATACACCATCAGCTGGAGTGAAGCATCTTTCATGCCCACATACCAGTCGGTAGGTTCAATGCGGTTCACGTTAACCGCTGCATTCATACTTATTGCGCTACCCATAAGCACTAATGAAGCTATTATCTTTTTCATATTACACCTTATTATAAATATATAAACTATTTCTGATAAAGAATCAAGGCTGACTGAGGGGCAATCTCAGCTTCCTTTCCCGAAACAAAGCCTAAGCCTTCCTCGTTAATCACACCGTTGCAGCAAGCCACAGTATAGCTACCCTCAGGAATCTGCATCTTCTTTGCCTCCTTATTGAAGTTATAGATCACGATGATGTTCTTCCAGGCATCAATGCCCTCCAGATTCTTGAGTTGGAAACCTACGAGGCAAGTCTGCTTGTTGCCATTGGCATCCTGACTAGGCAGGAACTCCAGATGCTGACGTACCTTATCGCCTGTTGAAAGACGGAAGGCTGGATGATTCTTGCGGAGCTGGATGAGACTCTTATAATAAGCAAACGCCTGCGGATATTTCTGCAGATTGGTCCAGGTAAACTGGTTGATGCTGTCAGGAGAATTATAGCTATTGTGTACTCCCTTTTTGTCGCGGAGCATCTCTTCGCCGGCAAGGATGAAAGGAACACCCTGGGAAGTGAAGACGCAGGTCTGCGCAAGCTTATCGATGCGGAGCAACTCGGCAGTACGTATCGCTTCAGGGATATTCTGATCGGTAAGAGATGCGATGCTTGCCTTCAGACGGTCTACCAGACACATATCGTCATGGCAGCTTACATAACTGATCTGCTCGGTAGGATTGTTGGTCCAAGGCTCCTTGTCATAGTTCACCTTTGTCATATCCACCTGCGGATGAGCAATGCCACCCACAATACCGAACTTCAGACTCTCCTCCTGACCTGTAAGACCAGCCAGGAGCGCACCCTGATGGTCATCAGAGAAAGGACCACGGAGCGCATCGCGCATATCATCACTGAAAGCACCGATGCCCTTGAGCTGCTGGGTATTCGCCTTCACCGCCAGTTTCTCGGTAGGATAAGCACAACTGCCTGCACTCCATCCCTCACCATAAATATAGATGCTAGGATCGATGCGGTTTACCATCTCACGGATAGCCTGCATGGTTTCGATGTCATGAACACCCATCAGGTCGAAACGGAAACCATCGATATGATATTCGTCTATCCAATATTTCACGCTCTCCAGCATAAACTGGCGCATGAGAGGCTTCTCTGAAGCAGTCTCGTTGCCACAGCCTGAACCGTCAGAATACTTACCATCCTTGGTCTTGCGATAATAATAATCAGGATAGGTACGCTGGAAATTGCTGCCATTGATATCGAAAGTATGGTTATATACGGCATCGAAAATCACTCGAATGCCTGCCTTATGCAGCGCCATCACCATCTCCTTGAACTCCTTGATGCGGGTTGCTGGAGAATAAGGGTCGGTAGCGTAACTGCCTTCCGGCACATTATAGTTCTTCGGATCATAACCCCAGTTGAACTGTGGTTTGTCGAGTCGGGTCTCATCTATAGAAGCGAAATCGAATACAGGCTGGAAGTGGATGGCGTTGATGCCCAGATTCTTGAGATATTCGATGGCCTTTGGTTCAGTGAGGGCGAGATACTTGCCCTTATATTTCAAGCCGGATGTAGGAGAAATGGAGAAATCACGCACGTGAAGCTCGTAGACAACAAGATCGGCTGGCGATTTCAGGGCAGGACGCACGTCCTGATCCCATCCAGATGGATCGGTATCATACAAATCTACGATGGCGCCACGGTTTCCGTTCACACCTACTGCTTTGGCAAATGTACCTGGTGTTTCACCCTTGCCTATATCAAAGGTATAGAATTTTCCCTTGAGGTCGCCCTTTACTGTAGCCTCCCAGCGTTCATCACCCAACTCCTTCATTTTCAGTGTTTTATAAGCCTTTCCTCCATAACCTTGCTTATAAAGTCGGAGGGTTACAGAAGACTTTTGGGCTGTTGGAGCATTCAGGATAAACATGGTTTTCTCCTTGGAATACATCATCTCATTGAATGTCTGCTGGGCATTCAATGAAGTTGGTAAAACGGTTGCTGTCAATGCTGCAATTATTAGTTTTTGGATATTCATATTGTTAAGTTATTGGTATACAGGATATTAAAGCGAACTGAGCGAAGAAAACTGTGACAGATTATCTACGCTCATTTTTAGCGTATTTCCGACCAACCGGACAGTTGGACGGAAATACGGAAATTATAAGCTTATTTAGCGAGCAAAGAGATTGCGAAACCACCACCACGTGCTTCGTTAATCTTCAAAACATCCCCCTTCTTCACAGTCTTGTGGATGATCTGATAAGATTTAGGGTTCTTCTCGTAGTCAGCAGTCTTGCCGTCCTGATAGATAGCGCAAGCATACTTCTTGCCCTTATCCAGGAAGTCGAGCTTTACTACGGCTGTGCGGGCTGCATCAGTCTTACCGCCTACAAACCAGTTGTCGGTTCCCTTTGCCTTGCGGGCTACGGTGATATACTTGGCTGGCTCTGCCTCCAGATACTTGGAGTCGTCCCAGTCGCAAGCTACGTCGCGGATGAACTGGAAGGCATCATCATACTTCTCATAATGCTCTGGAAGATCGGCAGCCATCTGCAAAGGACTGTACATTACGAGATAGAGAGAAAGCTGACCACAGAGAGTGGTATGAACATAACTCTTATTGTTGCTCCACTCAGAAAGCTTGGTCTCAAAGATACCAGGAGTATAATCCATCGGACCACCCTGCAGACGGGTGAATGGCAACATTACGGTATGATAAGACTTGTTACCGCCAAATGCCTCATACTCTGTACCACGTGCACTCTCGTTGCCAACCAGGTTAGGCCAGGTGCGGCAGATACCTGTAGGACGGGTTGCCTCGTGGGCATTTACCATGATATGATGCTTGGCAGCGGTCTCGATGACACGCTGGTAGTGATTGTTCATCAACTGGCTGTAGTGATACTCACCTCTTGGGATGATATCTCCCACATAACCGGTCTTCACGGCATCATAACCATATTTGTCCATCAGGTTGAAGGCATCTTCCATGTGGCGCTCGTAGTTGAGAGCTGCAGAAGATGTCTCGTGGTGCATCATCAGCTTCACGCCCTTAGAGTGAGCATAGTCGTTGAGCATCTTGATATCGAAGTCTGGATATGGAGTCACGAAGTCGAAGACATCGAGCTTCTGGTGACCGAACCAGTCTTCCCAACCTTCGTTCCAGCCTTCTACCAATACTTCCTGCAAACCGTTCTTGGCTGCAAAGTCGATGTAGCGCTTCACTTCCTCGTTGGTTGCACCATGAGTACCGTTAGGCTTGCACTTGCTGTAATCAGTAACACCGAGACGCACAGATGGCAGATCGTTGGTATAGCTCCAGGTCTTGGTACCCACAATCATGTTCCACCATACACCGCAGTACTTGGTAGGATGAATCCAGGATGTATCCTTAATCTTGCAAGGCTCGTTGAGGTTCAATGTCAACTTGCATGAAAGCATATCACGGGCATCATCACTTACCATCACGGTACGCCAAGGGGTATTGAATGGAGTCTGGATAAATCCCTTTCTGCCCACGGCATCAGGAGTAAGCCAAGACTCGAAGGTCAATGTTTTCTCGTCCAGATTGAGGTGCATGGTAGGATAATCCAGACAGGCAGCCTCATGGATGTTGATGTAGAGTCCGTCCTTGGTCTTCATCTGGAGAGAGGTCTGAACACCGGTATCAGAGAAGACGGTGGTAGATGAATTGCTCTTGTAAGCTTCACGGTTTTTCGCAATAATTGGGCGAATGCCTGTCAATGGAGTAATGTTGTAATCATACTCCTGTGTATCATAATCACCAGGAATCCAGTAAGCGGTATGATCGCCTGCCATGGCAAACTGGGTATGCTCCTCCTGGATGACGAAATAATTCAGACTTTCCTGCTGTGGGAACTCATAGCGCAAGCCCATACCATAATCATATACACGGAAACGGATGGTGATGTTACGCTTAGAAGCAGCCTGGTTCAGGTTTACCTCCATCTCGTTGTAATGGTTGCGGATGGTAGCGGTCTCGCCCCATACCGGCTTCCAGGTTTCATCGAAAGTCGATGTCTTGCTGCCGGTTTCAGTAAAACCATCCATCAGGCTGGTTTCCTCCATGCCCTTAGAGGCATGTTTATCCTTAGCCAGTTCCAATCCTAAGTAGGATGGCTTGCATACAGTCTTTCCCTTATAGCTCATCTCATAGGTAGGCTGTCCCTTTTCGGTCAAAGAGAATGTTACCGAGACGTTGCCGTTAGGCGACTTTACGGTCTGGGCTGCTGCCAACATAGGAAGCAAGAGACCCATCACTAATACATTCAGTTTTTTCATACTGTTCAGTTGTTGTTTATTCTTTTTTTGAATCTTCGTTAGTTTATCTCAATCATTATCTGTTTATTCTTAAGATAGTGCAAAGATACAAAAAACAAAAATACCCTCCACGTTTTGGGAGGGTATTTTTCTGCAAATGAGTGTGCAAACGTTTGCACTATATATAATCATGTTAGTTAGCATCTTCCAGACTGCGAAATCATTTCTGTGATATTCTGCACGAAACTCTTATCTGCAGCCAGATCCTCTATGTTGAGGTGCATGCGGTAACGCCAGTAATGCTTAGGGTTAGCCGGGATATTGATACGCTCAGCATCGGCATCAGGCAGACGAAGAGCCTCATCGGTAGCCAACCAGTCCTGGATGCTCAATATGCAGAGCATGGATGGAGAGGTAAGATGGCGGCTGATGATGTCGCTAGCCAACCAGCCTGGGAGTGGATGAGGTGCTGATCCCTGACGGTAGAGCATCGTATTGTAATACTCCTGGGTACGCTGGATATTCTCATCCCACCACATGCGCAGAGTAGGCATATCGTGGCTCGAAATGGTACATACCGAGCGGTATGGGTTACGGCTCAGATGTCCGAACTTAACCGATGGATCCTTTGGCATGCTCTGGAGTTCCAGACTCAATATCTTCAACTCGTCCATTACCCAAGGCACACAGTCTGGAACCATACCGAGGTCTTCGGCACAAACCAGCATGCGGGTAGCCTGAACCAGCTTAGGCAACTTTTTCATCGCCTCCTGATACCAGAACTGGTTGTTGCGGCGATAGAAATAGTCGTTGTAAAGGCGGTTGAACGCAGCCTTGTCATTATCATAGAGCGACTCGTAGATAAAGTCGAGCTGGGCTGAGATACGTGGATGGAAGACGCCAGGGTTGGTATGATCGCGTACGAAGAGTACATCGCTGATCAGGGCATACAAGCCATCACGCAGCCAGAGTTCCTTCTTATTTGTTACGTCAGCAAAGAGAGCCTCTACCTTGCGCTGGGTATCTACCTCAGACTTCATCTGATAACGCTCGTCATCCAGACGGTCGAGATACTTCTCCTTTACCTCGCCGGCACGCTCATGGAACACACGATCCAATACCCAATCGGTAATGAACGGACGGGTAAAACGGTCTTCCTGGAAGTGCAAACCATAGCTTTCAATCTCTTCACGGCTCATGGCAAGCGCCGGTGCAAACTGTCCGAGCAATCCATGTACGCTATGTACCGGAATCTCCCAGATACGGAAGAAGCCCAATACGTGGTCGATGCGGTAAGCATCAAAGTATCTTGCCATGTTCTGGAAACGGCGGTTCCACCACTGGCAGCCATCCTTCAGCATCTCAAACCAGTTATAGGTAGGGAATCCCCAGTTCTGACCATTGGCAGAGAAGTCATCAGGTGGAGCACCCGCCTGACCATTGAGGTTGAAGTATTTTGGTTCCATCCAAACATCGCAACCATTGCGGTTTACGCCGATTGGAATATCACCCTTCAAAATAACGCCCTTAGCCTTGGCATGCTCATGAGCCTCCTGCATCTGGCGGTCCAGTACGAACTGTACGAAATAGAAGAACGCCACGTTCTTGTAAGCAGCAGTCTTAGGGTCGGCAAGCGCCTTGCGCTCAGCCTCATCCCATACCTGATGATCTGGCCACTGGTTGAAATCAGCCGTACCATTCTTATCACGCAGGTATGAATATTGTGCGTAAGGAACTAGCCACAGTTCAGTATCCTGGAAGAAAGCCTTGTATTCGGCTGTCTTCATCATCTTTTCACCTTCCTGATTGAAGATTTGACGCAAGTAATTTATCTTGAAATCATTTACTTTCTCGTAATCTATCTTATCCAGTGCGTTCAACTCAGCACGTGTCTTCTCAGCCTCAGCACGAGCCTTGGCGTCCTTCAGCTCAGGGAGAGCATGGAGGTCGGCATACTGCGGATGAATAGCGAAGACGCTGATGCAGCTGTATGGATAACTGTCGGTCCATGTATGGGTGATGGTGGTATCATTGATAGGAAGGAGCTGGAGCACCTTCTGACCGGTAGAAGCCACAAAATCAATCATGGTCTTCAGGTCACCGAAGTCACCAATACCGGCACTCTTACGGGTACGCAATGAGAATACAGGCACCTGCGTTCCGGCAAGTTTACGGTTATACAGAGCGAAGAAAGCCTGGTCGAGTTCATAAGATACCAACTCACCTGCCTTCATCTCCGGCAAATCCACGGTTCTGTTCATGCTGGTTTCCCAGAGAAGATTATTCTTTGCATTTCTGAAAGCAACGAACTTAAACTCCAGATGGCTGCCCTCAAGATGAGTCGCATCAATATCAGCAACCCATTCATTATAGGTATGCTGAATCATCGGAAGAATCTTCTGCACATCCCAGACACCCAAAGCTTTATCTGCACCCAATACACCCAGACGCTCACCATCGCGAAGCTGAGGAGCACGGACTATCAGACGCACAATCTTGCTGCCCATTTCCAGCTTCATCTCCTGTGGAGCCTGATGATTGATGCAATCGGTAAAGGCACTGCTGTAGAGGTAAGCATCCTCCGGCATAACCTTCCAGTGGTCGTAAAGAGTATAAACTGCAGCCTTCTTGGCATTTACATCGAGCTGATGCTTAATCATAAGCCATTCGGTCTTGACTGCTCTTCCTTCACGTTCTACACTATAATAATAGGTATACGATTTTTCTGGTGATTCAACACACCAGTCGCATGCCCATCTTTCACCATCTGTTGTCTCGAGAGGAAGTTTCAGTTCACCTTCCTCCGTCTGAATGTTTACGACAATCTGTTCGCCGAACATTGCTTTATATTCAATATTAAACTGTACTGTCATAAGACTCTTAAAGGCTCTTGAAAATGTTATAATTTATGTTTGATGCTACAAAGGTAAGAAAAACGAGCGAAAAACGTATCTGAAATTTGCATATTTTTTCTCACAAATCGTGCAAACGTTTGCACTACCCCTACTCTGTAGAAACAATAATTAATCGTTCATCACATTTTATTCTGATTTCTTATCCTTGATGATACTCACAGACAGTGCACCCGCAATCAGCAGGATACCTGCCACAATCATCATATCGCTCTGATGAGAACCCACCAGACTCAAGACAATTCCACCGCAGATAGCAGCCACAATCTGAGGGATACAGATGGTTCCGTTAAACAGACCGAGATAAGCACCCATGTGACCATATCCCTGCAAAGCATTGGTAACAAAGGTGAAAGGCATCGCCAGCATGGCTGCCCAACCGGCACCAATCATCAGGAACGGAACAAACTGCAGATACTGGTCATGCAGGAAAGGTATCAGGGCAAAACCCACACCACCGATAACCAGACTGACAGCGTATGCCACCTTCGTATTCTTAAACTGAGGGAGAATCACAGCCCAGACTACACTACCTACAGCCTGTACGGCAAAGAGAATGCCCACCCAGTTGCCTGCCTCCTGGAATGCTTCAGAAGCAGGATCGGTCGTATTCCATACGGTTTCAGCGATGGCTCCCGTAGAATAATTCCAGAGATAAAGGAAACCAGCCCAGCAGAAGAACTGAACCAGTCCCACCTTCCAGAAGGTAGATGGCGCCTTGCGGAGCAAAGTAATCCAACCGGCCTTGTCTTCAGAAGCCTCAGCATTAGGATTCTTCACTCTTCCCTCTTCCCTCTTCGCTTCATTATACTCCGCATACTGCTGTGGATTCCACTCCTTCACCTTCATCGTGGTGTAGATAACACAGAGAATCAGGATAGCCGCACCGATATAGAACGACCAGATGACAGAATCAGGAACCACACCCTTCTCAGCATAATTCTTGATACCGAGGAAGGTAAAGAGGAATGGGAAGATATATCCGGCTACAGAACCGGCATTGCAGAGGAAACTCTGGATAGAGTAAGCCTTTGCCTTCTGTTTTTCATTTACCATATCGCCTACCAACATCTTGAACGGCTGCATCGCCATGTTGATGCTCGTATCGAGGAACATCAGCGCTATCAGTCCGAAGAGCATCGCACCGCTCACGGTCAGTCCGAGCGAACCGGCATTCGGGAGCAGGCACATTACCAGGACGGCAATCGTAGCACCCACAAAGAGATAAGGGATGCGGCGACCGAAGCGGCACCACGTCTTATCACTCAACGTGCCCACGATAGGCTGAACCAGGATTCCCATCAGAGGAGGGAGAATCCAGAAATAACTCAAGTTGTGTGGGTCAGCACCCAACGTTGCAAAGATTCGGGAGATGTTGGCGCTCTGTAGGGCGTAGGCAATCTGTACTCCGAAAAATCCGAAGCTCAAGTTCCAGAGCTTCCAGAAACTTAAATCAGGTTTTTGTTTCATCGTTATATTGTTTTTATATTTTTATCTTGTTGTTCCTCTCACCACAAGTCGTGTTCTCACCACTCTCTTCTCCACCTCATCTCTAGGGATGGATCCTTCCACCTGACCAATCAGGATATTGGCAGCTTCCTCACCTACGGCTACACCTCGCTGCTCAACCGTAGTAAGCATCGGGTCGCACGCCTTGGCACGGTCACCATTGGTGAATCCGCAGATGCTGATTTCTTCAGGCACCTTGAACCCCATCCGCTTGGCAGTATAGAGGATGCCGATTGCCGTATCATCATTGATGGCAAAGAAAGCATCCGGACGATCTTCCTCTATCAGAATATCCGGCGTTATTGCTTCGGCACTGGCACGATCATCGCAAATCTTCACCCAGTCAGGGTTCTCCGTCAAACCATGCTTTACCAGCGCATCATGATAACCGTTATATCGGTTCTTGGAGATTTCCAGATTCATCGGCGAGCCGTAGAAGGCAATCTTCTTGCAGCCCGTATCAATCATGTGGGTAACGGCAGTAAAGGCACCCATATAGTCATCTACCACCACTCGCGAGCAGTTCACGCCCGTACATATTCTATCATAGAAGATGAGCGGCACCCCATTCTGCCGCAGTTTTTCGAAATGATCATACTGCTTGGTATCCTTCGCCTGTGAAACGATGATGCCACAAACCTTGTTCTGATAGAAGTCTTCACAGATGGCCACCTCCTTATCGTAACGCTCGTTACTCTGCGCCACCATCACACGGTAACCTCTGGCTCTAGCCTCTTCCTCTATACCCGAAAGCACCGACATGAAGTAATAGTGTACCACCTGAGGTACAATAACTCCAATCACCTTCATCGGTTTCACCTTATTATGTCTTAAAGCCTCACCCAGGAAGTTAGGGAAGAAGTTATTTTCACGCGCGTATTTTTGAATACGCTCCTTTTGGGCAGTACTGATACGAGAACTGTCCTTCAATGCCCGGCTCACTGTGGCAACACTTACGCCCAGATCGCGAGCTATATTTTTCATTGTTATTGTTTCTTTATCGCCCATTGCTATTAGTTGTGCTGCAAAATTACGAAATATCCTCAATATCAGTTCAAAGTTCTTGACTTAAATCAAGTAATTTCTGTGCAAACGTTTGCACAAAATAAATAACGGAATTAACACAAAAATAGTACAACATTAGAGAAAAGAACTTAATTTTGCACACAGAAACGACAAGTTTATGGGCAAACGCCCCATTCCTACCTTATATAATATAAGCAAGATGCCAGAAAGACCCCGAAAAGAGCCAGAACGGCATTTAGAGTAGGAACGACAACAACTTAAGCCAAGAAGAAAAGAAGAAAAAGGAAATAATTTAATATAATACATTAACTTAAAAATCAAGCAAATGATGAAGCAGGTAAAAATTAAATTGCCTCTCAGAGCATTGACCCTTGCAAGCGGTCTGCTTCTGACGGTGAGTTCCTTTGCGCAGACTAATGCGATTAAGGGACACGTGAAGGATGCTTCCGGTGAGCCTATCATGGGTGCTACCATTACAGTGAACGGTAAGGCTGTAGGCATTACCGACATGGATGGTAACTTCTCTGTTGACGCAGCTCCAGGTACTAATCTTACTTTCACCTATCTGGGAATGACTCCACAGACCTTGAAGGCTTCTAAAGAAATGAACATTACTCTCCAAGATGATTCCAAGTCCTTGAATGAAGTCGTTGTCATCGGTTATGGTGCCGTTAAGAAGTCAGACCTTACTGGTTCTGTAACAGCTTTGACACCAGACTCTAAAAACAAAGGTCTTGTAGTTAATGCACAGGACATGATTTCTGGTAAAATTGCCGGTGTCAATGTGACTAGCAACTCTGGTGAGCCAGGCGTTGGTACCCAGATCCGTATTCGTGGTGGTTCGTCTTTGAACGCATCCAACGAACCATTGATCGTAATCGATGGTGTTCCTATGGATAATAATAAGGTAGGTAACACAGGTTCAAACATCCTCTCAACTATCAACCCTCAGGATATTGAATCTTTCAATGTTTTGAAGGATGCTTCTGCGACAGCTATTTATGGTTCTCGTGGTTCTAATGGTGTTATCATCATCACAACCAAGAAGGGAAGCAAGGGACAGAAGCCACAGGTAAGCTACTCTGGTTCCGTATCAATCTCTGAGAAGAAAAAAACATACGATATGATGGATGGCGATGAGTATCGCGCCTTTATCAAATCTAACTTTGCGGAGGACGATGATGCTGTCAAGGCTTTGGGTACAGCCAATACAGATTGGCAAGATTTGATTTATCGTACAGCTGTCAGCCATGACCATAACATTAGTGTAGCGGGTTCTGCAGGTAAGTACGTTCCATATCGTGTTTCTGTAGGTTACACAGGTCAAGAGGGTATTCTTAAGAACTCAGATTACAAGCGTTATACAGCAGCCATCAACCTCAATCCATCTTTGTTGGACAACCACTTGACACTCAATCTCAATGCCAAGGGTATGCACTCCAAAGCAAAGAAGGCAGATCAAGGTGCCATTGGTGCAGCCATCACTTTTGACCCTACGCAAAGTCCATACGACTTTACTTCTGAGAGAGACTTAGCTATGCTTGGAAGTGGTAAGCAACAGACACTTAATAACTTCGGTGGCTATTTCAACTGGCTTACATCTGCCAGTGGTTACAATGATTCACAATGGCCATATACTAGATTCAAGGATGCTACCAGCAACCCTTTGGCACTTCTTGAACTCGGTGGTAACGTAGAGAAAGTGAACTCTTTCATCGGTAGCGCAGACATCGACTATAAGGTACATGGATTTGAGGACTTGCGTCTCCACATGACTTTGGGTGCAGAGGTTGCTAAGGGTACTGTAACAGAGAATCAACCTACTTCATATCCTTCTACCATCTATTATGGTGGCATCACGGATAATTCCAACTTGAAGCGCAACCTCTTGTTGAGTGCATACGCTCAGTATTACAAGGACTTCAATAAGATTCACCACTTCGACATCATGGGTGGTTATGAATATCAGCACTTCTTCTTCCGTTACAACAACAGTTGGAAGCAGTACTATCCTTCTACCAGTCCTAACGCAGGTGAAATCTTCAAGGATACTCCTGACTATGATAAGTACGAGAACTTCCTCGTATCATTCTTTGGTCGTGCCAACTATACATTGTTGAATCGTTACTATCTCACAGTGACCGTACGTGATGACGGTTCTTCACGTTTTGCTGATCACTGGGGCTTGTTCCCTTCATACGCATTTGCTTGGCGTGTCAATGAGGAAGGATTCCTCAAGAATGTAAAATGGTTGAGCAACTTGAAGCTTCGTCTCGGTTATGGTAAGACTGGTCAGCAGGAAGGTATCAGCAACTATATCTGGTTCAAGCAGTACAAGAAGGGTCAGAACTTCGGTAACTATCCAGTAATCGGTGATGGTAGCATCTATACTCCTCTTTACTACAACGACAAATTGAAGTGGGAGACCACAGAGACTTACAACGCAGGTCTTGACTTTGGATTCATGGACAATCGCCTCAATGGTACGATTGATGTATATAAGCGTAAGACTAAGGACTTGATCAACTCTGCTCCTGTAGCAGCACTTGCAGGTTCTGCCGATAGAGGTTTGCAGAATATTGGTTCCTTGGAGAACAAGGGTGTTGAGATCGCCTTGAATTGGGTTCCTGTCAGCACAAAGGACTGGTATTGGACGATGAGCTATAACTTCACCTATAATGACAACAAGATTACAGACTTGAATGGTGTAAGTGACAATGGCGACCCTGTTCTTACCGGTGACAATATCGACTCTTCTAATAAGGTGTTGGCTTATCAGACTGGTTACGCAGCTAACTCATTCTATGTATATCAGCAGTTGTATGATAAGGATGGCAAGCCTGTAGAGGGTGCTGTTGTGGATAGAAACGGTGATGGAGTTATCACTGACTCTGACCGCTATCTCTACAAGAGTGTGATGGCACCTGTCACAATGGGCTTCTCAACAAGAGTAGAGTACAAACACTTCGACTTAGGCTTCTCTCTCCGTGCAAGTATTGGCAACTATGTATATAATCAGTTTGAGCAAGCACAGCGTCTGAAGACAACAGGTTCACTTTGGTGTCAGGGCTCTTTCCTTGTCAATCGCTATGTCAAGTCTTTGGGTTGGATGTCTGACGCCAATAGTTCTAAACTCAGTGACTACTTCGTGCAGAACGCTTCATTCTTGAAGATGGACAATATCACCTTGGGTTATTCATTCAACAACTTGTTTAAGGCAGGTTCTTGGAAGGGAATCTCTGGTCGTGTATATGGTTCTGTCAGCAACGTATTCACAATTACCAAGTATGATGGTCTTGACCCAGAGGTTGTAAGTGGTATTGATAACAATGTCTATCCACGACCAATCACCTTCCTTCTTGGTGTAAACTTGAATTTCTAAACAATTTAAAGAATTACTACAATGAAAAAATATATAAAGACTGTTTTTGCGCCTGCTGTTGCCCTCATGTTGGGAATGGCTTCAACATCGTGCGTAAACGACCTCGACAAAGATCCAATCAGTCCAAAGATTGACCTAGAGGTTAACAATGACGGACTTTTGAACAAATGCTATGCCAACTTCGGTATTAACGGAAATGGTAGTGGTAGCAATAGTGATGACGATTGCGATGTAAAGGGTTTTTCCGACAATGGTATGACAGGTTTGGTACGTGCCATGTGGAACATCAATGAGTTGCCTACAGATGAGGCTACTTGTAACTGGGGTGATGGTTTGCAGGAATTGAACTCTGCCAAGTTTGACCCTTCACATGCTTGGGTTAAATTGTACTTCACCCGTTTGACCTTGGGTATCACATTCTGTAACCAATATCTTGCGGTAGCAGGTAGTGATGACGCAACCAAGGCAGCTGAGTGCCGTTTCCTCCGTGCTATGCAATATTATCTCTTGATGGATGCATACGGAAACGTGCCATTCTCTGAGACGTTGGAGAAACCTGAGCAGAAATCACGCAAAGATATGTATGAATGGCTTGTCAATGAGTTGACTGAGATAGAGCCAAACCTCTCCGATCCAAGAGTGAAGACTGGTAGTGACGCTGATTATGGCCGTGTTGATAAGGCTGCTTGTTGGTTGTTGCTCTCAAGGCTTTATCTCAATGCTGAAGTTTATACAGGTACTGCTGAGTGGGCAAAGGCCAAAGAATATGCCAAGAAGGTAATGGATTCTCCATACGACATCAATACCGATGGTACAGCTGATGGCAAGTGGAGTGCATACCAGATGGTGTTCATGGGTGATAACGACAAGAGTTCTGCTTCTAAGGAGTTGATTTTCCCTATTGTCAACATCTCAGGAAAGACAGCAAGCTATGGTAACTCTCTCTTCCTTATTGCAGGTACATTTACTCCAACTTATAACGTTAATCCAGATGACCCTGCTGGTTCTAATGGCGTAGTGGGTCAGCAATGGCAAGGTTTGCATCCACGTACTGCTCTGTTGAAGAAATTCTTCCCTAACTCAGTAGCACCTGAGGTTCCTTCTTATGAGATGACCAAGAAGGCTAACGATGACCGTGCTATCTTCTGGGGTAAGGACAGACCATACGAAATTGATAATATTACTCAGGACAAGTATGGTTATGGTGTATGCAAGTTTATCAACTACAACAGTGATGGCTCTAGTCATGTCGATCCTTCTTTTGCAGATATGGATTGGCCTTTCATGCGTGCAGCTGAGGCTTACCTCAACTTTGCCGAGGCAGACGCTCGCTTGAACGGTGGCAACACTACTACAGATGGTACAAAGGTGCTGAATGCACTTCGTGCTCGTGCTCATGCTACTACTCGTCCTGAGTCTTCAAGCTATTCTTTGAGTGAGATTTGTGATGAATGGGCTCGTGAGTTCTATTTCGAGGGTATCCGTCGTACCACATTGGTACGTTTCAACCTCTTCGGTGGTAACACTGGTTACAACTGGGATTGGAAAGGTGGCGAAAAAGCTGGTACCAGCTTTGAGTCTTACAAGAATGTTTATCCTATTCCTTTGACTCAGATTCAGAGTAACAGCAACTTGCATCAGAATCCTGGCTACCCAGACTAAACATTTATTCATGTAAAAATATAAGATATGAAAAAGATATTAAAATCAGCTTTACTGCTGATGATGGGATTGGTAATGTTCGCTGCTTGTTCCGACGATCGTGACGACAATCCAACCATCACCACTCCAACGGAGTTTGTACTCAATACTCCAGCTATTGCAAGCAACAATATCGACCTTGCGCACTCTAGCACTTTGCAGCTCACTTGCTCTCAGCCAAACTATGGTTTCCCTGCTGCAACCAAGTACAATGTACAAGTATCTTTGAAAGAGGATATGAGTGATTGCGCTACCATCGAGCAAAACTTCTATTCTGCAAAGGCAGATGTAGAAGCTTCACTTTTGGCAGCTGCGCTCACCAACCTAGAGTTGGAAGCTGGTAAGACAGAGGCAGATTTCCCAATGGATATTCCTGTTTATGTTCGTATGCGTGCCGTGATGACCACTGAAACTGGTGATGAGATAGCAGGCACAGACATTCTTTCTAATGTTGTTACATTGAGTAATGTTCACTTGCTCTACTCTTTGCCTCCAGTGACAGTACCAGCTCACCTCTACGTAGTAGGTAATTTCTGCAAATGGGATTGGGGCAATAGCTTCGAGTTTATCCCAGTCTATGAACATCCAGAGATGTACTGGCGCATGGTTTGGATTGATGAATCAGGTGTGAAGATTAATACAGACAAGGCTTGGGATGGTAACGAAAAGGGATATGCTGATGTTACTGTTGATGGCGAATTGAAGGATAAGATTTCATCAAATGAAGGAAACATCAGTTCTACTACTCCAGGATGGTATCTGATGATTGTCACAGCAACTGTTGAAGGTCGTGACATCAAGTACAATGTTCAGTTCAACGAGCCAAACGTTTGGTTGATGGGTTCTTGTATTAGTGACTCTGAATGGGCTGAATTGAACGAGGCTGGTAAGTTTGAGGTTCCAGCTACTCAGGATGGTGACTTCGTATCTCCTGCATTAACTGGTGCTTGCCCTGGTGGTGATGATGGCGATGGCTTGCGTGTTTACGTCAAGATTCCTGGTAACGATTGGTGGCACTCTGAGTTCTTATTGGAAGGTGACAAAATTTCTTACCGTGGTGCTGGTGGTGACCAAAAACCTCGTCTCGCTTGCGCCGTAGGTCAGAAGATGTACTTGAACTTCTCTACAGGCAAGGGTAGCCTGAAATAATATCAGAGGGTTGGTGGTGTGAAAACCACCAACTTCCCTACAAACTTTATTCACTTAAGTAATAAACAAAATGAAAAAACTTTCGAAATATATAGCATTCGCTTTCTTGGGTATGGCAATGGCTTCATGTGGAGATGACTATAATGATTGGGCAAATCCGCAGACTAACCCACAGGAAGATGCCATAACAATACCTGGTTTGACAGCGACTGCAGCTGATGCCATTGATTTGGCAAATGTTAGCGAAGATAGTGTTAGCACCTTCACATTGAGCACAGCGGCTCTTCCTGAAGGTTTCAAGTTGGCAGATGCTCGTGTGGAAGTAACACCACAAGGTGTTGAAGGAGCCACCAAGACTACCTTCAATGCGGGTATTGAAGGTCGTGCAGCAGCTGCCGATCTTAGCGACTTGGTTGTCAATACCTATGGTAAGCGACCAACAGCTCGCACATTTGATGCTCATGTCTATTTGGATGCCGTAAAGGATGGTCAGGCTGTACTTATCGACGCTGGTAAAATCAATGTGGTAGTAACTCCTAAGGCTCCATATATTGCCAGCAATTATTATCTCGTAGGCGATATGTATGGCGAAGGAAAATGGGCACTTGCCGATTGCGTCAAGTTCAACCACTCTGATGCCGATGTATATGAGGATCCTGTATTCACCTTGATGGTAACAACGACCAAGGACAATCAGTATTGGAAGATTATTCCACAAGGAAATATTGATGCAGGTAATCCTTGGGCAATCCAAAATGACCCTAAGGGTGTTGTAGGTGTGACAAAGAATGGTGATGATGCAATGAGTGGTACATTGGTTACATCTGTCACAAAGGACGATGGAACAACAGATGCTCCTAATGCTGCAATGATAGCTAAGGCAGGTATCTATCAGATTACTATCAACATGATGGACTATACTTATACCATCAAGCAAATATCTCCTGAATATTACCTTGTAGGTAAATTGCAGGGCTGGTCAGACAAACCTGAAAACAAGACCTGTCTCATGTATGCAGAGTCTGCTATGGTTCAGAGTTATACTACTCAGTGGAACGACGATGCAAACCTGAAGATTTGGTTGGGTAGCGATTGGGGAGATTGGAACAATGCCTATGGTAGTGCAACAATGGCTGACGCCAACACCCCAACAGGTAACTTAAAAGTTGACAACAAAGCTGGTGCTATCGTTTGCCCAGAACCAGGTGCTTACTATACGTTCACAGCCGACTTCTCTACCATGACTTACTCATGGACTAAGCTTGAGAACCAGAATCCTACAGCATACGAGAAAGTTGGTCTTATCGGTGTTGGCGGTGACTGGGACAACGATGTTGACATGACTGAGGTTACACCTCACAACTGGTTTATTGAAAAAAATATCCCAGAAGGTAGCTTCAAGATTCGTGCTAATCATAAGTGGGACGATGCAGCCAACTGGGGCTTTGCAGAGGGTCAGGAATTCTCTTCAACTGGTAAGTTGATTACAAGCGGAGGCAGTAAGGATATTAAGATTGCTGCTGGCAAATACCGCATCTTCTTCAATGATATTACTCTCGAGTATGCTATCATTGCTGTTGCAGAATAAACATTTATTTTAATAATACATTATAGGCGGCTCTCAATTCCGGGAGCCGCCTATTTTCTTTTTCTCCTCCCCCTTTTCAAGTATTTTTTCCCTAAAACCTTGGAAGTTACGAGGAAAAGTCGTATATTTGCAGAAGAAAAGCTGCACTCGGCAAATTGAAAACAAGCTTTCTTTGCGCTCGTTTGCATTTTCTTTGTCCCAAAATCCGTATGCCTTCTGTTAGAAGACCAAATTAAAACATTACTCTATGGATAGTTTGATACAATATAACAATGCTGTCAACGCTATAAAGACAGCCATACTTCAAGGACAATATGAAGCAGCCAAAGGTGTGAACCGCATACAACTTGCTTTATATTTTGCCATCGGAAAATATCTTTCACAACATACCCGCAAAGGAGTATGGGGCGAGGGCGCATTAGCATCCATCAGCGAACAACTTCGCAAGGAACTACCTGGTCTTCGAGGATTCTCGGAAACTCAAATGAAGGATATGAGACGTTTTTATGAAGCATGGAATATGCTTGACAGCAATTCGGCGGTTGCAACCGCCGAATTACAAAATAGTGAAAATCAGATAGATATATTCCATACTTTATCTATTTCTAATATTCCAGATTTTCCTGTTGAGGACTTCTTTAAAGTACCATTCACACACCACTCTGCCATCATTAGTGGACCAAAAGAAACTTCGGCACGCTTTTATTATATTCACCGCACTGTAGAGGAACATCTTTCCGTAAAGAAGCTCCGCCAACTTATAAAGGAGGATGCTTACCATAGCCAAGGACGCATGCCTAACAATTTTACCAGGACCATCAACAATCCTAGGGAAGCTCGACGTGCAGTAGAAATGTTCAAGGATGAATATCTACTTGACTTTATCAATGTAGAAGAGATTGGGGAACGCGAAAAAATAGATGTCGACGAACGAGTTGTAGAACAAAGCATCGTTCAGAACATCAAGAATTTCATCATGACCTTTGGCAGAGACTTTGCTTTCATCGGCAACCAATACCATTTGGAAATCTATGGTGTTGAACAATTCCCAGACCTGCTGTTTTTCAATCGAGAATTGAACGCCATGGTTTGCATAGAGCTAAAACTTGGCGAGTTTAAGACCTCTTATCTTGGGCAACTTTTTGGCTATCTCCAAATTCTCGACGACAAGGTGCGTAAGCCACACGAGAATCCGTCTATTGGAATCATTCTTTGCCAATCAGCAAACTACTCTTATGCAGAATATGCTGTTCGAGACTACAGCAAGCCGATGGGAGTTGCTACCTACAAGACGTTGGATGACATGCCTGAAAGGTTACGCAAGGCTTTGCCTGATATGAAGAAAATGATGGACTTGCTAAAAAACAAGGAAGAATAATTATTGTAAAAACAGAAAGTAAAATCATTGTCATCAGGAATACGCAAGTCATCCTTGACAGAGATGTTGCGGAATTGTATGGAGTAGAAACCAGAGATATAAACAAAGCGGTTAAAAATAACCCCAAAAAGTTTCCCCCTGGTTATATTATTGAACTGAATAGCAGCGAGAAACAGGAACTGGTGGAAAATTTCCACCGGTTCAATACCCTCAAGCATTCCACTGTTGCACCTCACGCATTTACTGAACAAGGACTTTATATGCTTGCCACAATTCTGAAAGGTGATTTAGCCATCAGTACAACCATTGCCATCATTGATACTTTCACTCAACTTCGCAAATTGGCAAGAACTATAGATAAGGTGAATGAAGATGCAAAGGAGCATGGTATTTTACCAGACAAAGCAACAGAAGGTAAGATACAAGCTGCCATGAACGAAGTCTTCGCAGATAAGCTGCCATTAAAAATGCGCAGATTGACTTTTGAGGTAAATTTAGGAGTGCTGAAATTTTCTATAGAAACCAAAAGAGAATCCAAAGAATAAAACAATATAAAAAGGAGGAAAGAATATGAACATGTTTGAGCAGATGCCATTCAGCGAGAAGTATCCAGTCTTCCGCAAGTTGGCAGAAATAGGCGACCTCCGCAAGCTCTCCCGAGAGGAACTAGAGCTGTATGACGAGGACATCAAGAATATGCGTGATATATATGCCACCAGAAAGTTTAGTGCTTCATTCTGCTACTTCAACCACTTCATTCAGCTAACGCAGCCATATTATTCAGCCAACGCAGCCACTTCATTCAGCCAACGAAATTGACTCTTCCACCCAACGAAGTCGTATCTTCCACCCAGTGAAGTCGTATCTTTAACCCAGCGCAGTCGTATCCGTAGACTCAATGAAACGTATGAACTTGCGCAATGACGTACATGATGCGAAAGAGGCTCACTTGATGGGAACCAGAATGCTTCTGAAATTACGTCCCGACGTATCTGTTACTGCGTCGGGACGCATCTTTTGCTGCGTCGGGACGTAGCAAATGCTGCATCGGGACGTAATTTTCACTTCCTCAGTTGGCTATGATTCCTCCTCTCACCAGCCATTTTGCAAAGAAGCGGTCGCAGAAATACTCTGCGCCCTTATAGCCATATACAACAAAAGGATTGTTCAATCTTGCCATATCTTGTTATCATTCATTATACAAACGTTCATTGCGCTTTTTACGCAACGCAAATTACGCAATAAAAAACGAGACCGCCAAATGTTTTCTAGTTTTTTAATAATAATTATCTCCTAAAGCTACATATACCTTAATTATATATAGAAGAAAAGCGCACCGGAATGCAAACGTTTGCACAATTTATTCGCTTGATTTGCATCAATTTTTGAACAAGCTAATGAAATAAATCGTAACTTTGCCAACGTATAACAATACAACTTGCAATTAAACATAAAATAATAATCAAAAAATACAAAGATAATTATGAAGAAGATATACTTTACACTCCTTGCCACAATGGCACTCACACTTGGAGCATGCTCTAGCAGCAATGACCCTGATCTTCCAGATCCTGAGCCAACGCCAGCGCCTACCCCAAGTCCAGAACCTGAGCCTGAACCAAGTCTCAATTCGCAAGGCTGGGCTAGCGATTATAGCGGCGTTATGCTGCAAGGATTCTCTTGGGATTCTTATAATGAATCACAATGGAAGGTCTTAGAGAAGCAGGCTGATGAGCTGAAAGGTTATATCGACCTTGTTTGGCTTCCACAAAGCGGAAAATGTATGGAGACCACTCAGGTGATGGGTTATATGCCATATTACTATTTTAATCAGAACTCTTCTTTCGGATCTGAGGCTGAGCTCAGAAGTCTGATTACTAAGTTTAAAGCCGCTGGTATAGGTGCTATTGCTGATGTAGTCATCAACCACCGCAATACGGAGGGCTGGTATACATTCCCTGCTGAAACATACAAGGGAGTGACCTACCAGATGCAATCTACAGACATCTGCAAGAATGATGATGGTGGAGAGACTGCTACACAAGCAGCCAAAAATGGTGTAAGCCTCAGCCAGAACAATGATGAAGGTACAGACTTCGGAGGTTGCCGTGACATCGACCACAAGAGCGAAAATGTGCAGAAGGTGATCAAAGCGTATCTGAAATATCTGAAGGATGATTTGGGTTACACCGGTTTCCGCTATGATATGGTGAAAGGTTTCGATGGTAGCCATGTTGCCGACTATAATGATGCCACAGGTGTAGAATACTCTGTAGGTGAATACTGGGATGGTAACAACAAAATAGAAAGTTGGATAAACAGAACTAACAAGAAGAGCGCAGCCTTCGACTTTCAGTTCCGTTATAACGTACGCGATGCCGTAAACGGAGCGGCTAACGGAAAGGTGACAACATCTTCAGACTGGTCAAAGCTCAACAGTAACGACAATCTTATGCACGATGCCAATTATCGTCGTTATGCAGTTACTTTCGTCGAGAATCATGATACCCAATATCGCTCTGCCAAGGAACAGAACGACCCTCTGCGCAAAGATACCATAGCAGCCAATGCCTATATGCTCGCCATGCCAGGCACACCATGTATCTTCCAGCCACACTGGAATGCTTATAAGTCTGAGATAAAGGAGATGATTGCAGCCCGCAAATATGCAGGCATCACTAATATGAGCAATTATGCCAACAAGCAGAGCAAGAAAACTCTTTATGTGAACGAGGTTACCGGTACTAAGCACAAACTTCTTGTGGCTGTAGGTAATGATGCAGCAGGATATGCAGGAGAAACAGGCTATACGAAGATTCTTTCCGGTTATCACTATGCCTATTTCCTCTCTAATGATGCAGAGACCTCTTGGACAAGCATGCCTTCTGGCTCATACGAGGAAGGTTTCAAGACCACACTTACTGCAGTCAGCCAGACAGAGGGAGCTAAATTGGTTTATACCTTGGATGGTTCAAATCCTACTTCGAAGAGCACAACAGTAGAAAGTGGTAAGGAAATCAGCATCAATGGTACTTGTACCTTGAAGGTTGGATTGCTTGTGAATGGTGAAGTTAGAAATATCGCCACTCATCAATATACGATTGAGAAGTTCAAGGCATATAAATTTATGGTTTATGTGAATGCCGATGCTGTGAAATGGAGCCCATTATACTGCTATACATGGAAGAAAGCAGCATCTGTTGAGTGGCCTGGTGAAAAGATGACAGAAACAAAGAGCATCGGTGGTAAGACATGGTACTACAAGGAAGTCAGCATTGATAATGCAACCGAGTTGGTGAATGTCATATTCAATAATGGCAAAGATAAGCCGCAGACTGTAGATATAACAGGTCTCACCAGTACGGCTTACTTCGAAATCGAAACATCCAAAGAAGGTAAGAACTATAAAGTGAAGGATGTTACTGCAGAATATAACAAATAAGTTCAAAGAATAGTTTCTGTTTTTAGTTTTAAGTTTTTAGGTTTATTAAGGTTTATGTTTTTAGGTTTAGTTTTGTGTGAACAAAATTACTAGTTAGTTGTTTTAGGTTAAGAATAAAGAGGTATATCCAAGATTCATCTTCGGGATATACCTCTTTTCTTATTTTAATTATCTTTCTTATTCTAAATTATCTTTCGCGCTGGTCAGCACCCCACATCAGTTTTTCTCTCAGGGTAGAGAAATAACGCTGGTTGCGCTGCTTCACAATCTTGATGCTATGAGGAGCCTTGCGGATAATGAGGCGGGTTTCCTCCGTCATACGCTCACTACGTCCATCGATGGCTACCAGATAGTTGTGGCTGCGACTCTCGATATCGAGCGTGATGACTGCCGTATCGTTGATGACGATAGGCCGGATGTTCAGACTGTGAGGAGCCACCGGAGTAAGACAGATGCTGCCACTCTGCGGAATGATGATAGGACCGCCATTAGATAGATTGTATGCCGTAGAACCTGTTGGCGTGGTAACAATCAGACCATCCGCCTGATAAGTAACGAGAAATTCGCCATCAACCTGCGTACGGATGGAAATCATCGAAGCATCATCACGCTTCAGCACGGCGATATCGTTGAGGGCGAACGGATTGCCGGCAAGTATGCCACCTTCTGCCTCCACCTGAATCACCGCATGCTCCTCTATCAGACATTCACCGGCATAAAGACTGTCTAGCGCCGACTCTATCTCGCTTGGCAGCACATCGGCAAGGAAGCCCAACCGGCCCATATTCACACCGATAATAGGCGTACCCTTGGCTCCCACACGGCTCGCTGCTTTCAGGAAGGTACCATCACCACCCATAGAGATGACGTAATCCACATCGAAGTTGTAATCCTCGAACACCCCAGCCGCCTTCACATCGAGATGCTGGTCGCGGGTAAGAAACTCGTAATAAGCATTCTCCACATAAACTTCAGCCTCCTTCTTTTCGAGATAAAGAAGGATTTTCTCTATCGAAGCCGACTTCTTAGCCTGGTATTCATTACCAAATATTGCGAATTTTAAATGTTGCTGTGCCATTTATTTTGTTATTTCAATAATTATTCTTACTTTTGCAAAGGTAATCATATTATTTGAATAACAAGACAAAAAACAAATAAATTATGGCTAAGGTATATGAATTTCTTGCCAATGGCTTCGAGGAAATCGAAGGATTGGCTCCGGTTGACATCCTCCGTAGAGGTGGTGTAGACATCAAGACTGTAAGTGTAACGGGTACTGAATGGGTAGAAACATCGCATGGTGTTACCATCAAGGCTGACCTGAAGTTTGAGGATATTGCCAGCTTTGAAGATGCTGACATGCTGATGATTCCGGGCGGAATGCCAGGCAGTACAAACCTGAACGAGCACGAAGGTGTACGCCAGGCGCTCATCGCACAGCACAAGACTGGCAAGCGAATCGGTGCCATCTGCGCAGCCCCAATGGTTCTGGCAAGCACAGGCATCCTCGAAGGAAAGAAGGCTACCTGTTATCCTGGCTTTGAGCAGTATTTCGGCGAGAACACCGAATATACCGCCACCCTCTTCCAGGAAGACGGCAACGTGATTACAGGCGAAGGTCCTGCAGCAACCCTCCCATACGCCTATAAGATATTGAGCTATTTCGTAAGCAAGGAAACCGTAGCTGCCCTGCAGGATGGCATGAGGTATGATCATCTCATGCAGAGCAAGTAAGCCCTATAAACTATAAATTATAAACTATTAATTAGTAACAAAGTGGATTACGTAATCATAGTAGCCGGAGGCAAGGGCCTCCGCATGGGAAGTGAGATTCCAAAACAGTTCTTGCCGGTAGCGGGCAAACCTATCCTGATGCGCACCATAGAGCGTTTTCATGAATATGACCCTGCATTGAACATCATCCTGGTTCTGCCGGAGAGTCAGCAGGCATACTGGCACCAGCTCTGCGAGGAGCATCATTTCAGCATCAAACACCAGATAGCTAATGGTGGCGACACCCGTTTCCAGTCATCCAAGAACGGACTGGCACTCGTTCCTGATGATGAAGATGGCGTAGTGGGTATTCACGACGGCGTGCGCCCATTCGTATCTAAAGAAGTCATCGAGGAATGTTTCGAGACGGCTCGCGAAGAATATGCAGCCATCCCTGTATATGCCGTAACCGACACCCTGCGCTATATCGACCAGCACGGAGGCGGAAAGAATGTGCTGCGCAGCGATTACCGCGTGGTGCAGACTCCCCAGACCTTCGACATCGGTCTGGCAAAGCAGGCTTTCAACCAGGAATACAAGGAACAGTTTACCGATGATGCTTCGGTGGTAGAAAGTCTTGGCTGTCAGGTTGCAATGGTAGAGGGTAACCGTGAGAACATCAAGATTACCACTCCATTCGACATCAAGGTAGCGGAAGCTTTGCTGGGCGGATAATCTGCATGTCATCCCTGTTAGACAAGATGACGAAGACTGAGCCATAAGCTGGCAAGTTCAAGTTCACTATCTGGCGGATTCTGGAAGTACCGGTACGGAAGGTTGCCGTAATCTGGCGCTCCTTATTCTCCTGATTAATCAGGAAATAGATATCCGTCCTGCCCGTTGCCTCCAGAACCAGACGATGGGCATAATCCATATTCTCAGGCAGTATGACATCCGGATCGATGCCATACTGCGAGAAGTTCTTCGCCTGATAAGGCTTGTCAATGATGACGATGCCTTCCTCACGCAATTCCTCCAGTTTCGCTTTTATCTCAGCAGAGAGAGAGCTCTCCGGCTGCGAAACCACGAGAATGCGATAATCCTGATTTCCAGGCAGTTTACCTTTCGGACTGTATTCGAAATTCCATTTCAGCAAGGCATCCTTGTTAATCAAATCGTATTTGTAACCACGAGGGGCACGATAGCTGTTCTTTTGTTCGGGGTTTTCCGAAGGATGAAACACAGCGATATCAACCACCGGTCTGCCCTGCTGCAGATAATGCTGACACATGGTGATGTAATCCATGAAACCTCGAGCCTCTGGATGCCGGACAATATCATGCTGGAAAATGAACCTGTTGATGCCAAGCGCCAGGTGGCTGTCTGTCAAAGGTTTGAGCAAGGCGGGCGTTCCGTTCCGTGCGCCATAGTTTCCTGTACAAGCCACAGCCTGGACCGGATTTTCATTATAGATATGGGCTCTGCTTACGGCACGGAACATATCGTCGGGATGATCGGTACGCGGGATAGGCTCACAAGAAACCTCAACATACTGTTCTTCTGCCAGACGGGTGAAGGTCTGGAAGAACTTCTCCTTTACCAGTTCCTCGATGGTGAGACGGATATCATTCTGTACCTGTTCGTATCGGGAAGCCGACTCCAGCGGAACACCTGCCATGACAGGAAGATAAGGGATGAGATCATAGCCGCGGCGCACCTTGAATTCTTCGGCAAACTGACAGCCCCAGTTCTGGCTACCCCACTCTCTCGGGTCGATATACAGATACGACACCACATCGCCATGCGGACGGTTCAGTAACGGCGCATACCAGGAATCGAATAGTTTCTTTACGGCTGCCGGTGAGAACCTGTCCACCTCAAGTCCCATACTTTTCCCATCCGTTGCATGAGTCTGTCCCGTTGAGGTATGTCCCATCCGCAACAGGCACCAGGAGCCCTTAGGCAACTTATTCTGCAAGATACCATTCACCATGACACCCATCACCATTCCCCCTTCCATCTTCAAGGGGAGCACATCAGTCATCGGCACCGCCTCGCTCCGGGCAGCCGAATCGGTTGCGTTGCGCCAGGCAGGACCCGTTTTTTCTTTAAAGCGGATGGCAAAAGCAGCAATATCCTGATAATATCCACCTTCGCTTCCGGCAGACTGCATCTTTCCGTCCTTATAACTCTCGGGCTGCCACATCTGCAAGCCTTCAATCTTCTTTCCGCCCTTCATGATGGTATCGGTCCAGACAACCTTCTGCATCGATTCAGCAGGGAGGACAAGCGGATTGCCAGGCAAGACATGGATGCCCATATCAAAATCGAGAGAGTCGGCTAGCTGGAAGGAATAATCCATCATCTTCCAGAACTCAGGCGACAGCTGTGCCACGCCGTCCTGAAATTCCAGACGCTCGCCGGCTTCACGTACCGGCATCAGCCAGATACCGCCCATACCTACATTCTTCATACCCGTCAGATCGGCATGAATACCCGGTCTGGAAACGGAGCCATACTTCCAGTTCCAGAAGGTCCAAGGCTTAGCCTCGTCATTATATGCCATTGCCGACACAACCAGAAGCGCCAGCAAAGCTATCACCATATATCTTTTCTTACTATTCATGAAAGTTTTAATCTTATTTGGTGCGAAGGTACGAAGAAAAATCAATATAAACAAATAAAAAAGCCACAATTGCGGAAAAAAAGCGTTAAACATTTTGGCTGTTTTGCCATAATGTTGTACTTTTGCATCATTATGAATAGTATTTTAGATCAAGACATCATGTTCCTGCCGGGGGTAGGACCCAAGAAGAAAGAGATACTGAGCAAGGAGCTCGGCATCAACTCTTATAGTGACCTGCTGGAATACTATCCATATAAATATGTAGACCGCTCCAAGGTTTTCCACATCAGCGAACTCAATGCCGACATGCCCTTTGTACAACTCAAAGGCAAGATACTCAGCTACGATGAGATTGATACCGGCAAGCGCAACAAGCTGCTGGTAGCCCATTTCTCAGACGGCTACGGTGTGGCTGACCTCATCTGGTATCGCGGCGCCCAATACATCATGAAGACCTATAAGGTGGGAACCGAATATCTCGTTTTCGGAAAGCCAACCATCTTCAACGGCAGATTCCAGTTTACCCATCCCGACATGGACGATGCCACCAATCTCCAGATTTCAGAGATGGGCATGCAGCCCTACTACTCGCTTACCGAGAACCTGAGAAAACGCGGCTACACCTCACGTTCCATAGAGAAGATGACCAAGCAGTTGGTCACCATCCTTCCTCCTCTTCCCGAAACGCTGCCAAACCATATCGTAGACCGTCTGCATCTGGTTTCGCGCGATGCAGCCATCCGCATGATTCATTATCCGCATTCCCATCAGGAGATGCAGAAAGCACAGGTACGCCTTAAATTTGAGGAACTCTTCTATGTGCAGCTTAATATAATAAGGTATGCCACCGACCAGCGCCGCAAGTTCAGGGGATATGTCTTCAACCGCATCGCCGATATCTTCAACGGGTTCTATGCCCATCATCTGCCTTTTGAACTGACAGGAGCACAGAAACGGGTGATGCATGAAATCAGAGCCGATATGTGCAGCGGCAGACAGATGAACCGTCTTCTGCAGGGTGATGTGGGTTCGGGCAAGACGCTCGTGGCTCTCATGACCATGCTCATTGCGCTGGATAACGGTTATCAGGCATGTATGATGGCACCTACCGAAATTCTTGCCGAGCAGCATCTGCAAACTATCTGCGACTTCCTGCAGGGAATGGATATCCGGGTAGAACTGCTCACAGGTATCGTAAAGGGAAAGAAGAGAGAAAAGATTCTTGCCGATCTGGCTACGGGCGACATCCAGATTCTGGTAGGCACCCATGCCATCCTCGAAGACCCGGTGGTTTTCAGAAGATTAGGCGTAGCCGTCATCGATGAGCAGCATCGCTTCGGTGTAGCACAGAGAGCCAAGCTGTGGAACAAGAGCGAGAATCCGCCTCATATCCTCGTGATGACCGCCACTCCTATCCCCCGCACCCTCGCCATGACCATTTATGGTGACCTGGACGTGAGCGTAATTGATGAACTGCCACCGGGCAGAAAACCGATACAGACGCTACATAAGTTTGATACCCAACTCACCAGTCTCTATCAGAGCATCCGCCGCCAGATTAATCTCGGCAGACAGGTATATATCGTCTTTCCGCTGATCAAGGAAAGCGAGAAGAGCGACCTGAAGAACCTGGAAGAAGGTTACGAAACGCTGAAACAGGCATTCCCGGAATTCAAATTGAGTAAGATACACGGAAAGATGAAATCTGCCGAGAAGGAGGTAGAGATGGAGCAGTTTGTAAAGGGCGAAACACAGATTCTCGTTGCCACCACCGTGATAGAAGTTGGTGTAAATGTGCCCAATGCTTCTGTCATGGTTATCCTGGATGCACAGCGCTTCGGTCTCTCCCAGTTGCACCAGCTGCGAGGCCGTGTAGGAAGAGGCTGCGACCAGAGCTACTGCATTCTGGTAACCAACTATAAACTTTCAGAAGAAACCCGCAAACGTATTGATATCATGTGCGATACGAACGACGGTTTCCGTATCGCCGAGGCCGACTTGAAACTCCGTGGTCCCGGCGACCTGGAGGGAACGCAGCAGAGCGGCATGGCTTTCGACCTGAAGATAGCGAATATTGCCAGAGATGGTCAGCTGGTACAACTGGCACGCACAGAAGCACAGGAAATCATCGACAACGATCCCGAATGCAATGCTCCTCACAACGCCCTGCTCTGGAACCGCCTCAGGGAATTGAAGAAAACCCATATCAACTGGGCAGCCATCAGCTAAAGCAGCAAGCAAGAGCAGTTCCTGCTATCAGAAAGCAAGGCTAAAAGGTGGCTTCAGCTATCAAGCAGCCTCATCCCCGTTCCAGGCGATTCCATCGCCTGTCCCAAAAGTAAAAAGTATAATTATGGATAAAAGAAGAAAGCCGGCTATCAGGGAGCCGCGACCAGAAATAACCCTGGAAGAAATGAGAGCCATTCTCGAAAACATTACGGAAATAGAAAGTGCAACAGGCATCAGATATGTCAAACTGCATGTCACGGCAAAGATGATTATCGGTATCAGAGAGTCATCGGGTAAGGAATTTACCATCAATCTCAACGACCTCTACCGCGCTTATCAGGAATGCCTCCGATTCACCAGTCCGGAGGTAAAAAAGTATATTTTCATGGGGCATTCTCCTGCCGTAGCTCTGTTGAGAATGCTACAAAAGCATGAAACGTACTAAAAGTCAACTCCTTGCATCTCATTTTCCTAATGTAAGTTAAAAAAAAGGCTAGGGCGTTAAATATCGCCCTTTTGGCTTTAACAACTTTGGTTTTTTGAAGTTTTTTTGTTATTTTTGCAACGTCTATATAACAAAACCGCTACATGAAGGCATTTGCCTTAGTGGTTTTTACAGAATTTCTTGTATGATTCTGCGCTGTTGACACGAACCTAAAAAAGAAAATAGAAAAAGTAGTATGAGTTTTAAAAAGAGTATAAAGAAAATTTCGGTCGTTGCATTGTTGGCGCTAACAGCTTCTCCCGTTTGCGGACAAGACCTGTTGGCAAGACAGGCACCTGTAGACCACAGAATGAAATCGCTCGACACACTCGCTGTGTCGCATTATCGAATGATTGAAGACAGAGAGAACCCTGCAGCCGAGCTGTATGAGGATTTCTCTAACAAGTACGCTCACAGGGCTACAACCTTGCCTGAGCACTTCCGCATCGATCTCCGTCATTTCTGCATGCCAACTCCTAGTCGCGTTGTCACAAGTAACTTCGGTTACCGTGCTAGCTTTGGCCGCCAACATAAAGGTATGGACATCAAGGTTTATATTGGCGACTCAATCCGCTCAGCCTTTTCAGGCAGAGTTCGCATCGTAAGATATGAAGGTGGTGGTTACGGTAAGTACATCGTGATTCGTCACAACAACGGTTTGGAGACTATCTATGGTCACCTCTCTAAGCAGCTCGTTACTGAGGGCGAAGAGGTAAGAGCCGGCGATGTGATTGGCTTGGGTGGTAATACGGGTAGAAGTACCGGTTCGCATCTCCACTTTGAGACCCGTCTCTGTGGTGTGGCTCTGAACCCGGCACTCTTCTTCGACTTCCGCAACCAGGACGTTACAGGCGACTTCTACAGCTTTAACCGTAATACCTACGAAAGCGAATCAGCTGATGCCAATGCTGCCCGCGGCAAGGTTGGCAACGGTGGTTACACCAGAGAGCAGGTTAACGGCGGCGAAGTGGGAAGATACTACGAACTGCCTGCTGGCCACGAGAAGCTCTACCACAAGGTGAAGCCAGGCGAAACGCTTAGTTCTATCGCTGAAAAGCGCGGCGTATCTGTAGAGCAGATCTGCAGACTCAACGGCTACCGCAAAGACAAGAAGGTTAGTGTAGGACAGATTATCAGATACGTATAATACGTATAAAAGAATAAACTCAAAAAAAGAGGGTGTGTCATAAATTAATGACACACCCTCTTTTTTTAGACCTTTATTTTCGCGATTCCCCGGCATTACAAGATGCCGAAGAGTCGCAATACATCGTTCAGGTTGGCAACGACAAGCAGAAGAATCAGTATGCCGAAACCAATATACTCAGCACGCTCCATGAACTTATCGCCCGGTTTGCGACCTGTGATAATCTCATAGAGAAGGAAGAACACATGTCCACCATCAAGAGCAGGGATAGGAAGAATGTTCATGAAGGCAAGAATGATACTCAGGAACGCTGTCATAAGCCAGAATGCATGCCAATCCCATACAGATGGGAAGAGACTGCCCAGCGCACCGAAACCACCCAGACTCTTGGCGCCTTCCTTAGAGAAGACATACTTCATATCGCCCACATAACCGGCCAAGACATTCCAGCCGTATTTGATGCCGGCAGGGAAACTCTCGAAGAAGCCATAGTTGACATGAGTAATCTTATAATCGAGCATGACAGGATGATTGTAGAAACCAAACTTCACACCCTCTTCGGTAGACTTCAGGAGAACACTTGACTTGACTGTATCGCCAGAAGCCTTGAGATAAGTAACCTGAGCTGTAAGTGCTCTGGCACTATCCTGCGGCGTCTCAGCCGAAGCAAGCACATCCTCGACTCTGCCCAATTCAATCTGAAATTCGTTGAAAGAGACTACCTTTTTATTATTAATAGCAAGAATCTGATCACCCTTTGTCAAACCGAGTTTGCTGGCAGGTGAATCCTTCATCACACTATCAATCTGCAGCGGTACATACACATCTACGAAGCGAGGACTGCTCTTAATCATACTGAGCATGTCGAGATCGCCAGGCAGATTAAGCGTCACCGGTTTGCCCTGACGGATGATATTGACCTGCTTAGCCTCAGAGAGATTACGATACAAATCACCATCAAAGGTCTTGAACTCACCCAGATCGGTGCTTACCAGAATATCCTTATCCTGGAAGCCCAATGCCTTTGCCTCGGTATTGAACTTCATACCATAACTCATATCGCGGGTAGCCACATAATTGTCGCCCCAATGGAACAGAATCATGGAATAGATGAAGAGAGCCAACACGAAGTTAACCAGCACGCCACCTATCATGATGAGCAGGCGCTGCCATGCCGGTTTGCTGCGAAACTCGTATGGCTGTTCCGGCTGTTTCATCTGTTCGGTATCGAAACTTTCATCTATCATACCCGAAATCTTACAATATCCTCCGAGCGGCAACCATCCCAAACCATAGGTAGTATCCGAATTCTTTGGCTTGAACTCGAAGAGATGGAACCATGGGTCGAAGAACAGATAGAACTTCTCCACTCTTACACCAAAGAGTTTGGAGAAGAAGAAGTGTCCGCCCTCATGGAGCAACACTAAGATGGAAAGCGACAGCATCAGCTGCAACGCTTTGATCAAAAATACTTCCATTTATTTACTTTGAACTTGGAACTTGGAACTTGGAACTTGGAACTTTATGATGAGCCCTATATCCTACGTTCATTTTAACTATTAACTATAAACTATTAACTATTACTTGTGCATCAGCTCTGTAGCTATGCGGCGAGCCTCAGCATCGGTCTGCAGATAGACATCGAGGTCGGGATTACTGTCGAAAGTAGCCTTCGCCATCGTCTCTTCGATGATATCAGCCATCTGAAGGAAGCCACACTCACCTTTGCGGAAGCCGGCATTCACTATCTCGTTGGCTGCATTCACGATACATGACATATTACCACCCTTTCTGATGGCATCGAAAGCCAGTTGCAGGCACTTGAACTTCTGATAGTCAGGCTTGAAGAACTGCAAATCCTGCGTCTTGAAGAGGTCGAGACGATCGCCATTCAGATGCAGCCGCTGAGGGAAAGAGAAGGCATACTGGATAGGCAGACGCATATCTGGCACACCCAACTGAGCCTTGACAGCACCATCAACAAACTGAACGGCACTATGCACAACGCTCTGCGGATGGATAAGCACCTCAATCTTGTCAGCCGGAACCCCAAAGAGCCATTTAGCTTCTGTCACCTCGAAGCCCTTGTTCATGAGCGAAGCCGAATCGATGGTTATCTTGGCGCCCATATCCCAGGTAGGATGCTTGAGGGCATCGGCAGCAGTCACCTTCTCCAACTGCTCGTGGGTATAATTGCGGAAAGGACCACCCGAACAGGTCAGAAGAATCTTCTCTACCTCGTTGTCGCCCTCACCCACCAGACTCTGGAAGATGGCACTATGCTCGCTGTCAACAGGGAGGATAGGCACATGATATTCCTGTGCAAGATTGCAGATCAGCTCACCCGCTACCACCAGCGTTTCCTTGTTGGCAAGACATATCTTCTTGCGCGCCTTGATGGCATGGATGGTTGGTTCCAGGCCCGAGAAGCCTACCATGGAAGCCAGCACCATATCGATAGGCTCAGCCTGTACGATATCGCAAAGCGCCTGAGCACCGGCATAAACCTTGATATCAGGCTCATCACTGAGCATATCTTTCAGCTCCTCGTAGCGAGCCTCATTGGCTATGACCACAGCAGCCGGATGGAACTTGCGAGCCTGCTCGGCAAGTTCCTGCACTCGGTTGTTGGCGGTGAGGCAATATACCTCGTAAAGGTCACTGTGCTGCTCGATGACATCAAGCGCCTGTGTACCGATACTTCCCGTAGAACCGAGAATACATATCTGTTGTTTCTTCATTTACTTTGAAATTATTAACTTTGAACTTAGAACTTTATGATTAGTAAAGCAAATGAATTCTTCACTCTTCACTTTATAAGTCGAGCAATCCTTCCGGAATCGTCATTCTGATTTCTTTCTTTTCAGCGTTCACCTCTTCGATGAGGTCGTTGCTGGCAGGGATGAGGATTTCATCACCTGCATCGGTTGTTACCTCGAAAAGAAGGTTGAGGGTGGAATCGTCTACATGTTCTATGGTACCTACCACCTTGCCGCTTACGGCATCTACCAGATGGAAACCGATGATTTCTGCCCAGCTCATGTTCTCTTCATCACTGTCAGAGAGATGACGTGGGAAGAAAACCTCGCAACCGGTATAGTTGCGTGCCTGCTCTTGGGTATCGATATCCTCAAACTTCACGAGCACATTCTCATCGTTCTTAAAACGATATTCCTCTAAATAGAAAGGCACGAGGATGCCATCGATGTCGAGTACCAGGTACTCGGCATCTACACGGTCGAAAACATCATCTGTAATGGCGAAAGTAATCTCGCCCTTCACGCCATGAGGTTTTCCCAACTTGCCTATCTTATATACTTCATCGCGTCTAATCATTCAACATTCAACATTTAACATTTAACATTGATTAATCACTGACACGGGTAATCTTGGCACCCAGCGCATTAAGGCGATGCTCGATATCCTCATAACCACGGTCTATCTGGGCGATATTGGCAATGCGGCTGGTACCATTGGCACTCATGGCAGCAATCAGCAGGGCAATACCGGCACGGATATCAGGACTGGTCATTCTGCCAGCACGCAGTTTGATCTTATGGTCATGACCTACCACCACTGCACGGTGAGGATCACAGAGAATGATCTGCGCACCCATATCAATCAGTTTATCCACGAAGAAGAGGCGGCTCTCGAACATCTTCTGATGGAAGAGGACGCTGCCACGAGCCTGGGTAGCCACTACGAGGAGCACGGAGAGAAGGTCTGGAGTGAGTCCTGGCCAAGGGGCATCGGCAAGCGTCATGATGGTGCCGTCAATAAATGAATCGATGACATAATGCTTCTGCTCTGGAATCACAAGGTCATCGTCCTCTATCTTAATCTTTACTCCCAGGCGGCGGAATGCATCAGGAATAATGCCCAAATCCTTGACAGACACATTCTTGATGCGCACACCTTCGCCACACATTGCCGCCATGCCGATGAACGAACCTACCTCAATCATATCAGGCAAGATGCGATGCTCGGCACCATGCAGTTTATCAACACCCACGATGGTGAGCAGGTTGCTGGCGATGCCGCTGATCTGAGCGCCCATCGCATTGAGCAGATGGCAGAGCTGCTGGATATATGGCTCGCAAGCTGCATTATAAATGGTGGTAGTGCCCTTTGCCAATACAGATGCCATGATGATATTGGCGGTACCAGTAACCGAAGCCTCATCGAGCAACATATAGCAGCCCTTCAGTTTCTTTGCCTGTATCTGGTAAACATTACGCTCATCATCGTGAACGAAGTTGGCGCCCAGATACTTGAAGCCCAGGAAGTGGGTATCCAGACGGCGACGACCTATCTTATCGCCACCCGGCTGAGCTATGGTAGCCTTGCCACATCTACCGAGCAGCGGACCTATCATGAGCACACTACCACGAAGAGAAGAACATTTCTTCACAAACTCCAGACTATCGAGATAATCGAGTTTCAACTCATCACTTTGGAATGTATAGTCGTGACGACTGTGCTTGGTTACCTTGACACCTATCTCCTGGAGCAACTTAATCAGGTTGTTCACATCCAGGATGTCCGGCACGTTGGTGATGCGCACAGGCTCGTCGGTAAGGATTGTGGTACAGATAACCTGCAGGGCCTCGTTCTTGGCGCCCTGAGGTGTGATAGTACCTTTGAGCGGATGACCGCCCTCTATGATGAAAGACTCCATAAGCTTGTCTACTATATATAATAATGTGGATTACTTTTTCTTCTTATTATTATTTACATTCTTAGGCTGTGCCTCAATCTTCTCGAAAACGAAAGTATCGAGATCGAGCTGGATGTTGCCATCGGTAAAACGTGCCAGATCGGAAGCTACCTTGGCTACATCACTGGAGCCATGGCTCCAGGTTACCAGGTCGCGATGCATCTGGTTGGCAGTAAGCTCCACGAGTTTATCGCGCTCCTCACTTGGTTCCATCGTCTTCAGCTTTTCGAAAATCTCGAAGAGCATAGCTCCATAATGGCGCACCGGGATGTGCTGCATAGGATATGGCAAAGGCTCCGGCTTGGTTGCAATCTTCACAGCATCCGATACATCATAAGGGAAATCGATGTCGAGCTGGAAATTGCTCATGATGGCAAGCTGGTCCCAGAGTTTCTGCTCATGGTCCTCTACCCCTCTGTTCTCAGGGAACATACGGTCCATGACTGCAATAATGGTCTCTGCACAGCGCTGGCGCTCTTCACGGTCGGTAAGCGTCAGACAATGGTCTACCATCTGCTGAATCTCACGGCCATACTCAGGCAGAATGAGCTTAGCTCTCTGGGTATTATAGTCTAATCCTTCTATATTCATTCTTACATATTTTATATAATCAATAATTCTAGAGCAGTTTTTTTGGCATCTTAGCCACGAAATCCTTGAGATAGAAAGGCACGAAATATGCCACATCTTCGAACTTGCCCTCTACAAAACGCTTCTCTGCCAGCGGAGCCATATTCTTAGCCAAAGGCTCTATGCCCTCTACGAGGTGAGCATTCGGATGGTTAATGGTCTCCATACACTTGGCAGCGCCATTTCCGAAGAAGTACACATGATGCTGGTCCAGATATTCCTTGTAGGTATCAGCATCCACAATATCAGCCTGAATAGGGCGAACCACCTTCAGGGCGCGGTCGAGCACTTCGGCATATACCTCCATGCGGCGGGCGTCGAGCATAGGTACGATGAGAGCGTCTTCCTCCTCAGGATGTTCGCCAAGCAATACAGGCACTGCCATCAGTTCGAGTGTTGGAACAGCGATGAGTTTCACACCGCGACCATAACAGATGCCCTTCGCCATACTCACACCGATACGCAATCCGGTATAAGAACCCGGACCACAACTTACCGCCACAGCCTCCAGCGGAAGACCATGAGAATCGAGGAAATCAAGAGCCTCATCCACAAACACACCCAACTTAACAGCATGGTTCGGACCTGTGTGATCTTCCTGGTTGAAAATCACCTGTCCACTATCACTAATTGCCACTGAGCACACGTCCGTACTCGTCTCAATATTCAAAATACACGACATAATTAAAAAATATATTCTTAAATAAGGTGCAAATATACTCATTTTCTCGCTTTTTTTTGTACTTTTGCAGAAATTTAACGCGAAAGATTATATGATACAGTCAATGACAGGCTTCGGAAAAGCTACCGCGGCCTTTAAAACAAAGAAGATTAATGTAGAGATAAAGTCATTAAATAGCAAGACGCTTGACCTCTCTACTCGTATTGCTCCGCTCTATAGAGAGAAGGAGATGGAAATCCGTCAGTATATCTCTAAAAATCTAGAAAGAGGCAAGGTTGACTTCGCCATCTGGATTGATAAGGATGCTACTACAGATGCCACTCCTATCAACGCGGCGCTTGTACAGAATTATTACCAGCAGATCAAGAAGATTTCGGCTGAAACAGGCATTCCTGAGCCAACCGACTGGTACAGCACTCTGTTGCGTCTTCCTGATGTAACAACGAAGACGGATGTGGAAGAATTGAGCGATGAGGAGTGGGAAGTGGCAAAAAATGCAATTTGCGAGGCTGTGAACCATCTCGTAGCCTTCCGCAAGCAGGAAGGAGCCGCTCTTCAGAAGAAATTTACTGAGAAAGTGGATAACATCCAGGCGCTCCTGGCTAGCATCGAACCATACGAGAAGGCTCGCGTGGAGAAGATCAGACAGAACATCGTTAACGGACTGCAGCAGATTCCGAATGTGGATTACGACAAGAACCGCCTGGAGCAGGAACTCATCTACTACATCGAGAAGCTCGACATCAGCGAGGAGAAGCAGCGCCTTGCCAACCACCTGAAGTATTTCCGCGAGACCATGAATGAGGAAGGTCATGGTGTAGGAAAGAAACTCGGTTTCATCGCACAGGAAATGGGACGCGAAATCAACACCACCGGCTCTAAGAGCAACCAGGCTGAAATGCAGAACATCGTGGTGAAGATGAAGGACGAACTGGAGCAGATCAAGGAGCAGGTGCTGAATGCCCTCTAAACAAGAGACAGGCACTTTCTCTCTCCCCAAGAGCCGCCTCAAAAGCCCCCTCAAGTGGCGTTTTTGAAAGCCTCGCCCGTTCCAGGCGATTCCATCGCCTGTCCAAAAAGCCCCCTATCAAACAGCAAATAAAGAAAAGAAGAAGAAAAAATGAAGAACGGATTGTTAATTTTCAGCGCCCCATCGGGCAGCGGTAAGAGCACAATAGTAAACTGGCTGATGAAAGAGCACCCGGAATTGAAGCTGGCTTTCTCTATCAGCTGCACCTCTCGTGCTCCGCGCGGTACAGAACAGAATGGTGTAGAGTATTTCTTCCTCTCTCCAGAGGAATTCAAGGCTAAGATTGAGGCTGACGAGTTCCTGGAGTATGAGGAGGTTTACCAGGACAGATTCTACGGCACCCTGAAGTCACAGGTAGAAAACCAGCTTGCCAAGGGCGAGTCGGTGATTTTCGATGTTGACGTGAAGGGTGGTGTAAACATCAAGAAGTTTTATGGCGAGCGTGCCTTGAGCATCTTTGTCCAGCCACCTTCGGTAGAGGAATTGCGCCGCCGTCTGGTGGGTCGCAATACTGATGCGCCTGAGGTGATTGAGCAGCGCCTTGCCAAGGCAAGCTATGAGTTGACCTTCGCCCCTCAGTTTGACCACGTGGTCGTAAACGATGACTTGGAGAAGGCTCAGCAGGAGGTTTATCAGCTCGTCAAGGCCTTCCTAGACGCAGAGTAAGAAATGAAGAAGGTAGGAATCTTTGGCGGTAGCTTCAACCCCATCCATACGGGCCATATCGCATTGGCGAAAAGCCTTTGCGAGAAGGCCTGCCTGGATGAGGTGTGGTTCATGGTTTCGCCCATGAACCCATTCAAGAAGACCGCTACCGACTTGCTCGACGACCAGCTGCGCCTGGAAATGGTAGAAAAAGCGCTGGAGCACGAGCCACAACTGAAGGCATGCGACTATGAGTTCCGCCTGCCTAAGCCATCTTATACCTGGCATACGCTGCAAGCCATCAGCAAGGATTACCCGGAAAACGAGTTCACCCTGCTGATTGGTGGCGACAACTGGGCAGCTTTCGACAAGTGGTACCACCACGACGACATTCTAGCCCACTATCCTATCGTGGTTTATCCGCGCCAGGGAGCCTGCATAGGCAATGTGCCAGAAGGCGTTACCATCGTAGAAACTCCACTGCTCAACATCAGCAGCACGGAAATCAGAAAGCGTATCAAAGAGGAGGAAAGCATCAGGGGAATGGTGCCGGAATGCATCGAACAACTGGCTGTCAGAAACTACAGGCAGCTCTAGGCATCCCTCTCTCCGAAAACGCTTAAAATCATATTTAAACAACAAACAGCAAAAAATGAGTTGGAAAGAAATCATTAAGAAGTGTCTGAACGTGGCTTCTGCGCCGATTCGCAGAAATGCCAACTTCTTTGTGTTCATGTACCTGCTGGGCATGATCAGTTCTATCGTGACTACACCTGCCAAGGGGACTTTATACGACAACCTGTTCCTGGAACTCTTTGTCGACCTCTATGTTGTGTGTGCCGTTGTCGCCATCTTCCCCAAGAAGGTGCGCTGGGGTCTGCGTGCCGTACTATACCTTATATTATATAGTACAGCTGCCGCCGACACCTATTGCTACGTGAATTTCGGCTCTACGCTCAACCCTTCTATGCTGATGCTGGTGGGCGAGACCAACAGTTCGGAGGCTAGCAGTTTCCTCTCAGCCCTCATCTCTGCCGAGGTTCTCTTCAGTAGTGTGGGCTGGATCCTGCTTCTGGCTCTCATCCAGATTCTCATCGCCATCTTCCGCAAGCAACTCATCAAGCTATACGTTTTCATCATTACCGTTCTGGAGTTGGCTTCTGTCAAGAAACGGCTGATGGCTATCCCCCGCATGACTGCAGCCATGCCTGCCAGCTTCGGAATCCTATGCCTCATCATCTTCATCATAGGATGCTGCACCTCCTGGCACAACAAGATGGCTTACCATAAACTCATGAACGGTAGAACGATAGGCGAAGTAGAGCATATCCTGACAGAAAAGGATCATGCTGTTCTCTATCTGCCTGTCTACCGACTCCAATTCAGTATCTATGCCAACCAGCTGGCTGCGCATCAGATTACCCAACTCATTCATGCTGCCCACGAGGTAAAGGTTGACAGCTGCAGCTATCGTTCGCCAAACATCGTGCTGATTATCGGCGAAAGCTTCGGCCGCCATCATTCCCAGCAGTACGGCTATTTTATGGATACCACTCCACAGCAGGTAGCCTTGGAGAAATCGCGCAAACTCACCAAGTTTACCGATGTGGTAACCTGCTGGAACCTGACCAGTTTCGTTTTCAAGAACATGCTCTCTACCCATGTGGTAGGCGAGAAAGGCGAATGGTGCGACTATCCGCTCTTCCCTGAAGTGTTCCGAAAGGCAGGCTACAACGTAACCTTCATCACCAACGAATTCCTGCCACAGGCTAAGGAGGCGGTTTACGACTTCAGCGGCGGTTTCTTCCTGAACAACCCGGAACTGAGCAAACTCCAGTTTGACCATCGCAACACCCAGCTCCACGATCTGGACGACGGACTGCTGAAGGATTACGACGACAGTCTGAAGAACTTCCAGAAGGAGCACAACCTCACCATCTTCCACCTGATGGGCCAGCATGTAAACTATAAGCAGCGCTACCGCACGAAGCAAGCCCGCTTCTGGGCAAGTAGTTATGAAGACAAGCGCCCTGAACTGACCAATGCCCAGCGCAAGATGCTGAGTCATTACGATAACGCTACCCTCTACAACGACTCTATCGTAGCCCAGATTGTAAAGCGGTTCCAGAAGCAGGATGCCATCGTCATCTACGTGCCCGACCATGGCGAGGAATGCTACGAAGAGAACCGTGGCTTCATCTGCCGTAACCACTCTGCAGAAATCGACTGGCCGCTGGCTCACTATGAGTTTGAAATTCCGTTCTGGATTTACTGTTCGCCAAAATATATCAGGAACCACCGCGACATTTACCGTCAGATACGCAAGGCTAAGGACAAGCGCTTCATGACCGATGCCCTGCCTCATCTTCTGCTGTATCTGGCTGGCATTGAGACACCTACCTATAAGGAGGAATATAACATTCTGAGTCCGAAATATGACGAGATGCGACCACGTATCCTCAAAAACTCTGCCGATTACGACAAACTTCGTGATGCGCATCTGGAAAAGATAAAAAAGGAAGAAAGTAAAAAGGTAAAAAAGAAAGAAAGGAGAAACTGATTATGAATAGTGCTATTCTATCACGCCCGGCATGCAATGCCCTGAGAGGACTCGCCATCATCGGCATCTTCTTGCATAACTACTGCCATTGGCTGGGACCTATTATCAAGGAGAACGAGTATCAATACTTCCAGCACAATGTTGACTGGCTGAACCAGGTAATAGTCAGCATGGACCTCAACCTGCCTGTGCACCTGCTCTCGTTCTTCGGCCATTACGGTGTGCCCGTATTCCTCTTTCTGAGTGCTTACGGACTGGTGATGAAATATGAGGCTAAACCTCATCTCTCTACCGAACAGCAGACCAGAATGTACAACATCTCGGGCAAGAAACTTACAGGAAGAATCAACTGGCGCGAACCGCTCCACTTTATCCGCTATCACTATCTGAAGCTCTTCAAGATGATGATAGTAGGTTTCGTAGCATTCACGATGCTCGACCTTATCACGCCTGGCTCTCACCACTATGCAGCGCTCGACATCGTTGCGATGCTGGGCATGTTCAATAATGTATTGCCAAATCCGGATAACATCATCTGGCCGGGTCCGTACTGGTTCTTTGGTCTAATGCTGCAACTTTACATCGTCTATCGACTGCTGCTCTATCGCCGCCATTGGGGATGGACCGTAGGATTGATGGCCATCTGCATCGTCATCCAGCTCCTCCTGGGCTTTGACAATCCGGAGAGTGAAGTGATGAACCGCTACCGCTACAACTTTATGGGCGGCATGTTGCCATTCGGACTGGGCATCCTCTATGCCCGCTATGGCGAGAAGATTCTGATGACCTTCCATTCGCCTATCACCAATTTCTTTGGCTGCATCTTCTGTCTGTCGCTTATCTATAGTCTGAGCGGCAGCATGGTTGGCTGGACCTTCGTGCCTTTCTTCTTCTGTCTGCTGAGCGTATTGGTAGCCGACCTACTCCAGAACATCAGCTGGTTATCAGGTATTTACAAGGTATTAGAGTGGATGGGCAGCATCTCCGCCGCCCTCTTCGTATGCCACCCTATCACCCGCAAGATATTCATCCCTATCAGCCGTCAGGGCGACATCTATGCTGGTCTGCTCCTCTACATCATATCGAGCATCTGCCTGGCTTGGCTCTTCACCCAACTGATGAAGAAGATTCCAAACCCGAAGCCCTAACCCTCTTCAATAGGAAGAAGGAAGAACAAAGGGAGAAGGAAGAAAGAACGAAGAAGAAGCAAGCAGCAAGAAAGAAAGCAGCAAGCGCGCCCCCGTTCCAGGCGATTCCATCGCCTGTCCCCCATAATAAACAAAAAAGAAATACCAGCATGAATTGGAAGATTAAAGATATAGAACTGGCGAATATCAGCCGGTTTCGCGGCGAGTTGATGGGAGCAGCCATGCTGTTCATCATCCTCTTTCATGTAGCATTGCCTAGAGAAGATGCCTTTTTCGGGCTTCGCAGAATGGGCAATGTCGGTGTAGACATGTTCCTCTTTCTCAGCGGAATAGGTCTCTGGTTCTCGTGGATGAAGAATCCTTCTGCCAAGCATTTCTTCATCCGCCGTTATCTGCGCATCTACCCTACCTGGCTCATCATAGCCTGCCTCTTCTATATCCCTTCTTTCCAGGGCGGAAGCACCTGGAACTGGATCTATCTCTTTGGAGAGATAACCATCAACTGGGGCTTCTGGCTGCATGATGAGCTCAATTTCTGGTACATCCCGGCTACGATGATGCTCTATCTCTTTGCCCCTGCCTACATGGAACTCATCAAGCGCCATCCTATCTACCGCTGGCTGCCGGTGGTGATGATCATGTGGTGCATCCTGGTACAATATGTTACCCCGATACATCAGGCTGTAGGACATCTGGAGATTTTCTGGAGCCGCGTGCCTATCTTCTTCATCGGCATCAACATGGGTGAGATGGTAAGACAGAAACAGACGCTCGACGGCGCTTCGATATGGATGATATGGCTCATGTTCCTGATGACGCTGCTGGCGAGCATCTTCCTGGAACAGGAGAAGCACGGCATGTTTCCGCTCTTCCTGGAACGCATGCTCTATATCCCGCTCACCATCACGAGTATCCTGCTGCTGAACCGCATCTTCCGCCGCACCCCGAGCTGGTTTAACAAGGGGTTCATGTTTGTGGGAGCGCTGAGCTTGGAGTGTTATCTGCTCCATATCCACTTCGTGCTGAAATACATTGAACCATATCATTTAGGCTATTGGCCTACTTTCTTCATCTGCATAGGCATCACCCTGCCTGCAGCATGGATTCTGAGCAAGATAGCCGGATGGATTTCTAAAGAGTTATCTAAGTTTATCAAGTAAAAAAGGAGTTTATTTATTAAGAAAATTGGAGTTTTATGAACGAGAATAAATTGGAAGACAGTAAAGGTTTTGCTGCGCTGCTGCGACTGGTTCGCCCGAAGCAATGGATCAAGAATGGCTTTATCTTCTTACCGCTGTTCTTTGGCGGCGCCCTGTTACATACAGATGCCCTGCAGGCGGGTCTGATTACTTTCTTCGCCTACAGTTTTGCCGCATCGAGCATCTATTGTTTCAACGATATCTATGATGTGGAGGCCGACCGCCGCCACCCGGTCAAGTGTCATCGTCCGATAGCATCGGGAGCGGTCAGCATCAAACAGGCATACGGACTGATGTTCCTGATGTTTGCCCTCTCTATGGGTGTATGCAGCCTGCTCGGCTCATGGGAGACGATGGGAATCATCATCTTCTATTGGCTTCTGAATCTCGGCTACTGCGCCAAATTCAAGCAATATGCCATCATCGATGTGTGTATCGTAGCTTTCGGTTTCGTACTCCGTCTGCTGGCAGGTGGTGTAGCTACGGGCATCGTACTCAGTAAGTGGATTGTGCTGATGACCTTCCTCATCACCCTCTTCATGAGTTTTGCCAAGCGCCGCGATGATGTGCTGCGCATGGAGAAGACGGGCGAGGCTCCCCGCAAGAATACCATCCGCTACAACCTCACCTTCATTAACCAGGCTATCACGATTACGGCTTCCGTAACCCTGGTATGTTACATCATGTATACGGTGAGTCCGGAGGTTATCGAGAATTTCCATACCGAGAATCTCTATCTTACGAGTGTCTTTGTGCTGGTTGGTTTGCTGAGATACATCCAGATTGCTGTGGTAGACCAGAAGAGTGGTGACCCTACGAAGATTATCCTGCGCGACCACATTACCCAGTTTATCGTGCTTGCCTGGTTGCTCTCCTTCCTGATCCTTATTTATATCGTATAAGAAAATGAAGAAGAAAATATATTGTTTCGATTTCGACGGAACGCTGACAACAAGCGATACCCTACTGGAATTCATCAGATATGCCAAGGGTACCGGTCGGTTTCTGATGTTTTTCCTGATGTACAGTCCGCTCCTGGTACTGATGAAGCTGCATCTCTTTCCCAACTGGAAGGCGAAGCAACTCATCTTTGCCCATCTTTTTGCCGGCATGCGTATCGAGAAGTTTGATGCGCTCTGCCGCGATTTTGCCGAAGAATACCAGCATCTGTTGCGCCCCAAAGGTGTCACGCTGGTACACGAAGCCCTGGTTGCAGGTGCTCAGGTTTTCATCGTGAGTGCCAGCATCGACAATTGGGTCCGCCCGTTCTTTAAAGTTCGCGGCCTAGATGGAGTCAGGGTTTTAGGTACCCAGATAGAAGTGATTGACGGCAGACTTACCGGCAAGTTCAAGAGCAACAACTGCTATGGCGAGGAAAAGGTGCACCGCATCTGCGAGGCACTGACCACCTCCGCCAATGCCTACGGTACCCTCTCATTATCTTTCGACCGCGCGCAATACGAGATAGAAGCATTTGGCGACAGCCGAGGCGATAAGGAGATGCTCGCCTTCGCCAACAAAGGACATTACAAGCCCTTCAGAATTTAGAAACGCATAACGGAAGACAGGAAAGCCTAACGGAGTCGCGAACCATCTTGCCAAGTACCCATGTACGTCGAAACGCCGTATCAAGTATACCAACTTACTGACTTACAACACATTAACTTGTTATGAAACAAAGGAATACAGACATCGACTGGATAAGAGCCATACTCATTATTCTCATGATATTGATTCATATCGTGAGCTTCGGCAACGCATACCCCCAGCTCAAGGCAGGCATCCTGTCATTCATGATGCCTACCTTCCTCATCATTACGGGCTATCTCGTGAATATCGAGAAAAGCCCAAAGGAGATGGGAAGATACCTGATGTGTCTCGCTTTGCCTTACGTCATCATGGTGACCGGTTTCTCTGTCCTCTCCTATTTCATGCCGGTGAGAGATGGCATCACGGAACTGTCACTCTCTCAGATTTGTGAGAAGATATTCGTTACTTCCATCGGTCCCTATTGGTTCATCCAGACCATGATTATCTGCGGCATTCTCTATTACGTCAGTTTCAAGGGAGCAATCTGGGGAACCCTCAGACAGGGAAAAACGACGATGAGCACCACCACAAGCCTCTTTATCTTCGCCACCCTACTCCTGCTCCTGTCCAAGACACCCGCTCTTTCGCCCAGTGCCGCCACCTATTATTTCATCGGAGCGGTACTCAGACAATGCCATATCGGCTTTGACAGAATTTTCCGTCCTTCACCGGTTGCCCTGCTGCTCTGGATCAACTTGCTGGGCTTGGAAGAATGGTACGACTGGGGTACGCTCGCCATCGTCTTCTCCTGCTGGTGCTGCATTTCATCCCTGATGTGGATACACAGCCTCATCAAACGCCTACAGGATAATGTCAGCGTCCGAAAGACAGAAGACACCTTATTATATATGGGTCGCAACACGCTGCCCATCTACCTCTTCCACCCCATCTTTACGATGGCAGCCAAGTTCTATCATCCCCTCTTTAACTGGGACAGGAGCGAAATCTGTTTTGCCCTCGTTACCATCTTCATCGCCATTGCCGGAAGCATCGGCATCGCCAAGATGATGGAGAAGACCCATCTGGCTTATCTCTTCGGAAAAGGAAAGATGCTGAGATAAATAATACCAGGATATATTTGGTAATTTGGAGATTTTGAAGTACTTTTGCAACATGAATATCAAGAACAAGATAAATAATATGGATGATGCCAAGCGAGAGAAGCTGGGCGAAATCATCAGATTCGGAATCGTAGGCGGACTGGCTACGGTACTGCAATATGTCATCTACCTGGCTATGATGCCGGCACTGACCCATTTCATCCCCAACATGGGCGACCACAGTCTGGCTACCACCGCCAACACCATCGCCTATATCGTGAGTTTCATCTTCAATTTCATCGCCAGTACCCGCTATACATTTAAGGTAAAGGCGAATGCCAAGCGCGGAGCAGGATTCACCCTCTCCCACATCGTCAACTACTCGATGCAGACCCTCTGCCTCAACCTCTTCGTAGGCTTGGGGCTAGCCAAACAGCTGGCTATGATACCCACCCTCTGCATCTGCATCCCGGTAAACTTCCTCCTGGTAAGGTTTTTCCTGAAGAAATAAGGGGATTCCCAAAACACGATAAAAAAAAGATATGAAAAAGATATTCGATATTTTTAAAATCAAGAAAGAGGAAAGAGTTTCAGCACTCGTCGCACTCATCATAGCATGTGCCCTCAATGCCCTGACTGTCATCAAATACCACAGCCAGTTCTCGCAGATTACAGAGAATTATCACAAGCTCTTTGTCAAGACCTTCCATGTGGCAGGTTTCGACCCGCTTACCTATAGCATCGTATCTCACTGGGACACAGAATATAACGTATACCGTCACCCGCTGCTGGCGTTCTTCATGTATATCCCGAATCAGATAAATCAAGGATTGATGATGCTTACCGGCATCAACTGCGTTCAGTTTGTCGTGGGAGCTATCCTGGTGTTCTGCGCCTTCTATTCCTTCATTTTTCTTTACCGTATATTCAGAGAAGTGATTGGTACAGAGCGCTTTGATGCCAATCTGCTCTCTGCCTTCTATTTCTCTTTCGCCTATGTGATGGTTTCAGCGATGGTACCCGACCATTTCATCATGTCGATGATCATACTCCTCTGTACCCTGTATATCACAGGCGTATGCATGAAGAAAGGCAGACAACTTACCATCTGGCAGACTATCCTGCTCTTTGTATTTACAGCGGGCGTATCGCTCAACAATGGTCTGAAGACCTATCTTGCCGCCCTTTTCACCAATGGCAGAAAGTTCTTCAGTATCAAATACTTCCTGATAGGAGTCATCCTTCCTGCTGCTCTCATGTGGGCTTTCGCCAGATGGGAATACCGCACCTTCGTATGGCCTAAGGAGATGGCAAGACACGAGGCTAAGATGAAGAAAAACAAGGAAGCCACAGCCAAGATTTACCAGCAATACCGCGACAGCACTGGCGTGAAAGATTCGGCAAAGGTAGAAGCTGCCGTCAGGAAAATCATCAAGGATAAAGCGCATGCCAAATATGTTCGTGACCATAAACAGATATGGAACAAGAACACGGGCAAGCCTATCGCCAAGGGCGAATTCATGAACTGGACCGACAAGACGACCTCCCGCTCGCAAACTCTGGTCGAGAATTTCTTCGGTGAAAGCATCATGCTGCACCAGCAGAACCTTCTGGGCGATGTATTGCGCAACCGTCCGGTTATCGTGAAATACCAGTCTGCGGTCAATTATGTGGTAGAGGCATGCATCGTTGTGCTTTTCTTACTTGGCATCCTTGCCGGAAGAAAATCAAAGTTTCTCTGGCTCACCCTGACATTCTTCCTGATGGATGCTGCCCTCCATATCGGTTTGGGCTTCGGTATCAACGAGGTATATATCATGACTGCCCACTATATGTATGCCCTTCCTATCGCCATCGCCTTCCTGGCGCTCAAGGCAAAAGGAAAGAACCTGAAATGGGCCTTCAGAGGATTGATGCTCGCCATCACCCTCTATCTGTGGATAAGCAACGGATATCTGCTGGTAGACTACATGCTAGGATAAATATTAGCAAGAAGCCTTGATCCAGCGGATGATATCCTCATGCTCCATATCAAACTTACGGGCAAAGAGGCGGTTGCTTTGTTCCAGCTCCTCTTTGTCTGCCAAAGTCCAGACGTATGGATTGCCCCGTTTCCAGTCAATGAGTCGCATGCAGCCCTCATATTCATCTTTTTCAGAATACAGGGCGGCTCTAAAGGCAGGCTGATTCCATACCAGGGTCTGCAGGAAGAACTCATCAGGGCAGAAGGTATAATTGAATCTTTTCAATACAAACGGCTTCTGGCTCACCACATACTCCACGCATGCCTGCGTGATGCTCACCCAGTTGGCACCCTTGGCAAAATCCATCTTCTGGCGATGCAGGAACGGCATGAGCAGCATCGAAAGATATTTATTCAGCCGCCTGGTAATGGCATTCAAAGCCCCATACTTCGAGCGGGTAAGACTGGTAAATAGCCAATAACGCATCATCTTCCGGCGGCAATCCCATTCAAATTCCTCACCATGATTGATGCCCACAAACTCCTTACCCTGATGCTCCTCAAAGAACTGATGGATGTAATCCTGCGATTTGATAGGTAAATCCTGGCCACTCAGCAGATGGTAGTAGGCATAAGGTCCATGCTTCAAAGCCTCCTCGAAAAGCACATACTCCGCCTTAATCTGGCTCAGATTTCCCCAACGCACATCCACCCTCTGTTCCAATAAAAAGAGGCGTGCCTTGGAAAGAACCAGCGGTTCAGCACCATCCAGCATATCCGATTTCCGGTCGATATGCAGAAATATATCATTGCGCTCATCATCGAGCATCGACAGCAATACCCTCAGAAGCGGTAAACTGCCATGAGCCATTATCAAAAAAGCATGTTTCATTGTCATTATTTATCTTTATTATCCAACTGTCCGTCCTGATGACTTTTTCATCATCATTGCGACAAAGATACACCAAATAAAAGAGAATACAAAATAAAACTCCGTTTTTATCAGAAAAAAGACACAAAATAGAGCCTTTCTTTTTGAATATTCAGAAAAAACAATTACTTTTGCAGCGCTAAGAAGGAGATGCGGCATGCATCAGCCCAGCAAAAAAATAATCAGAGAATGAACAATATATTTAGAATTAAAAAAGAAGAAAGGCTCTTTGCCTTGATTACACTCATCGTTATCATCGCCTTCAATGTGCTGATGATAACCTATCATTTTGATGATTTCGGCAAACCGAAAGCAGGATTCTGGACGCTCTTCACCAAGAACTTTCAGATTTCAGGTTTCGACCCCTACACCTACCTTACCCTCTCGAAGTGGAAGGTGTATTACACGGAGTATCGCCATCCCATGCTCCCTTTCTTCCTCTATCCTTTCTCGCTACTGAACGGCTGGCTGATAGAACTCACCTCCCGCAATTGGGCAACTACTATCGTGGCGGTGATGATGACATTCTTCTCCACCTACTCCACCCTCTTCTTCAGAAGAATCTTCAGAGAGGTGATGCAGCTGAAGGCTATAGACAGCAATGTGCTCACAGCGATGCTTTTTTCCTTTGCCTACGTGCTGCTCGTCACCTTTGTGGATGACCATTTCGGCATGTCGCTTTTCTTCCTGTCGATGACACTTTATCTGGCAGGCAAACAGCAGCAGGAACACCGCAGCATGCCTTGGTGGCAAACAGCCCTGCTCTTTTTCTTCACGGCAGGCATCACGCTGAGCAATGGCGCCAAGACCTTCCTTGCCACCCTCTTTACCAATGGCAAAAAACTCTTCCGCCCGAAATATCTGGCATTGGGCATCATCTTGCCTACCCTTCTGATAGGTGCTGCAGGCATTTACCAGAACAAGGCTTTCATCATTCCGAACCGCCTGGAAGGAGAACGGCTCGTTGCCCAAAAGGCTGCGAAAGACAGTACTTTTAGGGCAAAGATGGAACAGAAACAGAAACACGATAAGGCCATCGCTGGCAAAAATATCCAGAAACGGGGCATGCTTTCATGGGCAGATATGTCTATCTCCCGTTCAGAATCATTGGTTGAAAACGTTTTTGGCGAATCGCTTATCCTGCACAGAGAACATCTTCTGGAAGATATCCACAGCCACCGCCCGATATTCGTGAAATACCAGACACCCGTTCCTTATATCATAGAGGGTATCATCGTGATTCTGCTGTGTATGGGCTTTTGGATGGGAAGAAGATCGGCCTTTCTCTGGCTCACTGCCTCATGGGTGGCATGCGATGCCTTCATTCATCTGGTCATGGGATTCGGACTGAACGAGGTTTATATCATGGCTGCCCATTGGGCGTTCATCATTCCGATCTGTATCGGATATATCATCAGAAACTGTAAGGAGAAATATCTGCCTTATCTTCGTGGAACACTCGCAGTTATCACCATCTTCCTGTTCTTCTATAACAGCACGCTGATATTCCAGTATCTCACAAGATAAAAAAGAGAACCCGACAAGATAAAAAAGTATCTTAGATTAAAACCATCATGCTGAAAATAAGTATCTTAACCCCTATCTATGGAGTAGAAAAATATATCGAACAGTGCGCCCGGTCACTGTTCGAGCAGTCGTATGCGTCTATCGAATACATCTTTGTAGATGACTGTACCCCCGATAAAAGCATCGGCGTTCTGCAATCGCTTCTGAAAGAATATCCGGGAAGAGCACAACAGGTACGCATCATCCACCACGACAGAAACCGGGGCGTGGGAGCTGCAAGACAGACGGCATTGATGGCAGCTACAGGCGACTATCTTTTATTTGCCGATAGCGATGACATGCTGCCGGAAGATGCAGTTGAGAAGCTGGTAGGAAAAGCAGATAGTAGCCATGCCGACCTGGTTGATGGCGGCTACCGGGAATGGTGCGAAGGAAAAGCAGGCAGACTCCAGAAACCTTTTGATGTTTCTGATGAGAAACTGCTCAAACTGCTTGTCTGCCAGAACATCATCACCAATCGGCTGTGGGGCAGAATCTATAAGCGTTCGCTCATCATGGAGCACAGGATATTCTTTGAAGAGGGCATCAACTATGCAGAAGATCTTTTCTGGAATGCCCAGTTCATGTTCTACGGCAAAAAGGTGAACATCGATGATGCGGTATATTATTACCGTACCGACAATGAGAATTCCTACAATCACAACATCTCTGAAAAGAATCTTCTGTCATACTTCAAATCAACCCGCCGACTCATCGATTTTTTCGAGCAGAACGATAAGAAGCATCAGTACCTCAGAGCCACAGAGATAGGCATCGTCAATGCCTACCGCTGGGCAGCAAACGCACAGGTAGCCTTCGAAAAGGTGGATCAGGCGCTCGGCTACAAGCCTAAGAGTTGCCTCATCCGACTCATCATCAAGCTCATCAAAAAGGGGGTACCTGTCAAGAGGGTGAATCTTATCTACCTCGCTTACAGAAAGCTATACACTCTTCTAATATCTGCACCTTCAACAGTTTCATGATACAGAAGTAGATGGTGGCAGAAACCAGCAGACGAACCAGCAGCAGGAGATAGATGTTCTGCAGGCTGCGGGTCATGAAATAGGTAACTACCATCGTGGCTGCCGCACAGAGCATGAATGGCAGTATATCCTTTGCCACATCACGGAATCGCAAGCCTGCAACACGCTTCATCATCCACTGCCAGACCAGAAGCCAGGCAATGATAAACACGGTATAGGCTATCACCATGGTCTGGATGCCATATTGATGACAAAACAATACCAAGGCGAGCAACCCCACTACCTGACCGATGTTGCACCACATATACACATCAGAACGCCCCTTGCTGATGGCCAGATTCTGATAAAGCGTGTAAATAGGCATAAAGGCACCGCTCACGCAGAGAATCTGCAACAGCGGCACACTGGCTATCCATTTCTCATGAATCGTAATCAGGATGAATTCACGTGATACCAAAGTCAAGCCAAACATCAAAGGGAAAGAAAGGAATGCCGTAAAACGGAGCATCTTTCTAAACACCAGCAACTCGCGGTTCTTATCGTCCTGGATAGAAGCCAAGACGGGCTGAGCTATCTGTCCCACCGTATTGGCAACAAACGAATTAGCCTTGGTGTCCCAATTGTATGCCTGACTATAGTTACCCACATCATTAATCGGATAGAACCTGCCGAAGACAAAGGTCAATACATTGTTGCTCACCGTATTGATGATGTTGGTAACCAGGAGTTTCACGCTGAATCCGAACATCTTCCTCACCGGTCCGAAATCGATATGAAAGTTCGGGCGCCATCCCGTATAATAATATCTTCCTATATTCAGCACGAGGATAAAGATAACCTGCTGCCAGGCAAGACTCCAGTAAGCCATGCCGCTGAATGCCAGTACCAGTCCCACGACGTTCGAACTGATCAGAGCCATGAAATTAACGATGGTAATCTCCTTGTTCATCATGTTCTTCATCATATATCCGTTCTGGGCGATGCCAAACGAAGAGATGAAGAAACTCAGGAACACGAAGCGCGACAGGGAGGTGAGACAAGGCTGATGGAAGAAATCTGCTATCAGCGGCGCACAGAAAAAGAGCACCACATACATGGTAAGACTCACCAGGACATTAAACCAGAACACCGAGTTAAAATCGTTATCGGTGGGTTTCCTGATATTCACCAGTGCCTGGGTAAACCCGCTACTCTGCAGATTGCCCGCTATCAGGGTGAATATGGTGAGGATGCCGATGATACCATAATCGGCTGGCGACAACAAACGCGCCAAGAAGATGCCAAAGAGGATATTGAGTACCTGGGTAGAGCCACTGTTCATCGCTCCCCAGAACAATCCCTTGGCGGTTTTTTCCTTTAATGATTCTGCCATCGTTTCTATCTGATAAATATGGAATATTACTTGTTTTTACTTTTTAGAATGCAAAAGTAGCATAAATAGTTTGAAGTTCAAAACTTTTTGCTTACTTTTGCAGCCGTAAAACAGAAAAAAGTATGGATATTAAGAACATCAAGAAGGAATGGAACGCCACAATACTCGATATATTGAAGGCTTTCATCGAAATCTGCAACAAGTATCACCTCAGATATTACTGTTGTGCCGGCACCGCCATCGGAGCCGCCCGTCACCACGGAATGATTCCCTGGGACGATGACATCGACGTACTGATGCCACGCCCCGACTACGACCGTCTGCTCGAAATCGCCAAGCATGAAGACTTTGGCAAATACGAGGTAGTAACTCCCTACAACAACGAGTCATACCCTCTGTATTTCTCAAAACTCGTGAACCGCGAAACCACCCTTATCGAGGAGAAGGAGCGTCCCTGCATCATCGGTCTTTACGTAGATATCTTCCCTCTTGATGCCACCGACGATGACTTGGAAACGGCAAAGGCGCTGTATCGCAAATACTCTAAGACCATCAACCGTCTGAATGCCGTAACCACCCACAATACTTTCTTTGAGTACATCTCCCTGCTCCTGCACAAGGAAACTTGGGGCCGCTTTGCCATCAAGACGATCGCCTTCTTCTGCCGCAGCAAGATGCGCCACCGCCTCATCCAGCAGATGGACGAGATGAGTCACCGGTATGACTTTGATAAGGCGAAGAACGTACTGGTGAATACAGGTTCCTACCACTATAAGGAGATTTTCCCGAAGGAATGGCTCGGCAAGGGCAAGGAATTCCCGTTCGAGGATACCACCGTCTTGCTGCCGGAGCAGGCTGATACCTATTTGCGCCACTTCTTTGGCGACTATATGAAGTTTCCACCCGTAGAACAGAGAGTAGAGAAACACCTTCGCTACTATCTGAACATGGAAAAGCGGGAAACATGGGATGAGATTAAAAGAAAGCTTTAGTCTTCCCTCACTTCCTGCAAGGTATGTCCGAAACCTTCTTCTACATCAAAGAGCGGTTTCCAGCCTAAAGCCTTGAGTTTATCCGTACTGAAGGTTGCCTTGGTGATAGGCGTGGTATTGCCCTGCTGCGCATCCGCCTCAGGAATATCAAACACCACCTTTCTATCCGCTTTCCGGGCTATCAGCTCTGCCAGTTGGCGGATGGAGATATTCGATTCTGAATGAGCCACATTATAGGCATTTGCCTTCTCGCCATCCAGCAGGAGGCGCAAGATGGCATGGGCGGCATCTACCACATAAAGCCAGGAGCGGAAAGCCTCACCCTTACTCTTCAGGACGATATCCTCACCCTTCAGAACATTGCGGATAAACTGGGCATACACCCTATTGTCACTCTCCGTAAAGCTCGGACCGTAGGTATGACTCAGTCTGGCTATCACCACATCGGCATCATACTCTGCTCCGTATGCCATGCAGAGCGTTTCGGCAGCACGTTTGGAAGATGGATAGCAGGCACGCACCGATGCACAATCCACATAGCCGCTGCTCTTCTCGCTAAATTCAGAGCCATCGCCCTCGCCATAGATTTCACCCGAAGAGATATAAACCATGCGCTGCATGCGGTGACTCAATCCATATTCCAGCAGGTTGGATACGCCGTTGATGTTCGCCTTCATCACCTCTACAGGGTTCTGCTTAAAGAAGTTAGGACTCGCATTGCTGGCTGCATCGATGATGTAATCAGCGCCCTCAGCCAACTCATTATAGACTGGTTCCCCTATCATCCTGTCCATACTCTTGATGACAGGCTGGGTAACGTCTATCTCTGCAAAGAAGAAAGATTCATCCTCCCAATAGGCAGCAAACTTCTGTCGGGCACGTTCCTTGTTTCTTCCGGCTGCTATCACTTTGTAGCACCGGGCAGGATTCTGCATCAGCACATCAACCACACAGCCTCCTACCAATCCTGTAGCACCAGCCACAAGAATGGTCTTGCCATGCAGACGCTCCAATTCCAAACCTTCCCGAAAAAGGCGCGCAATATCTTCCTTATATGGTGAATTTCCTATCATAACATGTTTATTTTAACCAAGCCTCAGGCTGAACCTTCATCAGTGCCTTCAGTATCTCCAGATCCTCAACGGTGGTTATCTTGATGTTCTTCTCTGAACCAGGCACGATATGCATCTGTCTGCCTCCCAGTTCTGCCATCAGGGTACAGGATGCCACCGAATTGGCGATGCCCTTCTCCTTAGCCTCTTCGTGGGCTGCTATCAGATTGCCCAAACGGAAGGTCTGGGGTGTCTGGGTACGGATCAGTTTGTCGCGCGGAATACTGGTGTTGGTCGTGAAACCATCTTCGCTTTCCAGGATAGCCTCTCTACATTTGATACCCGTAATGGCATAGCCATACTTCTGGCAGATGGCGATATTGGATGAGATGATGTCTTGCGACAAGAGTGGGCGCACGGCATCATGCACCAGCACCAGGTCGTCATCACCGCATCCCGCCTCTTTCAAGCCATAGATACCATTGTGGATCGACTCCTGACCATTGCTTCCGCCAGGGAATATCCATTTCAGCTTGGTAATGCAGAACTGGTTGGCATACGACTGCAGTACCGTTTCCCAACCTGCCAGACATACCACAGCAATACCCTGAATATCAGGATGCTTCTGAAAAGCCATCATCGTATGGATGATGATAGGACAGTTGTCTACATGCATAAACTGCTTTGGGATGTCCTGTCCCATTCTATAGCCAGAACCTCCGGCTATGATCAATGCATAGTTCATATTCTCTATCTTTAAATTGATTATTTCTGAATGATTCTCCCCGGATTTCCTACCACGGTAGCCCCGTCGGGAATATCCTGGAATACCACGGCACCGGCGCCTATCGTCACGTGGTTGCCGATATGGATGCCGCCGAAGACCGTGGCGCCGGTATAAATCTTCACGTCATTTCCTATGGTAGGCCTGCCGCCCTTGCCGTTGCCCAGCGTCACCATCTGCAGACAGTAGAAGTCATCACCTATACTTTCTGCGTTGAGATAGGTGGCATAGCTGTGCTCCAGATGCGCACCCTTCCCGATATGCGGACACCAGATGGTCATCGTACGCTCGGGAGGCAACAGCCAGCTGATGAAAACCGAACGGTATTCGCCCATGCGGTAATAAAACAGATTGCGGAAACTCCTTTCGCGGGTGCATGCCTTAATCAGGTTGAGCACCGTAGGCTTCCTGTCCTGCACCTTCAGCAGGTCGGCATCTATCTCCTTCTTATGGAGCAGATACAGAGCGATATGCGGCAACATGCGCACCGCCGAAGCTGACAATATGATGGTTTGTACTATCGGATTCATGACTTTAAATCTTATTTTTATCTTTGCAAAGATACAAAAAATAAAGCAACTAGCATGCTTTTATCCGAAAACAATTGTTCTTTTCACTAAAAATAAGATAATAGAACAGGGTTTGTAGAATTTTAGTCGGTAACTACTCAGCACCCCTATAGAAAACTTCTCGTTAATAAAGCATAAACTTGAT
>OOBM01000009.1_pt1 | contig 183653 bp, 166 predicted proteins | sample 1671581 | NCBI WGS metagenome assembly OOBM01 (sample SAMN06348171, study PRJEB24527) | human gut metagenome
GCTTTGGCCTGACATCCACAAATGCCGATGAACTGGTAGTGGATTATCTTGCTAATCCCACCGGCTGGGCTGAACGGACGATGGAGAGAATCAAAAAGGCAAATTCCGGGCGGTCTGGACGCCTATACGGGATTACATTGGCTGTGGTGGAAGAGTTGACGGAAGAGTATATGAGAAAGTACAATAGTCCGAACACTCAGGAAATCATGTTCAGGCTTCTTGTGGAACTTGCTAAGCAATACAAAACCGTTCGCCTTGTCCTGAACATCAACGGTAAAACGACCGAAGTAAAGTATCCGGTCAAAGGTATGATGAACAGTGATATCCTGTACGGTGGAGGTTTCTCGACTTGCAACATCACCCCGCGCAGTGAAGAAAATCGCATCGAGGAGTTTATCGCGAACAACGATTCGCAACTCGAAGACAATCGCAGAATTCCCATCAAGTACATTCCCGAAGTCTATTACGGGAATAAGTTGATTTGGAAGAATCCGAATTTTGCAAACACCTGATTCCCCAAAAGGAGGAAATCGAAAATATGATTGCCAAAATCGGTAAAATGCTGACTAAAAAGGAAGATAAACCGTTTTCCTATGAAGAGCTTGCCACGATGTTGAAAACCAGCCCTGATGCCCTCAAGACATTCGAGGATGCCTATAAGAGACAGGTGCTGGACAGCGGGGCATTATCCGAGAACTTCTTACAATGGGATACCGCTACTGTCAAGGCTATGCTCGACAAGAGGGTGCCGTTTACGCGGGGCCTTGAAACGCTCATTGACCGTATCGTAGGTGAGTTGACAGATGGTACTCGCCTGTACATCTACAACGAAAAACGCGGCGGATATTATGTAAACTATGCAGCATCTCGATACGCTGTGCCGATAACGAACAATGACCTGAAAAAATACCCGGAAGAGCTCAGACCTCAGTTGACAGGAAATCTCGTGAAGGTCGATATCTCGGAGCCGTCGTATAAGATTCTGCTTCAGAATTACGCCGAGTACAAGGATGCACGCGATGACCGCATGAAAAAGTTCTACTACAACCAGTTCCGTCAGGGTCTTGATATTCTTGACCTCGACGACTTCACCTACCAGATGCTCGAAATGAATCCCAACACGATGGGATTCTGGCTTCCAACGCTGGCAAAAGCGTTGTACGGGAACAAATTCTTCAAGATTCCGGATACCAAGATTTTGCGTGTTCCGCTGCCGATGCTGCAGCTCACTCGCCTTGGCTTCGAAACCCTGAATCCAGTGACCAAGGAAATCGTGAACCGCTATTGTAAGCGGATATTCAAGCTGGATGAGCACGAGGATTACTTCATCAAGACCGGAACTTATTCTTCCAAGTATGAGTTCCGCAACGCTCATATCCATGACCCGAAGGAAATCAATGAGATGGGCGAGTATTTCCTGTTCCTGAATCATCTGACCTGTTCTATGGCTTCGCCGTTGAACAATACCTGCTTCTATGGTGCTAATACAACGAACGAGTGGGTGCTAAGGGAATATATCAAGGACAAGGAACACAACCCGACCATCTACAACGGTTTGCCGCTGCACACTGAATTCCGCGTATTCGTCGATTTCGACGCTGATGAGGTGCTGGGTATCAGTCCTTATTGGCGTGCCGATGTGATGAAGGGCAAGTTCAAGAATGCAAGTACGCCGCAGGAACGCCACGACTATGTCATCTATCAGATGCACGAGGATATCCTGCAATCTCGATATGATGACAGTGCTCGGATGATTCTGGAAGAAATCAAGAAGATTCTTCCCGCCGTGGAACTGGTAGGGCAGTGGAGTATTGATGTGATGCGTAATGGTGATGATTATTACATCATCGACATGGCGCTCGCTGAAAACTCCGCTCTGAACGATTGCGTGCCTAGGGAGAAACTTCGTCCCTACCCGCAGCAGTGGTTGCCTATGGCTGCGAACAGCTAAAAAAGGAGTCTACCCTATGGATGCTATAAAATATTTGGATGCTGATACGATTCTTGACTATCTGCACAATTCAAGTGAAACCTATCTCGAGGGACTTATCCCTCAAAGCTACGGTTTTCCAACAGAAACGGATAGGAGTGTATATGTCCGATTGCTGAAGGTTCCCGTTAGAGATAAAGCGTCCGAAGTATACATGCAAGCTATCCCATACAAAACGTTTGAAGGTGACAGCAACCGTCCGATAGAGGAGTTTGGGAAAGATACCAAATTTGAAAAGGTCGGGGTTGTCATTGATTCGTCTCGTCTTTGGCTTATGGAGCCGCTTTGGAGAATTTGCACTCAAAGTCGGCAGAAGTTCGATGATGCTGATTTTGTGTCTGAATTTTGGGATGCGTTTACCAGAAAGGTTTTGAAGGAATACGCCGTTGACGCTCGCGTAGAAAAGAGCGAGACCGTTAAGAATCTGGCAAAACAGTACGCGATTTTGGATATGCTCTCTAAGCATGAGAAGCCGGTGTATTTCGGCTGTATCGAGAACGCCTTGCAAACTTTATATTCAGTCAGTGTACTTGGCTACTACGAGTTGGGTCTCAATTATGCTTGTGACCCTGAAGGATTCACAACTTCTTTGTTGACAAGTCTCAGCAGAAGGAACTTTAAAACGACATCAAAGGAAACGCCAACCGGTGCATATATTCCCAAAAAGGTTGCGGCAGCGAGGCTTGCAAGTAAGATGACCAACATGTTCGTTCCGACCAAAAACGAATCCCAGAAAGCAGCGAGACATCTTCTGAATTCCCATAAGGGAACTATTTGCAAAAAGAACATTGTCGATGTAACGCTGTGCAACAAAAGCGCCGGAAATATGCAGATTAAGATTCCCCTTGACAACTTTCTCTACTATGAGCCGAAAACAAAAGAAATCTTCGTAAACATCTGCGATATTTGTGAGGGTGAACGTAAAAAAGTAAACCGCTATGTCAAAGATTGCGGTTTCCTTGTGCGCGAAAACCTCGTCCCTATGATGTTTGTACAAAGGTTTGAAGCATAAATCCGCAGCGATGGTTGCCGGGAGCAACGACTGTTTCCTGATTTTTCTCGCTGTTCTGTTGCCAAAATGTGCGAACAGCATAGAATAGATATTGTACGATAGATACCAGCAATCGACAAAGGCATTTCGCCTTTCGTATCATTTACAATCCGCAATCAGAGTGGACTTTCCCAAAAAGGGAAGGCCCACTCTTTTTTTGCGTACAAAAGCACTTTCTATCCAACATAGTAGTGCATTTTTCTTGCGAACATGGTATAATAAAGGAGGTAAGAGACATTGGAAGGTCTTAATACCGTCGGACATGCCATCAACAACGAAAAATCTTATTTGGATGCCGGATGCAAGGCTTTGCTTGGTTGTACTGCTGTTGCAGCTTTTATCGTAAAGAACTGCATCCCTGAATTCCGCGATATGTCCCTTGAAGAAATTCAGGAATATATCATTTACAAGAAAGCAAAAAGCCAAATGACGCCGGAGGAATTGGCTGAAATTCAAGCAAACAATACTTCGCCGGTTGAAATTGGATGTCACATTGTTGATGACTTGCCGGATAAACTGAACGAAAAGAATGTCGAGTCAAAAAGCACAAACGAGGGAACAATATACTATGATGTTCTGTTCGACATTGGTATGCCGGGTGGAGAATCACCTCCAAGCCGTGTCATTGTAGATATTGAAGCTCAGAATCACTTCAATCCCGGATACTCAATGCTGAAGCGCGGTAGCTTTTATTGCGGCAGAATGATTTCTGCACAAAAAGAAACTGTCTTTCGTAATTCGGACTACAATAAACTACAAAAAGTATACAGTATTTGGTTGTGCATTGCGCCAGATGAAAAAGTTCGCGGAGTATGTAATACATATTCCATGAGCGAAACCTGCTTAGCCAAAGAACATCATTTCCCCAAAAAGCAATATGACAACTTCTGCATCATCATCGCGTGTTTGCAGGACAAACAATCAGCGAATAACATGGTACGTTTCTTTTCTTCGGTATTCGATAACGATATGCCTGTAGAAGAAAAGCTCGACCTTGCACGTGAATGCGGTTTGCAAGTAACAGCCGATGTTAAGGAGGGTATCAACCAAATGTGCAATTACAGCGACTATGTCGAACAAAAAGGAATTGAGAAAGGCCGTATTGAAACGCTTTCCGAAAGTGTTGTAAAACTTGTTCGCTCCGGCACTCTGACGCTTGATGCAGCTTTGGATGTGCTGCAGGTATCTGACGATATCCGTGCTACCGTCAAAGAAAACGCCGAAAAGGCTCTCAATCAATAACATATAATTTTGTCGCTGCCTATGCTGGGGGCAGCGACTTTTTTCTTGCCAAAAAATGCGAACGGCATAGAATAGGTATTGTACGATAGATAACATCCATATCGAAAGGGTTTTGTGCCTTTCGTACATTCACAATTTCGCTTGAAGAGCGGACTTCTCAATTCTGAGAAGCCCGCTCTTTTTGCGTCCAATACGAAAAAGGAGCGTAATGACATGTTTGAAATTTGCAATGACAAGACCAATTTTCTTTTCTGGCCGAAACGACCGCCAAGAACAAAACAATCGAAATCACCCTTGCAAGGGATAGGCTTTGTGCTTACACGCAGCACCGGGAGGCAGATGCCACTGCGTTTGTCCGTACTATGTACGACGAAATGCAAATCCACGATAAGGGGTTTAGCTGGTTTCACCAGTGTGGCAGCAATCGGGAACAGGGCGGAAACTACTACGGCTACCAATTTTTTGAGGTTTGGTCTGTGACCGATGAAAGCGATGCGAAACGCATGGCTGAAATCATTGCCAAGAAAATTGGTACAAATATTGAAAACGGAGGATGAATTATGGCAGCAATAAAAAACGTGAAATACTTGAACGAAGAAAGTATTTATCAATATTTTCACAATCCAAACGAAAATTTTCTCGAAGGCTTTATTGTAGATAAAAACCCCATTTTCCGCCTTCAAAATTGCGAAAGTGGGGTGTATATCAAGATTTTTAAGGTGCCGGTTAACAGTAGAGTAAACGAGATATTTATGCAGGAGTTTCGGTGGAAAGCGTGGAAAAACGGTTACAACACACCGCTTCCCAGTAATTACTCGAACGGTTTCAAAGAAGTCGGTTACAGCATTGACTCTACTCGGTTTTGGAGTTTACCCAATTATCTCATCAGCGTGTGTCCCAAGCTAAAAGAAGAACTGATAGATTATCATCAGCAATTCGAGCAGGCATACTGCAAAAAAATCATTGAAGAATTAAGCTTCTGTCATGCTTTAAGGGATGGCAAGGAAACGAATGAGCGGGCGGAACAATATGCTATTTATACCATGCTAGAAGGCAGACCGGTTCACTATAACTTTCTTCTTCTAAACGCGCAAAGTATTGTGCGTAATATCAGTGATAAGAGCATTGTGAATTACATCATTGACAAGGATGGTTATCTTGAAGGTGCAATGGGAACGCTCAAAGATTATGTGCTAAGAAGCTTTACGCTTCAGGGAGTCTGGTATAGCAGACGAGCAAATGAGTTTCCCAAAAGAGTTGCAGCAGCAAGAATGGCTGATAAAATGAGCCCTGCGTTTGTTTTCGATGATAATGAGTCACAACGCATTGCAAAAAGCGTGTCTGTATACTGCGCACGGACGCTTGACGCAAGAAAAAATATAACTATCGTAATCGGAAACGGCAACGGTGAGGGCATCACTGTTAAGATTTCTTGCAGCAGCTTTTTCTTCTATGAGCCGACCACAAAAGAGGTTTTCATCAATGTTGAATCCGCAAACGATGAGGAGCGTAAAAAAATCAATCAATATGTAAAAGAAAACAGTGCCTCGGTCAGCGAGAATCTTGTTCCGCTAAAATTTTTGCAATCCATTATTTCCTATGGCTGCGAAAAATGGAATCCAAATTATATCTAACGGCATTATAATCTGGTCGCTGCCTATGCTGAGGCAGCGACTTTTTTCTTGCCAAAACGTGCGAATGGCATAGAATAGGTATTGTACGATAGATAACATTCCATATCGAAAGGGTTTTATGCCTTTCGTACATTCACAATTTCGCTTGAAGGGCGGACTTCTCGATTCTGAGAGGCCCGCTCTTTTTGCGTCCAACACAAAAAGGAGCGTAATGACATGTTTGAAATTTGCAATGACAAGACCTATTTTCTGGCCGAAACGACCGCCAAGAACAAAACAATCGAAATCACCCTCGTGAAAGATAGTCACGGTAGTTTTCTGAATGAGCACGAGATTAAGCTTGACCTCTGCCGTGCAGTTCTCGAATTGCAGCGCGGCGGCTATATCGTCACGAAGGTCCGTGCCCTTGACTACGACATCGAGAATGTCGTGGATGTGTTCCATCTGCCGGAGTTTGAGGAGGCTCGCGAGAACCCGATGCCCGATATTGTATCCGGCGTTATCACCTCGAACTTTGATTCCGGTGCATCGTTCTATCTGCCGTGCAAGGTGAACAAGAAAACCCGCGAGGTGTTTGCTGTGGAAGTTCCTGCACAGCCCTGCGACGATGACTCGTTCAGCAACGCAACCGTGGAAGTCGATGGCGTTGACCGCCGTCTGTTCAATCTCAACACCATCGTGAGCGAGTATGACAGCGATGACTACGACGGCGTTCTCGATGCCCTGTATCATGTTCAGACAAAGAACGACTACTGGGAGAACGATGGCGAATCTCTAACGGAGCTCATCCACAAATACCGTTGGTATATCCTGAAAGATGCCATGATGCAGCGTGGCCGCGATGCCGTCACGGATTTCATCGGCACCGACATCAGCAGCAGCGAGTTCAGCCGTGTCCTCGATGAGACGGAAATGGTGATGCCGGACGAAACCTTCGAGAAATTCTGGGAAAAGTACATCTGACCAATACCAATGCGGTGGGGCAAGACACTCCACCGCCTTTTTTCGCAAAAATACGCAAACGAACCCACTGTCTAAATCAGACAAGAAGGAGAACCATATGAGCATTTCACCGAAAAACGAAGCATCTCAGAACAACACCGCAAAACGCCGCGACTATATCTCGTGGGACGAGTATTTCATGGGCATTGCGATGCTGTCAGCGATGCGCAGCAAGGACCCGAACAGTCAGGTAGGCGCATGCATCGTGCGAGACAACAAAATCCTGTCTCTTGGATACAACGGTATGCCGATTGGCTGCGACGATGATATCATGCCTTGGGGCAGGGAAGGAAATGAACTCGAAACCAAGTATATGTATGTCTGTCACTCGGAGTTGAACGCCATCCTCAACGCCGGGAAAGACCTGCACGGGTCCACGATGTATGTCACGCTCTTTCCGTGCAATGAGTGTGCGAAAGCAATCATTCAGAGCGGGATAAAGCGTATCGTGTACCTTGACGACAAGTACCGGAATGCGAACAACAATGTTGCTGCACGGCACATGTTCAAGATTGCCGGGGTAGAGACTAAGAAATACGAGCCCAGTGCCCGCAATATTTCGCTGAATCTGTAACCATCATAACCCATAACCGGTCTAAAGACCGCCACAAAAATAAGGAGTAGAACAATGAAAATCCATCATACTGTGCTTGGCGTATGCGATACCTACGAAGTCGTAACGGAACCGCCTCTCGGCTATATCATTTGGAATATCGGCGATAATGCACCGGAAGGCTACCTCCCGTTCTGCAGACTCAAATTTATGCAGCCGTTTGAGGGCGGACGCGAAATTGAGCCGGATACCCTGAAAGCCATGAAGTGTGACGGTGCAAGGGAAATCTTAGCCGCCACCGGACTGGGTGCCGAAACTTCCGCCGAGATGAAGAAATTCATCGAGAAATACGGACACGACCCTCGCAGGAGTTGGGAGTGCGAAAGGATGCGTGCCGCTATCCCGTATCTTGAGAAAATCGGAATGTAATAGCATCGAGCCGTCTCCGTATTGGAGGCGGCTTTTCTTTGTTTATCGGCAGATTCCGGCGTCCTGTAATTTCTCTCTCAATGTTGCATAATCGTGCGAACCGGATACAATAGAAAACAACGAGAGAACGCAAAGAGGTGAGAACATTTTGGAACAGCTTGAAATAATCATTCCGGGCGGTCAGAAACTCTCCGTCCGTGATTTTGTTGAATGGGAGTATAACGGCGGTAAGGCAGATTTTCAGCCGGATGAACATTACCCACTGTGGGGGACTGTTCCTATTGAGGATAAGTTGCGATATATTGCAATCAGTGTATTTGGTGATTTGGCGAGTTACGGAAAATACGATAACCGAATCGGCGTTACGGACGGTGAATCGGAGCATTACTTCTTCTTCACGGTACAGGGCAAGGATGAAGATATTCTTCTTGCCTTGAATGTCATGCTGAATGTGATATATACGAGCGCAGAGGGGAAATGCCGCAAGGAAACCGGCACATCTTTCGCGGAACTGCCCCTGATGCAGAGGTTTGATGCCGTCACCCGATACATCGAAGATGAGTTTGAAACCTGCCTTATGATGCTTTCCGATATCCCATACATGCAGTGGACCTAAATTCGCAAAAAGTTGTTGCACATTCGTGCGAATTGGGTAAAATGAAAAATGTAAGGTGAATCAGTGGGTGAGTTTTTTGCCCGCATCACGCGAAAAAAGTGAATACTTATTATAAGAAGCAAGTTCTTTCGGGGACTTGCTTCTTTTATTTTGGGGGTTTCTATGATGCACAAGAAGTTGCCGGAACGCAACCGTAAAATCACCGATGCACTGCAAAATGGCGCAAAGGTCACGGACCTCGCGCAGGAGCATGGACTCAGCCCGCAAACCGTCTACCATATCGCACAGGCTGAGATGGAGAAACGCCGAAAGGCAACTTTTTCGGAATGGAAGAAGAGCCGCAACGATGAGATTCGCAACCAGTATCAGGAAGGCGTTTCCGCCGAGGAACTGGCAAAAGCTTTTAATCTTAACCGCGCCACGATTTTTCGTATTCTGAAAGGAGGCGGGGATTCCTACCACCGGCACCTTGACACGAAAATCGAGACCTCTACTTCGCGCCGCATTAAAGATTTCAAGCAGGGGTTTGTGGACTGCGCGAAGAAGAACCCCAACACGCCGGTCGAGAACCTTGCACGGGAATACGGCATCAGTCCCTCTTCCGGATTCAAGTATCTTCATGAGGCCGGTATCTATCGCGGAAAAGGTCGGAAGAAGACCACCACTCATAAGGGGTGAACCAGTATGGGGAAAAGGAAAGCAACCCGCAGCGAAATCATTGAGCGAAACGAGAAGATTGTCAAAGACTATGAGGACGGGCTATCGTTTGAGCAGCTGTCCGAGAAATACGGGCTTTGCGTCAGAACCTGCTACCGCGCTCTCGATGAAGAACAACAGGCGCAGCGCATTGCAGAAGAGCAGGACCATACCAATCTGGTCGATAAAATTGTGGCGGAGTATCAGAAGAATACAGCTGTCCGCGACATTGCCGAAAAGTACGGTGTTTCCATATCGTATTGTAGTGCCATCGCCGTCCGGGCCGGAATCAGCAACAAAGAACTCAGTCATCGTCGCATCACCCGCCGTCAACAAAAACGCAACGATGAAATCTTCGAGAAATACCAGAATGGTATCGACGCCAAAGACCTCGCTAAGGCATACCATTATTCCTTGCCGGGTATTTACAGTATCATCCGGCGTGTCCGTAAACAGAAATGTAAAAGAGACTGAGTCCCTTGCATGATGCTGCAGGGGGCTTTTTCTTTTTATGAGGGAGGAAAATCTAGTGAACGATAATGAACAGGCATTGCTTCGGTATGTGGTGGAAGGGGACATTCGGAAATCTCAGCAGCAGGCGAAAATCGTGTTGGAGGGGCTTACTGCTGTCAAGGACAAGGCATTCAAGGAAACCTGTCTGCGGACTCTGGCAAGTAAAAGTCCTACACTCATCGAACTGCCATATAACCTGCAGGGGCTTTTGGTAGCGGAGGATTCGAGCGCTTTCCGAGAAGACCGGTTCCTCATCCGAGACGACGAGAAAGCGGTCATAGAAAAGATGTGCAAGACGCGCCGTGCTGCGCTGCGGTTGCAGGAGATGGGGATTCACTATACGAGTTCTCTTTTACTCATGGGCGAGCCGGGAACCGGAAAGACTGAGTTGGCGCGGTATATCGCTTATACGACAAACCTTCCTTTCGTGTACACGAATTTCTCCGGTCTGGTGAATTCCGCTCTGGGCAAAACACAGAAGAATATCGGTATGATATTCGACTATGCGAGAAAAAGTCCGTGCGTGCTCTGCCTCGATGAGATTGACGCTATCGGGACACGGCGCGGCGGCAAGGACGATGTTGCGGAAATGAACCGTGTGACGATTGCCTTGATGCAGGAACTCGACCGACTCGGCAACGACATCATCCTTATCGGGACCACGAACCGTCCCGATACGCTGGACGACGCTCTGTTTCGGCGTTTTACCTTCGGGCATGCAGTAAGACCTCTGCGCCGGGACGATGCGCGTACCCTCGCAAGGATGTTCTTTGCATCAGTAGGGTATTCAGCATCCGAGACGGAAATCGAGACTTTGCTCGATGATACTTCACAGTATTATACCGCAAGCAAAATCACGAATCTTTGCATCGACCATATCATCGACTGGGTTGCAAATCAGGAGGATACACCATGCATCGGAAAAGTTTAACCGGAGATGCAAAGTTGAACCGCGATAAGGCAATGCTGAACGATTATATCGCCGGTATGCATATCGTGGAATTGGCTGAAAAATACAGTATCGGCTGCACGAATGTTCGGAAAAGCCTTGAAAAGTTAGAGGGATTTGCTGCTGTGCGCCGCAATGACCGCAAAAGCCCGAATCGGAAACCCAACAATCAGAAACGATTGTCGAAAGCCGACATGGAGCAGCGAAATATTGAGATTGCGCAAGACTACAAAAACGGGGCCTGGACCTTTGAAATCGCAGAGGAATACAATCTTTCGAGACAACAGGTTTATCATATCTTGCGCAGAAGCCCTGATTATACTCCGCATAAAGAGAATATCGGGTCAGTTGTACAGTTCAAGAAACGCCAGCGCAATGCTGAAATCGTTGCGGATGTCAGGGCAAATCCGTACATGACTGTCGGAGAAATCATGGATAAGTATGGGTTATCGGAATCCACCACCTATCAGGTATTTCGTGAAGCGGGGCACCCGATTTCGGGTGGTCTTGTCCGTTTCGGTCCTGAACCGCCCATGAACATCCCGGAATTCAAGCACAGCCCGAAAGTATTGGGGCTGCGGAGTGAAGCTTTGGAAGACACCAAGACAACGGAGGAAATCGAAGCGCGGAACATCGACATCCTGAAAGACTACAAAGCGGGTGTCAAGGTAGAGAATATCGCAGTACGGTATAATGTTACGCCGCGATTCATTGCGAGGCTTATACAGAAATACCGGACACATCATCCCCTCTACCGCAAGAACCTGCGCGGCAACGCTAAAATGAAGAAGAAGCTGCCGGAAGAAATCTGCGAGGGGATTGCGGTAGAATACCAGAACGGGAAAAACGTCTCCGACATTGCTAAAGACCATAAGATTGCCGTGGGTCAAACCTATAAAATTCTGCACGACTACGGAAAGCTTTCTGAATCGCTGGCAGAAGCCGAAACCCGTAAAACCACGCAAAGCCGTTCTCCTATCACGGATAATGTAAAAGCCCGAAACCGGGAATTTGCGGAATTTGCACGGATGAATACCGGCAAAAATCTGCGTGACCTTGCGGATATATATGGTATCTCCTACAGCACGGCTGTAAATATCGCAAAGTCCGAAAACATCCATAAACGGGCGGGGGTGGTTGTACCGTGAAAGATTTCGAGTGGCGGTATCGCAGGCATCGTGGCACGGTAGCACAGGAATGTCCCCGCGTTGCTGCTATGTGGAATCCGACAGCCAATTCTGTATCGCCAGAGGAAGTCACCTGCGGCAGCAATCGCAGAATTGCTCTTATCTGCCCAAAATGCGGATACGGAAAGAACGGCGAATGGCGTCCCTCTATCGCCGGTGCCTGTCGAACAGGCGGCGGATGCCCGGCGTGTTCCGGAAAAGTCCTTGTCGAAGGCGTCAATGATGTAGCTACCGTTCATCCCGAAATTGCTGCACAGTGGCATCCGACACTTAATGAGTTCCCGCCCACGCGAGTGACTTCCGGAAGCGCAAGGCATGTATACCTTGTCTGCAAGGATTGCGGGTACGGCGCAAACGGAGAATGGCATCCGATGATTGCTTTTGCCTGCGGGTCCGGGGAAGTACATACCGGATGTCCAGAATGCGCCAGAAACTCACTGAGAAAGGTCATGAGAGCCCACTACGCCAAAACAGCAAGGAAACCTGTAGTATCAGTTGCATGCCCTCAAATCGCCGCTTTGTGGCACCCTGACAATGAATTCGGCCCCGACATGTATACGACCGGCAGCTGCAAAAATATCCCGCTCGTATGCCCTGTATGCGGGTACGGCAAAGACAAAGACTGGACGCCTTCGATTGCTGACATTTGCCGGAAAGGCGCAAAGTGCCCGTTTTGCGGAAACATCGTGAGGTAATACCCTTGTACAGACAGAAAAACAAGACGCCCTATAACATGGCGGGTCAGATGAAGGTAGGTCTGATTGGCGAATCTGTCACCATGCACTATCTTGACTACTACTGCGAAACGCACAAGGACAGGATTGCGGGATTTTCGGATGTACGGGATGACAAGAAATATCAGGAAGACGACATTGACTTCGTTGTATACCGGAAGGACGGTTCTTCATTCACGGTGGAAGCCAAGGCTGACACCTACAAAACTGGGAATGTATTCCTCGAAACAGCGGTGAATAGTTTTGCTATCGGGGAAGATGACAAACTGCTGCGGTTTGGAAAATACCAGAAAGCGATAGCCAAGCACTCAAAGGGATGGCTGTACAAGGAAGCCGACTATATCTTTTATTATTTCATCGAGACCAGGCAGATATATGTCTTTGAGCGCATGGCGGCAATGCACTACCTCGATTTCGCTCTATGCTCGGATACGGTGTTCGTCCACGATGAACGGAGACCTTTCGGGAGGGCTGCGGAAAACAAAGAGCAACGAAGTAACTACATGCAATACTACGGTACAGGCTTTTGCGTAAACGCGGAACAGATGCGCCGTTCTGATGTCATCGACCACCGGATGCACCGCGTCGGCAACAAGAGTCTGCGATTTCCGGAACGCATCGAGTCCGGGAAAGTGTTTGAACATTTTGTAAATCATACTTGTATTTAATACACTTTCACGCCAAAATATGGTATAATGCAAGTACAGAAACAGAAAAGTAGCAGGTTGAAGAACACCCTATATATTGCGGTGCTTTCCTGCGTTTCCTGCTATAAACACTATGTCTAGTGTTTATAGCATTGACGGAATACCACATTTATGGTATAATGCAATCACTCTCGGGAGATAGCCACTTCTCCCGAATATGCTTCTGTAGCTCAGATGGCAGAGCAGCTGTTTTGTAAGCAGCAGGTTGCAGGTTCGAATCCTGTCGGAAGCTGATGCCGGGAAGATGACCTCCACGCGGTCGGCATCGGGCAACAAGCTTAACCTCCATTGGCTTGGCGAACATCTTCGCAGATAATATAAAACTCTTAGAAGATACCAGATACGCTCCGAAACCACATCATAGTTTTACACACACTTACATACACATCCGCTTGCAGCTGGTCGTAGAACGGCAGCAAGCATCGTATCTGGTATCCCATAAGAGTTGCCGCTCATAAAGACAGCCTCCTCGCGGCGAGCGGCGGTAACACGGGTATTGAGCTCCCCGTGGCAAATGTCTTTTCCCTTGGGTCGTTAGCTCAGACGGTAGAGCATCGGACTGTTAATCCGAGCGTCACTGGTTCAAACCCAGTACGACCCGCCATGCGGGGTATAGCAATGGTAGCTTACCAGCCTCATACGCTGGCGGTTGCGGGTTCAACTCCCGCCTCCGCACCCATCGTCCATGCCATGACGTTAAACCGGCTATCCACGTCAATCGGTCCGATGCAGAAGTAATTCTCGTCCGAATGCAACATCTGAACAGAAGGGACACTCCAATGCACTAACGCATGTCAATTTGGTAAAACAAAACGACGGAAGGGTAACTCCAATGTACTGATGAACCTGATGACGGGCAGCTCCCGTCTTAAAACAACGTGATAGGTAGCGCCTATCTGAGTGCGCCCGTACACCTCGGCGTACTCAGCCACCCAATGGGACAGCCTCCACGCGGCGGGTGGTGGACAGCGACTATAATTGCCGCTGACGAATGTCCTTTCAGGAACCGCATTGCATTTCCATGTGCAAGCGGTATCCTGAACGGTCAGGAAGCCGTGTGGGCGAGCGCTTCCTCTTGTGCTTCGGCGCAGAAATAACAAATCTCGTCCCGCTAAGCATGCATCGTACGAGCATCCCCGTTAAGCCGGGGCGCAGCCAGACGCGACATAGCCGAAAAAGGCGAGACTGCTGCGCGGCATCTGGTAAGTTAGCCGCAGTCTTACACAGCCCGTAACAATCCGTTGACCCGAATTGACAGGGAAGTAACGGCAGGGCTTGAATTGAAGTTGACCAGTGTCCAAATGCTTTTCCGGATTCTTTCGTATCGTCCACGCAGAGATTCGCGGAATCGCTAAGAGGCACAAAGATGATGTTTCGGGGATGACGACCTACTAAACGGACATCATGGCGGGGCTAAGAGAGGGTTCACCCGCTTTTTTTGCAGGCATTGTATAGGGGTTAATACACCAGCCCTCCAAGCTGGTCACGCGGGTTCGAATCCCGCTGCCCGCTCCATCGTCGCCGTCACCGTACGCCACGACATTAAATTTGGCGAGCATGGTCCACTTGTGGTCCGCTGTCCGAATGCCAATGGACAGCCTCTAAAAGAAAAGTCAAACAGGTGCTGCACCTGAAGATATCCGAAAGTCTCGGCATCAGTCGCGAATGGTGCTGAAAAACATCGGAGAGGATACAGCGCAGAATCCTCCGGGGTTGCTACCGGATGGTGCTGGACATGAGGTTGGCTTCCTCGCTGAGGGGTGATAACCAGCATAAAACACCCTACCGTGCTTGGTTAGTTCAGTTGGTAGAGCGATGGTATCGTAAACCATAGGTCGGCAGTTCGAGTCTGCCACCAAGCTCCACGGTCCGATTGGGTGACGCGCTCTTTGAGAATCCGCCCAAGAAGCTGTCAGCGGGGGCATGCACTTGCTGACGGTTGGCTAAGTCCTTACGGAAGTCGTCGTAGCCGGAACCGAACACGAATGGGCAACGTAAAGCCCCGCACGGCAGAGCGTTATCTGCTATAGCGCATGACAACTCTAACATAGAAAGGAGGTTGATTCCGATGGAGCAGGCAATTATCAACATCGAAGGCACCTCAACGATTGAAACCGCAGCGGCGGCTAAGAAGCTGATTGAGGCCTTCGGAAGTCAGAACATCCGTGCTCTCTCGGTTAAGCGCGTGGACGAGAACAGTAACGAAGTCGTTGTTGAACTCGATTTTGTACCGGGTCTGGCACCGCATCTGCACGGCTTCGCTTTGCAGGTCAATGGCTTAACTGCGGGTTACGACGGCACTGGTCCCTCGAACCTGTACGAAGTTCTGCAGGCAGCTGGCGTCGATGAGCGCCTTCTGACGCGTGAGGATATCACGCAGAAAAGCGCCAAGACCATTCCGCTGCATCTGGAGCGCGAGGTCAAACAGTACGGCGAACTTCACTATGCGTAATTACTGGCGGGTCCTTCCCGCCATCATGGGGGCATAGCTCAGCTGGGAGAGCACCTGCTTTGCAAGCAGGGGGTCGAGGGTTCGAATCCCTTTGCTTCCACCACCAGACACATCTCCATCTTGGAAATCGTCTCTGGGCGTGCATTGTACTGTTACACAAGCGCAGTACGGTCATTTATTTGGTGCGGTACTCCTTAACTACACCACGAAGACGATAATCCTGCCCGCACCGCCCCCACCTGAGGGTCATTTACACAGGGTTACGTCAAGCCGAAAACATCATGCCGAGTGGCGAAAACGGCTGCGGCATGGGCGAGACAAATTCGTCTCGTCAGCCATCTTTTGAGAGCGACCTCCACGCGGTAGATGGCGGGCAACGCAGATTTCTGCGGCTAACACTCTCCGATTCTTGGATAGGTGTCCGAGTGGTTTATGGAACTGGTCTTGAAAACCAGAGATGCATCCGCGTCCGTGGGTTCGAATCCTACCCTATCCGCCATTAGCAGTCGGATACACTCTGTACCCGGCTGCTTTTTACATATTTGCGCTTCTTTTCATCGTACCAGAATCGTTTTTTCCCGATAGGAGCCTCTCGGATTCTGTTGCGATTTGTGAACATTACGTTAATCATGGTTGTACTCAGTACACTTTCAAGGAAAAATGTGGTATAATGCATATAGAGCGACAGGGAAAACGAAATATCAGAAGTCCTCCGCTCTTCACATCGTTTCGTTGATGTGGGGACTCACCTCACACAGTAAAAAGGAGAAGTAAAATCATGCGCAAAAAGTCTATGATGAAGAATGTGCTTGCAGTTGCCATGGCTGCTACAGTCGCAATCTCTGTTACCGGATGTAAGGGCAAGAAGAATCAGGATGCTGCCTCTTCTGCTCCTTCCACCAGCCTGAGCGATTCCGCAAGCACCGCACAGTCCGAAACCCCTGACACTGCCGAGAAGGAAGACACCAGCGCGGCGGCGTCCGAGAGCAAGGCTGAGAGCAAGCCCGATTCCGATGCTGCCAACACCGAGAACAAGACCGCTGAGTCTGAGGCTGCTTCCGACAAGGCTGAGAAGCCCGCCGCCAGCCAGAACACGAACCCCGACAATGTTTCTACTAAGGACGGTCCCGCTAAGGCTCCCGTCTACAACAACCATAAAACCACCACCGGCACCAAGACTCCTGCCCAGAAGCCTGCTGCTGTGACTCCCGCTGTCGCTCCTGCCGAGAAGAAGTCTCAGCCCGTCTACACCTTCACCGTACGCCACCATGACGCCACCTGCACCACGCAGGGCTATGATGAGCATATCTGCAACGAGTGGGGCGGTATGAACTACAACGACAACTATGTTGCCGCCAAGGGTCATAGCTGGGATAACGGCACCGTGACGAAAGCTGCCACCTACACTGAGACCGGCATCAAGACCTTCAAGTGCAAGGATTGCGGTGAGACCCGTACTGAGGAGATTCCTTCTCTGGACAAGACCTACCACATCCTGCAGGTCGTTGCTCCCACCTGCACTTCTGAGGGCTATACCATCTATGAGTGCAATGAGGTTCCGGGTCTTACTTACAAGGGCAATTTCACCGACAAGACCCCGCACACCTATGATGAGGGTGTCGTGACCAAGGAAGCGACCATCTACGAGAAGGGCGTCAAGACCTTTACCTGCTCTGCTTGCGGTGATACCTATACCGAGGATATCCCGATGGTGGAGAAGACTTGGCACAAGGGTGATACGGTTGCTCCCACCTGCACTGAGCAGGGCTACACCGTCTACATCTGCGACCAGGACGCTACGCTGACCGAGAACCGCGATTTCGTGGACGCTCTGGACCATGATTGGGGCGAGGGTGTCGTCACCAAGGCTGCTACCTGCACTGAGGATGGCGTCAAGACCTTTACCTGCTCTCGTGACGGCGCGACCAAGACTGAGGTCATCCCGGCTGTGGGTCACAAGTGGGATGATGGTACTGTCACCACGCCCGCTACCTGTGAGGCTTCCGGCGTGAAGACCTACAAGTGCCTGAACGATGGCTGCACCGAGACTAAGACCGAGGAGATTGCCGCGCTGGGTCATAACTACGATGACGGCGTTGTCACCAAGGCTGCTACCTGCACTGAGGATGGCGTCAAGACCTTCACTTGCCAGAACGACAAGAGCCATACCTACACCGAGGTCATCCCCGCAACCGGTCACGATTACGATGACGGCGTTGTGACCACCAAGCCCACCTACACCGAGAACGGTGTCAAGACCTTCACCTGCCACAACTGTGGTGATACCTACACCGAGAGCATTCCGGCTCTGGGTTACACCTACAACGAGACCGTGGTCGCTCCTACCTGCACGGAGGACGGCTATACCATGCACGAGTGCGTGGAAGACACCACCAAGTCCTTCAAGGACAACATCGTCCCTGCGCTGGGTCATGAGTACAAGGAAGTCACTACTCCCGCCACCTGCAAGGACGCTGGCAGCGTAGATAAGGTCTGTGAGCGCTGCAACGATAAGCAGCATGTCCGCGATATCCCCGTCAACGAGGAGCATCAGTGGGACGAGGGCGTTATCACCAAGGAGCCTACTGCCACCGAGCCGGGCATCAAGACCTATACCTGCACCGTCTGCAACAAGACCAAGACCGAGAGCATTGCCAAGGTCCATGTCCATGAGTACACGGGTCTTGGTGAAATCGTCAAGGAGCCCTCTTGCGAGACTGAGGGCGAGCGTTGGATGTACTGCACCAATGATGGCTGCGACAGCAAAATTCTCGTTCCTATGCCCGCTATCGGCAGCCACGACTGGGACTTCGAGCACACCGAATGCCTGAAAAAGGCTACCTGCACCGAGCCGGGCACTATGCTGATGCACTGCAAGCGCGATGCTTCCCATACCATGACCTACTCCTACGGTGGTACTGGTCATATCTGGGATGAGGGTGTCATCACTACCCAGCCCACTCATGACGAGTACGGCGTCAAGACCCTGCACTGCAAGAACTGCGATGCGACCATGACCGAAAAGGTCCTGCCCACCAAGTACACCTTCACTGTTACCGTTGTCCCGCCGACTTGCACCGAGGACGGCTATACGATGCACAAGTGCAATGAGGATGACAGCTTCTCTTACAAGGACAACATTGTACACTCCACCGGTCACCATGCCGAGATGCGTGTCATTGAGCCTACCTGCAAGGAAGAGGGTCGCACCGAAATCTACTGCACCGTCTGCGGTGAAGTGAGCACCGTTCTCTCTACCACGCCCAAGAAAGACCATACTTGGGATAACGGTGTCGTTACCACCGAGCCTACCACTGAGCATGAGGGTGTCAAGACCTACACTTGCACTGGCTGCGGCGAGACCAAGACTGAGTCCATCGCTCGTCTGCCCGCAAGTGCCAAGGTGGCTGCAAACCCTATCGTAGCCGGGGCTGAGCCTGTTGTCGAGGTTCCGGCGCAGGAAATGAGCGCCGAGAGCATCAACGCCGAAACCTATGTCGCAGAGACTCCTGTTGAGCCCGCTGTACCTGCTGAAACTCCTGCCGAGCCCGTTGCTCCTGTTGAGCCCGCTGTACCTGCTGAGACTCCCGCCGAGCCTGCCGCTCCTGTTGAGTCCGCTGAGACCGAGAAGTCTGCCGAGACTTCCGAGGACAGCACCGACACCAAGCAGGAAGATGCCGACATGCCTAAGGAAACCGAGGCTGAGGTCGTAATCGTTGAGGGCGCTGCGGAGTAAATCTCCCGTTTCCAACACTACAACATAGGTCCGCAAAGACCTGAATCTATCGAGGCTTGCCGGGAAACTGGCAAGCCTTTTTTATTGCCAGGCAGACCCGCATGGTGCTGCTTACGAGCCAAAGAAAGGTGATACAAATGATTGATTATATTGAAAAAGCAAAGGCGTTCGCTATGATGGCGCACAAGGGCCAGACCGACAAGGCAGGGGAAGACTACTTCACGGCGCATGTGGCCGTTGTCGCAGACGGCGTTGAGCCTGACCCGCTAGTGAAAACTGCCGCCTACCTGCACGACACGGTGGAAGATACCGGCACCACGATAGATACCATCAGAGCGGAATTCCCTCAGGAAGTGGCTGAGGCGGTCTCTGTACTGACTCGGGAAAAAGATATGACCTACGCAGAGTATATCTGGCGTGTTAAGCAAAACGACATTGCCGTCAAGGTAAAACGCGCAGACCTCGTCAGCAACATGGACCTTAACCGAATCCCGTATCCTCTCACAAGCAAAGACCTTGCGCGAGAAGCCAAGTATCTCCGTGCTTACAAGATGCTTGATGGCAGAAAGACAGTCTCTGCTGTAAACCCCTATGCTCTGTATGACTATCTCGTTACCTGCGGCTGGGAGAGTGACCCTTCTGAGAACCTGACATCCGAATCTCCCGTTCTGAAAGCGCCTTCCGGCTTCTACAAGGTGCTGGTTCCCCTCGATATGCAGCGCACAGACTACGAGCAGCGCCTCAGAGACGCTCTGGAAACGCTTTGCTCCTTCGAGGCAGCACCGATGTGCGATATCCTCAGAACGCTCTTATACTGGACGCCAGCACCCACAGAGAGCAAGCCCTGAGCCAAGAAAACGCCATTTTAGAAACTTGCAAAGACTCGCGTTTGTGTTGCTGTTGTTTTTGACTGTTTTCTGACGAGGAAGATTCAGCGCTGATTCGCGCCAGACAAATACGACAAGCAAGCGCACAAAATGCGACTCGCTCAGATGTTAATTGTTTGTGAATCATACTTGTACTCACTACAAATCTGCATCAGAATATGGTATAATACAATCATAAAAACAGCGATAAAATGTGATATTCGCTGCAAAATCAAGCCATGCAACTGTCGTCTGTTTTCGTGGGCGACATACCATGCTCCAGTGGCGGAATTGGCATACGCGGCAGATTCAAACTCTGTTTTCTCCGGGTTCGACTCCCGGCTGGAGTACCAAAAACTTAGAAGCTTTTTCAGGGGTGATTTCGTGAACACTATAAGCGCCGTGACCATCGGAAAACTTATCGCCGCGCATCGTGAAGGCAACGAAGAAAAGTTCCGCGCCTATGTCGAATTTATTGCCAAAGCCTACGAGGAGCAGGGAAACGACCGCGCCGCCAACATCATCCGCAGTAACTATACGGGTGATTATGGCAAGCAGGGGAAAGTCGTTCTGGATGAAGCAACAGAACAGACTACATACTACGAGACAGGCTGGTACGAACCCGAAATCTTAGGCTCTGGTGGTTCCTATCGCGGAATTACAAAGACAAGCTCAGAGGAAGAAGCTCTGCAACAGCTACAAAAGCACACGGTGAACTATGCACAACGTATCACTGTATATAAGAAAGACGGCAAAACCGTAAAGCGTGAAGTTGCCGAATACGACCAGTGGGAAAAGAAGTGGAGGACATAATGAAGTGGAATGTATTTTCTCTCGAAGCCGTTAAAGAGGCATTAAAACCCAAGTTTGTGTTGGAGAAAGTCCGTTATGTGACGGACGACGAAGAGTACGGCGAGGGCGAGTCTACGCGCTTTGTTTTCCGCAATGTAGAAGAGATGCCGGAAATCGACTATATTAAGCGGACCATCTGCACATTCATTCAGGACACCTATGTTCATTTTAAGGACAAAAGCCTCAAGCCGATGTGTATTTGGCAGGATAACCTCAACGAAAGCGAGGACCATATCCGCTATTCCACGAACAACCTTGTGTCGCCGCCGCTGGAACTCATTGGCGAAACATACATTTCTGACGAAAGCTACACACACAAGTGGCTGGTAGCCCAAGGAGGAATTGAACTTCTTGAGAGAGCGTCCATCACCATCGACGTAGATGTCATCTATGCCTATAACAATGTCGATAAGGTTGAGAAAAGTTCCGAAGACGGCGAAGTACATGGCGTTCTCATCAACAGTACAATGTATCTGCGTGAATCGGAAATCAAACAGGTTGCTCGGCTTATCAAGGACGAAAAGCTCCGTAACCGCGTATTGACGCTGATGCGCTCTCATCGCCGCATTGTGTCGGCTCCCGAAAAAGAGAATCGCAATATTCGGGAAGTTGCTTCTGCGCAGATGCTGAGTCAGGAGTAATCGATGGAGCATAGAATTTCAGAAGTCGGCGCTCAGATGCTCAAATATCAAGAGCAACTCGCCAGAGATTATGGATACAAGCCTATCCCACGCACCTTTTTCTGCGATGTGAGAGCCGAGTTTCAAAAGGCATTGCCGGAATGGTGCAATGTGTCCGGTGACACGATTTCGCTCGAAACCGCTGATGGCACAGTCATTACCAACGGGTACAACCGTATCGTGATTGGTGACTATGGTGCATTTGTTGAGTTTTCCCGCGTCCAAGCCTGTATGCGCCGCCTCAAAATCAAAGAAGGGCAAATGTATCGCGCAAAAGACCCTCGCTATGCTGAGCATGTCAAATATCTCTGGCTTACGGCAGATGATGGTTCGGATGTGAAGGTATACGACCAGAAGCGTTCGGTAGAGTATGCTGACTACAAGCCGGGAATGCTGTATGTGAGTGTGTATGAGGTGTTCCCACACATCTAAGAAAATGGGTATTTACGAAATTTGGTGGTTTGAATAAAATCACTTAATTTCATAAGTATCACAGGCACATGGATGTTTGTTGCGCCTATCGATTTTCCCAGTTGATAGCTCCGCAAGAGTGGTATTGCCTCGTGTAATGTCACTTGCAGCAAACACCCAGCCAAGGGAACCACAACCTCCTGCTTCGGCAGGGGAGACTTATCATAAAGGAGGTGGCGTATATGTCCACTGTGTATGTGCTTAATAAAAACGGTAAACCTTTAATGCCTACGACTCGCTGTGGTCATATCCGCTACCTTCTGAAAGAGAAGAAAGCGCGAGTCGTAGCATCAAAACCATTTACCATTCAACTGTTGTATGAAACCAACGATGTAGTGCAGCCGCTTTACTTAGGCATCGACCCCGGCAGAACCAATATCGGCGTTGCTGTTGTTAAAACGGACGGCACGGCAGTCTTTACTGCACATCTGGAAACTCGCAATAAGGAAATTCCCAAGTTGATGAAAAAGCGCAAAGACTCTCGCCGCGCAAGACGCACCAACGGCAGACGCTGCCGCCGTCAACGTAGAGCTAAAGCCAATGACACCATTTCCAAGAAATGCGTAAAGCAAGCCACAGCTCAAAATGGCAGCGTCAGCAAGCGTGCAAAGGAGATTGGTGTCATCAAGCGCCATCTTCCGGGTTGCGAGAAAGAAGTCCTTTGTATCGGCATCAAGAACAAAGAAGCAAAGTTTAGCAATCGCACAAGACCGGAAGGCTGGCTTACGCCTACCGCAAATCAGTTGCTGCAGACACACATCAACTTGGTAAAGAAGATTCGGAAATTTCTTCCTATCAGCGATGTTGTGCTCGAAATCAACAAATTTGCGTTTATGCAGCTGGACAACCCCAATATTCAGAAATGGCAATATCAGCAAGGTCCACTCTATCAAAAGGCGAGCCTCGAAGAAGCCGTTTCTGAAATGCAGGAACATCATTGCCTGTTTTGCAAAAAGTCCATTGTCCATTACCATCATGTAGTGCCACAATCCGAAAACGGCAGCGATACCATTGGTAACATTGTTGGCTTATGCACAAAGCACCACGACCTTGTGCATAAGGATACCGCATGGCAAAAGAAGCTTGCCAAAAAGAAAACCGGACTTAATAAAAAATATGGTGCTTTGAGTATATTGAATCAAATCATTCCGGCACTAACGAAAGAGTTGAGTTCTCTTTTTCCGAAGCATTTCTTTGCGACCAATGGTAAAAGTACCCACGATTATCGTGCAGCGCATGATGTTAGTAAGGACCATTGGCTCGATGCTTACTGCATTGCTTGTTCTATCCTGCCTAACGATACCTGCGATAAAAACATCAATGGCCGTGTGCCGTATAAACTTAAACAGTTCCGCCGTCACGATAGACGAGCGCTGCACAAAGAAAATATGAGCCGCGTGTACACGCTCGATGGTAAAAAAGTTGCCACAAATCGGCATAAAGCTATTAAACAGACTACTGACAGCTTGGAAGAGTTCCGTCAACGCCAACCTAATGACGTTTGCAAACTCAAGGTGAAAGAGCATCATCCGGAATATCGAAATCCTGAACGTAACTTTCCCGGCTGTGTGTTTCTTGTTGGCAAGCATACTCATGTGATGCAAGGAACCAGCGGCTCACACAACGGTAAAGCGGATGGATATTACGACACAAACGGCAACTCGTATCCATCTGGTAAATGTAAGTTTGTTGCCAAAAACAAAGGGATTGTTTTTGCATAAATTAGTAGACCACCTATTTTCGAATAGAAAATCACCTAATTTTGCAAATACCCCGAATATAAAGGAGGGATTCCTCATGGGCAATTTGTTTGCCGAAGCAAAGCTTAAAACTGCACTCGCAAACGATACTTATACCGACAAAAAGGAAATCGTATCAAAAGCCGGGTATTTGCTCGGCGTTGATAAGAACATCTTTGATTCCGGAGAGTTGCTGTCGGAAATTTACGAAGAACTCGAAAAAAATCAGGATGCGCGGATGGTGCGCAACTTATGTTTTCTATTTACCTGCATCGAGCACTGCTATAAGCAGCTGCAGATGCAGATGGTAAACGGCCTCAAAAACCTGCATTCAATGGATATGACAAAGGCAGCGACCGAAGCACTGCGCAAGGACGGGCTTGATATCGTCAAAGCAAATTGTACGCTGGACGAATACCGGCCCCGAATCGCGGCGGAAATCGCGAATCGTATTCAGGGTTGCAAGGATATCTTCCCGATGTGGGTGCCGTGGGAGTATATTCGTCAGATGTTTTCGTTTCCGACCAAGACAAAGGACAGGGCGCAGGAAAGAGCGTGGCTGTACTACAACGAGAATATTATCAGATTCCCGTACAATGTCTTCCTCAACTGGCGGTTCAAGGCTGACGAGGGCGGAAACCTTCTGGGCAGTGATGAACAGTTCCTTATCCGGCTGTATGCTCAGAACGGAGATACCTTCTGCGATTACGACAAGGTTCGCGGGGAAAGCAAACAGACGCAGCAGAATGTCGAGCAGTTCCTGCTTCATTCCGTCCGTTCTGAAATTCTCGTGGACTGCGAGAACTGTGACCCGTTGAAGTTCTTTGCTGTATTGCAGAGCCTTTCTCCTGAGGCTTTCGGGAAGACTCAGAAGATTTTCCTGTTCGATGATGTGAACGCTTCGTCCATCTGGGGACTCGTGGAGCATTACACGAAAGCCAAGGTGGACCGGTTCATGACACAGCGCGTTGTGGAAGGAAAGAGCGTTGTCGATATGACGGTCGCAGTCTGCTGCTGTCAGGAACACTACGATAAGAAAATCGACAGTTTTCTTCTGTTCTCCTCGGACTCCGATTATTGGCCACTCATCAACAATGTCGTGACGGCCAGGTTCTTGATGATGTTCGAGCGGGAAAAGACCAGCAAGGCTATCGTCAATAAGATGCGGGAACATCATGTGCTTTACTGCTATACGGACCAGTTCTGCAAGGCAGGGGATGCATACCGCCTCCGCAATGATGCTCTTGCTCTTGAATGTGCGTCCTATCTCAAACAACAGTTTGGCAGCTGCAACATTGAGGATATGCTGCAAAGCGCCTATGGGCAGACGCGCATTGAGATGACCGAGAAGGAAAAGGAACTGTTCCGGAAATCTCTGGTCGATAAGCTGCGCATTACAATGGATACCGAAGGAAATCTCAGTATCGGATTAAGCTAAAGCGAAAACAGCACACCGTTGCGGAAAATTGACCGGTCGGTGTGCTGTTGCCGTTGTGTGCGAATTGCCGTATACTGAACACACGAAATCCGATTTTAGCACGGAGGCACCATTTTATGGGAAAGATTCTGGTAATCGCCGAGAAACCCTCGCTTGGAAGAAGTATCGCGGGCGCTATTTCATGGTGGAAGGGTGAGAAGTTCGAGAGGCAGGGAAAAGACCGCAACACCTGGCTCGAAAGCGATAATTATATCGTGGTATCTCTGGTCGGACACCTGTATGAACTGATAGACCTTGATGCGTATTTCCCGGGCTATGACCCTGCTGTGAAACAGCCATGGGATTTGAAGAAGTTGCCGTTCTTTCCGGATGATTGGAAGTTTGAGTTTGAAGGCAAGGAAAAAGTACAGGGCCTTATCAAGGTCGCCAACCAGCAGATGAACCGCAAGGATGTGGATGTCATCTACAATGCCGGAGACCCGGACAGAGAAGGACAGCGGCTAGTCGATGAAGTGCTTCTGTATGGCCTAAAAACCCCCAAGACGATTTATCGGCTCTGGCTTCCCGATACTACGAACAAGACCATCAAGCAGGCATTCGAGACCGCCAAGCCTAATGCCGGATACGCGTCCCTGTCTTCATCTGCTGAAACGCGCAGTGAGATGGATTGGCTGCTCGGTATTGAATTGACGCGGTATGTTTCCATCAAGGCTGGGGGCTTTACCCGTATCGGACGCTGCGTATGTCCTATCGTACAGCATATCATTGAACGTGAGAAAGCAATCAAGGAATTTGTCCCGAAACCGTACTCGGCTGTTTCCAGCAAAGAAAAGACGAACGGAGAGGAAATCGAACTCACTAGTAAACGGACATTTGAGGAAGGACACGAGGCCGAGGCGCAGGCGTTGGCAGATGCCTTCAATAAGGCCGGTGCCACCGTTACCGATATCAAGACGGAGCGCAAGACCGTCAATCCCGGTAAGCTGTTCTCGATGAGTGATTTGCAGAGTTTTGCCTGTAAAGCCGACAAGACATTGTCTCCGGCCGATGTGCTTGCCGCTACGCAAGCGTTGTATGAGGGAGGATATGTTACCTATCCCCGTACCAACAGCAGCTATCTGGCGACCAATGAGACCGTCAAGGTCGATGCCGCGATACGAGGTCTTGCACAGAACGGTATTACAGGTCTTGTCAATAAACCGAAACTTAAAAGCATCTATGATGACAGCAAAATCGAAGCCCACTCTGCTATCACACCAACCGGAAAATGGCCTGCATCACTTACTGGAACACAGAAAACGGTCTTTGACTGTATCTTGAACCGGTTCTGTGCTGTTTTCTGTGAAGAAGCCTGTACAGTAGACCGCACGACTATCGTGATTCACTGCAATGATGAGGATTTCACTCTGAAAGGTGATGTGCAGGTAACTCCCGGCTGGCGAAAATTCGAGAAACCAACGAGTGGGGACAAACTGCTCCCCAAACTCAATAAGGGCGATGCCGTAAACATCAATTTCAAGACGGTAGGGAAGATGACGACTCCTCCGAAACGGTATACGGTCGAGACTCTCAACAACTGGATGGTCGCGCCGATGCGCGGTGCCGAGAAGGCGAATGAAGAGTATTCCGATGAGGAATGGAAGGAAATCCTGTCAGATGCTACGATTTGCACCGAGGCGACCCGCGCCGATACCGTTGACAGATGCGTCAAGAGCAATTATATTTCTCTGAAAAAGGGCGTCTATTACGGCGAAGCAGAAGGGTTCCGATTGGTCGATACGATGGAAAAACTCGGAATCGACCTTGATGTTCCGGTAACGGTAAATTTCTCCAAGCAGCTGCACTCTATCAAGGACGGGGCCCTGACCCGTATCGATGTTCTGGAATTCACGAAAAAGACCATCGAAGATATCATGGCGAAGGATGTTGCGATTGAATCTGCGCAAACCGGACACGGGAACCTTCCGGTCCTCTGCAGATGTCCTCGCTGCGGCAATGATGTGGTAGAGACACAGAAAACCTTCTCCTGTATCGGGAAAGATAAAGACGGGAACCGGTGTCCTGTAACGCTCTGGAAGAATAACAAGTTCTTTGAATCTATCGGCAAGAAGCTCACGAAAACGACTGCCGCTGCGCTGCTCACGAAGGGCAAAGCACCGCTCAAAGGCTGTGTGAGCAAGAAAACCGGTAAGAAATACGACTGTATCCTGACCTGCGACTGTTCTAAGGGCCGTCCTGAATTTCACTTGGAATTTGACCATAGCGGTGCATCCGGCACTGTGCTCGGTAAATGCCCGTTCTGCGGAAGTGATGTTGCGGAGGGCTCGAAAGGATACGGCTGTACAAACAAAGATTGCAGCGCGGTGCTCTGGAAAAACTCGAAACTGTACGGCAACGATGTGAAAATCAGTGTAACGGCTGCAAAAGCCCTGCTTGCTAACAAGGCTGTGAGTGCCAAAATCAAAAACAAGGATAAGACTGCGGATGTCAATGTCAAGGTCGGTATCGAACCGCACGAGATGCCGAACGGAAAGAAATACATCAATTTGAAAGTGCTCAGCTACGAGAAATAGATTATAGCTTTAGGGTCGCTGCCAAAGCCAAGGGCAGCGGCTCTTTTTTCTGTCGAATTCGGCAAATGGCACTTGTGTAAGTGTGCGAACGGCATAGAATGAAAATCGTGCGATAGATACTATTCTACTTTAGGCATTTTCTGCCCGTGCAATTTACACTCGGCTTGTCAGGCAGACTCATCTTCGGATGGGTCTGTTTTTTATTTGCCGAAAACAACGAAAGGGGTAAAAACTCAATGACAAAAGCAACCAAACGAACCATCGGCGTTATCTGTCTACTCTGGCTTGGTACTTTGCTGCTCCTCTTTGCAAACTACAAGACGAAAGTTTACTTAGAGCAACTTCGCAGTCAGGTGGATGCCGTGACGCAGCAGGAACAGGCGAATGTCACGGCGGTGAAAAGACAGCCGTCCCGTACCATGGAGAATGTCTTAGTGAGAACCGATGCACAACTTGTGACGACTTCCTTCTCAAATGAGAACTATGCAGCGAAGGCGAAATCTTTAGCTTCACTCTGCGATAAGGAACTCAAAGAGAAGATAGGCGGCGTGTCGAACGAAAGCGTTTTAGCTGAGATGCAGCGCAGACCCGGCATGAACGGACGCCTTGTGATTCCTTCTGTCGGCGTAAATGTAGCGCTCTTCGACGGACACGCGCAGAGATTTGTTGACGCAAAAGACAGCGCCGCGTATTTTCTGGCAGGGAATACGATGTTGGTAGGTGACCACTGGAACCAGGGATTCTCAAGAATCAAAAACTGCCACGCCGGAACGCTGGCTTACATTTACCGAGGCACTTCTGTGCAGACACTGACCTGTACCAGGGTTTGCAGTGGCATCAACGGAGACAGTGACCTTTTATATGCAGACGGGTCGAGCGCCACAATGGGCGGCGGAACTCTGATGTATACCTGCAACGGTGCAAATTATCACGATGTAACACTTACTTTTTGGAGATGAAGGAAATGAATAACAAAAATAATATGAAACGCCTTGCTGCCATTTCTCTGGCAGTCATGGGCATTATGCTCGTATTCGCGCTGTTTGACGCGGCGCGGATGAACCGCGAAATCAAGGAACTGCAGAAGGCGGTCAACTACACGCAGCTGTTTGAGGATATGCTGTTCCCCGATATGGCTACGGCTGAGACCGGCGAAACGGCTGGAACTGCTGAATCCGCAGCAGTTGCGGACTTTGCCCCCGTCATGAACTTTGAGGCAGGCGAAGAAGGCATTCAACTGTCGCAGGAATCTTATCTACCCTTGACTCTATCTGACGCTAAGGTTTTCGTACCTTGTGCCGATATCGAGGAACCCTGTACAGTCGTATACCGCAGCGAAGACTCCACAGCGCAGGCAGGGGCGTACCGCTTAGCACTTGTCAATGGCGATGCGAGCAACTCTATTGGAGAGTTCCAGAACGGCGATGAAACGCTTCTTTCGGGCGCACGCAATGTGTCGGATGATGTGTATCTGACGGTTGCAGTAACATTGGATGAGGAACATCGCTCCGAGCAGGTAGATGCAATCAAAAAGCTTCTCGCTAATACCGTTATCTCTGATGCGACTCCAAAAGTCGCTCTCTTTGGTGAGACATTAGCCGATGGTGTTTCTCTGGAAATCAGTGACAGCTATATGCAGCTGCAAAAGGGGACAGATACTGTGTTGGTATCGGCGTTCCAGCAAAGCATCGATACCTCGCTTCTATCCAAGTCTATCGAACTGCCAAACGGTCTGACCCTGAAATACAGCGATGTGAAAGATTCTCAGACAGGGTACATTCCCTTTATCGCAACCGTGGATGGACACAAATATAAGTTCCTTGCAACGAGTTCGGATATTCTTCTGAACATGTTTGAGGAATAATGGTTCTGTATGTCATAGCGGCGAAAAAACAGACGGTAAGCACTTGCACGGATGTGCGAACGGCATAAAATGAAAATTGTACGATAGATACCATTCTACTGTAGGCGTTTTGCGCTCGTACAATTCACATTCTGGCTCTAACAAGCAGACTCATCTTCGAATTGGCCTGCTTTTTTGTTTGCCGGAACTACTAAAGAAAGGAGTATTCATGACCAAAAAACACCTATTATTTGCGCTTATTGTCTGTATGAGTACCGTCTGGCGGTTTCTTGAACTGCTGGAATACGGAGAGATAGAAGTACGACAGGTTGACACATACATGTATTTTTACATGCTGGCGACCTGCTTCGTATCTTTCCTCGTCGGCAAAGAGAGTGCGACTGCCAAAAAAGCGAAAGAGCAGAAACCGCTGCAAGGGTCTGTGTCTGAGCAGCAAAACCAAACCACGAAAAAATAACACTAAAAGGAGAAAAATCATGTTTAGCTTTATCAATTTTGCTACCGTTATCGTCTTCCTTGTCACGATGTTTGATGACAGCACCCAGCTGGTGACCGTCCCTCGGTCTTCGCCCGACCCAATCGCCGAGCTCTGCCGCGCGCTTGTAGTCCTCAAGCGTGAGCGCTACCACATCCGCGAGGTCTTTAAGCTTTCCAGCGATGGCCATACCGAGAAGGTCTACTGGTATGGTCGTAGTCAGTACATCGAAGCGCTGAACGCTCCTCATCACATCAATGAGAATGTCAGTTGCTATACGGACTACGCGTCCGGCATGCGCCAGAGAACACCTTGTAAGCTTGACTACGACACACACCGCGTTTTTGACATCGTCGCTCCTTGCAATGATGAAGAAGATGATGTAGTCGTGAAACGCAGTATCTTGCTTCCTCCGGAGAACGATGGCACGGTGCGTGAAGTTCGTATCTTCGACCTCGATGAACGGGATGAGTGCGGTGAACTGCCTGACCCCAAGACCATTGAGGGGCTGTATCGCGGGTACAAGGACCGAGACATGTACTGGACATGCGCTGACGAGAAGGTGATTGAGCCTGCTGACGCGGTGCATTATGTCAGGCAGCGTGCTCTGGCACAGTACCTTACCGATAGCGGTCGCGCCGGTCTTCTGATGGAAGACGACTTCGAGCCCTTGGAAGAGCCGCTCAAGCGCACCACGGATTGGCTGGCAAGCAAGGATGAGTCCCGCTTTGAGGAACTGTATACTGCCTACGCTGCTGGTCTTTATGCCGCACAGACGGAGCAGCTTCAGAACAAGAATAACGACACTCAGGAGGTGTGACCTATGTTGATTAAGAATATCAGGTGGGATACAGATGGTGATATGGAGGCTCTTGCCTCTTTACCGACCGAGGTCTACACGCCCCCATTTTTACATCAGGAACAGTATGACGATATCGAAGAATTCCTCGACGATGTCTCGGACTGGCTCTCGGACGAATATGGATGGTGCCATTTCGGATTCGAGACGGAAACCGATGATGGAGGAATTATCAAATGCGACACGCTGCCCGAATGAGGCAGAAAGGAAAAAATATCATGAAAGCAGAAATCAAATTTGCCATAACGAAAAACGGTCCCAAGGCATTTATGTCCACCTACAACGATGACTGGACGCCTGCAAACGACACGAGGCTGCGCGTATACAAGAAGGATAAGCGCAGCGTTACGCCTGCCAATGCGTACCCAGAAGGCAAGGGATATGCTCTTGCCATCAACCCGTGGGTGCTGCAGGATTTCCTCGAAGTCAACGGCATTGATGCCATGCAGCCTATGACTATCGCCAAAGGTCTTGCCCCTGAGCTGCGGGATATCCGTTACGCGAACGACAGCGAAATCGTTTGGTATGAGTTCTCGACTTGCAATACCACGAAGCGCTGCACGAATCTGTCTCGTGCTAAAAACTTCGTACGGGATTGGGTCAATTACGATTGCCCGACTCTGTACCGCTACACCACGAACCAGAAGAATGTCATTATCAATGGATTCGGCATTACGCTGCCGGTATTCAGCAACGTGCTTGTCGATACTTACGATTGCAAGTTCCAACTGGACGATACACTGACTGAGAAGGAAATCAACGCACTTCTCAAACATCTCAACCCGAAAGGTGCAGTAGCGGAACACCTTAACTTTGCCAAAAAAGCAAACGAGATGGGGCAGGATGCGCTCTGGAAGCTTCGTGAAGAGGTGAAGGATACCTGCAAGGCTATCAACGACCTTTTGCACGAACCTGCGACACGCGATGCCATTCTGAAAGCCCAGACGGAACATCAGCGTGACGCGATGCCCATGATGGATTGCGGCTGGCTCAACTGGTTCCCTCTGGAAGGCACTGAGTTCGCCGAGAAGTTCAACACGGTGCGCAGCACGGGCAACGGTCCCTACTTTCTGGACATCGACATGCCTATTATTGACCAGAGCGTCAATGTGCAAAGCTATGGCGGTGATGTAGTGCGTGACCTCGTCTCGAAGCGGTTGGGCATTGATATTTACTATGTCCGGCATCTGGACTGAGGTACAGTAATGCCGGTAGAATATAGATTGACCAGAACCGGGACTCTGCCTGTTGGTATCCATGGACGCAGAATCATCTGTTGTCTGTGTCCCGACACCAATACATGGGATAAAGGTCTCGATGATTTCGCCATGCTCTTTCCGGACGCTAAGACGAGATACCTCGAACAGGCACAGGGAAAACCGCCGCGCTTAGGACAAGTCATCTTCTGCAAGGGAGAGGACGAGGATACTCTGATTGCGGATATGGTTTGCCGGAAAGACAAGCCGGATGCTTATGACAGTGATGTGCATTTTGGATACCTGTACAGCTGCTTTCTGCAAGTAGTCCTGAAAGGATTGCAGGCAAATGCTTCGGTGGTGGTATCTGTACCCGGCGTGAATTTCAAAGAATGGCAATGGCGGAAACTGATTCCGGTCTTAAAGCACTCTATTGAGATGACGAGTATTCGGGATGATTCCACGGGCAACATCAAAGACAAGGTCGTAACGGCTATTGTCTGTTCGCCCTATGATTTGATTCCGTATGATAAGGAACTCAATGAAACTGCTGCGAAGCGTAAAGCAACGCGAACCAAAAAGCGAAAAGACCTCGGAGAGGATTCCGAAAAAAGCAATTCCAAACTCGAGCAAATCGAGATTCCTGACATTCCGGACGAAGACCCGGATGACGAAGACGACGATTGATGTCGGCCCCTGCAGCAATGCGGGGGCTTTTTTGTTGTCAAAATGCCGATAGAGCACCCCCCTTGCCGCCAGACCTGCTTCGCGCACGAAAAACAGCCATAATGCGACACAATTTAACAAATAAGCAACATTTATTTGTTCCGTTTCTCTTGAAATCAACAGCAAATTATGGTATAATGTGTTTACTAGCTCAAGATAGCACAATATCCAATTTCTTGAGCCACTGTGTATGGCTATAAAACCACATCCTTCTATTTGATACTTGAAAAGTCGTGGTTTTGCTCTCCGTCACGGTAATGTAAGCGCATCCCAATACGGCTATATGTCCGCTTCCTTCTTTAGACACCATGCCAGCCGCCTGCAGCTTGTCTGTTCGACTGGCATATATGAAATTTAGCGGTCGTGCTTTCCGTATCAATCGTGTGTCTTAGCCCCGTGTCGAGATTCTTCTCGATGCGGGATTTTTGTTTTGTCAGGAGGTTTGTATGCTGACTATTAAAGATTTCAACCGCATTACTTTTCTGCATCATCGCGGTATCGTACCGCCCGCACCGGCTATGGAAGGGGAGACGGTGGTAGAAAAGCGCTTTGTATGCACCGCAAATATGAAGTTGCTGGAGTATGGCTATGTGATGGCATACGACCTCTTTGAGGCGTGCTGCAAGGCTGCGCATACTGGGTTCCTCGAAGTCTGGTCCGAGTTGTACGAGTTTATCACGGAAGACAGCAAAGCCGTCTCAAAGACCTCGCCCATCTGGCCGCATTTCCCGAACGATGCGATGAACGCAAGCCTTGTGGAGTTGTATATCGTTAATTACCTGAACTACCTGAGCGGTGGGGTTTGGACGCCGGACTCTGACCCGTCCCGGTTCTGCAAGGGTCTTGATAAAGACCACCTTCCCGCAGCCAAGCAGATTCCGGCTTGCACCGAGGATGAAATCTACCGGTATCTTGTTCAGAGCGTAACGAGCAAAGCCCTTCTTTCTCCTGATGAGCAGAATACCGTAAAGATGCTTCTCTCTGACAGTGGCGAAGAGTTTCTGGATAAGGTAATGTCCCTGATGAAGGATAAGGATATTCCTTGTAAGGAGAACCTTGCACTGTATGTATCCTATATTATCCATCGCCCCGACTGGAAATCCCAGAAATGCTTCTTAGATTTCAAGAGTGCTACCGATGTGCTGCGTCTTGCCGCTGCCATGAGCGGGCAGGATGTAAGCCTTGCCAAGGCACCGCGTTTCCGCAGCTTTACAAGAGCAGAGCGCCGTGAACTTCTGGGTCTGCTTGAACATGTCGAGAAGGATGAAGGGTTTGCACTCCGTCCTGAACAGTTCAAGCGTTTGGGCGAGAAGCTGCATCCGAGTGAGTACGCAAAGTATTTCCCTGAGAACAAAGCCATCTTCGATAAGGTCCGCAACGGTATCAAAATCGAGACCTACAACTCAAAACTGCAGGAATTGATGAAGCCGCCTGTCAACGCGGAACTGCTGACGGCGCATCTTATGCTTCGTCCCGGTATGTTTGCCCGGTATTTGGACTTCGCTCTGCGCAGTTGTAAGGACACTACCGCGATGGAAGATGTCCTGTTCCGGTTCATCTCGGTCTGCAAGAGTGTAGAGCCCCGCGTTCTGGTCCAGCTTATCAACCATTTCCGGAATCGGAATAATCCCGTCCAGCTTGCCACCGGCAAGGCGAACGGTGCTGCCAGCAAGGTTCTTGACAGAGAAGTTGAGCCTATCCCTGAGGATATCTGCAACCGTGTTGCCCGCGATATCTTCAATCAGCTGTGGCAGGTTCTTCGTGCGGAGGATACCGAGCCGAAGTGCGTATACCTTGACCCGGCTTGCCACTGCAACGACATTGTGTTCCCTGATAATCCCCGGCAAATCTCCTCCTCGCTGCGTTCTGCCGCATGCGGGTCCAGAACCCGGCTCCCGGAGGGCAATGTGCTTCGTGCGTTCCTCTACTGGAAAGCGAGTTTCGAGACTGAGGCATGGGACGGCGTTGACCTGGACCTCTCGGTCGCGTTCTATGGCGATGAGAAAGTCAACTTCGTCTTTTACGGGAATCCGAAGGTTGAGCCGCTCGGTGCTATCCATTCCGGAGACCGCAGGAGCAGCGGCAAGAACGGTGCTGTCGAGTATGTGGATTTCGATATCAAGAAATGCCTGCAAAACGGTATCCGCTATGCCGCGATAGTCGTCAACTCCTATTCGGGCGAGAAGTTTTCCGAAATGGATGCGGCGTTCTGCGGCGTGATGGTTCGTGACGGCATGACCGGCGAACAGTTCGAGCCCGCTACCGTGAAGGACCGGTTCGCTCTGACCACCGATTCCAACCAGCTGGTCATGGCTGTTGTGGATTTGCAGAAACGCGAACTCATCATGGTCGATAGGACAGTTACCGGGTCGATTGCGTACAGCAATGTCATCACCGACTACCAGCCAACGAAGGATGTCTGCCAGTATGCCATGCAGCTGAAAAGCCTCTCCATCAAGGAAATGGTCGGGATGCGGTATGCGAAGTTCCTGAAAGACAGCGAGTGGGAAAAAGCGGATGTCATCATCTCTGACGCGCCGGAAAAGTTCAAAAATCCCGCATCCGGCAAACCTGTTCCTAGCATTGTGAGTCCTTACGACATTCCCGGCATTTATGATGTTGTGTTTGGAAATTCTGAGGCGGAATGAATTCCACATCATAGCTACCACTGATTTTTCAGGTTATCCAAAAAAACAAAAGCATGTGCAACGAATCCCTTTAAATTAAAAGGATTTGTGATGCACATGCTTTTTTGGTGTTAAGCTATATTAACCCAGTATGATATGCGGGTCAGATTCCGCTAAACGATGCAATTCTTCTGAGTATCCACTGATGCAGAAGAGGATGAAATACTCTGTACGGCTTTCTTTTCCCCATTGGACAGCGGCTGCTTTTGCCTTTAGCTGGCGTAGTTCAGATAGCTGCATCTGTGTATTTTGATGAAACTTGCACTCACCAAACAGGATATTACTGCGGTCATTTGTATCGACAGCTACAATATCTATCTCTGTGTCTTTGCCACCCCACCAGCGGCCGACACGGTCAAACAAAAAGGGCAGCTTTCCTTGCGCATTCAATTCCCACATTTTGCTACGGCAAATATCTTCATAAACATATCCGACATGGTTCGGAATAAAACCGCTGCGCAGTTTGTTCATGGCGATTTCAGCGTGACCACTTTCAATGAAAGACCGCATGGGATATACAAAACGGAACCAGAAGGCTATAAAATTATCCCGGATACGATACTGTCCTTTTTTGCTTGTTTCGACATTCTTTTCGGTTGGGGGGACCTCACGCTCCAAAATGTCTAAATCGCATAAGGTCTTCAGCGATTTCGGCAAACTTGTTACCGGAATGGATAGCGAGGCCGCGATATCGGACACACGGCAGTTTCCGGCTGCTACAGAACGAATGATAGAAAAATAGCTTCCAATATCATTTACTTCATGCCGAAGCAAGAATTCTGGTTCTTCGTACAGGAAACTTTGTGGCGTGAAAACATTTTGAAGGATGTCATCATAGATTTCCTTGCCCTGATGAAACAACTCTATATATTTAGGCACACCACCCGTAACGGCGTAGTACAAAATGCGCTCTTGCTCAGACATCGCCGGGAAAAATTGGTTGTAATAGGCATATGGGATTTGTTTCAGCTTAATCTGCCCGGTTCTGCGCCCATATAAAGGGCTGGAATAGGATAGGGTCTGCTCCATCATCATATGAACCAGTGACCCGCAGAGAATCACTTCCACATTTTCGTTTTTTAGTTGGGTATCCCAAATTTTCTGAAATACAGACGGAAACGCTTTGTCGGCTTTGCCAAGATACTGAAACTCATCAATGATGATTACCAGCTTTTCCTCACTCGGCTGCGCAAGCAATGTCTTGAAAATCATTTCCCAGCCAGCATTTGCTGCGCTGCGCAAAAGTTCATCTTGAAGAAAGTCTGCGGCCATCTCACGAAAAGCTGCACAGTTTGCCTGTATGCTTTCCTCAGTGGCCAAATAGTACAATGCGTGTTTGCCTTTGCAAAACTCTGCGAGCAAAGTGGTCTTTCCGACTCTACGGCGACCGTAGACCACAAAAAGAGAAGCGATAGGATTTTTATAGGCGGCTTCCAACGCAGACATCTCTATCTCTCTATCAACGAATGGCATATTAACTCCCTCCTGCATCTTTTGCTACTTATAGCATACACTGCAATAATAATTCTGTCAAGAATTATTCTGCATGGCATTATTCCGTAGAGAATTATTATGCCGGTTCGACGATTTCTGCTATACAAGCCATCGCCTGATTTCGGGTTATCCGAGAAAGGGTGGTGGTTTTTGCGTGCAGGGGTAATCGGGAAACATACACATTCATGGCAGATTTGCGTTTTTGCGAAGAATTTTCTAAAAAAATCGGGATTTGTGTTAGATTTTTGAAAAAAAGATGATGTTTTTCGCTTGCACGAATGTGCGAACCGCATAGAATAAAGTCAGTGGTCCGATACTGGCGGTATCGGATGCTTTTAAGGGCAGGGCCATGGTTGTACAAAATACAATTTTGGTCTCACTGATTTCGACCAGACTTCCTTGACGGCGGCTGTATGCAGGAACAATCTCCGGATGGGATGAATGGAATAACACAAACACATTTTTTGAAAGGAGCTTTTCCAATGAAAAGTTATAAGCGCGTTGCCTCTGCCGTTCTGGGCATGGCAATGGCCGCCAGCTGCATGGCGCCTATCACTGCATTCGCTGCAGAGGATTTTCAGCAGCCCACTGACAACACTGTGATTGCCAATCATCCCAACGATGAGACAATGCTGCACTCCACCCCCGTCTACCGCATCGGCACGAAGTCCTTCTACAAGGTGAACGATGACGGTTCAGTCACCTACGCCGACCAGGACACTGCTGGCTTCAAGGCCATCCCTGCCGCCTACATCATGGGCAGTTCCTACAACACCGTTGGCGAGTACGGCATCTACACCACCACCAAGAGCGACGGCAGCAAGCTGGAGCACTTCGTCAAGATTTCCGACTGCCAGGAAGCAAACGGCAAGGTGAACTGGAACCACGGTACTGCTGATGAGGCCAAGGTCAGCGACGACACCAAGGCAAACGGTGTTGACACTGCTACCAACGAAGACCCCACCATGAGCACCCAGTTCTACATCTACCTGGACAACGATTCCGAGATTCCGGAAGAGACTCCTCCGACGGAGGAAGAGCACCCGGGCGTCGCTACCGATGACGGTCGCGTTGAGTACGACATCACCGTCGCTACTGTCAACCATGTCAATGTCAAGGCTACCGTTCCTCTGTATGTCTGCATGTACGGTTTCCGCAGCACCGGCAATGTTGTCACCCCGACCAAGGACGCTTACCAGCTGCGCAACTACTCCACCATCGACAAGAACAGCCGCACCTACATCGCTGACATTGCCAAGGTGACCCACTACAGCCGCATCTACGATACCGACCACTCCAACGACGAGCTGTTCGCTATCGCTTATGATGCCACCACCAAGTCCTACACCTACTGGTACAGCGACCCCGCCACCCAGGCTGGCTGGACTGAGCCTGCCAACTACCATCAGATGGGTGCTGACGAGCACATCAACGCTTCCGGCGAGTGCTATGTCATCTTCATCGATGGCAAGTGGGACTTCAAGGCTGCTGGCACTCTGGACGGCGACGCCCTGCGTGAGACCGTTAAGGGCATTGACGGCAACCACCAGCTGAAAGAGGACTTTGTCATCTCCGATGGCGCTACCAGCTGCAACTTTGGCAAGAAGTTCGATGTCGGCACCTCCATGACCGACAACTCCAAGCGCGAGGGTCTGGCTCTGAAGGTTTCTGAGCTGCAGGCTGAGCCCGCCACCTGGCGCGTCGTTCCCATGAGCACCTCCGCTCTCAAGCGCGGCGAGATTGCCATGAGCATTGCTCCTGACTCCGCTATGTACAACGCTTCTGCCATCGACCTGGCTAAGTGCTCTGCTCCTCTGGACATCACCGAGAACGGCTGGTTCCTGGCCGCTCCGACCGAGGTCACCAAGACCGGCGCTGCCGCTGACGCTGTCACTCATGACGCCGCCAAGGCTCTGCCCCTCATCGTCAACGCCAAGATTGCAGGCTCCAATGTCAACGACGCTGGCTGCACTCCTGTTGTTCGCGTCACCTACAGCATCATCCCGATGTTCGAGACCGGCGACACCCAGACTGCTACCGCTGGCGGTGTCGGCAGCAACCGCTGATTTGAAAATTTCGGCATAAATCAAACTCGTTAGCGAGTTGGCCGTCGAGTGACCTGCCGCTCGGCGGCTTTGGTTTTAGCTAATAGCATCACACTTGGAAAGGAATAATATTATGGCGAACAATATCGTATCCACCGACAAGAAGACCTCGAAGAAGAATGACAAGCTTTTGCACCGTACCATCACGGTTTGTGTGGTTCTGCTGCTTGTGCTGTGCGCAGGCCTGTTCATCTGGAAGAAGAGCGGAAAGATTTCGGACAACCGTCTGGAAGATTCCGTTGCCGCACAGCTGGGCCAGCTCGATGGCAAGAGCGAGGCTGAGATTCAGGAAGAACTGAATCGGGTGGTAGAAGATGGCACCATGGCTATTTCCATCAATGTAAATCCCGTATTCAAGACCGGAGATTCTGAGGGTACGCTCGAAATCGAGAATGTCCCCAACAACAAGTACGCTCAGGTCGTAAGCATCACGCTCGATGACGGCGGTGCTGAGATTTACAACAGTGGTCTTATCCAGCCCAACTACCACATTCAGACCGATAAGCTGTCCCAGCCGCTCGAAGCAGGCACCTATGACTGTACTGCGACTTTCACGGCTTATGACACTTCTGATAGCGAGAATCCGATTGAGGTTGGTTCTGCTGCCGCCAAGATTACTATTTCCGTTCTGAGTTAAAGTATGCCGATGCCCCGGTGCAGACCCATCCGTTTGTGCTGGGGCATTTTTTGAAAAACACAGGAGGCAATTCCATGAAGCGTTTTGCAAAAGCATGCGCGGCGGTATCGATGGCATTGATGATGTCTACCGCTGTGGGTTTTGCTGCCGAAACGGAACACCCGAACATGGACCACGGTACTACCAATAAGGCTGCGGTGTCGGATGAAGTAGATACTGCTCTGAACATCACGCCGAAAATGGGCACGAAGTTCACCGTGTACCTTGCTCCGGATATTCCGGAAACCATCCCCATTGTCCATGAAATCCCCAAGATGGGTGATGTGGGCATCGACCAGAAGACGCTGCTGGAAGCATTGCTGGTCGCGGGTGGCTGCTACCTTGTGAGCGATGGTGTTGCCACCGCCTGCAAGGGTAAGCGCAAAGACGATAAGGCTGCAACTCCCGCTTAAAATGCAAGGTCCCGATGCCGTTATGGCACCGGGGCTTTTTTGTTTGTGGGGCAAAACCAAGAAATCATACGGGAGCTCTCAGAAAATCAGGCGCGAGCGTTGCCGAAATGTGCGAATCGCATACAATAAAATCATGAGTCATCGCAAGGTCGCAGGATTGTGCGGCAACAGAGAAATATAGTATCAGGAATCGAATAAGAGGTCTATCAGCATGGCAAATGTCAAGACTGTCGCAAGAAAAACCCTCGGCTGGGTATCCCGCCTTATCAGTATAGCTGCACTCATCGCAGTGTTTATATTGAGCGGGATGCTGCTTAGAAGTATAGCACAAACCAAAAAGACCCAGGAACTCACTTCATCCTTGCAGGCTATCAGAACAACTGCACAGGAAACCAATGAGACTGACTGGTCTAACGGAATGCTTGCGGTCAACCCTGATTATAAGGGATGGCTTACTGTATATGGTACGACCGCTACCGGGCCGGTAGTGCAGGGAGAAACAAACGACACCTACCTCCGTACCGATATCTACGGAGAGCATAGTATCCCCGGCACCCTTTTCCTCGATGAAGTATGTGATACGCGACAGCACGGCAACCTAATCATCTATGGGCATAAGATGAACGACGGGACGATGTTCGGCTCTCTGGATAAGTTCAAGGACCCGGAATTCTTCGATGAAAACGGGACTGTTTGCTGGGAAGGCGAGTACGGGAAAGAATACTACCAGATATTCGCGCTCATGGTAGTGCCGGGATATGTTGATGACCCGAACTTTGTAGATATTCAGGCATGGGCGAACACGCTCTCTGCCTCTAAGACTGAGGATATGCTCGAAACCATCCAAGACAAAGCCTCGATTTACAAGGAACTGCAATTCGACTGCGACAATGACAAATTCTTGTTCCTTGTCACCTGTGACTACAACATCAATAACGGTCGTATGGTATTGGCAGCAAAACGGCTAAAGAAAATCGATGAAAATTTGCGTTCATAAAGAATGTGCATTGACATTTTCGAGATGCAAAATATAATAAAGAAAGAAACACCTATCCTTTTTCTCACACAATTTGTTGCGGATTTGTTAAAATCGAGCCATCATGGTTGTATTCAATACACCTCCGTGATAAAATGCAAGTGTACAGAAGGATAGGACGCCAAGAGTCCACGGTATCGTCGATGACGAAATCCAAAACCGCGTAGGGCTGGCGGAACCTATCATTATTGAGTAGCCTCGGCGCTAGATGCCGAGAAGGAGTGTTTTTATGAAAAAGAATATCGTATTGGCAGTTATCGCGACTGCGGCTATGGCGCTCAGCCTGGTAGGATGCGGCGTTAAGGTCACGAACATCTCGGTGCAGTAACTCCTACCGACACAGCCATCAAAAAACAAAAGAACTCGTAGCGCTGGGATACTGTGTCCCTCTGCTACGAGTTTTCTTTTTGATGACATTATATTTGCTGCCTGATGGAATCCTCGCCTTTTCATTTGCCAGAATGTGCGAAACGGGTAGAATTGAGAATAGGAAAGGGTGTGACCATTCATGGTACTGCACAACGATATTTGGGGTAACACAAGCGTTACCGTTATTGAAGAGATAAACAATCAGTTCCTCATTGTCAGAGAGCTCAACATGCTTGCACTGTACAGTCGGTTGAACAAGGAACAAAGCCATGCGCTGCAGCAAGCATTAGCAACGTTTTACGAGATTCTTTTCAGCAGTAAAGACAAAGATAAAAGCGACGATACCGTCCCATTTACTCCGGATATCTCATTTGATGATGACGGCAATGAATATCTTTGCTTGGTTAGTCCTATGCAGGAAAACAGTATTGCAAACCTCAGAGCTATTGCTCAAAAAATATCGGAGGTAGACACAGCGATTACAACGCTGCCTGACAGCAGGAAAGCTGTTGTTAGCTATGAGGTTGCGCAATTGATTATACATGGAGGGAAAGGCAAGGTATGAAGCCGATAAAACTCAAAGAACTGCTAAGAACAGCTAAAGACCCTGCCACGCAGAAAATTGTTATTGATGAAGGTCTCGGGTTTGATGCTCCTCTATTTGATGGTGTTGTTAAAGATGTGGATGAAACACTCGGAGAACGCATCTTATCAAATTGGCAAGTGGAAATAGACGGCACGCGCTTAATTGCATCAAGCAATCCACCCTTCTAGGATTTGCAAGAATGTAGACTTTCTGAGATAAATACCGACTCCTCAAGGTGCTTCGTTTGCGGTCAATAGCTCCGGCAAAAGTTCAAGACGGCATTGTGGAAGCTGTTTTTTGCAATGCTTTTACCGATGCATAATCTTTGTGATTTGAGGTGATTATAGTGATTACTTTACACGACCTATTAGACAACTTTTGTTGTATTGACCCATACACCGACTATGCAATCGTCAACATAAAAACAGGCGAAGTGCTCGTTGAGCGTGTACACGATAGGACATACACAGTCGATGATGTAGACGATTATGCAAAATTCTTACCCTATGCACGCAAGCAGATAAGGAAGTGGGAAGCGAAGGACGGCAAGATGATATTTTACATTCTGCCGCCCAGAAAAAAGGCAAAAACGTAAAGCTGTTGATAAAATCATTCCTGCCAATAAACAAGAAGCAACGCACGTTTGGAAGAAGCTGTATTTCTTTTTGGCGGAATGATGCCGAAGACGTGTTTGAGAGTCAGGATGCCATTAAAGACATAACGGTTTGATGAATAGAGAAAAAAGTAGGTGATGGTGTTGGGTCCTATAAAACTCAAAGCTTTTCTGGAACAAACGAAGAGCCCGAAAATACAGCGGATTGAAATTGTGGAGGACTATATACTTTCGGTAAAAACTGTGTTTGAAGGCGTTGTGAAAGATGTACCTGAAGACATGTTAAGCAAATACTACATTAGCGACTGGTATCCCGAAGAGGGAACGCCTGTTCTTGTTGTTCTTGTATGGGTTAATCCGCACGAGGAATTCAATAAGTATGCGGAGAACTCAAACAGTGATTCTCATAGGTTTACAATACACGATTTAATGGCCAACGGTTGCTGTACAAATCCTTATATTGATTTTGCAATTGTGAACATCAAAACAGGAGAGGTGCTTGTAGACCGTGTAAGCGATAAAACATATACGGTGGATGATAACAAGGATTATGACCTGTTTTTGCCATACGAATGGAAAACCGTGAGAGCGTGGGAAGTTAGAGATGGCAAGATGATATTTTACATTCTGCCGCCAAAAAGAAGAAGGTAAATCAATGAAGCCGACAGTAAAATCGTTCCTTGCGCTTGCGGAAGACAAAGAGCAAACAGTTCATATTGCCCGTTTCAAATCCGATTCCAACGATGGTTACTACGATGAAGAAGTCTTTTGTGGTAAACCGAAGGATGTTCCGGAATGCTATACAGATGAGAAAGTGACGGAATGGATAGCCTCCGACAACTCGGAAATCGTACTATACATCATCTAAATTAGTCGATTTTTTCTACAATCAGAAACTCAGAGTTTTTGAGAGAAACGACACGGCAGCCGTTCCGCACAGAATCTACGGCTTTTCCAAGAAAAGAGATGCGAAGCTCTGCGGCAGGATTGCTAAGTAAATCCTTGGTTTCCTGAGTGAAATGATTCCAGACACCGTTTGAGACATTCAATGCCAGCAAAGGCTCACCTGTAGCGATGCTCTGGAAGTCACAGTGATAAAACGGCTCTTTGTTGTAATGGCTCTCAGCAACATCCAGAACGCATTTAACGCGGCCGTAATAAACCGCCACTTCAGGCAGGTGGGGCTCACTGCTCTTAGGAAGCATCTCAATCAGCCGCTGGGCGATTTTGCGACGCTGCAGCTTCTGCGCCAAAGGTCCTTCATCTTCCGGCTGATGATGAGCCGCACCGTTTCCACCGGCGTGGTCAGCACGAGCGATTTGACGTTCAATGGTTTTTGCCAGAGCGCGGCGAAGCTGAGAACGGATGGTCTTTTCGTTCGCAGGGTTCTGAGCGTCAATGGTGGTAGGCACATATTCGGGACGGATAAAATCGCAGCCGTCTCTGTGAGCAGACCTCGGAGCTGCGCGAAAAAACGGGAAGTCTGTTCCTTGCACAACAATGAGCCGGGCTTGCTTGCATTCGGGGCAAAGAAGATGCCCTTCATACCGCTGTGTGTAGATATAGGGGTTCTTTTTGGATTCTTCACGAATGTCGGAAATGGCAATCAGACGGCGTTCGGATTCGTAGTAAGCGTATTCGTATTTTGACATAGTGGTCACAACTCCTTAGATAAATGGTGGTGATGAAAATGAAATTGAAAGCAATAATGGCTTGCGGAAGAGACGTGTACTTTGATTATCAGCTTATCGATGCCCGTACAGGAAAAATTCTTGTAGACCGTGTGTGCGATAAAACTAATAGCAAAAGTGGTGACGAAGAGTGGATTGACCATTGTAAATATGAGCCTTACAAAGACTGGAAGGTCCGCAAATGGAGACTTGTAGACCGGAAAATGCAGCTTTATATCTCACAATGATAACTATAGGCAGGTGATAATCATGATGCTGCATCATTACATTTGGGGTGATATCGACATCGACATCGTCGAGGAGGTAGCACCACATTTTCTGATAGCAAAGCACTATGGCAACTTAGCTCTTTTTTGCAGACTCACAAAACATCAGAGCCATTACTTTCGCAATTCCGACAAGCGCTTTTACGCCGTGGGTTTTGACGATAAAGGCAAAAGTATGAACCCCTCAGACGAGTACATTCCGTTTGTGCCAGACATATTGTACGACGATGATGGTATTGGTTATTTATGCTTGATGCAGCCCTCATGGCTTCACACAATAGACGACATTAAACATAAAATTGATGGTATAATTGCAACAGACAAAAAGATTCGTGAACACGACGAATACTATGTCGGCTCATTAAGGAATGATATTATCAGCTATGAGTTGGTTCAGCGCGTAGAGTGAAAGGCGGTGATGATATTGAAGCCAATAAAACTTAAAGACCTTTTAGAACAAGCAAAGAACCCGAAAGTACAGCAGATTGAAATTGTGGAGGACTATGTGCTTTCGGTGAAAACTGTGTTTGAAGGCGTTGTGAAAGATGTACCTGAAGAGATGTTAAGCAAATACTACATTAGCGACTGGTATCCCGAAGAGGGAATGCCTGTTCTTGTTGTTCTTGTATGGGTTAATCCGCACGAGCAATTCAATAAGTATGCGGAGAACTCAAATAGTGATTCCCATGGGGTTACAATACATGGTTTGATGGCCAACGGTTGCTGTACAAATCCCTATATCGATTTTGCGATTGTAAACATCAAGACGGGAAAGGTATTTGTAGACCGTGTAAGCGATAAAACATATACGGTGGACGATAACAAGGATTATGACCTGTTTTTGCCATACGAATGGAAAACCGTGAGAGCATGGGAAGCAAAAGGTGGGAAAATGATATTCTATATTCTGCCGCCAAGAGGAAAAAAGGCAAGGCGATGAAACCAACAATAAAGAACAAATTTTCAAAGGAGAAAACGCAATGATTTTACAACATTACATTTGGGGCACGGACGATGTCCAGATAGTTGACGAAATGCCCCCACATTTCTTAATCGTCAAAAGCTCTATCGGAAACGGCAATCTGGCTCTCTTCAGTAAACTGTCAGAGCGCCAAAGCTACTACTTTAGAAATGCAAATAAGCGCTTCTATGACGCTGGCTTCAACGAAAACGGAGAGAGTATGGACCCGTCGGACGAATACATCCCGTTTGTACCAGATATTATGTTCGACGAAGAAGGCAATGGATATTTACTCCTAATGCAGCCGTCGGCACTCAATACGCTTGAAGGGATTAGGCGTAAAGTAGAAGCCGTGAACGCCGTTGACAAAGAAATACGCGAGCACGATGAATTCTACGCTGGCTCTTTACGTGATATCTTTATCAGCTACGAGCTGGTTGAGTGCAGTTAACACTTCATCGTCGGGATTGTCACTCCAACAAGAACTCATATTTAATCTTGTACGTAGTTCGACTTCTTTGGCAGAAAAGTACAACAGGCTCTTATTGCGGTTCTTCTCTCGAACAGATTTTCCTGCAGGGTTCCGATGCCAACCACAAAAATAAGGTTTGTCAATGTCATCGTATTTTTTAGGGTTGGTGGTCATTGCCAGTGCAGCGACATCGTGCCGTGCGGGGCAGTTTCCGTTGTACCTGGTAGGCGTTACATAATCAAGTTTTTGAATAAAACTGATTGGACGGAAGGTGGCTCCCCGGCCTTTTTTAACCCCAAGATAATGCGCGAGCTTTTCGTAAAGGTCGTTTGGCAAGTACAACCCACTTGCAACATTGAAATTGCTATCTACCTGAATGTCAATGGTAAAGGGGTTCTTTCCCAAGGCCGTCACGAACAGATGAAATTCGCTAGTTACTGTGGCAAATGTACATGAAAACGGATGACCTTCAACCTGTGCAGCAAAAACCACCGAGTCAGCATCATTTTGCTGCATATCAACATACAAGGCATTAAGATTTTTTAAATACATATTACTAACTCCTTTATGTAATTTAGGATGCCTATTTATACTATACCATAAATTTGTAAAATTGATATTGGTATTGCTTTACACAGATAGATTTCTGTTTTACACAAAACGAATTGCGATTTTACAAGAAACGGCGACATTTTCGACAGTCACATCTCACAAAAGCCGTCTGCAGAATTCATATATTCTTCCTTGTGCATACCTGCCAAAATACAGTCAGAATATTTGTATAAAGTGCCTTTTACCATTGCGTAACTGGCACTTTTTCTTTGCAATAAAAAAATAAGTTTTGCCTAGTTGCGAAAATGTGCGAACTGCATAGAATGGAAATGTACGGAAGCAAAAGTAATCGTGCAGGGACGATTTTTGCGTGAAACCCCGCCAAAGTTTTACACTGATTCGCTCACTGTACAGAAAGGACACACGCATTATGCACAAAATCGCACAAAAAGTGACCTCTGTTGCATTGGCGGCCAGTATGCTGCTTTCTATGTTCGCGGTTAATACCGTAGCGTTCGCGGACGAATTCAAAGATAACACTACTGTGTCCGACGAAGTAACTGAGGCCCCGGTTTCGGATGATGAAGTGGATGCGGTTGAATCCGTTGACAAGACCGACACTTCAAATTCCGAATCCGAAGATACGCCGGTCGAAAGCCCTGAGCCCTCTCAGACTGTGACTGATGTGGTGGATTTGACGCACGATTCTACGGCCGACACGGTCAAGGATGATACGGCAAATTTCGAAGATGTCGTCTATACGGAGTCCGATACCTCCGAGGATGTCATTGCCACACCGGAAACAGCTGAGCCGTTCATCGGCATTCAGGCTGTAACACCCGATTACGGTGATAAGATTTCGGCAGAGGTGGGGGACATAGTTACTCTGGATGCCCTGCTGAACCGTGACGATGTCTCTGTAACCTACCAGTGGCAGAAGAAGCAAGCTTCTGTTGCTGACGAATCCTATGCCCTCTATCCGTATGAAGAGGACGAGCCTACTTGGTACGATTTCGTCTGGGAAGACTCTACTGAGGCTAAGACTCTCGCAGATTCACCTGACTTTGTTTGGCAGGGCTGCGAAATGTACTATGCCATTGTAGATGCCCTTGATGAAATCGGTGCTGACTCCAGCGATGTCCGAGTTGCCTGGCATACGCCCAACTTCGTTCTGGATGGCTACACCATCACCGCTGCCAACGCCGATGACGGCACCATTGCGGTCTACGCTTCCAACGGAGAAAACACCTACACCGCGCATCTTAACGATGACGGCAAGTGGGAGTTTTCAGATGAAAGCACCGCTGCTTTGACTACTGATTGGCAGAATATCGAGGGCGCTACCGAGCCCTCCTACACCTTTGAAGTTACGGAGAATGACCTCGCTGCAAGCTATCGCTGCCTGATTACTGTCACCGACGAGGCTTACAAGGAAGCAAACTTTAAAGCTTTGGAGGAACTTGGAAACGAACTGACTGACGAAGATAAGGCAGGCGACATCATCCTGTCCACGGTCCAGTTCAAGGTTATTTCCACTGACACTGCCACTGCAGAGACTGCGGATGGGGACAATACTCCCGCCACCTTTGCTATGCTGGCACGCTCCTTTGCTCCCCGCGCTGGCGGGAATGGTCCTGCGCTGTCCTCTGATAACCAGTGGATTACGGGTCTTAACGGCAACTACGAGTACATCACCAAAAACATGTACGACCAGGTTACCGAGTGGTTCAATGCCGGTAAGTTCGACAAAGCAACTGCAGACCGTTACTGGACTCAGCTCGGCGGTGCTTGGGCGAGAAACTTTACTGCTAACGAGTTGGATGATAAGGGCTATCCCACTGGTGCTACCCGCACCTATAGTGGTTTCCCGTTGACGGATGGCAACATGCTTGAAGTTAACTCCGAGTGGTATGGGCAGACCGTCTATTTCCGTCCCCATAACAGCAATAACGCATGGACAGTCACGGGCACCGCCGTAGAAGTCCCCGCATACACCGCTGTTATCCGTGATGCGGATAAGAACAACTACGGCACTGGCGCTTCTGGTACTAAGTACAAGGATGCCGTCGTTTTCTTGAATCCTTGGGTTTCAGACGCAGGCCGTATGTATGCAAAGTTCCTGTCGCATCCCTCTGTATCCAGCAACGGTTGGCTCAAGGGTCCTAACGGTGAAACGCTTAATCAGCATATTACCGTTCTTTCAATTCCCGTAGAAACCTTCAATGCAGACCCCAATCGCTTTATGATGGATGCCGAAGGCAACTACCGTATTGACTCTATCGGCTGGGGTGTTTGCGTACAGCAGGAGCCAGACCTTTCCGGCAAAGCCTACTACGCCATCAAGGGTTTCCTGAGCCAAGGCTACGGCATGTGTGTCGGTCACGACACCATGTACGCCTATGCTGGTTCTTGGTACGATGCCCATATTGCCGGTTATACCGACCCCGGCTCTCGTGATTACTACGAGGGCGGTCGCTTTGGTCCCGATAAAAATGATAGTTCTACCCGCTACTATGTTCTGAACTCTGTTCCTAACATTGACAACGGTCACTGGAATATGAACGCTCTGATGGGCGCTAACGGCGGTAACATCGATTCCGGTACTGTCTTGCCGACTGATGCTATCTCCATGATTCTGTCTACTGGTGGTAGCCACAGTTCTTACGGCAAGGCTGGCATCATGTACGGTAGTGACCAACTGAGTGTCCGTCTGAAGCCGTATTCCAACTCTCAGGCACAGTCTACGGTCAAGTATCGTGACCCCACGAACTTCCCGTACGATATCCCGTCTAATTTCGGCGCATCTCGTACTCACTCCAACTCTCAGGTTGCGTTCGGTCCTATCTGGGTCGATTACGCAGGCGGCAATATCACTGGTGCAGAGTTCGGTTACAATCCGTACCCCACGACCAAGACTATTACCGACCCTGCCACTGGTCGTTCCTGGTTCGGCACCAGCAACTTCTACCTCTCTGGTACGGGCAACTTCCTGATGAACCAGATTGGTCACTTGCCCGAAAACTCTGCTACGCAGGGTGAATCTGCTCTGTTCGCCAACACCGTTATGTACATCTCGCAGCGCAAGCAGTGCGAGATTTGCGCAGCAAACCAGAACAGTCAGGAAGACAGCCACTTCGTTATCCGCGTGAGTTCTGTCAACTACATGCAGGTTCTGTCTGCTCTGCAGGCTGGCGGTTCTTTCTGGTATCCTCTGAACGGCTGCTATCAGGTTGTTGACGACCTGACTCTGCCGGAAGGCTGGGAGCCCATCAAGAACTTCTCCGGTCACTGGAACTCCGATGCTTACCATGTGAACCTTGCCAGCAACGGCAAGCCGCTGTTCGATAACACCGGCAACACTTACGGCATGTTCACTACAGGCAGCAACAACGGCTGGAACCTCGGCAGCGATAAGACCGTCGGCGCTCTGCCCGTTCTGAAACTCGACAACCAGCCCAATGTCCGTATCACCGGTGTTGCCCGTGTTGTCGGCGATTTGAATGCTCTGTTCCCGGATGACGGTGTTTCTGATTACACTGGCTACCGCGTTATCGTCCATGCGACCGATGGCACTGACTACGACTGCGTTGTCAATGGTGATAGCAAGTATGTTATCTCTAATGTACCCTGTACCGGCATGCAGCGTGCTGAGGTCATCGACCCCAGTGGTCATAGCGTGGTCGAGTACGGTATGATTGTCGTGGATGTTCCGAATCATTTCTGGAATGACTGCGAGACCCATCCTCTGGAACTCCTCAAACCCACCGCAGACCCGATTGACGACTACAAGGACTGGGAAGGTCCTGTCAACAAGACTGTCGGCAGCAAGCTGTTCTACGACCAGACGGTTCCCGACTCCAATGTGAAGTGGTACTATCGTGCCATCACCGAGAGCGGCAAGATGAGCCAGTGGTTCGAGATTGGCGGTCCTGGCACTTCCTTCACCACCTATGACGGTGTCGTCAAGGGCAAAATCAACAAGACCACCTATACCGCAGCTGCTACCAACGCTGATATCCCGTACACCGAGAGCACCGTGACCTACACGACCCTCGACTACTGCAACGAGAAGATTCAGTTCAAGTGCGAGTTTACAGTCGCCGGTAAGCAGTATACGAGCCTCGATAAGGCTGAGGAAGGCAGGAACGGCTATTGCGAGTCTGCACTTCGTCCCATGTACATTGAGCAGGCTTTCGACAAGCGTATTCCTGTCGGTGAGACCACAACCTTCGACTTTGACCTCAACTACTGGAAGGGCGTCAATGAGGGTGTCACTTACACGGTCCAGTACCGCGATGAGAACAACACCTGGGTTGAGGTCGGCAGCGACCCCGCCATGTTCCCGGCTGGTTCCTTCAATGTCACGACCAAGGTTTCTGATATTGATGCGACCAAGATTGGCAATCGTACTTTCTGGCCCGCTGCCTTCTGGAATCCTCTGAACGATTTGCGCGAGTCCGGTATTTCTACCATGCGTAAGCATTCTACCGTCACGCTGACGCTGACGAATGCGACCATGGACTGGGATGGTTTGGATTTCCGCTGCGTGTTCAGCTACAAGGCTCCTGCGCACGAAATCACCGCTGATTCTACGATTTCCAACTATGAGCCGAACGGTCGTACCGGTCACTTGGTCGTGTATGCTCCGCCTATTGAACTGACGCCTCTGAAAGCACAGTCTCTATTGCTGAACTCTTTCGATTCCAAGAACGGCAACATGGCGTGGACTACAGCAGCCAGCAACCCGAACAACGGTCGCCGTACCACCGATGTGCCTCTGGACGCGATTGCGCCTGATGTGCTGCACAAGGACGGTACTACGACTTATGGTGCTGCCAACGATAACAAGGCGGTCTACACCACCAAGATTACCTTCTTCGGCAACAAGGATTCTGCACCCACGATTCGCTGGAAGTTCAGCAATGTCGCTGGCGGCGGTCGTCTGGACCGTTTCATGAATGTCACGGACGGCGATGGCACGATTCAGCTGGATTACAGTCAAGTTGGTCAGAAAATCGGCAATGTCAATGCATTGAGCAGCAATGTCGATGATATGGAACGCTCGTTTATGAGCGGCAACGGTCTTGCTTACAACAAGTTCTCCGCTTACATCAAGCTGGAAGCTATGTATCCTACGGATGCAGCAAACCTCAACAACAAGACCTACAACGAGTGGAACGCTATCGTGTCTCTGTACATCGATAACGCCACGAACCCGATGGACTTCGGCGATACGCACTACTACTTCCTGTGTGAAGCAGAAGAGCGGTATATGAAGAACTGGGACGCCAACAACATGCAGCCGTATACCTGTGGCCGCACCGTTGCGTACAACTTCAACCGTGTCGTCGATTCCGCTGACCCGAACGACCACATCTACAAGGAGTTCAGCCAGTCTTCTTATGGCGCTGAGCTGGTTCTGGACTACACCATCTCTATCAAGGCGAATGTTCCCAACAAGGCTACCGCAAAGCACAACACCATCACCACGGAAAACGGCAGCTACAAGAACATCAACGACCTCAAGAGCATTACCGCTATCAACGATGCGCTGAATAACGGCGGTGCGGTCTACAACTACAAAAACCTCGCAATCATCGCTCCTAACGGTATCCGGTACATGGAGACCTACTTCACGGCAGGCTCTCCCGTCAACAGTCGTACAACCGTTGACAGCCGCGACACCGTGGTTATCGACTCCTCTGTGCGCGACAGTGCCGGTCATAACTGGTACGATTTGTTCCAGCAGGTGACAGCGAGCGACGATGACTACATCGGTAAGATTGGCACCCACGGTTTTGCATACCGCACCAAGGACGGCAATGTCCTCGACAAAGCCACTTGGGAATGGTGGTGGCGCAATGCAGTCTACTATGTCTGCTATGATGCTCCCACCGATAATGCGGATATGGACCAGGTCTATTTCTACATCGATGAGCAAGGCTCCGGTCCGAAGGTCGATGATAAGCTGGAAGGCGCAAGCAGTGCATCTAACCCCTACAGCGAATACACCTTCACCTATGCTGGCACCTATGAAGTTATGCTTTACGGTGCTGGCGGCGGTTCAATGAACAGCAACACCTCTTCCGGCGGTCGTGTCCGCCTTGTCCTTCAGGCTGAGCAGGGCGCTAAGCTTTACTTTGTCAAGGGCGGTTCCGGCACGGTCGATAACCGTTACTGGGAGAATGGCGGCGGCAGTGCCTGCGGCGAAGTTAAGCGTGCTCTTCCTGGCGGCTACAACGGCGGTGGTAACGGCGGTACTCCCATGATTACCCGTAACGGTCACGGCAACCTGCTTGGTGCTTCTGGCGGCGGTGCTACGACAGTTGCTATCGGTCTTATGGGTACTGGTCGTCTTGCTGAGTACGGCAATACCACAACTGCAGCACAGTATATGCTCGGTGTTGCAGGCGGTGGCGGCGGTAACCAGCATGGTGGCGTGGATTCTACCAGCGGTTCTATGCAGTACGGCGTTCCCGTCAATGGCGGTAACGGCGGCGGCAATGGCACCTTTGCTACTGGTTCTTCCGGTGGTAACTTCAACCCCTATCTGGCTGGTATCTATGATGGCACTTCTGAAAACAACTGCGAAGCTCCTTCTGGCGGCGGCGGTGGCTGGCAAGGCGGTTACGCCAACACTGGTTCTAAGCAGTGGTGGGGTGACGGCTGGGCTTACTGCAAGCGCGATGGTAACGGTGGTTCCAACTACATTACCTCGACCGGCCGTACCTTCACTGGCAGCAATGGCAAGTCTGTGACGGTCCTTGAAGCACAGTCCTATGTTGGCACTGGTGCCACTACTTGGGGCGGTGACTTCAACAGCTACCAGAACAACTTCCATCCCGGCAATGGCTATGCAACCATTAAGACTATCCGCTCGGCTGTTGACCGCTTCACCCGAAATGGTCACAACGCCTACGACACTGCCTATGAGGATACTGACCCGTATTCTTCCGGCGAACCGATTCGCGTCACTGTGAATATCACGGTCGCCAACAAGACCTACGATGGTCAGCCCGATGTTGCAACGCTCTCTTATTCCGGCAACCTGTCCAGCGACCAGATGACAGAGGTTCAGAACGCTACTTCTATTGTCTACAGCAATAAGAAGGGCACTCAGGCATCTGCTATCGATGCGTCCACGGACGAGAACAAGAACGCCCGTCAGGATTGCGGTTCCTATACGGCAACTGCAAACTGCACGGCGCAGGGCTATATCGTAACCTATAAGTACGAGAATACCGACCCCGGCAACACCTACCCGAGCGGTGGTGCGAGCGGCACAGGTTCTTCCGTCAAGTTCGATATCTACCCGATGGCTCTGACGGTAGTCGGTGAGCACAGCAAGGCTTATGACCACACCGCAAACGCTACTATTCCGGATGCCCGTATCACGACCGGCATGGCGGTTCGTGACTCTGTAACCCTGAACACCACACAGGTGGATGGTTATTACTGCGATGCGACCGGTAACCGCGTCAGCGATGCTGGTGGTCCGTACAAGATTGTTCGTGAGAGTGAGTTGACGCTGGTCGGCAACGGCAGCACCAACTACTACATCGGCACGGAAGAGTATTCCGGCAGCATTTCTGCTCGCGGTCTGTATGTTCACAGCCTGTATCTGGAAGACCCGACGAACCCTCGTAACATCAAACACTACGATGGCACCACGAATGCCACCATCAAGGATATCCTGATTGACGGTATCCTCGAAGGCGATGATGTCAAGCTGGTCAACCCGATTCAGACTGGTAAGTACAAGACAAAGGACGCTGGTCAGCGTCTGGATGCTGATGGCAAGGTAAGTTCTAACTGGCCCGCTGAGCTGGATGAGAACCCCATCACGATTGATGCGACACCTGCCCTTACCGGTAAGGACGCAAAGAACTACTATGTAGAGCGTCAGGCTTATTCCGGCGCTATCGCCCGTGCTAACCTGACCGCGCAGGTCAAGAACTGGCGCGGTCTGTATGGCGACGGCGTAGGCGAGGACCCGTGGCACGATACAAAGGCTTACGGTTACGGCACGGCAGCTTCTGACGGTTGCTGGCTGGAACTGGACGGTCTTGTTCCCGGTGATTCTCTGACACTTGACCCGACCTACACCAAGAGCCATTTCAAGACTCTTGTTACCGACCACGAGGACCTTGTCCCCGATGAGACTACTCCTGTTGGTGTATATCCGCTGACCTATGTTGGTCTGACAGAAGACAACTACGATGTGTTGAAGAACTACATCGTAATGGTCCTGAATGGCCGCTTCGAGGTTGCTCAGCGTCCTCTGCATGTCACAGTAGTGGATGATGACAAGCTGATTTACCAGCAGAACCCGAACTTCCATGTGAATATTCAGATGGAAGATGTGGATGAGAACCTGATTGATGTTGTGAGCGATGTTGATGCAACACCGATTCTCGACACCCCGCTGAAAGCCAATGATACTGTCAGCAGCGTTCTGTATCTCGATAATAACGGCACCGAGTCCGCTATTACTCAGGAATTCGTAAACAACTACGATTACTGGAAGAAGCAGAATGCAGACGAGAGCAAGACGAATCTGCCCTTCGTTACCGACTGCGATGAAAAGTCTTTGCCGCTGTATGTCAATGAGACTGACACCGATGACGATTTCGAGTGGGCGCATGATAAGAAGACCTGCGGATTCTGCGATTACAACCACAAGCCGCTTGCCCCGTATGTTGTTGACATCAACACCGACCCGACGCAGGGCAACGCTCTGACGGTTCGTTCGGTCACGAACCCGAACGGCGAGACCGTTAAGAACTACGACCTCATCATCCACAAGGGTAACCTCTATGTTCACCCGGCACTGCTGAAAGCCACCGTGCCTCTGTATGTCTGCATGTACGGTTCCAACTCTTCCGGCGCTGTGGTTGAACCCACCAACTACCGTATCACCAACTATTCTACGGTTGCAATTCAGGTGAAGAACATCAAGACGAGCGGGCCTTGGACTGTGAAGGATGTTCCGGGTATGGAATACTACACGGACACCGATTACGGTTCTTCCACTTACACGATGAGCAACAACACCCTGCATCGCGGCGAACTTTACATGCGTCTGCGTGATAAGGTTCTGACGGATGGCGATAACGCAATCGACCATAGCGATACGGCTTGGGTTATCCCCAAGGCTACCGGCGACTTCCTCAATAACAAGATTACCGGCACCGCAATGCGTGTTCCGATGGCAGTGTATACCGCTACCGGCAATGTTAACGATGCCAATGTCTGCACTCCCGTCACGAAGGTCACCTACACCATCGCTCCTTACGGTGGCACGATGCCCGATGAAGCGGAGTTTGAGAAGGTCGATTCTCAGGATTGGCTGAAAGACGCCTCCTGATGTTCCGGCAGTGACTTAACTTATCCAGCGTGACCTTCTGGTCGCTTCTGTACAATAACCTTGAGCAGGCAGCTGAACTCGGCTGCCTGCTCTCTTTTTTGTTTCCGGCACAAAAACCACACAATTCGTCAGTTGCGTAAATGTGCGAATTGCAGATAATGGAAAATGCGGGCAGGACAAGAAAAAGACCTGCAAAGCCATTAAAGAAAGGAACATTTAACAGTGAGAAATATCAAGAAGATTGTCACTTTGGGATGCATTGCGGCATGCACTGCCGTGATGCTGTGCAGCTGCGGGAATAAGAAGGCTTTGGCCTCGATTTCTCTCGCAAGCCCTATCACGCTCCAGCTCGGTGAGAGCAAGGAAGTGGAGATTACCGGTATCCTGCGCGACGGCACGACCGTGACGGGGGATGAACTCGATGCGATTCTTAAACGCAAAGGGATGCACTATGAGAGTTCATCGGACAATGTTGCGTCCATTGACCAGAACGGATTGCTTACGGCAAACAATTCCGGAACGACTGAAATCAGCATCACGAGCCAGAACAAGCGCCTGACGGCTGGTGCGGTCGTGAATGTGGTTGAACCGCTGCAGGGATTCCAGGCTGAGGATATCGTTGCCTCTACCAAGAGTACCCTCGTACCCGTCACCTACACGACTGTCCCGGAAGGCGCAGATGCAGGCATTGTGACTATCTCGGTTGCGGACTCTGAGATTGCCCGTGTTGACGAGAACAATAACATCATCCCCTTGAAGGCCGGCGATACGACTGTAACGATTCGCTCCGACAAGGGTCCGTCCAGCATCGTGAACCTTAAAGTCACCCAGGCACCAACTGAACTGTTTGCTGACGACTTGTATGTCGAAATCGGCGAGACGGCGAAACTCAATGTCTATACAGATGTAAAAGACCTCGAATCCGGTATGGACGGCACCAACTACTCCTACGAGAATGAGTCGAACCTCATCTGCGCCGTCTCTGTAGAGGGTGATGTAACGGGCATCGAGGCAGGCGACAGCGTTGTGAAGATTCAGAACGAATATGGTCTTGAAACACAGGCAACGGTCCATGTCACGCCTAAAACAAGCCATATCACATTCGGGTTCTCCGGGAACTAAGGCGGTGACGCACAATGCGCAAATACATGGCAGTACCTTTGACTTGCGCCTTCGCTATGATGGCTCTGACAGGCTGTACAGACCCTTCAACGCTGTATGAGAACAACGACCTTGTTTCACAGGGAACGACCTCCTACAAAGCCGCAGAGTGGTCACAGAGCAGCCTGACAGATGACGGCACGATTGATTATGCCGCCGGTGCCGTGTCCTTGACGGGTGCAAAAGAAGCTTTCTCGTTCACGATGCACGCAGATTCTGCTAACCTTGATGTATACGATACTATCACCTGTGATACGGGAGCCTGCAAAATCCTCATTGTCGATACCGATACGAAATCTGTTGCGGCAGAGTACACGGAAACGGCTTACGACACCATCAAACTTAACGGCGGCAACTATACGGTGTATCTGGTCGGCAAGGATGATGCCTCCTTCACCGCTACGCTGAGCCTGTACAGCCTTGGCGGAGACATCACATGGTCCGTTGATGAGGATACAGCGGCAAACACCGGCAAATGACACATTTCACTTTCAAGAAAATCACAGAACCAGCGCATTTTTTCAAAAATCCTGTTGCGGAAATGTGCGAATTGCAGATAATACAAGTATGAGGACAAAAAGAGCGCCGCTGCGGTACAATTTCCGCAGGGCTGCTCTTTTTGTAAAGATTCATGCTTGTATTTCGTACACTTCATTATCACAAAGGAGAGTCTTATGTACGACAAATCCACGAAAAGCGTAAGCCGCAATGTAAGTCTTACCATCGCGGGAGAGTGGGAGACCCCAGATGAACTCTTCCGGGAACTTGACCACAAATATCATTTCACCCTTGATGCTTGTGCCCGTCCTGAGAACGCCAAATGCCAGAAGTTCTTTACTGCACAGGATGATGGTCTTGTACAGGACTGGAAAGGGCATACGGTGTTCTGCTGCCCGCCGAGCGGTGCTGCGAATCTTCGCCGCTGGGTAAAGAAGGGGAGCTTCGAGGCAAAGAAGAAGGGGACTACGGTAGTCATGCTGCTGCCTGTTTCTACGGATTCTCAGTGGTTTCAGGAGCACATCTACCTGAAACCCGGTGTCCGTGTAAAGTTTTTGCCGGAGCGCGTTAAGTTCGTGAACCGTCTGCTCCCGTCTTACGCTGAATACGGCCAGCATGGAGCCGCAAGTGTTGGCGGGACCCGTCCTTCGATGGTCGTGGTCTTTGACGGCTCGAAGCGCAAGTTCTGCTGCGAGTGAGTGAGTAAAGGAGGAAACCGCTATGAAAAAGAAAATCACGATTATCGATAAGTCCTTTACCCCCATCGTCGTGCTGGCAGATACGAGCAGTGCTCTGTACGAGGACCGCTGCGGGCGGCTTGGGGAGCGCAACCTCTTGTCCGATACCGAAATCGTCTGTAAGGCGATGGACGGCACGAAAGAGATTGCGTCCGTGAAGGCTCATGTCCTGCAGGTTCCCACGAAGAAGCTTCCCCTCGAAGCCCTGCACGCCACGGAACAGAACCCTATTCCGGCAAAGCAGCTGGCTATCAACTATCTGTGCCAGAAAAACGCAGAGGTCGAGACGCTCTGTGAGCGTGAGAAGACGGACAGCGTTGCGATGGTTCTTCCCATCACCACGCATCTGTACATCGAAAGCCTTGTGGTGGATGCCCCGCATCGTAAACTTGGTATCGCCACTGCAATGCTCGATTTCCTCATTAGCATGGCGGCTCCCGAAACCGTCAGCATGTTCGCAGGTCACGAGCAGGCTGAGGTGATGGCGATGCTTAAAAAGCTAAAATTCATCGAGGCACCCATTGTTGCTATGGATGTTCCTTGGAAGAAAAAGAACTTCTTCTATAAGCGCTTGAAGCGCCTTGCCCGATAAGTGATAGGAGGCATTTTATTTTGATGGACCAGTTCAAAGAACTTCGCGCACACCCGAAAATGACCAAGGCATTGCTTGAGCAGATTGAGAGTCTGCAAAAGCAGAACCACACGACCGACGAGATTTCCGCTACGCTCGGCATCACCCCGGAATCCGTACAACGCGGATACGAGAAACTGAACGATAAACACCGCGCCGAGATTCGTGCAAAGCGCGGCGGTGCCTTTGCAGTGAATGTGAATGAGGGAAAAGCCCGCATCGTCTGTACCGAATCCAGCTGCCCCTGGCGCGGCAGCAATCGAGAATACTGTGTCTGGCCGTCTTGCTTCAAACATTCGATTTCAACGGTTCGCACCGATGCGAATGAGGATGAAGACGAGGCAGACACGACTTTGAATGAGGAGGAATCCGTAAATGCCTAACACTCTGAATGATATCTTTGCGCATCTTGACAACGCCAAGGCAAGCCGCGCATACGAGGCAAACCAGGAACGGCGGCGTAAGGTGGAAGAAGCCGAGCGCGAGCGCAAGGTAAAGCAGGCAGCGGAATCTGCCGTAGAGAAGTACCATGTGTACGATGACGACTACGATGTAGAGGATGTCGAGGAGCCGCTCGTCATGATTCCGAAACAGAATCCCGGCACCCCTGAGGCAAAAGCTGCCACAATGCCTGCATCCAAGAAGGATATGGACGATATCGCAGATAACAACCCTTTCGTCCAAAACCTGTTCAAGCGCTCTCACAAGCAGGTAAAGCAGGAACGCCCTGCCCGCGAGAAACCTGCAGCAGACAAGAATACCGCCATGGCTCCGCAGACCCCCGCAGTGCCCACTCCCGAGCCCGCAGTGCCGCAGAATGAGACATTCGATATTCCCGTCACCTCTGTCCCTGCACAGCCCACAGCGCCCTCTGCGCCCGCATCAACGGTTGCTCCCGCTGTGCCCGAAACCGTCAATACCGTTGATTTCGTTGACGATATCCCCCTCGACATCGAGTTTGACGATACGGAGGCAGTTCCCGCTTCAAACGAGCCTACCGCTCAGCCCGAGAATGTACCTGCTCAGGAACCGACTGCTTTTGCTGCGCATCTGGATGCGAGTACCGATACCAAAGAGAAAGAGCCTGAGAAGAATCCCGGATATCATGAGCCTGTTGGTGAGATGGTCTGTCCCGATAAGAAGCTGGAACAGTTGGAAACTCCCGCATGGCCTGACGGCATGAATGGTCCCAAGTTTACCGAAAGCGTTGTTGCTTACGGTTCTTTGCCCCGTAAAGTGGGAGCGGAGGAAGCAAATGTTTTCCTGTTTGCTCGGTACAATACCGATAAGGACATGGGTTCTTATGGGTTGTGCATCGATATGGGCAAGGATTTCGTACAGTCTTCCAAGTGCGGTAAGACCGATAACCCGGAGGAATACGCTCTGATGGGTGCGATTGAGATGCTGCTCGCTCTGGATGAATACACGGTTCGGGATGTCGTCATCTATACCGAACCCGTGGTTGCCAAAATCATGAACGAGAACGCCAACCGTCTTCTCGATGGCAAGTCCCCTGTGCGCCGCAAATACATCGAGTTGGCATGGAAGGCTATGACGAAGGTCAGTGTCCGGTTCGTGACCACGAAGGTGAACAGCGAGTACGGGAAACTGGCACTGGCTACCGCAAAATACCTGGCGTTCTGTGAGCGCTGATAAAAACATAGAGGAGTAATCAATATGGCTAATCTTCTGGTCGTTGCTGTGGATACCGGAAACAAGAACATCAAGACCCCGCATACCGAGCCGTTCAATTCCGGACTTATCTGCCACGGCAACATCCCACCTGCCATCAAGGCGGATACCCTCTGCTATGAGGGCAACTACTATACGCTGACCCAGTCCCGCGTTCCGTACATGTACGACAAGACCTCCGACTGGTCTTACTATGTTCTGACTCTCTTTGCCATCGCCAAGGAGTTTCAGGCAAGCGGCATGATTCGTCCCGGTCAGAAGAATGTCCGTCAGGACATTTGCCTTGCAATGGGCTTGCCTCCGACCCATATCCATGACCTTGCCCCAAAATACCAGACATATTTCGGCCGCGATGGACGCCGAGTCGAGTTCACCTACAACGACATCTCCTTTGAGATTCGCGTTGCCCGCGTCCTCGTGTTCCCGCAGGGCGTTGCTGCCATCGCTCCGTACATGGGACAAATCATGGCGCGTCCCGAGGCATATACCTACATCATCGATATCGGCGGGTATACGACCGATGTTGTGAAGTTCTCTCGCGGCGGTCAAGTCGATATGACTTTCTGCGAATCCTTCAACAACGGCGTCATCAAGATGTACGATGAGGTACAGCGTGCGGTTCGCAACCGCTTCCAGCTGGATATGGACGACTACAGCATCGACAATGTCCTGCGCAGGGGCTACAACCCCGGTCGGGAAATCAACGAACTGGTCCACAGCACCGCTCGTTCCTATGCCCGGACCCTTATCCGGACCCTGAAAGAGAAGGGCGTTGATTTGACCCTCTCGTATCCCGTATTTATTGGCGGCGGTTCCTGCCTGATGCGTCCGGTCATCGAGAGCGAGTTGGGTCGAGACGATTACCTGTTTGTGGAAGACCCCCGCGCTAACGCAGTAGGTTTCAAAATGATGGCGGAGAGTAAGCTGGCTGCTGAAAACCGTTGAAGCGAGGTGAACTGCCTTGCCTAAAGCTAACCCGAATCAGATTCGGTTGCCGGTGATGTTTGACCTCACTGACCCGAGACAGAAAGCGGCTTACGAGATTCTGAAAAACGCAGGATACGGAAAACGCACCCCTATCATCGTGGATGCGCTGCTCGATTCCCTCAAAACGAATGTCTTACTGAGTCAGGCTAAAGAATCCAGCGCATCGAATGTATCGGAAACTGATATCCGCCGCGCAGTGGAAGATTCGATGGAATCGGTCCTGAACCGGTATTTCTCGAAATCCGAAGCCTCCGCCTCGGAACCGCAGCCTGAACCTGTACGAGCGCCTATACCCGCTCCTGTTATTCAAGAGCCTGCTCCCACACCGCAGCCAAGCTTTGTTCCGTATGTTCCTGCCGCTCCTGTACCCGCACAGCCATCCGTACCGGACGAAGGACACATGAATCAGCTGCTCTCTATTGCTGACGCTTTCTTCTGAACACAAAAACAGACCGCCACACCCAATACCGGGTGCAGCGGTCTTTGCTTTTAAACCAGTTCTTTTAATTTGATATCGTAGGATATCGCTTCTTGTGTATCTCTTTCTTTTCTTTCGGCAATCGCCTCATCAACAGTTGCGTTTACGGATGCAGCTGCCGCCTCGATGATTTCGGGATTTCTGATTACCTCTTCATCGTATTCCTTCTTCTTCGCAAACGCAGTGAGCGCCTCCCCGCATCGTCTTCTTGCATACTGGCTGGTATCAGTGCAGACTGTTTGCGTGGCTGCGGCTAGCTGGTAAATGGCTCCTTTCCCGAGACATTCAATCGCAGCACCAATTTGCTGATAGTTCTCGAAGTAATCGTGTGTGTCAATCAGCTTCGATACTTCCTGAAATCGTTTCAGGTCGTACCCATAAGTGAAGCAGAAAGAAAGTAGCAGGTTCTCCGGGACAAGTATCTGCTTTTCAATGATTTTCCGGTATGTGCGGGAATTCATCGGGCATCCGAGAAACACGCCGTAAAACTCTTGTTTGGACATGCCCATCAGGTAGCGCTGCCGCTCCATGATTACAACGGCACTGTCTGAAATGCTCTTAATCCAGTCTTCTCTTTTTCTCGATGTTTCTTCCACAAACTTACGGTAATTTTCCTCTTTGATTTTGAGAGTTAGCATTTTCCAATCACCTCAGTTCTTGATTCAAACCCATTTCTGCCATCTAACTATGACTTTTTTTATTGGGCCGTGACTTTATTATATCAAATAGTTGTACTAAATACAACTATGCATGTCGTCAAAAAGTGTCAAAATCCCAGTTATCGAGATACATTCAATGCAATAGTTCCACTTTGGGATAGTGCTGCTTTTGTCTGGGTTCAGCACCGCTATAGGTATTCTCGGATTCGTATATATGGCAAAAAATACTTTTAGACACAATATATAGTGGTCAGATAGTGTTTTTCTCTTGCAAAACACTATATATTGTGGTATAATGTCTGGCATAAACACAAGATATAGTTTCGGCACTCAAAAAAAAGGACTTGTGCGTTTGTGCGAATTGCATACCATTGAAGATGGCATCAGGAAAAAGGTTCGAGTTCCTTCACACGGCATAACATGCTTGTACTAAGTACAAGGGAAAAGGCGGGTTTGAAATGGCAAAAGGAAATGCAATCGTTATGTATCTGGAACAGGCACGCATCCACGGTGAGCCGATTGGTGTAACTCGCAGCGAGGTGCTCTTTACGAAGCCGAATGGATATACTGTTCAGCCGCACAACAGGGTGGTATCGAAAGCTGACAACAAGACGATGGGGGAGTCGTTCCTGAACGAGCTCATCTATGTGCTCGGTGCTGAAGACGGTGAGGAGCGGAAACTTCCTTACGAGCGCGAGGTGCTTGTGTATACCTCAGATGAAATCAATTCCGACAACTACCGTACTTATATCAATGCGGTGAACACAGGAATCGACTGCCCTGTGCATAATTTCAAGCTTTGCCAGAAACTGCGCCGACTCTGTGATGAGCGCGGATACCATCTATTCTTTAGTAATAACAGCCTGCTTGGTTCAACGATTCGCAACGATGCAATGGCTGAACTGTACAGCCAGCTGAAAATCCTGAACGAAAGGGGAACACAGGATGCAAGCGGAAAATAACAACGATATTGCAATTACCGAAGCCAAACTCAAAGATTTTCTGAGTTCGGTTCTGTCATCGGAGGGAATCGTAGTGGACATCAGACGCACATTCATCGAATACAACGGCGTGAACCGTTCGCGGGTCTTTGCCCGTCATGCAAACCGTATGGCTTGCAAGGGGTCGGATGAAAAGTTCGTTGTGATTGCGCTGCTGTGTTACCCGGCTCTTCAGTGGCTTTTGAAGGCGCAGGACATCGATGCGCTTATTGAGAAGCTGAAAGAGGAAAATGAGGACGAATCGGTTTGGCGTATGAGCAACATCCAGCGTATCCTCGAATCGTCTATGGGCGGGTTCAAGCCTCAGCTTCGCCTTGAAATGAGAAAGCTGTTCTTCGCCCGCTGCCAGCAGTTGGTGGATGAGATTGATGAGGCGATGAACAAAGCTGTGTTCATGAATCCGACCAGCAAGCCGAGCCGCATCAGTCTTGCGATGGCGATGCTCAGGGGTTCTATACTTGATAGCGACCCTGTTACGGCGGTCACTATCCGCAACAACTTCGATTCTATCGTTGAGGATGTCACGGCGATTGCTGGAGACGCCATCAAACCCTTGGTCATGCAGCTGGCACCGAATGAGGGTGAAGCAAAAACAGCAGAAGCCGCTTACCTCTACCATAACACCGAGGTGCTGCTGCGAGAATATTCCAGAATCGTCAATCCATCCGTTGCTGACGAGAACCGGTCTTTGCGGATTCTCGCACAGGGCGGCAACACACTGGAAAGCGATGCGCGATGCCATCAGGCACAAGTGCTTGTCCAGTACGCCCAACTCATCCGGGGCGCTATTGAGTTGGTGAAGGATTTCCCCGGAGATTCTAAATTGTACGATGTACTTATTCTTGTCGTGAACGAGAAGTATGGTGCAAACGGCACAGATGAAGCCAAACTGGCTGAGCAGGTCGGTATCAACAGCAGTTACTTCTCGGAGAAGAAGCATCGAGCGTTTACCGCCTTATCGGCGCTATTATGGGGCTGCGATATTGAATCTTTACTGTCTCTGTTACAGTAAGGCTTCTTTCCTGCACTTTTTTGCGCTGATTCATGCTTGTATTAAATGCACTTTATCCATGATTCCGGCTGGATTTATCCCGCTTGAGAATAGTCCGTAGAACCTCATGTGTGGGAATGACGCGTGGGGCTCCTGAATCACACTTTAATTCATGGTTGTATTTTGTACACAATACGACCACTGCTCTTAAAAAGGAGGAGCAATTCTATGGCAAGCGAAATTGGTAAAATCGTACACTGCAAAATCTGTGGAGCACCTATCGAAGCACGCGGGAATCGCCTTTATTGCCCTGTATGCTATAACCAGAACCGCCGCAATGCAGCCCAGCGCAGTAACGCACGGACCAAAATGGAGCGGGAACAGACGAAACGTGAGGAAGCAAAAATGAAAGAGAACAATCGTATCGCTACCAGCGCAGCAGAACTCAACATGCGTGCCAAGCTTTCTAATCTCGGGGGCATCTCTTATGGTGACCTCTCTATCTGGGAGCAGACGCACGGCATGGAATTCTCTGCCTGGGTGCATGAGTGGGAGAAACTGAACAGCGGTACACAGGCTGATGGGTTGAAGTTCCCGGACCATCTTCCGGAAGGATTTCCGACCCGCCGCAAGCCGCCGGAGCATTCCTGGACGAAATCCACTCCCTGTAAGTGATGGTCATGTCCAAAAAACCGAAATATGAGCGGTCGGACGACTACCGCTATCAATACATTCGAGCCCATCCCGGATTCATGGGCAAGTATTACCTCTGTCCTTATTGCGGGCGCATCATGCTGAAAAAGATGATGCAGGTGGACCATATCGTTTCTATCAGCCTTGCGAACAAGCACCGGGCTTATCGCGTCTTGGTTCCGGACGGCAACATCAATAATCTTCATAACCTCACGGCATCGTGTTCCAAGTGCAATAACCGGAAATCGGATTCCGGCGGATTCTGGATTTTCCTTGCTAGATTCGGCGTTGCCTTTTATGCCGTTATCTGGCTCTTGCTCTTGGGCTTCGCTGCATGGTTTACCATTGGTGCTGCCACGGGACTCATTCAGCGTGGATTCCTTTTGCCGTATTTTTCTGCTGCGGGGAATGTCCTGATGCAGGGTACGGCAAATGCAATCGCTTCGATATTCAGATTCCATTAGTTTTCATATAAAGGAGATATTCAAGATGGACAATACACAGAATCTCGGTCAGCCCGTTGGCAAGGTCACTACGACCTACAATGGCGAAAAAATTCAGGTCAATGTCTATGCAGACCGTTCTGTCATCCTTCCGGATGGCACGGTGCGCAAGGTCAAGCAGGAAGTGGTCGATGCCCTCATTGCTAAGAATCAGGCCATGAACCCTGCATCCACCATCGTTCGGATGGCTCCCGCAAAGCCCCGCATGACCCAGCCCGAGCCGAGTCAGGAACAGGTCCAGCAGCCCGCCGCGCAGGTTCAAGAGCCCGCTCAGCCTTCCTACCAGCCGCAGATGCAGATGCCCGCACAGCCTCAGCAGCCTGTCATGCCTCAGAACACAGCCGTTCCTGAAATGCAGTACCAGAACGAGCCGGTCCAGCAGGGTTATGATACGCAGATGAATGCTCCTGCTGATATGCCTGCACAGGATATTCCTGCACCCGTGGCACAGGACCCCGCTGCCGAGCAGAACACCTCGGACAAGAAGCAGATGTTCCATAAGGGGAAAGGTAAGGACAAGAAGAATGCCCCTGCCGACAAGAAGCGTGGTAAGGCTAAATCCGCTCCTGCAGAGGTACAGGATGAAGGCTCTGACGGGAGTATGCCTGTTGAGAAGCCCAAGAAGAAGTCTAAGGCTGGCGTCATTGTTGCCGTGGTCCTTGCAGCCGTTATCGGCGGCGGTGCGCTGGGATATGCCTATGTTCCTGCCGTCTATGACGGTGTGAACAATGTCCTGACTGCTGTGACCGGCAAACAGGTTGGCGTTCCGGCATCTATCCCGTCCAATACGGGTGATGGCAATGCCCCGACAGTCAGCCAGCCTCAGCTGCAGCAGAGCAGCGGCACCAGTGAGAATGCCCTCAATGGCATCGACCTGAGCGGTGATGTCACCATCGAGTTCTACGCTACGGTGCGAACCGCTGATGGCCGCGAATACAAGGTCCCGCTGTCCAGCGCTAACCTGACAGACGGAAACCTGAAAAGCCTGCTGGACGGCAGCGGATTCACCCTGACCTCCGGTCAGTAACCGCACTCTGAGATTCGGATTTCTAGGAAAGGGGTCAAACGGGCGGGCAGCTTCACTACAAATCAAGATGCTCTAAAGCCTGTCTGATACTATATCGGACAGGCTCTCGTTTTATTAAAACTATGAATGATATGCTCAATGCACAAAAGGCAAAGCTTATAATCGCCGCATGCTTGTCCTTTTTCGTCGGAACTTTTCTGGCTCTGTACACGAAAAATCTTCCGACATTCGGTGCCGGAGTCTTGGTTGCGGCATACTTCCTTGTGGAATTTTTAACAATGCTCAAAAACAGCAAAGCCGACAAGTATATCAAGGTAACGGCTTTGGCGGTCAATGCGGATGAATCAAGAGCGGGATTTGAACCGATGGAAACATGGCGGTTCATCCCTGTGAATGAAGATGGCGAGTATCTGGATAAGAACGGCAAATATGATATCTTCCTGCAAGTAAAGCCCCGTGACCGCGAATATCATATCGGAGCGCTTTACGATATGCTGTTTTGCGCCGGAGACGGCGAACGCCTGACGCAGGATAACCTTGTCGCCATCGAACAGAATTCCGTCAAGGCGAAAGTTCAGAAAGAGGGGCTGTTACACCGTGCAAAGAACTGTCCGATACAAGAATCTGAAAGTGAGAAGCAGGAATCGGCGTCATCGGAGACTGAGAGCAAAACGGATGTGGAGGATGATGAGCCTTGAACTTTGCAACAACACTCCTTCTATGCCTGGTATGCTCTGTCTTTGCATTCAAGGTGACGAAGGACAGGCGTTCGCTTACCGATATGGTTTCTATGGGAAGGAAGTACCGCCGTCATAGCAAAGAAGTAGAAGCCTCCGCGCTTGAACTCGTTGTGACGGAATCCGGCAACACTGCCTTAAAACTCGATGCCAAGGGGAGCAAAGATTATGTGGCGGTGCATCTTTCCCGTAAAGAAGCGCGAAAATTCAAAGCAGCATTTACGGCAAGCAAAGGCGAGCCGTTAAGTCTGTCCCTGCATCAATATAAAATCGGCGGCAAGAAATACTATGCCCTGTTTGAAAACCATCACGATAAGTATGCGCCGGTTGACTTGGAAGGTGTGCAGGAAGAAAAGGTAAAAACCATCTGCTGCACGGCTCGAAGCGTGGCGGCGGCGCTGTATTTCTTTTCTCTGCTGCTGTACTCTGTCAGTTTTACCGTGTCGGTCGTTTTGATTCTTGCTGCTACGGGTCTTATCTATATCAATATCCCGTTTCTGCCTGATTCTGCTTGGGACGATGCCTGCGAGTTCATCAAGCGCCCGAAAGAACCGTCTAGGAACGGTAATGAGGAGACGGATGTGGTCCCGTCAGCGGCATCCATCATCCTGCAAAACATCATGGACAAGTACGGCACAGCTGAACCGGAGCCGAAACCTGTATCGGCTGAGCCTGAAACGCCCAAGACACCGGAACAGAAAGCCGAAAGCAAGCCGCCAAAACCAACAGGTGTCGAGTCCAACTCGGACACGCCCCACCAGACAAAGTCCGAGGCGTCAAATCCTGCGTTTAAGCCGAAAGAGGTGTCATTACCCTCTGAGCCAGCAAAAGCCTCAAGCGAGCCCGATTTGCCCGTTCTGGACGATGTTTCTCTGGACATGGATGAAGCGGCAGGTGATACCCTCGCTCTGGATGCCGAAATCATAGACGAAGATGCGGAGGAAGTAAGCCTTACTGATGACCCTGAACAGGATGCCGATGCAGCGCTTGTCTCTATTGAACAAGAAGCGGCTTTAGCTTCTGATGATGAAGACGACGCTGCGGCATTGGAGCGGGAACTCGCGGCACTGGAAGCAACATTGCCGACACCTACTACCTTCGACCCGTCCGGCATCGAGGAGGACGAAGACGATTCCGAGTCCTTTGACATGGATAGCTGGCTGGCGGAAGATGTTCCCGAGATTGAACCTGACATCGAGACCGAAGTCGAACTAGAGGCGGATAAGCCTGAACTCGCAGTTGAACCAGAACTCGAACCGGCAAAACCTGCCCCTGAACCGCCCGCTAAAAAAGAAACCGCGCCGAAACAGGTAAGGATGGAGTCAGACCAGAACGGAAAGAAAGATAAGGCTCCTGCTGATTCGGAGAAGTCTTCTGATTCCGGCACAGAGAATCCCGTTAAGGTGAACGCCTTTACAAAACAGGAGAATCCTGTGCCCGTGGAAGAAAAGCCTGCTCCTAAACAAAAACCTGCAAAAACCTCAAAGGCGAAAAAGCCGAAAATCCCGGAATCTGGCACTTCCAAACCGGCTACGGCACCTACGCCCACCCCTGCTCCTGCGAAGAAACTGGAAGCGGATAACCGCAATGATGCTTCTTTGTTCGGTAGAGGATTTCAGAACAGAACCACGAAAAGTTCAGGCGGCGGTAAGAAGAAGGCAAATCAATCCAAGAAACCGGAACCGTATTCGGAGGGCGAGCAGATGCGCTTCGATGGTATTTGATACGTTTTTACGGCAAATTCCCGAATCGAAACCGGCACTTGCACATTCTTGCGAACGGATAATAATGGAAATTGGTTGAGCAGCGTTTCTGGACCGTTTTAACTCTCAACCATAATCGGAAAACGGCTAACCTAGAACCGAGGAACATCATGGGTACTTTGAAAAGTTTTGCGGCACTGCTTCTGAGTGTCGCAGCCTTGCTGACTTCGGTGCTGGCTCTGAATGCGGCCCAGAAAAAAGCAGAGTTGCAAAAGGCAGCTGCGCAGACGGCAACGAAAGCCGTTGTTGCTGCGCAGGAGGAAACGGCTCTTGCATCCGCTCTTGATTCTGATACCTGTGAAGCAAAACTTCTGGGTACACAGGTCCTGAACACGGAAGTCGGGACACTGGACGCAACTGTCAGCACTACGGGTCCGTTGGGGGCAATCGAGGCAAAGCTTAAACCTGAAAAGGAAGAGAGCGAAGAGAAGAAGCCGGATGGCACTGCGCAGGAATCCACGCAGGAAAATCCCGCTAACAGGTCTGCGGACGACTACAGCTATCCGGATTTTTGCGGACGGCTATACATCCCTGCTGCGGGTATTGATGTCGCGCTGTACAACAACACATCTCAGGATACCTGCAACCGGACCGACAGCGCTGCGATTTTTCCGCATCGTCCTGAGGATGGCGGCAGCAATATCGTGGCCGACAACGAACTTGAATCGCTGACTTCCGTGGCGGTTGGGTCTACGGCATATGTCATTACGCCGGGCGGACAGCAAATCAACTATGTCTGCGTGGATGCGTTCAATGGTCACAACGATGTGACGGGCTATGATGCGCTCCAGAAAGATGACGGCACTGTCGTTTGGGGCAGCGCAGAACTTATCGTCTATACCTGCTTGGGTGATGCGTACAATGTTCGTGTTGCCTGCTTTAACCGCGCTTGATGGCCAGGAGGATTGAAAACACATGAGTAAAAAGACTAAGAAAAGTCTCGCTGCTCCTACGCAGGAGCCGAAAGAGTTCGAGACAAAAATCAAAGCCCCGAAAGAGGAGTTCGCCACTTCTCTGACTCCGGTTGCTGATACCGAGAAAAAGGAAGATACCGCCGAGGAGAAGAAAGGAGAGGCTCCCAAATCTGAGCCCAGCACTCCTGAGGAGAAGAAGGATTCTGCCTCTGAAAAGGCTGAGGAGGCTCCCGATAAGGAGAAATCTGAGACTGAGACCGAAGACGTTCCTGCCAAGGACAAGTTCAAGAAGGACAAGAAGGCAGAGGTCAAGGAAAATAAGAAGCCCGAGAAAGACAAGAAAGATGCCAAGCCCGCCAAGAAGGGCGGCAGCAATGTCATTCTCGGTGTTAGCTGCGCCGTGATGGTCGCGGCAGTCGGTGTGATGGGTATGACGATGGTTCAGAACAAAAATGCTGACAAGTCCTCGATTCCCGCTGTGGGCGGTTCGTTCTCGGTGACCGGAAATGCCGCAGAGGATACTTCGTTCACCGAGCAGGCTGCGGTCGCCCCGTCTACGGCGCTCACCTCTGATGGTCGCCGGTGGGCGATGGATGCATCCAATGTCCTGATTCAGGCTGAGGATGGGACTGGTGCCGTTGTTCCTGTGGATGCCGCTGAGACCTTCCAGTACGATGGCAAGAGCCTGTCCTTTGAGAAGGATGATGCCACTTACATTGTGCGTATGGTTGCTGATTCCTATACCGGTGCTGCCCAGTACGCAGAGGAGCAGACCGATGAGAGTTTCACGGTTAGCGGTATGCGCTTTGCTGGAAACGGTCAAGTCCTGGTCGTGGTCGGTACTCGTTCTGCCGGTGACGAGGAAGGCAATGCAGCTGTACGCACTACTGTCGCTGATATGCTCGAAAAAGCTGTCCCCTCACAGGGGGCTGGTAACATCACGCTCAATGGCGTTGCCGTAACTACCGATGGCTGCGAGGCTTCCTTCTCGAACGGTTTGGCACTTGTTAAGAACGGCGATGGTGAGGTCAAGTTTACCCCGTCCTCTTATGATTCCGTGACCATCGCATTCGATGATGCCGGGACGACTGCGAGCGGCGCTGCTGTCACGCATAGCGACTATGCGAATGTGAATGATACCGAGGCATATCTCATCGAGTCCGATGAAGGCAATGTCATGGCGTTCACGAACAACGCCGACCTGCTGACATCAGTTCTGGGACTTCAATAAATAGCATTTAGGAGATTATATCGCGTCAATAACCCACGACTAAAGTCGTGGACTTGCGTCAGCTAGTCTGTACAAGTCTACACTTTAGAAGTGTCCGCAAGGATATGTTGACTACCCTTTGCACATTTAAGAAATTGCGGCTATTAGAGCCTGCAACAAATTATCTAATAGAAAGGATGTGAACGGGCAATTCCTCCCACGACTGAAGTCGCGGGTCTCCTTGCCCTAATTTATGAACAAGAAAAACATCGCATTGATTCTGGGTACCGTTATGACTGCAAGCGTGATGCTGGCAGGCTGCGGCAAAAAGGTAGATGTTCCCGCTACCGATTCTACTGTTTCTTCCAGCGCAACGGGGGAGACTGCGACCGGTGAATCCGCTACGCCCGAGACCTCTACCGAGACCGTCACCGTGGATTACGGTGTTGGTCTGAAAAAGAACGGTTATTTCAAGGGGGTCAAGGCTAAGAAACTGGTTACTCTGCCTGCTGATTACGCCAACATCCAGATTCCCCGCGACGAACTCGATTTGAAGGATATGGATGCCTCTGTGGCTTCTACTATCAGCCAGATTACGAGCAGCTACGGTGACCGTGTGAAGGTCGAGCGCTCCGCTCAGGCTGGCGATGAGGTCATTGTCGATTATGAGGGCACTTATAACGGCGAGCGGTTTACCGGAAGCACAGCAGGGGATTCCAAAATCGTTATCGGAGCAGGGTATTTTGTTTCTGGATTTGAGGACCAGCTGATTGGACATTTCGCCGGTGAGGTCTTTGACATCACGGTGACTTTCCCGGACGAGTACCCTGCCACCACCGACCTCGAAGGCAATGAGATTGCGCTGGCCGGTCAGGATGTTGTTTTCCGCATCACCCTGAAAGAAGTCGATGAAATCAAGCTGGCCGACCAGAATGTGAAGGACAATATTGCTACACAGGATGGCTTTGTTCTGAGTGATGGTTCTGCGGTAGATACTGTCGAGAAGTTGAAGCAGTATTACACCGAGACCTACGAGCACGATTCTCTGAAGACTGCGGTTTACAGCTACATCATCGACAACACTACGGTTGGCGAGATTCCTCAGAGTATCCTCGACGACCAGCGTGAATCCTATCGTCAGGAAATTAAGGCGATTGCAGCCAGCTACAATATCTCCGAGGAGGAGTATCTGCAGCAGGTGGGTGCCGAGTCTGAGGATGCTCTGCTCGATACCTACAACGACCAAATCAAGAACAGCGTAACGAGCCTGCTTATCTTCCAGGCTATCGCCGAGGAGCAGCACATCAAGGTCACGGACGCGGATGTGAACGCCTATTTCGGCAACGATGAACTCTCTGTCAAACAGGCAAAGAGTTATTATGGTGAGGAATTCCTCAACCAGAGTGTTTTGTTCGATAAGGTCTATACTTGGCTGGTAGACCATGCGTCTATCGTATAAATTTCTTGTTCTTTTTGCTTGACGAGGTGTGCGAACCGAATAGAATAGGTATTGTACGATAGATACCATTCTACTTCATGCGTTTTGCGCTCGTACGATTCACAATTTGTCGAAAGGCAGACTTCCTATTTCACATAGGGGTCTGCTTTTTTATTTTAAATTTCGTCTTTTGAAAGGAGACAATTATCATGACTAACGTCAACAATTTCGCTATTATCGGTCATCTGACTGCAGATGCAGAGGAGTTCAACATCGGCAACAACACATATGTCAGCTTCCGCGTTGCTGTCAACCGTGGTCAGAACAAGGATGCGTCTTTCATCCCTGTCCGCGCCCCGAAGAAGTTCATCAGCGACACCCTGCGTGCCAAGCTTACCAAGGGTGCCAGCGTTCTGGTTTCCGGTCGTTTCGAGTCCGGCCACTACGAGAAGGATGGTCAGAAAAAGTTCTATGACTATCTGAGCGCAGCCACTATCCAGCACGATGTCAACGGCGGCTTTTCCGAAGGCTTGCTGATGGGCAATCTGACTGCTGATGTGGTGACGCGCAACACCCAGAAAGGCGGCACGATGGTTACCTTTACCGTCGCCAGCAACCGTTCTTATCAGAAGAACGGCAACTGGGAGAACGCCACTTCTTATGTATCCTGCGCCGCGAACGGCAAGACTGCCGAGTTCATCGCCGCTCACTTCCATAAGGGTGACCCCATCATGCTTGTCGGTGTGCTGACCAGCAACCAGTACCAGAACAAGGACGGTCAGAACCGCACCTCCTATACGGTATGGGTCGAGAAGGCATCTTTCGCAAGTCGCAAGAACGCCTCTCAGAATGATGATGTTCCTGCTGTGACTGCTGCTCCCGCTCAGGCTGCTCCTGCTGCACCTGCTGTTGCACAGCCTTCCTACGGCAACTACACGGGTGACGACTTCGCCGATATCGACGAGGATGACCTGCCGTTCTAATTCCAAGACCCCGCGAGCTGCGCTATCAGGCTATACGGGCGTATTCTAAAATCATTATAACAACGCCGGGACTTTTCTTCTTGAAAGGTTCCGGCATAATTTTTAAGGAGTGTACAAAAAATGGCTAAAGTTTCTTCTTCCGCTATGTGGAGTGCTACCGGCATGGCAAATGTTCAGGCTTCCGCAATTCCCGCATACCTAAAGGACAAGGGTCTTTATGATGGCTCGGCTTTCATAAACGACCCAGATGCGTGTTCCATCTATCAGGAAGCCCCGTTTCAGAATACCAATCTTTGCTCGCAAGGCTTATTGTTTCTGGATTTCGCAAAAGCTTTGTGCCGTGCCGAGATGGTGAGTGCTGGTATCGCAGTTGGTGCATATTCCGTCAACAAAACAGGTAACTGCCTTGCCGAATGGGTCTATAACGACTGCTTTACGCTGGCATCCGCAAGGTCCGCACCTACCGGCAATTTGTTTTGCCTCGGCTACGATAACACGACGGGGTATTTCAGCTCATCTGCCGGTATGGGCACTGTTGATGTGACAAGGGTCGGCTATGCGCCGTTCTTCTTTGCGATGTGGGGGTTGTTCCTCCAGAATATCGACGGTTTCGAGAATGCTTTCACTCGGTATTGCAACACGCCTGAGCAAAACGATAAGCTTCGCCAGAAACTCGCGTGTAAGATGTCCGGTACGATTCATGATGCCATGCAGAAAGGTGACTTGAATCCTGCCTCGCCCTCGAACACTTCTGTGCGCCGTCTGACTGAAACACAGGTGAGAAGTGCAAAGTTTGCTCCTTCCACCATTTATGGCACTTTCAAGGTGATGAACCTGAAAGCCACCAATCAGTCTAAGATTCCTTCTTTCAAGTCCACCAGAAAGTTTGTTGGTGCGTTTGCTGACAAGAACCGTGTTCTGTCCGAGGAAGAGAAGGGGCTTGTCCCGCAGATTGGCGACGAATATATCCTGCCTAAGGAAGTTGTTGCTGTCTGCCATCTGATTGCCGAAACTCGTGGTTCTAAGCGTCCGATGACGAATGTCATGCTGCGCGGTGACCCGTCTGTCGGTAAGACTGCAGGTGCGCGAGCAATCGCTGCCGGTTTGGGCCTGCCGTATATCTTCATTACCTGCAATGCGGGCACTGAGATGTACAACTTCATCGGCGATATGATGCCTGTCGATTCTTCTGCAACTTCTGAGAGCATCAATGCCGAGTTGTTCAAGAACCTGCCGAGCGCCACCGATATCAGCATTGACCCTGTGAACGCATACATGGCTATCACGGGCGTTTCTAAGCCTGATGCTACCGAGACTGAGTGCATGACGGAACTGTTCCGTAAGCAGCTTAGCCTCTGCGCTGATGCCTGCAAAAATGGCTTCAAGTATGTGGAGAGTCCTCTGGTTCGCGCCATCCGTAACGGTTGGGTCTGCGAGTTGCAGGAACCGTCTCTGATTACTCGTCCTGCTGTTATACCCGGTCTGAACGGTCTGCTTGATGAGACTGGCTGCGTGGTCCTGCCGACAGGTGAGATGCTGCATCGTCATCCTGACTGCATCATCATTTCTACGCTGAACATCGACCTGGAAGGTTGCCGGCCTTTGAACCAGTCGTTCATTGACCGCCACCACATCATCATGGATATGGTCACGCCCTCTGAGGCTGTTATCGAGAGCCGTATTCGCGGTATGACCGGATGCGATGATACCGTACCTTTGAAGCAGATGATTGCCTTCGTCAAGGAAATCGCTGAAATCTGTGCAAGGTTCGGTGCTACCGATGGCAACGTGAACTCTATGCGTTCGCTTGCCAACTGGGTGCAGGCTGGTTCTATCACTGGCAACTATGCAACTGCAGCCACATGGACGGTTATCAGCGGTGCCACATCTGACTTGGCTACCCGCGAAGAACTTGTTCGTAAACTGGCAAACTACCAGTTCTAAGTATCACAAAAAGCCTCGCTGTTAATCAGCGGGGCTCTTTTTTTGTGTAGGGAAAAGAACTAGATGCTACTTCGCTAAATCAGCGTTTAGCGAAATATAGGGGAGCATATGACTCTGTATGGTTTATAGCGGTGCAGCGTTCATTATCGTAAAAATGCTACGGCACGCCGTGCCTGTATGACTTAATGCGATATATCTAAAAAAATGAAATACTCGTTAAGTCTTGCCAAATTGTACAATACAAGCCATTGCGTACGAAATGTATTGCTGCATCACCATGATGGCAGTTGATGAGGCTACGGACGATGCGGAACTGTTCATGCTCGACCCGTGGCCATCTAACGGACAGCACGAGTCTACTGTCTTGCGGTGTACATGTGCCCGGCAGCTTTATCCAGAGCGGAACTGCATCAGAGTACCCATACCAGCAGGTAAATACTATTCGCAGCAGCTTCCGAATATAGGCGATTTCCCTGCTGACTCTAGCATCTTTTGTTTTTCTCAAAAACGCGCGTTCGTGTTGCTATAGATTTATATGATGTGACTTAGTTACCGAATTAACAAAGTGTTCGTGAGCAAGACTGTATTGGTCGCCAGTTCCCTACCCTTCCGAAAAAATGTCGTAACCTTTTCGATACTCCTTTTTACCCAAAAAAGAGACAGGTGCTTTCCCAGAATCTCTGGAATCGTATCTGTCTCTTTTATTGTTTTTAGACGCTTGCTCTCACAGTCCCGGAAACGCGCCTCTGCGGGCTTCTTGTCTGCACTATGGTGTTATACTCCCGTGCATCAGGAAGCTTGTCCCTGCCCTTCCCTGCCCCGTCTGTGGCCAAGCAGTGTCAATGCCACGCAATCGGTTCTCTTCTTGCGAGTTCGGGAGCGTTTAAAAGGAGAGCCAGGATTGCAAACCGGTAGGTTACGATTTCTCCGCAATCCATAGCGATACGGATATCCTGCGCATACACAACTTCGTTAAGGACCTTGATTTCATCGTCTGTCAGGTAGAAGGTAATCTGCTTGTTGTTGGCTACCTTCGTACCGCGTTTGCGGGCTTGGTCCGGCATATACGCAATGACTTCTTTGGCATTCGGGAGAACATAAACGGGAGCACTCCCCTCCCCTGCTGTTTTGAACTTCTCGAACTCATCGGTATCCCGGGATATGATATGCCCCTTCCCTGCCCTGCTCACTTTTTCGATTTCCTCACGCAGGACCCGGTTCGCAATGGTTCCAACGCGCAGTCCCTCATAGATTGCCTGCAACTCGAAGCATTCAGAGATTTCCGGTCGAAAGCGAACGAGGATTCTTGTCTTGTCGTTTTCCATCGATGCCGCCTGCCTTATTCGATAGACTCAATCTTCTCTTTGAGTTTCGTTGCGATATCGATGACCTCGTTCAGAGCCGCAATATCAGCTTTACGGGATTCCTTAGAAACGCCGCGAAGAGCCTTGACGAAGTTTCTGCTGGTATATGCCTGCTGTAGTTTCTTCACCATGCGCGGAGTGGCTTTCTGGATGATGCTGGTATTGTTCTCAGCAACATCCCGTTCCTTCTTCACTAAATCCAGAGCGGCCTCTTTCTGACCGGCATGCTCAATAGCTGCTACTTCTTCAACAGAGCTAGTCTCTTTTGCCTTGCCGTATTCCTCTGCTTTGGCTTTCAGGTCATTGATGTTATCATCAAAATACTGCAATGCCTTTTCATAGGCAGCTTCGTAGTCCTTTGTTGTCCCCTGCCGCTGAACATCAAACAGGTATTCACGGAAAGTATCATGCAGGGTATCGCGCATCACTTCTATGTGGTTCTTCCCTGCTCCCTCGGAATCATCACCATAGCAGTTAATGTTACTCAATGCAACAAATCGTTTGGCGATGTCTTCCTGCTTATCGTCCTCAAAGCGCAGATAAGTCTCACACTCGCTACGGGTCAGAATTTTCGCGTTAAGAAGCTCCTTCAAAGCACCTTTCAGCTTATCCTCGATACGGGCATCACGCTCGATGGTACGAGGATTGACGGAACTCACGGTCTTGGTTGCACCGAGAGCCTCTTCCCTGCTCATATTGTAAGGAGCCTGCTGCAGACAGTTGATAAACTCTGCGATTGCCTGACGGCGAACGGCCTCATCACCGAAACCGCCGCGAACTTGGAGGTTCGCACTGTAGAGAAGTACTTTCTTCTCATTTGCGGTAAGAGGCGTGGTAATCACATTGCAGTTGCGAACCACTTTCCAAGAGGAATCTCCCTGCTCTTCCAGATACTTCAGAGCGCGGAAACGACGTTCACCGGAAAGAAGAACATAGACCTCTCTCCCCTCTTCCTCGGTCGGGAAGACTACGAGGTTGTGCATCAGACCGTTGCGCTTGATATCTTCTGACAGGATTCGGATATCATCTTCCTCGTCCAGATTACGGAAAATCTCGTTATCGGGGTTCGTGCGGATATTCGAGAGAGCGATATCCTTGTTTGCGTACTCGACCTTATGCTGTGCCGAGAACAGTGAGTTATAGAAAGCACCAGCGTCGTTGCTATTTACCTGTTTCAGAGCATTGATGTCCGGAAGCTTCGGCGTTGCCTTCGTCCCCTTCTTCTTTGTTAGAGCCATCTTATTTCACCTCCAGCTTCGCAAGACGCTCTTTGAGTTCTTTGTATGCCTGCTTATAAGCAATGGATACTGGCTGCTTAGCAGCGGAGAAGCATACCGGCTGGTGGTTGGTGACAGCCATACCGACAGAAAGGCTATGGGGAATCTCAGACTTAAACAGAGAGGAGCCCAAAACCTCCTGGCACTGCGCACGAATCAGACGAGTCGCAGCAGCCTTTTTCATGACAGAAGTAAGCAGCACCCCTACCCCCTTCAGACGGCTTCCCGGCGTATTGCACAGCTCGTTGCAGAGCGCAAAGGTACGGAAAGCGGATTCCTGAGAGTTTGCTTCACACATGGTAGGAATCAAAACATAATCCGCCGCGTTGATAGCATTTGTCAAAAGCAGAGAGTCGCGGGTCGGCTGGGTATCAATGAGGATATAATCGTACTCATCGCGGACCTGACTCAGGAAATAGTACAGGAAATCAGCAATGCTGGCAATCTGCTTAGAACTGTCCTTCTTTGCAATGATGGTAGCGTCCTCAAACAGTTCTGGCATTCTCTGGTTGATGCGAGGTGTCTGAGAACTGGCAGGAATCATCTGGACATTATCGCCGTATTCCGTCTCCGTGATATAATCCTTAGTATTGGTATAACGGAAACCCGTGAACATGTCATACAGAGCCTTGCCGTCATACATGCCGCCAGCAATCTCGCCCTGACCGTCACTCAGCGCACTGGTCAGGTTGCCCTGCGGGTCGGTGTCGATGCAGAGAACTCTCTTGTCGTCCTCCCCCATCAGATATGCCAAGTTGGAGGCTGTGACGGTTTTTCCCGTGCCGCCTTTCTCGATGGCGATTGTGATAATCTTTGCAGCCATTTCATTTACCTCGTTTTGCGTAAGACTTGCGTACATGTTGCTGTGATTCACACTTCTATGTTTCCGTTCTGAACGCAGAAGTGTCAAAGACTCCGGTCTGTGTTGCTGTAAATCCGCAGAAAGCTGTTTTCAGCTGTCTCTCCCCTCTTGCGACTTGCGTACATGTTGCTGTGCGCTAAAATTTCAGCAAAAAGCCATCAAGGAGAAAACTCTGGGATAAAATGCGACAACACTCAATGTCTTAATTATAACATGCAAAGAAGTAAAGTCAACACGATTCCTGCCGATTTGAAATATTAAATTTGCGACAATAAATCTCAAAGACTTGCGTTCGTGTTGCTGTGATTTATTTTCCGCAAAAGAAATAGCCCGCCAATCGGCGGGCTATCATCATACATCATCGAACATTGCGAGGTAGTTTGTCTTGAGTGCTGTGCCGGATTCGAGTGCTGCGAGGTTTTGCTCACCGAAAGCAATCGTTGCGGCGGAGTTCTCTACAAGGTCGTTGAAAATCACCTTACGGTAATAATGTGCGCTCTTGGTTCCCCCGTCCGCTTCCAGCATATGCTTGTACTTCGAGCAGATTCCGAAAGCCCAAGTCTTCAAACCGTTGTTGTCTTTGATAATTCGGTTCAGCGCAGCAAGGGCTTCTTCTGCCTGGTCCTGATTCTTTGTATTGGTCAGGATTCGTCCGAGAATCGTAAAGACATCATTGAAGATGTTGCGTTCCTTAGCGGACAGCTTCTCTTCGTAATCCTGATACTGTGCTTTTGCCTTTACTTCGTTTCGGGCAAGGCGATAACTCATACCGAGCACAGAATCAGACAACGGCAGATTGTACTGTTCGAGCGTCTCATCGCTTACTACGCGGCGTGCTTTACGAGGTTTTCTAGCAACCTCGCTCTCGAAGTTCTGATGCTCTTCGTGGAAGGCTCTGACCTTCTTCATCTCTTCAGCGTTTTTATACTTGATGAAGATATAAAGATACTCGTATTTGCGAACGCCGCGTTTTCTTACGGGTACATAGTCGAACCAGAGGTCCGTCATCTCATTGATTTCGTTCTTGACAGGAGCCAGAACATTCTTCTCGAAATCAGAGAACACCTTGTATTTCTCCGCGACTGTCTTTTCACGGCTGAACTTCGGTTCGCTGCTCGCGTCGTTCTTCGTCTTTTTGCGGTTCTGGCTTCTATTGATTTCATCCTTGGACGGCATCGAGAGCATTCCCTTAAACTCTTCAATGTCGAACATCTTGTACTTGTAACCAACGAGTTCACTGCGCTTATCCGGGAACTTGCGCAAGATTTCCTCGGTTACCGGCTCGAAAATCAAACCGTTATTATACGAGTAATCTCGATTGCCGTTATCGTAGGAAAGGATAATCTCGTAAATACGCATCGAATAGGTGCTCTGCATCATCAGAAGATATTCGATGCTATAGGAAGTATAGTTGCTGGTCAGCTGCGCAATGTCCCGCCAGATATCGGGATTGAAGCGCATCTTGATGGTCTTTTCCTTGAAGTTTACAATAGAACCCTTGCTGACCCAAGAAACCGACTTGATGGCGTCCGGACCATCCGGCACCCAGAATGTACGGTTCTCGAGGTTCTCAACCGTTTGCTGCAGATGCGGACGGTATCCGGTGCGCATCATATTAACGCCCGTCAGCTTCGAGAATTCCTGAAATGTGATGGTATAGTATTTCGATGCATCCAAATCGCTCTTCTGGTCGATTTTAGAAAGCAGCATAAAAAGAATCTTCTGCTCATTACGCGGCAAAGAATACTTCGTCTTCTGAATCAGTTCATTGCTCTTCGTGATGTAGGAGCCGAACGGTGGCTTAGTCGAATCCTGTCGCAGCAGCGCTCTGGTCTTTGCAGAAGCCTCTTCCTGACTCATGACCTCGCCGACAACGACTTCGGTATCCTCGTTCTGTATGATATTATCATCAGTTTTCTTCATGGTATCGCAAGAGACAGCGTTTTCAGCAGCCTCGGCCTTTCTACAAGAATATGGTCAGCTTCCTACTTGTGATGTGCTATTCTGTGAAATGGTTACACTTATGACATTATAAATCATTTTACACTATATGTCAGGAAAAGTCAACGGAGATAGTTTAGACAGAGATTTTTTTCTCTTATTTTTCTAGCTAAGAAATTATTAGATTATTCTCTTATAGCTTATATTTTATTTATTAAGTAGAAACGGAGGTTATTTTGCTTTTCGACAGAGATTGTTTTGCATTACGGAAGAGATTTTTTTGCGTTTCAACAGAGGTTGTTTGTCAGATAAAAGGAGGTTCTTTTTTCAAAATCTTAGAAAATAACCTCTGTTTACGCGAAAGAAACCTCCGTTTGGGCGTTTAGGTAGGCAAGTGCCGTGATAGGGGAGGGTCTTGACCAGCAGGGAAGCTCTCATCCTGAGAATAACAGGAAAGATGCAGCAGAACAGGACTGTTATGTAGCTCTATTATATGAGATAAGCACTGAAATGACAAGAAAGCAGGGGAGAAAGCGGGAATTTCAGAAAAATCGCGTTAATTATCTCTGGCAAGGTAACGCCCGAACCTGTTCAGATGCGCCCCAAAATGGAAAACTGTATCCAAGAGCCTAGAAAAATTGTCGCGTAAAGAACCTCCGGTATAAAGAAAGTGCTTGTGCTTTTACCGCTCTGGATTTTGTCGCGTTAAAAACCTCGGGTTAGATGCTGCCATCAGGTCTCTGTACTGGCGCTGGAATGCGATGTGTTGAGAGAGCAGGGGAGAGATGCTGAAATTTGTCGCGTTAATTATCTCTGGTTTGAGACATGCCTGTGTATCATTTGTTCTCAGAAAATTATCGCGTTAATAATCTCGTGGTCTAAGTTGAGAACCGACAGCATCAGCCAGACAGAACCAGAAGGTATGGCGTGTAAACAATCTCCGTTTTGAGGACAGCGGGGGAGTGGTCTCAACGACAGCTGATGATGGCCTGACCTACATGAACGAGCCAGCGATAGACCGGCTTGATGCACGCTTAAAAATAATTGCGATAGCAATACAAGAAATCTCTGTTTACAGTGATGTCATGTACATAACATGTTCAGTCTGTAGAAATTGTGCTTCAAATAACAATGTGTATAAGAAATTTTGCGTTATTTGTGATGTAGAAACCTCTTGATGCCTGATTTCTGAAACCGATTTGTATAATAATAACGAGATATAACTATCTGTATATGTTGTTCACCTAAAAACTAGAACATGGAAAGAGGCAAAAAGAGTTTTTTATCGAGAAAAATTCATAATGCACACACTTAATAAAAAGAACGGTAATGCGTTTATTATAAAACGAGATTAGCGCAGCAACGCTGCTTATTGCGGAGAAGAATAACGCGATTTTTTCGAGTATTACAAGAAGTATTTGCAGAAATGTGCTGAGTATTCCAACAAAGCCATTGAAAATCTTTTGGCTTTCAAGCGAAGATGCAGAAAATCAGGTTAATGTACTGTCCAGACTGTATATTTAAATAAAAACTATACAATATGGATTGATATTTGATAATAATTGTCCCGTTAAGTATCTCTGTTTACCCATGTAATGCAGCAGCAGCTGAATGGGCGTCCTTACTCGCAACAGAGGTTTGCGCATCCGGAAAAAAGCAGGAAGAAAGCCATCGACTTGCGAACGCCTGAAAATTAGCGCGTTAATTATCTCTGCTATCTGTATGTCAAAGGGGAGTCCTGTAAAGAAGAGAAACTTCAAAAATCGCGAAAAGAAACTCCCTTTATGGAATCAAAGAGGATAGCTGCCGGAAAACAGCAGGGAAGGGACTATTCAAAAAGTCGCGTTAAATATCTCGGGTTTGTGCAGCCGTAGCAAACCATTCTGAAAATTTGTCGCGTTAAAAATTAAAAACCTCGGGTTTCGGTTTGGTGCGATGCCTTCTTGCAGCGGAGAAGGGGACTGGAAGGCAAAATTATCGCGTTAATAATCTCAGGGTAGTGTGGTTGTAATCGTTCAGAACGGAAAACTGGATAGGGCAGGCATCAGAATTATCGCGTTAAGTATCTCCGTTTAGAGTAAAAGCATCTCGAAAATAATCGCGTTAATTATCTCTGGTTGAGTGCATGGCAGATGTAAAGGTGTGCCATAGAGTTCTAGGCACCATAACAACAAAGACTATAGCAACAATGTAAATAAAGATACTGCCTTATAGCAACATGTACCGAAGTCTTGTCGAAAAGAGAAACCATTGTCGCGAGGTAAGCCAAAATATGTACAAACTAAGAACAAATTGCAATCATGGTTGTACTGAATACACATTCATGGTAAAATATAAGATGAAAAGAAAATGTAGTCGAAATGGTAATTTGAGATGCAGCTGACAGAGAAGTGGCTAAAAGAGACGCTGGAAAGGAACCCGCAGTTAAAAGTCAAGGTACAGGGCGGACGAAACAGCGAGCTCGAACAGCCGGAAGAAGTAGAGAAAACGAAAACAAAATACGGAAACCATCGGGTGTATCTGTACGAGGATGAATATGTTTCGGGAGACAAGTACATTTCAGGGCACGGCAAGCTGGTAGCTGTATTTGATTCCACGAAAGAGTATTGCCGATGGCTTGACTTGCAGCTGATGGAAAAAGCCGGGACAATCTCGAATTTGGAACGCCAGAAAGAACTCGTCATCCAAGACGCATTCGTGTACGAGAAGAAGCGCGTACAGAGAATCGTGTACAAGGCAGACTTCTGTTATCTGGATGCGCAGGGCAAAACGATAGTCGAAGATGTGAAAGGCTTCGATTCAAAATCCGGCAAGTACATGCAGACAGAGGCGTTTCGGTTGAAGTGGAAACTCCTGAAAGCAAAGTATCCAGAATATCATTTCGTGTTAGTGTAGAGTGAGAGTCATGGTCCAGAATTTAGAAAATCAGAATACGCAGGATGTTCTTCCGTTCAAGGGAAAAATCACAACGGTCATCTACTATGAGCCGGAGACAGGATTTGCTATCTTTAAAATCCGTCAAGAAGGGGAGACTAAAAGCAGCACTGCGAAAGGGTATGTGCCGAATCCGGTTGCGGGTGCAAAAATCTTCTATAACGGGACATGGAAAGAAGACCAGAAATTCGGTGGGTATTACATCGCCATCAGCAACTCGAAAATCGACTATGCGGGCGGCGGTAAAGACGCTATCATAGAACTTCTGTCCAGCGACTTTGTACCGGGTGTGGGACCTACGGTTGCAAAGAAAATCGTTGACCATTTCGGAAAAGATGCACTGCGGGTGATTGAGCGGGAACCGGAACGGCTGAAAGAAATCTCCGGTATCGGTGTTAAGAGTGCAGACAAGATTCACGAAGGGTATATCCACATCGCCAATGACCAGCAACTGATTGCGCTCTTGCTGCCTTATCTCTCAATACAGAAAATTAACTCCGTTATCAAGAAATTCGGCACCGGGAAGATGGCCCTTGAAGAAATTAAGGAGAATCCGTATGTCCTGTACCAGAAATTCTCAGGTATCGGATTTGCTACGGCAGATAAAGTGGCGCTGGGTGGTTGTCAGATTGCGCGTGACGATATCCGGCGTGTGACGGCAATTCTTCTCTATGCTCTTGAAACGCAAGCGCAGATGGTGGGTAATACCTTTATCTGGGTAGATGAGATGTACCGTGTCGTCAAAGAAACGATGCGGAATGTTCTGCACGAAGTTGCGTTCCCTGACGAAGTGATACGGAAAGCAGCCACGATAGCAAGAGAAGACGGTCTGGTCGTTGTACAGGGGTCTAAGCCTACGGATGGCAGAAAACCGATGTTCTGCATGTATCTGTACAAATACTGGTTCTATGAGTGCGACATCGCGTATCTCTGTACGATGATTCACACGAATTCAAACTCTACCTACGGTCTGGTGGACAGTCAGGATGTGGACGAAGCCATTGAAAGCATCGAGGCGGAGGATGGTTTCTCGCTGGATGACACGCAGAAAAACGCGGTTCGGACAGTGTTCGGCTCAGATATCAAGAATGTGACCGTGATTACCGGTGGCCCCGGCAGCGGTAAGACGACCATCATCAAGACAATTATCAAGACCTGGCAGATTGCAAGAGGGTTGAGATACAACGAGGATAGCATGTTGCTTTGTGCGCCTACGGGTCGTGCCTCTGCTCGAATGAGAGAAGCTACGGAGCATCCCGCATCCACGATTCAGTCGGCATATTATTCCATGCACGGGGACTGTGAAGCAAGCATCATTGTGGTGGATGAGTTCTCGATGTGCAATCTGGAAACGGCGCACATGGTATTTGAACTCGCTTCACACGGCTGCAAACTCGTTATTGTAGGTGACCCGGACCAGCTGCCTGCCATAGGTGCCGGTAATGTGCTACGTGACCTTATCCAGAGCAGAGTCGTTAATGTATGTAAGCTGTCTTCCTGCCACCGCAATGTGGGGTCTATTGTAGAGAACGCTATTCATATCAATACCGGTGAAACGACAGAGACCTTCAAGCAGGATGAACAGTTTACATTGATTCCCGCAAAGGGTAAAGAGATGCGGAACATTGCATTGAGCAACTATTTCGCGTATGTAGAGAAGTACGGCGAACAGGTCACGGAAAAGAACGCCGATACCGCAGAGGTATATGAGGAAGGTATCAAGCAGGTATGTCTTCTGACTCCGACCAAGAAAAAGGGATGCGGGTCACTTTCGGCAACTGATATGAACCTTCTGATTCGTGATGAACTCAATCCCGCCACCGATGCGAACAGCTGGTTCTTCTCCAATTTCAAGAAGAAGGCTAAACCTGAACAGGGATTCGAGTACCGGCTCGGCGACCGCGTGATGCTCTGCAAGAACCACAAGAACAGTTTCGTCAACGGTGATATGGGTTTCATCGTTGATTATCAGGAAAAGGCACTTGACCCGAATACAAGCGGTACAATTCACCACGCTTATACAATTCGTTTTGATAACCCGTGCGATGTAGAAGGGCGCGTCTACACGATGCTGGTAAGCAGAAAGACTTTACAGTCGGAATTCTCGCTCGCATACGCTATGACGGTGCATAAATCGCAGGGCTCTGAGTTTAAGGCGATTGTGATTGGCTTTGAAAAAAGCTGGGCACGACTGCTGCAGAGAAACCTTTTATATACGGCTGTCACGAGAGCCAAGAAGGAATGCAGAATTATCGGTGAAATGAAGACAGTTGATGAGGCTATTCTCACCAATGACATCGAGTACCGAAACACTCTGCTGGAAAGCAGATTGACGCATTTCGACAGAGAACGGTATGAGACCATTCATAGACGGAATGTAGAGGACAATGACTCTGATTGGAGGGACGATGATGACTGAGACTATGCAGTTGACAGATATCGGAATTACGCCGCGTAAAGCATCTCAGTTTGCTGCGAAAGGTATCTGTACTGTACGGGACCTGCTCATGTTCTATCCTACCAAATACCTCGATTTCAGAAACCCTATCAGCCTCGCGGATGGAAAGCAGTATGCGGGACAGCATGTAGCGGTCAGGGGACAGGTAGTTAGTACCAGAGTCATCAACGGAAAGCACTTCATGCTCCGTCTCTCGGACGGCAACAATTTTTGCTCGGTGTTCTGGTTCAATCAGTCGTATCGTGCCAGACAGTTCAGTGTAGGGCAGATGCTGGCGGTAGGCGGTGTCTCAAGCTGGAGCGATGAGTATAAGAGTCTGACGATATCGGCACCGGATTTCGTGTCGTGCGATTTGCAGACAGCGTTTTGCATCAAGCCGATATACCGGAAAATCAAGGGCATGTCGGACGAATATCTTCTGGATGCGATTGCACTGGCATTACCCTATATCCGTAAATGTGTCTCGGACCCTCTTACTGAAGAGCAGAGAAACGCACTGAGAGTTCCGGAACTTGCCCGTTGTGTGCGGATGGCACATGCGCCGCAGGACGAAACCGATATCATGCTTTCAAGACGCCGCCGTGCTGTGGATGTATTGTATCCGTTCTGCTACGGTCTGGAAGTAAAGAAGGCAGAAGCTGCAAAAGTATCTCCGTTTAGAATCAAAGACGCAGCGGCTGTCGTCAAGAAAGCCCAGAACGAATTGCCGTTTGCACTGACGGAAGACCAGAATAAGGCAGTGCGTCATGTTCTGGAAGAGATGCAGCTGGGAAACCGTGTGGATGCTCTCGTTCAGGGTGATGTCGGTTGCGGCAAAACTGTCGTAGCGCAAATCGCAGCACTCGGTATGGCTATGAACGGATATCAGTGTGCGGTAATGTGTCCAACGCTGGTACTGGCCGGACAGCACTATGATGATTTCACGAATTTCCTCGCTAAGTTCGGGTACACTGCCGTGTTCCTGCACGGCGGCATGAAAGTCCGGGAAGAGAAGGCAGCACTTGCGAAAATCGCTTCGGGCGAGGCAAATGTTGTGGTAGGTACACATTCTATCTTTTCCGATAAGGTCAAGTTCAAGAAATTGGGTCTTACGATTGTGGACGAGGAACACCGATTCGGCGTAGAGCAGCGTGAGGGTTTCAAACAGAAGGCAAAGGAAGGCGTTCATAATATCAGTATGAGCGCTACACCTATCCCGCGAACACTGGCAACTACGCTGTACGGCGAAGGCACTGAAATCGTCAACATCCATACGATGCCTGCCGGGCGCAAACCCGTCAAGACTATCGTCTGGTCGAATGAGAATACCTGCATGGAATCCGTATATAAGCAAATCAAGCAGGGACATCAGTGCTATGTTATCTGCCCGCTGATTGAAGATTCCGATGCCGATACTTTGGCTGGCGTGGAGTCGGTCGAAACGACCGCACAGAATCTCAAAGCATGGTTTGCAAAATATCCCGGCGTTCGCATCGAGGCTATCTCCGGGGACATGAAAGCTAAGGATGTGCAGGCCGGTATTGATAAGTTCGCGGCAGGCAGCGCTGATATACTGATTTCTACAACGATTGTAGAGGTTGGCGTCAATGTTCCGAACTCGACCGTCATCGTCATCAAGAACGCTGAGCGGTTCGGATTGGCACAGCTGCATCAGCTTCGCGGCCGTGTCGGGCGCAGCAGCTTTCAGAGTTACTGCGTGCTCCTGTCTCAGGACAAGGAAAACGAACGCCTTCAAACGATGGCAGCGACAACGGACGGTTTCAAGATTGCAGAGAAAGACCTTGAACTGCGCGGCACCGGACAGATTCTCGGTGTGAAACAGAGCGGCAAAGATATGTACATGGAAACGATGCTGAAATATCCGAAGCTGTATAAAGAAATCCGGACTCAGGCTTCTAAGGATGTTTTGCTCACCGCGAAAAAATCTTGACCGTGCTTGCGAATGGCAGATAATAAGGATAGGACATACCATAAATTTGGCATTACCGGTTGGTGATGCCAAGTTTTTCAGGTAAAGTCATGGTTGTATTAAATACACGTTATTTATCGGAGGAAGAATATGCAATTATTTAATACGAAGAAACCGGCAGCTGATACCGCTGCGCTGGATGCCGCAGAGGAACACAAGCAGAGTATCGGCGACCAGGTGATGGAAGCATTGGGTGTCGGGGATGGTGCCGAGGAGCGGATGCATCCTGAGGAAGACACCGAAATCATGATGCCGAAGAAAAACCAGAGTCAGTTGGCGGCTGAGGAGATGATGAAGCAGCATGAGAGCATCTGCGTGATTTCCCCGGATGCCGTCATCAAGGGTGGTATCGAAGTGAATGACGCCGTCATGGTGGCGGGGCGCGTGATGGGTGATATCGTGGCAGCTATCGTCACCTGTGTCGGAGAGCAGTGCTACATTGAAGGCAATGTGAAATGCGCCGAGTTGCAGATGCACGGCGGCAAAATCAAGGGAAACATTGAGGCAGATACGAAGGCTGTCGTCAATGGTGCCATCGAAGGCAATATCACCTGTAAGGAAGATGTGTTCGGGGAACATGCAGCGGTCATCGGTGAGTATATCCGGTGCGGGGTCCTGACGGTCGAGCCGGGTGCCAGAATCGCTGCAAAAATCGAGATGACAAAGCCCGGCGACAAGGAAGAGCGTGAGGCAGAAAAGCCTCTGGTTCACTACGATGTCCCGGGCACGGATGCCGTTAAGCCGGGTGACAAGAATTACCCAAAAATCGAGAAACACATGGATAAGCCCAAGAACGACGATAACAAAGCAAAGCACTAAGCGGCTTTGCAACAAGAGGTAGATAAAACATTGAATAAGCTGAAAGCTATCTGGAAAATTGAAGAACTGCGAGGGAAAATCCTCGTAACGCTTCTTCTGCTCTTGGCGTTCCGGCTCGGCTGCTGCCTTCCGGTTCCGTTCGTGTCGAATACCGCTCTGGATGCGATGTTCTCGAACAACAGCATCTTCGGGTACATGAACATGCTCTCCGGCGGTGCGCTTTCGAGAAGCGCGTTCTTTGCGCTCGGCGTGAGCCCGTATATCAACGCATCCATCATCACGCAGCTGTTGTGTGTGGCGTTTCCCAGCTGGGAAGCCTTGCAGAAGGAAACGACCGGCAAGGATAAACTGGATGAATACACGAAGCGAATCGCCCTTGCGATGGCAGTTGTAATGAGTGTCGGGTACTATTACGTTCTCCGCAATTACGGTGCCTTGAAGTACACGGCTGGTAAGAGTGGTATCTTTGCAGCCATTGTCATCATCGCAACCTTCCTCGCCGGGTCTCAGATTTCCGTCTGGCTGGGCGGACGAATCGATGAATACGGTATCGGAAACGGTGTGTCACTGCTGATTTTTGCCGGTATCGTATCACGATGGAGCGATATCAACTCTATCGTTACGAATGTCGTCGGCAAGGTCAAGGTGGGGGAATGGCTCTATTCTCTCATTGGGATTCTGACAGCAGTCGCAATGCTCGCGGCAGTGTGGTTCGTGACATACAGTGATGGAGCAGAGTGCAGAGTACAGGTCCAGTACGCAGCCAGAACGCAGAGGGTACGTCCGGCAGCATCCTATATTCCCATCAAGCTGCTGATGAGCGGCGTTATGCCTATCATCTTCGCTGGCGTTATCATGAGCCTTCCCGCAACGCTGGACATGTTCATTGACGCCACGAAGCATCAGAGACTGCACGCGGTATTGTCGGTGTTCACGACCGAGAGTTGGCTGTATTGCCTTCTGTATGTATTGCTGATTGCAGCGTTCAACTTCTTCTATATCGAGATTCAGTTTGATGCCGTATCGATGGCGGGAAGCCTTCGCAAGCAGGGTGGCACGATTCCCGGTATTCGTCCGGGAACGCCTACTACGGATATGCTCAATAAGGCGCTTCATCGTATGGCACTTACCGGTTCTTTCTATCTGGCAGCGATTGCTTTGACGCCTATGGTGTTCAGCGCCATGAGCGGGGTGCGGATTTCTTTCGGCGGAACCAGTCTTATGATTCTGACAGGTGTGGCTCTCGAAGTTGTGAGAAGCATTGAGGGGTATATGACGGTTCGACACCATAAAGGATTTTTGGGATAAGTCCTACCTGCGGTACAGGAGCAATCTTGACCAACATGTAGGATGCAGGCATCGGATATTTATGTACCTGCAGATGTCAACCCAGTATGCAGCTCTACTCAGTAAGTATCTTTAGCCAAGGGTTACACAACCTTCTGCTTCGGCAGGAGAGATTTATCGTAAAGGAGGTAGCGTATATGGCTACTGTATATGTGCTCAACAAAGACAGTAAACCTTTGATGCCGATGACTCGCTGTGGTCATGTTCGCTACCTTCTGAAAGAGAAGAAAGCACGAGTCGTTAGAGCGAATCCGTTTACCATTAAACTGTTGTACGAAACAGATGACGTGGTGCAGCCTCTCTATTTGGGCATCGACCCCGGTAGAACCAATATCGGAGTCGCAGTAGCAAAAGGAGACGGCACTGCAGTCTTTACTGCTCATCTGGAAACGCGCAATAAGGAAATTCCCAAGCTGATGGCAAAACGCAAGGAATACCGCCAGGGACGCAGACACTACCGTCGCTGCAAGCGTCAGCGCCGTGCTGCTGCACACGGCACTTTATCTAAGAGGTGCAAGAAGCAAGACACGGCGCAAGGCAGTAACATCAGTGAGCGTGCTCAAAAGATAGGCGTTTTTGAACGTAATTTGCCCGGCTGCGAAAAGCCCGTCTTATGCATTGGCATCAAGAACAAAGAAGCGCGATTCAACAATAGAGTTAGACCTGCTGGGTGGCTTACACCTACTGCCAATCAGCTTTTGCTGACACACATTAACTTTGTGAAGAAAATTTGTAAATATCTTCCTATCAGTGATGTTGTGCTCGAAATCAACAAATTTGCGTTTATGGCATTAGACAATCCAAATATTCAGAAATGGCAATATCAACAAGGTCCTCTTTATCAAAAAGGCAGCCTTGAAAATGCCGTCTCTGAACAGCAAGACCATCATTGCCTGTTTTGCAAAAAAGCGATAGAGCATTATCATCATGTGGTTCCAAGAAGCGAAAACGGCAGCAACACTATTGCCAATATCGTTGGCTTATGCACAAAGCATCACGACCTTGTGCATAAGGATACCGCATGGCAAAAAAAGCTTGCCAAAAAGAAAACCGGACTCAACAAAAAATACGGTGCGTTGAGTGTGTTGAACCAAATCATCCCTGCGCTTACGAAAGAATTGAGTTCTCGTTTTCAAGGGCATCTTTATGTGACAACGGGGAAAAGTACATACGATTACCGTGCAGCACACGGCGTAAGCAAGGACCACTGGCTGGACGCCTATTGTATTGCTTGCTCTGTTTTACCGGATGGTTGCTTTGACAATACAGTCAACAGTCGTATTCCCCATGAATTAAGGCAATTCAGAAGGCATGACCGTCAGGTTTGCCACCAGCAAAACGCAAAGAGAAAATACTATCTCGACAGAAAGCTGGTTGCAATAAATCGTCACAAGGCTACCGAACAAAAAACAGACAGCCTAGAAGAGTACCGCAATAATGGTGGTGCAACAGACAAACTTGTCGTTAAGGAACACAAGCCTACAAGCAAACGACTAAATCGTATCCTTCCCGGTGCGCTTATGACGGCAAACGGAAAACTAAACGTCATGGTGGCATCAAAGGGTTTACACAATGGGATACCGGATTATTATGTTTTCGCTGACAATAGCGAAGCAAAACCAACAAAATATACGTTAATAAACAAAAATAAGGGCATCGTCTTTGTGTTAAATTCGGTGTCGTAACAAGGAGAACGGCATGAGCATTATCGAGTTTATTATCGGCCTTTTGATTCTGGTAGCGAGTCTCTTGGCAAGTACATTCTGCTACTTTGTGAAGAACGAAAAGAGTGGTGTGAATGCGGCGATTGGCGGTGCGAGTGACTTCATGGCTACGCGCCGGAATAAAGATAACGGCAAACTGAATAAGGTCGTGGCAGTATCGGCATCGGTCATTGCGGTGCTGATTCTCGCCTTGACCGTATACGGTGCTCATTTCTAAAAGGGGGGACAGTGATGGAAAAGGAAAAAGAGAAAGTCAGGGTTCGGGACATTCCTGCGAAAGTCCTGAATCTGATTCATCCGTCGAGTGTGACCTGGCTGAGTGGTGCCGAAACCACGAAACGGACCGGCGTGATTCTGGCTGTGATTGCGGCAACCTCTCTGTTCATGGTAGCGGCCGATACTCTGTTCGGTGCGCTGCTGAAACTGATTATATGAGGTGTGCTATGAAAGTAAAAGTGATGATGGCAACGGCGCTTACCGCGCTGGTCATGTTGTCAGGATGCGGCTCGGCTCCGGCAGCGTCGTCTGAGGTAGAGACTTATTCGAACGCTATGCAGCTGGTGACCTTGACTGATGATGAGATGCTGGCATCTATTCAGGAAGCGGCAAAGGAGTTGCAGAAAAATATCAACAAAACCGATGAGACGGCGAAGGTCGATGTCGAGGTCGATAAGAACGGCAAATGCATCGTGTATGCGTCCGGACGCGATGAGAACGGCAACGCTACTACGCGGCAGGAACTGTGCAAAGCCGATACCATCAAGGATATGTTCGAGATTTTCTATGACAATGATTGGGTTGACAGCAACGGCAATGTCAACATCAATACCGTTGGCTGATGCCGTTGTAAGGAGACTAATACCATGAAACGAATCATTGCATGTCTGCTGACGGGTGTGCTGGCCGTCGGTATGATGGCGGGATGCAGTAAAAAGCTGACCCCGGAAGAACAGGCGGCTTCGGAAGCAGCAGTGCTGGCGCAGCAACTGCAGGAAGAGGAGACCCAGACGGGGCTTAAACGCCTTATCAGCAATAACCTCACGGAATACGAACAGCCGTTCTATGATTTCGTGGACAGCTTGCAGAAGGGTGATGCCGCTGCGGCTGCAAAAGCACTCGGCGTTCCGAATACTTTCGGAGATAAGCTGCAAAGCTGGGTCATCGTGAATAACTACGAGACTTTCCAGAAAGCAGAGATGAAATCCATCTGCCTGAACTCCGCCAAGGACGGTGCTTCTGCCGTTCTGAACATCTATATGAAATCGCCCAAGGATGTCACCACCGATACGCAGCCTGATTATACGATGAATGTCGATTATGTGAATGGTGCTTGGGCACTGACACCTCCGACCGGCGTTATCAAGGACTATGCGTTCTCGGCACCTACGAACAAGGTCACCTTCGAGGGTACTGACCTTTCCTCGTATGCAGCTAAGAGCGCTGCCACAGGTGAGTGGATGGTAACACTGCCCCGGGCTCTTGACCTCGAAAGCAATTCCACCTATGTCATCACCAATGATATGGGCGACTATAACGGGCATGTCTATGATGTGACCTCTGATGGCACGGTAAACCATATCCTGCTCGCAGACCTCGATGTTGATACGAAAGCGACATACCAGGCAAAGCTGGAAGCCGTTCTGAAAGAATCTTACCGGCTTCTGTCTATCGGGGCAGGGGAGACGGACTTCTCAAATGTCCTGCTCGATTCCAACGAAATCGCGAAATGCGTTCCGACTCCGCTGGAAAACGAGGATGATGTGACGACCGCAGAGGAAAATGCCCGCAAAAAGGCTATCGGTGCTTCTGTAACGAATGTTTCCGTGACTCCCGACGATACGCTGGAAGGGTATCCTGACGCATACACCTACCGCCTTGACGGTAACGACGGTATCGTGATGGATGTGAAAATCAAGGTAAGCACCACGAACGGCGATGCCCGTGTGAAGGCTACTATCAATATGCGTCTTATCAATGGCGCTTGGAAAGTCGTGTCGATTGATTCCAGCAAAGATATCTTTACGGAACTCTCGGTGCTGGACCCTGAATGGTGATTTCATGGCGAAATACAAGATTCGACAGGACAGAAGGAATCGAAAGCCTTTGCCCGAATGCAGACTGTCTCCGCAGGAATGGAATCAGTATTGGAAACAACTGAATTCGGCGGTCGAGTCACAGGATGAAGAATGGATTTACAAGGCTAAAGCAATGGTCAAGGAACAAATCCGTTCTATCTACACAAATCGCTGCGACCGGGATGGGAAATGCGTGCTGTGCGCAGAGAAAGCTGGGTATTTTGGACTTTGTAAGAAGTGCTGGCGGTCTTTGATGAACAACGCGATACTCCGGTCACAGGGACATACAAGGGCTGAACAGCAGGAAAGCAGTGAAAAACCCTGTATTGTCTGCGGTGCAAGTCCTATCCTGTGCCGTGGTGTTTGCGGTAAATGCTACAGTTCGATGCGGGCACACAAGTTCACAACGCCTGAGCAGCTGCTGGAATACAAGGAAATCAAAGCGAAGCGCAAAGAACAGTAAAGGAGGGTATTTTTATGATTGGTAATGAGTTGGGCCCCGAGTTCAAGTCGTGTTTCACGAACCATAGACGCAGCGAATACGGCGAGAATTTCACGGTGGATATGGTGAAGAAGATGTGCTATGAGGATGCGCGGCTTATTCCGTATCTTCTGAATAGCAAAGCGTTCATGAAATGGGTCAAGGATGTCAGGAAGTTCTCAGAGGGCAACAGTGTTCTTGCCGATACGATTCTCGGCATGACAGACTGCTATGCAGAATATCTGACGCGGAAGATTGGGAAAATCTGCGCCACTAAGCGTATGCAGCAGTATATCCGGACACTGAATTCCTGCCTGAAAAACTCCTTTGTCCCGTTTGTGCCGAAAGTTGCCTTCAAGCCGTTCGCGGCAAAAGCAGTTGCATCGACATTCGATATCTCGTCATTCATTGTGGATGTAGATGCCGAGAAAAATTCTGCAAAAAAATCTCCGGATACTCTGAAAAACCCGCTTCTCACCGCATAAAGGGACTTGCCCGTTTGTGCGAACCCCGTACAATAGAGATTGTACGATTGATACCAGACACTCATTACCATTCATAAACCCGAAACCGGGCAGATTCTCGAAAGAGAGTCTGCCTTTTATTTTTGCGTGAAGGAGCGTAAACAATGTTCAGTGAAAGTCAGAAATTCTATCTTAAACGGTTGGCAGCATTGCATGATTTCAAAAACGGACGGAAAGCGGTGTATCTGCAGCAGAAAAGGGAAAAAACATGGGCGGCATATGATTTGCCAAACACAAGAGCGGTGGATGCGTCAGCGGGATTGCTGATGTATCACGGAAAACAGTATAAGGACCTCGAAGGTATCGTAGCAGATGTTCTTGACATCCATCAGGACGCTGGTGCAGTCATGTTCATCAACAACAGCAGAATCGCCAGTGGGTTGCCTGCATTCGTCACCCTGGACAATGCCGAGGCCATGGGAAGCATTCCCGGGGACAAGGAGCACCGTCAGATTGTGAATGTCCGGGATTACCTGACGGTATATGGCATCGACTACGATGATGTGGATGTCATGCAGCCGGAACGGGCCTGGATGACGACGGAAGTTTCCCTCGAAGTACCCGACACGGCTTACGCAGACACCAGAACGGTTTGCGTTCCGGTAGAAGAAGACAGCGAGATGGGCGCATACTATGAGGCGCTCTTGGAGGCAGGTAGGAACCTGCTCATGGAAGACCACAGGAAAATCAAGTGGGGGGATATGAGCACGGCACCGGATGTCAAAACGCTGTTTCGTATCTGGGATGAGAAGCCGAACCTGGATATGACAGTTGGATTCATGGAACTTTCAGTCCCGGAAGAAGTCATGGGTAAAGGCAAAGCAGGGGATTATATGATGTCGGTCCGTGCGTCCGGCAGCAGAAATCCTTTCGGCACGATGGAGTATAAGGCAACGGTATCGCTGTTCCGGGACTGTTTCAGAATTGGGACTTTCGACTATCCTTTCATCGACGACAATCTCAAATCTCTGACCGGCGATGCGGATGTATCGGAAAACTGGGCACGGCTGTTTGACTATGTCCGGTTCGCAAAACCTGTCGATGCTGCAAAAAATCAGCAAACCGGGCGTGTAATCGCTTGACGAGGTATGCGAACGGCATAAAATTAGAATTGTACGATAGATACCATTCACGAAAGGCATTCTATGCTCGTACAATTCACAATTTCGCTTTAAGGCGGACTTCCCGATTTTGGGGAGCCCGCCTTTTTGAATTTCAAATAGAAAAGGAGCAATTACTATGACTACGAAAGAAAAGTTTATCGAGATGGCAAAGAACATCACTCGTCCCGGCATCGATGAGATGATGGCATGGCTGGAAACAACGGATTTCTATGACGCGCCTGCCAGCACCAGATTCCACGGTTCTCAGGCTGGAGGCTTGTGCGCACACTCTATTACCGTTGCAAAGCGGCTGGTGGAGTTGGCAAACCTCTATGTGCCCGGCAAGTATACGATGGATGCGCTCATGACGGTCGCACTGTTCCATGATGTGTGCAAGATTGCTACCTATCAGGTAGAGATGCGCAACAGAAAGAACAGTGCCGGGATGTGGGAGCAGGTTCCGTTCTATCAGTTTGCACCGAAGGAGAGCGTGGGCGGCGACAATCACGGTTCTCTTTCCTGCCAGCGTATCATGGAACATGGTATCCGCCTCACGCAGGAGGAGTACGGCGCTGTGAACAACCACATGGGCGTCACGAATTCTGCTAATTCTAGCGGTGTCTGGCAGTGCTATGAGATGTATACGCTGTCCTGGCTTCTGCACGTGGCGGATGAGGCGGCAACTGTCATCGACAAAATCTGATACCAGTCAAAAGCCATCCCTGAATCATTGGGGATGGCTTTGATTATACGAGGAGTGAATGTTATGAATCATCTTGTTTATTTTGAACAGATAGCTGGCAGCGCCAGAAAGTTCTATCTCATGACCGAAGATGATGGCGGCAGTACCTTTACTGCAAATTATGGCAGAATCGGCACTGCGGGCAGCGTCAAGACCTATCCGATGAGTAAATGGCAGCATGTATACAACACGCGAATCCAGCACGGATACACGGATAAGACCCGGGATTATCTCGCGGGGCGAACATCCATGTCGCCAAAAACCAAGTCTGTAGATGGCATAAAATACAACATTACGGGTATGTGCAAAACCGTAAAACGACACCGCGTATACCGTATTGTAGCCACGAAGAGTTTTGAGACAGTTGACGGACGATTCGTTGAGAAGGGTGAGCCCGGAGGCTGGATTGAAAGCGCATTGAATCTCTCTCAGGACGGACGGTGCTGGATAGATGACGATGCCGTGGTTCTTGGAGACGGTAGCGTTCTGGACAACGCTCTCGTTGCCGATGAAGTGATGTGTGAAGGCATTTTGCAGGATAACGCGATTGCTCGCGGAAAGGCTTGCATCGAGTTTGGCGCAATCTGTCGTGATAATACGCTTGTTTGTGACAATGCGCTTATTAAGGAAGGCGCAATCGTTATGGATAACGCTACGGTTGCAGAGGATGCGATTGTCTGTAAAAATGCTGTTATCGGTGATGATGCCTATTACACATCGAGATTTACAAAGTTGTGATGACGGAGAATAAATCATGAAGAAAAAGAAGAAGCAGATGATTGTTGTGAATGTCAGTGAGGTAAAAACCCGCTCTGGCTGGAACGGCGTCAAACCGTACACGCGTGTACAGACTCCGAAAACGGTATATACCCGCAAGGGACGTAGAAAGGAAGAAATCGTATGAGTGCCTATGATAACAAGTATTGGAGCCATCGTATCGCGCAGTTGGCAGAGAAGGTTCCGGAAACGGATGACCTCTCATTCTTTACCTCTGAGGTATACCGAGATTTTACGGAGCAGGGGGTAAAAGACCTGATTTGCGGGACTTGCACCTATCTTCGCACTCTTGGATACGACATATCCGAAGCGCAGGAGAAAGAACGCATCAGTGATATGGTCGTCACGATGAGCACGGATAAGAACATGACCGCCTGTACGAACGGGGATTCTATGATTATCGGCGTAAACAATCCGCTGGTAAAATATTTTCCGAACCGTGAACTGCGTCATTATGCGATTCAGGGACTGCGCGTTCATGAGACGGCACATGTTCTGTTCACGGATTTCAAGACAATCGATATGTGGCAGGCTGCCCTCAGTAACGGTAACTGGTGGCCGGTAGTACCGGACCATGCACAGGACCCGGAAGGAGCAGAACTGACACAGGTTCTGAGCAAGAAAGAGTTCAGCAAATCCTTCGCCGCCATCGCCGGACGGCTTGAGAACGCCATTGAAGATGGATTCATCGAGAGGGAAATCAAGGAAATGTATAAGGGTCTTGCGACTACGGAACTCTGCACCACCAACGATGCACAGCTCTCTATGGCAAGCACCTTCGGAGAATTCCTGAAAGCCGGGCGCAGCGCCTATTCCGCTATGTTCCAGCAGGTTTTGATGTACGCAAAGTACGACATCACGATGGTCGATGATATGCCGGAACAGTATTCCGATGTCTTTGACGCGTGTATGGAAGTTGTTGACGATGTGAAGTGCGAGCGCGATGCCAAGAAACGCCTTTGCGGAGTCAATGAAATTTGCTGCATCTTGTATCCGCTGTTCAAAGAAATGCTGACGGAAGAATCTGAAAAGCAGAATCAGCAGTCGTCTGGCTCTGGAAATGGTAAGCCCGGCAACGGCAACGGCGGTTCCGGCTCTTCGCAGAACTCTCAAGGACAGCAGAATGGTAACAGCGGCTCTCAGAGTGGCTCCAGTGACTCTCAGAACAATTCCGGAAACGGGAATGGAAACGGCAACGGTGTCGGTTCTATGACCGCAGAGCAGCTCTCTGAGGCGCTGAAAGAAGCCGTCAAGCAGATTAAGCAAGCTGCAAAGAATGTTGGCGTGAACAACTTGCCTGACCGGCATAACAACAGCATCACGAGTCAGGCGGGCAAGAACGAAGACGCTAAGAAGCGAGAACGCAGTAAGCAGGGTTCCGATAATGCGAACGGGAAAAGTAACGGAGACAGTATTGCCAATGCTCCGGGTGCAAATTCCGGTAAATCTGACTTGTCCGCTGCGAAATGCGATATCGAGGCTATTGAGCGGGAACGGAAACGGAATGTTGCTACCGCTCAGGCAAACAACGAGGCTAACGACAAGTTGAGGCAGGAAGGCAAGGAAGTCGGAAGAGAAATCGGCACGAACATTTACGTTCGTCGTGCAGCAGAAGTACCCCAGTCGAATATCGAAACCTATAATCGGTTATCGGCGGGTCTTCTCTCGATTACAAAAAACCTCGAGCGCCGTCTGAAAACGACGATTCGCGATGAGGAAAACGACGACACTGTTGCTGGGTTGCCCATGGGAAGTCGGGTTGAAGCACGTCTTGCCTACCATCAGGATGGCAAGATTTTCAGCCGTAAAAATTTCCCCCGTGATAACCCGCGCCTTGCAGTCGGATACCTTTGCGATGAGTCTGGTTCGATGTCGAAGACGGCGATTTCCGCTTCGGTTCGTACCGCTATCATCTTGCAGGATTTGTGTGAGAGAATGGAACTTCCATGCTATATCTGCGGGTTCACCACCGAAGATTTGAAAGGCGTTGACATTATTACCTATGTTGACATGAATGTGGATGGTAAGGACAAGTATCGAACGACCGGCATGGCTAGTCGTGGTGGTACTCCTACGGTCCCGGCTATGAAATACATGGGTAAGAAACTCTTGAAAGATTCCACTGAGAAGAAGATTCTGATTGTCAGCACCGACGGTTGTTCCGGACAAGGTTACGGCGAAACGGTCCGTGATGTCATCAAGAAATTGCAGCATGATGGTGTAATGGTTATCGGAGCCGGTATTGGTGATTCGAAGCCCAGAATCCAAGAGGAATTTGGCAGCAACTTCCTTGATATCAGCAATTTGGACGCGATGCCCAAAATCCTTTGCAACATCGTGAAGAAGAATCTCGTATAAGTCCTTTGTACCGTCTGTCTTTTGGCAGGCGGTACTTTTTGTTTTCGTATTTGCGTATTCTTGCGAATTGCATAGAATGATACTTGTACGATAGATACCATGAGTTCAGCGCTATTCGCGTTCGTATCATTTACAATCTGCAAACAGGCAGACTCATCTTCGGGTGGGTCTGCTTTTTTGTTGGAAAAGAAAAAGCAGTATGCAACACAATGCAAACCATGTTGCACTTTTGTGCGATACATGGTATAATTAAGGAGGTAAAACCAATGAAGTTAAACTTTAGCCCTAAAACCATCGAAACAGTCAAGTCGTATACATATATGACCGACCGTTTCATGACGATGGCATTCGACAAACCCGTGGCACAGCATATATTGTCTGTCATCATGGGTAAGAATCTCATCGTCAAATCTGTCAAGAGTCAACCCGTGGAAGATGATTTTTTTAGCAGGAGTTGTCGCTTCGATGTTTTAGCTGAGGACAGCAACGGCAAAATTTATAACATTGAGGTACAGAACTCCAACGAAGGCGCGGTTCCGCGAAGGGCGCGATACAACTGCGAGAAGCTGGATGAGCTTGTCATTCGTAAAGGAATGGCATACAATGACTATCCAGAAACATACGTCATCTTTATCACGCAGAATGATGTACTCGGGGATGGCTTGCCGATTTATCACATTAGACGCCATATTGAGGAAAACGGCAAGTTGTTCGATGATGGTCAACAAATCATTTATGTGAATGGTGAAAATACCGACACAAGTACCGCACTCGGTCAGTTAATGGCTGACATGCAACAAAAAGATGCTGCCAAGATTTCCAATAAGATTTTGGCTGACAAAATGAACATTCTAAAGAAAGGGAGGACTTTCGAAACTATGTGCAGAGAGATTGAAAAACTCACGGCTGATGTCACAGCCGAAGTTGCAGCAAAGGTTACCGCTGAGGAGCAAAAAAAGGCCATCAAAAAGCTGGCAAAGGTGTGTCGAGATTTCGGTCTAGGGCCTGATGCTATTTCTCAAAAACTCATGAGCGAATACGCTATCTCCGAAACCGAGGCAAAGGCATACGCAACAGAAGCTTGCAAAGACTAACCTGTAGCATTTAAGCCGTCCACTACCTAGTGGGCGGCTTTTCTTGTTTGCGGATTCTTTGGTTTTTTCACTTGCATATTCGTGCGAACGGCATAGAATTGGTATTGTACGATAGATAACATTCCATATCGAAAGGGCTCTTTGCCTTTCGTACATTCACAATTTCGCTTGAAGAGCGGACTTCCTATATCGTAGGAGGTCCGCTCTTTTTGCGTCTCAACACAAAAAAGGAGTAAGTATAATGACTGAAAACACAAAACAGGAGGCAGCTCTCCGCAACAAATCTCTGAGCGTTCTTGCCAACATCAATGCAGTGGAAGGTTTCGACCCGCATATGGTGACGGCGTGCTATCAGAATACGGAAGGCAATGGCCGGATGTATCTGCAGGCAGAGTTCTCGATGCTCTGGTTCCGCCTGAAATATCCCAACGGTCGCCTGGAACAGGTCCTGAGCCGTATGAACGACCAGATGGCAACGGTCGAGGGGCGTGTCTATGACAATGACGGCAATCTTCTGGCGAATGCCTTTGTGACCCGCTATCGTGGCGAGGAGCAGTTCGGTAAGGACTATGTCCAGAACGCCGGAACTGCCGCTATCCGTAAGGCGCTCGGTAACTGTGGATTCGGAACCCCTGCTGATGCTGTTTACATCGAGGGCGTTACACCCTTGTTCAAGGCAGCAGAGGACGAAGATGTGCCGGTAGATGCCGGTGTTCAGACTCGTATCCCTATCCCGCCTGTCCCGAAAGAGTATCAGCAGAACGCAGAACCTGCACCTGCAGCACCTAAGCGCGGTAGAAAGCCCGCTGCAAAGCCTGCACCTGCACCGGTTCCCGTTCCTACCCCTGCACCTGTATCCGAACCCGTACCTGTGAAAGAGGAAGCGAAAGCAGCACCCGTATCTGCGCCCATCGCAGCAGCGGCACCTGCAGCAACTCCTGCTCCGAACCCGATTCCTATTCCTCCGGCTCCGAAACCCGCTTCTGTGGGTGTTCCTAAGACCATGGAGGAGGCTGAGAATTTCGTGATTCCGTTTGGAGCATTCCACGGAATGACGATGAAGGATACGCTGGTAAAAGACGGTGGCGCTCGGGTCATCAACTACATCAAGGACAGCCCGCGCTTTGCCGGTCAGCCGATTCAGGTGGCTGCGCAGATGTTCGCGGGTCAGCATGCGGGTGAAAACGGGCTGTAAAGCCTATACCCGAACAATCACATCATCATGAAAGGGGGAGTCCCTTGTGTCGTGGAATTTTTCCATGGAAACAGTTCTGGACCTTGTAGGTGCCAAGACTCGCGGAAAAGTTACACGCGCTGGGGAAATAGAAGTGCAGTGCCCGCACGGTGTTTGCGGGCATAAGAAACAACCTATTTACTTCAGCGTGAACCTAGCCAAAGGACAGTATAACTGTTTTCATTGCTGCAGCGGTTGCCCATACAGCGGCGGCATGATTGACCTCTATTGCATGTTTACGGGTCTTGACCCGAACAACAAGAAGGAGGTCAAGAAGGCTTTTGCTCAGGCTTTGGATGGAACAGTTGTCAAGGTACGCGAGACGACCGTTACGAAACGGGAACTCGCACCCGTTCTGGAAGCTAAACCGGATGAGGAACTCGATAAGGTATACAGAGCCGTTCTGAACGAACTGACTCTTAAACCTGAACACAGAGAGAACCTCAAAAAGCGAGGCTTGTCGGACGAGATGATTGACAAGTGTTTATATCGTTCTATGCCGGAGCGATGGTCGAGCGTTTTCGCTGCTCTCAAGAAGAAAGGCATCTCCTTTAAGGGTGTGCCGGGATTCTATGAGAAGAACGGAAAAGCATTTGCCGCCTGTTCTAAGCCCGGATTCTTCATTCCATATTTCAATTCCCGCAATGAAATCGTTGGGATGCAGATACGGTTTGATAAAGGAGATAAGAGGTATCTCTGGTTCTCCTCGTCCGGATACGATAACGGGTGCAGTGCAAGGAATATTGCAAGTTACGGGATTCCTTCGGTAATGCCGAAATGTGATGGAACCAAAACGGTTTATATCACGGAAGGCGCGTTAAAGGCGCATATTGCCTGTGTTTTGAGTGGTAATCATAACCCTTACATCGCATTGGCTGGTGTGAATTGCTTCAATCAGTGGGAAGAGACCTGCGTGTATCTGAAAAGCGTAGGCGTCACTCATGTGATTGATGCTTTTGATTCCGACAGGGAAAGTAACGAGCATGTTCGCAATGCACTGAAAAAGCTGTATGCGATTGCTGCTCGATACGGAATTTCCATGACACGCTTCAACTGGGGAACGACATATAAGGGTGTGGATGACTATTACTTTGCGGTATCGCGAGGTGAGGTCTTCCTGCCCTTTGTTCCCAAGAAAAAGCCGGATGAGGAAGCACCGAAACCCGTCACAAAATTTGTTCCATTTATTCCAAAAACTGCATAAAAGGAGAAAGCTATGGCTATCAACAACAATACCAATAACAAAATCGAGGAAGATAACATTATCTTTGCGGTACAGGGAGCCAAAAGTTTCCTGAAATGCAAGATGGACTGGGTAGGTATCGGTAAACTTCATGTCTCGTTTGTCTCGCACACGGGTCTTGAAAACGGCTGCAAGCAGCTGGGCCATATCGAAGCGGCACTGCCGTTCGATGGTGAAGACGGAGCACTTGCACTGGGTAAGATGATTCTCAGAGGCGACCTTGACAAGGGTCGCGCCCGCTCCATCAAGAAGGCAAAGGAAACGGGAGCCAAGTACCCGGAACCGGTATTCACCTATAACGGAGGCAGCGAAGCGAAAGCAGACCGCCCCGTTATGTGGCGTCAGGTCTCGATTGCGCCCGGCGCGAAGAGCGATTTCGTGTTTCAGGTGACGGAAGCCGAGGGCGAGAAGAATGTTCGCGGCGGTTACCAGAAAAAGGTCGGCGCGGAGGTCAAGCGCATCTCGGTGGGTGTCAGCAGCAGGAAATTGCTGGAATACGCCTCGAAAATCGAAGCATATTATCAGGATTACCTTGCAAACCCTGAACGGTATGCGGGGTATTGGGAGAAGAATGCACAGGTTCCTGCTCCGGCAGCTACTTCTGCGCTTCCGACTCAGGTTCCTGTTGCTGTGACTGCACCTGCTCCCGCTCCTGCTCCCGCTCCGGCGGCTGTCGTGTATCCTGATTTCGGGTATACGGTGTATGATTCCGCATGCAGCGGCATGGAGATGACCTATCTGCCTGAGAAAGCCCTTGAAGCATTGCAACGCAAAATCAAGGAGATGAAGACGAGCGGCTGGTCGCGCCGTGACAACACGGACTACGACAAAGCAAAGAACAATATCCTGGCAGGGTCCAGAGGGTTCTTCGTCGTGAATCTGTATAAGGGTGATGAATCCATGCAGATTTACGTCAACACCTGCCCGACCATCCAGTAATCTCAATAGTAGGCAGCATCCATTTGGGTGCTGCCTTTTTTCATGCCGACATTGCGTAAATGTGCGAATGGCATAGAATCAAATTTGAAGACATTAGCAAAGGGGGCGATAGTATGTCTTCCGTCAATGATGCTGTCAACAGCATTACTAATCTGTTCGAATCCGGCAATATCCGGCTCGTAGTCGATATCGCGCTGATTGCTATGGTGGTCTGGTTTGTGATTCGCGGTGTAAATCGATTGTTTGAGACGCTGGTTCTTGGTGGTATCACGGTATATGCCGTGTATCATATCCTGCAATATCTCGGTATTGAGGTGGATTACCAGAACCTGTTGTCACAGCTGTCGTATTACCTGCAGCAACTGATAACCTATGTCAACAACTGTTTGCCGAGGTGAAACTGATTTGGAAAATAATAACAATGTGCAAAAGCACACCGGGAAAGTAAAAAAAATCTTGCAGGAATGGGCGTTTCCACTCGTCTGCTTTGTTGCTGTATGGATTCTTGTAAAGGTCGTGTTCCCGACCGCCATCATCCCTACGGCATCAATGTATCCAACTCTGCCATCACCGTGTTTCTCGTTCAGTACGAGAGCAGCATATTGGGAGAATGACCCTGAACGCGGTGATATCGTACTTTTCAAGCGGGATATACCGGATTCAAAGGTCTACGCCAAGCGAATCGTAGGTTTGCCGGGCGATACCATAGAAATCAAACACGGCGTTACTTATATCAACGGAGAAGAGCTCGAGGAGGAGTATCTGAGAGAGACCCCGGATGATGAGGATTTCGGACCTTTTAATGTTCCGAAAGATTCCTATTTCATGATGGGCGATAACAGAAACAACTCCTACGATTCGAGGTACTGGGATGAGCATTTCGTGCCGAGGAAAAACATCATATCGAAGGTAAATTTCAGTATCCCATTAGCGCCGCACAGGGATGAAAATGACATCGAACAGCAGAAAGGATGATAAATAATATGGCTACGAAAAATAGCAAGAACAAGGCAGGGAAAAACCACATTCTGAAAAATCCCGTCGTCATCGTTTTGGCGTTTATCGCTATGACGGCGCTTATCCTCGCGTCGAGTTTTTACGCCGCGCAGAAGAAAAAGGTAGATATCACGCAAATCGTTCTGAACGGAAACATTCAGCTGGCGGTCGGCGAGAATCAGGCGGTGGGATTTAATGTGGCGACCCCGAAAGTCATGGACAATGACCTTGTCGTCGATGCGGTCAACAAACTGGACTTGGTCTGGACAGTTGAGGATGAGAAGGTTGCGACCTACGATGAGGATGCTGGTACGATTTGCGGTGTGTCTGAGGGCACGACTTCTCTTTCGGTATCGACGAAGGACGGGAAACTCTCGGATACCTGCCTTGTGACCGTGACGCCAAAAGCAGATACCACACCGGAAACCTCAGAAAAATAAAAAGAGACTTGCACAAATGTGCGAGTTGCATAGAATGAAAGATGTACGATAGATAACATTCACACGGAAAGAGAAATATCTTTCGTACAAAAATTCATAGTTTCGCTTTAAGGGCGGACTTCCTAATCACAGGAAGTCCGCCTTTTTTGCGTTTCAACACACAAAAAAGGAGAGTAAATACCATGTCTACCAACACAATGACCGTTACCAACACCACCGCTGCTACCGCTGTGCAGAACCCAGATTACTTTATCAGCGATGCGTCTGAGAAAGCCTTCAAGGAAGATGAGTACCAGGAACTCGTTGATTTCTGCAAATGGGATGCAAGCAAAACGAAGTGGCTCGATGAAGGAATTCGGGACATCCGATTCGAGGCGAGTTACGATGAACCGCTGTGCGCTCCGGAATACGCCAAGCAGCTGAAAGTCAGCGAGGAGGCGATTCTGGATACCCAGCAGCACGCAGGTCTGAACCTCACGACCTCTATCGGCAAGAAGCCGGTAGGGGATAGTGCAACCAGAAACATCTGCGCACGAGCCATGATTGGCATGAACTGCTATGAATTGCTGCGTAAGAACAATCGTGGCAGTTTGAAGGAAGTTCTCAATCTCATTCTGGCAGAGCGTAAAGGCGCTACGCGCATCAAGTTCAGCCACGAAAAGATTCGTGCCGTGCATTCCGGGCGATATTCCGCCATCAGTAACGAGAAACTGCTCGATATTATGGGGGAGTACATGACGCAGACGTGGCCGGACCACGAGTTCATCAGCGGCTATGTATCCCATGAACTGATGCAGGTCGTCATTGACCTGAGTGCCTACAAGCAGCAGTTCTTCCGGAAATTGCCGCCGGAGCTTTGCCGTGGTTATGCACCTGCGGTCGTGATGATTAGTTCTGATGTCGCGGAAAGCGCTGTTCGGCTGATTCCCGCTTTTAATATGGGCGGCGTAATTGCCCCCATGGCGAAGGAGGTTGTCATCCCGCACATCGGAGATAACATCGAGGACCGTGTCCGCAACGCATTTACTGCGCTGCTGGCGTATTTCGATGATGCCGCTACTGACATCTCGAAGCTGAGCACGATTCCGATTAACTACGGTAAGGCAACTCTGGTCCGGGTTCTGACAAAGTACGGGATGCCGAAGGAAGAGTCTCGTGAAGCACTGGCTGCATACGATATGTGGCACGCCAATGGCAATGTGACGGCAATGGATATCTACCTGTCGGTCTGTGAAGCGTATGCAGCGGTTGTCCGCAACCATGCACAGGAAGCCAAGAAGATTTTCACCGCTGCCGACTGCGTTGCGCGTTGTGCCCGGACGCTCTGGAACACCGTGGATATGCCCGGCAAGGAGGATATGTGATGAAACCCAAGAATGTGTTCATTCTGCTGGCTGTTGCCGTTCTCCTGTACGGCTTGAGCCGCTGATATAGAAAGGAGTAACAAGCGATGGCTAGTTATGATGGCACCAACAAATCGAGCGCCGGTTGCGCTCAGCATCTTCCGTATTGGGAAATCAAGACGGAACACACTAAGAACCTCTACAATGAGGCGATGGCAATGGCGTCTCCGGAGGCGGTTGCTTTCTGCAACCCTGACAACTATCAGGGACCTGATATCGAGGTCGATGCCAGCACTCTGACGGAAGACCAGTGGCAGGCACGCCGCGCAGACCATCTCGGTGGCTCGGATATTTCAGCTATCTTCGGTGAAAATCATTTCAAGACGAATCTTGACTTGTATTACTCCAAGACCGGCAAAACTCCCGCTGTACAGGAAAAAGAAAGCTCCTCATCCCGGCTGAACAAGCTGTGGGGACACATTTCTGAGGAATATGTCGATGCGTGGCTTTCCGAGAAATACCCGTACAACGATATCATCACCGACACGAACATCTACGCGATGCCCGGCAGACCCTATATCACCGCGAACATCGACCGTATGATGCGTAAGCCGGATGGGTCTTATTGCCTTGTCGAAATCAAAACGACGAGCCCGTTCAATAAGGCTGCTTGGGAAAACGGGAACATCCCTATTCCCTACATTTATCAAGTCCGTACCTATATGGCAATTCTCGGTGTTTGGGAATGCGTTGTGGTCTGTATGTTTGACCGTGATACGCTCATTGCGAATACGATTAAACGTGACCTCGATGAGGAGATGCGTATCATTCAGGGTTGTGAGGATTTCTGGATGAACAATGTGATTCCGCATATTCCTCCCGAACCGTTCGGTGAACCTGAGGCCGCGCTTGCCACAATTCACAAGTATGCAGGTGATGCTGACAAAAAGGCTCCCTCGAAGGTGCTGGATAAGTCTTTTGCCGATATCTGTTCCAAGTACAGTAAGGTACGTGCTGAGCGGGATGCTGCAAGGACGACCTTTGAAGCGCTCGACAAACAGTGCAAGGATATGGTTGTCCCGATTGCTGCTGCGATGGGTACGAGTATTTTGGCAGAAACGACCGGTCTGGACGGAACGCGGTGGCTGCTGAAATATGCGCCGCGTATGAGCCGTGCCGGAGTCGATATGAAGAAGTTGGAAGCACTTTACCCGAAAGCGTACAATGACTGCTTCATTCCGCAGAAGGAATCAAGCCGAATTTTCACTCTGAAAGCAGCGAATAAATAATTTCAAAAATCCTCAGTAAAGGTGTTGACGCGATATGCGAACCGCCTATAATGGGAATTAGTTAATAGATAGCATTTCACCTACGAGTTACGACTTACGATTTTGTAAGTTGTCCTCCGGAACCAATCCGGTCGTTCGTAGTTCTTCCATTATTTACAAGCTGCTTCAAGCGGACTTCCTGAGAAATCAGGGAGCCCGCTTTTTTGTTGCAGAATTTCCAGCACCAATGTCCGTTGTGTGCTGTTTATATATAATCCTCGCATGTACGATGGCCGGTAAGAGTCTTTCCTTTTACCGCCGATGAATTTCAAATCTCTTAGAAAGGAGAACTATCGTGAGTAACATATCCACCTGCGAAGCAGTCGAACTGGTTCGCAACGCAATCGACCCCTATTCCATGATGGGCATTTCTGCAGATGACATGGTATATGCCAGTGTGAAACGACATATGCTGAGTCTTTTCGAGAAGCCCGAAGGTGAATGCCTGCATAGGATTTCTTTTGCAGAGTTTGCCGATAAGGTCACAAAGACTACCCGCATCCAGGGTGAGTGGGTAGACGAAATTCCGGTATTTGAGCCTGGCGATGACTATGGTCAGTATACTTGGAACAAATGTGAGAGAATCTGAACCCTAATCATAGTACGAGTATTCGTTCCGGCACTGAGCATAACCGTTATGCTCTTTCAATTATTTCAGTTGGTCTCGGAATCCGTCCTTGACCACCTTGTTCTGCACCATTAGGAGGCTGCATTATGAATAAGACTATCAATACCAATGCCAAGTCCGTTAAGTCCGCCAAGACCGTCAACTTCGTCAACATAGCCATCACGGCCGCTGCTATTCTCACGGCTGTCGTTCTCGTGGCTCTGATGTTTACGGGCTGCTTCTTCCTGCTCACGAAGCTGATTATCCCGGCAGTGAAGACCATCCTGTTCTCCACCATCAACATCCTGCTCTCCTTTGTCATCCCTGTCTATCTGCTGACCCGCACTCGTAAGTTCAAGAAGGCTTACGATGCGCATGTCAAGAAGTCTCCTGACTCCGAAAAGAAAGACGAAAACAAGAAGCAGTAATTCCCACCCAGGCAACTCCTTTTAATATCGCGTTATCTTCCATTCCAAACTCCTATCCCATATATGCTCGTCCCTTAAGCAAGGACGGGCTTTTTCTTTTTGTCGGCTTGCGTATCTGTGCGAGTTGAATAGAATAGAAAATGTAACATAGATACCATGTTATGCTAACGATTCACAATTCTGCCGTGCGGTCACTATACCGTGCGGTTTTTTCTTTTTGAAAGGAGAAAATGTATGTTCAATATGTTTAAGCACGAGGATTCTGTGATTTTTGACCCGATTTGGTGCAGTGTCATAGGCTCGGATATCAGCAAATCTACCGGCGCACCCAAGAAACGGTTCTTGGAAGAGTATGAGCGGGACTTATGTTACCGCCGCTGTGCCAAGAAACTCATTGAGGATGACCTGATTTATGGCGTGACAAACGCCAACTATGCCAAAAGAGCGGATGCCATGAAAATCACGGCAGTCATCTATCAGCTGATGTACGGTGATAAGGAGGCTGACTACGCGAAACTCCTGTCGCTGTTCGGCAAAGAATATGCGAGCACGGCTGATGTTGTCAGCGGATTATACCGGCGTATGACCGACCCGACGGCTAAGCTACCGTTCAAGTATATCAAGGATACCTGGGGCAGTGACCTCGGCAATGTTGCGGTTTTCGCTATCTATCTTCTGGCGAGCCCTGAAAGCTACCTGCCGCAAAATCGGAAATCCTTTGAGAGACTCAGTGAAGTGTTCTCGCAAATCAATTCGACGCGGAAGAACACCAGCCCGATGTCGGACCAGCAGAAGGTTCTCATGAAGTACGGAATTTCAATTCAGAAAAATTTTTCGGATTTTGAAACTGCCGCCATGCAGGGGTCCCGGACCAGAACTATCCCTGTAGAGAACGAGGATGGGACCTGTACGCAGGATACTATCTTCTCGTACTCGGATTACGGTGTACATTGCCATTCTGAACTGTTGAGCGGGCTGGCAATGCTGGATGCCGGTGTTTCGAACTGTTCCAACTACGACAAGACCATCACGAAGCAGAAGTTCCTGGATGCTCAGAAAGCTGTCGCTAAGAGTTTGAACTTTACGAAAGAACTGGACGGGAAAGTGAAGTTCGGGGATATGTTCTCGCTGATTGATGATGGGCATATCAAGGTCGATGAGAAAGGCAACATCAAGGCGGATGAGGATTCTGGTCTTGCGACTATCGAGCTCATCAACCTTTATAATATGATGGTGCCGGTGTATCTGTCGTTCCGAAATCTGAGTGAGGCATATAAGGAAGAAATCCAGAGTTCGCTTTCGGATTCTCTTTTCGGAAATGCAAAGAATTCCGATTCCGAAAAACTCATGAAGAAAATCGAGGAACTGGAAGAGATGCTCGAGAAGGCAAAAGCTGATGCCGCCAGAGCCATCGAGGCTGAAAACGCCGCTGAACAAAAACTCATCCAGAGCAAGAAGCGCGAAAACGCCCTTACCCGTAAACTGGAAACAGCGTACAAGGAAATCGATGAGTTGATGGAGCGTATTCCGGAACCGGAAGAGGCAGAGGTAGTGTGTGAGGCCGAGGAAAAAATGCCGGAACCTGTACAACAAGTACAAGCAAAAGACTATGCTGCGGCACTCGATGCGCTATTAAAACAGCACACGGTCGTTATCGTCGGCGGCAACGAGAATCTGATGAAAAAGTTTCAGGTAGCGCATCCCGATGCGTCTTTGGTTGCAAAGGATATGCTTGGGACCTGTGACCAGCAGATTCAGAACGCCGATATCGTGATGTTCAAGGTCGATTCCTGCTCTCACGCCCTATATAATAAAGGAAAGACCATTTGCAACCGCTATGATGTTCCGTTCTGCTACATCCCGAATGTGGCGTCCATTCCTCGCATCGAGCAGAGCATGTGTGAGCAACTGGAAGAGATTTTTAGTTGACGCGCCTTGCGAGTTGCGTAGAATAGTAAATGTACGATAGATAACATTACCCGAGCGGAATTCGGGGTCTTTGCAAAAAGGCTCGTACAAATTAACAATCTGTGTAAAAGCAGCTGTCCGTATTCGGATGGCTGCTTTTTTCATCGAAAAGGAGCGATAAATCAATGAAAAGTGAAATCACAACTATGAACAGAAATTCTGCCGAGCGGCGACGAACAAATGACGCTGAAACGGTGGAGAAGGCTATGGAACACAAGATGCTGAAGCCATTGACCGGTGCTTTGAAGGATGAGAAAACAGTTCTCGGAGCCTTGGAGCAAATCGTGTCGCGGTGCTGTGATGGTGTTCAAAGTTACGACAGAGAAATCACAGGCTGCGTTAAGAAAATCCGGAAATACGGTCCGGGTCAGTATTTCCTTCTGGCAAGAGAGAATGCGATGTGGATGCATTTCCCATCGGATGTTGTCACGAGAAATTCTGACGCGAACAGTGTCTGGAACTACTACAAGTACAGTTCGGATGTATCCGCATACATGATTTCGGTCGATGACATTCAGGAGAATGGCATTGCCGGGAACATCATGCGTCTGGATTACCCACATTGCTTGGAGGTGTTGAGCAGCTAACGATAATAGGAGTATTTTTGTATGAACGGAGTAGTCAAAATCAATAAGTGCAGTGTCAACAAGGTGATGCGCGTTGTACACGACACGAAAAATGCGTATTCTGTCTGCTTGTTCACGGCAAACTACACGAAACAGGCAGAAGCGTTCCCCGATAATATCCAGAAATATGGGACGACGGCACTGTTCAAGGTGTCCTCCTATCACTTGCCAGCCAAGCTGCTCGGTAAGATTTCCTTTAATCTGGAAGGGCATTGGGAGAAAGATACGCATGGCACAAAAGGGGACGAGAAGATTTTCGTTGCGGAGAAGGCATCTGAGTCGATGCCCGAAACCAGAGCGGAAATCATTAAGTTCCTGATGAACAGCAGTAAGGGTGTCGGCAAGGTCACTGCCGAGACCATTTATAATAAATTCGGAGACGAGACCCTTGATATCTGCGCTCATAAACCGCGCAGACTCCGGGATATTCCGAAAATGACCGAACAGATGCTCGGAAACATCAATGCTGCATGTTTGTCTGCATTGGTGCGTGCCGATGTCCAGATTCTTCTGGGAAAGGCTGAGTTGGAGGTATCGGTCATCAACCAAATCGTGGAAGCGTACGGCGATGAAGCAACTACGGTTCTCAAAAGTGAGCCCTATAAGCTGGTTCGTCTGCTGGGCTTTTCGACCACAGACCATATCGCAATGTCGATGGGCGAGGAGCCGGACTCCGAGCGTAGACTTCGTGCCGCGACTATCGAAGCACAGAAAAGGACTTGCAGTAAGACCGGAAACATGTGTGCTGAGGGCAGTGCGATGCTCTTGCAGCTTAAAGCCCTCGTGCCAGAACTGTCGGATGAGACGATTGCGGATGCTGTTGCGAAAACGGCGTCTGATTATGATATCGTCCGACAAGGTCGGTACTACTACGACAAGACGGATTTCATTGCTGAAAGAGGTATGGCGGCGAAGGTCGCGGCTCTCGCAAATGAAATGCCTACGAAGGAAAAGGAAATAGAAAACGCCTTTCTCGAGTGGCAGAAAGAGAACTCTATCATCCTCTCCCCGCGTCAAGCAGAGGCGGTCAAGAACCTTAAATATCGAATCTCTATTGTTACGGGCGGTCCCGGTACTGGCAAAACTACCTGTCTTCGGGCTATCATGGATGTGTACCACAAGGTATGGCCAAGTGAACATATCCTTTTGATGGCTCCTACGGGTCTTGCCGCTAAGCGTATGGCAGAAAGCACCGGTATGAACTCTGCAACGATTCACAAAGCCTGCGGTCTTGTTCCTGCGGATAATCCGAGCGGATTCAAGGCACAAGGCGAGTGCAGGATTTGCGGGTTCGTGGGTATTGATGAGATGAGTATGGTCGGTGAGCATCTGTTTGCTTTTGCAGTAGATGCCGTTCTGAACAGTCCCTCTACGAGAATCGTTCTGCTCGGTGATACTGACCAGCTTGCTCCGGTTTCCCGTGGCGATGTGCTTCGCGATTTGATTGAGTGCGGCGTTATCAAGACTGTGCGCCTCGATGTCAACTATCGGCAGGGGAGTACCTCTACCATTACGGACGCATCCATTAAAATCCGCGAGAACCGTGCGTATTCCGGCATGACCCGAAACTTGAGGTTTGACGATGAGTTCAACTTCATCTCGGTGATTGACCCGGACGAAAAGACCGAAGCTGATAAAATCATGAAGACTATCGTGGAGGAGTACCGCAAAGGTGTGGCGCAATACGGGATGCAGGGAACAATCGTTCTGACTCCCACACACTATGATAAAGGTACGCCGACCGGGTATCTTTGCAAGAACCGTGTGAATGTAGAGATTCAAGCGGCTGTCAATCCGAAAGCCGATGGCAAGCCTTTCTATGAGGTGAACCACCAGACTTTCATGGCAGGAGACCGCGTAATTCAGCGCAAAAACACGGAGGAAGTCATCAACGGTGACCTCGGCACTGTTCAGGAAATCCTAAAAGATGATGACGGCGTTCGGGTATGTATCCTATTCGATTCTAAAAATGAGGTGTTGACCTATGACAGCAATGATATGAAAAATGTAGAATTGGCTTATGCCATTACCGTACACAGCTCTCAGGGTTGTGAGTTTCCCTGTTGTATCTTTCCGGTAAGTTCTTCGTATGGTCCGATGCTGACAAAGCCGTTGTACTATACAGGAATCACCCGTGCCAAGAAAAAGCTTGTAATGATTGGTGATGAAGAAGCACTGAAAAAAGCAGTGCGCACGACCCGTACACAGGGCCGAAAATCTCTCTTAGGACCGAGAATTATCAAGCGTCTAAGAAACATGTAAGCATCGGCGGGACCTTCCTTTTTGGATGGTTCCGCCTTTTTTGTTTGTGCGAAGAATGCTCCAAATATACGAATCTAAGACTGTTGCCCCTATATGCGAACTGCGGATAATAGATATTGTAGAGTTAATGGGTTGGGTTCCTTAAAAGAGCGCAGCTCCTTGGCTCTGCGAAAAATATAGCTATATTTTCAGGGAAGGAGGAAAATTGACATGAGCAATAATGATTTGCAGAAGCGCAATCCGATTCGCAACATGCAGATGGCTCTGAACACTGCCTGCGCAATGGGTACTGCTGCGATGATGAGCACTATGTTCGCATACGCAGATGTTACCAGCGCCATTAACAAGGTGTTCAATGTCGGTAACTCTGTTGCCAACGCTATTTCTAAGGGCCTGACCAACATCGTTGTTCCTATCGGTATTGCTGTCTTCCTGTACTTCCTGGTCCGTATGCTTCTGAGCAGCGACCCCAAGGATGTTCAGATGTATAAGAAGCGGCTGATTACGACCGCTATCATCGTTGTCATTGCTGCCGCTGTTCCGGGCCTGATTAAGGTTGCCAATGAACTGGGTTCGCAGGTCAATGCTGAACTTGGCTAACGGTCAATAAGCTTCGGCTCGAAGGGCTTGCTCGATGTATTCGGGCGAGCCTTTTTTGTTTTGGAAAGAAGGTGAGTTCGATTAACTCTCTTATGAATCAGAAAAGAAACAAAAACCTGATTCGAAGAACGATGCTGGCCGCAGTTGCCGGATGCCTGATGTCGGTATGCATTGCATTTGCCGGAACCGTCGATATTGCTACGAATTTCTTTGGCCTTGTCGTTACGGTGATTGCCAAAGGTCTTTTGAATGCCGCTGATATTGTACTGGAACCTCTTTTGGAAATTACAACGATGAGTACAGCGGATGTATCCCGTTTTGTACCCGGATTTGACAGCGGTAACAACATCGGCAATTTCTTCATTCAGGCAATTAACATTATCGCGTACATGATTGCGGGTGTTCTTATCTGCTGTCATATCATTTCGTATCTTATCAACATTGCGCACGGCGAAAAGGTAGAGTCGATTCCGAAATTGATTTGGAATGCGGTGTTTGGCATCGTAATGGTGATATGCGGAAAAACTTTCCTGACCATGATTTTTAATGAAATCGTGGCTCCGCTGTCCTCGGCGTTGACGGAAGGCGTTTCGGACGCGGGCGGAACATTCTCGTTCTCGGGTGTCGGCTCAGACATGACGGGACTTGGCGAAATCACATCAGCATTCGACTTGAACTCTTTGGCAACGCTTATCGTAGTGCTTGCCCTGATGCTGATTATCTGGTGGAACCTGATTAAGCTGGTCCTTGAATGCGCTGAACGCTATATCATCTGTATTTTCACCATCAACCTTTCCCCGCTGGCGTTTGCGACAATGGCAAGCGAAAACACCAAAGATACCGCGAGAAGCTGGCTGCAGATGTTCTGGTCTCAATGTGTATTGCTGATTCTGAATATCTGGGTCGTGGGTATTGCAAGAACTGCCCTGAACAACGGTCTTTTTGGTGCTTCTAATACCGAGATGGTCAAGTGGGGACTTATCACCTACGCGTTCCTGAAAATTGCACAGCGTCTCGATGACATGATGCAGACTGCCGGATTGAAAATCACCAGAACGACAGGACTTGACCCCATCAGTGAGGCTTCCGGTGTGCTTCGGAGTATCGGCAATGTCTTCGGCGGCGTTGCGTCCGTCGCTGGACATGTAGCCGGTGTCGGCAAGAACATGTGGGATGCCGGGAAAAACATTGGCAAGGCAAATGGTGTTGAGCCGATTAAAAGCTTTGCGGATTTCATGAACGGCGGCGAAACCTCTGCACAGGACGGCGGGTATGTCAATAACGCCAGCATGGCAGATAAGATGAAGGCCGATGCCGTTCTTGGCAAGGAAACGATGTATGACCGTGCGGACAAGATGGCAAGCGGCGCTCTGAACGCTGATTCCTATAACACCGATGCCTACAAGCAGGTGCTTGAAGATAAGCTGCGCAGTGCCGGACATCTCGATGATGATGCGCATGTCGAAAGCGTTAAAATTGGCGAGGACGGCAAACTCCTTGCTAGTGCTGTCAAGCGTGATGAGAAGAACCGCGTTTCCGAGAAATCTGAGTTCGAAATCGGCGATACGCAGGAAGGCTTGCTCGATGTGAACGGGGCTAAGAAATACGACTCTATGCAGGTCGCTCCCAACGGCAAGTCCGTTATGGAAGAAGACAGCGCTATGGGTAAGTTCGGGCTTCGCAAGGTCGGTGAAGATGCGGCCGGTAACCAGATTTGGGAAGCGGAGCAATCCGTCAACATGTTTGGCGATAAGGTCAAGGATGTTACACCTGATGCTAACAACAAGGTTCAGTTCACGATTCCCGCATCTGAGATTGCCAAGGGTCGCAAGGCTGGTGACAGCGATGCCATGACCGCGTATAAGCATTTCAATGCCAACGATGACAACGATGCCTTCAAAAACAGTATCAGAGATGCTCTGTCTGCTGAAACCGGAAGCGCAGCATTGAATAAGGCGAGAGAAAACGAAGAGGAACAGGCCGCGATGGCTACTCGAATCGGCATGACCGATAAGGAACGCCTGGCTGATATGATGAATCCTGACAGTAACGCGGATTACAATTCTCCGAACGCTTTCAAGGCGATGGAAGACCATATCAAAGAAAATGCCCAGTATTATCCCGCACAGGCAGCGATGCTTGCTGATGGTGGGCATGTCACGGGTATGCATGTGTCGGACGGCACTGACGGTAATCCTGCCGGTTCGCTGATTGTTGCTATCGGCAACGACCAGGATGGCAAGAACTCTCAGGCTACCTGCACCTTTACTCGTGATGAAGAACCGGTTCCCGAGACCGCTGAAACTCCGGCTGCGCAGACGAATGAACAGCCCGTAAAGGATGCGGATGCTGCACCTGCTCCGGTGAACGAGGATGCGCATGCACCTGTTGGCGAAGAGGCGTCCGCTCCCGCTCCTCAAAGCGCAGATGAAGCTCCTACTGCACCCGCCACTGAAACTGCTCAGGCTCCTGTACCTCAGGATGTGGACAGCAAGGTGGATGCACCTGCGCCTGTTGGTGAAGAAGCGTCTGCTCCTGCTCCTCAAAGTGTGGATGAGACGGCGACTACACCTGTTGCCGAAACTGCTCAGACCCCTGTACCTCAAGATATTGACAGCGAGGTGGATGCACCTGCACCCGTTGGTGAAGAAGCGGCCACTCCTGCTCCTCAGGATGTTGGTGGTAAGGCGGATGCGCCTGTACCTGCAAGTGAAAACGCATCGGCTCCTGCAACGCAGAGTGCTGACGGCAAGGTGGCAGAGCCTACATCTGCTGGCGGTGCAACGCCTGCTTCCGGTGTGACGGCTCCTGCTCCTGCACCCGCACAGAATTCCACAACCAATACCGTGAATGCTCCTGTGCAAGGGGCGGCACCGGTTTCCGGTGGTACAGTGCCGGGTACTGCGAATGCGCCTAAGACAGCAAATGTGCCCGGTATGGCTACAAACAACATGCCTGCAAGTACCGCACCTGAGACGGCAGCAACTCCTGCTGTCAACGCACCGGCACCCGCTTCGACTACCGGCGCAAACGCTCCTACAAGCGTACCCGGAACTACTCCTGCACCGAGTACGGCATCGGGACAGAGTTCTACAGTACCTGGTTCCGGCACGGCTCCTACTACGGTAAGACCCGCAGCGGGCGCTGGTTCTGTGAGTGCCCCGGCTCCTTCCGCTTCTATTCCTACTGCACCGGTCTCTGGCGGTTCTGCTGGAGTTGCGGTTGCGGCAGGCGTTGCAGCGGGGGCTGTGGCCGGCACGGCGGGACAGGCTCAGCCGGTATCTGCTCCTGCTTCTACTACGGTGTCTGCACCGGGTTCTGCACCTACAACTCCTACCGAAAGCGGCGCGGCTTCAGCACCCGTATCACCTGCTCCTGCTGCTCCAACTCATGTCTCTGCGCCTGAATCCGGCAGCGGTACAACCAATGGCGGTGCAACGGCTCCTGTTGTGAATCACGAGGCGTCTGCTCCTACCGCTCCTATCCCTGCAACCGTACCTGCATCTTCGCAGGAAAGTGGTGAGACTGCTCCTGCTCCTTCGACAGCTACGACTCCTGCTACTCAAACTACTCCGGAAACGGCTTCGGCTCCTTCCGAGAGCAGCGCTCCGTCTGCTGGCGGGCATGCAACAACACCGAACGAGGGTACTACGCATAGTGAATCGTCCGGTACTGGCAGCGTAAGCAATGTTCCGGGCGCTGGCGGCACAGATACGCTTGAACGGTCTGACAGTGCTCCTACGAGCACAAACGGACAGGAAAGCGGTTCTGCTCCTGCACAGGGCAGCGGTGGTACTACGAGTCCTGCTACTGCCGATACAACGAGCGCCGTGCCTGAATCTGCACCGGCTGAAAGTGCTACGACAACCAATGTTGCGACACCGGCACCCGTTTCTGATGCGGGCAGTTCTGAGGCTTCTGGTAACTCCGGAAGCAGTTCCGGCAACGGCGCTGGCAGTTCTTCCGGTTCCGCACCTGCGTCCGGCGAGAGTGCTCATGTTCCGTCCGGCTCCGGCAGTTCCGGGTCTGGTACTTCTGTATCTGCTCCCACATCTTCTGGCGATACTGGTTCTTCCAGTGAATCGGGTCCGTCCGGCAGCGTAAATGACAGCACGGATACGCCTACTTCTGAAACCGCTGGCACTTCTTCCGAAAAGGTTGAAGCCCCTGCGGCGGATGGCTTGCCGTATGCGGTAGGGGAGACCGGTGGGTCCGGGTATTCGGAAGGCGATATGCGTCCTGAACCTGAAACCACGGTCGAGACAGAAACCGCTGCGACAGAGGTCGTACAGGTAGAGCAAGCCGCAGAACAGCAAAGCGGCGGCAGTACGGTGACTGAGACGGTCAATGAAGCCGGGTCTGAATCTCAGACACAGAACAGCCGCGACGACAGCGAGAATTACTCTGGCGGTCAGAATACCGATACAGAGGATGCGCCGGAACCCGATTTCGCAGATGAACCCGATACGCAGGACGAAACCGAGGATACGGAATTCGATGCAACGGATGACGCTGCTTTTGATGTTCCTATCGCGGACGGGTCTGAGTATTACGAGGATAAGGCACAAACCAATTCGTTCACGGCTCCTGAACAGGAAATGGCCGAGGCTGAACCTGTAACGGAGCCGAAACCTGAATCCGAGCCTGAACAGGTCGAGGAACAGAAACGGCCTCCGATTCCCGAAGCCTATATGACTTCTCAATCAAGCGTTACGCGCCTGAGCAGTACGAACGGCACGGTCGAATCCGATAGTTTGGGTATGTTCCAGATGACGCGTGAGGAAGTCGCGGATAACGGTTGGACGACTTGGCGGATTCTGCAGAAGGTAGATTCCGATGGCAGCGTTCCCGAATACGCACCGTTTGTAGTGCATATCAAGCCTGTTTGGGACCCTGCAACGAGAACCTCTCGTCCCGCGACCTTCGATGAGGTGGCTAATAAAGCCCGTAACATTGAAGGCTTTGAGAATGTTGGACCTGACCTTGATGCGGATTACCGCAGGAGTCAGGCTCGTCAGGAATACCGAAAGAATTCCGAGCCGAGACCCTATAGCGGCCGTTCCAACGACCAGCCGCATTCCCAACGGTACGATGACCAAAACGGAAAATCTCATGGTCACGGAAAACAGGATAAGAAACACTACCCTTTCAGCGGCATGGGCGACTTTAAGCACAGACGCTGATACAAACAATAAGGCATAAGCCTTTCGGAATCGGGCAATACCGGTTCCGTGCCTTGCAAAATCACTTGCCTCCACGCGGCGCAAGGCGGTAACGTAGCTATTGGTTGCGGCAGAAAGTGATAAGAAACATATCAGTAAGGAGGATGGTAATATGGCAGGATTCGGAGGCGGTGCCTCCTCAACCGGCAATATGGCCGACAGTGCAGTAAGCGATGCTAAGCAAATGGCAAAGACAGCCGCCGATGTCTATAACGTCGGTAGGGAAGCGCAAAAAGATGCGAAGGCCGTATCGAAGGCCGCTGGACAAATCGCGAGCGGAAACTATGTTGGTGCTGTAACGACTGCAATCAAAAATCCAAAAACAACGCTCAAAGTCATTCTGGTCTCGCTTGTACTATTCATGATACCGTTCTTAATCACAATGATGGGCGTCATCTTTGTAGTTCAGCTTCCGGGCTCGATTGCGGAGTCTGTGCAAAGCGCGGTCGGAAAATCCGTTGACAGCGTCACACTGGGCTGGGAGGATTTCAAAGCGAGGCTCTCGGCTGGTATCGATGATTTTCTGACCTTTGCAACGACCGGACAGTTTGGTGATGCCAGTAAATCCTATAAGGATGATTTGGCGATTGCAGATGACCCGGTGTTCTACGGGTACACGAGCACATCAAATGTGATGGTGGCGGTGCTGAACCACTATTTCAAGGACGCGTATCAGGAGTTCAATGCAACAGCACTGGACATTGCAAACAAGGAAATGGATAAGATGGTAAAGCAAGCCGAAGCTGACGGTGTTGCGCCTGAAAATATCCTGACTTCCGTGGACCCGGAACTGTACGAGTCAAAAAATTACCTGAACTGGACATTCTTTGTTATGGCTGGTGAAAGCTGCAAGACTCGCAACGATTCAGGGCTGCGGTTTCATGTGAAGGAAATGGTTGATGCTGCCAAAAGCCTTGAAAAGAGCAAGCTTTGGAAAGTAGAACTCGATAAAGAATACCGCGTCTCGGAAGCTACCCGAACATGGTGGGAGGACGAAGAAGTCGATGTTCCTACTCTTGATAAGAACGGAAACAAGCAATATGACAAATTCGGGAACCTTATCACGCATAAGGAAACGCAGCGTGTTCAGAAATCCGAAAAGTACAAGATTGCGGTCGCAAAAATCAAATACCATTATTCGCCGAAAGAAGGCGCAAAGCGGTATATCCTCGATTACTTCAATGTGACAGACACTACAGTCGGCACGGCAGACCTCTCGGATGAGGATATCTTCAACGAGCAGGTAGAGGCGATGCGGCAGTTGTATAATGCGCGGGAAGCGTACTTTGAGGATAATGCGGAGTTGGACTTCGACCCGGATGCACCGAATCCCGGCATGGGCGGCGGCGTTGGCGGTATGGTCATCAGCGGAACCCTGAAAGGCTTGATTACGCAATTCTACGCATCTCATCCAGCCGATACATTGTTTGATGCCCCAAGCGTAATTGGCGGACCATGGTCAGGATGGAAGGGTATGGTTTCTTCGCATCTCGGCGCGATTCGAGGCGGTATTGCTCATAACGGCACTGATATAGTCCCGCCGTCCGTGATGTATTCGCTCATTGCACCCTCACAGGGCATCGTTATCGGAACCCAGACAGGATTTGCAAACGGCGTTACCCAGACAAAAGGCAACGCACAGCGAGGGAATTTCGTTTTCGTGTATTACGGTGAATCGAGCGGTGGCGGTGTTTTCGTACTGTATCAGCATCTATCTCCAGGATTTTCTTGGAAGATTGGTGATACGATTCCTGCTGGTGCTGTTATCGGTCAGACAGGATGGAGCGGATTGTGTTACAGTTCGCACGGCGGCACAGGTGAGCATCTGCACCTAGAAATGTATTACGGCACACAGCAGGTCAATCCTGAGGCATATATGAGCAACTAAGAAACGGAGGCCCCACTCAAAACGAGTGGGGATTTTTGATGAAAAAGAACTTGAAGAAAATGGCCGCTGTAAGCCTTGCGGCGGCATCTATCTGCACCTGCCTGTCAGGATGCAGAAACAAGGCAGAGGATGAGACGACCTCGAATCCGGTCCCGACCCCGTCTATCACAGCATCGGATTCTGCTTCCGGAAACCCTGAGGTGACCGGAAATGTAGATACTTCGGGCGGCGTGAAACTGGAGAACGGACAAATCGTGTTGACGCCGATTACGGCTGAGTCCCCCAATAACTGTGCTCAGAACGGGTATATGGAATACAAGTATCTGGATGGCACTTATCGGTATAAGGAATACGAGTCCGCCGTAAAGGCTAAGAACCTCGTTCCCTATACAGATGCAGATGGAAAGGGTCTTACCCTTGAAACGGGACATACCGTCTATATCCGCAATACGCAGAATCTCAGCAATACTCCTTCTGCTTCGGACAGTGACTCCGATAGTACTGAATCCGGTACAGGAGAACAAATGACCATCACGGATGAGTATGTAGAAAGCAGTTCCGGGTATATCGATGAGAACGGCAACTATGTAGAGACTCCCGCCTCTACCGATACCGGCAGTGATGCTGCCTTGTATTCCGATGGAACATTACAAAAATGCATCGTGTCGGGTGAAGAAGTCTATGACATCGATAACCTTACCAACGAAATCGAATACCCTACGGATTTTGCACAGCTTCGCAAGGAAGGCTCCTGTGAGCGCATCTACATCTATAAGACGAAAGAAAGCTACGACCAGGCTGTCAAGAACCGCAAGAACGGTCAGGCTATCCTGCAAGGGAAGATGGATGCGCCAATTCGCTGCGTGATTCTCAACGGGTCTTTGGTCCCGGACCTCAAATACACCATCAACAGTGATGGGCGCATGTGCGTTTCCCTGCGGGCATTGTCAGAAGCCTTCGATTCAAATACCGACTATGATGCGACAGCACATCTCTTAGCTGTCCCTGAAACCTTTGGCGAGTGTGCGTTTATTCCCGCAAAGGGAGCACTTTACAATATCAGCCAGTATTTCAATGTAAACAACTCGAACAATACCTTTGATTTTATCAGCACTAAGCCGCCTGAGATTTGGACGGATACTTTCGCACTTCCGACTGCGGATGATGTCGTAATGCCGGTCTCTGATATTTCGAGAATCCTCGGCTGGGAGTTCTCCTACACCGATAATATCCTGAATGTCGTCACGGATTCTCTTGACGATACCAAAGAAGAAAACCTGCTGCTCATGGAAACGCAGACATCCACGGAAAGCGTCGACTTGGATGACTGGGATTCCGCTGACAGCAGCACCGATACAGAATGCGAGGATAGTAAATAATGACGAAGTGGAACGAACTGAAAGTGAAGATTCAGATGCTCTCGAAAGGTGAACAGCTGATTCTTCTGTTTATCTGCGCGTTTGTAATCGCGCTGTTTCCGGGCGGGTATATTGCCGCCTTGATGGCAGGGGAGTGGGAGTCCGGGTTCTTCAGTAAACTGGTTCTCGCCTTGACGACCGGATACGGAATCATCTCTACGCTTATCTTTGCCGCAGCAATCACCTTTATTGTCGTTATCCTTTCCAAGAAGAATACAGACCTCAATTCTGCAAGAGAAGTCGATGACCGTGGCATGATTACTTCAAATGCAGGTACATACGGTACTGCCGGATGGATGAGCGAGAGCCAAGCTAAGAAAGTCTATGAGGTGGGTCCCGTTGAGGATGTGACGGGCACGATTCTCGGTCAGTTCACGCAGGACGGCGAAGAGGTCATTGCGTTGCCGTTTGAGCCGACCGGAAACCGGAACCTCATCCTGATTGGACCTCCCGGTTCCGGTAAATCTTTCGGTTATGTTCGTACCGCTGTGTTCCAGTCGATTGTTCGCGGTGAATCGGTAGTCGTTACGGACCCGAAAGGTGAAATCCACAATGATATGCGGAAATTGCTGGAATCCAGGGGTTATGAGGTGAAGGTATTCAACCTCATCAACCTTGACCTTTCTAATGCTTGGGACTGCGTACAGGAAATCTACGACCCTATTACGGGCAACATCGATGACCAACGTGTCATTGCGTTCTGTAAAACCGTTATCACGAACACGGGCGGCGGCGGTAAAGCAGACCCGTTCTGGGAGAGTTCTGAGGAGAACCTGTTCCGCGTTGCCGTTTCCTACTGCGCGTTTATGCGTGAGACTACGCTCATTAAAATCTATGAGCGCCGTACCAAAGAACTTTTAACGCAGCTGCCGTTCATTTCTGAGGATGACGGGAAAGCATTGGTGGAGGTGGTGAAGAACCCTGAATCCGCGATGTTTGACCGCCGCAAAGTCGTAGAGTATCTGGCGAAGGAATTCTATGGCGAAGAGGAAGGCGAGAAGAAACTGCAGAGTTGGGAAGAGGATGCTCCGACCTGCAATATCTCCGATATCTATAACGCTCTGATGCACAACGACCTGAACAGCTGGGAAGAAAATTTCAAGAATGTCCCGCTGAACCATCCGGCTGCTTCTGCATGGGCTGTATTTAAAGGTATGGGCGAGCGTGTTCAGCCGAACATCGTCGGCGGCTTGAATACTCGGTTACAGCTGTTCATGACCTATAAAGTCCGCCGTGTTATCAGTAATGATGATATTCGATTGGCAGATATCGGTGCGAAAAAGACGGCACTGTTCCTTATCATTTCCGATGACAATGCTTCGATGCAGCTTCTTTCGTCTCTTCTGCTCAGTTTCCTGTTCAAGGACCTGAAAGAGGCATTTGACGCTGTTGGCGGTGAAGGGCGTATTCCCGTCAATGTCGTCGCGGACGAGTTGGCGAATACCGGCGTCTGGCCGAACTTTGAAAAGACTATCGCTACGGCTCGTTCTCGTAAAATCGCAGTTTCGTTGATTCTGCAGAGTTTGCCGCAGTTGACGCAGTTGTACGGTGAAGAAAACGCAGAAACCATCATTGGCTGCTGCAATACGATGCTGGTCCTTGGCTGTAACGATAAGTATACGGCTGAGTATATCTCTGACAAGAGCGGTATCGTTACGATTCGTGCAAAGAGCGTCAGTGATTCGAGGGCAAACTCGACCGGCATTCGCGGTGTATATCAGGGCTATTCACTCAGCGAAGGTGATGGTAAACGCAACCTTATGAACCCTGATGAAGTACAGCATCTGGAAAAGGAAGAAATTCTGATTATGACGAACGGTCAGAATCTTCTGAAAGCAAAGCGGTTCGGGTTCATCCATCATCCGCTGTTCAGTGACCCGAATTTCGTGCCTACTCGCTGGTCTGAACTTCCGAAAACCGTGGACCTGTATCCGAATGCTCGCAGACACGATGCGCTGGAATCTCTCGTGGGCGATATCCAGCGCCAGAAGGAAATCAATACGGAAATCACGCAGACGCGCACCGTAGAGAAGATGAATCCCCGTCTTACCAAGAACGACCTTGTCGGTGGGAACAAGAAACCCGGCAAGAAGAACGCTTTCGCAGAAAAATCCAAAAAGTAAATCACTCTTTACACCCCCAGTCATCAATGTGTGGCCGGGGCTTTTCTTTTTTCCCCGATTCAGCAATGAGTCGGGAACCACACAAATCGGCAGCCTCCGCGTGGCGTGTGGTGGATATTGCCCGAATCCTGCTACGGGCAACGAATGTCGATAACATCATTTACTTCCTAAAAAAGGAGACTAATACCATGAACGAGAACGAAATGAAGAACGCCACCATCGCCGACATCGACGAGGTGACTACCCCTGTTGCCGCTGCGGAGGACGCTGCTGCGCCCATTCAGGAGCCCGCTGCGCAAGACGAAACCAATACCGCTGAGGCAGTGAGCCTTGCTCCTGAGGCTGTCCCTGCCCCCGCTGACGATGGAATGGATGAGGAGGACGAGGATGTTCCTGCTGCTCAGGAACTTTCCCGTAACGCCCGCCGTTTCAACGACGATGACTTGGAAATCGGCGATTTCATCGATGACGGCAACGACATGCTGAAGGTCGATATGCCGGAAGACCGCCGTGCCCGAGACCTTGCGGAGATGCGCCGCTGCGTGTTCGATAACAAGCGTACGCCGCGCCGCTTCCTGCAGGGCAGAGTCTTTGGCGTGCGTCCGGTCGGTTCCGGCAGTGCAGTCGTTGAGGTTACTCGCGGCACGCTGCGCATCATGATTCAGGCTGAGGATTTCTTCCATTTCAGCCAGATGAAGGGCATCGAGAATGATGATGACGCGACTCGTCAGCGCCGTTATCTGCGCAAGGCAAAGCTGATGAACGGTGCTATCATCAACTTTTGCCCCTACATGGAAGCAGAGTCTGAGGACGGTGAGGTCGTGTTTGCCGGTTCTCGTCAGGATGCAATGCAGATTCAGCGTAACCGCCACTTCTTCGGTCGCAATGCCGATGTCAAGAACGGTAGCCGCGCCGCTGCGTCTATCCTGTCCACCGGTCCCGACTATGTGATTGCGGAGGCTCTGGGTGTTGAGACCAGCATCGGTGCCGCTGCACTGTCCGCATACGAGTACATCGACAATGTCGGTGAGAAGTACCATGTCGGTGACGGTATCCCCGTCGTGGTGGAGGACCTGCATGTCGATGCGGAGAACGGCACCGTATCCCTGCGCCTGAACCGCGCTATTCTGGAGCGCCGTGCGAACCCCGCTATGAACATCCATAGCCTTGCTCGCGGCGGTGCTTACGGTGCGACCGTAACTTCCGTGAACGACCGCTTCTACCGCCTGATTGTCGATTCCGGCAATATCCAGGCGCGTGTGGCACTGACTTCCTCCGATGAGTTGCTGACTCGCGGTGACCGCGTGACCCTGTTGGTCTACGGCTACGATGAGAAGCGCAACTATGTCTGGGGCGCTTGCCACAAGGTCTAATCTTACCCCGGCTGTCTCTTGATTCATTTCCGGCAGACAGCCGGATGCTGCGCATTGTACCTGCCTTCTCGCGGCGCGTGGCGAACAACTGCTTTATGCAGGCTAAAGGTACTGAAAAATAACGATTCTGTAGTTGAGGTGAATGCTGTGTGTGAAAGTTGGAATATTCGCTCAGGCTTGTTCTATTCGCAACTGAATAACAGAGAACTGTTCATAGCCTGTACAGTGCATGGCGTAATGATGGAGGTATGTGTATCCGTGTTCTTAGACATGAAAGAACTGGATATGTGTGCCGTAGAAGAAAGCTGCCGAAAGAATGAAACTGCCGTATTGCTGAATGTGTATGGGGACGGTGTTGTGGCAAGCGTCAGAAAGGCTGCATTGCTGGATACGGAACTGGCCGGAAATCAGAAGCTGGCACAGCATCTGTACCGGGATTGCCGAGATGTGATGCGCACTATCGTCCCGAAACCGGAGGAAATGTAAATCATGGCACGAGAAGAAAAGCAAGCAAACATCTATGCGATTCCTAAAAACTCCTTTGATACCGGATATGTTTTTGGCGGTCAGTTCAAGACTCGAAACTTCGTGGAAGGCGTTGTCGTAACATTGCCGTTCCTCGGAATCTTCCTGTATGGATGGGCAAAACTCGGATTGGACTTTGAAAGTACCGTTGCTTACTGCTTTATCCTGTGTGCGGCGGTTTTCGTCAGTGTCGTACATGGCGTGGGCGGAGACAGCTTGTTTGAGTTCATTGCCCGCGTAGTCAAGTTCCGGCAGAATCGCAGAATCTCCAAGTACAATCCCCGTATCAAGACGGAACTTGAACCGGATTACCTGCTCCATGACGACACGATGCTCCCGAAAGAAAAACTGAAACGGGCACTGGAAAACATCAAGAGCAAGGTCGTGGGCGGCAGCGATGAGCCTATCAGCGCCGATATCACGGACGATGACCTGCAGGTTTACTACGATGACGATGAGGATTTCGTTGAAAAACCCGATGAACTGAAATCGAAGGCTGAACTGAAAGCCGAGGCAAAACAGCGTGCGAAAGAGGAGAAGGAGTTCATCAAATCCCTGCCTCGGAATCAGCGCCGTATGGCCCGTGCTGAACTGAAACGCAAGCATAAGGAAGAAGCCGAGGCGGCTAAGAAGCGCGAGGAAGAGCGGGAACGGATGATTCAGGAAGCAATCAAGCGTCGTCTCGAAAAGGCTGAGCGCGTTAAGGCAGCACAGATGCGTGCCCACTTGACGGCTCTGGAACGCCAGCGTGTTCTTGAACAGGCACAGCCTGAGACTGTTGATTTGGAAGAACAGGCTGCTGAGGTGACTGAAACCGTTCTGGATGTCGTTCTGGACGAGTCTGCCGATACCGCTGTTGCCGAGCCAGGGCTGGATGTAGAGGTCTCGCAGGAAGATACTACGGCAGAGCGTTCTGACCCTGAATTGACTAAGAAGAGTAGTGAAGTGCCAGACCAGTCCGATACGGTAGAAGACGTTCTTGAAGATATCGAACTGGACGATGATACTGACCTCGAAGTTGGTACAAATCCGTCCGAAGTTCTCGATACATCCGATATGCTCGATGTTGAGTTGGATGAGGTTGTAGAAGCTGAAACCAATGCACAGCGTAAACCTTCCTTTGAGCCGAGAGTGGTTCGGAACGAGAAGTATACAGAGCAGATTGTGAAGCCCGTGAAGGTTAAGCCGCAGATTCGTAGCAGCCGAGATATTTCTATCTTCGATGATGAGGAGTAACAGAGTATGTTCAGAAAGAAAGACAAGAATCAGGGGATTCCGGATGGTGTGGTAGGGAATAACCTGAAAAACGCGCGTCTGACTAAGAAGGAGCGCGAAGAGATTGCAACCACCGAGCGCAAGCGTATCCGTAAACAGATGGAAGCCGAAGCGGAACGCTATCAAATCATCAAAAGCACCCAGCGTATCATCCCGGTAGAGGATATCTTCAACGGTGTTATCATCACCAAAGACCATCGGTATGTGAAAGTCATGGAGTACCGTCCTATCAACTTCGCATACATGGACGCCGAGACCCAGAACCGCGTTATTTCGCTGTTCTACCAGACATTCAAGGCAGTACCTTGTAATATCCAGTTCAAGACCTTTGCCCGTAAAGCAGATGTTGAGTCAACGATTTCCAATGTCACCCAATATTACGAGCAGGAAACGAACCCTAAGCGCAAGAAGATGCTCAATGCCTATATCGGACTTCTTCGTAAAACGGCATTGTCGGTCGGCATTACCCGCCGCTTCTTTGTGGTCATTGAGTTCCAGAAAACTATCAGTAATGATGGGTCCCGGTTCGAGTTGGTCGTGGCGGACCTGAATGCGATGGCAGCGAATGTCCGCTCTCACATGGAACAGTGCGGGAATGTCTTCATCCCGGCACTCGGAAACCCTGACCGCAATGAGGATGCCGGTATCCATCAGCTGTTCTACCAGCTTTTGAATCGCCGCAAAAGCGAGACGGTAAGTTTCCATGACCATATGCAGCCTATCATCGACCGCTATTCGGAGGCGGATATGCAGGGGGTAAAGACCTCCCTGCAGGCTCCCGAATTGATTGCCCCCGAATGGATTGATTTCACGCATTACAACTATATCGTCATTGACGGTAAGTTCTATACCTTCGCCTACATCCCGTCCACCGGGTATAACCAGCGCGTATATGCCGGTTGGATTGCTACCTTCGTCAATGCCGGTGAAGGTATTGATGTCGATATGTTCTTTGAGCACATGTCTCGTGAAGCTGTATACAATAAAATCAGTACACAGCTTCGTATGAGCCGTGCCAATGCAATGGACAGTCACGACACCGATTCTGACTACCATGCGCGTATGGAGAAGATTTCTTCCAGCGAATACATGCTGCGTGGTCTTTCTACAGGTGAAGATTTCTACTACATGTCTATGGTCATCACGGTCGTTGCTGATTCCGTGGATGAACTCGAATACAAGTACGATAACCTTGAAAAGCGTGTCAAGGGTCAGGGCATGAAGATTCGCCGCGCTAATTTCATGATGGAAGAGTGCTTCGAATCGGCACTGCTCCCGCTTGGTAAACTCAATAAGGATATCAAGCGCAAAGCACAGCGTAATGTTTTGACTTCCGGTGTGGCATCCTGCTACCCGTTCATCTCCTTTGAGATGCAGGACCCCGACGGTATCATGATTGGCACGAACCGTGCAAACAACTCGCTTGTCACCATCGATATGTTCGATACGGATGTTCATGCGAATGCGAACGCTGTTATCCTTGGGTCTACCGGATACGGCAAGACCTTTACCGCACAGCTTTTTGCACTTCGTCTGTCTGAGATGGATACACAGGTATTCATTATCTCACCCCTGAAAGGTTTAGAGGACTACGGCGGCGGCTGTAAGGCTGTCGGCGGTCAGTTTATCTCGATGGACCCGTCTTCCGTAAACAGCATCAATATCATGGATATTCGCGTTCCGGATGATGAGGATGCCAAGAAGATGGATGACTACGAGACGACTGGCTCTTTGCTGACAAAGAAGATTCATACCGTTAAGTCCTTCCTGCACCTTGTCGTTAAGGACATGACGCAGGAAGAAGAGCAGCTGATTGATACAAGCCTTTATAAGGTATATGGGCGTTTTGGTATCACGAATGACAACGATTCGATTTTTGACTTGGAAAATGGCGGATACAAGAAGATGCCGCTGCTCGAGGACTTGCAGAAAGAAATGCAGAATGTCCCTGAACTGCATCGTATCTGCAATATCCTCAATCCTCTGATTCGTGGTTCGATGGCGTGCTACAACCGTCCTACGAATGTGGACTTGAAAGCCAAATACATTGTATTCGACTTCAACGGCATGAAAGGCCCTACCCTTACGATGTCGATGTTTGTCGTTCTGGACTTCGTCTGGACGAAAATCAAGGAAGACCGCGCAAAGCGTAAGGCTGTCTTTATCGATGAGTGTTGGAAACTGATTGGTACAGACTCGAACGAGATGGCGGCAGAAGATGTCGTTGAGATTTTCCGTACGATTCGTGCTTACGGCGGTTCGGCATTCGCCATGACGCAGGACATTTCGCAGTTCTATGAATACAAGGGCGGCAAATACGGTAAAGCCGTTATCGGTAACGCCGACACCAAAATCATCATGCACTTGATTCCCTCCGAAGCAAAGGCTCTGCAAGCAGCTATTCAGCTTACCGATTCCGAGATGGAGAATGTCTCGAACCTCGGTCGTGGTCAGGGACTTGTTTGTTCCGGTGCCGCTAAGCTGTTCGTTGACTTCATCGCTGCTCCTTATGAGAAGCAGGAAATCACGACCGATGCCAAGAGCTTCTACCTGCAGGAAAAGGCACTCAAAGAGAAACAGCACAAAGAAGAGCAAGAACGGTTGGCGGCTGAGAAAGCCAACAGCAATACCGATGCGAACGGTGATGACGCCGATTTGCTGAATGTTACCTTTTAAGCGCAAAAATACAACGATACTCCGATACTAATAGATGAAAACAGCACTTTTGAGATATGCGATGGTCCGGTACAAATGAAATGTGCTGATTGGGCATATTTTAAAAGTGCTTTTTCTATTAAGAAAGCGCCGAAATGACACATTTCAGAAACGCTTGCTTTTCGCATAGTTACGCAATAAGTTCACAAACCAAATGCGCAAATGTGTAAATGACACATTTTGCCGAAAATGAAAGGAGACATTCTTATGTCTGAGGTCCACAACAACGACATCCGCGAATTGCTCGATGTCATCCCCGTGATTCCGCATAATCTTATGATGGAATACCTTACCCGACAGTACAACATGACCCCCAACAAGGCCCGTGAAGTCATCTACAACGCCTGCCGTAAAGGCTCAAACCGCCGCCCGGCATGTTATGTGACGAATGACGGACTTGCAAAAGCCGATTATGTTACGATGACCAGCCTGTACCGCAAACGCTGCCGCGCATTCCGTGTGGCATGCGAGTTTTTGCCGGAAGGGCGTCAGTTTTCGATTCCCTCTACCTGCCCGTGGCTGCTGAGTTTCTGCTTCGAGGGCAGTGTATACTATGTCTGTGAGTTCGAAAAGGGCAAGGAACTCATTGTGGCGGATATGATTCGCAATGCTGGGATTCGGGAGGATATGATGTCCGTGACCTCCCGTATCGCTATCATGCGCCCCGGCGTAAACCGTGAACTCCTCAATGGATGCGGGATTCGGTTCTTCTGCGTGGTGGATGACGACTATAACCTCGAAGTCACGGAACAGGTCCCTGACCAGGAGGTATGGGATGGCGTTCCCATCGTTAAGTGATTATAGACGATATATCGAAGAAAACGGAACAAACAAGACTGCGGTAACGGATACCTCAAAAATGACGCGGCAAACCCCTGCTGCTTATCAGGACAGTGCCGGATATGTAAAAAAGCGTATCGCTAAAGCAGCCGATATTTTAAACGCTGTACCGGATGAATTGCCCTTGAATCGAGTCTCGGAAACGCCATTGAATGCCGCTTCCATTGAGCTGTTAAAAGCTGAGCGCTCGATTTTGAGGGCTTTTTCTGAGCCGGAAGACCCTGCACCATACCGAAAAACACCCGCAAAATCCGCCATTCCGGATGATTTCTGCGCGGTCTCTACTCCTGACCATGCCCTGATTTCTATTCGATTCAAGGCATTCTTACCGCCGTATCACTACGAGTGGTATAGCCGGAAATCAAAGGAAAAAGACGGGATAAATCAGTATTACCTCGATGCTGAATTTGACTTCCTTACTGAGGCTGCTATCAAGAAATTCATCCTCGAAAACGGACCAGTAACGGTCCCGCCTGGACACCTGTATCTCATCTTTTTGCGCGGCATTGCACCGAATTCTCCTACCGTAATTGATAACAATAATGTCTACACCGGAGCCATCACAAACGCCGTCAGCAGGGCATTGTGGCATGGCGATGGATGGCAGCTGATGAGTTATCTGTACACCGCAAAATCCGACCAGAATGGCCCGTATCTTGATGTTATCCTATGTGAAAAATGCGACGTCATGTACTGGCTCGAAGCGTAGCTGCGGCACAACATTTTCCGGGGGTATAAAACACAACATTTTCAGGGGCGTAAATTATCGCTCCTAAATTTGTTGTATTCTCTCCTCGATTTTCGTCGGGGTTATAGGGGTTTTCGCGCCCCTCTTGGTTCGTAATGCGGAATCTAAGGCACAAATCCAAGGTGACAAAATGACTAACGAGCAAAAACTCCTATCCTACCTCTACACCATTGACTCGATACAGCGGCGGCAACTTGTGATTGCCCTGTCTGACATGCCGTATCAGAGCCTGACGCTTGCCGTGCGAAACGCCGTAAAGCACGGATATGCGGAAGTGTTACGCAAGGATGAATCGAACCATATTCGCATCTCACAGAACGGTGTCAAGTATATCCGTTCGGTAGCAAAAGACTCCCTCGACAGCGAGAAACGAGCCAATATGAAGCGCCGTTTTAAAGGCGAACAGGGCAGACGCTTGAACCGCGTTGAGACGACCTCGTGTATGTGCAGAGCGGCAGGAATCCCACTTGCCAAAGAAGTAGGTATCAGACTGTCCGAACTGTTGATTACAGATACGCAGGACTACGCAAGGTTCATGAACGACTACTTCTACGATAAAGGCTTGCTGTTCCTTTCGGACGAACTCTCTGCAACCATTAAGGCAACGCATACAGTCGGTGAAGAATACACCACAGGTAGAAGCCGTCTGGTTGGCATCATCATCAACTGCAAAGGCATCTTCTTCCTCTACTGCACTCTGGATAAGCTGATGCGCTGGATTGTCTCCTACGAACATCGCAGGGCGGATGTTATTACGAAAATCCTCAAAGACAGTGACGCCTCCAAACAGAATGCAGACTTCAACTATGTGTGCTCACTGATGTATAAGAGCGTTATTATCGGCAAGACTTGCGCTATGATTCCCAAAATCATCACAGGCAACAAATACGGTAAAGCCGTAACGAATCCCGGCAAGAACGGCATTGCAGATAACCTGCTTACACTAACGAATCTCGAACAGGTCTATGCTCGTAACTATTTCGTGCCCACAAATACACTCGGCGTTGAACTCCTTTCCCGTACAGTCACGCTGACACGCGATGACCTTAACCAGATGATTGAAATGTGGCTCTCTGAAATGACAAACACTCATACATGCGTGGATGCCCGCGAATACACGGAAGCTTACATTGACGATGACAGCGAAAAGACACTCATCTTCCCAATCATTGAACTGGAAGAACTCGTCTACCAGAAAGCAGGCAGGGAAAAGTATCATATCGTCTGTGAACGCGGAACCCAAGATGGAATCAGCCGCACAATGGGAAATAAAGTCATCGATTTCAAAGACATGAATAACGAACCAATGCCCGCTCATAAATATGATGACGCTGGGATTCGGCGAGACGGCATCAATCCATTGACGCATTCGGGATACTGGGAGGAAGAGCCATGATAGCGATTCGCGTATGCCCTATCTGCAAGAAAGTCTTTGAGGGCAGAGTCGGAGTTCCGAAAGTCTACTGTGATGAATGCACGATGCTTAAAGATTTTGCGACTTCGGATGAGGCTAGGGAACAGTCATCTTGGTTTTTTGAGGATTCTGAGGATTCAGAAAAAGAAGATTCAGGAATGCATGAGACAGGGCAAGAGAAAATACTCGACCCTCTAACAGACGAGTCCCGACTTCCCGCAGCACCCCGCCAAACGAAAGAGTCTCTTTTACACCTCATTGCTCCCAGAAAGCATTACTGACAGCAGCACTAACCCATCCTTGCAACGCTTCCCGCCTCATCAACGAACCCCCTCAAACCCTATTCGTTTGTTACGATTCCATGAACATATAAACAGCAAGGTTGAGAAACAAGCAAATTTATGGTATAATGCAAATGAAAATAAAGCGTAGCTGCGATGCGTAGCTGCAAAAAGTGTACAGAAAAATCATTGCACGAACCGTAGGCACGAGAAGGTATCGGAATGAAAAAGAGAATCTTAGTTCCGTATATAGCGGCAACTCTCGCCATGGCGGCTTCCATTAGCGTAGCTGCCAGAGATGGAGCCGTAGTTGCGAGAAGTTACATGAATTACAATGACCAGAAACCTAGCGTAGCTGCCGAGTACCGGTATCAAACCGTAGGCATTTCCTGGACAAACACTTATAAAATTGTCACGGCAGAGGAAGCAAGACAGATTCAAGATGGAATCGTGATTTTCGCATTTCCTCGCTGCCCATATTGTCGCAATTTGATTACAGAGGTAACGGATGTTGCAGTAGCGGAAAACACCACAGTATATTATTGCCAAATTGATAGATACAGAGACAGATACGAGTATAATGAGAAAACCGGAAAGCCTCAGATGACGGTAGAGGCGGGAGAAGGATATACGGAACTGCTTTCGTGGCTTGACGAATACCTTGCCGACTATACGGTCGCGGATGAGGCAAAGAATAAAATTGAGGTAGGGGAGAAGAGAATCGGAGCTCCTACGATTATCCGGATAAAGAACGGGGAACCAGTGGCAAAATGGCAGCTGGATTCGGTGGAAGGCATCGAATACCCCGATAATAAATATGATGGCTGGGATACTGCGATAAAAGAAAAGGTCGAGGAATCCCTGTATGCTTTTTTTGAGGAGGTTTGAGCCATGGATAAATCCGAGATTATCGGTACACTTCTTTTCGTGAATTCGCAGTATTGGGTTTGTGCAATCATTGCGCGAATCGGCTTTGTAATCACCGGGATGTCTAAACTCATGACGCCGGTAACGGCGGTTTTGTATTTTGGGCTTCTGTACCTCCTTTTCCTTGTCGGAGCACTCCGCAAAGATGATGACGATGAGGACTAATACGAGCACCTCGAAAGAACCGTAGGTGCTAAGAAACCGTAGGCAGATACTTCCCTGCGTAGCTGCCTTTTGCTTGTACCGTTGGACGACAGTGTCGTGGTTGCCGCTATTTTCGAGATAAGCGTAGCTGCGTAGCTGCCGTCCTTTTTTGCTGTCAAAAGAAATAAAGAGGAGAAAATCATGGTTTATGAAGTTATTAGCCCAGAAGCACACGGAAACGGCACGATTGTCGGTATGCACACCGAATCCCCTGCCTGTATCGATTCTCTGGATACCCAGAAAGCAATGCTGTATGCTAAGAGCAAAATAACCTTTACCGGCACAGCGGAAGAATATGAGGCTGTAAAGGCAAAACTCAATCCAAAGGTGAAAGTGACTATCCAGAAACCGAAAGCGACCACAAAGAGGTGAGATGCGATGACTCAGTTTCAGAATGTATACGACGCATTTATGCGTTGCGATACCAATAAGTTGGCAGAAGAATTTGCCGCCATTTATGACGATTCTAAGAAGGATGCCGAGAAGAGACTCGAAACGGCACGGAAGGTGATTCGTGCGTCCTACGAGCGCATGAAGAATACGACTCTCGCAAGCAATGACGATGAAAGCATGGTTGTGGTTTGCAAAAGCTTCGATGATGCCGGAGATGATGTTGCCTGCGTGAAGGCTCAGGAAATCCGAGATTGGAAGGAAAAGCACGAGAAAGACTATGAACCCATCAGCGATGAGACCCTGACCTTCATGAGCACGGATGAGATTTATAATGCGATTATCGCAGACAGGTTGCCTGAGCGGTATGCGTTTGAGTTCTCACCTTGGGAAGAAATCCTCAGCTGGAACCTGGCTGAGCCGAGTGTTGCCAGATATGGCCTTGAACATTGTCTTGCTGGCATTCTGTGGGAGATGACCTTTTTTGGCGTTGACCCTGCGGGAGTAGAGAAAGAAAGAGAGAAACTCGATGCGGCAATAGAAGAAACCAAACAGGCAAGTGCAGAGGGAAGAGTCTCAGGTAAGGCTTTCTCTTTTGAGGATTTCGCAAAAGAAGTCTTGGGGGATGAGTATACCGAAGACTGGTATCCGGAAGAAGAACAGGAACGGGATAGAAGGAACATGGCTATATCTAGCTATAAGTACGGAGTAGAGTTCAGGCTTTTATTAGAGAGCATCCTCTAAAGGGGGAATACCCTTCCGTTCTGAACAATGCTTTGCAGGCTAGGTGCTGCACGGACGGTTGTCTGTCTGCCTGCTGGAACTGCCGCGAGCGAGCTGTCTATAAACGCTTCCAGAGTGGAATTCCCCGCGTTCGGGGTCATGGCACTGCTTGCTTCGAGATGCTGCCGGGCCCCTTAACAAAACGAGAGGAGAGACAAGAGATGCTTCTGCATATATTCGGGGACACACATGGTCCCTTGGAAATCAACAAAATCAATCCGAAACGCTTTCTTGGCCGGGCACTCAATGAAAACGATGCTATAGTCATCTGCGGTGATTTCGGGTTCCCGTTCCTGCCCACTGACTATATCCCCGAAGAAACTCTCAAAGAATCCGGTGCCGAGCGCTACTGTATCAAGGGTGCCCGTGCATACCGGCAAAACATCAACTGGCTCAAATCCTTCCCCTGCGATATTCTTTTTATTGACGGCAACCACGATAACCACGAATTCTGGGCTAAACTCCCCACCGAATTCTGGAACGGCGGTCGAGTTCAGAGATTGCCGGACGCGCCCAATGTCATCCATCTCATGCGCGGAGAATACTACAACATCGACGGAACTACCGTTTGGTGCATGGGCGGTGCAGAATCCAGCGATAAGGAATGCCGCACACAGGGCGTTTCCTGGTGGCCGGAAGAAATCCCGTCTCAAAAAGAGATGTGGCACGGCATGGATACGCTGGAAGAACACGGCTATGATGTCGATGTCATCCTGACCCATACGCTGCCAAGGATGCTGATGTCTGCCTATTTCGGCAATTCCTTCACCTTGAAGGAAAATGACCCGACAGGCGTATACCTCGATGAAGTGTATCGGAGAACCAGGTTCCGGAAATGGTTTTGCGGGCACATGCATGAGGACATCGATAAACCCCTGTTCCGGCTGCAAGTGCTATATGACAATGTAGTGAGCATCGATACGAAGAATCCCAACTTTGAAAGTACAGAGCAAGAAGCAGGACACGGAGAGGAAGGGAAAGACCTTTGAGTATATTCATCATCGGGGATGTACACGGGAACTATAAAAGCCTGACATCAAGTTTGGAAAAGTCAGGCTGTGATGTGAATGCCGATACCATCATCTTTGTGGGCGATGTAGTGGACCGTGGCAAGGAAAACGCTAAGGTCGTGAATTTCATCGCCGAGCATAAAGGCAACATCCACCTGATTTGCGGCAACCACGAATACCAGCACAGACAACTCCTGAAATACTACCGTGCTCTTGCCAAGGCACCGGCAATTCGGAAGATGGCAGCAGGAATTTTCCGGCACTATACCCCCGAAGGCAAAATCATCCGCGACAAATCCGAAATCGAACGACTTCGCTGCGATGAAGAAGAGCGCAGGAAAGAAATCAAGAAGCATCCCAAGACCTTCGAGGAATGGCAGAAACAGTTCCTGATATATACCCTGGCATGGGAGGACGATTCCCTCTGGAAAATCGTGCTTTATCTGCTCGATGAGATGTGCGGACCTCCCTATGATGCAGAGCATACCATCTACGAGTACCTGTCCGGCACCAATCAAACGAGAACAAACTTCGAGCAGGTATTCGAGAGCCAGACACAGGAACTCAACATTAAACCTGGCCCGGGCGTGCATCGGTATGAGCAAGTTGTAGTCTCGCACAACAATCCATTCGGCGGTCCATACAGCTACGATAGTCAGGAAATGCTGGCAAGACATAGAAATATCCTGTATGTCTTCGGACATGTATCCCACGAGACCATGACCCGCAATGACCGGAAAGAATCCGGCTGCACCTTCCTCGACATCGACACCTCTCCGAAATCCGTCACGGTCATCGCACTTGACGACTACCTTGAAAACTAAGTAACGCGCTACAATGGCTCATACAGCCGCTGTGGCGCGTTTTTCTTTTTAGACGATAACTTTATCGGATACGCTTCAACACCCTCAAAAGCGGGCGGATTTACCGCGAATCCGGCGATGCTGATGTAATGCGGTGTACTCAATACAACCATGATTCTGAATGCGCCGCAAATAACGCACAAGACAAGACACACAAAGACCCTTGGCAAAACATCAGCCAACCACGAGGAGACGCCGCGAGAGACTCTGACGGCAACCGCAATGCAAGCCATGTGTACTAACCGGTAGCCGTCATACCAGACTACAGAATCCCGCTACACACCGGACCACCCCGGGTAACACCGGACAACAACGGACCACACCGGACCACACCGGACGAAACCAACCAAAAGCCCCACCTCGCCATCGCCGCCAGCTGGACCGGAAAGCGCACAAGCCCGCCTGTAATGTATGTCCAGAACGGAAAAAACCACCCGGAAGCAGAATCGTGCCCCGAAATAGCACTAACCTTAAAAGCAAATCAGCGTATAGGCATCATCAGCCTGTACGCTTTCTTTTTTGCCCGATATCTCCTCGTTCAAGGCAAGACACAAAGTGCGATAGGCGCAAAGAATCAATATAGCGTTTCAGGCAGAATTGTGATAGACTAAGGACAGAAACAGAAATCAGCCGGAGGTGTTTCAGATGGATGAGAATATCCTGTTCAGCTACGAACTCAAAGATGCCTGGTTCTTGCCAATTACCGGCGTTGATGTCTACAAAACCGGCGAAGTCCGATGCATGACAGACGATAAAGACGCAACCAGTATCCTTGATGAGAAGGCTCTTGCCGAAATTGAGAATGTCATCGAGAGCCATCCCGAACTGTTCGAGTACGAGTCTCCGGAAATCGCTACGCCCACGATTTTTGACGGGGTCAGCAATATCTTCTGCTTTGGCGCAGAGGACGGCAGAAGCAACGAACTTGTAACGCTCAACATCTGGGCACTGCGAGAAGAAAAATACGGAGACATCGGTACATACACTGTCTATGAGAAGGGAATGCGCCTTCTGCAGGTATTCGATATGATAGCCGGGATACTGACCCGGAACGGCGTTCCCTCCGAATGCCTCGCGCTTAGATAAGAGCAGAGGCTGCAACACCACAAAGGAAATACCATGGACAAGACATTCGAGAAATTCCTGTGCAGCGACATTGACCTGTCCTCGATTGGCATAGAGCGCCGTGAAGACAATGCATCGTATTTCTGTACACCGAAAGGGGCATCCATCTTCGGCTGGGCTGGCGTGGACGGTATTCACTATTGCTTCGTGCGCGGATTCGGCGGTATGGTTTTCGCTGTGAGTCCCATGAACTCAGCACCGGATTTTGTTCACCCGCTGGCAAGAGACTTTGCGGATTTCCTGCGTTTGATTCTTGCCTGCGGGGATGCGGCAGCATTAGAACAGGCTTGGATGTGGGATGAGGCGCAGTTTGCCGCCTTCCTGCAAGAGAATCCTCCGACACGGGAACAGAAGGCTGTACTAGAGGAGATAGCAGAGCAGTTCTCCTTGTCACCGCTTGAACATCCGTGGAAGTACATCAAGAACCTGCAAGCATCGTTCAACTATGCCAAAATCAAGTATACCGATGACTACTATGACTTGACGCTGAACCCCAATACCACTCCGTCACTGCCCGACTGGAAGGTGTATTTTGATGGAAATTTCTGGGGGTATTCTGGGCGCGACCATGCCGGGACAGAAATCAAAGTCGATAAGCAATTCGATTGGGCCGGACATCACTGGGTCATTCCATCTATATACGCTTGCAGCAAAGGCTTGGTAGTGGATTTTTGTATGCGAGCAGAGGCAGAGGATATCCGAGCCTTTATTGACAAATGGCATCTGAACGCTGACAATGATTCGTGCGAGAACTTTACCCACGAAGAACAGATGCAGATGGAACTCGATAATCCGCTCTCCTTGGATTTTGAGCCGAGCCTTGTCATGAACGGGAAAGCCATGCAGACTTCTCATGGCTCATCTCTATCCTATAACCCGTGTCTACCGGAATGGATAACGATTGAGCTGGAGGCTAAGGCGGCAATAGAGCACTATGGCTTAGATACATCCTATGGCTGGACTATAACTAGAGCAGCATACCCGTGGAAAGGGAAGAGGCGTCCTTCGGAGATAAAGGCTCTATCGCTCACTATGGAGAAAAGGCCCTATACATTGGCTGGTCCGCACTTCAAAGTAAATAGTTCTGGGGATACTGTATATACCTTTACGCATCCACTAACCGGGATACAGTATACTCTATCCGTTCTGGACATTGAGCAGCAGACGATACCCCGCAGCGGTACGGACACTGAGCGCTGGGTGTACCCTTCGCACTATATAGCCATGCGGTATATGCTTTTCCCGGAACCGGATACGGAGATTGTAGTCCGGGACTGCGTGCAGAGCGAGAGACCTCGGGAAATCGGCCCGTGCTCCGGTAAGTATTATCCGGAAGCTACGAACAGTGTCATCGCCATCATCGGTGGGGCGGATGGACCGACAACCATCACCGTTGGAGTCCCGGACCAGAAGAGCATCCATGTTGCCTGCTCCGCCTTGCACTTTGAGCCGGTAGACGAAGATATCGAATGGCGCATTGAGTTCAGCGTGGATGAGCCCTTAAAGGAGACCTTCCAGCTCGTTTGATACGAGCTCATCTTGGCACTTACCTTCATTTCCATCCGGCACCTTGCCCAAACACTATCACCCACACATTTCCTATCCCAGAAAGGAGTCTTCACCATGAACAGTATCTTCCACCGCGTCAGTATCCGCAAATTTCAGGATAAGCCCGTAGAACCCGAGAAAATCGAGAGCCTCCTTCGTGCCGCCATGGCAGCACCCTCGGCGAGAAACCAGCAGCCATGGGAATTCTATGTCGTGACCAATAAAGACCTGATTCAGAAGCTGTCCACGGTCAGCCCATACGCTGGCTGCGCCAAAGATGCCCCGGTGCTTATCGTTTCCGCCTACCGCGAGGATGCTATCAGCCCGGCATATGCGCAAATCGACCTTAGTATCGCAAACGAGAATATCTGGCTGGAAGCGGATGCCTTGGGTCTTGGCGGTGTCTGGCTCGGCATTGCCCCTGTCGAGGAACGAATGAAAGCCGTCGAGGAAGTGCTCCAACTCCCCGCCGAGCATCACGCCTTTGCCATCTTCGCTCTCGGCTATCCCGCAGAGAGCAAACCGCAGCAGGACCGGTATGATGTCAGCCGCATCCACTATGTCCGGTAATTCACAGATTCTTTAAAAGGAATTTCTAGTTCGTTCAAAACCCTTTTAAACTCTGCACACAAGTCCCCGGTATAATAAGCCTTGTAATCAAGAAGCAAACACAGGGAAATATCCCGTGATTACCCACTGCGCCTTAGACCATGCCAGAGCAATCGCTCGGTCAAGGCCAGACAACAAACAAGGCTAAAACGCCATTACATATAAAAACAATGCTGTATCTTCCGGATTTGGAGGGTACAGCATTTCTTTTTATCGCAAATTGTCGTATAATAGAGCTATATTACAGATGTGGCAAAACAGGGTCAAACACAGACATCTGACAGGGGCGAAGGAAAGGGAAAACGAATGTTCAGAGAGATTCGCAGAAAGAACAGAGAAATCAACATCGACAGCGCAAAGCAGTTGTTGCAGTCCAGTCGGCGTGGCGTGCTTGCCGTGAACGGCGATGATGGTTATCCGTATGCCATACCCATCAACTATCTTTACGATGACGAAGCACAGAGGATTTATTTCCACGGCGCAAAGATAGGGCATAAAGTCGATGCCTTGCGTGCCAGCGATAAGGTATGCTTCACCGTATACGGGAATGAAACCATCAAAACGGATGCCTGGGCCCCGTTCATGCAGAGCGTTGTCGTGTTCGGCAGATGCCATCTGATGGAAGCAGGTCCCGAAGCGTCAGAGCGGCTCAAGCATCTTGCCATGAAATACTATCCCAGCGAGCAGCTTGTCGATGAGGAAATTGCGCAGTCGGGCAAGGCCGTGCAGGTCTTTGAAATCAAAATCGAGCATATGAGCGGGAAAGAAGTACAAGAACGCTGATTCTCGTGCATGCCTGTCACTTGAGCAGGGCTACAATTTTGCTATCACTAAATGATAGCAGCGTAATTCACGGAGGAACGAATTGTATCCACGGAGGAAAACACCCATGAAAATCAAGAACAAAACCAGATTCAGAGTGCTTTGCACCTTGTATGTCATCGGCTATCTGTTTTTCTGCATCTTCGGCGGCATGAACTCCGGCATGATGATATCAGACAGTCCAGCCCTTGAATTTGCGGCTATCTATTACGGATTGCCTGTCGGGGTACGGAATCTGTCGGTATCCATGTTCGTGTGGATTATCCTCTCGTTCTTCCTCGTCCTTGCTATTCTCTGGCAGACCGACTTGTCAAAACAAAAGCTGAACCGAACAGCGCTGCTGTGCTTGGGTGGCAATATGCTGCTCACCTGCCTGTCAAGTGGTATCGTCGAGTGGCTGGTCAGCGGTGTTGCCGAAGGACTGTTCACGATGCTGGTCATCTTAGCCTCGCTTCTGGTCATGGTCGGCGGCGGTATCGGGATGGCCTATCTTGTGCAGAAGAAGAACGGGGCCTTGGATACCTACGAGGCGTTCTCTGATATCATGACAGAGGAAGAATTTGAGAAATGGCAGAGAAGAAAGAACAGGCGGTCCTGAGATACTTCCGACTCACAAGTAACTGAAAATTACGCGATTTTCTGTAACTCCACCTGAATTCTCCAAACAGGGGATAGTGTTTCTGTCCCTGAATGGCATACTTATACCAGAAACAGCACAAGGAGGAGATGGTATGGACTAGCAGACAACAGAAAAATTTATTGCTCGCAAAAGAAAAGAGAAGAACCTGACGCAGGAACAGCTGGCAGAAAAGCTTGACATGTCCAATAAGACGATTTCAAAGTGGGAGAATGGCAAGTGTATGCCGGACTATGCTGTCGTCAAAAGCCTGTGCCAGGGACTGGAAATTACCGTAGCAGAGCTCATGGATGGCGAAGAAACCGAAGAGAAAAGCATACGAACATACGACGATGGCAAAATCATGGATTTGCTGAAACGCACGCAGAAACTCGAACAGCAGAAGAACATCCTGTACGGTGTCTTACTGCTCATAATTGGAATTGCCTTGCAGGCGCTGTCTCATACCATTGGCGGGTCGGATGTGAGGAATTTCTTTTCGGGACTTCTTCTGGGTGTTTCCGTTGCAGAAATGCTGGTCGGTATTTATGTGGCCGGTAAAACATGATGAACAGCTGACAACGGTTCGCAGAACGAAAGCCGTATCACTGATTTTAGACTTATAAGCAAAGGCATTTTGAATGATAACCTACAAAGACATAAGTATAAACGAGGAATTGTGCTCTGTTCGAAAGGATGACCGCCTCGTTCATCTGACAAAAACTCAATATCGGCTGTTTCTGATATTGCTCGAACATGCCGGACAAATCTGTACCCGAGAATACTTGCTTTCGTCTGTTTGGCATATTAAGACACCGCTCCTGACGCGCAGAGTCGATGCGTATATCACACTGCTGCGCAAGAAGCTAGGCTTGGGCAAAAACGAATTGAAATGCGTAGTGGGGCACGGATATGTTCTTGCCGAAGACGGCAGCGCAAGCACCCCCGATACACAAGAATAAAACAGCAGGAGGAACCTACATGAACATCACCGTGTACTTAGGCGCGAACGAAGGCAACGACCCCCGCCTGCGGAAATCCGTAGAGGAGCTCGGCGCATGGATTGGCAGCAGCGGGAACGCACTTGTCTATGGCGGCTCGAAATCCGGACTCATGGGCGCAATCGCAGATAGTGTCTTGCAGGCCGGCGGCGAAGTAACGGGCATTGAACCGCAGTTCTTTATTGCGAATGAGTTGCAGCACGATGGCTTGACCCAGCTTATCGTGACCAAGGACATGTCAGAGCGGAAAGCCAAGATGATTGAGCTCGGCGATGCCTTTGTTGCTTTCCCAGGTGGGACAGGTACACTAGAGGAAATCGCAGAGGTCATGTCCAAAGTGTCCCTGAAACACTTAGATGCGCCGTGTATCCTTTATAACCTGAACGGCTACTACGATGATTTAAAAGCACTGCTGGCAAAGATGATTGACAAGGGCCTTTCCTCGAAAGAAAGGCAGGAAGGAATCTATTTCGCCAAGAACCTTGATGAGATAAAGCAAATCCTGAACGAAGAATAAGGAGAAGGACTATGATATTCGGCTTGTTTGACCAGTTGTTCCCACTCATGTTTACCGCTGTCTTCCTTTTCGTCATCGGCACATTCATTTACACTGCCGTTATAGGGTTCAACACATGGCATAAGAACAATCAATCCCCGAGATTAACAGTGCCAGCTAAGGTAGTGGCTAAGCGGCAGAATACAACTCATCACAGCCATCCGGCGGCAGGCGATGCTTCCGGCGCTCATGGGTTTCATAGCACGACGAGCACTTCCTACTATGTGACCTTTGAGGTCGAGAGCGGGGACCGCATGGAGTTCGCTGTGCGTGGTCAGGATTACGGTATGCTCGTGGAAGGCGATACGGGAAGGCTGGGCTTTCAGGGAACAAGGTTTCTGGACTTTGAGAGAGATATCGGGAACGGTTTCTGAGCGCAGAGGAAGATAAGACCTTGAATCTCAAAGAAAAAGCAGGAAAACTCAAATCCGATATTCCGGCATTGGCGATGGCGCTAAAGGATGCAGAGACACCTACTGCTGCCAAGACACTGGCAGGTATCACCGTTGCGTATGCTTTGTCTCCTATAGACTTGATTCCGGACTTTGTTCCGGTTCTCGGTTACTTAGACGATGTGGTGCTCTAGCCTTGCTCGTTGCTGCTACCGTGAAGCTTGTCCCTGTACTGCTATTAGAAGAAAACAGGAAGAAGGCAGGAGGTATGTGGGAGAACGGAGAGCTAAAGCGATGGTATTATGCCATCCCTGTTGTTTGTATATGGGCAGTAGTCATGGTATGTGTAGCTAAGATACTATTGGGATAATAGGATTGAGGGATATGCTCCTGTATCGTATGTACAGATAAAGAGGCTACCGTCGTCAGCAGCACATTTATTTTTTGTAGTATAATAGATTAACAAATCGAAATTTGTCAAAGAAACTTGATGACAATTAAGTGATAGTATTGCAGAAATGACAATCTGAAATTGAGGAGATAAATAAGTATGAATACAAAACAGAAACAAATTTTAGCATGGGTTCTCCTTAGTTGTGGAGTTATTATCGCCGGTGTAATACTTGGTGGTATTACCGGAAAACTTGTTTTAGACCACATCATATAAGGAGAAATGTCATGTTCAGTACAAATAAAAATCGTAAAATAGGTATGTTGATATTTCTGTTTGTTGTATCCTTTATTGTGGGTATGCTCATCAACATTCAACGTCTTGGGTCTTTACCGATGAAGCTTATCCAAGTTGAATGGAATGATACAGTAGGATGTGTGTATGAAAATCTTGATTATGAAAATCCGAGCGACCACAAATATGATTTATATGTGCCGAAAAATCTTGATACGCCAGAGTCAAAATGCCTGATTCTTTATATACACGGAGGAAGTTTTAATTCCGGGAGCAAAGAAGATGGCGATGCGTGGTGCAAATATTATACGTCAAAAGGATACGTAACAGCAACGGTTGATTATACATTGCAATCAAAGAAGGGAAAAAGTGAAGAAGAATTACTCAACGCCAGTCTTGAGTTAATGAATGAAGAAATTCTAAGCTGTGTTGCCGCAATCAAGGAGCAGGCATCGCAGCTTGGAATTGATTTAACACAAATGGCTACCTGTGGGGTGTCAGCAGGTGGAACACTTGCGATGAACTATGCATATAAAAATGCTGACATTTCTGCAATCCCAGTAAAGTTTGTCTTTCAACTCGCAGGTCCTGCTTCATTTGAGCCATCCGATTGGAGTTTGCTGAAATCGATAGACCATATAACCACAGATGCGGATTTTGCAACCATGATGACAGGGGTTAGAATTACAGATGAAATGATGGCATCAAAAGAGTATCTTCCGTATATTTACTCTGTTTCGCCTACATATTTGGTGGATGCAAACTCGGTGCCGACCTTGATGGGGTATGGACTAATCGACCATTGTGTGCCGACTCAACTTAAATACCCTTTAATAGATGCATTGAAAGAGAATGGTGTGCCATACGATTATGTTGAATTTCCAAAATCGAACCATGGAATGTATAATGATATTGATAAATTGCAGGAGTTTATCAATCTATCACTTGAATACTGTGATAAGTATTTTGATAAATAAGATAAAGACAAATTCCAGTTTGTAGACGAGTATATAGCTTCCCTGTAGCTTTTCCGTTCTGGCATGATTCCTAGCGGCGGGGTTTTGCGCTGCCTGTCCCGGAAAGCAGCATCCTCGCGGAAATGTATAGAAACCGCGATGGAGTTCTGTACTCAGCAGACATCTGCCCGCATGGGGGTACTGGATACCCTGTGTGCTATTCGTGCAGCGAGACCGCATGTGGTTCTGCTTTTCGAGACAAGAGAGAAGGTGCAACGCTGGCAAGGGGTACGCGGGCTGTCATTTGGCTCGACTGGGCCTCTAACACAACTCCAGAACGGATATGCCGTTTCTATCAGCAGAGCGGTGTCCTGAATCGGCAACAATAAAAAACAGCGTATAGGCAACATCAGCCTGTACGCTTTCTTTTTTGCTGCAAGGACCATCTGTAGTTGAGAGAACACGAAGGTAATACACAGAAACACGGAAATACACGCATAAAAAGCAAGAAAATTGACAAAAAGCGTTGAATTTCACAAAATAACCTTGTATACTATAAGTATACGAAAGAGGTAAGAATATGCTGGTCGAATTTACCGTGAAAAACTACCGTTCGTTCCGTGATGTGGCAGTGCTTTCCATGGAAGCTACGGGTCTGAGCACACTGAAAAGCGTCCTTATCCCATACGGAGGACTGCGCATATTGCCCAGCGTTGCTATTTATGGAAAGAACGGCGGCGGCAAGAGCAATGTCATCCGGGCGTTTTGGCTTTCGGTGCAGTTTATAAAGAACGCGCAGAAAACGCAACACGAAAAGGCTGCGATACCGGTTGTTCCGTTTGCTTTGAACGATTATTCGGCATCTGAACCGACAGAGTTCTCGTTCGTGTATACCTTAGACGGCACCAAATACTGGTATTCGTTTTCCGCAACGAAAGAGAAGGTGTATGCTGAATCGCTATACCATGCACCGAAAGGACAGAAGGCCCTCGTCTTTTCCAGAAGCGAGCAGGTTTTCTCCTTTACCGAAGAAAAGGCTCGCAGAAAACTGATAAGCCAGATAGTGGCAGAAAATCAGTTGTTCTTCTCCGTGGCATGTACTATGAACGATGAGGCTTGCTCGAAAGCCATGATTTGGTTTCGAGAGATGATTTATTTCTCAAGAGACTATTCGGATATACCTCGGCAGCTGCTCGAATACTCGAACGATACCAATATGCTGAAAGCGATTTCTAATTATGCGAAAGCTGCGGATGTCGGCATTGAGGACATGCGGTTCGAAATCAACAGCAAGAAAATTAACGAGAGAGCTGACTTGCCGGAGAATATACCGGATGAAGACAAAACAGCACTCGTACAGTTTATGCATCTGCTCTCCGAAACCTCGAGCAATGCAGAAACGCATTTGAGGATGGGCCAGGTCACAGCGACATCTATACATCAAGGCGAAGACAAGAGCGGAAATCATAACATGTATTCGATTGAGCTCGCAGACGAATCCGATGGCACAAGAAAGCTGATGGCGCTCGCGCCTGCCATCGAATCGGTCTTGTCAAAAGGAGGGCTTTTACTCATCGATGGGATAGAAAAGGACCTGCACCCGGCTTTAGTCGAGTTTATCATCGCTAAATTCCAGAGCAAAAAGACGAACCCGAAAGGCGCTCAGCTTATCTTCACAACGCACAACACTGAATTGCTGAGCATGGAGCTGCTTCGAAAAGACCAGCTATACTTTGTAGATAAACACATAGACGATGGCACATCGGAGTTGTACAGCATCAGCACCTTCTCAACGCGTACAACCGATAACATCCGCAAAGGATATCTTCTCGGAAAATATGGAGCGATTCCCGACATAGAAATTGAGCAGCTGCAAGACTAGCACTGATAAGAACAGCGTATGGGCACACCAGCCTGTATGCTTTTTTTGCTCCGAAGCCCAATCTTCCGACAATGCTAAAAAGCAACGCAACGCATCAATTTCCTGTGGCGTTTGTGCTCAACATGTGCTAGACTAAAGGCATAGTCTGGGAAAGTATATGCGAAGGACACGGGGGACAAATGGACACGAAAAATTCGTATACAGAAAAGCTGGAAGCGGCAGTAGCTAAGAAGAAAGAAGAACTGACTGCATATGAGCCTTATGCGCCCGATGAGATGTTCCGATTCCGTGGCAAGGACCTCTTCTCCGTTGAGGATTTCTGGCAATACGCATACAGCCAGCTGGACGGTATGGCGGAAACGATAGCGGAGTTCCTTGTGGCGAAAGCGCTCGGTGTTGAAAAAGCCGAGAACGTCAACTACTGGACGGCTTATGACATGGCATACCGAAATAAGCGCATCGAGGTCAAGGCGACCAGCTATGTGCATCCCTGGAACAAAGAGATATCCAAGATACGGACCTTCTCGATTGCACCGACAAACAACAGCTACTGGGAGAACCAGGATGCCGAGCAGAAGCTATCAAGGCAGTCAGAGGTATATGTATTCTGCCTGAACAAGAACCAGGATATCGGGAAGCGCAATGCCTTGGCAGTGGATGACTGGGTGTTCTATGTTGTGCCAACATTCGTGGTAGACGGGTATTGTAAGGAAACGCCTGCGCAGAAAAAGATATCGCTGAATGTCGTTAAGCGTCTTGCGAAAGAGGAAGTATCCTATGACAGACTGCGGAAAGCGGTGGATGAAGCGATAGTCTGCTCAGATAGCTATTATATGGATAAATAGGGCTTTGAGGGATAGTATGACCTGATACCATATAATAGGCGGTCGCTGCTGTGTTCCGCTCTGAACGATGCAGGCTGGCTGACTCCAGCTGCACGACCGGCCGGGCGGCAGGCACGGTGAACCTCAGCAGAAGGATAATACATCCAGAAAGGAATGCTCACCAAAATAAGATTGCCTAAAGAAAAGAGGTTGGAATTATGGGAAGGCAAGAAAACGTCGAGATTTTCGAGGATACCTTTGCTTTGTGCAAACAAAACAGTACGCTGCGCAACGCCATCGAACAAAGCACTAAAAAACAGAAGCTGTATCCTGAAGGCATCGAATGCGCAGAGAAGCAGGCAATCACCTATGCTCGGCCTGCCAAAATCATTGTGAGTTCCAAACGTACACTGGAAGCAGCAATGCCTTATGCCTATGCCGGGAAGAAAGTCTGCATCCACAATTTTGCTTCTGCGGCAAATCCGGGCGGTGGTGTGGTGAAGGGGTCTTCTGCGCAGGAAGAGGCAATCTGCCGCTGCTCCACACTGTATCCGAATCTCAAAGAAGAAATCCTTTGGAAGCAATTCTACGCGCCTCATCGCCGCCAGCAGAACCCGCTGCACAATGATGACTGCATCTACACGCCGGGCGTCATTGTTTTCAAGTCCGATACTGCGTATCCCAAGCTGTTGCTGGAAGACAAGTGGTATTCTGTCAATGTGTTGACCTGCGCGGCCCCGAATCTCCGGGAGCGCCCCAGCAACGGTATGAATCCAAGTGATGGAAACACCGCTGTGCGCATCAGCCAGAAAGAACTGCAGGCGCTGCACGAAAAGCGGATGAGAAAAGTGCTTGATATTGCCTGGAAGAACGGCAATGAGGTTGTCATCCTTGGCGCATTCGGATGCGGTGCGTTCAGCAACCCGCCGTTGGCTGTAGCACAGGCAATGAAGGCAGTGGTGCAGGAATACCGGATGAAGTTTGAAACCATTGAGTTCGCTGTATATTGCTCACCGCGAGATGATTCAAATTTCCGTGTATTCCAGAATGTTTTAGGAAGCCTGTAGCTACCAAGTGATGGAACACCTTGCAACCTTACCAAAGGACAAAAGGCCAGTGAACGGGCAAGAAAAAACGCTGAGGATGCTGGTTGTGAGTTGGGGAAAGGCGAAACCTATCATGTAGCCTACCCAAAGGGAGTACGATGCAAGAAAAAGAATGAGGAATGAAAGGCTTGCCCAATACCGCGCAAATGACGAATCAACGCGATATGCTTGGGGCGTGTATCGCCGTTTCCGTTTAGTGTGAAAAATTCAGAAATATTCGTGTAAATATACGCATAAGAATCGCTGAAAATAACACTAAACAACACGAATGACAAAAACGGGACCAACAAAGGACAAAGCTATGAAATGCGTAGACAATTATGATAAATTGAGATATACTTTTAATAGAGCAAAATATTGTATAAAGTGAGGTGTGGTTCCGCGTGTTGTTTTTACTAATGAACAAAGATACAAAGTGGCTTTTGTTTGATTGCTATGAGGACGAGTTCGGCTTTGTGGCAGGCAAAGAAATTGAATGGTATACAGAATCTCGACCCATCGGATACGATAACATTGGCGATTTTATTGATGCACGCAAGGCACCTAAGCATAGGAAACACATCGCAGAGCTACTGAAAAAGTGTGGTTGTGAATCCATCGAAAATTTTCTAAAATTAACTCACGCACTTTCTCTCAATGACACATTCTGGGTTAAGGAACCAGAAAGCACCCTGTCTTGGAACGATGTTTCCCTGTATCGCAACGAGTTTGATGAATTGGTTTCCAACGCAGCTTTCGATGGCGTCATCTCTTCAACAACTCTTTCTTCGACATCTCCTGAATTCGGGACAGACGGTGCGTATGCCAAGTGCTGGCAGCGAGAAAATGGCACGGCCTACCTGTACAAAAGCGGCAGTGACACCTACGAAATCGAACCACTATCTGAATACCTCGCTACTCAGGTAGCCGATATTCTTTGCCGAAACAATGCAAAGTACGAACTTACCTTTTATCATGGACGGTTGGCGTCGAAGTGCAAGCTGTTTACCAGTGAACGGTTTGGCTTGGTTAAGCTGTCGGCATTACCGGTTTCCAATCGCAGGAATCCCGCTGCATTCCTCAAATTCGCTGAACAATACGGCAGCGAGGACCTTATGCGCCGGATGTTCGTGTTGGACGCGCTTATTCTCAACATTGACCGGCACTTGGGGAATGTTGGGTTCCTTTTCGACAACGATACGATGCAAATTACTGGAATGGCTCCTGTGTATGACAACAACCGCAGCCTGCTGTTCCAATTCGATACAGAAGCCCTTGAAAAGAACCCGGCGTGGTGCATATCGAAGTGCGAGCCGAGGTTTGGCGGGGATTTCATCAAGACGGCACAGGCGATGCTTACCGATGATTTGCGTGCGGAACTAAAGAACATGGCAGGCTTTAGATTCAAGGAACCTGAGAACATTGATGTGCCGAAGGACCGGCTGGATGCGTTGAGCAAAATCTTCAATCTGCAGCTGAATAAAATACTGAAATGATTTACTGCCGAAAGGGGAGTCGTGGAATGCGACTCCCCTTTTCTGCTGCTATCGATGATACAGTCGGCGGGTTTGTTTGGTGCGTATGGGCTATGCACTTGTTAGAGACTTGCTAAACACTTGTCAGGGACTTGCTTTGGCTTGTTGGAGTGTGGATTTCCGTATACTATTTTGCAGGTATAGGTGTTAGTATGTTCTTCCGTTCTGAACGATGCAGGCAGGGCTGACTCCGGCTGCACGACCGGCGGGACGGCAGGCACGGTGAACCTCGGCAGAAGGATTCATCCAGAGCGGATACCCGCTTCCCGAGGCAGGGAACTGTCCGGGTCACAAGCACAAAGAAAGAAGTTTGTCAATAGCGAAGTGCCTGAATTAAAAGTTTCGTTTTGGAAAATCCTCCCCATCCACTGCTCGGCATCGGCGGGAGACAATCGGAATCAAGGCAACCAAAACTTGCCGTTTTCGATATGCTTCTAATTGCTATTTGGTAATGCCTGTCGTATAATATATAATAATGTAGGCAGCAACAAAACCAATGGACATTTGGCGGCGGAAAAAGGAAATATAGCAGATAGGATTGTAGGTGGCATCCATGGGGCTTTGGCAAATCCTGAAAGGTGAGCAGCCGGGACTTCTTAAAGCTGTCCTGCATTACCGGAACGCAGGACAGTTCGGTGAATACCTGATTGACTATGCCTTACAGAGCAATGGCATCGAAGGGGAGCGTGTGGTTCTTACTAACCTGTGCCTGCCGATGAAAGGCAAGACCACCGAAATCGACTTGCTGATGCTGCATGAGAAAGGCATTTTTGTCATCGAGAGCAAATACTACAGCGGCTGGATATTCGGCAGCGAAGACCAGCTGAAATGGACACAGTGCTTCAGAAACGGTCGCAAGGAACACTTCTACAATCCCGTCAAGCAGAACCGCACGCATATCAGGGCATTGGCTGAGTACCTGTCTATGCCGGAAGAAGCCTTTTCATCCTATGTCGTATTCTCGGAACGCTGCACGCTAAAGAAAGTCCCTCAATACTTTGACGGGGATATCACGGTATGCCGCCGCCATACGATGCTGCGCCTTATGCGGAAGCGGATAAAGGATGCACCGGTAGTATATTCTCATGCGGATATTGAGAGATTTGCCGGATTGCTCCGTCCTCTTACAGAGGCAACAAAAGAAGAAAAGAAGCAGCACATTGAGGACCTGAAAACAAAGTGTCCGTTCTGCGGTCAGCCTCTTGTTATGCGCCATGGCCGGAACGGTGCGTTCTGGGGATGCAGCAGCTATCCGAAATGCCGGTACACGCGCCCGCTGGACTGAGTACTGTTTGCAGAACGGAAAAGCTAAGGAGGCACTTGTGGATACTTTAGAAAAGACCATCGACTGGACACCTATGACAGAATCCCCGCCTCCGGAATCAGATTCTTATCTCGTGACCCGCAAAGACCCTCTTGTGACCACGACTGCCTTTTATGGGCACGGCGAATGGTGGGACGGACCATTGTGCGAATGGGCGTGGCCGGAAAGCATGATTATCGCCTGGAAGCCGATGCCGGAACCTTATAACCCAGCGAAATGAGGAAACTATGTTTGCTATGATTTGCACCGATAATCTTCGGTACAAGAAAACAAAGTATTACGATTCCGAGTATATCGTCAAGGGTACGCTCCATATCAATGAGCATGCCTATGCCTTCTCACATTACGAGGGCGCGTTTGAGGTCCTCGGAATTCGCTGGCTGAGCAACTACACGAAAGGCCGATACAGCAAGGATACGGGTTTAGAGTTCAGTTTCGGTGCCGATACCGAGGAAGGGCGGCTTTTGCAGGAACACAAGGACGAAGCAATCGAGTGTATCCTGCAAACCGTACATGCGTATAAGCTGACGAACCTTGATGCGTGGGTCGAGTATTTCAACTTTGCTGTGAGTTGCACGGGGACTTATCAGTATTCCGTGACGCGGTGCCAGGCATTCCCCGATGAGCGGTTCCGCTGCACCATTAAAACGCCTTCACCCGACTGTGTGCTAACCTACAGCTTCAACTTCGATGAGGAAGAATTCCCGAGACTCGAAACGCCCTACTTTCCGGGTGTGGAACTCCTCGAAACAGACATCGACAAGGAATTCATCATGAGCCCCGGCAAATGGCTGTATGGTATCCTGAGTATCACCTGCGGCCCGGATGACGAGAATCCCTTGCCGCTGTGCAACGACCATGCCAGAATCGCGGACCTTGAAACCGCCTTGGACTGCGAGGTCAAGCTTAAAGGGTTCGAGAGAGAAAGCAAAGGCAAGCCGAACAACCTGATATTGTTCTCGGACATCCAGAAAGAATACGCGAAAATGCAGGAAGATAAACGATGAGCAAACAACGCGCTCAACACATTTCAGAGGTCACCAATATCGGTGCCCTCTTTTTTGTTGTCAAGAAAGGGAATCTGGGCATATGAGATACTGGTTTTGAGAGTGTTGCGACAAAAGCAAATGAGCAAAATAAGCATGCTCTGTTAAAAGGCGTAATTTGAGTTTTCCATACTCGGTTGGTAATACATTGTATCTGATGTAAAAGTGACATAAAGGAGAACTATAAACGCAGAATCTGTGGGCGAAAATCACGCGGCAAAAGAATTGGCTGTTTCGCATAGCAAATTATGGCAATTGTTTTGCTGCGAAACGCGTTTCGGTTTTACGGAATAATTATCAGCTTTAAGAAAAAGTCTTGAGCTATTTTTACGGTGGTATAATCATGCTCAATTAGGAACTACGATAATGGTTCCGTTAGATAGACGAAACTTTTGCTATTTCGTAAGGAATAATAGTTGAATTTGCGGATTCTGCGGATTCTTAAGAAAAAGTCTTGATTTCGTGGGGGGGGGGTGCTATAATCCCCCTAAACGAGAATGTTGACAACGCAATAGAAGCGACATAGGTGAATAAATTGCCTATACATACGCTAAAGAAATTCCGTCATATTAACTATGACGGCCATTTTTATACGCTTATCAAATGCAGTTAGATAACAAAATTTAAAATCCGAATCGTACAAACAACGAAACGCCTATTTGGCAAGGAGTGCGAAATACTATCTTATGCAACATTACTCTTTTCTGAGATGTGTGTCTGCGGCAATGGCAGCGCTTATGCTGTTCCAGAGTACAGCACCGGTAGCCTATGCTGCAAATGACACCACCCCACTGGGGAGCGGTGTGAGGACTTCCGAAAGCGTGGACGAGAGTGTACCTGCAGACAGTGACGCAGGGTACATTCCGGAAACTCCTTCGGATGACACGAATATATCGGACGATGCTGATACGGATGGCGCGGTAGACGCTGCTCCATCCGAGGGCAATTCAGGCAAAGCAGATGAGCCGGACTCCTCTGAATCAACGGACTCTTCATTGGGAGATACACCGGATTCAGGCACGGACATCGACCCAATTACCCCAGATGAGGAACAGCCCATGCCGGATGATGAGCAACTTCCCTCTGACGAGGAAATCGTCACGCCGGAGGAAAGCAGTGACAAACCACTGTTTCAGGACGGCAAGATTCTCATTTACACTTGCGACCAACTAAAAGAAATTGGAAGCGGTAATATAGTTACCGGCGAAGACGGTACAGACATCACATACGCTTCGGACGCACAATACGCTATTGCCGAGAACATCGAACTGACGGGTGATATGCTGCAATGGCAGCTGCCAGATGATTTCACGGGCAGTATCACACCGTTGACGGAAAACAGCGATAACCTAACGCTGTATGATGCGCAAAGCGACACCATCTATCTTTACAATCCTTACCAGATGGCGGTGCTGCATGAGGAGAACTCAGACGCAGAGCCGGTCATGGATGGCGATGCACAGGCGGAGACCTTTGGCTGCGGTCAGCTTATCTACCCTAATGGGGAGGATAACGCGTATCTGACATACAGCTTAAATCACCGCTATGTGCTATCTAAACAATTCAGCTCCGACGTTTCAGTGCAGCCCTACTCGGTTACCGTTAAGGAGGGCAAGGCGGACGGACGCGATTTTCCGGGACAGGTCATTAAGGAACTGGGCGGTAAAACCTATATCCTGATTGGCAATGAACAGCAGCTGCGGAAAATCGGCGTAAAGCAATCAAACGGTGAATATTATCCTGTGCGTGGCGCTGCTTACCAAGCATATAGAGAATCCGCGTTTCACTCGTGGAAGTTGGACACTGATGCAAAAGGGAAATACATCCTTCTGTACGGTGGTGATGCTGACCTATCAGCTACAGATAATGGAATCCGGGATTTTACATTTGGAACAGCTCTTTCGGCAAGCAAAAGTTTTAGCGGATTGGAGCACAACTACGACAGAGAGCCATGCGGTGTTAACCAGACAACAGGCGAAATTGACCCCTACTTAAACATTAACAAGGTTACCAACCAGACTTACGCGCCTAATGCCAACTACATCATCTTCCGAGACATTGACCTAAGCAGTAGGAACTGGACTCCTCTGACATTTCAGGGGACGATGATTGGCGCCAAGCTCGATGCTAATGCAGCTACAGACGCATGTCTTTGGAATGACACTGAAATAACCGCTACGGAAAAACCGGTGATTTCCAATGTGAAAGTAGACCAATCTAGCAAGCTGAATGTCGGCGAACAGATGGGCGTTGGGTTCTTCTCCACAATCTCCAGCGAGGTGAGCGAGAATGATATCGGTCTCAGCAAGGGACTGGTTAAGGTTTCCAACCTCAAATTCCAGAACATTTCTGTTCAAACAACGACCAGCGAAACCTATTATCCCAGCACACTTGTCAGCACATTGACAAACACATTGGGTAAGCTGCTGGGCGGTTTGCTGAGTGGTCTGACTTTCATCCTGACTTTTGGACAGGTGAAGGTTGACCTTGGTAAAACCTTGGGTGATGTTCTGAACGCACGAAAGAAGGACCCAACGGCGCTTGCTACCGGCGCAATAGCCGGGCGCGTAGAAGGACAGGTTGAGTTCTCCGGCATCGAAGTGATTGATGCAACGGTTCGGAATGTCAATAACAATACAGGCGGCTTTGTTGGTTACACCGTTGGTGTGACGCAATACGATGGCCTTTCAAAAGCGCTGGGAAAAATAGTTGAACTGCTGACCAATATCCTGAATGTCATTCCGGGTTTAGGATTGGGCGATTTGATTACCATTTTGCTAGGCAATGCGATTCCCCTAGAAAAATTGATTCCTACCGGGTACATCAATGCCAAATTTGTCAAATGCGGTATAAACAATTTGAGTCTGACAACTGCAAGCGATAAGGAATACGCAGGCGGGTTTGTTGGGCAACAGGTTGGCTCTATCTTTGAAAACTGTTCCATCACAGGTAGTAGCTATACTGTCAATGGCGCGAATTATGTGGGCGGCTTCGCAGGTATTGCCCGCGACGGTGTAATCGAGGGCACTCTTTCCGGCGCTCTGGACATTCAGACGAAGCTGCCGAAAATGAACACAGAAAGCTTGCTCCTTAACTGCACGCTGGAGAATGCGACTATAAGCGTCAATGGTGGAAACTATGTTGGCGGTTTTGCAGGTGCGTTTGCCAATACATCGGCAGTTAACTGCACGCTGACGACTACAGAACCTCTCACAGTTCACGCAACGGGCAGTAATGTTGGCGGTTTTGCAGGCATTGCAACTCTTGGCTGGGCAGCGAATCTAGGTAAATCTGACACCAAAGACAATTTACTTGGCGGTCTTGTAGACCTAGTTGTAAAACTGCTCAGCAGCGATAAGAATTCAGCAACCTCACTACTTTCCCTTGCTGGCGTGAATCCGTCTTACATTTTGGGATGCACCATCAACGCACCACTGACGGTCATAGGCACCAACTACGCAGGCGGCATAACCGGACGGGGCGACGGCGCATACATTGCTCCATCAAGTGCCGATTATCTGAGCAAGGTATCGTACTGGAGAAACGGAGTGTATGCCCCAGCAGCCGTTGAGCAGCGATACACGGCAGTGTCCGGTCTGCAAAGCGTTTCAGGTCACGATTATACAGGCGGCATTGCGGGTTCTCTTGGAACGGCCAGCGTGGGCGGCTTACTGAATAACACAGCGGGCATTGCTTCTTATCTTGGCTTTACCGTGGACGGTGTTACAGTGACCGGCAACGACAGTGGATTTACTGTGGATGGCTGGGAGCGTGTCGGCGGCGGACTTGGTGATGCTATTGGAGGCACCATCAACAATGTTTCCGTTAATAATCTAAAATCTGTCGAAGGCAAAAACTATGCTGGCGGCTTTATTGGCTTGTCCGGCCCCGGCGAACTGGTTGGAACTGACGGCGGTTTGACCGTCAACCTGTTGGGTCTAAACTATTTGCTTACGCTCAACAAGCTACTCTCCATCGGTCAGTATGTACAGGTCACTATCAAAGATGCAAACGTGAACGGCATCGACAAGGACGGTTTTACTGTCACCGCAACCGGAGTGCGGGATGAAAACTCTGTGCTCGATTACACCGCCGCAGGCTTTATCGCTCGCAGCAACAGCACCAAGATAGAAAACGCGCAGGTCACAAACCTGAAATCTGTAACAGCAGCCAATGATGGCGGCTATGCGGCAGGCTTTGTGGCAATCTCCAAAACGGGTGGTCTGGCAGATGTCGGCGATGAAGCAGAGGTCAAGAAACAGCTGCTACAAATCAACGGACTGGTTACTGCTATTGCCTACCTAATTCCCAGCTACAAAAACTGCACGGTTTCTTATGTGACCAACGGCAGCGTTACTGGTGATGTCGCGGGCGGCTTTACAGCCGACTTCCAGAGCGGAACGGTGAATAACCAAGCCCTTGGGGAAGGAAAATACTACGCCGTCTACAATATCGGCTCCGTAAACGGTCAATCTTACGCAGGCGGTTTTGCCGGGCGTGCTTACTCCGGTGCCTTGGCAGATGCCTCTAAGGGCATCTCCATACTGGACGGTTTAACAGGTGTGAATATCAACCTGAGTGACCTTCTCAGCGTGATAAACGCCTATGTGCCGTACATCCAGTATGCAGGCGTGAAATCCAATGACGGCTTTACCGTTACGGCAAAGAAGCTGACAGAGGACACTACCGTGGGCAGCGCAGGCGGCTTCGTAGGCTATGCCAGCGGCGCACAGATTTCGTATTCCGATGTCACTAAGCTGAAACACACCATCGTCAAGGCTCCGGATAATCTGGAAGATATATCCGCGCCTACCTACTTCAACGCAGAAAGCACCTACGCAGTCACGGGTGGTCGCTATGCGGGCGGCTATGTAGGTGAAATGGACATCGGCAGTGCAGCCTCTGTGGGCGGCGGTCTGAAGGTTCTGGGGAACGCAGTTTCCGTTTCCGGTATTCTCAATGCCCTCTCTGTGGTTGTGACGACCATTGAACACTCCGATGTCACTGGCGGACCCGGTGGATATGCCATTCTGGCAACCGGTGATTTGGACAAAGGCAAGGTCGGTATGGCTGGCGGTTACGCTGGCGGAATGTACGGCGGTCACATTCAGGACAGCCAAGCGGTCAACTTCTCGTACATAATCGGGGAGATTGCCGCAGGCGGTTATGTGGGTGAAATGCAGCCCGGCGATGTTGCCAAGCTTTTGGACAACGCCAGTATTCTGAATGGACTGGTCAATGTTGATGAAGTGCTTGCCTCTGTCTTGCAAAGTTTCGTTCCGTCCATCCGCAACAGTTCTACCAACTGTGTGCCCTGCGGCGGCGCAGTACGCGCCAATGCTGAATCGGACGAAACTGTGCAGCGCGGCATGGCTGGCGGCTATGTGGGTCACAATATGGGCGGCACCATCCACGGTTTTGATACATCTCTCTGGTTTGCCGAGGATGGCACCAGCAAAGCCTACAACGGTCCCATGAGCCTTTGCAAGGCCGAGCGCATCCGTTCGGTCTACGGGCATGAGTACGCGGGCGGTTATACAGGTCTTATGGAACCCGCAGACACCGCAAAAGTCGGCGGCTTAAAGGTGCTGGGCGGTCTGATAAAAGTCAATAACATTCTCGGCGCATTGGGTGTCATTTACCCGGTACAGACCAACACAGCCGTGTATGGTCCTTTGGCGGGGCTGGACGTGCAAACATGGAACAGCTGGGTCGAGTATGTCGGCGTACACGGCGGCTACGGATACGAATTGGTGCAAACCGGAAAAGTAGATTCGCAAGCTGAGTTGGATGCAAAACTTGCCGATTACATCTACGGCTACAATGTCGTTGCCGGACGCAGTGAGTTTAACAATATGCTCTACGGCGGTGATGCAGGCGGCTATGTGGGCTGCATGAACAGCGGAACCCTGACCAACTGCATGGCATACGATGCCAAGCTGGTCAGTGCCATGCACAGTGCAGGCGGTTTTGCCGGACAGATGAAAACCGGTGGCGCAGTAGAACTCGGCACAGTCAAAATTCTGGGTTTGGAACTCAATGCAGAACAACTGCTGAGCATTGCAAAGTTGTTTGTCCCTGCCGTTCGCAATTCCTCAGTGCAGGGCTACCAGTCAGGTCTTACGGTACAGGCCACAGGCATGCCGGAAAACCATTGCGGCTATTCGGGCGGCTATGTAGGCAGTGCCTACGGCGCACAGATTCAGCTGAACGGTGAAGATAAGCTGCCATCCCCTGACCAGTGGGCTTCTATCAACAAGTATGCCGCGCCCGTGGCTTCCTGCAACGCTACCAACCTGCGCCGTGTTACGGGTCGCATTGCGGTTGGTGGCTATGTGGGTCTTGCCTCGGCAGGCAGCGTGGCGGGAGTGAATACCAACGCCTCCAACGGCTTGCTGCAAGGTATCTTGGAACACCTCATCAGCGCCCCCGGCGATTTAGTCAAGGTGCTGCAGGTTACTGCCACCACCATTCACGCGGCAACCGTTTCTGCCGCTGACAATACATGGGGATTTGTGGTAGATGGCGCGTATAAAGACGGTGACGCCGTAAAGTATGCAGCCTATGCGGGCGGCTTTGCGGGTTCACTGGAAGCCAGTGCAGTGGGCGAGAAGGACTCTGACGCTAAAAAGATACAGGTACAAAATCTGCGCAGTGTAGACGGCGGCCTGTATGCGGGCGGATTCTTCGGCTTGGCTGATGTGGCCGGTGTGGCACAGATATCCGGTAAAGACGCGAACGGCAACGAAACAAAGCTGCTGCAAGGTTTGATTAAGCTGGGGAAAACAAAGGTGTTGGAAGCCTTCCGCACTTATATTTACGATTCCACAGTCACCGGCGTTTCGGATGGTCTGACCGTGCGGGCATATACCGCAAAACAGCAAGGAACCTTGAGTGAAACCCGTTACAGCGGTTGTGCAGGCGGCTTTGGCGGCGGCATGATGGACGGCAGCGTAAAGAACAGTGCTGTTTCCAACCTCGCTACCGTGGAAGGACTCAACTACACAGGCGGCTTTGTCGGGCATCTGGGAAAAAGCGGCGTGGCTGACATTGACAAGGTAAACGTTCTTAAAGAGCTGCTGGACGCCAACGCGGGTGTGCTCGATTTGTTCGGCTCCCATGTGGAAAACTGCACCGTGACCGGCTTTGGGCTTGGCACGGTGGTCGAGGCCAAAGGCGGTGAACAGCCCATTGCGGGTGGCTTTGCCGGGTATGCAGACCTTGCCAAAATCAATGGCTGCAGCACCACGGCACTTAAACAGGTCACCAGCGGCAAAATCGCAGGCGGCTTTATCGGCAAGACCGATATGAACTATGTGGTTTCTGCTGAATTGCAGTCCAAACTGCTGAACGCTGTATTTGAGATTGTGGATAAGCTTCTGTACTACCTATACATCGAAAAATTGCAGGATGTTGGCTTAATCGATGTCAACCTTGGTCCTATCCTGAAACTTCAAGTAATGAGCGAAGGCAAAACCTTATATGTTGAATTGCTCGGTCTAAAAATCGGCGTTGCACTCAACAAAAAAGCAGGACCGAACCAGAGCGACCTTGCCATTATCACCATCGGTGACTCGGTCATTGAACTGCCCTGTACGCAAAACGGCGGCATAGATAAAGACAAAATCTCCAATGTAAAAATCAACCTCATCAAGGGCAACCGAACCGACATTGACGGCTGCAGCGTAACAGGCATTTCTTCCGGATACGATGTATTTGCTGGCGGTGCCGGAAATGATGTAGATGGCACAAATGAGGATGGTTATTCCGGCGGCTTTATTGGCCTGAACCATGAAGGTCAGGTCAAGAACAGCACCATGACCCTCTGCGATGTGGTGCGCGGAACAGAAAACTTGGTTGGACCCTTTACCGGCGTGAATGATTTGAAGTCGGTTTACAGCTTCAATACTATCCAATCGATTGAGGGCAACAACAACTACTATTCCATCTACCGTGCCTTTGATACAGTGCTGAACCGGGTTGTCAAAGCGGATAGAACCACAATATTCAGCACAGCCAAATCGGATACCTCTACCGGCACCAATTATAACCGGTATGATGTAAAGCATCTGGAAATCATCAACGCATACGATGATTTGAAGGATGCAAAGATGGAGGATACCACAGCATCCAAGACCGCAGACCTTGCGGCTTATGAGAGCCCGGCGAAAGCGGTATTGATGCTCGATACCCCCACAAACGCAAACCCCGACAGTACAACTACCGAACCTGCCGATACCGCAGACCCCTGTAAAAAGAAGATTGATTTGACCATCAGCAAAATCTGGAAGGACTTCGCCAACATTGACGGCAAACGCCCGGATAGTATTACGGTCAAAGTATACCAGCAGGAGTTTAAAGCGAACGGCTCGCCCGTTGGAGATAATAAAGCCTTGTATGCAACCGTTACGATAACGAAGGCTGATGCTCAGAACGGACAATCCTCTGTTTGGCGCACGGTGCTGAAAGACGCACCTGTGCTGAAATATACCATGGGTTCGGACGAGAAACCGACCAATACCATCGAAGCCTACTATGTCTATTCGTTTGAGGAGGACCCGGTCCCCGGTTACACGATGACCGAATCTAAGTATGACGAAAAGACCTACCACGCAACCATTACCAATACCCACCATCCGCGCCTGCCCGATACAGGCAGTACCGGTGACTGGATGTTTGTGATGTTCGGCGTTGGAATTCTGCTGTTTGCGCTTGCTGTACCGCGCAGACGAAAGGATAAGGGGGAGATGGTGTAACAGCATACGGTACAGGAAGAAATACTAAGAAACAAGAAAAACAAATGAAAGGACACTTGTTATGAAACATTTTAAGCGTGCAGCCGCAATGTTGCTGGCTGTTGTACTTTCCCTCTGCTTGGCAGTGACCGCGTTTGCGGATAACACTGTTCAGTCCACTGGCAACCTGACTGTAACCGGTTCTGGTCTGTATAACCCCGGTGATGGTGCTGGAAAAGGCAAGAATGTGACCGCCATCCGTATGTTTACTGCTCGCGTTACTGGTGACGCTACCGCTGACCCTGCCCAGAAGAACGAGTTCGACAGCTATGTGCTGGAAAAGAAGTGGGAGGATTTCTTCAAGCAGGCCGAGATTTTTAGTGCCATGAAGAATGCAAGCGTTATTGGAAGTGATGTGGAAGCCACTGCCATCACTGCCGATGAGTTGAGCAACGCTGCCGTTGCATACCTAAAAAACCTTCAGAACGATAAATCTAATAAGGGCACTCTGGCCGACTTTGCTCACAAAGCACAGAAGTGGGCACGCAAAAACAGCACCACTCTTTCTGCCGACCCGTCTTTGGTGACTGTTGCGGCTGCTGCACAGGATTCCGGTGAAGATAAAACCAAGGGCACTGCCAAGTTCTCCGGCCTGACTGCCGGTTACTATCTGGTCTTCCCTGAGGGCGGTTCTACTGGTGACAATGCCCGTGGCACTGATGCTATCCTTGTGAACGTCCCTAAAAACGGTGGTGTCACAGAGCAGACCATTAAGAGCACCTTCCCGACTGTGGATAAAAAGGTTTCTACCGATAATAACACCTACCAGGATAACACCACGGCACAGGTTGGCGATACCGTTACCTTTAAGCTGACCGCCAAAGTTCCCGATATGGCTGACTACACCGCCTATAAGTTTGTTTTCCACGATACTCTGTCCAATGGTCTGGAGTTTGTTGCAAATTCCGTTGAGGTGAGTATCGCAAGCAACAAAATCACGGCTGGAGATAATACTTATAGCGCAACTTATGTGGATGACACTAAAAAATTGACCGTCGCATTTACTGATTTGAAAAATGTGGTCAAGAGCGGAACTGACAAGGTGGCCACGGATGATGAAATTGTTGTTACCTATAAGGCTAAAATCACAAAGGACGCTGTAACTACCAATCCCGCAACCAACAAGGCTCACCTTGAATACAGCAATGACCCCAGTGGCACTGGCACTGGCACCTCCAACCCTGACGAGAGCAAGGTTTACACCTACGATATCAACATCTTCAAGTACTATAAAGGTGAGGGCAATACCGAAACCGGACTGGCTAACGCAACCTTTAAGCTGACTTCTTCTGAGGAAAGCACCTCCACTGCGATTGAGTTGGTAAAGGAAGATGGCGCAGGTCTTGTTTACCATGTGAAGGGCGATAACGAAACCGGTGCGGTAAGTGAGGTTACAACTGGCGCTGATGGCAAAATCACCATCAAGGGTCTGAAAGCCGGTACTTACTACCTGCACGAAACCATCGCTCCTACTGGCTACAACAAGCTGAAGAAGCCCATCAAGATTGAGATTACTGTCACCGATAATAACTACACTACTCCCTCCTACAAGGTCGATGATAAGGCCAATGCCGATAACACTATCAAGGTCGAAAACGTCAAGGGCGTTATGCTGCCTGAAACTGGTAGCGTCGGTACTATTGGTCTGACCGCGCTGGGCGTTGCCATTGTGCTGCTGGGTGTGTTTGCTCCCCGCAAAAAGAAGAAGGAAAATCAGTAAATGAAAGACAGGCTGCTTGGACTGGCTCGCTTACTACTGATTCTGGTAGGCGTTGGCATTCTTGTATATCCATCTTTAAGTGAATATCTGTCCGAGGTTCATGGCAGTCGAACGACCGCTTCCTACGATGATTCGGTCAGCAAGCTTCAACAGCAGCAGCTGGATGAATTGCTGGCCGAAGCGCAGGAATACAACCGTCAGCTTGCCGAACAGGGCAACCAAACGGATTCCATCGATAACCGGGAATCTGAGGACAAAAACACTGCCTATTGGCAGCTTTTGAACCTGGACAGTACCGGTATGATGGGCTATATCACTATTCCGCGTTTAAATACGACCATTCCGATTTATCACGGCACAGCCGAGTCTGTATTGCAGGTGGGTGTAGGTCATGTTATGACCACATCACTGCCTGTCGGCGGCGAAAACACCCATGCGGCGCTTTCCGGGCATCGTGGCCTGCCTACCGCCAGCTTATTTACCGACCTTGACCAAATGCAAGTCGGAGACATGTTCTACATCAAAGTGTTGGGACAAACGCTGGCGTATCAGGTTGACCAAATCCTGACCGTGCTGCCGGAAGAAACCGAGCATCTGGCTATTGAACCCGGCAGAGACCTTGTTACTCTGATTACCTGCACACCCTACGGTGTCAACTCGCATCGTTTATTGGTGCGTGGCACAAGGGTAGAATATATCCCTGAGGATATGCAGCAGGTCATGCAGGAGCAAGCCCCTGAGAACTGGTTTGAAAGCCTGCCTATTCAGTTCCGACACGGACTGACGGGTGTTGCGGTCATTCTGGTGGTTGTGGTGCTGCGTTGGCTTGTACTGCTGTTCGCTAAGTTTCTAAAAAGGAGAAAACAATCATGAGCCTGCCCGGAATCCGCAAAATTTGCGCCGTTCTGATGGCAGTGCTGTTGGGATTCGCTTTTCAGACGGTGGTGTTTGCTGCACCGCTTGGTGGAACATGCTCTATCACGCTCGATGCACATTACCATGAGGATGACGGAACGACCCGATACCTTGCGGGCGATACGTACGCTCTGACATTGATTGCCGACAAGACTGTCGATGCCTCTACGCTGGATGTCACCTACACGGTTGTGGACGCTTACCGCGCCTACGACTGTGACTGGGATGCAGCGACAGCCTCTGATAAGCTGGCTCTTGCCAAAAAGCTGGCTAAGGTTGCGGTGCCTGATAAAACAGGAGTCACAGACCATAATGGCAAACTTACCTTCGGAGGACTGAAACCGGGCTTGTATCTGGTGGTACGCTGTGATGCGGCTGAGGGAAACGAGGCATATATCCTTGACCCTTACCTCGTCACACTGCCGAGCATTGAGAACGGTGTTGTATACAATAACGTCGAAGTGGACGAGAAGTTCGCCAAGGTGGACCCTGCATCGCCGAAACCGAGCCCTGAACCGACAATCGGACCACCTGCGAAGGAGCTTGCGAAACCGTCTGCACAACCATCTGTACCTGACAAGCTGACCCAAACCGGACAGTTGAAATGGCCTATTCCGGTATTGCTGACACTCGGCATGGCACTGATGCTGCTCGGTGCATGGCTACAAAGGAAGTCCCGCCATGAAAAGTAAACTCGGGAAAATTTGTACCATACTGGGTGCGGCTCTAGTATTGGCGGCACTGATGCTTTGGTATTATAACGAAGCTGAGGCAAATCGCGCAGAAAAGGCATCTCAGAAACTTCTGATGGAAGTGACCGCGATGCGAACGGAAACGCCAGAAACTGCCATGCTATCTGCTACCCCGGAAATGGCACAGGAGAGTTTCCTTGGTGTGTTGAGAATTCCGGCACTGGACCTCGAATTACCTGTGTATGAGACCGCTGATGAAGAACGGATGAAGGAAACTGTCTGCCGATATTCCGGCAGCGTTGCCGCAAACAATCTGGTCATTGCGGGACATAATTACAAGCGTCATTTCGGTGGGCTTACCAATTTGAAGCCCGGCGATGAGGTCACGCTGCAAACCATGGATGGAGAAAAGCACTCCTATCAAGTGACACAGCTGGAAACACTAGCTGAAACCGCAGTGAAAGAGATGACGGCGGGCGATTACCCATTGACACTCTTTACATGCGATTACAGCGGCCAGGCGCGTATCGCTGTGCGCTGTCAACGGAACAAATAAAATAAGCAAGCTGCAAGAAGGACACAGCGCCTGACTTGCAGCTTGCTTTTGTTTTTAGAGGTTGTCGGAAACGGCAGTCTCTTTTTTATTCTCAAAATCTGTCCCTCCATGGTGGGATATGGTATAATAAGAGACAAAGGAAAAGAACGCGAGGAACTGCCATGAAATCGAAAACGAAAAGAAACAATAATCGCCCGGCAACATTCCGAGAAAAGAGCAGAAATGCATTCAGCGGAGCCGTAAAGGGACTGGCGGGCGTAAAGGCCGGGAAAAAGGAGGATGTGATAGCGTCCTTCGACCTCGATAAACTCAGTGTGGAGCGGCGCATTGATGCTATGGAGAAGAACCGTGCCGTGGCGAAGCGTATCGCAGATGGCTGCATCAAGAGCAACCCAAGCTTCGATTTCGATGACGAGTGGATTGCGATAAATATCATGATGGCCCCGCCATACAGTATCGGGGAAAAGATGTTCAACTATTCTCTGGCAGCGGCTATCTGGATTCTCGATGCGATTCGGGCAAATAATAAGATGGACGAGGCATTGGCGTTCCTTCCGAGAGACAAGGACAAACTAGATTCCGTGCGCCTGCCGAAATGTGTTTCGCCGTGCTACAGCGAGGCAGTGTTGCGGAGCATGGTATATACTATCCTGCATCGGAACGAAGATTGCGTGGGGCCCGTAAACTCCTCAAAGGACCCGGCAAAAGTCTTTGTCACGGACGGATATACGATTGCCGGGAAACAGAAGCAGGATGTGCCGTCCAGAAGGGTGTTTGAGGGGATTCTGGCTCTGTTGCCGGAAGACCTGGTAGATAATGCTGTCAACATGTTCGCGATGATGTCAAAGGTCGCGGTGAGCCGGTATTTCACCTGCCGCAGCAAGTGGATAAAGAAAGAAAATAAGTACACCGAGGAAATCAGAAAGAAAACAGAAGAGCTCAAGGCTATTTCTCAGGAAGGCGTCAAAATCATAGAGAAGGCAAAAGCAGTTGTAAACGGCACAAGCTTGCCGAAGAGAATCGAAGGTGTCCCGCTCATTGACGAAGGACTGCAAGTCAGTGCGCAGGTATTTGACATTCAAAAGCGCAGCAATGATATCATGGATGTGATAGAGGAAATCCAGGATAAACGCGATGCGCTCTATGGCGAAATTTTCGATTTCCAGAATGACAGTATCGTCAAATCCTACTGGACGGAAGAAAGCTGGGCGAAACGGTATCCGAAACTCATAGCAAGGTATGCGGCACGGTATTCGGTGCCGGACCCGTATGAGATGTGTTTTGCCTTCTACTATCTTCTGGACCAGGGCGATGACCTTGTATGGCTGTATTATCCTACCAGCGTCATTTTGTCCTTCTCTGCCGCCCAGCTGCCGTGGAGCGGTGGAATCGTGAAAGAGGCGAGCGACAAGAGCGGAGTTATCACGGCGGATATCATTGACGGATTCCCGCACATCGACATTTATAATGAACTCCACACAAAGGATAGCCGGATGGTGCCGATTTCTTGGAACGACATGAGTCTGCACCTGCCTCCCGATATAAAGCGGGAGGATAACCTGAGATACACACCATCGAAAGCCATCTACACCTTCACGAATGGCACAATAGTGCCCCGCAACACGAGGAACATCGATGCATTCACGGAATCGCTTTATGACTGCGGCGTAACAGCAGATGAGGGCAAGGCTATTTATGGAGCGTATCTATCTGTACTCTCTAACCTCGAAGCGCGGGTAGATTTCAAGGATGATACCGAGTCTCTTGCTGAAAAATGCAAGGAATATGAGAAAGAACTCGAAAGGCTTCGGAAAGAGAATGAGCAGCGGAAAGAGGAACTGTACAAGGCTGAGAAGGCTTTGGCGGATAAAAACACCCTCTTGGAGAAACAGACGGAGAAGAGAAGCGTAGAGAAGCAGAAACTCAACGACCTGCGCGAACTGATTTTCGCTCTGACCAACGATGCGGGGGAGGAGAGGCCCAGCCAGAAACCGAGCGCCACGTTCCCGTATCACACCCAGAAGAAGCATGTCGTGTTCGGCGGGCATCCGACCTGGCTGAAAGCCATCAAGCCAATGCTGCCGGATGTAAAGTTCATCGAAGGTGTTCCGAGCAGCGAACAAATCAAAGGTGCCGAGATGGTATGGCTGCAGACGAACTATATGTCGCATAAGGCATTCTATAAAATCATTGATATTGTCCGCAGCAAGAATATCCCGCTCCGGTATTTCACGAGCGCTTCGGCTGCAAAGGGTGCGGAGCAGGTAGTGGCGGCAGACAGCAGCAAATGACCGCTTTAGAAACGAGGGATAAACGAAATGGGTAGATACATCACGCACGAGCAACTGCCGTTCAAGGGCAAGCTCGTCAAAATCCGGCTGCGGAACTACGGATTTAACAGCATTGTCAACCAGTCAGAAAATGAAGATGAACTTCTCGAAATTACACCGGACGGCACCGTGAAGCTCAGCGTAACCTACATCGATGGGCCGAAAAAATGCAAGGTTCAGATACCGGTCGATGATGCTGAATACATCTTCAATGCGTTTATCGCCGTGTTTTCCAAGTACAGGAAAGAAAAAGTCCCGGCCCGTTCCGGATTCTGGAAAGTTCGGCTGCTGACCGATGAGGATGAAGTGTTCTTTTACCATGGAGCGAACGGGCAGGATTTTGTGTACGATGGCAAGACTCTGACTGAGATTCTCCGGGAACGGACAACGCTCAAAGAGCTCAACGGCTTTGCCATGTGTATCGATGAGGACAGCCATGTGTCGAGCATCAACATTGGTTTCCGGCAAACAGTGGCGGAGAATGCCGCCGAGAAGGTCACGGGAAAGTATCATGTGCCGGTGGAGGATATCGTTGAACGACTCATTATCAGCAGCAGGACCAATGAAATTTCCTTCAATCGCAGGGTAGGAATCCACGAGCGCGTATCTTTGTCGATTGAGAAGCCGGAAGCGGTCAAAGACCTGCTTGCATGGTGTGAGGAACGACCGCTGCTCGAGGCCAATAAAATAAATCCAAAGCCTACCGCAGAGGAAGATATCAGCCGGACCTACCAAATCACGGTTATGTATGCGAACAAGAAATCAGCGTCCTACTCGGGCTCATTCGACAAGGAAGGGCTTCCGGGCAACTGGGCAGATTTCATTGGCAGAGTAGCTTCGTTCTTTGACACCGAAAGTCTCGGCGAACTGTTCAGAGAAAGAACACACGACCGAGTCGCAGTAAAGGTTGACGAAGCCGTATTCTGCGGCGTAGAGATTCCTGGTGTGGTCGGAGTTCGGTATTATCGGTGCGATGATGAAGTGTGCTTAAATGACAGTGTGGTTGTGCCGACTCCTGTAAAGAAGCAGAATCTGGGCGGGCGAGTCGTCGAAATCCGGCACTGCAAGGCGACTGCTATCCCGAAAGAGTTGCAGAAAGCTAAAGATGTGCTCTACATCATTAGGGACGGGGACGCTGAAAATTACGGGTGAAGCAGAGCAAAAAATGAGTGTCTGTGAAATCTATTAGAAATTGCTGAAAGGATACCAGTATGGCGGAAAATGGCAAAAACAAGCCAGCTGTAGATATTGACGGCTGGACTCCTGTGTGGGAAGATAAGCCGAAAAAGGCCGGGGCATACCTTGTGACGCGAATCAAGCCGAGAAGAACCACGAGGGCTTTCTACGAAGATGGCAAGTGGTGGAGTGACCCGCTACACGAACGAATGTGGCCGTCCTACATGATTATTGCGTGGAAGCCCATGCCTGCGCCTTATGCGGGCAATGCAGCCACTTTTGTGCCTGATGTGGACCTGAAATCGGCAGTAGAAGTATTAAAGCGGCGTGAAAGGGACGTTGAGCGTTACGCATACATAATGGAACAGGTATGGAAGGTAGATGTCTCGCAAGATGAGGACTTCCAGCGAGTGTTCAACGCTTTCTATCGTGTGCGCCGAGACGAAGAATGGCGGAAAATATACTTTGAGATGTTCGAAAAAGTGAAACAAAATCCGCAATCGCGGTTTGATAGGACTCTCGAAGAACTTTCCGTAAGAGTTGGAACTCTTGAACCCTCTTTTGTCAGTAAGATGTTGGCAACAGTGGACATCAATGAGCCGATATGGGACGCGAATGTCCTTGCCATGTTGGGGCTAAAACCTTGCAAGAAAAGTGGCAAGTATCGGCCTGATGATATCTATGACTGCTACAATACAATCAATCATTGGTATTATGAATTCAAAAAGTTGCCCGTGGCAAAGAAGTGGATAAAGGCATTTGACAGAGCACTACCGGAGCATCAGGATATCAGTGCAACCAAGAAGATTGATTTCATTCTTTGGGCGGGCGGCGAGGCGCGTATAAAGACAAAGCGGTAATTGGTGTGCGGGAACAAGGGCTTCGCCAAGGCTGAAAAAGAACAAAACTAGAGGGACAAGAACATGTATGATGGCGTACCCTTTTCGGGCAGGCTGGTAAAGCTGCGGCTGAAATCAAATGCTTTGAGCTACGGGCCTATCCCGGAGCCAGATGCCGAGGTGGAGCAGAAGCTTGAAGTTTCAGTCAAGAAGAAAACAGCAAGGCTGTCCTGCTACAATTTCGGGAATGGGGCCAAGTACCTGCTGAATCAGGTATATGTGCGCAGAGAATCCGAAAAGGACATTAGGGACATTCTGGCAATGTTTGAGGCGGTGTTTTCTGCCTATGAACCAATAGGGTTTGTTTGCGATGCCGGGAGCTGGGAGAGCTGGGAACTCGTTCTGACCAACGATAAGAAGGAACGCTTCCATTACGAGGGCACACTCTGCACGGATTTCAGCTGGCAGGGAGAGAATGTATCCGACCGCCTGCGCTCGGTACTCGACTGGCCAGACCTCTGGGCGTTTGCGCCTGCATTGGAGGAAGAAGCCGATGCGGGCAGCGAGACCGATGACGAGGATACGCTGATGTGGCACACGAACGCGGTGCGCGTGAAAGCCAAGCCCTGAAAATTCAGTTACCGGGTTGGATGCGCGGCAGAGTATAGTGTGTTCAGAACGGAAGAACCAGTATACCTTGGCACTCAGCTGGCGGAGTAGAGGCACAGCATTTACATATTATCAGAATGTCAATCGCATCTGATGCCACGCTACATTCCCATGCGTGGACTTATCTGTCATGCCCTCATCCACAAATCCGAACTTGACATAGTAGTGGACAAGTCTGTCCTTGCAGGTCAGAACAAGACCATTACGTCCCTGTTCTTTCGCGTCAGCAATCGCCTTTTGAAGCAATTCACCGGCATACCCATGCTGGCGATATGCAGGCAGCGTATTGACACCGAAAATCATCTGCCATGCACCGTGTTCGTTGTGCATGGCGGCGTTCTCGTACATCTCATCGGTTAAGTCGGCGTCATCGGTCACGAACCCATCCACGAAGGAGATGAGTTTGTCACCGTTATACATCAGCCAAAAATGATTACCGTAATGCGCAACTCTCTCGGCAAACTCGGCGGCAGTAGCAGCCTCGGCAGGCGGAAAACACTCGGCTTCAACAGCGGATACTGCCGGAACATCATCAGGGACAGCGTATCGAATCGTCATAGTCCTCGCTATGCCTCACAAGGATTTGCCGAGATTATAGGCGTCCAGCAAAGTCTCAGTATGATTCTTTGCATCCCCGGGCTCGGCAATGCCGCTGCCAAACACATAGCCTTTGAGCTCGGCTTTCTCGAAGCAGTCAACCCAACCCTGCAAACCGTTGTAGGCTTTGTCGATGGCGTGTGCATCGTCATCGGCGGCGGTGGCAAGCATATAAATGTCGCGGAACTTGTAGTCGAATTCGTACAGAGGATTCAGACGGTCGAGCAGCGTCTTCATCTGCCCGCACATCTCATAGTAGTAAATAGGTGTGGTAAATACGATGACTTCGGCTTCCTTGACCTTTGCCATGATTTCAGCAACATCATCTTTCAAGACGCAGTGACCGGTTTTCTGGCAGGTCATGCATCCGATGCAAAACCGGATATCTTTGCCGCGCAGGGACACGAACTCAACCTCATGCCCCGCATCCTTTGCACCGCGCTCGCATTCCTTTGCCAGAATTTCAGAATTACTGTTTCCGCGCAGGCTGGTGGAAACTACAAGTACCTTCTTTGCCATAGTATTACGCTCCTTATTGCTCTGAATCTATCCCGTTACACGCAGAAAATCTGCCGTGCCAGTATCGAGCCGCTGTTTGTCTTCATGACTTTGTGGATGAACCCCTTGATATTTTCCTTGCTGAACTCGCTTTCGGCGGCGTTTACGATGTAATCGGCCTCAATGAGGATTTGGTAATCGATGCCGTCAATGTCTGTCAGAGTATGATGATGGCTGACCAGATACGCAACGCGGTCTACCTGCGCCGGAGTCAGGCCAGTATCATGCAGAAATTCGCGCACCAAGGGTCCGCCTTCGAGTTCCTGATGCTTGCCGTCAGCATTGCCGTATTTCTTCCAGCAGAGAGGGCATGCGATGTCATGCGTGATGGCGGCGACTTCCAGTATGTACTGTGTCTCGGCATCGATATGTTCGAGTTCGCCGATAGTCTTGGCGAATGTCCAGACACGAATAAGGTGGTCAATGTCGTGGATGTTGCCGTTAGAAAAGGAAATCATCTTCTCTAAAATCTCTGCAATGGTCATGCCTCATACCCTCCAATACTCTCAGAATTGCCGCTTGTCTTAGTCCGGAAAAACCTCGCCGAGTGCAAGCACCGCATTGCGCACACACTCAGGGCAAGGGCAGAGCGGTTTGCCGGTCCCGATGCCTTTCAGGTCCTTGCAGATAGTAGCGCCGCATTTCGCCTCAAACTTCTGCAGGAGTTCTTTAGAAATCCGAAGCGTTGCTTTGCCATCGGTCAGTATACCAGCTACCATCACAGCGCCGACAAGAGCGCCGCAGGTGCTCTCCATGCATCCCATACCGGCAGCATACCCCGCCGTCAGCTTCATTAGGGTATCCTCACCAACAGGCAGCTTGTCCTGAAACACCTTAACGACCGACTGCGAGCAGTTGCACTTACCGGTAGCTTTCAGCTCATACGCAGCTGCTGCGCGTTCCTTGATATTTTGCATATTACCACTTCCTTTTTCTTTCCATTATAGCACGAAGAGGCGTCATTGAGAACGCCTCTTTTATTTTTGTCAAGGGACTCTTGGTTGTAGTAGCGTAAACCGGACTACAACCGGAGAATTTTTCAATCTATATTGCAACCGCAGGTTGTAAATGATATAATAAAAACAACCAATAAGCAACACAATACAACAATATCGCGTAAAACAAGCGGCGGGAGGGAAAGGTAATGATGCAGAAGCGGGCGATACTCCATTGCGACATGAACTGTTTCTATGCCTCCTGCGAGATGGCCTACCACCCGGAATTGCAGGGAAAGCCGATTGCCGTATGCGGAGACCCGGAGAGAAGAAGCGGTATCGTTCTGACCGCGTCCTATCCGGCTAAGCGTATGGGTGTAAAGACCGGCATGCCGCTATGGGAAGCACAGCAGCATTGTCGGGATATTATCTTTGTACCGGCACACTATGACCTGTATACGCGGTTCAGCGGGTATACCAGAGAGATATTCCTGCGCTTCACGGACCAGGTCGAGCCTTTCGGTCTGGACGAAGCATGGCTTGACTGTACCGGAAGCCGGATGATGTACGGCGACGGTCTGACGATAGCTAAGAAGATATCCGACACCATAAAGGATGAGCTTGGCATCACCTGTTCTATTGGCGTGAGCTGGAACAAGACCCTTGCAAAGCTTGGCTCAGACTATAAGAAGCCGGACGCCATTACGGTCATTGACCGAGAAAACTTCAAGGATATCGTATTCCCGCTTCCTGCCTCGGACCTGCTATATGTTGGCAGCAAGACCTCAGCAAAACTCGCCAACTACGGCGTGCATACGATAGGGGACTTGGCGCAGTCAAACCCGAGATTCATTCAGGAGAAGCTCGGCAAGGTCGGTATTATGATTTGGCAGTTTGCCAACGGGATGGATACCTCCGCAGTAGCCAAGTACGAATACAAGGATGTTGTAGCGCCCATCAAGAGCATCGGCAATAGCTGGACAACGCCGAGAGACCTTGTGACGGATGAGGACGTCTGGATTGTTCTCTATCTTCTCTCAGAGAGTGTTGCTGCAAGGCTCCGGGAAAACCATTTCCGATGCCGGGGCGTGGAAGTGACGCTTCGGGATTCAAGCCTGTTCAGCTTTGAGCGGCAAACGAAATTATCCCAGCCTACAATGCAGGAAAAAGAAATAGCGGAGGTCGCATACCAGCTGTACAAGAAAAATTACAGGTGGAGCGAGCATCTCCGCTCGATTGGTGTTCGTGCCATTGACCTACGGCCAGACACAGAGCCAAGTCAGTTATCATTCGATTTTAGTGCCGAGAAACAGGAATCTTTGGAAAAGTTGGAATCTGCCATTGATGGGGTCCGAAACCGATTCGGCTACTATTCCGTACAGCGTTGCGTGATGTACAAGGACAGGTTCCTTTCCCATTGTGACGCAAAGGGAGACCATACAATACATCCGCACGGGTATTTGCAGGGGAGCATTGGATAGTATATGCCTGAACAGCGAATTAAGAAATATGTGGAAGTCATCGCGGACTTCTTGCCGGACGGGACCCTTACACCGCAAACCGTCGTCTGGGATACCGGGCAGAGGTTCGACATCACGAATATCTCTGAGATACTGCCTCGGAAATACTCAAAGACCGGAGGCGTTGGCGTTCGGTATACCTGCCAGATAGGCCGGTGCAGCACTTACTTATACTATGAGATAGGGAAGTGGTTCGTGGAGGCAAAAGAAAATGCCGTGGAGGAAATCCCCACTTGAAAAAGCAGGGAAGACACCACGGCGAAATTAGAAGGAGGAAGATAGCGGGTTGGTTTTCGGCCTCATCATCGGCCTTGTTGAGAGCTTTAAGAGCACGCTTGAAAGCTACGAGCTCCTTGTCTGTCAGAGCAGCGTTCACCAGCTGTGCGTAGAACTCGGGGCGGGACAGTACCGGCTGGAAGGTTCTTGCATAGGTCTTGCCTGCACGGACGAAGCCGACGCTCTCGATGAACTTCTTGTCCATGAGGCTGTTGAGAAATAAAAAAATCGAGCGCTCCTGCCAAGAATTGCTTTCGTCCTTTTTGGCTTCTTCGATAATCTGCTGCCCGGTGAGCGGGTCTTTGCTGTTCCAGAGGATTTCGAGGACGGACTCTTCGGCAGTAGTTAAATGATACGGATAAGTTTTCTTGTTCATTTTCATGCACCTAATAATACTACTGAATATGTAGGTTGTCATACTGTTTTCATTATATCAAACAATATAAATTCGTCAATATTGTTTGTGAAATTTAACAATTTAGACACGGCAAGATAATTAAACTAAAAAATGATATAACGCGATAAGGTTGAAAGCGGGTGGGCGAATGGGAAAGTACACAGACAAGACTTGCTGCTTCACCGGGCACAGGATTATCCCTCCCGGAGAGGAGTCTAAGATACTGATTCGGGTCCGGCATCGACTCATCCCGCTCATCCAGAGTGGCGTTGTCTACTTTGGTGTGGGTGGTGCTTTGGGCTTTGATACGATGATGGCGGACCTGCTTCTTGAACTTAAAAAGGAGAATTCTAGGATGCGGATTATCGAGGTGTTGCCGTTTGAGGGATACCGCGCCAAGTGGACGCCTGAGCAGCAGCTGCACGCCAAGAACCTTGACCGGCAGATGGATAAGATTGTGTATGTGTCTAAGGAACCGAGCAGGGGTGCATATCTTGCCAGAAACCGGCATCTGGTGGATGGTTCTCGTTACTGCATCAGCTACTGCAACAAGCCAACGGGCAGCACAGCCTTCACCGTGAAGTACGCTTTAGAGCGGGGACTAACTGTGTACAATGCCTCCTCTTTTGATGTAAACACCCTCTTAGGGCACAAAACACTCGGAAACAGCTGAAATGCACAAAAAACACATATCTTGCTATTGAACATACAGCGAGAAATGCTCGATTTTAATAGATTTGTTGCAATTTCTTATAGAAATCGGCGCAAAATCAAGGGTAACTCGATGTAACAATTGGCGTTCGATTGGGAAAACTACAATACCATCAAAGCCTATCTTGACGAGCACGGAGAACTTCCGCTCAAAGAAGCGTCCATAACTTTGCCGACAGGTTCGCAGTCCCAGTGGTGGATTCGGAATCAGACGCTTATGCTGCATCAAGGCAAACAGAGCGAAGACAAGGTCAAGTTGCTCAACGAAATTGGAATAGTTTAAGAGAATGGCCTCTGCTTTCATGGCAGGGGTCCTTTTTCCGTTCTGGCTGAAGCTAAAAAGCAAGCAAAAAATCTCTTGGAAGTCAGGACAAGGGGACTCCTAATATGGTATAATGTATTCAACGAAACCAGATAGCGCATCAAACCCAAGCAAATTAAGGAGGATTTTCCATGAACCTCAATGAATATCAAAAACGAATGGATGATGCTCTAGGCGAGGTCAAGCACCTGTTGGTACAATCCGGCTACTATGATAATCTGACTCTGGAAAATATCGACTGCGACAGGGATGACCCGGACGATGTGCAACGATGGAATGAGCTCACGAACGCGTCAAAGCTTCTCTTAAAAGCAGTTGACGACCTGAACCACCTCCAACGCCCGATTGCCGGGACGAGCCGGTTACATCTGAACACCAGCGGCAGATACGAGGATGATTTTCATGAGTACACCTCTGGCTCTGACATCGAGTGTTTGCTGGCGGATAATTGCAACAAACCATGCTGGGTGCTTTCCCGCGTAGAGGTTGATGACGATGGAAACTACTATATCGTTGGGTACAAGGGTCTCAACATGGACGGCTTAGAAACGAGAGTTAGAAATTGACATTCTCCCCCTGCTTTAGCCGTGGGGAGAATGTCAACGTCATGAGGACATACCCGTTTTCTCAGACCAGACAAGGTCTAAGTTTGGATGCCGGTGGATATACCCGGAGAAAGCATCGGCAATACGGGTCATTTCTGGTTTTTTCTGAATGTAGTTAGGCGTCATGATGTCTGTCCTCCAAAATCGATATTTTTTGTATTTCGCTGGCACCAAGAACCGGGATATAGCGTCCCGGCTCGATGACGGCGAGATATGCGTCCTCGGCACCGTTTTCCGGGTGGAACTCGTCCACCACGCCTCGATGCGTGCTGTTGTCGATGTTTTGGGTCCACTGGATACGAGTGCCGCAAACACAGCGGCTCATAGTTGCGATGATTTCGGTATTGGTCATATCTTAATAAGAGTCCTTTCAGTCTGCGTACAGGGGTAGGTGTCTGCTAAGTCTTGCGATGAGGGTCTGCGCAGATACCTTTTTTGCGCCCATCTCGATGCGCTCAATGCTGTTGGGTTTTGCGGTCTCAAACTTCTCAGCCAGGTTGTCTTCATAGAGGCGCAGAGCCTCGCGGATGGTTTCGACATCGAACTGTTTTGTGGGACCAAGGTCATAGTAGCTGTTGCGTCCGGTAGGAATTTGAGGGATGTTCATGATAAGCGCTCCTTTCGAGAGAGTGGTTTATTCTTTGTGTTCCGTTCTGACATTCGTCCGTATGGCTCTGACTGCGGCAGTCTTGCCCGGCATACCTTGCAGCAGACGATGAAAACGGCGATAATGAGTAAGATAGTGGTTTTCGGACAGGCTTGGAGGCTCTTTGCTTTTTAGTCTGTCTTTATTATACTCCTTGGCATGTCCCATAATTTGGACTTTCAGCAAAAAATCGGGAATTTTCTGAAGATTTTTGCAAACACTGGCTCATTTGCCAATCTTGACTCTGCCGCTGCATCTTAGCTCAAACAAAGTTAGGATACAAAAAATAAGTTAAGAAGCCGGATAATACATTTTCCGGGAAATCAGGCGACATACAATGAATACTGCTATGTCTACCTCAGGCGCTGTCAATACGCGAAGTTACCAAACATTGCATCTTGGCTTTGTGCAAGCTGAAAAAATAGCTATTTCGAGTAAAGACAGATTGCATTTTGTCGCAGAAGAATATACAATATTTTTATATATACAATGCGATAAAGTCGGCTGAATTTAGCAAGGAAAGAAAGTGGCTTGCCATGATAAACAAAGAGGAATTCGCAAAAACAAAAGATGAGATGCAGCCAGACGGAAAATATCAGATGTCCGGGAACAAGATAATCGTCCGAACACTGGACCTGTATCAGTCATTTGCTGAAATCAGGAAAGAATTAGACGGTATTGTAGCGGAACATTTCTAAAAGGAAATCGAGGAGAACACGATGAAGAAACTGACAAGCCTTATGATGGCAGCGGCATTGGCTGTATCCATCACAGCTTGCGGCGCTACGGCTAATGCAAACGCAACGGCATCTTCTGCCACCGACAAGAGCACAGCGACTGGCGAAGCAGGCAACGAGACCGTAACCATAACCTATCCTGAGTATATGATTCCGGGCGTAATGAGCGATGGCACGGATGAGGAGAGGATGGAAGCGGCAAAGGAATTCTGCAAGGTCCTGCTCGACAGAGAGGGTGTTTTGGAAGCAAAACCCAGCGCCGACGGGTCTGTCATTGCGACGATGACGAGAGAGGCGCACAAAAAGTCGCTCGACGACCTCAAAGCATCCATCGACGAGACATTTGCCGATTACTTCGACGATGGCGATGAATCGGATTTCAGCGACTATACCTACAATGATGACATGACGGTCTTTACCGTGAACATGGATGCCGACTATGAATCGCCCTATACGACGGAGGCGATGCTGTTTGGCATCAGCGCAGAAGGGTATCAGGCCCTGAATGGCGTCGAGAAGCCGAAAGTCACTATCAATTATGTAGATGAGAAGACCGGGAATGTCTTGGGGACATTGACATACCCCGATGACTACGATAAAATCTTCAGTAACACAGAGGATACGCTGCGCGAAATGGACGAAATCGACTGAGCCTAAAAACAATGCACCTACAATGATTGAGGCAGGAGGTACAGGAAATGTCTGAACAGAATTTCAAAGCATTTGAACTTAAAGTGAAGCCGGACGAATACGGTAACCTCAACAAGCCTCTGCCCGATACGGTTCCGAAACCCAATGTCGGATGCGGTATTCGCAATGACGAGTGCTTCGGCCTGATTTTTGCCTGGATTGTGGCACCGGAAGAAGCGATGGACTACGATTCCGTTGAGGATACCGTCAAAGATGTGCGCTTGTCCCTGATGGAGAATATGGGTCTTTTGGAGTGCAAGAACGGGTTGACCGCGAAGGGGCACAAGTACATCTACGCTATTCGGAAAATTCAGGAGACGGTGCAGGGCCTACCGAAACCGGAGGTATCGTATCTGTTGAACTTGAATGTGAATGTCGGCGAGGATGACTATTTCGTCAACGGCAGCTTTACCGAAGAAGGCATGACCGGGGCGCGGGACAGCTTCGGATTTGCAATGTTCCAGAACGCCATAAAGGAGAAATCCCCAGAAAAGCATTTCACCACCAAGGAAATGATGAAGATGTTCTTTGAAGACCCATATGATTCCGAATACAGGGAAGGCTTTCTCATGAACTTCTCGGAACGCGATATATTCGATGAGCGATTCCCCGACCACCCGCTGAGCATTGCCAGAAAGTATGTGAAGTGGGTGCTCGAAAACAACTGATGCATCAGAGGTGCTACGGTGACATTCTATATTGAACCTATTAACCTTCGCCAATGGAACCTGTTCGACAAGGTCAAAGGACCCGGGCATGTGGAGCCGTTCCTTGCTACCCGTGACATGCAGATTGGGGACATCGTGATGCTGCATGTTGGCAAGCAGGACCCGGCGCATGAGAGCGGCATTTATGCCTATGGCACTGTTATCTACGGGCCCTATATCCTGACAGATAGCCCAGACGACTACTGCAACAATAAGCGAACCGTGGATATCCGCATCGACCGTATCGAGTATGAGAAACCCATACTGACGCATGAGCAATGCATGAGGTATACGGGTCAGTATCGTACCGTACACAGCATTGCGGATTCCTTTAACGGTAACCTGAAAATGGTACTTGGCATCGACTAAGATTTCTTTTTGGAAATTTTCGGCAAAAAAGTAAAGAAAGTTTTCAATTTCATCAAAAACCTAACAGGTACAAAAAGAGCGCTCACAAAAAAGTGGGCGCTTTTCTTGTCGGCATATAATCAATGGCTTGTGCCAAGGACTAAGAGTTAGCCATATGTACTGGGTACTATGCACAGTTTCGGGGTGTACTGATTATGCAAACGGTAGAACATAATTAGGAAGTTGTAAATTCTTCTGAAATTGACACCAACAAATACATAATGTGATATAATATACTTACAGAACTATCCCTCAAAGTTCAAGGAGGTATATCATGAAAAGGAGAGTTAGTACAGCGAAAAGAATCGTTGCTGTAGCACTGGCCGCTACGGTTGCGGTTTCTTTGACCGGCTGCAAGAAAAAGAAAAACACCAACGATACGACGAGTTCGGATGTGACCACGAGCCAAAGTCAGGCTG